>JAESGR010000007.1_pt1 | contig 423778 bp, 399 predicted proteins | sample 9269771 | NCBI WGS metagenome assembly JAESGR01 (sample SAMN15739572, study PRJNA653492) | algae metagenome | isolation source: Chroococcus sp. CMT-3BRIN-NPC107 and co-occurring heterotrophs from well... | place: USA: Clark Mountains Wilderness, California | collected 2010-04-18 | reverse complement strand
GTGCAGGGCGTGGCCGGTACCTGGAAGGACCTGACCGACTCGGTGAACTTCATGGCCGGCAACCTGACGGCCCAGGTGCGCGGTATCGCCAAGGTGGTGACTGCGGTGGCCAACGGCGACCTGGAACGCAAGTTGACCGTGGAAGCCAAGGGCGAGATCGCGGCCCTGGCGGACACCATCAACTCCATGACCGACACGCTGGCCACGTTTGCGGACCAGGTCACCAGCGTGGCTCGCGAAGTGGGCGTGGAAGGCAAGCTGGGCGGCCAGGCCAAGGTGCCAGGCGCATCGGGCACCTGGAAGGGGCTGACCGAGAACGTGAACCAGCTGGCGGCCAACCTCACGACCCAGGTGCGCGCGATCGCCGAAGTTGCGACGGCCGTGACACAGGGCGACCTGACCCGCGCGATCTCGGTGGAAGCGCAGGGCGAACTCGCGGCCTTGAAGGACACGATCAACGAGATGATCCGCAACCTGAAGGACACCACGCAGCTGAACACCGAGCAGGACTGGCTCAAGACCAACCTGGCCAAGTTCTCGCGCATGCTGCAGGGCCAGAAGGACCTGGTGGCGGTGGGCCACCTGATCCTGTCCGAGCTCGCCCCCGTGGTGGGCGCCCAGCAAGCCGAGTTCTACGTGATGCGCTACACGCAGGAGCAGCCCAAGCTACGCCTGATGGCCAGCTACGCCTCCGACGGCCATGGCTCGTACGGCAAGGAAGTCGATCTCGGGCAAGGCCTGGTCGGCCAGTGCGCCTACGACAAGAAAAAGATCCTGCTCACCTCGTCGATTCCGGACAGCCTGCGCATCGCCTCCGGCCTGACCGAGTTGCCGCCGCTGAACGTGCTGGTGCTGCCCATCATCTTCGAAGGGCAGGTGAGGGGCGTCGTCGAACTCGCTTCCGTCGAGCGCTTCAATCCCACCCACCAGGCTTTCCTGGACCAGTTGACCGAATCGATCGGCATCGTGATCAACACGATCGAAGCCAACATGCGCACGGAAGACCTGCTGACCCAGTCGCAGTCCCTGGCGCAGGAACTGCAGAGCCGGCAGCAGGAACTGCAGCAGACCAACGAGGAGCTGCAGGAGAAGGCGCGCCTCCTGGTGCACCAGAACCATGAGGTGGAGCGCAAGAACCAGGAAGTGGAGCAGGCGCGCCAGGCACTGGAAGAGAAGGCCAAGCAGCTGGCGCTGACGTCGAAGTACAAGTCCGAGTTCCTCGCGAACATGTCGCACGAACTGCGCACGCCGCTGAACTCGCTGCTGATCCTGTCGGACCAGTTGTCCAAGAACCCCGACGGCAACCTGAGCACCAAGCAGGTGGAGTTCGCCAAGACGATCCACTCGTCCGGCAACGACCTGCTGATGCTGATCAACGACATCCTGGACCTGTCCAAGATCGAGTCGGGCACGGTGGCTGTGGACGTGAGCGAGCTGCGCCTGTCGGACCTGCAGCTCTATGTGGAGCGCACCTTCCGCCACGTGGCCGAAGCCAAGAGCGTGGATTTCGTCATCCAGACCGGCGTGCAGCTGCCCACGGCGATGATCACCGACGTCAAGCGCCTGCAGCAGATCCTCAAGAACCTGCTGTCGAACGCGTTCAAGTTCACCCACCAGGGCAACGTGACGCTGACGATGGAAGAGGTCGTCACGGGCTGGAGCTCCGACCACGAGGAACTCAACCGCGCCCAGCAGGTGATTGCGTTCGCGGTCTCGGACACCGGGATCGGGATTTCCGGCGACAAGCAGCAGATCATCTTCGAGGCGTTCCAGCAGGCCGACGGTTCCACCAGCCGCAAGTACGGGGGCACCGGCCTGGGCCTGGCCATCAGCCGCGAACTCTCCAAGCTGCTGGGCGGTGAAATCCGGCTGGCCAGCGCGCCGGGGCAGGGCAGTACCTTCACCTTGTACCTGCCGGTGCACTTCCCTTCGACGCGGGGCACCCGCCGGACCACCTCGTTCGACAACCGCCCCGAGCTGCCGCCCGCGCAGGCGCGACGGCTGCCGCCGTCCTGGGTCGTGCCCAGGCCGGCGACCGCCGAGGCGACCGAAGACGTGGTCGATACCTCGGCAGAGCTGCTGAACGAAGCCAACGACGACCGCAACAACATCCACGAAGGCGACCTGGTGCTGCTGATCGTCGAGAACGACCTGGCGTTCGCCCGGTTCCTGCTCGACGCCGCTCGCGCCAAGGGCTTCAAGGGCCTGGTCACCTCGATCGGCGCGGGCGCGCTGACCTTTGCCAACCAGTACCAGCTGGCGGCAGTCACGCTGGACATGTACCTGCCGGACATGGACGGCTGGCGCGTGCTGGACCGCCTGAAGCAGGACTTCACCGCGCGCCACGTGCCGGTCTGCGTGATCTCCACCGACGATTCCAAGGAGCGCGCCTTCCGGGGCGGGGCCCTGGCCTTTGTCGAAAAGCCCATCCAGTCCAAGGAAGTGCTCGACGAGATGCTCGACAAGCTGCGCTCCTACGCGTCGCGCAAGCAGCGCAACGTGCTGGTGGCGATGAAGGAGACGAGCGCCCGCAACGAGTTCCTGGCCCAGATCGAGGACGAGAACGTGACGCCCGTCGTGGTCGAGAGCGCCGACAGGTTCCTCGAAGCGCTGGACGAGAACCAGTTCGACTGCGTGGTCCTGGACGACGGATTCGGCAAGCTGGACACGAGCCAGGTGCGCGCGGCCCTGGCCGGCCAAGCCGGCATCGGACCGCTGCCGCTGGTGCTCTACCGGAACTCGGCGTCCGGGGAGAGCGGCCGGTTCGCCTGGCACTCCGACGACCGGGTGACCGTGCGCGAGGTGCACAACGTGCCTGCCTTGTTCGACCTGGCCTTGCTCGCCTTGCACCAGAGCATAGGGCGGCTGCCGGAAGCCCGGCGGGTCCTGCTGGAGGATGCCATCTCTTCGGCCAAGCCGCTGGCCGGCAAGCGCGTTCTGATCGTGGACGACGACATGCGCAACATCTTCGCGCTCGCTACCGTGCTCGAGGAGCACTCGATGGACATCGTCTGGGCCGATAATGGCCGCGAAGCCATCAGCAGGGTGGCCAACGATCCCCAGATCGAGGTGGTGCTGATGGACATCATGATGCCCGAGATGGACGGCATGGCCACGATGAAGGAAATCCGCAAGCTCCCCCAGGGCAAGAACCTTCCCATGATTGCCGTGACGGCCAAAGCCATGAAGGGCGACCGCGAGAAATGCATCGAAGCCGGGGCCTGGGACTACCTGTCCAAGCCCGTGAACACCCAGGATCTGTTGACCGTGCTTAGAGCCTGGCTGCACCAGTGAGCCGTCGCGTGACACCCCAAGCGCAGGCAGCATTGCAGGAGAGAGCCAATATCCTGGTGGTCGACGACCTCCAGGAGAAGCACGTGGTCTTCCGCACCATCCTGGATGAGCTGGGCGAGAACGTGGTGAGCGCGCGTTCAGGCAAGGAGGCCCTGCGCTACATCCTCGAGATGGAGTTCGCCGTGATCCTGCTGGACGTCAACATGCCCGACATCGACGGGCTCGAGACGGCCGGCCTGATCCGGCAATACAAGAAGTCGGCCCAGACGCCTATCGTCTTCATCACGGCCTACGTGGACGAGTTGCAAGCCAAGCGCGGCTACGCCCTGGGCGCGGTGGACTACATCCCTTCGCCCGTGGTGCCAGAGGTATTGCGGTCCAAGGTGCGGGTGTTCGTGGAGCTGTTCCGGATGAACCGGCAGTTGCAGGTGCGCGCCGCCGAGCGCGAGGCACTGGCGCGATCCGAGGCCGCCCGTGCCGCGGCCGAGGAGGCGATCCACCGCGCCGACTACCTGTCGGAAGTCAGCCAGTTGCTGTCGCGCTCACTCGAGCTGGACCACACCAGCAAGGCCCTGCTGGACGTCTCCGTCCCGATGCTGGGCGATCGCGCGGTGCTGGCGTTGGCCGACGCCGAAGGCAACCTCACGCGCTCGCAGGCGCATCCCTCGGGCCCCGGTGCCGAAGGCTTGCCACCGGGACTGCAGGTTGCGCTGGGCCAGGCGTTGCGCGACCGGCAGTTCCAGCTGTGGCGGCAGGGCAACCAGGCCGCCGCCATCTGTCCCCTCATGGCCGGCGAACGGCTGCGGGGCGCGCTGGTCCTGGAAGGCAACGACGGCATGTTCGATGGCGCCCGCATCGCGCTGGCCAGGGAAGTGGTCAGCCGGGCCTCCATCGCGATGGAGAACGCGCGCCTCTATACCGCCGTGCAGGAGGCCGACCGCCGCAAGAACGAGTTCCTCGCCATGCTGGCGCACGAACTGCGCAACCCGCTGGCACCCATTCGCAATGCCGTGCACATCATGCATGGAGCCGACGTGTCGCAGCCCACCATGAACTGGGCCCGCGACGTGATCAGCCGGCAGGCCGATCATATGGCGCGGCTGATCGACGATCTGCTGGACGTCTCGCGCATCGTGCAAGGGAAGGTGGTCGTCAAACCCGAGAAGCTGGCGCTGTCATCGCTGGTGGAGCGCTCGGTGGAATCGAGCATGCCCAAGATGGAAGCCCGCGCCCAGGAACTGGTGCTCCAATTGCCGCAGGAGCCGGTCTACCTCGAGGGCGACGCAGTGCGGCTGGCGCAGGTGCTCTCCAACCTGATCAACAACGCGGCCAAGTTCTCCGGGCCCGACAGCAAGATCCTGCTGAAGGCGACCTACCAGGACGCAAAGGTGGCGATCACGGTCAAGGACGAGGGCACGGGCATCGACCCGAGCTTCCTGCCGCACATCTTCGACCTGTTCGCCCAGGCGGACCAGTCCCTGGACCGCTCGCAGGGCGGGCTGGGCATCGGCCTGACGCTGGTCAAGCACCTGGTCGAGCTGCACGGCGGCCAGGTCCATGCGCACAGCGAGGGCGTCGGGCACGGGACCGAAGTGACCGTCACGCTGCCGGCCGAGCGCAGCCAGGAAGCCGCCGCCCCGGCCCAGAGTGCCCACGCCCGCAGCACGCCGCCGATGCCCAGCCCCTCATCATCATCACGCATCCTGGTCGTGGACGACCTGATGGCGTCGGCTGAAACGCTGATGACCTTGCTGGAGATGGAAGGCTTCGAAGTCAAGATCGCCAGTGAAGGCGTGGCCGCGCTGAAGATCGCGGAGGAGTTCCGCCCGGACGTGGTCCTGCTCGACATTGGCCTGCCCGGAATGAACGGCTTCGAGGTGGCGCACCAGCTGCGCAACCAGGCGTCCTCGCGCGATGCCCTGCTGATCGCGCTGACCGGCTACGGCGAGGCGGAGAGCCGCTCCCGTTCAGCCCAGGCCGGATTCGATTTCCACATGGTCAAGCCGGCCGACGTGAACCTGCTGCTGTCGATGATCGCCAACCCGCAAGAAGCCCGTCGAGCCAAGGCGGCGTAAGCTGCACCGGCGCTGCTACAATCGCGGGCTCCGGAGCGGTGGATGAGCGGTTTAAGTCGCACGCCTGGAAAGCGTGTGAGGGTTAACAGCCCTCCGCGGGTTCGAATCCCGCCTGCTCCGCCAGAGACTGAAAAAAGCCCCGCAGTGCGGGGCTTTTTGCTTCAGGCCGATTTGCCGGCCTGCACCATGCGCATGGCCGAGGCGATCAGGGCGGACACTTCGCTCATGTTGCCGGGGATGATGAGCGTGGTCTGCGACTCGTTGGCCACGTTGCGGAAGGCGTCCACCGCTTTTTCGGCCACCTCCAGCTGCACCGCCTGCTCGCCACCGGGCTGGCGGATCGCTTCGGCCACCTTGCGGATGGCTTCGGCACGGGCTTCGGCGATCGAGAGGATCGCCGCGGCCTCGCCCTGGGCCTGGTTGATCTCGGCCTGCTTCTCGCCTTCCGAGCGGGCGATGAAGGCCTCGCGCTCCCCCGTGGCGATGTTGATCTGCTCCTGGCGGCGGCCCTCCGAGGCGGCGATCAGGGCGCGCTTCTCGCGTTCGGCGGTGATCTGCGACTGCATCGCGCGCAGGATCGCTTCCGGGGGTGTCAGGTCCTTGATCTCGTAGCGCAGCACCTTGACGCCCCAGTTCAGCGCCGCTTCGTCGATGGCCTGCACCACTTGCGCGTTGATGATGTCGCGCTCCTCGAAGGTCTTGTCCAGCTCCAGCTTGCCGATCACGCTGCGCAGCGAGGTCTGGGCCAGCTGCGTGACGGCCACAAGGTAGTTGGACGAGCCGTAGCTGGCGCGCATCGGGTCGGTCACCTGGAAGTACAGGATGCCGTCGACCTGCAGCTGCGTGTTGTCGCGCGTGATGCAGACCTGGCTGGGCACGTCCAGCGGGATTTCCTTGAGGCTGTGCTTGTAGGCCACGCGGTCGACGAACGGGATCAGGAAGTTCAGGCCGGGCGTGAGCGAGGCGTGGTACTTGCCCAGGCGCTCGACCACCCACGCGTTCTGCTGGGGCACCACCTTGATCGAGCGGACGATGAAGATGACGGCGATGACGAACAGGATCAATGCGATTTCCATGGCTTGGCTCCCTTGGCGTTAGATCTTTTCCACGATGAGACGGTTGCCCACCACCTGGCGCACGCGATGCGGGCCGGGCTCGGGCGCCGCGCCGGGGACCAGCTCAACGGTCCAGCTGGCCCCGCGGTACCTCACCGTCGCGCTCCCGTGCGCGTTCCAGGCGTCGACCACCACGGTTTCTCCCACGTCCAGGTTGACGTCTCGGTTGGCGGAAGCTTCGTCGCCCGCCGGCTGCTTGCCCCGCAGGAAGTGCCAGGCCGCGACCGCGCCGCCGCCGATGACGCCGGCCGCGATGAGCTGGGCGGAAATCCCCAGGCCGGCGTGCGCGGCCAGCGCCGCGGCCGCCAGGCCGATGGCCAGCATCAGCAGGTAGAAGGTGCCGGTCACCAGTTCGACCGCCACGGCCGCGCCGGCCAGCAGCCACCAGATCGTCGATTCAGCCATCGCCCCTCCAGGTCGTGCGTTCCCGCGACAGCATACACTTCGCGCCTTCTTTGCTTTTTGGACCTTGCCGCTGAAGGGCTGCCATGAAATTCCGCTTTCCGATCGTCATCATCGACGAAGACTACCGGTCCGAAAACACGTCGGGCCTGGGGATTCGCGCGCTGGCGCAGGCCATCGAGACCGAGGGTTTCGAGGTGCTGGGCGTCACCCGCTATGGCGACCTGTCGCAATTCGCGCAGCAGCAAAGCCGCGCCAGCGCCTTCATCCTGTCCATTGACGACGAGGAGTTCACCCCGGGCCCGGATCTCGACCCGGCGGTGCTGAACCTGCGCACCTTCATCGAGGAAGTGCGGCGCAAGAACACCGACGTGCCGATCTACGTGCACGGAGAAACCAAGACCTCGCGCCACATCCCCAACGACATCCTGCGCGAGCTGCACGGCTTCATCCACATGTTCGAGGACACGCCGGAGTTCGTGGCGCGCCACATCATCCGGGAGGCCAAGAGCTATCTCGAGGGCATCCAGCCGCCGTTCTTCAAGGCCCTGCTGGACTATGCCGAGGACGGCTCCTATTCGTGGCACTGCCCGGGCCACTCCGGCGGGGTGGCGTTCCTGAAGACCCCGGTCGGGCAGATGTTCCACCAGTTCTTTGGCGAGAACATGCTGCGCGCGGACGTCTGCAATGCCGTGGACGAGCTCGGCCAGCTGCTGGACCACACCGGCCCGGTGGCGGCCAGCGAGCGCAACGCCGCGCGCATCTTCAACGCCGACCACTGCTTTTTCGTGACCAACGGCACCTCGACCTCCAACAAGATGGTCTGGCACCACACCGTGGCGCCGGGTGACGTGGTCGTGGTGGACCGCAACTGCCACAAGTCGATCCTGCACTCCATCATCATGACGGGAGCCATCCCCGTGTTCATGAAGCCGACGCGCAACCACTTCGGCATCATCGGGCCCATCCCGCAAAGCGAGTTCGAGCCGGCGGCCATCAAGGCCAAGATCCGGGCGAACCCGCTGCTCGAGGGCGTGGACGCCGACAAGATCAGGCCGCGCGTCATGACGCTGACGCAGTCCACCTACGACGGCGTGCTGTACAACACCGAGACCATCAAGAAGATGCTCGACGGCTACGTCGACACCCTGCACTTCGACGAAGCCTGGCTGCCGCACGCGGCCTTTCACAAGTTCTATGGCGCCTACCACGCCATGGGCAAGAACCGGACTCGGCCCAAGGAGTCGCTGACCTTCGCTACCCAGTCCACTCACAAGCTGCTGGCCGGCATCAGCCAGGCCAGCCACGTGCTGGTGCAGGACTCGCAGAACAGGAAGCTCGACCGGCACCTGTTCAACGAGGCCTACCTCATGCACACCTCGACCAGCCCGCAGTACTCGATCATCGCCAGCTGCGACGTGGCCGCGGCCATGATGGAGCCGCCCGGCGGCACCGCGCTGGTGGAAGAGAGCATCCTCGAGGCGCTGGACTTCCGCCGCGCCATGCGCAAGGTCGACGAGGAGTACGGCAAGGACTGGTGGTTCAAGGTCTGGGGGCCGGACAAGCTGGTCGAAGAGGGCATCGGCCGCGCCGACGACTGGATCATCAAGGGCGAGGCGCGCACCGCCAAGTGGCACGGCTTCGGCAACCTGGCCGAGGGCTTCAACATGCTCGACCCGATCAAGTCCACCATCGTCACCCCGGGCCTGGACCTCAACGGCAAGTTCGCCAAGACCGGCATCCCGGCGTCCATCGTCACCCGCTTCCTCGCGGAGCACGGCATCATCGTGGAGAAGACCGGCCTCTACAGCTTCTTCATCCTGTTCACCATCGGCATCACCAAGGGCCGCTGGAACACCATGCTGTCCGCACTGCAGCAGTTCAAGGACGACTACGCCAGGAACCAGCCGATGTGGCGCATCCTTCCGGAGTTCTGCCAGGCGTTCCCGCGTTACGAACGCATGGGCCTGGCCGACCTGTGCCAGCACGTGCACGAGCTGTACGCCAAGTACGACATCGCCCGCCTGACCACCGACATGTACCTGTCGGACCTGCAGCCGGCCATGAAGCCCAGCGATGCCTTCGCGCACATCGCCCATCGCAAGACCGAACGCGTGGAAATCGACCATCTGGAAGGGCGCATCACCACCTCCCTGGTGACGCCTTATCCGCCCGGCATTCCGCTGCTGATCCCCGGGGAGGTGTTCAACAAGAAAATTGTGGACTACCTGAAGTTCTCGCGCGAGTTCAACGCCAGCTGCCCCGGCTTCGAGACCGACATCCACGGCCTGGTCGAGGAAGAGGGCGAGGACGGCAAGCCGCGGTATTTCGCCGATTGCGTGAGAACTTGAGGAGGAAGCACGGCCCTGAAGCCCGTGTCCTCGAGGCGGCTACGCCGAGGGCTCGGCGATGCCGCCGACCACCTGGCTGAAGCCGCCGTCCACGTAGGTGATCTCGGCGCTCACGCCGCCGGCCAGGTCGGACAGCAGGAAGGCCGCGACGTTGCCGACGTCGTCGATCGTCACGTTGCGGCGGATCGGAGAGGTCTGTGCCACCACCGACAGGATCTTGCCGAAGCCCTTGATTCCGCTGGCCGCCAGCGTCTTGATCGGGCCGGCGCTGATGCCGTTCACGCGAATCCCTCGGGGTCCCAGGGACTCGGCCAGGTAACGCACCGAAGCTTCCAGCGAAGCCTTGGCCAGGCCCATGGTGTTGTAGTTCGGAACGGTGCGCACCGCACCGAGGTAGGTGAGGGTCAGCAGGGCCGACTTGTCGTTCAGCATCGGCAGCGCCGCCTTGGCCATGGCCGGGAAGCTGTAGGCGCTGATGTCGTGCGCGATCTTGAACGCCTCGCGCGACAGGCCGTCCAGGAAGTCGCCCGCGATCGCCTCGCGCGGGGCGAAGCCGATCGCATGCACGAACCCGTCGAACCTGGGCCAATGGGCCGACAGGTCCTGGAAGAGCTTGGCGATCTGCGCGTCGTCGCCCACGTCGCAGTCGAAGACCAGGCTGGAATCGAAGTCCGCAGCGAACTCGGTGATGCGGTCCTTGAAGCGTTCGCCCACGTAGCCGAAGGCCAGCTCCGCGCCCTGGGCATGGCAGGCGCGGGCGATGCCGTACGCGATCGAGCGGTTGGACAACACACCGGTGATCAACAATTTCTTGCCAGTCAGGAAGCCCATAAGTCTCTTCTGTATGAAAACTGGGCAGAATTGTCGCATGCGAGGTTTGCTGTTTTCCCTGGCGTGCCTGCTGGCCGCACCGTCGTGGGCGGCCCATGCGTACGCCCAGTTCGGTGACGTCAAGTACCCGCCCGGCTTCACGCATTTCGACTACGTCGATCCCCAGGCGCCCAAGGGTGGGGAGATCCGGATGGTCCCGCCCACCCGGCCCACCAACTTCGACAAGTTCAATCCGTTCACCCTCAAGGGAACGGCCCCTTACGGCCTCGCCGAACTGATGTTCGAATCGCTGCTGGTGGGCAACGCCGATGAGCCCACCACCGCCTATGGCCTGCTGGCCGAAGACGTGGAGGTGCCGGCAGATGGCCTCTCGGCGACCTTCCGCCTGAACCCGAACGCTCGCTTTCACGACGGCAAGCCGGTGCTGGCGGCCGACGTGGTGCATTCCTTGCGCACGCTGGTCAGCAAGGAAGCGGCGCCGCAGTTTCGCACCATCTTTGCCGAGGTGAAAGGCGCCACGGCGATCGACGAGCGCACGGTGCGCTTCGACTTCGCCAGTCCCAACCCCGAGCTGCCCCTGATGGTCGGCGGCATGGCGGTGTTCAGCCGCGAGTGGGGCAAGGGCAAGCCGTTCGACCAGGTCGTCAGCGACGTGCCGATCGGCTCCGGCCCGTACCGGATCGCCAACCCGCGCATGGGCCGGGACATCACCTACCAGCGCGATGCGAACTACTGGGCCAAGGACCACCCGACGCGCCGCGGCCAGTACAACTTCGACCGCATCAGCTTCAAGATCTACCTGGACGAGACCTCGCGCTTCGAGGGCCTCAGGGCTGGCGAGTTCGACTTCATGCGCGAATTCACCTCCCGCAACTGGGCCCGCCAGTACAAGGGCAGGCAGTTCGACTCCGGCGAACTGGTCAAGCGCGCCTTCGAAAACCGCAACCCCGGCGATTTCCAGGGCTACGTCCTGAACCTGCGCAACCCGAAGTTCCAGGACATCCGCGTTCGCAAGGCCCTGGTGCTCGCCTACGACTTCGAGTGGATGAACAAGCAGCTGTTCTACGGCCTGTACAAGCGGGTCAACGGCTACTTTCCCAACAGCGACTTCCACGCCGAGGGCCTGCCCCAGCCCGACGAACTGGCGTTGCTGGAGCCGCTGCGCGACAAGCTTCGCCCGGAGGTTTTCGGCCCGTTCCCCGAGCCGTCGACCACCGCACCGCCGCGCAGCCTGCGCGACAACCTGCGCCAGGCGCAGCAGCTGCTCAAGGAAGCAGGCTGGACCTACCGCGACGGGGCGCTGCGCAACGAGAAGGGCGAACCCTTCGTCTTCGAGTACCTGAACGACCAGCCGTCCCTGATCCGCACCGCCGGGCCCTTCCAGAAGGCTCTGGAAAAGCTGGGGATCCGCATGGTCTACCGGGCCGTCGATTTCTCGCTGTCCAAGCAGAAAATGGACGCCTTCGATTTCGACTTCACCTCGCTGCGCATGCCGGGTACCTCGGCGCCCGGGGGCGAATTGCTGGAGCGGTTCGGCTCCAGGGCCGCTGCCACGCCGGGGTCCTCGAACATCTGGGGCATCGCCGATGCGGCCGTCGATGCCCTGCTGCAGAAGGTGGTGAGCGCCAGGACGCGGCCAGAGCTCAGTGCCGCGATGCGCGCGCTCAACCGCGTGCTCTCGCACGGCTACTACTCGGTGCCGCAGTACTACGGCGACGCCTTCCTGATCGGCTACCGGGGCCGCCGCTTCGTCCTGCCGCCCAAGATCCCGCCTTACTACCAGGCGGACTTGTGGGCCATGTCCACCTGGGCGGCCTCGTCCGAGAACCGCTGAAGCCATGACGGCCTACATCCTCAAGCGACTGCTGCTGATGATCCCGACGCTGTTCGGAATCCTGCTGGTGACCTTCGCCATCGTGCAGTTCGTCCCGGGCGGCCCGGTCGAACAGATGGTGGCGCAGTTGCAGGGGCGGGACTCGGGCGGTGAGCGCGCCGCGGCCTCCGGCGCCGGCTACCGCGGCCGCCAGGGCATCGACGAGACACGCGTGGCCGAGATCCGGCAGCTGTACGGGTTCGACAAGCCGGCCCACGAGCGCTTCTTCCAGATGCTGGGGCAGTTCGCCCGCTTCGACCTGGGCAAGAGCTTCTACCAGCACAAGGACGTGTGGGAGCTGGTCAAGGAGAAGCTCCCCGTGTCCATCAGCCTGGGCCTATGGACCTTTTTCCTGAGTTACCTGATCGCCGTACCGCTCGGGGTGGCCAAGGCGGTGCGGGCGGGAACCCGTTTCGACTTTCTCACCACCCTGATCGTCCTGGTGGGGTATGCGATCCCGGGCTTCGTGCTGGGCGTGGCCCTGCTGGTGATCTTCGGCGGGCAGCTGCAGTGGTTCCCGCTGCGCGGCCTGACCTCTTCGAACTGGGACACGCTGAGCCTGGGTGCCAAGATCGTCGACTACCTGTGGCACATCGCATTGCCGGTGACGGCCATGGTGTTCGGCAGCTTCGCCGTCACCGCCATGCTGACCAAGAACGCTTTCCTGGAAGAGATTCGCAAGCAGTACGTGCTGACGGCCCGGGCCAAGGGGCTGGACGAGAAACGGGTGCTGTGGAAGCACGTGTTCCGCAACGCGCTGATCCCCATCGTCACGGGCTTTCCCGCGGCCTTCATCGGGGCGTTCTTCACGGGCTCGCTGCTGATCGAGACCCTGTTTTCGCTCGATGGATTGGGGTTGCTCAGCTACGAAAGCGTGATCCGGCGGGACTACCCGGTGGTGCTGGGGACGTTGTACTTCTTCACGCTGATCGGCCTGGTGACCAAGCTGATCAGCGACTTGTCTTACGTGCTGGTGGATCCCCGTGTCAAGTTTGACTAACCCCCCCGAAGCGGCCGTTGGCCGCCTCCCCCCCGAGGGGGCGCCGCCAGCGGCCGGGCAAAGCCCGATCCGCGGCGGCCCTGGAAGGGGCACGGCATCGGCCCACATCTCGCCCGGCCGGCGCGCCTGGCAGCGCTTCCGCCGCAACGGACTGGGCTTCTGGAGCCTGGTGGTGTTCAGCGTGCTGGTGGTGCTGAGCCTGTTCGCCGAGGTGCTGTCCAACGACAAGCCGCTGGTCGTGCACTACGAGGGCAGCTACTACTTCCCCATCCTGCGTGACTATCCCGAGACCACGTTCGGCGGCGACTTCCACACGCCCACCGACTACCTGGACCCCTTCATGCGCGGCCAGCTGGGGCAGGGCAGCAACTGGGCCCTGTACCCGCCCAACCGCTACGGGCCGCGCACGCTGAACTACTTCGCGACGCACCCGAACCCCGCCGCGCCCTCGCGCGAGAACCTGTTCGGCACCGACGACCGGGGCCGCGACCTGCTGGCCCAGCTGATCTACGGCTTTCGCGTCAGCGTGCTGTTCGGCCTGGCGCTCACCGTGATCGGCGTGATCGTCGGCGTGCTCACGGGCGCCATCCAGGGCTTCTTCGGCGGCAAGACCGACCTGGCGTTCCAGCGCTTCATCGAGATCTGGGGCTCCATGCCGGAGCTGTACCTGCTGATCATCTTCTCGGCGGTGTTCGCGCCCAGCGTGTCGCTGCTGCTGATCCTGCTCTCGCTGTTCGGGTGGATGGGCCTGTCCGACTACGTGCGGGCGGAGTTCCTGCGCAACCGGCAGATGGACTACGTGCGCGCGGCCAAGGCGCTGGGCGTGGGCAACGGCCGGATCATGTGGAAGCACATCCTGCCCAACAGCATGACCCCCGTGGTGACCTTCCTGCCGTTCCGCATGAGCGCGGCCATCCTGGCGCTGACGTCGCTGGACTTCCTGGGCCTGGGCGTGCCGCCCGGCACGCCGTCACTGGGCGAGCTGCTCAGCCAGGGCAAGGCCAACCTGGACGCCTGGTGGATTTCTCTGTCCACGTTCGCGGTGCTGGTGGTCACGCTGCTGCTGCTGACCTTCATGGGGGATGCCTTGCGCGATGCGCTCGATCCCCGGAAAGCGGATGCATGAAGACGAATACCGGCCGCGAAGGATGCGAAGGATTCGCGAAGGACGCGAAAAAATCCCTTGAGGTTCCTTTTGCGTCCTCCGCGCCATCTTCGCGGCCGGATGGCCGCATTCCCCTATGACTGCAACGCCGCTCCTCGAAGTCAAAGACCTGCGTGTCGCCTTCGCCGGCAAGGAGGTGGTGCACGGCGTCAACTTTCGCATCGGCCAGGGCGAGAAGCTGGCGCTGGTGGGCGAGTCCGGTTCGGGCAAGACCGTGACCGCGCTGTCCCTGCTGCGGCTGGTGCCGAACGCGCAAGTCACCGGAGTTGCAAGGTTTTTCGGCCGCCAGCCCGCTGCTGCCGGGTGCGACCTGCTATCAATTTCAGAGCGCGAGATGCTCGGGGTGCGGGGCAGCGAGATCGCGATGATCTTCCAGGAGCCGATGACCGCGCTCAATCCGCTGTACACGGTCGGCGACCAGGTTGCCGAGGTGCTGGAGGTGAAACAGGGCCTGTCGCGCCGGCAGGCCTGGGACAGCGCGATCGAGGCGCTGGCGGCCACCGGCATCCCCGAGCCGGCCCGGCGTGCCGGAGCGTTCCCGCACCAGCTTTCCGGCGGGCAGCGCCAGCGCGCCATGATTGCGATGGCGCTCGCCTGCCAGCCCCGGCTGCTGCTGGCCGACGAGCCCACGACGGCGCTGGATGTCACGCTGCGGGCGCAGATCCTGCAGCTCCTGTCCGACCTGCAGCGGCAGACCGGCATGGCGCTGCTCATCATCACCCACGACCTGAACCTGGTGCGCAAGTTCGCGGACCGGGTGGCGGTGATGGAGAGCGGCCTTCTGGTCGAGGAAGGCGGCGTCAACGTGGTGTTCTCGCATCCCCAGCATGCCTACACCCGCAAACTGATCGACAGCCGGCCCACGCGCGATGTCGAAGAAGTGCCCGCGTCCGGGGACCTCGTGATGCGGGCGTCGGCGCTGCGGGTGAAGTACCCGGTGCCGGTTCCGGGCCTGCGCGGCTGGTTCCGCAAGGGCGAGTTCGTGGCCGTGAAGGAAGCGGCCTTTTCCTTGCAGCCTGGAAGGACGCTGGGCGTGGTCGGCGAGTCCGGCTCGGGCAAGTCCACCCTGGCGCTCGCCGCCCTGGGCTTGATCCCGCACGCCGGTGAACTGGAGGTGGTGGGCCGGCGCTGGGGCCCTGACGCGGCCGGCAACAAGGCCATTCGCCGGCTGGTGCAGGTGGTGTTCCAGGACCCGTTCTCGTCGTTGTCGCCGCGCATGACCGTCGAGGAGATCGTGGGCGAGGGGCTGCTGGTCCACGAACCCGGCTTGCCGCGCGAGGGCCGGCGCCAGCGCGTGATTGCCGCCTTGGCCGACGTGGGGCTGGCGCAAGAGCAGTTCCCTGGCTTGCTGCAGCGCTATCCCCACGAGTTCTCGGGCGGCCAGCGCCAGCGGCTGGCGATCGCGCGCGCCCTGATCGTCGGGCCGCAGGTGCTGGTGCTGGACGAGCCGACCAGCGCCCTGGACGTGACCATCCAGAAGCAGGTGCTCAAGCTGCTGCAAAGGCTGCAGCGCGAGAAGGGCCTGTCCTACCTGCTGATCACGCACGACGTGGAGGTGATCCGGGCCATGGCGCACGAGGTCCTGGTGATGAAGGACGGGGACATCCTCGAGTCGGGTCCGGTGGACCAGGTGCTCGACCGGCCCAGCCACGGGTACACCCGCGCCCTGGTAGCGGCTTCTGCCTGAGGTCAGCGGCGATGGGCACCGAGATCCCGCAATCCGAGGTGGAAATCACCGCCGTGCGCGCCCAGGGCGCCGGGGGGCAGAACGTCAACAAGGTCTCCAGCGCCATTCACCTGCGCTTCGACATCCCCAGCTCATCCCTGCCCGAAGACCACAAGGAACGGCTGCTGGCGCTGCGGGACGCGCGGATCACGCGCGACGGCGTGCTGGTGATCAAGGCGCAGGCCCACCGCAGCCAGGAGCTGAACCGGGCCGAGGCGTTCGGGCGGCTGCAGGAAGTGGTCGACAGCGTGGCCCAGCCGCCCAAATCGCGCCGCCCGACCCGGCCCACCCGGGCGTCGCGGCAGCGCCGGCTGCAAGCCAAGAAACTGCGCTCCCAGGTCAAGCTGATGCGTTCGTCGCCCCAGGACACGCTGTAGCGCCTGGCGCCACCCGGCTCTCTTGCAGACCAGGGGTTTGCGAGGTACACTCCTTGCTTCACGACCAAACGGGCGGGTAATCACCGCCCGTTTTTTTTGGTCGATCGCATTTGCAAGGGACCCGCGACAACAGTGGCGCTGCAGGAAATCGTCGAGCAAACCGTGGCCGGGCTGGGCTATGAACTGGTGGAGATCGAGCGCTCCGCCGGCGGCCTGCTGCGCGTGACGATCGATCTGCCGTGGAGCGCATCGGCCCCGGCGGGCGCCGCGGTTGCCGAGCAGTTGGTCACGGTCGAGGATTGCGAGAAGGTCACACGCCAGCTGCAATTCGCGCTGGAAGTGGAAGCCGTCGAATACAAGCGCCTGGAGGTGTCATCCCCGGGCATCGACCGGCCGTTGCGCACGCAGCAGGATTTCGAGCGGTTCGCCGGCGAGGTGGTGGACATCACGCTGAAGGCGCCCATGGGCGCAGCTGCGGGCGGGCAGGTGGCCGCCAACCGCAAGAAGTTCCGCGGCACGCTGGAGCGCACGGATGCCGGCGGCTGGCAGATCGTCTGGCGGGACGAGCCGGCTGTGAAGCCGGGGCAGAAGGTGAGCAGGAAGAGGGAGCCGGCGCCGCTGCAGGCCCTGGGTTTTACGCTGGACGAGCTCAAGGAAGCGCGGCTGGCGTCGGTGGTTGATTTCAAGGGGCGCAGGCCCAGGCAGTTAGGAGAGTCGTGACATGAACCGCGAATTGTTGATGCTGGTCGAAGCCATCTCGCGCGAAAAGAACGTCGAGTTCGACGTGGTGTTCGGCGCGGTCGAATCGGCCATGGCGCAGGCGACCAAGAAGCTGTACCCGGGCGAGGTGGACATCCGCGTCGCGGTCGACCGCGACAGCGGCGACTACGAGACCTTCCGGCGCTGGCTGGTCGTGCCCGACGACGCCGGCCTGCAGAACCCCGATGCCGAGGAACTGCTCATGGACGCCCGCGAGCGCGTGCCCGACGTGGAAGAGGGCGACTACATCGAGGAGCCCGTGCCGTCCGTGCCGATCGGCCGCATCGGCGCCATGGCCGCCAAGCAGGTGATCCTGCAGAAAATCCGCGACGCCGAGCGCGAGATGCTGCTGAACGATTTCATGTCGCGCGGCGACAAGATCTTCGTGGGCACCGTCAAGCGCATGGACAAGGGCGACATCATCGTGGAGAGCGGGCGCGTGGAAGGCCGCCTGCGCCGCGGCGAGATGATCCCCAAGGAAAACCTGCGCAACGGCGACCGCGTGCGGGCCATGATCATGGAGGTCGACCTGACGCTGCGCGGCGCGCCCATCATCCTGTCGCGCTCGGCCCCCGAGTTCATGATCGAGCTGTTCCGCCAGGAAGTGCCCGAGATCGAGCAGGGCCTGCTGGAGATCAAGAGCTGCGCGCGCGACCCCGGCAGCCGCGCCAAGATCGCCGTGCTGTCGCACGACAAGCGGGTCGATCCGATCGGCACCTGCGTCGGCGTGCGCGGCACCCGCGTCAACGCCGTCACCAACGAGCTGGCCGGCGAGCGCGTCGACATCGTCTTGTGGTCCGAGGACCCGGCCCAGTTCGTGATCGGCGCGCTGGCCCCGGCCAACGTGTCTTCCATCGTCGTGGACGAGGAGAAGCACGCGATGGACGTGGTGGTGGACGAGGAGAACCTTGCCATCGCCATCGGCCGCGGCGGCCAGAACGTGCGGCTGGCCTCGGAGCTCACTGGCTGGAAGATCAACATCATGGACGCGAACGAATCGGCCCAGAAGCAGGCCGAGGAGACCGACACGATCCGCACGTTGTTCATGGAAAAGCTCGACGTCGACCAGGAGATCGCCGACATCCTGTTCTCCGAGGGCTTCACCAGCCTGGAAGAAGTAGCCTACGTGCCGATCCAGGAAATGCTGGAGATCGAAGCCTTCGACGAGGACACCGTCAACGAGCTGCGCGCCCGCGCCAAGGACGCCCTGCTGACCATGGAGATCGCGCGCGAAGAGGGCGCCCTGGAAGTCTCGCAGAACCTGCGTGACCTGGACGGCCTGGACGCCGAGCTGATCCCCAAGCTGGCCGAGGCCGGCGTGAACACCCGCGACGACCTGGCCGACCTGGCCGTCGATGAATTGACAGATATCACCGGCCAGTCCGCGGACGAGGCCAAGTCCCTGATCATGAAGGCTCGCGAGCACTGGTTCTCCGGTGCGGCAGCGACCCAAGAGTGATGTGATGGGAGGCAAGAAGGCATATGAGTACGACCGTCGCCGAGTTTGCAAGCGAACTCAAGAAATCACCCGACACGCTGCTGGAACAGCTGCGTAGCGCGGGCGTGGCCAAATCGGCCGCGTCCGACGCCCTGTCCGAAGCCGACAAGCAGAAGCTGCTGGGTTACCTGCAGGCCAGCCACGGCACGGCCTCGCCCGAGCGGCGCAAGATCACCCTGGTGAAGAAATCTACCAGCGAGATCAAGCAGGCCGACGCCAGCGGCAAGGCGCGCACCATCCAGGTGGAAGTTCGCAAGAAGCGCACCTTCGTCAAGCGCGACGAGGGCGGCGACACCGCCGTGGTCGAGGCTCCGCAACCTGAAATGCACGAGCCGCGCGAGGCGCAGGGTCACCCGCACGACAACGCCGAGCTGGCCCGCCGCGAGGAAGAAGCGCGCCGCCAGGCCGAGCTGATCCGACGCCAGGAGGAAGACCTGGCCGAGAAGCGCCGCCAGCGCGAGGAAGCCGAGCGCAAGGAGCGTGAAGCCGACGAGCGGGCCGCGAACTACGCCGCCAACGAGGAACAGAAGAAGACCCAGGCCGAGACCGAGAAGGTCGAAGCCACCCAGGAGGCCGCCGCTGCGGCTGCGGCGCGCGCTGCCGCCCAGGTGGAAGCGCGCGAGAAAGCCGCCGCCGAATCCAAGGCCCGCGCCGATGAAGAGGCCCTTCGCGCCAAGGACCTCGAGGACCGCCGCCGCAAGGCGCTGGCCGAAGCCGAAGCCATCCGCGCCATGATGGCCGCGCCCAAGAAGGTGATGGTGGCCAAGAAGCCCGAGGAAGCCAAGCCCGCTGCCAAGACGGCCGACGGCGCCGCCGCGCGCCCGGGCGCCAAGGGCACGCTGCACAAGCCCGCCGTGGGCACCGGCACCGGCCGGCCCGCGCCTGCCGCCGCCCCCACCGGCCCCGGCGCCGGCAAGGAGGTCAAGTCCGCCAAGCTGTCGTCCAGCTGGGCAGGCGATCCGGCCAAGAAGAAGCCGCTTCCCACCCGCGGCGACGCTTCGGGCGGGGTCGGCCGCAACAACTGGCGCGGGGGCCCGCGCGGCCGACGCGGCAACGAGCGAGACCACCGCGGCGGTGGTGACGACCAGCAGTCCGCACCGGTGGAGCAGCGGATCATCGAAGTGCACGTGCCCGAGACCATCACGGTGGCCGAGCTGGCACACAAGATGGCGGTGAAGTCGTCCGAAGTGATCAAGGCGCTGATGAAGATGGGCCAGATGGTCACCATCAACCAGCCGCTGGACCAGGACACCGCCATGATCGTGGTCGAGGAAATGGGCCACAAGGCCGTGACGGCGGCGCTGGACGATCCGGAAGCGTTCACCGAGCAGGACGTCGGGGCCGCCGAGGGCGAAGCCCTGCCGCGCGCACCCGTCGTCACGGTGATGGGCCACGTCGACCACGGCAAGACCTCGCTGCTGGACTACATCCGCACGGCCAAGGTGGCCGCGGGCGAGGCCGGCGGCATCACCCAGCACATCGGCGCCTACCACGTGGAAACGCCGCGCGGGATGATCTCGTTCCTGGACACCCCGGGCCACGAGGCCTTCACGGCCATGCGCGCCCGCGGTGCGCAAGCCACCGACATCGTCATCCTGGTGGTGGCCGCCGATGACGGTGTCATGCCCCAGACCCGCGAGGCGATCAAGCACGCCAAGGCGGCGGGCGTTCCCATCGTGGTGGCGATCAACAAGATCGACAAGCCCGACTCCAACCCCGACCGCGTCAAGCAGGAGCTGGTGGTCGAGGAAGTGGTGCCCGAAGAGTACGGCGGCGAGTCGCCGTTCGTGCCGGTGTCCGCCAGGACGGGCGAAGGCATCGACACGCTGCTCGAGCAGGTGCTGCTGCAGGCCGAAGTGCTGGAGCTCAAGGCCCCGGTCGATGCCATGGCCAAGGGCCTGGTGATCGAAGCCCAGCTGGACAAGGGCCGCGGCCCGGTCGCCACCGTGCTGGTTCAGTCCGGTACCTTGAAGACCGGCGACGTGGTGCTGGCCGGCCAGACCTATGGCCGCGTGCGTGCCATGCTCGACGAGAACGGCAAGGCCATCAAGTCGGCCGGCCCCTCGATCCCGGTGGAAATCCAGGGCCTGACCGAGGTCCCGCAGGCCGGCGACGAGTTCATGGTGCTGGCGGACGAGCGCCGCGCCCGTGAGATCTCGACCTACCGCGCCGGCAAGTTCCGCAACACCAAGCTGGCCAAGCAGCAGGCCGCCAAGCTGGAGAACATGTTCACCGACATGACCGCCGGCGAAGTGAAGACCGTGCCGATCATCATCAAGGCCGACGTGCAGGGCTCGCAGGAAGCGCTGTCGCAGTCGCTGGTCAAGCTCTCGACCGACGAGATCAAGGTGCAGATGGTCTACACCGGCGTGGGCGGCATCAGCGAATCGGACATCAACCTGGCCATCGCGTCCAAGGCGCTGGTGATCGGCTTCAACGTGCGGGCCGACGCTGGCGCGCGCAAGCTGGCCGAAGGCAACGGCGTGGACATCCGGTACTACAGCATCATCTACGACGCCGTGGACGAGCTGAAGGTGGCCATGTCCGGCATGCTGGCGCCCGAGCAGAAGGAAGAAGTCATCGGCACGGCGGAAATCCGCACCGTGTTCGTGGCGTCCAAGATCGGCACCGTGGCCGGCTCGTACATCACGTCCGGCCAGGTCACCCGCAACTGCCGCTTCCGCCTGCTGCGCGACAACGTGGTGATCTACACGGGCGAGGTCGAGTCGGTCAAGCGCCTGAAAGACGACGTGCGCGAGGTCAAGGAAGGCTTTGAGTGCGGTATCAAGCTGCGCAACTACAACGACATCAAGGAAAACGACATGCTCGAGTTCTTTGAGGTGAAGGAAATTGCCCGGACGCTGTAAAGACGGACACCCGAACGCAAAGGGCGCAAAGATGACGCAAAGGACGCAAAAGGAGAAAAATCCTTTGATGGTCTTTTTTGCGTCCTCTGCGAATCCTTTGCGTCCTCTGCGTTCCTGAACCCGATTTCATGCCCAAGAAATCCGCCACCCCCAACCGCAGCTTCAAGGTTGCCGATCAGATCCAGCGCGATCTGACGGAGCTGATCGCGCGCGAGCTGAAGGACCCGCGGGTGGGCATGGTGACCATCCAGGCGGTGGAGGTCACGCCGGACTATGCGCACGCCAAGATCTTCTTTTCCGTGCTGGTCGGTGATCCGGCCGAGTGCGAAGAAGCGCTGAACCAGGCCGCCGGCTTCCTGCGCAACGGCCTGTTCAAGCGCCTGCACATCCACACCGTGCCGACGCTGCACTTCCAGTTCGACCGCACCACCGAGCGCGCGGCCGACATGAACGCGCTGATCGCCCGCGCGGTTTCGTCCCGTTCCAAAGACGACTGACGATGAACGCGCCACGCACAAGGGTGCAGCGGCGCCCTGTGCACGGGGTGCTCCTGCTCGATAAACCGCTGGGCCTGTCCAGCAACAACGCATTGCAGAAGTGCAAGTGGCTGCTGCGCGCCGAAAAGGCGGGCCACACCGGCACGCTGGATCCGCTGGCCACGGGCGTGCTGCCCCTGTGCTTTGGCGCCGCCACCAAGTTCAGCCAGCTTCAGCTGGAGGCAGATAAGGCCTATGAGGCCGTTGCCGCCTTGGGCGTGAAGACGTCGACCGCCGATGCCGAAGGCGAGGTGATCGAGACCCGGCCGGTGCCGCAGATCACCCCGGAGCGGCTCGCTGAAGTGGCGCGCAGGTTCACCGGTGCGATTCGCCAGGTGCCGCCCATGCACAGTGCCCTGAAGAAGGACGGCAAGGCGTTGTACGAATACGCCCGCGCCGGCGAGGAAGTCGAGCGGGAAGCCCGCGAGGTCGTGATTCACGAGCTGAACATGGTTCCAGCCCGCATGCAGCGTGCACGACGCGCTATCCAATTCGTAGCAAAGGTCAGCAAGGGCACCTACATCCGGACCCTGGCCGAGGACATCGGCGAGGCCCTGGGATGCGGCGCTCACCTGCTGTCGCTGCGCCGCGTGGCGACTGGGCACTTCAGTGTGGCGCAATGCGTGAGCCTCGACGCGCTGGAAGCCATGAGTGAAGAAGAGCGGCTGGCGGCCTTGCTGCCGGTGGACGCGCTGCTCCCCGGCCACACCCCTGTCACGCTCGATGCCGACAATGCCGGGCGGTTCCTCTCGGGCCTGCGCCGGCGCGGCGCCTGGCCCGACAACGACTTCATCGCCGTCTATGGCGCCGAGCCTCGCGCCTTGCTCGGCACGGCCCATGCCAAGGCCGGTGAACTGATCCCGGGGCGCCTGCTGGCCCCAACCGAAATACAGCAAATCCTGGAAACGTCATGACCAACAAGCAAATCCGCAACATCGCCATCATCGCGCACGTGGACCACGGCAAGACCACCATGGTCGACCAGCTCCTGCGCCAGTCGGGCACCTTCGCCGAGCACGAGAAGGTGGTCGACACCGTGATGGACAACAACGCGATCGAACGCGAGCGCGGCATCACCATCCTGGCCAAGAACTGCGCCGTGAGCTGGAAGGGCACCCACATCAACATCGTCGACACGCCCGGCCACGCGGATTTCGGCGGCGAGGTCGAGCGCGCGCTGTCGATGGTCGACGGCGTGGTGCTGTTGATCGACGCCCAGGAAGGCCCGATGCCCCAGACCCGCTTCGTCACCAAGAAGGCGCTGGCCCTGGGCCTGCGCCCCATCCTGGTGGTGAACAAGGTCGACAAGCCCGGTTCGCGCCCGCAGCACGTGGTCAACGCCGCCTTCGACCTGTTCGACAAGCTCGGCGCCACCGACGACCAGCTCGATTTTCCCGTGGTCTATGCCTCCGGCATCAACGGCTGGACCTCGATGGAAGAGGGCGAGCAGGGCGGCCAATGGGGCCCCGACATGTCGGCCCTGTTCGACACCGTGCTCCAGCACGTGCCACCGCACGAGGGTGACCCCGACGCGCCCTTGCAGCTGCAGATCTCCGCCATCGACTTCTCCACCTTCGTGGGCCGCATCGGCGTCGGCCGCATCAATGCCGGCACCGCCAGGCCGATGATGGACGTCATGGTGATGGAAGGCCCGGACGGCAAGTCGTTCAAGGGCCGCATCAACCAGGTGCTGACCTTCCAGGGGCTGGACCGCGTGCAGGTGACCGAAGCCGGCCCCGGCGACATCGTCCTGATCAACGGCATCGCCGACATCGGCATCGGGGTCACCGTGACCGATCCGCTGAACCCGGCGCCGCTGCCCATGCTCAAGGTCGACGAGCCGACCCTGACCATGAACTTCTGCGTCAACACCAGCCCGCTGGCCGGCCGCGAAGGCAAGTACGTGACCAGCCGCCAGATCTGGGACCGGCTGCAGAAGGAGCTGCAGTCCAACGTGGCGCTGCGCGTCAGCGAAACCGACGAGGAAGGCATCTTCGAGGTCATGGGCCGGGGTGAACTGCACCTGACGATCCTGCTGGAGAACATGCGCCGCGAAGGCTATGAGCTGGCGGTGTCCAAGCCGCGCGTGGTGCTCAAGACGGTCAACGGCGAGAAGCACGAGCCGATCGAGCTGGTCACCATCGATATCGAGGAGCAGCACCAGGGCGGCGTGATGCAGGCCATGGGCGAGCGCAAGGGCGACCTGGTCAACATGGAGCCGGACGGCCGCGGCCGCGTGCGCCTGGAATACCGCATCCCGGCGCGGGGCCTGATCGGCTTCACCAACGAGTTCCTCAACCTCACGCGCGGCTCGGGCCTGATCTCCAACATCTTCGACAGCTACGAGGCGCACAAGGGCGAGATCGGGGGCCGCAAGAACGGTGTGCTGATCTCGATGGACGACGGCGAGATCTTCACCTATGCGCTGGGCAAGCTGGACGACCGCGGCCGCATGTTCGTGCGCGCCAACGATCCCGTCTACGAGGGCATGATCGTGGGCATCCACAACCGCGACAACGACCTGGTGGTCAACGCCACGCGCACCAAGCAGCTGACCAATTTTCGGGTGTCCGGCAAGGAAGACGCGATCAAGATCACACCGCCGATCGAGCTGACGCTGGAATACGGGGTGGAATTCATCGAGGACGACGAGCTGGTGGAGATCACGCCCAAGAGCGTGCGGCTGCGCAAGCGCCACCTGAAGGAACACGAACGAAAGCGTGCCATGCGCGAAGCGGCCTAAACTCGTCGGCCTCCATGCGCCTGAAGCTGACCCATACCCAAGCCGTGTTCCTGATGGTGGCGGTGACCCTGATGTGGTCGATCGCCGGCGTGATCACGCGTCACCTGGAGCAGGCGCGCAGCTTCGAGATCACCTTCTGGCGCAGCTTCTTCACGGTGCTGTCGCTGCTGGTGATCCTGCCGTTCTTCCAGGGGCGGGAGGTGTTCGCCAAGATCAGGCACGGCGGCCAGGCGCTGTGGGTGTCGGGCCTGTGCTGGAGCGTGATGTTCACGGCCTTCATGCTGGCGCTGACGCTGACCAGCGTGGCCAACGTGCTGGTGACGATGGCCGTCGGCCCGTTCCTGACGGCGCTGATCGCGCGCATCTTCATCGGCCATCGCATCCCGGCGCGCACCTGGATCGCCATTCTGGTGGCCGGCGCCGGCATTGCCTACATGTACGGCGCGCAGATCGAGGGCGGGCAGCTCGCCGGCACCCTGGTGGCGCTGTGCGTGCCGCTGGCCGGCGCGGTGAACTGGACCGTGACGCAGCGCTCGCACGCTCAGGGGCAGGATGTGGACCTCGTCCCCGCGGTGCTGGTGGGCGCGGTAGGCTCGTCGCTTCTGACGCTGCCGCTGGCCATGCCGTTCCAGGCGTCGGCCCACGACGTCGGCCTGCTGGCGTTGCTGGGCCTGGTGCAACTGGCCATTCCCTGCGCCCTGTCGGTGGTCTGTGCCCGGGTGCTCAAGGCGCCCGAGATCGCGCTGCTGGCGCTGCTGGAGGTGATCTTCGGCATCCTGCTGGCGTGGATCGGCGCCAACGAGGTGCCCAGCCAGACCGTGCTGGCGGGCGGCGCGCTGGTGATCGGCGCGCTGGTGATGAACGAACTGGTGGGGTGGAGGCAGCGCGCATGAGCGACGTGTTGACCGAGGTGCGCGGCGGGGTGGGGCGGGTCACGCTGAACCGGCCCAGGGCGCTGAACGCCCTGTCGCTGGGAATGATCCGCGAGCTGACCGCCACCTTGCTGGCCTGGCGCGACGATGCCGCGGTGGCTTCGGTCGCGATCCGCGGCACCGGCAAGGAGGGCGCGTTCGGCGCGTTCTGCGCCGGCGGCGACATCCGCTTCTTTCACCAGGCGGCGCTGGCGGGCAACCCCGAGCTCGAAGACTTCTTCACCGAGGAATACACGCTCAACCACCTGATCCACACCTACCCGAAGCCGTACATCGCGTTCATGGACGGCATCGTGATGGGCGGCGGAATGGGTATCTCGCAAGGCGCCAGCCGCCGGATCGTCACCGAGCGGACCAGGATGGCGATGCCCGAGACCAACATCGGGCTGTTCCCAGACGTGGGCGGCGGCTGGTTCCTCTCGCGCTGCCCCGGGCACCTGGGCGAGTACCTGGCCCTGACCGGCCAGGTGATCGGCGGTGAGGACGCGGTGTACGCGGGCCTGGCCGACGTGCTGGTGCCGGTGGCGGAACTGCCGGCGCTCTGGGAGGCGGCGGGCTCGCTGCCTGCTATCCATTCAGTAGCTGGTAGCGCCCTGCTGGCGCGGGCTCGCGGCCAAATAGATCAGCATTTTTCGCTGGAGAGTGTGACCGCCATCGTCCAGGGCCTGGAGGGCGACGGCTCGCCGTGGGCCGCCGCGACGGCCGCGGCGCTGCGCAAGCGTTCGCCCCTGATGCTGCACGTGGTGCTGGAACAGGTTCGCCGGGCCCGAAACCTGGGCCTGGCCGCCGACCTGCGCATGGAGCGCGGCCTGGTGCGCCACTGCTTCCACCTGCGTCCCGGTGCGGCCAGCGAGACGGTGGAAGGCATCCGCGCGCTGGCGGTCGACAAGGACCACAGCCCGAAGTGGAATCCGGCGCGCATCGAGGAGGTCACGCCGGGGATGGTGCAAGCCTTCTTCGCCGGTCCGTGGCCGGCCCACGCGCATCCGCTTCGCTGGCTGGCCTGAGTCACAGCTGCTGGTACACCGCCGTGGCAATGGCCATCAGCTCCTGGCGCGGCAGCGGCCCGGCCAACGCGTAGCCGAAGCCCTGGTCCACCCAGTAAAAGCTGGGCACCGGGCCGTCTTTGCTGAAGCTGAAGGCCGTTTCGCCAGCCCGTGCGCCGCCCGCGCGCACCGCACCCAGGTACAGCGTGATGCGCTCGCCGGCGGCATTCTGGTACATGAACTGGGCGCGGGCGCCGTCCTCGCCCGGCAGCAGGCGGCCGCCCACCAAATGCCAGCCCTGCGGCGCGAGCTGGGGCAGCTTCAGCGGCCGGCCCAGCCGCTTGGACAGCCACTGCACCAGATGATCCTGCTCGGCCGCCGCCACCTCCACCGGATGGCGCTGCTCGGGAGCGTACACCACGTGGGCCAGCGCGGCCTGGCGCACGAAGCTGCGCGTGAGGGTGCCACCGGCAGCCAGGGACGATGCGCCGCTCGGCCCCAAGGCGTGGGTGGCCCAGCCGGCCGCGAAGGCCAGCAGCACGGACGCGGCCAGGCCACCCCAACGCCAGGCCTGCCGCACCTGGTGGCGGGCCGCGTCGGCGCGGCGGGCCGCGGCCAGCAGCGCTGGCGGCGCCGGCTCGTGCAGCAGGCCGGCATGCAGCGTCTGCAGTGCCTGGCGGTGCACGCGCCAGGCCTGCGCCGTGGCCGCGCTGGCGGGGTCACGGCTGAGCGCGGCCTGCAGCGTCGCCGCGTCCTCGGGCGACAGCCGGCCGTCGACCCAGGCGTGCAGGTGATCTTCGGCCGGCGGCACGCCCGTGGAGGGGTGCGCCGCCCGGGCGGGATGGTCGTCGGTGTTCATGGCGATGTCTGCGTGACGGGTAGGCTATTTCATGCGGCGCAGGGGCGGAAGCTTTTTGGAGGTGGCAGATGGCGCCGCGCCGTCCATCAGCTCGCGCAGGCGGATACGCGCGCGCGACAGGCGCGACATCACCGTGCCCACCGGCACGCCCAGCACGCGGGCCGCCTCCTGGTAGCCCATGTCCTCCAGCGTCACCAGCAGGAGCACCGCCCGCTGGTCCGCGGGCAGGCGCCGCAGGCAGCGGTCCAGGTCCAGCGCGTCGTCGCGGCGCGAGGCGGGCGCCGGCAGCTCGTGCTCGACGTCGGCCAGGTCGACCGCCGCTGACGCGAAGCGGTCGCCGCGCCGCTGGTTGAGGTAGAGGTTGTGCATCACGGTGAACAACCAGGCCCGCAGGTCGGTGCCGGGAATCCACAGCCGCCACTTGGCGCAGGCGCGCTCCAGCGTGTCCTGCACCAGGTCGTCGGCGGCGCAGCTGTCGCCCGTCAGCGCGCGGGCGTAGCGGCGCAGGCCCGGCAGCTGATCCGCCAGGGAGGCATCCATGCGATCAGCCGGCGGCGCGGGCCCGGGTCATGGACGGGCGAGCTGCCAGACCTTGTTGAAGCCGTCCCCGGTGCGGTCGCCCGGCTTGGCGTCCTTGGCCCAGAAATACAGTGGCTTGCCCTTGTAGGCCCATTGCCGGCTGCCGTCGTCGCGCGCGACGATGGCCCAGTCGCCATTGCCCTTGTCGCCGGCCTTGGCCATCAGGGGCGGCCAGTTGGCCGCGCAAGGGCCGTTGCACGCCGACTTGCCGCTGCCGGCCGCGTCGCGGTCGAAGGTGTAGAGCGTCATGCCGTTGCTGCCGGTGAGAACGCCGTCGGCCACCTTGGCCGGCGCGGCGGCGCCGCCGTCCATGGATGCGCAAGCGGCGAGTGCGCCGGCCAGCAGAAGGGAGGCGAGGACTTTCATGCGGGGACTCCTGAGGTGTAGGTATCTGCATGAACACGGGCCGGCGGCCGTTTATTCCACCGCCGCGCGAAAATGTGTTCGCCGCGCCGCTACCGGTTGCGGCTCTTCATCGCCCGCTCCACCTCGCGCTTGCCCTCGCGGTCCTTGATGGTGTCGCGCTTGTCGTGTTCGGCCTTGCCCTTGGCCAGCGCGATGTCGCACTTGACCTTGCCGGACTTCCAGTGCAGGTTCAGCGGCACCAGCGTGTAGCCTTTCTGTTCGACCTTGCCGATCAACCGCCGGATCTCCTCCTTGTGCAGCAGCAGCTTCTTGGTCCGCACCGCGTCCGGGTTGACGTGGGTGGAGGCCGTGCGCAACGGATTGATCTGCAGGCCGATGATGAACAGCTCACCGTTCTTGACCACCACGTAGCCGTCGGTGAGCTGGACCTTGCCTTCGCGCAGGGCCTTCACCTCCCAGCCCTGCAGCACCATGCCGGCCTCGAACTTCTCCTCGAAGAAGTAGTTGTAGGCGGCCTTCTTGTTGTCGGCGATGCGCGCGTTGCTGTCGGGTGTCTTGGCCATGGACTTACAGGTGAGGGTGCGCAACGGAATCTACAATGCCGCGCGGCCCCGCATTCTGTATGAAAACCGTTCACAAGTCCGTGCTCATCTGGTACAGCGCCCAGGAGATGTTCGCCCTGGTCACGGACGTCGTGCGCTACCCCGAGTTCCTGCCCTGGTGCGATCGGGCCGCGGTACTGGAGCAGGACGCGAACGGCATGAAGGCCGAGGTCGGCATCGCGTTCGGCGGCATCCACCAGACCTTCACGACCCGCAACGAGCACGTCGCGGGCCGCCAGGTCACGATGAAGCTGGTCGAGGGCCCGTTCTCGATGCTCGATGGCCACTGGAAATTCGCGCCGGTCGGCAACGACCAGCAACGAGCCTGCAGGGTCGGACTGGACCTGCATTACAGCTTCAGGAACGCCGCGCTGGCGGCGCTGGTGGGTCCCGTGTTCGACCGCATCGCGGGCAGCCTGGTCGACGCCTTCGTCAAACGCGCCGAGCAGGTCTACGGCTGAGAGCCTCGATGCGCGTGACCCTGGCCCGTTCGCCCGCGCCCCGGCAGGTGGAAGAACGGCAGCTGGACCTGCCCGAGGGAGCGACCGTGCTCCAGGCGTTGCAGGCTGCAGGCTGGCTCGAAGCGGCTCAGGCCGGCGAAGTGCAGGTGGCCGTGTGGGGCCGCAAGGCCGCGGCGGGCCAGGTGCTGGGGGAGCGAGACCGGATCGAGCTGCTGCGCCCGCTCAAGGTCGACCCCAAGGCCGCCCGGCGCGAACGCTTCCGCAAGCAGGGGGTGCGGGCGGCGGGCCTGTTCGCGAAGAAGCGGGACGCAGCCAAGCCGGGGTACTGAACTGCAGGCCCGCTACGAGGTCTTGCAGTCGGCCTCGATGATGCCTTGCAGGCGCTTGGCTTCAGCAGCCCGGGCCTTGTCGTCCAGGAACTCGCGCTCGCCCTTGGCATTCACCTGGGCCACGCGCAAGCCGGTGTCGAAGGAGGCCTTCGCCCGCCTGGCGCGCTCGCAGTTGTCCGCCCGCGCCTTGGCGACCTTCTCCTCCTCCGCTTTCTGCCTGTCGGCTTCCGCGGCCTCGGCCTGCTTTTTCTTCGCTTCGAGTTCCTTGTCCTTGCCGCTGATCTTCAGGCCGCTCGCGGTGTTGGCGGGAGCTTGCGCGGCGGGCACGGGCGCCGTCGCCTCCGCCTGCAGCTTGGCGCCCGGCTGCTTCAGGATGTTTTTCGCTGGGACGTCCGGCGGCGGGGGGCGGTCGCTGAACACCTTGCGCCCGTCCTTGTCGATCCATTGCCACTGGGCCGTGGCGGCCAGCGGCAGGGCGCATGCGAGGACGAGAAGGGCGGCGCGAAGCGGGTTCATCGCGCCAGTGTAGCGGCGCAACCCAGCCGTGCCCATGGCGCGCCGACGCTGGTTGCGCAGTCTTTCACGGTCTTGCACAAGGGTTAGTACCAAGGGTGCACGGGTACAATCGTTTTTTTGGAGCCTGACATGCGCCTTCTCGGTAAAGCGCTCACCTTCGACGATGTGTTGCTGGTGCCCGCGTTCTCCCAGGTCCTGCCCAAGGACACGTCGCTCGCGACCCGCCTCTCCCGCAACATCGAACTGAATCTGCCGCTGGTGTCCGCCGCGATGGACACTGTCACGGAGGCCCGCCTGGCGATCGCCATGGCGCAGGAAGGCGGCATGGGCATCGTCCACAAGAACCTCACGGCCAGGCAGCAGGCCGCCGAGGTGGCGCGGGTCAAGCGCTACGAATCCGGCGTACTGCGCGACCCGGTGATCATCACGCCCGGCCACACCGTGCGGCAGGCGATCGACATGCAGCAGCAGTTGGGCATCTCCGGCTTTCCGGTCGTCGACGGCGGCAAGGTCGTGGGCATCGTCACCGGCCGCGACCTGCGCTTCGAGACGCGCTACGACGTGCCGGTCAGCCAGATCATGACGCCGCGCGAGAAGCTGGTCACGGTGCGCGAAGGCACCAGCCCGGCCCAAGCCAAGGCCCTGTTGAACAAGCACAAGCTGGAACGGCTGCTGGTGATCAACGACGCCTTCGAACTCAAGGGCCTGATCACGGTCAAGGACATCACCAAGCAGACCAGCTTTCCCAACGCCGCGCGTGACGCCTCGGGGCGGCTTCGCGTGGGCGCCGCTGTCGGCGTCGGCGAGGGCACCGAGGAGCGGGTGGAAGCGCTGGTCAAGGCCGGCGTCGACGCCATCGTGGTGGACACGGCGCACGGCCACAGCAAGGGCGTGATCGAACGGGTGCGCTGGGTCAAGCAGAACTACCCGGGCGTGGACGTGATCGGCGGCAACATCGCCACCGGCGCCGCGGCACGCGCACTGGTGGAGGCCGGGGCCGACGCGGTCAAGGTCGGCATCGGCCCCGGGTCCATCTGCACCACCCGCATCGTGGCCGGCGTGGGCGTGCCGCAAATCATGGCGATCGACAACGTGGCCACCGCCCTGCACGGCAGCGGCGTGCCGCTGATCGCGGACGGCGGCATCCGCTATTCGGGCGACATCGCCAAGGCCATCGCCGCCGGGGCCCATTCCGTGATGATGGGCGGCATGTTCGCGGGTACCGAGGAAGCGCCGGGCGAGATCGTCCTCTACCAGGGGCGCAGCTACAAGAGCTACCGCGGCATGGGCTCCATCGGGGCGATGCAGCAGGGCAGCGCCGACCGCTACTTCCAGGAAGCCACCACCGGCAACCCGAACGCCGACAAGCTGGTGCCCGAGGGCATCGAGGGGCGGGTTCCGTACAAGGGCTCGCTGGTGTCCATCGTTTTCCAGATGGCCGGCGGCGTGCGGGCCAGCATGGGCTACTGCGGCTGCGCCACCATCGAGGAGATGCGCAGCAAGGCCGAATTCGTCGAGATCACATCGGCGGGCATTCGCGAAAGCCACGTGCACGACGTGCAGATCACCAAGGAAGCGCCGAACTACCGGGCCGACTGAGTCATTCTGGCCAGATTTTTCTGGCCTTTTTGCCTCGAGTGGGATAGAATCAGGCCATATTCTTCCCGAAAGGACCAGAATGCAGGCCGTGCCCATCCACCAAGCCAAGACGCAGCTGTCCGAGCTGATCCGCGCCGTCGAACAGGGCGAGGAGGTGGTGCTCACGCGGCACGGCAAGCGCGTCATCCGGCTGATCAAGGAGCCGGAGACGGAGCCCCTGAGCGTGGAGGCGCGGCGGCAGGCGATCAAGGCCGAGCTGGAAGCCTTGCGCGCCAAGATCGGCCCCGCTGTGCCAGGTTTCGCCGAGCTATGGGACGAGCACAAGCGCGAGCGCGATGCTCGCGGCGACGCCTGGCTGAGCGCCAAGTCCGGCGATGCTGGTCGTTGACGCTTCCGCTTTCGCCAGTTGGGTGTTCCCGGACCAAAGCGGCGAACGCGTATCGCAGACCCTGATCCGCGTCATGACCGAGGAGGAGAGCGCCACCACGGCGGCGTTCTTCCACATCGAGGTGATGCACGCGGCAGGCAAGGCGCTCCAGCGCGGGCGCTTCGGCCCGAGCGCGCACCAGCACGTGCTGCGATTGCTCAGCCGCCTGCCGGTTTCGCTCGCGCCGATGCGGGTGTCGCCCATCGAGTTCTGGCCCTGGGCTCAATCGCTGGAACTCACACCCTATGACGCCGCCTACCTCAAGTTGGCCACCGACCTGCAGGCGCCCCTGGTCACCATGGACCGCGCGCTGCACCGCGCCTGCCGGCGCCTCGAGCATCCTGTGATCACGGACCTGCCCTGAACGAACATGCAACACGACAAGATCCTCATCCTCGATTTCGGCTCCCAGGTCACGCAGCTGATCGCGCGGCGTGTGCGCGAGGCGCATGTCTTCTCCGAAGTCCACCCCTGTGACGTCAGCGACGACTGGATCCGCCGGTACGCGGCCGAGAACAGCCTCAAGGGCGTGATCCTCTCGGGCAGCCACGCCAGCGTCTACGAGGACACCACCGACAAGGCGCCGCAAGCGGTGTTCGAGCTGGGCGTGCCGGTGCTGGGCATCTGCTACGGCATGCAGACCATGGCGCACCAGCTGGGCGGCAAGGTGGAAGGCGGCCACAAGCGCGAATTCGGCTACGCGTCGGTGCGCGCGCGCGGCCACACCGAACTGCTGCGCGACATCGCCGACTACACCACGGACGAGGGGCACGGCATGCTCAACGTGTGGATGTCGCACGGCGACAAGGTCGTGGAGATGCCGCCCGGCTTCAAGCTGATGGCGTCCACCGAGAGCTGCCCGATCGCCGCGATGGCCGACGAGGAGCGCAAGTTCTACGCGATCCAGTTCCACGCCGAGGTCACGCACACGGTGCAGGGCAGGGCGATCCTCGAGCGTTTCGTGCTGGGCATCTGCAAGGCGCGCGCGGACTGGGTCATGCGCGACCACGTGGCCGAAGCGGTGGAGGCGATCCGGCGGCAGGTGGGCGACGAGGAAGTGATCCTGGGCCTCTCGGGTGGCGTCGATTCGTCGGTCGCCGCGGCGCTGATCCATCGCGCCATCGGTGACCAGCTGACCTGCGTCTTCGTCGACCACGGCCTCCTGCGGCTGCACGAGGGCGACATGGTGATGGAGATGTTCGCCGGCAAGCTGCACGCCAAGGTGATCCGCGTCGACGCGGCCGACCTGTTCCTGGGCAAGCTCGCGGGTGTGAGCGACCCGGAGGCCAAGCGCAAGATCATCGGCGGCCTGTTCGTCGACGTGTTCAAGGCCGAGGCCGCCAAGATCAAGGAAACGCATTCGCGCCATGTGGCCTGGCTGGCGCAGGGAACGATCTACCCCGACGTGATCGAGTCCGGCGGCGCCAAGAGCAAGAAGGCCGTCACCATCAAGAGCCACCACAACGTGGGCGGCCTGCCCGAGCAGCTGGGGCTGAAGCTGCTGGAGCCGCTGCGTGACCTGTTCAAGGACGAAGTGCGGGAACTCGGCGTGGCCCTGGGCCTGCCGCCGCACATGGTGTACCGGCATCCGTTCCCCGGTCCCGGCCTGGGGGTGCGCATCCTGGGCGAGGTGAAGAAGGAGTACGCCGAGCTGCTGCGGCGCGCCGACGACATCTTCATCCAGGAGCTGCGCAACTTCACCGACCCGCACACCGGCAAGAGCTGGTACGACCTGACCAGCCAGGCGTTCACCGTCTTCCTGCCGGTCAAGAGCGTGGGCGTGATGGGCGACGGCCGCACCTACGACTATGTGGTGGCGCTGCGGGCGGTGCAGACCAGCGACTTCATGACGGCCGACTGGGCCGAGCTGCCCTACGCGCTGCTCAAGAAGGTGTCCAGCCGGATCATCAACGAGGTGCGCGGCATCAATCGCGTGACTTACGACGTCAGCAGCAAGCCGCCGGCGACGATCGAGTGGGAATAACAAGCTAGGCTCACCACCTAGTGGCGCTAGGCGATTTGCCTAGCGGCCGCCGCACCGGGGTTCCTACAGTGGCTGCACAACACGCCACGACGGAGATGCCGATGCTCAGCCCGCCCTTCCTCGAACACGAAGAACAGCACTTCGAAGTTCTCACCGACAACTACCTGGCGCCGGTGCTCAGGGACGAGCGCTACGACCGGATCGCCAGGACGGCCATGCGGCTGCTGGAAATTCCCATGGCGTTCGTTTCGGTGGCCGAGGGCCATTCGCAGTGGCTGCGTTCGGTGCAGGGCCTGCCCGCGCACCAGACCAGCCACGCCCTGGCCTTCTGCGATCCGCAGGTGCTGCAGGGCCAGGTGCTGCTGGTGCCCGACACCTGCGCCAACCCGCTCTTCTGGCACAACGCGCTGGTGACCGGCGCCCCCCGGGTGCGGTCGTTCCTGGCCGTGCCCTTGTGCAAGGCGCCCGGCGTGATCGGCGGGACGCTGTGCGCCCTCCACACCGAAGCCCGCGCATTCCGCACCCCCGACGTCCTGGCGCTGCAAGACCTGGCCCGGCTCGCCGAATCCGAGCTGCGCCTGGACGCCATGAGCACGGTGCACAAGCGGGTGGTGGCGCGGCTCGGGCAACTGGAACGCCGCGTGCGCCTGGCGCGGGCTGCCGCGCCGGCCTGAGCGGCGCGGGCGCGCCCGCGCGACAATCGGGCCCATGTACCAGCCGCCCCAATTCAAGTCCGCCGACCGCGCGCTCGCGGCGGAGCTGATGCGGACCCACCCGTTCGCCAGCCTGATCTCCGTGGACGACGAGGGCCTGCCTTTCGTCACCCATCTGCCCTTGCACCTGGAGGACCCTTCGACGGGCCCAGCACGGTCAGAGACAGGCCTGGTGCTCCTGGGCCATTGCGCCAAGCCCAACCCGCACTGGCGCTACCTGCAGCAGCGGCCGCGCGCCGTGGTGACCTTCCTGGGCCCCCATGCCTACCTGTCGCCCAAGGTCTACCCGGACCTGCAGCGGGTGCCGAGCTGGAACTATCTGGCGGTGCACTGCACGGTGGAAGCGACGCTGATCGAAGAGCCCCTGGCCAAGGACAGGCTGCTGAAAAAGCTGATCGGCGACCACGAGCCGCCCTATGCCGAGCAGTGGCGCGGCTTGGGCGAGGAGTTCGCGCACAAGCTGCTGGCCGGCATCGTGGCTTTCGAGCTGGCCGTGACCGAGGTGCAGTGCAAGGTGAAGCTGAACCAGCACCGGCCCGAGTCCCACGCGGCGCTGAAGGCCGGCTACGCCCGGGGCAACGAGATGGAGCGCGAGCTGGCCGGCTGGATGGACCGGCTCGGAATTAACGGTCACAACGGCCGCTAGCCCTCTCCCACTGGACCCAAGCAGCTCTTGAAATGATAGCGAACGCCGAAGACGCTGCGTTCATGCGGCTTGCCCTGGAACAGGCGGAGCTCGCGCGCCAGGCCGGCGAGGTGCCGGTCGGGGCCGTGGTGGTGAAGGACGGCCAGGTGATCGCGGCCGGCTGGAACGCCCCGGTGGCGAGTCACGATCCCACCGCCCATGCCGAGATCGTGGCCCTGCGCGCGGCCAGCCAGGCACGCGGCAACTACCGCCTGGACGGCTGCGACTTGTACGTGACGCTGGAGCCCTGCGCCATGTGCGCCGGCGCGATGCTGCACGCGCGGTTGCGCCGGGTGGTGTACGGCGCGCCCGACCCCAAGACCGGCGCCGCCGGCTCCGTGGCCGACCTGTTCGCGGATACGCGCCTGAACCATCGCACCGCCGTCACCGGCGGCGTTCTCGCCGCCGAGTGCGGCGCGCTGCTGGCGGGCTTTTTCCAAAGCCGCCGAAAGGAGAGCCGCATGACGACCCACCCCCTGCGCGAGGACGCGCTGCGCACGCCGGACGAGCGCTTCGCCGGCCTGCCGGACTACCCGTGGAAACCGAATTACCTGAGCGACCTGCCGGCGCTGGCCGGGTTGCGGATGCATTACGTGGATGAGGGAAGCTCGGACGCCCCGGTCACCTGGCTGTGCCTGCACGGCAACCCCGCCTGGAGCTACCTGTACCGCAAGATGATCCCGTCCTTCCTGGCAGCGGGCGACCGGGTGGTGGCGCCCGACCTGGTCGGCTTCGGCAAGAGCGACAAGCCCAAGAAGGACAGCGCGCACAGCTTCAGCTGGCACCGCCAGGTGCTGCTCGAGTTGGTGGAGCGGCTGGACCTGTCCAACATCGTGCTGGTGGTGCAGGACTGGGGCGGGTTGCTGGGCCTGACACTGCCGATGGAAGCGCCCGGCCGCTACCGGGGACTGCTGGTGATGAACACGGCACTGGGCACCGGCGACCTCCCCCTCAGCCCCGGCTTCGTCGCCTGGCGCGAGATGTGCGCCAAGAACCCGGAGTTCGACGTCGCGCGGCTGTTCGCCCGCGGCAACCCGCAGATGACGGCGGCCGAGTGCGCCGCCTACAGCGCACCTTTCCCCGACCGGGGCCACCGGGCGGCGCTGCGGGCTTTCCCGCCCATGGTGCCGGAGTTCCCGGAGTCGGACGGCGCGGAAGTCTCGCGCCGGGCGCGCGACTTCTGGCGCCAGCAGTGGGACGGCCGCAGCCTGATGGCCGTGGGCGCGCAGGACCCGGTGCTTGGCCTGCCGGTGATGCAGCAGTTGCGCAAGCAGATCCGCGGGTGCCCGGAACCCATCGTCCTCGAGCAGGCAGGCCACTTCGTGCAGGAACACGGGGCAGCGCTTGCCGAGAGGGCGGTGGGATACTTCCGCCCGTGACGAAACAACGCATCTACATCTTCTCGCCCTCCAGCGCCGTGCGCGACAAGGCTGTGATTCGCCGCGGCGTGGCCCGGCTCAAGGCCCTGGGTTACGAGGTCGAACTCGACACCGCCGCGCTGGCCACCCACATGCGCTTTGCCGGCGACGACGAGACCCGGCTGGCCGCCATCCACCGCGCCGCGGACAGCGGCGCCGACGTGGCGCTGATCACGCGCGGCGGTTATGGGCTGACGCGGCTGCTGCCGCACATCCGCTACAAGGCGGTCGGCAAGGCCATCCATCGGGGCATGCGCTTTGTGGGCCTGAGCGACTTCACCGCGTTCCAGAACGCGGTGCTGGCCGAAACCGGCGCGGTCACCTGGTCGGGGCCGGCGCTCGGCGAGGACTTCGGCGTCGAGGGTGAGCCCGACGACATCATGCAGGCCTGCTTCCAGGACCTGGTGAGCGGGCAGGGGGAGGGCACAGGGTGGCAACTGCCGAAATCCGAGGCCGCGGCTTCGCCCTCCGACCTGAGCGGCGTGCTCTGGGGCGGCAACCTGGCGATCCTCGCCTCGCTGGCCGGAACGCCCTGGATGCCCGTGGTCAAGGGCGGCATCCTGTTCCTGGAGGACGTGCACGAGCACCCGTACCGGGTCGAGCGCATGCTGACGCAACTGCTCCACGCCGGCATGCTGAAACAGCAGAAAGCCATCCTGCTGGGCCACTTCACCAACTACAAGCCGGCGCCGCACGACAAGGGCTTCCGGTTGCAGACGGTGGTGGACTGGTTGAGGGGGAAGGTGAAGGCGCCGGTCTATACGGGCCTGCCGTTCGGCCACGTGCCGACGAAAGTGGCACTACCGGTGGGTGCCAAGGTGCACCTGGCCATCGAGGGAAGAGACGCGTTCGTGCTCTGGGGCCACCTGCACTGAGGCGGCAGTGCGGTCAGCTGACCAGGGGGCTCGGGCGCGAGGTCAGGCTGCCGGGCAACAGGCCCTGGAACATCTGGGTGACGGAGTGGATCTTTTCCCGGGCCTTCATTTCGCCGTGCAGCGTGGCCAGGGCCGCCATCAGGTCGCCGCGCAGGTACCACAGCGCCTGGATGTCGTTGGCATAGCGAATGCGGCGGGTCACCTGCGGAAACTGGCCGGGGCCGGCTTCGCCCAGCAAGGCCAGCATCGATTCGCGGATGTCCTCGGCACTGCTTTCCAGCGTCGATTCCGACGGCGAGACGGGATTTCCGAGCAACCCGTAGATGCTGCTTCTAAGACTGTGTTTGAACCAACGCATAGGTCTTTTTTGTCCCAACAGATACAGTTTTCAGGCCGCGAGGTGACAAGGTATGCGCAGCTTGCCCAAACATCAAGAAGGAACAGTGACATAGTTCACGGAAAACAACAGGGAAAATCAACGACTTGGTAACGAAACGTCAAGTCGTTTCTGTTGCTCGATAGATCAGGCCATTGGGTTTGTCCTTCTACAGCACCTGACAAACTTGGCCTCAGCGATGGGAAAGCTGTTCTTGGACGGGGTAGGTAATTCATAGGACCTTGGTTCCCGCTTTGTCCCAATGACAAAAGTGACCCACACCTTTAGTCGCACGGTTTACCTCCAGAAGAATACGAAGGTAATGCGTGAGACTGGCACTCCAACTGGGATGCAATTTCGTTGACCGTGAGTCCAGGAACGGAATCTGTCGGACGTCGTGTCCACGGGGCTCAGAGTGGATCCAACCCCGCGCAGCACCATAAGGGTGGTGCTGGCCTGCCCAGGTGCCGGCGGGGTCGGAGCTCCGTTCGGACACATCTTTTGACGCGAAAAGCTCCAGGTCCGGGCATGGCGAAGTTCCCCTTGCCCTCGAAAGCCCGCTTTCAGCCTTCGAGCGCGTCTCGCGGCGGCTGATGGCCAAACGCGAGGATGATTCTTTCCTGAGAGAGCTCAGCTCTCGCCCATTTTTTCGCGTCGCACTGCCGCTTTCTCAGTTTGCGCGCCTACACCTACGCAAATCGCGTTCAGCCGCAAAAAATTAATTAATTTGGGTTTAACTAAGCTTAAGTTTCGTCAATTTGACTTAACTTATTGCGACTGTTATCGTGCCCAGTCCCATTTGATCGGAGCCACGGCGATGCTTTCCTAAACCCAGAAACGAAAAAAGCCGAGTGTTCCTGCACTCGGCTTTGTCGTCATTCCGTTCGCAATTCTGCGAAGTGGGGGCTGCATCTCCACTATCGTGACCGCAAGAGGTTCTGTCAACCCCTTTGGAAGGTCACGCCTCAAACGAGGCCGCACTTCACCATATGAAATGGCGCGCATGCGCCTTTGGGAGTCGCGATGTGGCAAAAACAGGCCCCCTCTCGGGGCGGACTGCGGGAGCGCTTCAAGAGCTTCCCACTCACCCGGATCAGCTTCAACGATCCGTTTTCCAACGAACGACGCGAGCTGGACACCCCCCTTCGGCAGGAAAACTGGCTTTTGCGCCGGTTCTGCCCCCAGGTGGTCAAGCTGCGGCTGAGTCCAAGGCTGCCGGCGCCCGTTAAGAAGGCGCAGGTATTCGGCCGGCACCATCTCCTGGTCACATTTGGCGGCGAGCCGCCTGGCAAGGTACTTGGCCAGTCGTCAGGCTCGAAGGTACTCGACCTCGTGCTGCGGTTGGCGCCACCGAGTGGAGCGGTGGAGGAACTGGCCGCACGGGGGGCTGAGTGCGGAATGTCAGTGGCGGTACGAACGCCGGACGTAGTCCGAGCCCATCCGCTCTTGCTGAAAAACCTGGCGTACGCGCGCCAACTGCTCGTGGCGTATGGCGACCGACCCCATTTCCCTGTGCATCCCATCCTTGCGCTGCTTGAGGACAGCGCGGCAATGAGCCGAGGGCAACTTCTTGCCTGCCTCGGAGCCGAGCACACCGCGATCGACGCGGAAGACATCGACTGCGCGCTTTTCCGTGCGTTGGTCGCGGGCAAGCTCACCATCGACCTGCAGGAGAGGCCTTATGGCGCGAAATCGACAATTCGAGCGCGGCTTTAAGGGTCGAGTGTCGAGCCTACCGGCCGCGGCGCTCGACATGGAAAGCTGGCCGGACTTGGACCCAGCAGCCCTCGATGAGATCGGCCGGGAGCGCTACACACGCTTGGCGAAGGCCTTGGCCATGCACTTCAACTTTGCGCCGCTCGAGTCGGTGTTGAAGGTCGCGGAGATGACGAAGTCAAGCTTCTATTACATCCGCGACAGGTGCCTGACGATCGCCCCGGACGGGCGCATTCTCGGCTTTCGCGGACTGAACGCCAATATTCGGTACCGCGACAACATTCGAACCAAGGCGCCGCTTTCAGTGCCAGGTTCGACCGCCGGTGACTCCGGACTATTTGGAATGCTGCTGCGCGAACATCCGGAGATCAAGCAAGGTCTGGTGGATGCGCTGGACCCTCGCCACGAGAAAGGGGAGAAACCGAACGAGATGTTCGGCGACGCCATCAAGGAGGTCTTCAAGGGCCTTTGCGAGCAGAACCTCAAACCGGATGAGTACCCGAGGCATCGCACGCACAAGGGCATGCGTTCGTTGCAGCGGTGGATAGAGAAGAACTATGCCGCCGAACACTCAGTCGCCTACCAAGAAAGTAAAGACGCCGAAGCCGCGCGCTTGGCTAGGCAAGCTGGTGGCGACGGAGCGTCCCGGTTGCCCGACAAAAACCTTTTCACTTGGCAGATTGACGCCCACAAGATCGACGTCGACGGCAAGTTGGTCATAGAGAGCTTTGATGGTGACCTGCACTTCGTGGAGCTGCGCAACGTGCAGCTCTTGGTCGCCCATCACAAGGAGTCCGGAGCGGCATTGGCAGCGCGGATCATTTTTGGCCTGCAGGTCACCCTTGAGGATTTGTGCATGTTGATGTGGGACGCTTTGGCTGGACAACCGGATCCGCCCAAGGTCGTTGAGGGGCATGAGCCGTTGGAGCAAGGTGCCGGATTTCCGGCGAACGTGGTCGAGGGTATGCGCTGGGTGATGCCCACAGCAATCGAACTGGACAATGCGCTAGCCAATCTCGCCGACGCTTTCCTCGATGTCGCGACGTCACTCTTTGGGTCCTGCGCCGTCCACGGTCCAGCAGCTTCGCCCAGGGCGCGCGCGGAGATCGAAAGCTCCTTTGCCCAATTGGTCAAGCGTCTGATCCATCAAGTACCCAGCACGACGGGCACGGGTCCTGAGGATCCGCTTCGGGAGACCAGTGCAGTGCCTCTAGAAAACCGCGTCAACGTGGCCGTTCTCGAGCAGTGCGTTGCCTATTACCTCATGAACTGCAACGTCTACATGGCACAGGCCTCTGGCTACATTCCACCCAATCAACGTTTGGCCATTCGACTGCAGTCTGGAAGCATGCTCGTAGTGCGTCTGCCGGTCGAACGAAGGCGTGAGTACTTCTGTTCAAAGGCCGTTCCGGCCACCATCGCCTCCTACACGGGCCGCTCGCTTCATGTCATTTACCAGAGCCGCAGGTACGTCAAAGGCGTTCTTAAGGACGCCCCACATCTTGCAGGCATGAACGTGGTGGTAAGAGCCTCTTACCGCAACCTCCAAAAGGTCAAACTGTTTCTGGAAAACGGCAACGAACTCGGTGAAGTGCAGCTTGAGGGCGCGCTCGGGCAAATCCCCCACGACCTGCGCATCCGCCGCATGTTCGCCCGCTTCAAGGACGAAGGCTCCTTGAAAACCCGTCCGCACCAGCCGGTTCTCAGTTGGATATTCAGTCAACTCAAGGAGAGCGCAAAGGTCGATGAGCAAAGCGCCATGGAGCTTGCCTATCTGCAGTGGTACTTCCGGCAAGCCGACGTTCTAACGATTGCAAACCTGCAGCTCTTTGCAGCCTCCAAAACGCCCGCCGCGAACGACCCTGCGGTGATGGCCATGAACGTGGAGCAACTCAAGAACAGTCAGCCTAGAGCCAGCCCACCATCTCCACGACCCTCGGAACACACTCCAGTGGCGCCCCCGAGAGTTCCAAACGTGATTGGCCGTCGCGTGCTAAGCCGCTAGTCATGGACCAGGACCAGCATGACAAGGGCGAGTTGCTGCTCCCCGAGACCATCCCCACGCCCCCCATCAACGACTTGGCGCTGGAACTCCTGGCGTGGCTTCGCCGGGGCGTGCCGGGCGCTGCCATCTACGGGCACTGGCGGGCGGGCAAGAGCTGGGCCCTCGACTATGTCCTGAACCTGATCTCAGATGTATTCGGCCAGCCGGTGGCACATGTGACATGGGAGATCGTAGGCAAGGGCTACAACCTGCAGCTGCCAAGCAGCAACGAGCAGTACGAGCTGACCTTTCCAAAGGATCCGGAGCGCGTTGAAGTCAAGGAGGCTGAGTTTTTGCGAGACCGCCTCGCCGACATGAGGGCGCCCCCGGGTGGGCGACAGGTGTCGCTGCTCCGCCTCCGGCTAGGCAATTTCCTTGAGGAGAAGGCCCGGGCCAAGTGCGCCGGCTACATCATCGTTGCGGTCGATGAGGCGCAGAACCTGACGCACGAGCACTACCTGTACATGATTCGCATCTTCAACGACCTGGTCAAACGGGGCCTGACGCCGTTGTTCCTGCTGGTCGGCCAGCCGGAGCTCTACTACCAAGAGCGCATCTGGCTGGAGGGAAAGTATGGCCTGCAGGTTGCTGGCCGGTTCTTCATGGCGTCTTACTTCTTCAGGGGGGTCCTGCTCCACGAGATTGAGGAAGTCTTTGCAGGATTCCATATCCACGAGCAGCCCTATGTGGCCAAGATCTCTGGGCACTACGGGGCAGTGGATCCCACGGACTACGCACGGCTTTTTGGGAAAGCCATTGAGCAATTCGCCAAGAGCGTGAACCTGACGAAGCCGGAGGATCTCCAGCGCTTTCAAATTCCGATGCAGACCCTGAGGACGGCCTTGCTGTCATTCCTGGATGAGATCGTCAAAGAGAAGCTGACGCGCGAACAGGTAACCGTTGACTTGGCCCGCAAGAGCCTGGGTTACACCAGGTATTTCGACGTCTGGCACAGGTACATGGGTCCTGAGGTCCCCGTAGTCCCCGTGGCGGAGGTTCCCAATGCCTGACCAGATCCCCCGCCGAGTCCTGGCTAGGCAGATGGCGCCTGCGCATCCACTGAGCAAGCTGTACCGGAACGAGTCCCTTTACATGAGGTGGAGTGCGCACTGCATGCTCCACGGCATAGATTTTGCCGCTCTGACCTTCGAGAAGCACGTGCCCAACGGCGGAGTGATGAACCTTTGGCAGCAGCAAGGCTTGTCGGAGGCCGCCAATGCAGTGGCCGGAATGATCGCAAGGAGCGAGAAAGACATGGAGCGCTTGCTCGGCTTAGACATGATCGGTGCGCACAGATTCATGGAAAGAAAGCTGCTGCGGTTCTGCCCGATCTGCCTGAGCTATGGGTTCCATTCTCCTTTAACGCAGCACTTTTGCTTTGACGCGTGCCCCTTCCATCGAGAGAAACTCATCACCCGGTGCCCGGCGTGTACCACCACGCTTCGCATGACCTTGGCAAAAAGCGCGCAGCAGCCCTTCGAGTGCGCGTTTTGCGGGTACTCGCTGCTGCGTCACCGCCATGTGTCCGCGGCCGAGGAACTCTTTCGCATCGACGCTGGCTTGGATCAGCCACGGGCTGACTTGAGTTTGCCCAAGTCTGGAAGGTTCCAGCACTTGGTTGCCACGTTCGACGTCACCGCGTTCCGAGGCGACGAGAAGGCGATGCAGCGGGCAGTCCAAAAGTTCTGCACAAGGCCGACGGGCGCCCAAGTTCTGGCTGACGGCGGGGTGAGCACGTGGTTGGAGGAGCACTTGGGCGATGCGCTGGACCTGCATGTGATCTCCCAGCTCCAGAAAGAAACCAATTACCAGGTGGTGAGTTTTTTTTTGGATCAGTGTGCAGTGGAGCAAACGCGATACGTGCTGGCGTTGTGCCACCGGCTGGGACCCGCGCCAACGGGTTTTCGGCTTCAATCGGAAGTGCCGGCCGTTCCGGCAGCTGTGTACAAGACGTTGGTCTGCTACGGTCTGGTCCAGGCTGCGATGCCGCTGCTCGAGGAAATTCTGGCCGGGACGGGCGCGGCGCCAGGCGGCATGCTGGGCTCAAGCGACTGCGCCGAAGTGCAATTCGGCGACATTGCTGAGAGGCTTCGGCTTCAAGTAACCGTGGCCAGGGAGCTCGAGATGCTGGGGTTCTTTGCGGTGGCGCTTTTGCAGGCCCGGCGGACACGCATCATCGACTTCAGCTTTACCGACCTGCCGCCTGCGACAGCGTTCTGTCCAGTTTGGTTCGAGCCGGCCGTTGGCGAGCGGTAGGGACGCTGCGCGCGCGGATCTCCAGGCGGGCAGCCGCTGGGCTGTTCAAGCGGTACCGCGGCGCGATGTTGGGCGGAGAGGCCCCCGCTTGGGTGCCATCTACGACACCCAAGTGGTACGCGCCGCTGTTGCGTTAGATCGACGCTGATGCGCTGTGGGTGCGGAGCAGTCTTTATTCACCAGCTTCTATGGTACAAAGCAGGGGCCGATGCCCAATGGGGCTTGGTATCTGCTTTGAGCGGCCCGGATGTTCACCACCTATCTTCTAAATGAGGCGCCGTCACTGGTTAACCCCGACCGGATCCGCCATTGGTGGTCGGTTCACCTGTGGTCGCAGAGCTGCTGGTTCTTCTGTGCGCCGGCCAGCAAGCGCCAGAAAAATCTCAAGCCATGCTTTCTGACAAGTCCAGATGCGGTCGTCGCGCTCACGGCTCAGGAAGGCTGGGTTCAGGGGTTGGATGTCACCGTGGCAACGCCGCCGCACATGAATCGATCGCTTCACTGGCGCTTTCATAAGCTCGCGGCCGTCTGGCTGTGCAAAGAGCCTGATGACTCGCAGTGGGCCTTTATCCTGCAAACTCAGGAGGGCGACGAGTACGCGCTCTCCTCGCTTGAGACGCCCGCTCGGTTCCTCAGAAAGCTCGAGCAAGTGCGGATATTCAAGCGACCGCGATCGGCCACCGCGCAGACCCGTCGCCTTTTATGACGCAAAAGGCACTCAAAGCGCGGTACCCCTATATGTTCGAGGGGCCGAACCTGGGCATCGCTATCAGCCGGGGTTGGTTTCCTATGGTCGAAAAGCTGTGCGCAGACATCGACCAGCTCCTGGGCGACGACAAGCACGGCTTCAACTGGGCGCAAATCAAGCAGAAGTACGGCTCAATCCGCCTCTATTGGGAGTTCGATCCGCGTGGGAAGGCGGCCAAGGGAGGCGAGCCACTGCTTTCCCGGCCGAAAACGCCGAACAGGCTGCGACCGCTACAGGAGGCCATCGACAAGCTCGTTCAAGAGGTCGAAACCCTCACGGAAACGTGCTGCATGGTATGCGGCTCGCCCGGGCGCGAGCATTCGAGTGGCGGGTACATCCTCGTCCTCTGCCCAAAGCACGCTGCTGAGCGGGAGAGCGGCACCATGGAGTCGCCTTGGTTTCCGCCCGACGAGTCGTAGCAGCGCAGTCAATAAGGCCGGTCCTGTTCGTCGATTTCGATGGGGTCTTGCACCCAAGGAGCGCCACGATCATGGACTACTTTCAGGCGGCACCTTTGCTGGAAGGCATTCTGCAGGAGCTTGCAGACATCGACGTGGTCGTTTCCAGCTCGTGGCGCGAGGTCCACACACTCAGCCAGCTGCGTGACTTCTTCTCGGAAGGGTTCGGTGAACGCATCATCGATGTCACCCCCGTGAGGCCGGCGAACAATGAGATCCCCGGCGAGCTGTGGTCATTTGTGCGGGAAGCCGAGTGTGCCGTCTGGATGCAACGAAACAGGCCCGGGGCACCGTGGCTGGCTATCGACGACGACGCCTGGCGGTTCGCGCCAAACTCCCCGCATGTGATGCTCGTCGATGGCGTAAGTGGCCTGTCTGCAGAGACGGTACCCGAACTGCGCCGAAGGCTCCAAGCCCTGGCCCGGACTTGAGCCGCCCGGTTGTCCTGTTTTTGGACTTCGACGGGGTGCTTCATCCTAAGTTGCCCGAGCCAGGTCAAGTGTTTCGCTCACGCGGCCTTGTCGAGGCCGTGGTCCTCAAATTTCCCGGGGTGCAGGTTGTGGTCAGCAGCACTTGGCGCGTGCAGCGCAGCATAGGGGTCCTGCGTGAGCTCTTTTCCAAGGAATTCCAGAGCCGGGTAGTGGGCCGCACACCCTTCCGATACAGCAAGCTGGAGACGTCCGGCGAATACGTGGCCTTTCCCCGGCATTGGGAGTGCCTGTTGTGGATGCGGGCGCATCGGCCCGCCTGGTTCACCTGGGTTGCCGTCGACGACAATCCGGCAATTTTCAAGCCGAACCTGGACTGCCTGCTTACGACCGACTCGCGAATGGGGTTCACGTCGGCCGATGCCGAACGGTTGCGCCAATTGCTGTCTCGCCACACGGGCAACTACTAGCGCAGCAGCACGAATTGGAGACGCAAATCTGTTCATCGCGCTGGAATGGAAGGCGTTCGATGAGGTACACCAGGGGTGGCGAACCGTCGCAGGCCGAGGAAAGGCTCCTACTAGCGGAGCAACACGGTAGGTGGCTAGTGCTAGCCCGCCAGGAGGCGCCGGAGCGAGGCTGCCTGGGCCTCGCTGCGGGTGTATCCAAGGACCGATTGAACGCTGCGATGGCCAGTCAAAGCCATTACGTCGGACATCAACATGTTCTGCTTGCTGGCTTCCGTGACAAAGCCGCTGCGCAGGGAGTGCGCCGAGTAGTCGCCGTCCATCCCTGCCATCTGGCAGCGCAACAGAACGATGCGCCGCACGGACGCGGGGGTCATGGGCCCGCCAAGACGACTGCCTTTAAGCACGCGCCGGAAAATTCGCCCGTGAGTGATGCCGGCCTGCAGCAACCAATCCTTAAGCGCCTGCGCGGCAGGCCCGACGATCGGTTTGACGTCCTCGGGCCGGTCCACGCCAGTTTGGTTCGTTTTTGAATGAGTAAGGGTGTACACGTACTCGCCTGATCCGGCCGGCTTCAGCAGGGTCATGTCTGCCGTCGTTACTTCGGAGCGCCGACGGCCGCCCGTGGACCAGGCAAAAAGGAGGAGGGCGCGATCGCGTTTGCCCCGCAGCGAGTCGTCGCAGGTGGCCAACAACGCTTGCAGCGGATCACGAGTAAGAGCGTCTTTTTTCTGGGGCCGCACGCCTCTTTTCGCGTAGGCCCGGCGGGTCATGGCCAGAAGCTCACGGACCTTGGGGTCCTGGCAGGGGTTTTCCAGTTCTCGAAGTTGGTGCGCTTTGCTCAGCACGGCGATACGGTGCACGATCGTTCCCAAGGCTAGCGGTCCAGGGTTGCCCTTGATGCCGGCGTCTACCAAGGCCACGTCTAGTTCTACAGGCAACTCATGTACGAGCCCATCGTTCGTTGTGCGCTGCGCGTGGTCAATGATGAACTGCAGGACAGCAGCTGGTGGCACTGGAAGCGCCATTTGAACGCCATAGCGCATGGCGAACCAGCCCGCCCAATACCGCAATGCTCCGCGGTAGCTTGCAAGCGTATTGCTGGACTGACCTTCACGTAAAAACTCGTTGACGGCCCTCTGACTGATCTCAGAGAGCTCCTGTGGTCGCAGCGAAGAAGAAGTTCGCAGTGTCAGGCGCATTCGGGGGCGATCGCATTGCTGCGGTGCTGCATTCCCCCGATTTTATTAGCTACGGCCCAGAAATGCGATCCACTTAAGACATAGCTGTCCAGCTTGGCGAGTTTTTCGCGGGTTGGCTCGCTTAGGTGCCCAACAGAAGCGGAAGCCTGTTGAACCAGTCTTGAGCTTCTTTTTCGGAGAACACGGGAATCTCAAGCGATGGTCGATCGATATCGGTGGTGCTGATAATGAACTTGAACTTAGTACGGCGTGTCGATGTCCCAACGCTGGTATCCACCCACCTGAGTTCCCAGGCGCGTACGTAGCTGATGTCGTGCAACTCGAAGCGTGAGTGCGTCAGGACGGCCACCTTTCGCTTTGTTGTGTCGAACATCAGGCAGCAGTCGATGGGGAAGGTCAAGTCGCCGAGAACAAGATTGCTCTTGGCTCCGTTGGTGGGAAAGGCGGTGCCATGCTCGCTATTCGCTGCGGCCAGACCCTGAAGTAAGGGAGCGAGTCCGCGCTGGTGCCAGCGCCTTGCCTTCCAGAACATGAAGACCGCGATTGATGTGGGCAGCCCGATCCACAGAGCGGCTCCCAATGCACTTTGCCCCATTACTCCCCCTCAATGTCTACTCGGCTCATTTTGTACCATAAAAGCGGGTGCATAAATACGTCATGCTCGCGACATTGCGGGTATGCGATCCGTTCCCGATGCAGCCCTCTTGAAGGCCCTTGCGGCCGTCGTGAAGGCGCGGCGAGGTGAACTGGCTATCAGCCAGGAGGAATTGGCTCACCGAGCCAGCATGAACCGAACGTTCGTAGGCAAGCTCGAACTCGCCAAGACCCAGCCTTCTCTGGGAGCGTTCTTCCGACTTTCAGAGGCGCTTGAGGTCGAGGCGCCTGAGATGACCCGGCTTGTCGCGGCGCGGTGGCGGAAAGAGTTGCGTGCAGCTAGACGGCCCCTAGAGGCGGATTAGCCGCGCCGGATTTATCCCGCGGCTCAAGGCTGCCGGATCACTACTCGTCTGCGGCTTCGCATAAATCAGACAAGTGCAAGGGTAAGCGCATGTTGAAGGACGGCCCCAACCACGCGGACCCATGGCGTGAAGGCGTCAATCAAAGCCGGCGCCGTGGCCAGCGCAGCCAAAAGGACCTTGTCGTCGGTTTTTCTCATATCCAGTGCTCCGTTGTCGTTAACTTGCTGTCGGCAATCAATTCTGTCGGGGCCCACGCCGGTCGCGCCTTGCTCTATGACCCTAAACAGGCTCGTAGAACAAGGAAGATCGAAAATTCGGCTCGTTCGTTGACTTCGTCGGAGCGGGGGCAGTGCAGGGAGCTTGTGCAGGACAACGGGCCTGGCTTTGACATGGCCCACGCGGACAAGCTATTTCTGCCATTTCACCGGCTGCACAAGGAGACGGAGTTTCCGGGGACAGGTGTTGGCTTGGCGCTTGTCCGGCGGATAGTTTCACGACATGGCGGCCACGTTTTCGTTGAATCCGAGCCCGGCGCAGGGGCGACCTTCTTCTTCTCGTTGCCAATGCAGCCGACACCCATTTCCTAGGGCACCTGGCGCGAAGAGCTCGCAGGCAGCAGAGATGGACCAAAGGGCCTTCTACGACTAGGATCACCAACTCAACAACAAAGCGGCACTAGCCGCAGTTTTCAGGGGGATACGCGATGCCAGTCGTCAAGAGTTTCGCCGTCGGCAACGGCGACATGTTCTACATCAAGCACGGCTCAGACAACTTCACCATGATCGACTGTTGCCTCAGTGAGGACAACGCGGAGGTCATCTTGGGGGAGTTGAAGTCTGAGAGCACAGGTAAATCGATTCGGCGCTTCATTTCAACTCACCCGGATGACGATCATTTTTGGGGTTTAGAGCAGATCGATGCCGTTCTGCCGATCCTGAACTTCTACGTGGTCAAGAACGACGCTGCCAAAGGAAATGAGTCGCCCTCTTGGGACAAATACTGCGAACTTCGGGACCACAACGACAAGGCCTTTTACATTTTCAAAGGTTGCAAACGTCGTTGGATGAATAACAGTGATCAAGAGAGGGGCAGCGCCGGTATTGAGGTGCTCTGGCCGGACCTAAATAACGAACACTTCAAAGCTGCTCTCAAGACTGTCAATGACAGTGGTACTGGGGTCAACAACATCTCCGCCGTAGTTCGCTATGCGATTGAAAATGGCCCAAGTTTCATGTGGCTCGGTGACCTAGAAACGGACTTCATGGTCAAGATCCAGGACGAAGTCGCCCTCGAGAAGACAACAGTCGTCTTCGCAAGCCACCATGGGCGAGTCAGCGGAAAGATTCCTGACAGCTGGCTGCGCAAGCTGGATCCCCAGGTCATCATTATTGGGGAAGCTCCATCCCGGCATCTTCACTATTACACAGGCTATGGAAAGATCACTCAAAACACGGCGGGCGACATCGCTATGGAATGCGTCGATGACGACATTCACTTCTATGCTTCGAACAAGTACGACTGCCCCAAGCTGAAAATGCGCCCGGGGATTGCCGCAGAACCTTCGTTTCCTGGGCTGACGTACATAGGAAGCTTGACTGTGGAGAAAGAGTACACGTTAGATGGGTGAAGCGAAAACACGGTGACAGCTCCATCATGGGGTCAGGGCCGTAAGCTCTTGGCAACTCGCAATCAAACAGGAGGAGGACTTTAGTGACCAGAACAGTAAACGGAGTTGAGAAGCGGATCGGTGTGGCAATGTCTGGTGGTGGGTTCCGAGCTGCGTGCTTCCATCTTGGAATGCTGCGCCGACTGCACGCGCTGGATCTGCTGCAATCCGTCGATTTGCTGACTTGCGTCAGTGGGGGAAGCATTGCGGGCGCATATCTGGCGCTCAATTGGGGCGCGCCTACCGTCTTGGACGATTTGGAGCGCTACTTGCGTACGAAATCGATTGCTGTGGGATCCGTGATCGGGGGTCTTTTGGATCCCTTCGAGACGCGTTTGGAGAAACTCGCGAGCACCTATGACCGCGACCTGTTCAAAGGGGCCACCCTTGAGAAACTCAAGGGTGGCCCTCGGACCTACTTGAACGCGACCAACCTGTCTACTGGGAACATGTTCTTCTTTGTGGCTGGCGGTTCGGCGCCGGAGGAGATGGGCGAGCACGAGCTTGGCGTCGTTCCAGCAGGTTCCTTTCCGCTGGCGCTGGCAGTTGCAGCGTCATCTGCTTTCCCCCCCGTCTTTCCACCTCTTCGCCTTGATCGTGCCGACTATTTACCAGCCTCATCGTTTGACTACGTCACGCTTACCGATGGCGGTGTATACGACAACCTCGGGGTGAACCCAGCACTCCGCCAAGCGCGAAACCGGCTCGACTATCTCATCATCAGTGATGGCGGCAAGCCATTTAGCAATGATGCAACGCCTACAGAGAAGGGATCTGCGGTCCTTGGAGCGGCACTTGACATCATGATGGAGCAGATTCGAGGACTTGAGTTCGACCGTGTGCAACACCGGCACCTTGCCGGTAAGGGCCCCAAGCCTCTATGGTTTTCGATCGACAGCTCAGTCGGTCAGGCCCAAAGTGGCGACGCGCAGTTCGCAAGCAGCATATCCACGAACTTGAAGGCCTTGAACGCAGGCGAAAGCGAAGTCCTGCAGCGCCACGGAGCTGCATTAGTCCAGTCGCGACTGGCAGCCTACGCGCCCGAGCTCCTCTAGGGCACGTCAGTCGAATGAAAGAAAGGAAAGTCCAACGACGGACTGTCGCAAAGCAGAAAGTTACTGCGCGCCTGGGACCGTACAAATACGTCTCCCACACCGGAAACCCATTTTTTGGGGATTCTGGCGAGCCACTAAGTGAGCCCGGCGGAACCGTCTACGCCGCGCTCGAGGTTGAGCGGGCTGAGGGCGAGGGCCGGCAGGCGGTCTTTCTCGAATGCGTTGATGCCTCTTGGCTTGACGGTCTTCAGGTAAATGACCCGACGTGGCTTCACCGGGCACCAATGTCGGCTATCGAAGTTGATGACCTATTTGGCTCGTTCGCGCTCAACTTTGAGGAAGAGCCGGAGGGTGCCATCGTTTGGTTGAAGTTGGAGTACTCGGCCGTTGCAGCCCATGAAGCCGACGGGATGAAGTTCAACCGTCTATTCACTGGAGGCTTTCCGATCAGGTTTGACCTCGTTGAGCAAATTCTCGCGGGACCCGACCATCCCGTTCACAAGCTTAAGTGGGTGGAGGTCGATGTGCTCACCGAGCCGCCGCGACCTCTGCGAGCACTCGGAGAAATCGAAGGGGTGGTGGCGTTCGATGTCGGGCAGGGCGCCATGCAGGGCTTGATGCGCCGCACTGAGGACCACGTCGTTCCGGTGTGTTATATCGACCTTGGCGGCGGTGTACTTCAGAACACTCATACGTTTCCGAGTGCATTTCGCCAAACATGCTTTGGAACCCGCCCTCCAGTCGTGCTTTCTCACTGGGACTGGGACCATTGGTCCTCAGCGTTCCGATTTGAAGGGGCACTAAACAGCAAGTGGTTTGTTCCTCCGCTTTCCCAGAAGCCATTGCAGCAAGCGTTCGCTTTGATTCTTTTTGAGGCAAATGCCCTGCACATCTGGAAACCGACGCCCGGTCGGATTTTCTTTGCCGGCTCAGTAACTTGGAATCTTTGCACTGGGCGCACGACCAACGATTCGGGCATCGCGGCCGTGGTGCAATACGGCCACAAGCTTGACCGACTGCTGCTGCCCGGCGACGCGGCGTACATGCATATACCAAGCGCTGCTGCGGCCACGTCGTTCAACTCTTTGATCATGACCCATCATGGGGGGCGCCTTAAGTCCAAGCACGTTCCGACGGCCGCCGCTGGAGCAGTGGCGATTTGTTCCGTTGGAGCGGGCAATTCTTACCAGCATCCCTTCCTTGACACCTTCGAGGCGCATGCAAAGCAGGGTTGGCCTTTGCCGGTGCTGACAGGCTCACACGGCTCGCGGCCAGGTCACGTCTACCTTACATCCACCCAGCCTGTTCGCGGGTTTGGGGGGGCCTGCTATACAGGCTCAGGGTGCCAGTCAGCATTGAAGGTCGCCTGATCCACAAGGTACGGCCTAGCCCTCGAGAGCGCATGACAGCTATTGCAGGGAGGCGGCTGCAATGGCACATTCTGTGGGCTAGACGGGTAATCTAGGATTTCCGAGGCCCGGACTACAGAAGAAGAGCGCTTGGGCGAAGGGCCCATCAAAGGAGGAGCAGTGGCAGTCGATAAACTCATACCAACGCCGACACAGCGCAAGCTGCGGATATACGCCCTCGACCCGAGTCTCGCGGCGCAGCACACGACCTCCGGTATTGGGGAAATCATCATTTCCGTGCCGTGGGAGGCGGACCTACTTCCAGGTCCCGTGGGCGAGTATGTCGAAGTGGTCGATGCGGATCCTGCGAGCAACTGCTTCTACGTTCCAGTTGATTTGAACGACCCTCGGCTGCTGGCTCAAGACGGGCTCGCCCCTTCAGAGACAAATCCTCAGTTCCACCAACAGATGGCCTATGCAGTTGCGATGTCAACCATTGGTCACTTCGAGCAGGCACTGGGGCGGGTGGCGCTCTGGTCTGAACACCAGGAGCGGAATCCAGAGGGCGGCTTTTTGTCTGAGCAGTACGTTCGCCGGCTGCGCATCTACCCACATGCGCTCCGGGACCGCAACGCCTACTACAGCCCGGCGAAAAAAGCCCTGATGTTCGGCTACTTCCCTGCAGGCAGCTCTGACGAAGTCAATACTCGCGACACACTGATCTTCACGGTGCTGTCTCATGACATCATTGCCCATGAGACGACGCATGCACTTCTTGATGGGGTTCATCCCCGATTTGCTGAACCGGTCAATATTGACGTTCAGGCTTTTCACGAAGCCTTCGCAGACATCGTCGCGCTCTTTCAGCATTTTTCGTACCCTGGGGTCTTGCGCCACCAGATCTCCCGTACTCGCGGCAACCTGGAGGAGGAGAACCTGCTTGCCCAGCTGGCCCAGCAGTTTGGGACTGCCGCCGGCCGAAGCGGCGCACTGCGAGACGCCTTAGGGAGCCGCAGCGAGACCAGCGGGAAATGGGAGCCTCGAAAACCCAACGTGCGCGAGCTGGAAAGGCTGCGAGAGCCACACGCCAGGGGAGCGATCTTGGTTGCTGCGGTTTTTGGCGCGTTTCTCAAGGTCTACCGCAGCCGCACTGCCGACCTGTACCGAATCGCAAGTGACGGGACCGGTGTGCTTAAGGCAGGGGACCTGCATCCAGACTTGTCGAATCGCCTAGCAGACGAGGCTGCTAAGTGCGCCCAGCACGTGCTCCAGATGTGCATCCGGGCCATTGACTATTGCCCGCCGGTCGGGATTACTTTCGGCGATTACCTCCGAGCGCTGGTTTCGGCGGACTATGACATCAACCCACAAGATCCATTCGGCTACCGCTTAGCCATCGTGGAGTGCTTCCGGTTGTGGGGCATACACCCACCAGGGATGCGAAGCATGTCTGTTGAAGCGCTGCTGTGGCCTGATGGGCAAACGGCAATGGAGGAGGCTGGCGTCCCCATCGACCCCAAGGTCATGGCCTCTCTTTTCGATGACGAGCATGCGACGCCCAAAGGCAAGACGGCGACCGGCAGACTTAAGGTGTTTTTCTGGGGGCTGGAGAGCGACAGGGGCAAGACCTGGGAGTCAATCGGCCATAACAGCGAGGTATTTTGGTCCTGGTTGATGAGGACCGACGCCCGCAAGCTGCTGCCCGCCCTCGGACTGGTGGTCGACGAAGCCGATATTCCCCCAACAGTCTTCTGCGGGGGGTCTGACGGGAAGCCGACGGTTGAGGTGCATTCTGTCCGCACCGCCGTGCGCCGTAGTCCACGAGGTGCGATGGTCACTGATCTGGTCGTGGAAATAACGCAGCGCCGGCGCGGCTACTACGACCGTGAACGGCAGGTTGCCAACGACAAGCCAGGGACCGTGCCCGAGAAGAAGATTGATTTCCGTTACCGGGCAGGTTGCACCTTGCTGATTGACCCGATGACAAAGACGATTCGCCGGGTCATCAGAACTGCGGCGACTGTCGTGGAGGATGGTCAGCTTGAGCGCGTCCGCGCTTTCTTGACGGGAGACGCGACTGAACCGGCGACTAGCTTCTGGCTTGCACGCTCCGCCCTGACAGCGGCGGAGCCGTTTGCAGTCCTTCATCGTCACGGAGATCACTGAGATGCCCAAAGCCACAAAAAGCGAGGTCGGGCCATTGGTCCCCCCAGAAGGGCATGTGACTGTCAGGTTGTACAGGATCGGCCACGGGGATTGCTTTCTACTAGCCTTCCCGCGGGAAACGGACGGTCCCTTTTACGTTCTTATTGACTGTGGCTACAAGCCCGGATCGCCGAAGCACATCAATACAACCGCAGCAGAGGTCTGTGCAAATCTTAAGGAGGCGACCGGCGGTCATATCCATGTGGTTGTGGTCACGCACGAGCATCAGGACCACGTCAACGGCTTTACTGAGGCGAACTTCAAAGACATCACCTTCGGGGAGGCTTGGTTTGCGTGGACGGAAGATCCAGACGATGAACTTGCGAATCGGTTGCGACAGCGTTTCGGCGACCGTCTGCAGCTGCTGATGCTGGCGCGAAACAGGATGGCTGCGGCAGGTAACTCGCCCATCCTGGCCCGCGTTGAGGACTTCTTGGCCTTCGAGTTCGGCGGAGATGCCGAAGAGTTTGATCTTGCGCAAGCGACGGCCGTTTTAGGGGCGAAGGACGGCGGGTCGCTATCGCATAACAAGAGAGCCCTGAAGCTTGTCCGGGAGCGCTGTGAAGGACCGATTCGCTATTTGCGCCCACACAAGTCAGCCCTAAAGCTTGAGGGGGTCCCGGGTGTAAGAGTCTATCCGCTTGGGCCACCCCTGGACGAAAAGCTTCTTCACTCGTTGAACCCGGTCGGAGATGAAGGATACGACCGCAGTCACTCATTTTTCGAGGACTCGGGCTTGGGATTCATGGCGGCAGCACTGACGGCAGGTCAAGAAGGCCAGAAGTCGGATATTCCATTCGCTGGCCGCTTCACAGTGCCTTGGGGGGCTGCCCTCGACAAAGAGCAGCCCGAGACCTTCTGGAGGTCCAGGTACGGCACTGGCGCTGGAGGTACGCACGGTGCGGCTGGGGTGCGTGAGGCAGCCGATGACGCCCCATGGAGGCGCATTGACCAGGATTGGCTGCACTCAGCTGAGGAGCTAGCCCTGGATATGAACAACGACACGAACAACGGCAGTTTGGTGCTTGCTTTCGAGCTTGAAGAGGGCGGCAAGGTGATGCTGTTTGCCGCCGACGCGCAGCGCGGCAACTGGATCTCTTGGTCTCAAGGTACATGGAAAGATGGCGGGCGGAAGGTCAGCGCGAAAGACCTGCTGTCCCGAACTGTCTTATACAAGGTCGGACATCACGGCAGCCACAACGCAACCTTGAAGGGAACAGACGATGCGGACTATGCGAACTTGGATTGGATGGGGCAGGGCGAGTTCGCCGAAGAGTTCACCGCGATGATTACTGCAGTTCGACCGTGGGCCGAAACCCAGAAGGGCTGGGACCACCCACTGCCGGCCATCAAAAGCGCCCTCACAGAGAAGTCAAAGGGTCGAGTCTTCCAAACAGACACCGATGTCACTGACATGAAGCGCCGGGGTCTGACCGCGGAGCAATGGAAAGAATTTCAAATGAAGGTTGTTGGAGAGCGGGTCTTCATCGACTTCACGATCCCCATTCAATAGATTTGAAAACTTGCTCGCAAGGCTCCGATTCCGTTCTTCGAGGGAGAAATGTCGTGGCGACCGGCAAGAAGCAGTACCAGAGGGGTGAGCAAACAAATGCCTAGGAGACTGAGCAGATGTCTAGAACCGTCGATCAATTGGTCCGAATTGCTGCCGCCGGAGGCGGTTTTACTTTAGACGCAGCTACAAAGACTGTGGAGCAAGTAGTCCGTATCGCAGCCGCCGCATCGACCAAGGGAGCACAGATCACGATAACAAACGCTCAGACGAAAACCGTCGACCATTTGGTGCGAATTGCGGCGGCGGGGAAGGGTTGTGTAATCTTCGACTTTGTCGAGTAGATGAAGGTGCAGTGAGCCAAGAAGCTCCTGAGGCTTCGGCCGTTCCTCGTACGACTTGGCAGCGTCTCTATGGACGCGTAGTGAACAACTTAGCCGAGCGGTTCCACGATGAAGGCGAGGCTTTTGGCCAAAGCGCTATGCGATTTGGGGACGCTTGGCAATTGCTCTCCTGAGGGGTCCGGTGCTGCCTAACTGGTTGTTCGACACGGACGCACACGTGTATCCGTAGGCCTTGCGCGCTCGCCTTCGCGGATGGCCCAGTTCCCGTCCGCTCCACGTCGGCTAAATCCACGAACCACAGCTCGCACTCTGTGCAGACGTGTAGGGACCCGATATGTCGACATCCTTGGATTAACGAATGAAGAACTGCTGGAACGGCACGCATGGTGTCAAAGGCAAGCCAAGCGTTTGACCCAGCTCGCAGTAGACATGCCCCGCGAAGACATACAGCGGATGCTGATAACCGATTGGGACTTGTCTGCCACAGAAGCCGCGTGGTTAGTCGAAGCCCTGCCGTAGCCGGAAGGAAGTCTCAGCAGGACGCCTCATGATGTCTGCTTCTGGCCGAAAGCTGCCGCTAGTGCAACTGTGGTCACCTTTACCGGCGCCCGCCCTGCGTTGAACTTCACCGGATGTTTGCATCGGGGCTGTCCTCGCCTCGGCCACGGCAGGCGTTAAGACTTCGTGACCCACTGCGGTCTTAGCCACGTCGTTGCGAAGCCAAGGGGAGTTCATGATCGAGCAGACCGGTTCAATGAGTTTTCTATTGTGTTTTCGGTCGCTGTTTCAGCGCGGGCGCGGCTATGCGTTCCCCTGCGACGGTGCGGGTCGGGTCAATCTCGACGATCTGAGCGACGCTGCGCGGAACAACTATCTGTACGCCCGTGCCATGGTGGGACGAGAGCTTTCTGCCCCAGCGGTAGAGGGAGACTTCGGCGAACTTGAAGATTGCGCCAATTCAGTGCCAAAACTGCACGACAGCTGAGCCACGCTACGCCTGCTGCTGGCCGGAAGCAGCCGCTTGAGGCGCTTGGCAATTCAGGGGTTCGTTCGACTGCCAGATCCCCACATGAGGCCAGCAAGGGAATACTCAGGCTGGCCGCTAATGGACAATGTTGCTCTGACTTTCCTCAAGGGTCCTCATGCGGCATTTTGCGGCTTCCATTGCTTCGATCGCTCTTGTACTTCTCTGCATCTGTCTCGACGCACAAGCAAACGGAAACTCGACGGGGAAGGAACGATATGACCCCGGACCTCGACGCCCGAACAACTCAGTCTGTGCCAAGCAGGTCGCGCGAATTCAGCGACTTGAGAACGATCCCAGATTCGACCGAGACAGATCGGTTCGTAAAGCTTGGCAGATCGAGGTGGACCGGGGAATGCGAATGGGCTGTGAGTTTTAGTGTGTTGTAGGAAGCTGCACCTGCGATTGCGCGCGCAGCCAGCCATACCACCAAACCACTACTACCGCGTTGTGTCCGCCGATCACCTGTAGGTCACGTTTCCACATTCAGCAATTCTCTGAAGGACCCTCATGGCAATGACGAGTGAGCAAGGCGTCGAAGCCGCAAAACGCGCGCGCAGCACTGCGACGATGGCGAACACGCTGGCCAAAGCACTTGCTGCGCGGTATGAGCGCCGCTGGCGCTTTGTCGACTTTCTAGGACCAAACGGAGCTGAGTCGGCGGGCGTGGTGGACATCATCGCCATTCGAAAGGATGGGCGAGTCCCGTCGACGCCGGTCTCAAGCGCCTGGACCTGTTCGACGTGATCCTCATGCAGGTCAAAGGAGGAAGCGCGAAAAGCCCCACCGCCCAAGACCGGGCCCGGTTGCGAATCGTCGGCGAGCGCTACGGCGCCACAAAAATCGTCTTGTTTGAATGGAGCAGAGAAAAGAAGATCGGCTGGTCAGTGCTGGGGCTTGACGATGCCTGGCATCCGTCAACCATCCCGGAAATCTTCGGGACCACGTGAGGGTATGTCCTGCTCGTCCCAACTCAGCACACGGAGGCTGCTTTCGGCCAAAAGCGGACTCGATGAACGGCAGATCGCGCGCTCCCGACGAACGCTTCCGCGGAGCGAGGCTTGCTGTGAAGGCAGGCTTCGGCCCGCCTTTTCGCGGCCCGGGCGGGCCACTAACCCATCGGGGCAGAATGTCCGCTCGGCGCGCAAACCAACGCGGCGAGCGCCTGTAGCCCAAGGAGGGTCCATGAAGGTCGTCAAGCTTTCGATCACCAACTTCCGCGGCGTCAAATCCGCCGAGCTCCTGTTCGAGGGGCACACGCTGTTCGTCGGATCCAACAACGTCGGCAAGAGCACCATCTGCGAAGCGCTCGACTTGGCGCTGGGCCCGGACAGACTGAACCGCACTCCGGCGATCGACGAGTTCGACTTCTACAACGCCCAATACCTCGAGCCGGCGGGGGAGGGAGATGAGCCCAAACCCATCCCACTCCGGATCGAGGTCGTGTTGGTCGAGCCCAGCGAGGCGGTGCTGAACCTGTGCGGCGGGCACCTGGAGTTCTGGCACGTGGAGGAGCGGCGGGTGCTCGGTGAGGCTGAGGCCGACCTCGCCAACCCGCCGAAGTCGATCCCTTGTCTGCGCCTGGAGACGATCGGCGCCTACAACCCGGAGGAGGACGAGTTCGAGGCGAAGACGTATTTCTCGCGGAGCCCCGACGCCGACGAGGGCGAGCTCACGCCGGTCTCGCGCAAGATCAAGCGGGAGTTCGGGTTTCTCTACCTTCGCGCGCTGCGCACCGGCTCGCGCGCGCTGAGCCTCGAGCGCGGAACGCTTCTAGACATCATCCTGCGCACCAAAGGCATCCGGACGACGCTCTGGGAGAAATCCATCCGCCGCCTGCGCGAGCTCGACGTGGAGTCCGATGCCACCGAGATCGCGCCGGTGCTGCGCGACATCGAGCAGCGCCTGGCGCGCTACATCCCCCTCGAAGCGCCGGGCAACGCCACGAGGCTGCACGTCTCCGAGCTCACGCGCGACCACCTGCGCAAGACGATGTCGTTCTTCCTGGCTCTGTCGGCCGATCAGGACCACGTCCCGTTCGCGCACGCTGGAACGGGCACCCTGAACACGCTCGTCCTCGCGCTGCTGTCGGTCATAGGGGAGCTCAAGCCCGACAGCGTGATCTTCGCGATGGAGGAGCCGGAGATCGCCGTGCCCCCGCCCACCCAGCGGCGCATCGCGCACTACCTGCTCACCAAGACGAGCCAGGCCTTCGTCACCTCGCATTCGCCCTTCGTGATCGAGCGCTTCGAGCCCTCGCACACGCTGCTGCTGTCGCGACAAGCGGGCGTCGTGTCGTCGCAGAAGGTGTCCGACGCCTCCGGGCTCACCGACAAGGAATTCAAGCAGTTCGCGCGCTGGGGCCTATGCGAATGCATGCTCGGCAAGGGCGCCATCGTCGTGGAAGGGCTCACCGAGTTCCACGCGCTGCCGGTGGCCGCCGCGCGCATGGAGGCCGAAGACCCCGCCGACACCGGCGGCCAGCCTCTCGACATCCTTGGAGCCACGTTCTTCCACGCGGGCGGCGAGTCGAACATGCCCAAGTTCGGCAAGTTTTTCCAGACGCTGGGGCTCAAGACGTTCGGCTTCTACGATCTGGACAAGAAGCGCTCGGAGAAGACGAAGGCCGCGCTCGCCGCGAGCTACGACGTCGACTTCGAGACCGAACACAAGGGCTTCGAGAACCTGGTCGCCCAGGAGATGCCCGCCGGCGCGCTGTGGAGTTTTCTCGAGCTTCTGCGCGACGGCGGCGAGGGCGTGGAGCTTGGCATCCCGGCGGCGAAGCCGGCCGACGACGCGGCCGTGCGCAAGCTCGCGGCCGTGGCCCTGCGCAGCGGGAAAGGCGCTGGTTGGGCGGCGCGGCTCTTTGGAGAATGCGACTACGCGGACTTGCCGCCGTCGGTCATGAAGTTCCTGTCCCAAGTGTTCTCCGCCATGCCCAAGATCAAGGAAACGCCGGATCCCGACAACAAAACCGCGACCGCGGCGGACGCGAGCGACCCGGCCTAGGGGCGGCGGTGGCCATCGATCCGAACTGCCCCAAGCGCGCGAGCGTCGTCGCGTGCCCTGGCCACGCGCTCGTGCTTGGGGGCCGGGCAGCGGCAAGACGACCGTCGCCTTGCGCAAGGCCCTGGCGCGGATCCAAAACGGCATGCGGCAGGGGCAGAAGGTGCTGTTCCTGAGCTTCTCGCGGGCGGCGGTGACACGCGTGCTTGACGCCGCGCGGCTGGAAGTGCCCAAGAAGCATCTGTCCCTGCTCTCGGTGCAGACCTTCCATGCGTTCTTCTGGAGCGTGCTCAAAACCCACGGATACCTGCTAGGCGCGCCCAAGCGCCTGGACCTCCTGTTGCCGCAAGACGAGAAGGCGATGTGCGGCGGCATCAAGCGCGGGGACGAGGGCTGGAGCGAGTGGATGGCCGAGAGGGAGCGGATGTTCCGCGAGGAGGGCCGCGTGGCGTTCGACCTCTTCGCGCCCAACGCCGCGGAGCTTCTGGCGCGCTGCCGGCACCTTCCGGGCCTAATCGGCGCCGCTCACCCGCTCATCATCGTCGACGAAGCGCAGGACACGGGGAGCGACGCCTGGCGCTGCATCGAGCTGCTCGCTCCCAACGCGCAGATCCTGTGCCTGGCGGACCTCGAGCAGCAGATCTACGCCGACTTCCTGCCGGGCGTCGGCCCCGAGCGCGTGGTCGAGATCCGCGCCGCGCTCGATCCGTTCGAAGTCGATCTCGGGAGCGACAACGGCCGCAGCCCCGATACCGAGATCTTGGCGTTCGCTAACGACATCCTCACCGCGCGTCCGCGAGGGAAGCCTTATAAGGGGGTGGCCCAGATCGGATACGAGCCGAAGACCGTCAACTGGAACGCTCTGCTGCGCCGGGCCATCGGCGCGGCGATCAAGGCGGTCGAGTCTTCCAACGGCGCGCGGCCCAACACGATCGCGGTTCTCGCCGATACCACTCGCAACGCCTTGAAAGCCTCCAACGCGCTCAACGCCGTCGACGCGCCGGACGGAAAGCGCGTCCCGCACAAGCTGCATTTCGACGAGGCCGAGGCTCTCCTCACCGCCAGGCTCGCTGCGTTTCTGCTCGAGCCCAAGGACCCAGCGCGGGAAGACGACGACGTGGCCACGTGCATTGAGCTGCTCGCCAACGCAAGGCGCGCCACCGGCACCGGCAAGGCAGAGGTCGCGAACTATCTGCTGCGCGCGCAGCAGATCAGGGCGGGAAAGCCTCCGAAGGTGAACATCGTCAAAGCCTTCCGCGCGGCGCTCGCGGCGCTTCGGAACTCGCCATTCACCGGCGACCCGCCGGCGGACTGGCTCACTGCCAAGCGCGCGCTGAGCGAGTCCGGCGAAGCCGCGCTGCAGCGCGCGGCGCGCCAGCTCGACTTTATGGTGGCCTTTCAGCGCGGACACCGAATCTCCGCGGCCCTTTCCGCGGAGTGGCTCCGCGACGGCGCCTACACGCGCGCGCGGGCCGCTCTGGACAGCGCGCTCGCGCAGGAGCAAATTTTCGACGGAGCCGAGCCGCCGCGTGGAGTTCAGGTGATGAATTGGCACAAGGCCAAGGGCAAGCAGTTCGACGCCGTGATTCTGCTGCGGGAGGGCCGATTCGGCGACGGGGGGATCGAATCAAGCTTCATCTGGCGGGGCGACCAGCCGCCCTACCCGAAGAGCCGCAGGCTTGTCCGCGTTGCCGCCACCCGAGCTCGCGACGGCCTGATCATCTTGAACCCCAATTGGCCCGCTTGCCCTCTGCTAAAGGGTCACAGCCTTCAAAAGGGATAGCTTCGATCCGTGCTGGTCCGCTTCCGGCTAAAGTGCGGTCATCCAGCTTCACGTCGCCGAACACCTGCAACCAGTCTGCAGCAGAAATTCACCCTTCGGGACCTGACATCACGTCAAAGTCCGCTTCCGGCCAATAGCGGACTTCGGCAGCTTCGATTCCTACTATCCATCTTGCGGCAACAAAGGTGTGTCCAAGTTGAGTTGGTAGAACGCCGCGTCAAGCCAACGGCCAAGCTTGAATCCAATCTGGCGCATGGTTCCTGCGTGCTGGAACCCGAGGCGCTCGTGCAGGCGGATGCTGGCACCGTTGGTAGCGTCGATGCAGCCCACCAAGACATGCATTTGTTTTTGCCTCGCACGCTCGATCAATGCGCGCATGAGAAGCTCGCCCAATCCCTGACCTCGTGCCTCGTGGTGGACGTAGACACTGTGCTCGACGCTGTACTTGTAGGCTGGGAATGCCCTGAACGTTCCCCAGCTCGCAAATGCGAGCAATCGACCCGCTTCATTGACGACCCCGATAACCGGAAAATCTGCGGCCCGTTTGGTCGAGAACCAGGTATTCATCACCTGCGGCGGTCGTGGCGCATAGTCATATAGCGCCGTCGAATTCACGATGGCCTCGTTCAGGATCTGGAGAATGGCCGATCCGTGCTCCTGTTCCCTGCAATCAATTACTCGGACCGTCTCGTGCTTGGTGGTCATGCGTGCTCCTATGTGTTGGCGATTGCCACTACATATCGTGCGGGTGACGACGTTTCGTTGCTGTAGACGATGGGTTTGTCCAGAACCATCGCCATGCAGTCGCCCTTGGCCAATTCGTGCGACTCGTTCCCGAGCCTTACGTTGATGCGACCCTGCAGGACCCAGATCTGCTGCTGAGTAGAAACGTCGCGCCCGCCCGTTTCATAGGCCACTCGTGAGCCAGAGGGAAACTCAATCTCGACGAGTTGGATAGGCGACGGCCAGCCAGGTGGCGAGAGCGTGCGGCGCAAATATCCGGAGGCCGGATCTCGCCACTCCAACTGCGCGCTTCGGCGAATTACAGGTTGCGGCCCCGATTCCAGCGACTCCCCCGCAAAGAGGTTGGCCAAGGGTGTGCCGAGCCCGCCTGCAAGCTTCTCCAGAATGACAGCGGTCGGACTGGCCTCACCGCGCTCAATGAGCGAGATCATCGACTTGCTCACTCCCGCTTTGGAAGCCAGCGAGTCGAGTGTGAGCTGGCGTGCATTCCTTAAAGTCCTGACCTGCCTTGCGATGCGGGCATTGATGCCATTAGCGGTTTCGAGGTCCATTATGGTGGATTGTAGTCCAGTTTGTTGGATCATAGGGTGCACGCGCCTCGCAAGTCATTCGCCATGAGCGACGGCCTCCAGCAACTGGTCTTCCATTTGCGTTGGAACTACCTTATAGTAGGTAGATGTCTCGCAGAGCACTTACCCCAATCGCCGCGTCAGGCGCGAGAGTCGGCACCCGCGACCAAGCGGTCTCGGCCGCACGCCGGCTGATCCAGACTCGCTCATACCTCGGCTTCAGCTTCCAGGACGTCGCTGACGCGGTCGCCGTGCGCAAGCCCAGCCTCTATCACTATTTCCCGAGCAAGGAGGCTCTGGGCGCTGAGGTGCTTAGCGAGGCGGCCGAGGCCTTCCGTCGGTGGGCGCAGTTGCGTGCCGATCGCGAGCCAGCCGAGCGGCTGGACGCATATTTCGCGATGTACCGCAATGACATTCGCGCCGGCGAGCGAGTCTGCCCCGGCGGGTCCTTCGTGCCCGGCTGGGACTGCATTGACGACGACCTGCGTCGGGCCGTGCGCGAAATCCGCGCTGACCAGGTGCTGTGGCTCACGGGGGTACTGGGCGCGCTACTTCCCAGCGGCAAACCCGCCACGGCACTCGCAAACTACGTCTATGCCAGCTGCCAGGGTGCGCTGGTGACCGCCCGGATGACGGGCCGCTTGGAGGACTTCGACGAGGTCATTGACCAAGTCCGGAACACGCTCTTCATCTGATCCCGCCAGCCGCCAAGGCCCATAGGTTGACGCGGCTTTTTCTTTGCTTCGCATACCTACCTACCATTAGGTTTAATATGACCAACTCCCGACCCGCGCCCTTGCACCCTGACGGCCTTTACCTGGACGACCTTGCCGTCGGCCAGCGCTTCCACAGCGGTGAGCTGCGAGTGGATGAGACTCAGATCATTGCCTTCGCCCGTGAGTTCGACCCGCAGCCGTTCCACACCGACCCAGAGCGCGCGCGCGCCAGCTTCTTTGGCGGTTTGACCGCTAGCGGCTGGCACGTGGCGGCCCTCACCATGAAGCTGTACACGAGCGGTGGCGGGCCGCAGCTTGCCGCGGGCACGATTGGCGCTGGCAGTGACCTGACATGGAAACAGGCCACGCGTCCGGACGACGTGCTGCGCCTGGTGAGCGAAATCACCGAGATCACGCCTTCGCGCAGCCGCCCAGACCGCGCCACCGTCGTCATCCGGGGGGAGACCTTCAACCAGCGCAACGAGCTGGTGCAAGTCTTTGTCTCGCGGCTGGTCGTCGCGCGCCGCCCCATCTAGGAGCGCGTCGTGTACAGGCATCTGATCTGGGCCGCAGCGGGCACCTTCGCCATCGGGACTGAAAGCTTCGTCATAGCTGGCGTACTGGGAGAGCTATCGCGGGACCTCGCGGTGTCCCCATCGAAGGCGGGGCACTTGGTCACGGTCTATGCGCTGGTTTACGGCTTGGCGGCGCCGGTCATCGCCACGTTCACCGCCAGGTGGCCGAGACAAGCCGTCATGCGCGGCGCAATGGCACTCTTCGTACTAGGCAATTTGGCTGCCGCCTTATCTCCGGGCTATGCCACGCTGATGGCCGCACGAGTACTGCTGGCTCTGTGCGCTGGCGCCTTCAGCCCAGTCGCCGCGGCGTGGGCCGGCGCTGCCGTCCCACCCGAGCAGCGGGGCCGCGCGCTGGCTTTTGTGATGGCCGGCCTGGCCGTGTCCACCGTTGCCGGCGTCCCTATCGCCACGCAAGTCGGCCAGGCATTCGGCTGGCGCGCCACCTTCCTCCTCGTCGCCGCGCTTGCGATCGTCGCCCTCATCGGCCTGTACCGCCCCCGCCCGCCGCAACCTGCTGCCGTGCCCGCTAGTCTGCGTGATCGCATTGCATTTCTGCGCAAGCCGGCTGTCGGGCATGCCCTGCTTGTCACTTGGCTGACGTACACCGGCTGCTTCTGCGTCTACACCTACTTGGCAGCGATGTCGCACGCTATTGCCGGGCCGCTCCTGGCGGACCAGCTTCCGTTGGTGCTGATGGCCTTCGGTGTTGCAGCCGTTGCCGGCAGCCTTACCGGTGGCCACCTTGTCGACCGCTTCGGCGCCCGCTTCGTCATCCCGCGGGCATTGTTCGTGATGGGTTTGGTGTATGCCATGCTGGGCCTGCTAGCCGGCGACCTGGACTTGAACCCCGTACCGGGAGCCGCAGCGGCAGTGTTGATGCTGATGGTTTGGGGGCTGGTTGGGTGGCAACTACCAGCGGCTCAGCAGATGCACCTTGTGCAGACAGAGCCGCAAGCAGCGCCCATCGTCCTGTCGCTTCAGGGGTCCGCGCTGTACTTAGGAGTGTCGACCGGCGCGTTTATGGGTTCATTTGCACTGGCATTCGGATCGGCCGCGTGGCTCGGATGGATCGGCGCGGCGTGCGAACTGACTGCAATGGCGGTCTGGCTGGCGCGCGGCTGGTTGGCCTCACCGGAGAAGACAAAGTCGTGGACTGCGGCGAGGTGATGCGCCACCTCGCATCTTTCAGGGAACCAGCAATTCTTAGACTAAGGAGTGCAGCATGGAAATCACTGTCACCGCATCGATTGAGGATGCAACGGACATTCTCAACCTTCAAAAGCTTTCGTACCAGAGCGAGGCCAGGATCTACGACGACTTCAACATTCCGCCGCTGATGCAAAGTTTGGAAGAACTGCAAGACGAGTTTGCGGAGAAGACATTCCTCAAGATTTCATCAGCTGACTCGATTGTGGGCTCGGTACGAGCTTTAATGAAAACAGGTACATGCCACATCGAGAGACTCGTTGTTCATCCAGCGCACCAAGGACGAGGACTCGGCAAAGCGCTGATCACTGCAGTTGAGTCGAAATTCATGCAGGCGGATCGTTTCGAGCTGTTCACTGGTCACAAAAGCCAGGCAAACATGCGGTTCTACGAGCATTTGGGATTCAAGTCATTCAAGAGCCAGTCGATCACGCCCGGCTTGACGTTGGTGTTCCTGGAGAAACGCAAAGCGGCATCCTGCATCGACGTACCTGACGCGCCCCGTGACTAACATATGTGCGCATTTGGCCGAAAGCGGCCGCCTCACCACTCTTGCATCCTTGAAGGTGCTAAGGGGTCGCCTCGGATCCTAGCAACCAAGCCACCGCAGCATCGTCCGAAGAGAAGCTCCCAAGCGGCAGGCCTTTGCGATTGGCCACCTTCGCGCTGTTGTACGACTGCGGGTCGTCGGAAACCACGATCGCAAGGCGCTCCAGGTGCTGCAGCTTCTCAGCGGCCACTTCCCCGATGAACATCTGATCCGTGAAGCGCAGGCGACCTAGCACCCCGCGCAGGTCCACAAGTGCACGCCGATCGCCAGTCGCACGCGTCTCGAACGCGGCACGCTCAATCAAGTCGAAATAGTTTTTCAACGATGGCGGGCCGCTGACTTCGTATCTGACGAACCCACGCCGCCTCTCGACGAGGATGGTAAATGGCATGACGCATTTTGGTGGAAACGCGCAGGCGGCGGGTTGCGGGCCAGAATCGCCATCATTCGGAGATGAGCGGCGTCCGCGCCCGGCCAGAAGAAGGTACCAGCTGCTGGGTCGCCCAAGCGCTCCAAAGGCATAAATGCAGCTCGTGACGCCTCGACTTGAGCGCGGCATCTCCATAGGCCATCTGCGCGTGGACAATCGGAGGCGCTATGTCATCCACCATCAGCCCGCGACTGCTTGCCCGCGCCCGCTCGCAGCTGTGCGACGTCACCACGCAACACGCGTCAATAGAAATGCTGGCAAGCGAGGCCGAGATGTCCACGTTCCAGTTCATCCGCCGCTTTCACGCGATGTTCGGTGAAACACCGCACCAGATGCGGATTCGAGTGCGGCTGGAAGCGGCAAAACGCCTGCTCGTGCTCGACCGAGAGTCCGTCACCGGCGCCTGCATGGCGGTGGGATTTTCCAGTGTCGGAAGCTTCAGCCACCTGTTTGCTCAGCGCTACGGTGAGGCGCCTTCCGCTTACCGGCGGCGGCTGCTGGCGATTCCGGGCTGGTCGCCGACATTGCTGATGCCGCACTGCGTGAGCCTGATGAACGCTGCCCTCGCGGCTGCTGCCGGACTGCAATTTTCGAGAAGCATGGTGGCACCCAGCGACGCACAATCCGGAGGCGTGCCAGCCGCACCGGCGAGGCGCATTCGTCAGGAGTAGTTTCAATGAAGGTTACGCTCGCCAGCATCCTTGTCGACGACCAGAACAAGGCGCTTAAGTTCTACACCGAGGTGCTCGGCTTTCTGCCGAGTCAAGACATCCCAGTCGGCGGTGACTATCGCTGGATCACCTTGAAGTCGCCCGAAGGCGTCGGTGCGGAGCTCTCGCTCGAGCCGAACGCCAACCCCGTCGCGCTGGCCTTCCAGCAAGGCCTGTTCTCGCAGGGCATCCCCGTCAACTCGTTTGAGGTAGCCGACTTACAGGCGGAATACCAGCGTCTGAAGAAGCTCGGGGTGGTGTTCACCCGTGAGCCGGCTCAGACCGGCCCGGTGTGGACGACCGTTTTCTCGGACACCTGCGGGAATCTGGTGCAGTTGCACAAAGCACCTTAAGTGCTGCGCCAGAGCAGCGAGGCCCAGCCTTTGCGGAGCTGAAGCGCCGCCAACCGCTCGGCAAATGGGAGCAAAGAATGTCCGCTATTGGCCGAAAGCAGACGTCTCGGAAACTAGCGCTTCGCCTGAGCCTCCAGAAGTTCAATGCGCTTACAGCGACGGTCCGCCACGCGAAACAGCCACGTACCAAGCGCAGCTGGAATCAAGGCAAGCAAAAGAACGTACACGACGAAGCGTGGCGGCGCATGCATCCACGAATGCATAAAGAGTGAATATGGGACGGCCGCCGCGCCAGCCATGATCATCAGCGCACCAAGCAACCCCGCCGACACCGCAAGAAGATCGGTGCACGCGGCCCGTCGATTCGGGTTCGGAACGTTGGAGTGGCTTTGCTTGTCTTTCACGCGAGGCGTCAGCCGAGATTGCCGGCTGATTCTGATTGTGCACCGGGTGGAGTGATGATGGCTGCTTCCGGCCAAAAGCGGACATCGCTAGCGCACCGACGTGCAGTGTGGTACCACAGTGAGGCTACCGCTGTGCGCGTGCCCGCCCGTATCATCCCCAATTTATCGTTGGTTCCTATCGAAGGGACTTTAGCGTCTTCGAATCGATGAGCAATTTCAGAATCGCCGTCCAGCGCGAGGACGGTCATACCTTCTTGTTGGCTGGGGTTAGGGAGATGGCAGAAGGGTTCTCGATCCTTGCCCCCTATCTGAGCGTTGACGCCGGTGTCGCCGCAAAAATGATCGTGGATTACTCGAAAGCTGGAAACTTCGGTGTGCCAGAGGACGATATCGAAAAGTTCGCGGCCGGCAGTCGCGTCAAGCTGTCCTATCACTCGGATGGCTTTGCGCAGTTCTCGTCCGAGCAGCAGGGCACCATCCGCTCAGGGCGTGCAGAAAGCGGGGAGATCAAGGGCGTCGGAGTCATGACGAATCCGCTGTGGATGCCGATCCGATCTGGACCAAGCTGTTGCCTGCTAGCTTGGGGACTTGACGCTTTTGAGCGACCCAAAAGTCCTCTGCGAAAGCGCGACCTCCTGATGCGCCCGGGCGAGGCCCTGGAGTTTGAAGAGGACAGACGCGACGGGACCCCGGCCTATGCACTGGAGTTTTGGGTTTTTCAGCCAGACACGTGGCTGCGCGTTCGCGAAGATGCAGGCGGCAAATACCTTGATGCTGCCATCCCACAAGACCATCCGAGGGCACTTGCGCGGCTACGAGTGCCGGCTTTCAGGCGCCGCGACTATCTCCTTGGCGTCACGATGCGGCGCCTACGAGTGCAGTTCAGCACGCCAGGCTGGCAACTAGCCGGGCCAAGTCAGATGATCGACAGAACCCGCGGCGAAGCGCTCATCGCCGCCTACCCTGCGGAACACTTAGGTGCCACTCCAACTTTGTCGCTCGACTACGTCCCGGAGCTACCTGGGGAGGGAAATCCCGAAGCACGAATCGAGCGCTAAACAGACTACCCGGAGTTGGAGCGACACCTATCAGTCCATGTCTGCTCATGGCCGCAAGCAGTCTTGGCCAGGCACGACGGAGGCCTACTACGGGCCCTGCGCCCCTCATAATCGCTCTCCCAACGATGTCGACGTACTGGGTACCTAAACTTTTGCACAGAGTGCGAGTTGTGGTTCGTGGATTTAGCCGGCCCGGAGCGGTGCAAAGACTACTGCCGCCGGTCGAGAGCTGGGAAGTGTGCTCACCCCGATGAACCTGCGCTAGCAGCGCAGGACGACAAGGCGGGCAGGCTTATGCCTCATGTCAGCGACGAACCCGCTTCGAGAAATTCAGGACGCCGTCAAGTTCCTTGAGCCCACCGTCGTCCTGGTCGAGAGGAGCGCCGGAAAAGTTCTTGACCGGTTCCTCGGGGCCGCTTTCTTCCTCAAACCACAGGAGCGAGAATGTCTCGTCGTAGCTGGGGTAATGCCTGGACAGCTCGATGAGGTCGTAGCCTTTCGGCCAATCCTGAAACCAAACGTCCTGCGAGATGGAGGAGTCTCCACCGGAGAACTCCTGTTCTTCCACGAGGCGGCATGCGACGGAGCCCTTGGGAATGGGGGACTTCGGAACAATCCAGGCATTCAGCTTTCGCAATGCCATTGAACGGGAGGCATGCCGTATGACGCTGGAGCTCATGGTCACAAACGCGCATGGGTGTTGCGTTACGGCCGCCAGGCGCGACGCACACGCCGAAAACGACACAACGTACTGACCGCGCAGACGCTCCACCAGCTCGAAGGAGGGCTCCTCCTGGTCTACGGCGCGCTGGAAGTCCTCGTAGGGCATCAAGAGTTCCGCCGCGAAGATGTCGCAGGCGATTTCATTCTCGTCTCGCTTTGAGTAGGACCAGGCGGGTGTCTCACGATGGTCCGACTTCAGGCCCAGAACGATGTGGCCGACCTCATGGCAGGTGGAAAAACGCTGTCGTTCTCGCCGCTCCAACTCGTTGACGATGATGACGGAGGACCCATCCCGCTTGGTGAGCGTGTATCCGGACTGGCCTTCTCCCATCTCCTCGGTCCCGAGCTTCGCATTCACCTTCTTGGTGTAGACGGACAGATCCTGAGCAATGTTGGACAGGTCCAAGCCTGCCATGAACTGGCGTGCCGCACTGCGGATGGCCAGTTCATCAACCATCAGTCGTCCTCGAACGCCTTGCGTACTCTGGCCTCGATGGTGGCCATGTCGGGCCGCGCGCCGCCGCGGTGGCGCATGCTGGCTCCCATTTCGAACATCTCCGCCGTCAAATCTGTGCCTAGTACGTGCTCAACCCAGTCTGGGTTCACCTCGTTGGTCGTCATGTACTGGGCCATCTCGACTTCCCGCGGCTGGGCCTTGAGCACCTTCAGCAGCTTGGTCAGGACATCTTCCGAGGGCGACTGCTTTTCCCCGGTCTCCAGCCGGTATATGTAGGTGTGGTCTACGTCGGCGAGCTGCCCCAGTTCGCGGGAAGACAGGTCTCGTCGTTCGCGCAATTTGCGCAGAAGCAAGCCCAGGCCGGACTGCGGCATTAAATAACCTTTCGCGCCTAGAAAAAAGGCGTACACTGTTGCCTGTGCAAGCAACACTCCGTCCTTATCGCTCTTGCGATCACCTCAGCAATAGGGTGGGAAGGGTTGCCTGCACAAGCAGCAACTATGCCACTGGACAGCAATTTCGGCAACAGGGGCGCCCGAAAGGCCGTCCCGGCGCCTGGCTGCGAGGTCAGACGCCCCGCTGCAACTGGGCCCAGGGCGGAGTGACCACGAAGACGTCGACCTTTTTTACGGCACCGGCACACCGCATGTTGCCGACATCGAAGTACGCGGCGACGCGCGGCCTTCCGGGAAGCGCCTGCGGGCGGAAAGGAATCTGACGATGGCAACGAAGCACGAAATCATCTCGTACCCGGTGGGAAACGGGGACACGACGCAAATCAAGATGGGCGGCGGCAAGCGCTTCCTGTTCGATTTCAATCACTGCAAGGCAGCCGAAGACGAGAAGGACCCCCGCATCGACCTGCACAAGCATCTGAAGGACGAACTGAAAGCCGACAAGCGCGGCTACTACGATGTGGTGGCCTTCACCCATGCCGACCTGGACCACATCTGCGGCAGCACTGAGTTTTTCGAGCTGCTGCACGCGGAGAAGTACACGGGCAACGGGCGCATCGAAATCAAGGAGCTGTGGGTGCCGGCGGCCATGCTGCTCGAGGAAGTCAAGCGCGACGAATTGAGTGACGAGTTTGCCTTGTGGCGCAAGGAGGCGCGGTACCGGCTGCTTGAGGGCAAGGGAATCAAGGTCTTTTCTAAGCCGCCGGCCCTCAAGGAGTGGCTGCAAGCGGCGCTGAAGGAGCGGCGCGAGGCGCCGAACGCGCGGGACCACCTGTTCGTTGACGCCGGCACGCTGGTAGGCGGTTACACCTTGGCCAGCGACGGTGTCGAGTTCTTCTGCCATTCGCCGTTCATCAAGCACTGCGACGGTGGGGACATCGTCCGCAACGACGCCTCCCTGGTTCTGAACGTCCGGCTGCGCGCCGACGGTGCCGACTACGACTACCTGCACATCGGCGACAGCAGCTGGGAAGTGTTGGAGGACATCGTCAGCATCACCAAAGCGCACGGGCGGCAAGACCGCCTCCGGTGGGACCTGTTCAACCTGCCGCACCACTGCAGCTACCTGTGCCTGAGCGACGTGAAGGGCGACAAAGAGACCGACCCCAAGCCGGGCGTCAAGGAGTTGCTGCTGTTCGGCAAGGAAGATGCGTACATCGTGAGCTCCAGTTACCCGATCCCGAATTCCAAGGACATGTACGAGCAGACGCAGCCGCCCCACATCCAGGCGCGAAACGCGTACCAGACGCACCTGATGAAGGTCAATGGTCGCAAGTTCCTGGTCACGATGGAAGAGCCCAACGCTTCCAAGCCACAACCTTTGAAGTTCGAGGTCAGTTCCGGCGGTGTGGCGTGGCTGAAGGGCATCGCCGGCACGCCAGCCCTCCTCACTGGCGCGATCCCGCGGGCGGGCCTCTCGGGCACCACGGTGCGGGCGGGCTGATGGTCAGGGAGGACTGGCAGGACTTCCCGCAGGGTGATTCCCTTGTGGGACCTGAAGCCCTGTCGATTGCGCGGGCACGTGCTGTAGCCAGCGCGGTCGCGCGGCACGCTGACTACACCTTGGTCCGGTGCTCGCGCCTTCAAGGCACCTCAAGCGCCGTGGAGATGCTTGTTGTGGACGTGGAATGCAATGCCGTTCCTCCGAGGAATCCTACCGGCATCAAGTCGCCAGAGCGGCTCGCCCTCCTGGTCCCCGACAACAAGGACCGAGCGATCGAAGTACTGGCGCTGCGTCCGGGTTTCCCCCGGCTGATGCACCAGAACGCGCGACCGGCAGGCCATCCTCCCAGCCTCTGCTTGTACTTCGAGCCGCCCCGGGCCGTCCTGCGCACCTGGACACCGGAGAGCTTCCTTCAACGCGTGCAGGTCTGGCTGGAAAAGTCCGCCCGAGAGGAGTTGCATCCAGCTGACCAGCCTGTCGAGCAGTTGTTCTTCATGGCTTCACACGAGCTGGTCGTGCCATGGAACATCGATGCGCTGTTGCAGCAGACGCCGCCGCCTGTCTTCGACATCTTTGGCGGGCCGGAGCGGGCAGACGGAGAAAGGACCTTCTTCTTGAAGCCCCGCCAGTCGGGCGCCGCGGACACCTCTCCGAAGGTGGCACTGGTGCAGGTGACCTTGCCTCCGGTTGTGCATGGCCGCCTGGAGGCCGACCCGCCCACGCTTGGCGGGCTGGTCGACATGCTTCGCGAGCGTGGCGCTGACCTTCTTTTGGCGCTCAAGGCTGAGACGGCTCAGCGGGTGGGGCCGGCGGGCGTGCTCGCACAACAGGACACCGACGGCACGCTCGTGCTGTTGCATATGCCCATCACCAGGGGTGAGGGCCAGCCGGTAGAGAGGATCGCCCGACGCGGCTACCTGGTGACCACTGGCGCTTTCAAGCTCGGGGAGTTGACCGGAAGTTTGCTGGTGATGGACGGCAAGTTCTACAGAGAGGCGACGGCCGACTTCCTCAGTCTGCCCGGCGAGAAGTTCGGCTGGCGAGACATCGAAATCGACTCCATCGAGGTTATCCGCAGCCTCGATCGACCTATGGCGCGGCATCAGTCCGGCCTGCAGGAGGAGGGGCCGCGTGGAACCCTCATTGGGGCCGGGGCGTTGGGCGCGACGCTTCTTGACCTGTGGACACGATCTGGATGGGGCCAGTGGACAGCCGTCGACAAGGATCACATCAAGCCGCACAACCTCGTCCGACACCCGGCTGACCAACGCCATCTTGGGTTGCCCAAGGAGCATGTGGCTGCACTGCGGCAGAACGAAATCATGAACGGAGCAGGAACCATCACTCCGGTTCACGCGGACGCCTGCGAGCTCGTAGATGGCAAGCCGCTTGCGTGCATTCAGGGCGCTGAGCTAGTCGTCGATGTTTCCACAACGCTGGACTACCCGCGACTCATGAGCGCTTTCGACCATGTGGGGCGGCACGCCTCGGTCTTCTTGACGCCCAAGGGAAACGCGAGTGTCATGTTGCTGGAGGACGCCGCGCGGAAGAGGCGCCTGCGCACTCTGGAGGCGCAGTACTACCGTGCCGTGATCGAGCAGATCTGGGGAGCTGACCACCTGGACGGTAACCACGGGAAGTTTTGGAGCGGTGCGGGCTGCCGAGACATTTCGTTCGTCATGCCTTACAGCGCCATCGTTGCCCATGCGGCTGTGCTGTCGGAGCAGCTTCGTATGCTAGCGGGCACGCCGCAGGCACAGATCAAGGTCTGGAGCCGCTCGGAAGATGGCTCCATGGGGGCGCACGATGTGCCGGTCCATGGCGAGTGCAGGATCTCCTTTGACGCCCTCGACTTATTCATGGACGCGGGCGTGGTCTCCAAAATGCAGCATCAGCGGACTGCCAACCTGCCCAATGAGACGGGGGGAATCCTTCTGGGCTATCACGACCTGAACATCGGAGCCATCGTGGTGGTCGATGCAATGGCGGCTCCTAAGGACAGCGTCTCCTCGCCGGATTCGTTCGAGCGCGGGCTGCAGGGCGTTGCGGAAGCCGCCATGGAGGCTCACCGGCGAACCGCAGGTTTGGTCGGCTATATCGGCGAGTGGCACAGCCATCCACCTGGACACAGTGTCAGTCCGAGCGGCGACGACATCTACCAGCTGGCCTACCTGGCATTGGGATTGGCACACGACGGCCTGCCCGCGGTTTCCCTCATAGTAGGAGAGGGCGGTGACTTGCAGGCTCTTGCATGTCACGTGCAGGCGTGACGGGCCGACTGCTGGCTTGGCACCTGAAATGGCCGCCTCTGGCCGGAAGCGGTCAGTTCGAATTGCGTGATCCCGGGCGCTCGCGACTGCAGTGGACTGGAGTGACCACGCATTCTGATCGGTTGGGCCTAACGCGCGCGCTGTGCCTGCATTAGGTTTGCAAAGAACTTCTCCCTCTCGTCATCAGCGAACTCCACTCCCGCCAACGCTTCGCGGAAGGGCAGCGGTGCCGCTTCGCTGACCATATCCTTGTTCTTAATCAGCCACCACGTCTTGAAGACTTTCATCTCGGGTGTAGTGCTGCCGGTCAAAGCCTGGAATGCCTCCACACCCTCGAACAGTTTGAATGCCGTCGAGCCGGCGGGAAAGTCGAATTCATTGTCAGGGTCGCGATCGGCGTGTTTGAAGAAGTTCTCTGCTTCACGCGCTTTATCGCGCACGGCCTTCTGGTGCTCGGGCTTGATAAACGAGTCAATCATTGAGTCGAGAAGCATCTCGGGCTCAAGCCTCTTGCGACGGCAGAGATCCACCAAGACGTTCCGACCGCTGGCGGCTAAGGTGTGGATGGACACCTCGTCTCCATGCTGAAAAAGCATGCTTATCGCGACCTCGATCTGTCGCTGGGCGACCTCGACCTTTGTAAGGATCACGCGGCGACCGGCATTGACAGCCGGATGAAATGCTTCATGAACGACGAAGTGAGTTCAAAGACGAACTCGACCTCGGCGACGATCACGGCGTCGTCGTGTTTTATATAGGTATTCTGGTACTTTGAGAAGTAGTCAACAAGCGTCCGGAACATGTGTGCCAACTCCTTAGAACCACCATGATCGCTTACAAATAATCCAACGGCTTGGATCTGCTATGGGGCGCTACAGCTGTCCGGGTGCAACCAGGTTTGTTTGCGGGGGCGTAGGAAGCGTTTGTTGGCCCGGATTAGCGCCCGGCAGTCGGCCCGTGTTTCTGAAGCAGAACTCGACGCACCCACAAATCTAGTTCGTTCCGCTCAACTTTCCCGAGGGTGAACCTATCTCGGGAGATTTTTTCGATCGCGCCGCGCGTAAGGTAGGTGCTCGTGACAATATAAGCTTTTGAGGCGCCGAACTGAATACGCGTGTCCGCAAGTTCCCGTACCGTTGAAAGCTCAACCTTCTTTCCAGCCCGGAGCTTTTTCGCCTGCCAAACTGTTTTGAATTGGCCCAATGGGCCCTGGTCGAAAAGTGCCACCACGTCCACCCCGCCATCCTTTGTTCCCTGCATTAGCTCCACAGAGTAGCCCTCGGCTTCCAAAAGGCGAGATACGAGCGTCTCGAACTGCCGCCAAGTCAAATCATCTAAGGCGAATGGCTCTTCCAAGGAGAGCCGCTTCAGCAGTGCATGAGACGGCGAGTACCGCAGAATCTCCTGCCGGAAGTTTTTGTCAACCAACGGCGGCGGGTCGAGTATGTATTCAGCGTCCCAGGAGAAGCCACTCTCCAGCATCGCGTCGAGGGATGAGGTGAGAACCAAACACCGCGAATCGTGGTTTGCCGCCAGGATTCTTTCGACGCCGTCCCAAAGGCGCTTGGAAGCACTAAATCGATGAAGATCCTCAACGACAATCAGGCAGGGAGCCCCGGTCGCGCTCTCAACAAGATGCTCCATTTTTGTATTGAAATCATCGAGGTGCACCGACCGGACCGTGCCTGATGGGTGGCCGGGTCCCATTCGATCGCGCCAGTGCTGCCGAACGATGTCCTGATCGGCGACTAGTAGCACTTGATGTCCGCGATCCTTCAGGAGCCACCATCGTGCTGCGAGGCTTCCCACGGTCGTCTTACCCGTACCGACCTTGGCGAATACGAGAGAGCGACGAGATGAGCCACTGGTGAACTCAGTCAAGACCTGGTGCTGCCCACGACTGAGTTCTGCAACAGACTGGGGGCGGGTGACCATTCCTCAACTGTAGACGAGTTGAGGTCGCGTCGAATTCGGACCGGTTAGCAGGGTAGGCCGCTCAAATCCTGCGGCCGATTGGGCCATCACTGCGGCCATCACACCAGCGCGGAGCAGAGTTGAAGAAGGAGGTCATCTCCATTTCTGGACAGTCAGCGCTTGACTGGCCGGCTACTTCCGGCTGATTCCTCCTCTCTTTTGACTATTGCGGACGTAGACATATGTACTTAGACTTCGCGCCACAGAGTTGACCTCTTCCCGGGCGTCAACAGGGGAGGGCACATGAGGAAATGGTGGGTAGGGTGCGCCGCCGCACTGGCGTGGCTTTGTTCAGGCACGTCGTTCGCCCAGATCGAAGTGATGGTACCTAGCACTTCGGACGTCATTTCGGAGCGCCTGAGCGCGCGCGAGGCAGCGTCCGCAAAGGCGCTCGCTGACAGTGTCAGTCCTCGACCCGATGCGGCGAATCTCTTACGCTTCTACAGCAACCTGCAGCGGCTGAAGTTTGGGCGAGTTGTCGAGCAAGCTCCAATTCCGGCGCACAAGCTCGAGTCGTCGTACCTTCAATCCTTGTCGTTGGCTCTGACCAGTCGGCCCTATATCTGGCTGCCGGACCGAACATTAGCGCGCGGGGAGTATGCGTCTGCCGTGCCCCTGATCGGATACCAAGTGGTGGGCGGTGCGCGACAGGCCACTGGTCAGTGCAGCGGCTCACTCATTGCCAGGTACGCGGTTCTGACCGCTGCCCATTGTGCGTGTGAGCTCGGACCGAACGTTATGGCGTACTTAGGAACCGAGAACTACCACAAGGATATCGGAGTCCGCGTTGACGTCGTCGCAACTAAGAGTCGGATCTCCAGTTGTGAAGCGTACAAGGCTGCCGACGTGCACGGAAAGCGAGACATCATGCGGGCCGCCGGAGACGTCGCCGTAATGTTCCTGAGCGAGGACGCCGGCAAGATCAACGTTCCGCTTGCCGTCTTGACTGACTCGTTCAAGCCATCAGAGAGCTACTACATAGTCGGGTACGGCATCTCCGACACGGATGCCAGGCCCGGTGTTCGCCGCATTGCCACGATTCAAGGAATGTCCTGCACTCATGCGGATTCGGGCAAATATGGCTGCAATCCCGCCTATGAATTCTGGGGGGATGGGCGCCAGATAACCGGGCGGACGGATCGGCCAGATTCATGCGGAGGAGACAGTGGTGGCTCGGTGTTCACAACTGACAAGCAGGCCCAACCACGACTGATAGGCGTCATATCCCGACCGGTCACGGGCACCACCTGCGGCCAAGGGGGCGTGTACGTTCTGCTAACACCACCGATTCTTGGCTGGGTCGAGGAGCTACGGAAGCTTGCCTCGTCTTCCAGCCCACCCGCCTGACCAACTAGCGACATCCCAAGGAGGAAAAATGAAGCGAAAAATAGTTGCATTGCTGATAGTTGCCACGGTTTCAGGCTGCGGGTTCCTGCCACAGGCGCCAAAACGAACGGATACGCGCACGGTCTTTGTTTGGCCAATGGACGTTTGCCCATCTCAATCTGCTGGAGGCAGCACCGCCGGTCGCTCCCTGATCGCAGGCCTTTTCACCACCTTGCTGGGAAACGTGGTCAGCGGATTGGTGGGCATTCCCGCAGCAGCCCTTGCGAGCGCAGCTGAGGCCGATGCGCAGGGTTTGAAGGCGACCGGGACTAACGCACGCTACTACTACGACATCACCAACAGCGCGGCGGACGGAGTGACGGTAAAGACTCCGGGGTGCTACGTCGTGGCGTACGCGGCCCCGTCACAAACATCCAAGGCATGGTGCTCGGACGCAGGCTTCGCCAAGAGTGTTTCCGCGACGTGCGGTGTTGGCGCTTCAAGGCTTTCGCAACTCAAACTTCGCGAGCCACTCGGCAATGTTGCTCAACCAGGAGTGGAGTTGCTCACCGTGCCCGAGTTCTACGCCGAGATTGCTTTCGAACAGTCCAACCTGGGAGATGTGGTCCGCCCCTATCTTGCAGCTGTTCACTACCCCGACTCGATTATTCACCCCGGTTCCAGCAAGCCCAGAATGTTGAGTCTCCTGCTGGAGTTCAGTTCCGCACAGAAGGACGACCCGATGAAGGCGGCCACGATCTCCATGGTGATTCCGTCCATCACACCACAGGTGCCGGTCGATGCAGCTAGCCAAGCCCACCTCATCACCGGTTGGACGTCCGTACCCAGCAAGTTCTCGATTACCCCTCCCACATTGGCGGCGGGGGACAAGACTCGCTTTCTGCCTGTGACGATCAAGGCGACCTTCAACGAAGTTGGTGATCCGAGCAAGTTCCTACAGGCCTTCGCGAAAGCATTTGCGGGAAGCGCCGGCGAGTACTCCAAAGCCATCACAGCGGAGATTTCGCCGCTGGGTCAAGAATCTGCCGCTCAGGACAAGGACAAGAAGTCTGCAGACTTCTCCGCCGCGCTCGCTGCAGCGCAAAAGAGCAGGGCAGATCTGCTAACCGCCTGCGCAGGCAACCCTTCCACCACCCAGGCCAAAGCAACGGCACAGAGCCTTTTCACCGCAGCGGTAGCCAATCAGAAGAAGGCGAACCTCGCGGCGGATCAGGCGGGTGCGGCCCGCCCGTTTAGTTCGCCTGACTCAGTGGCCGACACCGCGGCAAGTTGTTGGAGTTGACCAAGCCGGCTTTTTAGGCCCGAAGGGGCGAAGAACCTTGCTAGCCCTCGTGGCCGCCTCTGAGGTAGCAACCCGCCTGTTGAGCTAGCAATAGCAATTTCTGTGGCGAAAGGTCAAATTAATGTCTAAGCACGGTGCAGATTGCCCCTCTGATTGCAAAGATTCCCATAGCTCAAGTGACTCGAGCAGCCAGGATTGGCGGGGGATGGGGGTTAATAGCGACCACGGCGGGAGCTCGGGGAAAGGCACCTGCTTCGTCGCTCATGTTTTCGGCCATAAGTCCATCGTGACGCGGAGTCTTCGTTTGTTTAGGGACAACGTGCTTTTGAAATTGCCTTATGGCGAGCGGATGACCGGGGTTTATTACCAGCGCCTAAGTCCCATACTGATGCGACATCTAGCGTTTACCACAGCGCCCGGCAGGAAGGAATTTAAAGAAGTCACCTTTTTCGAGAGCACTTAGAGGTTGAGGCTAGTCTCGAACTGCTTGAGTAGTGAGTGGACCGCCCGTTGGTCACTCAGCGTCGTCATCTGCTCTGTCAAAGCCCCGAGCCGTTAGGTCGCGTGGTGGTTCTGGCCAGGCGTCAGGCTGTATGCGCTGCTGGGTGCATAGCCAAGTCTGCCGGTAGCGGGTGCCCTTGCTTTTCGATGCCCAGGCGATCACCTCCGTACCCGCCACCAGCAGGCCTTGGCGGACTCTCACAATCCGCGCGTCTTCCAGGTGCGGGAGGAGTTCGTCGCTTGTTCCCGGCTGCAGCAGCTTGGCGTACATCGGCCTTTTGCCCCAATACTCGTGTGGGCCTGTCACGTAGACGAAATCGCCATATGGCGCGGCGCGGCTTCTGAGCTTGAGGCGGTCCACCCGCTGACCTGATTCCCGCAACCGATAAACAAACAAGAGAACTGTACGAATTTACAGAAAACTCACGCGCACTGGCCGGCATTTACGCTGCCAACTCGCGGGGTATCAATTGGACGTGAATAGTGCAGCAACGAAGTGGCGTGAACTCCATGCGGCTTGGCTCAGAGCAGAGCAGGCGGCACGGCTCGCGGAGCGCAACGTGACATACCTGTTCAGTGAGTGCGCGAACGGAAATGGGATCGGGCCAACCGAGGCTCAGCTCGAACAATCCGAGTCCCTTCGCAAGGAAGCAGATCGCTGCCGGAATATTGAAACCGCATTTCTACAGGCGGTCTTTGGCGAGCCTTAGTCGCCTTAGGCCTTACCGACCCTTGTCGGCGCGAACTAGGCCGCGCAAACCGGCAGCAATCTGCAATTTCAATTTGTAGTCCGAATTGAGTAGATCCTGCTGCGAGGCACAATCCGCGAATGCCGAACATTGCAACAGTGCTCAAAACCGAGATTGCTCGGGTGGCTCGCAAGGAAGCCCGGGCTGAAACCGACGCCCTCAAGAAAGCATCCTCGCACTATCGCTCCGCTATTGCTCTTTTGAGGCGGCAGATCGCAGGACTTGAGAAGCAGGTGAGGCAGCTTTCCCGCCGCAGCCCTGCCGCCGCCACCCCGCAAGGGGATGAGGAAGGGTCCGTGAAAGTCCGCTTCAGCGCTCAGCGTCTTGCCGCGCATCGAACGAAGCTCGGACTTTCAGCGGAGGTGTATGGTTCGCTCGTAGGCGTCACTGGGCAATCGATATACAAATGGGAAGCAGGGAAGGCCAGGCCGCGTGCGAGTCAACTTCAAGCCCTGGCTGCGCTTCGCAAGCTTGGCAAGCGCGAGGTTGCGGCAAGGCTTGCTGCGTAAGGATCGACGTTATCGGCGCGATATCTGCGCTCCTTGGAGCACTTGTGTGCCGTCAGTTTGCGTGGGAGGTCTTCTGCGAGACTTCTCGGCTATTGAGAGTGATCTATGAGTGCCAGGTTCAAAAACCTCGAAGTCATACGAGACGGCAATACCTTCGGCCTGAGGTATCAGGCTGACGAAGAGATCGCCGGCATCTTTGCGTTCACCAGCGCAAAGGCTCGTCGCTTGATTGATCTCTATCACCATCTACAAGACCTTGAAGTCGCGAATGACTGCATAGCGGCGATTCCGCACGTCGCACGCGGCGTAGTTATGGATTCTCTCTGGACATCAGCGATCGTCCACTACACAAAGTGTTTTGGATCCCCCAAGGGCGCTGCCCAAGGTAGGTCGCAGTTAAACGAAAAGTCGCTGTTTGGCTCCGACAATCGTCTTTTGGAAGGGCACCGGTACTACCTGACTTACCGCAACAAGCATCTTGTGCATGACGAAAAGACCTTGATGCAAAGCCGAGTGTGCGCGGTGGTGGGGAGGCGGGACGAAATCCCTCGCGTAAGGGAAGTTGTTGTATTCACCTTTGAGGGCTTCATCCTTGGGGAAGAGTCAAAGGCGTTGCTCTTTGATCTGATTGCTACTGCCTCAGCCTGGGCACGTAGCAAGTCTGAAGGGCTAAAGGACAGCTTCCGCCAGGAACTGAGTGAGATGCCACATTCAGAGCTGCTAAGGCTAGTAGCATTGTCCTGCCGCCAAGTGCACCGACACCCCAGTTCTCCGTGAGCAGGGTCCTTGGCCGCATACTTGAGCTTCGTTAGTTGGAGATTGAGATGACATTGAGCAGCAACCCAGCACTCGTCAAGCTAGACCAGATCCAATTGGCACACCAAGAGCTTGGAGCAATCCTCGCGCGGTGCCCTGATGCCACGCTCGCTGAGCTGAGCGATTTGTTTGCGCAGGCACGAGCGAAGCTGGATTTTGCTGTCGGACGTGTGGACAGCTTGCGAGCAGCACTGAGCAGTGGTTGACCCCCGCGTGGGACTTGCCTCTGTCGAAGTCTCCGATAGCCTCGCGATCGGCGCAAAACGGCGCCCTGTTTGGCCCTTAGTGGCTCACCACCAGCCAAGCTCCTTAGAGAATGCCGCCAGCTCTAACACGTTCTTTGTCGCAAGCTGCGGTGTCGCACCGACAAAACCGTCCGCAACATATGGCGACGCGGCGCCGTGCAATGCGATGTTGGACGTGATCTCAGCAAAGATCTTCTCCGCGTTGGTCGTACGCCATACGTAGCTGCCTGGCCAAGTCCAATACCTTCCCGGACTGTCGATCTTCGGGGCGATGTTAGCCAGTGCCTGCAATACCTCCAGCCGATCAAACGTGAGCTCAAAGGCTTGCAGGGAAGTGAAGTGCTTGCCCAGCATCGGTCGAAGCAGCTCCTCAAGATGATTTTCGAGAGGCGTGTGTTCATTCTCGCGGCCCGGAATGCGCTTCATGTCATCAATGCCTCGATCAAACAGCGCCCAAATCGGCATCAGTTCGACGGCCCGCTGATCTTTGCGGTGACTGACCGGGACTGGCGTTTGGAAGATGGTCACCAAGGATGTCAAACGCCCGCGCATCAGCGCGCCCATACCGAATGCATACCAGAGCAGAGTCGCTGGGTAGCGCTGCAGATTCAACCACAAGGTGACACCGTTGTCGGAGCGCGTGGAAAGCTTAACAATCGCTCTGCACCAGGCGGGGACTTGCTCACCGTCGGCCCATTGGCCGGCCACAAAGGCCATTCGCATCAGAGTCTCACAGCCGGCCTCATACCCACGCAGCCTCGCGAGCAGCGAGGCGCCGTTGGTCGTACGGCTATGGACGTCGAACGCGGGGCCGGAACCAGCCGCCAGTGCCGCATCTACCTCATGGGCTACCAGATCGTCTAGAGCGATCCGATAGCTCGGGTCCGACAAGTAGCGCTTGAGCGTCGCAACGGCCGCGTCGGAGGAGAGCGGGTGCGGCCGGTTGAACTCATGCAACGATTTCACCTGGTCGACCAATGCGCCGAAGAAGCTATCCGCATCGGCGATGTTTACAACGGTTGCGCTTCGGCGCGCGATCAGGTCTTTGGCTTTGTCGCCGGGCTGCCCGCGGCTCGCCCAATACACGGAGAAGCGGCGATAGGGGGAGCGCGTCATTGCCCCACGCAGCGCCTCATCCCACTCGGCGGACCAGCCGGCAACGACCAGGCCGAACTCGTCAAAGACTCGATCCAGCAGCTTGGTGAATGGCTCCGGGTATTCAGCGAGTTCTTCTCGGGTATTTCGGATACGGGTATCCAGGTAGTCGCCGTGCAATTTGATAACGGTGCAGCCAGTGTGAATGAGGGGCAGGGCGCCTTCAATGTGGTCTGGGGTACTCAGCACGGTTGGCTGGATGCCGACCTCATGCAACGCGACCTCTAGAAGGCGATCGAAGTTCGTGGTCAGGATTACCCGGATGTACCCCAGCTTCACCAGTTGAGCGATTGCTCGGTGTGCTTGGGTTGGCAGCTTGGCTCCCTCGTCTCGCTCCTGCTCCGTGGGCTCCCAGTAAGTACGCAGCAGTTGCTGGCGCTCCGCGGGCGTTTTCGCAACTGCGTCCAGCAGTTCAGCGTAGTCGGGGGTCTTGCCGGTGGTGGCGGAGTACCAGGCGGCCGCGTCCGGGCCGCAGTCGGCACCCTGGAGCGTGGCGACCTTTCGCACGAGTTCGAGCGTGATCTCCCAGCCGGTGGGGATTTGAGCTGCGCGGGAAAGGCCCGATCCCAGCATTAGGGCGTAGACCCTTTGTTGGCGTGGATGCTGAAGGCCAGGGCATGGATGGGCTCAATCATTTCCGCACTTTAGCGCGTTGGTCACCCGGCTAAGTTAAGAGCCAGAAACATATGTTGATGTATGATCTGAGATCTAAAACGCGATTTACGGTCGATAAATACCACTAATCAAACCCAAGTGACCTGCGCCTTGAAGAGTGAGGTTCTCTGAGTAGGAGAGGGGTCCGATCCGAGAAAGTCCCGCCTGCAGCTGATGCGCTATTAGCGGAGCGACTGCGGTCCACGCACGAATGGCCGAAGCCATGAAGGAGTGAAGTTATATGAGCAGGAGAGGCGTTCAAACAGAGGAAGTCTGGGCGGCAGCTGATGCGCTATTAGCGGAGCGCCTGCGGCCTACGATCGAGCGGGTGCGAGCGAAGCTGGGAAGTGGGTCGCCGAACACCGTAGCTCCCATGCTGGAGTCTTGGTTTGCAAGCCTAGCCCCCCGTCTCGGGTTGGCTGATGAAGGCCCCGATCGGGACGGGCCTCCTGCGGCGGTTCGCCAGGCAATGGAGAGCGTCTGGCTGGCCGCACAAAGCGCGGCGCAGGAAGTCGCTGCGGCCAACATCGCCGCTCAGCAGACTGCGCTGGCAGAGCAGCGTGCCGCATTTGAGCTCGCGCAGGCTGAAGCGGTCAGGCAGGCGGAGGCCGTTCAGGCTCGTGCTGCGACTCTTGAGGAGAGCCTGGCAATGGCCCGGACCCAATTGGCCGAGCAAGCCGCGCAACTCGAGCGGCAACAGCATGATTTACGCAGCCGTGAAAAGGAGCTTGCCAGCGCCCGCGAGTCACTCGCGACGCTTGTGCAGGAACGGGATGCCGAGCGGCGGCGGCACGATGAGCAGCTGCAGTCGCACTTTGCTGAACGCGAGCGCGTCCAAGAGCGTGCGGCAGCCACTGAACGGCGCCAGATGGAGGAAATCGATCGGGCGCGTCAGTTGGGAAAGGACTCACAAAAGGCCTTGGCCGAGGCCGAGCGCCGGCTTGAAGCCCATAGGAGCGAAAGCGATCAGCTTAGGCAAAGCCTGGGCGGCCAAATACAGGAGGCCAACTTGCAGGTCGCTTCCCTGCGCGAGCGGCTCGCCGGCGCAGAAATACGCGCAAAGGATCTTCAAAGCCAATTGCAAGCGGCTCAAACCGTTTTTACTCTCGCAGCGGGCGCATCGGGAAGTAGAAAGCGCCCGGCGAAGAAGCGGGCTTCGCAACCTGGCTGAGCTTGGAGCGCAGCGATGGCGCCGCTACGATGGGTCAGCTCCGTACGTGACCATGACCCGAACGGCTCGACAAATCTGCACCTGGGCTGCCGCCGTGTGGTTGGGCATGCCCGGCGACGGCCGCGCACAGGTGGGCACCTCGGAATTGGACAAAAACGCCGGGGTTTGCTCGGCGCTCCTGATGGGCCTGGAGAAGAACGAAGGCGCAAAGGCGGCCTTTTACCTGGCTGACTTCCACGAGCGGGCGGCGGAGTATGGGAAGGTGTACGCCAGACGCCTAGCACGGGCGAATACCGCCGGCTCCAAGGAGCTCAACGCCGTGATGCGGGAGGGGATCCAGGCCTGCCGGGCCCTCAACATCGAGCCGAAGGACTACTGACTGCGAGCGCTCCGAACGCGCGGCGGCTTGAGACGACACTGAAGGACGCTGAGGGCACCGCGACAGTGCTGCCGCGGTGCCGCCGCTACGATCAGCTGGGCACCGGCCGGCTCTATGCTTGGAGCATGGTCTACGATGCACTCACATCGATTTTGCAGGAGCTGTTCGGCGGGCACGGGCAGCAGCCAGGGAACGCGCTGGGATTGCGCCTGGTGCTTCTCGGGAGCCCCGAGCTTTCGGTTCAAGGCGAGATCCTGCACCGGCTGCGGAAGTGTGGCTTCAACGCTGCGATTGAGTGCGGAGTTGGGACCCGCAAGCGCCGCCTCGACCTTGTCGTGTTTGACGATGGGTGGCGGCCACTTGCTGCGATCGAGCTGAAGCACCGGATGTCGAATCAGGGACCGATTACGCAGCTGGTCTCGGGCCTGGATGCAGACCGCACAAGTTTTCTGGGCTGCACCGCGAGCGCCGTGCCGTTCATCCAGCTGGGCCTTTTCACGGAGGTGCATCACGTCGCGGACCATACCGACGGCGGGCACGGGCTATATCGCGTTCTTTCCTCGCCGTCCTACGGGCTGTTGAAGCGGCATAAACCGCCAAAGCACAACCTGGACAACCAGAGCGAGAAGCTTACTAAGCGGGACTTCCTCGTAGCTCCGCTTCGCAGTACCTTGCGAATTGGGGACGTCACCATCACCGGCAGGGTGGGGTACGTCTTGCGCGCGCCACACTGGCAGTCAAGCCCCCTCTGAATCATTACGGGCCAGAACCATGACACGTCGACTAAACCTTTCCCCCTCCCTAGCAGCAGCTGTGCATTCCGCCATCACAGCCGTGGAATTCGAAGCTGCAGCGATGGCGAGCCGTCGGCTCCATAAGCAGACGCATGGAGCGCCTGCGAAAAAATGGGGCCGCTTCGGCCCCACAGGTGAACACCGGAGTCAGGTGTTGTCCTTGATTTCGGCGCTGGGGCCGATCCGTTTGCAGGTGGAAATCCCGGCATCCCGGGCAGACGCCGACGAGTACAGCTCGCTCGTTCCAATGGTCTCTCCATTCGAGCCCATAAGAGTGAAGTACGGGGCGCCGTTGTCCAGCCGACGGTACCGAGCATCGAGGGGCGTTCAGCTTGGCCGAGGCAATGCCCCCCAACGCTCCTTGCTTGCTCACGTAGCGCTCGCTGGTCAACACCGTCTCGTGGTTGTCCCCCTTCAGGTTGAACATGTACTGGACGCCAGTACGCTTAGTAGGCCAAGGTATTTCTCCAAAATGGCACACACAACCCGGCAGAAAAGACCTCGTACTTGCCAGCCAAACGCTGGGCCGGTACTCTCACAACGCCTAGTCGTGAGTTAGGGACAGCGGCCGGCCGGTTCGGTTGCTGTCAAAGGCCGCCAGGAGTTGCAGCTCTTGGCGGCTTTTCTCTTTGTGGCACCTAGCCACCCGCACACTATATATAGGGCCCAAAATCTTTTCAATCACTATAGGTAGTGGTTGTGTAGGACGGTTGATAAGTCACCGGATTTCGGCTCCGAGCCCTGCAAATCGGGTGCTGGGACCCTATTCGGCACCTGAGCAGTTTGTGGACAAGTGAGACACACGGAAGGGCGAGCGAGCACACCATCCACACCCTCCACGTCCGGGTCAAGCCAACTTCGGCCAACTGGACCCGCGGACGGCCTGCCTCCCGGTCGGTGGGGTTGATGCTCTGCTAGTGCCCGCGACCGCCGTATCGGCCAGGCCAGCCGGGCTGGGCTGCACCCGATGACGACGCGGAACCGTCCACGCCGCGTCCCTGTAGAGCCCTGCTATGCCGGTCCCTCTCGCACCGGAGCAAAGTCGGATTCGTCTTGGTTTGGGCGCAGCAGTTTGGCCTTGTCCCGGGAACTCTCGAACGCGTTGCACTCCTTCATCGACTTCAGGACAGCATCGAGCGAGTCGTACCTGAAAGAGGCTGTCCACTGCTGGATGTCGATCATCGCTTTCAAGTACGGCTTGGGATCTCCATCGCGCGTGAGAACCCGCAAACAGTCAAGGTACGTTTCCCGGTAAAGGGTGGGGATGATGATTCGGCATTGGCCGGCCTGACTGAGTTCGGCGTTCATGACGAGCCTGGCTAGGCGACCGTTTCCGTCATTGAACGGGTGGATCTCGGCGACCAAGAACATCGCGTACAAGGCGCGGGCCAGACCGGGCTCAATCTCTTGCACACGCTTTGCTCCCTCGAGAAGCGTCCCGCGCGCGAGCTTTGGCTCTACGAATACCGAATTGCCCGCTCGATTTGGGAGCAACTTAAACTCGCCCGGCTGAACTTCGGGGCGCATGCGCATCATTCGCGCATGGCGTTCAGACAGCTGTTGAATGACCACGGGCGTTGGCGAGAGGCTTTGAAACCGCCATCCTGGATCGATGATCTGTTCGAAGACGCCAATGATGTCGTGGGAGTCTTTTGGACGTGTTTCGACAATTTTCCCCTCGAGGACGATCTGGCGCGCCTCCGAGATTTCAAATTCTGTCCCCTCAATGAAGTTGCTGAAATAGGACTCCAGGAAAGCAAAGTTGGTTTGTGCGACTCCGCTGGGAGCAACTTCAGAAATGGCCGGCATAGCGGTCACGCGCAAGGCGGCTATGAGCTGCTCGAATCTCTCAATCCGCAGCGGGTCATACGCACTGGCAATCGCGCGCGCCCTGGGCGATGAGAGCGTTTCCACGGACCTCGATCCCAGCAGTTCCCCGATCATCTTGCTTAGCTCCTGCGCTTGGCGCTCACGCTTCATCGGAACCGCCAGTGCTTCAATCTCTCCCCGCAGTTTTTGGAGTCGATCTTCCCCACTCGACTCGCAAATTTGTAGCAGACGTTCTTCCAACTCCTGACGACTGACATTTCGATTGCCGTCATTCCTGGTCATGTTGTCCAGGAACATTCGCGCCTGGCTCGGGAAATAGATGTCCTTCCCCGCCATCTTTATGTCGCCAGGTTGCGCCGGCGGACCTTCGACTGCAATGACTTTCAGTCCCGGAAGCTCGGATTCCCTGGCATGCGTGTAGGTTAGGTAAAGCGGAGAACCCACCATTCCATTGAACGCGGAACGGAATCCGACGACGGCTCCCGGGAACAAAGAGGCGAGGATGCGCTGTTTTTCCCGTTGAACGAGCACTGGCCACTGGTCAGGTGGCAGTGAGGTGGCCATGCCGCGGGCCAACCGATGCAGCTCGCCCGCCTGAATTCTTCTTTGAACGGCCCGAACTTGCGCGGCAGTAAGTTCACTGTTGATCAGCAGGAAATCGCTTTGTCGCTCTTTTTCCATGTCGGAAATCTCCGGCGTCGCGAAATTTTGACTCTGGAACGAGTTTTGTCGCGATTTTTTGATTATTCCCTAATACGAACTTTTTGCGACAACTATCGTCTCATTTTTGGTTCCACGCGACATCACTGCGTTTCCGAGCCAAGAAATGCGACAGTTCCTAATGCTCTCAAGACCCCAACAATTTCAGCGTCCGAAGAGCAACAGACGGCTTGAACCTGGAAAAGGTGCTCAAAAAACAAGCGGAAAAGACTCCAAGTAGAACGCAGTCTCAAGTCTCCACCTTCACGTCGAACTGACCGTCAAACGGCTTCTCCTCACACTTTGGGATGTGGCGGGCGCTAATTCAATAGACGATCCGGGAGGGGTACATGAAGCCGAAAGGCACGCCAAGGGAGGCCAAAGCGACTGACGCCGCCTGTGACCTTCGCCACGCAAAAAATTTGCCCGCTGCAGAAAGAAATAGCACATTACCTAGGTGGAGGGTGCCTGGCATAGGAGAAGGAACCGCTTCTTGATGGCATCTGAGGGGAGTGCAGTACGGAGGGCGTTGGGTGAGCGCAGTCAAAAGAAATGCACAGTTGCGGCAGCTTCGCGATCTGCCGCTGTGGAAGCTGCTGGCGTCTTTGAACGCGCCTGTGGTGCTTGCGGTACTGGAGGACTTGCTGCTTCGGGACGAGAAGGTCGTTCCAGTATCAGCCTTGCTCGAGCGCCTGCGCCAGCAGCTTCAGGCACTGAAGTTGGCTGGTGAAGAAATGCCGCAATCCGCAGAGGCGTACCTGAAGCTGTGGCTTGACGAAGGCTGGCTGACGCGGCGCCTTCCGGCCGGCGCGCCGGAGGAGCTTTACGAGCTCACCACGGACGCCATCACCGCCATTCGCTTTCTCCAAGGCGTTCTGCAGCCAAGGGCGACGGCCACTGAGAGCCGGCTGGCCACCGTGATGCAGCAGCTGACCAAGCTCGCCGAAGACACCAACCCCGATCCCACAAGCCGTCGCGCCGCCTTGCTTGCCGAGCGGGATCGCATCGACCGCGAACTCGATCAGCTCGGCAAGGGCATTGTGGAGACCCTGCCCGCTGAGCGCGCCGTGGAAAGGGCGCGGGACATCATTGGGTTGGCGGACGAGTTAGTGGCGGACTTTCGACGGGTTCGGGAAGACTTCGACCGGCTCAATCGCCAGCTGCGAGCCGATCTGCTGCGCAACGAAGGCAGCCGAGGCCAAGTGCTCGAGCAGCTCTTTGCCGGCATGGATTTGATCGGGGAAACAGCCGCCGGCAAGACCTTTTACGCGTTTTGGCGCCTGCTCACAGATATCGAACAGGCCACGATCTTCTCTGAATCGCTCTTAGAGGTGCTCAACCGCGGATTCGCGGATGGCCTGGATGCCGGCGAAAAGCGGTTTCTACGAAACCTGACGACCAAGCTCCTGGATGAGGGCGGCACTGTCCACGAGGTGCTCCAAACATTTTCGCGCAGCCTGCGCACATTTGTGCAGAGCCGCGAGTACCTGGAGCAGCGCCGCTTCAACGCGGTGCTGCGCGAATCACAACGCGAGGCTTTGGCCGTGAAAGAACTGCTGCGACCCAACCAGGATGTTGGCTTTGAGTTGTGGCTCACGAGTGCTCGCCTTCGATCGGCAGCTCAGTGGGGCCTGCACGACCCCTCCGAGCGGATCAAGGCCGGCGCGATGGAGAGCGCTCCCGAATCCAGCATGAGTCTGCAGGACATTGCAAGTATGGTCCGCAACTCCGAGATCGACTTCGGCCTGCTCAAAAGCAACATCCACAAAGCGCTGGAAACCTCCAATGTGATCAGCATCGAAGAGCTGCTGAGGGTCTTCCCGGCCACCCAGGGCCTTGGATCGGTGGTGGGGTACATCTACCTGGCACTGCGTTTTGGCCAAGTGAGCGAAAGCAAGATGCATGTGAGCTGGAGCGGCATGGACGGCGTCGACCGCAGCGCCTTGGTTCCGGCCGCGTACTTCCTGAAGGATCGAGGACATGAACTTAGCCATTGACGACGACGCCGAAGGTTTGGCCGTCGACGCAGAGCAGGGCGACGAGGCGGCGCTTGAGAACGAGGCGAGGTTTGCCGGGGACACTGGAACGCTTCCCGTGCCAGCGCGCCGGGTCCTCGTGCGGCTGCTGCAGGGGCCGTCTCTGGACGCGCGCCGGCACGAGAAGCTTTGGGGCTTGCTCAAGCGTTACGAAAAAGACTTGCGCTCGCGACTGCACGACCTTTTTTTGGAACTTGTTGTAGACGACGAGGGCAAGGTTGCGTTCTGCCGGCAAGTGGCCTCGGACGAAGTCGACGTTCCCATCCTGCTGCGCCGCCAGAGCCTGAGCTTCATCGAGACCGTATTGCTCCTGTTCTTGCGCCAAAAGCTCACACAATCGGAAGCACAGGCCGAGCGCGCAGCCGTGGATGTCCTCGAGATGACCGAGTACCTCAGGGCCTACGAGCGATCCGGAAACCAAGACATGTCCAGATTCGGCAAACAGATGGAAGGCGCGGTTGAAAAGGCGAAGAGGCTGGGAATCCTGGTGAAGCTGCCAGGTGGTGAGGACCGCTACGAGATATCGGCAACGTTGCGGCTGCTATTTCCCGTCAGCGAAATCCAGGCCTTAACTGAGGTGTACCGCAGCCACCAGCCGGACGCGGCCTCGGTAGCCGGCGAGGCTCACTCGTGAACGCGCCGATCGAGCCGACGCTTTTCAGCGATAGCGCAGCAAAAGGCGCTTCTCAGGCGCCGCCCGTCCAGTTCCAGCTGCGCCGCATCCAGACATACAACTGGGGCACCTTCGACAAGCTTCGTGAGATCGACATCGCACCGCAAGGGCATTTGGTGTTGGGGCCTTCCGGGTCCGGGAAATCCACCCTCCTGGACGGGCACACGTCCCTTTTGACCCCGCCGCGCTGGCTGGACTTCAACACCGCGGCTCGCAGCAGCGAGAAAGGCACGGGTGACCGCAGTCTAGCCACCTATGTGCGCGGTGCCTGGGCGACCCAGACCTCAGAAGGGGAGAAGGTCAAGAAATACCTGCGCAGTGGCACGACCTGGTCCGGCTTGGCTGAGACCTACCGGGAGGGCGCTGGCAAGGTAGTTGTCTTGGGGCGCATTCTCTGGATCAAGGGCACTGGCGCAGCCGAGGCGGATGTTCACAGGCTGTTCTTCATCGCCGAACGTGACTTCACCCTGCGCGAGCTCGAGTTTTTCGCGGAGGAGGGCACGGGGTTCGAGGTGCGCCGGCTGAAGGCCAAGCTGACGGACGTCTACTTCACGGACGAGTTCAGCGGGTACCAAACCCGCTTCACGCGCCTTCTGGACATCAAGAGCGATCGCGCTTTGAGGCTCTTGCACAAGACTCAGTCGGCCAAGGACCTGGGGGACCTGAACAAGTTCCTCCGTGATTTCATGCTTGATCCGCCGGAGACCTTTGCCCTGGCCGAGACCCTGGTGAATGAATTTGAGGTTCTGAATGCCGCGCATGAGGCGGTTCTGACCGCCCGTCTGCAGATCGACAGCTTGCGCCCGGTGCGCGAGGCGTTGGCCGAACACGCGAGTACCCGGGGAGAGTTGTCCCTTCTTTCCGAAGAGCGCCTTGGGGTGAGCTACTGGGGCGAGCAGCTGCGCAACGAGCTGCTGACGGCCCAGATCGCGGAGCTTAGAACCATGGAGGAAGGGTTGAAGGCCAGCATTGGTCAGCTCAAGACGAAAGAAAACCAGGAAGAAGCTCACTACACAGCGCTTTTGGCGATGCGCGCAGGCGCCGGCGGGAACATTCTGGCTGCCCTGAAGGAGCAGCTGGAACGTGCCGAGACGGTCCGGGTACCAGAAGTCTCAGCGAATCACGAGCGGGCTAGCAAAGCGTGTACGGCCCTTGGCTGGAGCCTGCCGGCAACTGCTCAAGGATTCGCCCAGGTTCAGAGCGACGCGATGGTCGTGATCGACGGCCGCGAAGGCATGAACGCCCGGCACGAGGACCGTTTGTACGAGCTAAAGGAAAAGAGTCGGCAGGCCGAAGAGCGTTTCGTGACCCTGACGCACGAGATCCGCGCCATGGAAAAGCGGACCTCAAACATGCCCTCTCATCTCCTTGAAATCCGGGAGCGCATGTGCGCAGACCTGCGCATACCTGAAAAGGAGCTCCCGTTCGCTGGCGAGCTGCTGCAGGTCAAAGCCAAGGAAGCCCAGTGGAGTGGGGCGATCGAGCGGGTGCTGGGCGGTTTTGCAACATCGCTCCTGGTGGAGGAGCAGCACTATCGGGAAGTGGCTGATTGGGTGGACCGAACGCATCTGGGCCACCGTCTGTTCTATTTGCGGATGTCGGCTCGCTCAGCGCAGGGCGCCCCGGTGCAGTCCGACTTCAGGTCATTGGTCCGGAAGCTGGATATTGCCCCCAAGCACCGGGAGTGGGTTAGCGAGGAGCTGCAGCGCTTCGATTACGCATGCGTGAACACGCCCGATGAACTGCGAAAACTGGAGCGGGGGGTCACCCTGTCCGGTCAGGTCAAACACAGCCGAGCCCGGCACGAAAAGGACGACCGCAGACGCATCGACGATCGCCGCAACTGGGTGCTGGGCTTCACCAACGCCGACAAACTTCAGGCCTACAAAACCGAGGCCGGCGAGGTTGCAGCGTCCATGGCCACCCTGGCTGGCGATTTGGAGAAGGCACGAACTGCCGCCGCCCAGGAGCGGGAGCACGTCTATCACTGCCAGGCATTGGCCAACCTCACGTGGGAGAACACAAACATCGCCGCTGCGTTGGACGAGGTGACGTCCCTGAAAGCGCGCATCCAGGCAGAGCTGAAAGCCCGGCCCCAGTTGTCCGACCTCGATAAGAAGGTCGAGCACCAGAAAGAGAAGCGGGATGACGCGATAAAGGCGCGCGTGGACGCAGAGGGTGAGGCGGGCGCCTGCGCGCGCGACCTGCTGAAAGCCCAACGGCGTCTGGACGAGATTCCCCCTGAGAAGCTCTCCTTTCCCCTGTCACCGGCTGTGCGCGAGAAGCTGTCGACCCGATTCGAGGAGTCCGGGAAGAAACGGCTGCCGGAACATGTCGACTCAGCCTGCACGGCCATGATGAAGGCCATTGGCGAAGAGGAGGGCGCGGGCCTCTCCAAGGTGTCGCAGGTCAAACAGGCCATCGAACATCGACTTTTCGTTTTCTGCAGCAAGTGGGAAGCTGAGGCCAAGGGTTTGGATCCAACGCTGGAGTCGGCACCGGATTTCATGGCCAAGCTCGAAAGACTGGAGACAGACGGGCTTGCGGAGTACGTCACCCGCTTCAAAACACTTTTGCGCGAGCAGGGCCAGCAGAACCTGGCCGTATTGCACGCCAAACTGGAGCAGGAACGCCGCAGCATCGGCGACCGTATGGACCAGGTGAACCTGAGCCTGCGGGGGTGCGCCTTCAACGAGCGGACGTATCTGGAGATCAAGCACGAGAACAGGCCCACCAAAGAGGTTGTGGAGTTCCGTGCCCAATTGAGAGCGGCACTGGACCATAGCTTCAAAGAGGATGACGATGAGGTCATGGAGCGGCGCTTTGCGGCTCTCAATGAAGTGGTTCAGCGGCTCGGCGCCCAGCAACCTGCGGACGTCAAGTGGCGAAGCCTTGTGCTCGATGTCCGGCAGCACGTAGTGTTCTCGGCCACGGAGTTCGATGACAGCGGCACGGAAATCGAAACCTACGACAGCGGCGCCGGCAAATCGGGCGGCCAGCGGCAGAAACTCACAACAACGGTCCTGGCGGCCGCGCTGCGCTACCAGTTGGCTGGCGAGGAGGGCGTCTGGCCGACCTATTCCACGGTCGTCATGGACGAAGCCTTCGATCGCGCCGACAACGAATTCACGGCCATGGTAATGAACATTTTCAAGCGTTTCGGCTTCCAGGTGGTCGCGGCCACCCCGGTGAAGAACGTCATGGCTTTGGAGCCATTCATTGGTGGCGGGACGTTCATCAGCATCAAGGATCGCAAGTACTCGGAAGCTCTGGACATCACCTACGTGCCGCACAGCGGGCGTTTGGACCTGCCGGTTGACGCGCAGGAAGCGCTTGCCCAGGAACTTGAGGACGAAGCAAGTTCGCCAAGCGCCACCGCCTAGCCGCATGAGTGAAGCAAAACGGCTCACGCCGGCGCAGGTACTAGCTCTACTGAGGAAAAAGTGGGACGCGCACCATGCAACCTGGCTGGTGCGCCCGGAAGCGGCCAGCTGGCCAATGAGCTTCCGGCTGCACACCCTCACTGAAAAAGAGGTCTCGACGAGCCTGCCTGCAACCAGGGACTGGGTTCAGTCCTGGCGGTCCTGGGATTCCAAGGAATGCGCGGTCGAATGGGTTCCCCGGCGCTGGACATCCGGGAATCAGGAGTTGCCAGACCGGTTGCTTGTGCCGAGCGCACAGGCCGCGGCCAGCATCCTCAAGGAGGCGGGTGCGTGGGACTTGGTCCGGCGCCGATACTCGGTGCTGTGCGAACGCTTTCCAAGCCTGGGGGGTTCGGGGGCACTGGCTCGCCGCTGCGATGACGTTCTGGCCAGTTACTCGGAGCCGGACTTCGCCCGGCTTGTGGTCCTCATGCAGTGGCTCGTTGAAAACCCCAAGTCGGGTTTGTATCTGCGGCAACTTCCCGTCCCCGACGTCGACACGAAATGGGTGGAAGGGCGCAAAGGCGCGGTGGGGGACATTGCGCGGCAGCTCCTGAGCGCGTCCGAGATTGCCGGTTTCCACGAGGTCTGCGGCCTTCGTACCGAGCCTTTTCGCATGCGAGTGCGCATTTTGTGTCCCCAGATGCGGTCTCAAGTGGGCGGCCTGAGCGACATCGAGGCCCCCGCTGAGCAACTCGCCGCCCTGCCCATCCGTCCACAGACCTGCATCGTTGTGGAAAATTTGAACACCGGCATCGCGCTTCCAAACATCCCGGAAGCAGTGGCCTTCATGAGGCTAGGCCTGGCTGTCGACCAACTCGATCCGATCCCTTGGCTCCATGCGGCCGACCGCCAGCTGTACTGGGGCGATCTGGATACCCACGGGTTTGCTGCACTCGCGCGCGCGCGCCGCCGCTTTCCTCGACTGACATCCCTGCTGATGGACGAAGCGACCCTCCAGTCTCACAGGTCCATGTGGGTTCGCGAAGACAGGCCTAGCAGGGTCGAAGCTCCCGAAGGGCTGACGCCTGAAGAGCTGGCAGTCTATAGCGGATTGCGCACGAACATTTGGGGGGAACAAGTTCGCCTTGAACAGGAGCGGATCGCATGGCCTGTCGCACTTGATGCCCTTCGCCGTGCGCTGTGCCTGTGACCTCCGGCATGTAATCCTTCGGACGTTTACAACGAGTTGACACGCGGTCTATTCTCGTGAGATGCCGCAGTTCAATGACCAGTATTGGCCAGCGCATCCAACGCCAGGCGATGCGATTCTCCAGGAAATCCAAGACGGGCTGGCCACGATGGCCGTCACATCCGATCTTGAGAGCGCGCGGCGCGGTGTCAATAGCCAGTACTCGATCGACTCCTACACGAGTGCCATCCGCTACTGGGTCAACTGGCACAAGGCGCGGACCGGGGAGCTGTTGAGAATTCCTGTCACCCAGGAGGTCGTTATCCGATTCGTGCTCGATCACTTGCCCACGATGAGACCTGACGGTTCGATTCGCCCCTATGGGTTACCGGAGGACGTTGACCTCTACCTCGTTGCTTTGGGCGCCAAGCAGAAAGTAGGGCAGTTGTCGGTGTTGACCGTAAAGCACCGGATATCCGTTCTTGGCCAGGCGCACGTGAAGGAGCACCTAGAAAGCCCCTGCGAGTACCCTTCGGTGAGAGCTCAGTTGCGGGCTGCAGGCCGCGCTTTCGAGCAGACAGCCATCCCAAGCGCCCGGATGGTCTTGACCGCGGCAGATATCGCGAAGTTGCTCGCCACCTGTGACGACTCCGTCATCGGTCGCAGGGACTGCGCCCTGTTGCATTTCATTTGGCTTTGGGGTACCAAGAGCCGGCACTGTATTGCCAAGGCCGCGGTCGAAGAGCTTGTTCGAGATGGCGACCAGTACATCCACAAACCGGCTGTCCGGCCCAGAGGTAAACCGGAGAGCGTGACGATCAGCGGCGACGCTTTCATTGCTCTGGAAACTTGGCTGCGGGTGTCGGAAGTCTCCGAAGGCCCGATATTCCGGCGCCTGTTCACACACGGCCGAATCGGAAAGCCATTGGAACCGCACAGCATTTACCACGTCATCAAGTTCCGCCTGGTCCGGGCTGGGATGCTGGATCGCAGGCAGCTGCCCAGCGATTCAAGTGTTCCATAACAGCATGCCGCTTTGGAATCAGCTCCCCGCGGGCGTAATCCGCGAAGCGCCAGGTGCGCCGTCTTGGCACCGTGGGTTCGAGCGAATCTCTCGGACCAGATGTCCAGCACGAAGGAAAGCTTCGGACCGGCGTCCAGACGCTACCTGGAGGGTAATTTGTCGGACGATCACTCCAACGGGGGCTTTTTTTAGTCAGCGTCGGGCCGAGTCCGACGGATTACTTACCAAGTCCGTCGCATGTCTTTCCCTGTCCAGTTCTGAAAGGACGCAGTCCGACTTCCCAACCGTCTCGGATTAATTTGACATAATACGTATCGTGTGCTCACCAGGCAGGTGGCCTGGGCTTGGCCGGAAGCTTGGTCATGTGGGCCGTGATGAGGTCAACGGCATCTTTCCGGTTGCCGCGGTTGGCAAAATCGACGGCGCTCAGGCCCAGCTGGTTCCTCATGGCCGTGTCGGCACCGGCTTCCAGCAGCAGCTTCACGGCGGCCGGTGTGCCGTAGTGCGCCGCCATCATCAGCGGCGTGGTGCCGTTGGGCGACTCGGCGTCGATGAACGCGTGGTGCTCCAGCAGCAGGCTCATGATCTCAAGGTGGCCCCCGGTCGCGGCGTAATGCAGCGGCGCCCAGCCCGGCTTGTTGACGTCGGCACCCTTGTCAATCAGCTTGCGGGCCAGCTTGGCGTGACCCTTGAGCGCGGCCATCATCAGCGGGCTTTCGTCCTCGGGCGTGCGGGCCTCGAGGTGGGTCTTGGGCCAGTCGATCAGGACTTCGGCCACCTTCAGCGACGGCTCGCGCAAGGCCAGGTACAGCCCGTGCAGGCCCTCCGGGCTGGGCGTGTTGGGGTCGAATCCGCGGCGCAGGAGCTCCTGGACGGCCCGGGGCTCGTCGCGCTTGATGGCGGTGAAAAAATCTTCGTAAGAACCGGCTTGCGCGGCGGAAACCGCAATCACCAGAACAAGATAGACCGCAAAGCTAAACCATTTTCTCATGTTCGGACTCCAGTGAACAGCCGCTCGAAATTGGCGCTGGTCTGCTGCGCCACCTGCTCGATCGGCAAGCCGCGCAGTTCGGCCAACTGCCTGGCCACGAACGGCACGTAGGAGGGGTTGTTGGTCTTGCCGCGGTACGGCACCGGCGCCAGATACGGGCTGTCGGTCTCGATCAGCAACCGGTCCAGCGGAACGAATCCGGCCACCTCGCGCAGGTCCGCCGCGCTCTTGAAGGTCAGGATTCCCGAAAACGAGATGTAGAAGCCCAGGTCGAGCGCAGCCCGCGCCACTTCCGCCGTCTCGGTGAAGCAGTGGAAGACGCCGCCTGCGCAACCGGGTGACCCGTCCTCCCCCTCCTCCTTCAGGATCGCCACGGTGTCGGCGGAAGCCGCCCGGGTGTGGATCACCAGCGGCTTGGCGCAACGGCGGGCGGCGCGGATGTGGGTGCGAAAACGCTGGCGCTGCCACTCCAGGTCGGCCACGTCACGGCCGCCCTTGCGCTCTTCCATCTGGTAGTAGTCCAGCCCGGTCTCTCCGATCGCGACCACGCGCGGCCGGGCGGCCCTTTCCAGCAGCGCCTGGATGGTCGGTTCGGTCACGCCCTCGTTGTCCGGGTGCACGCCGACCGTCGCCCAGAAGTTGTCGTGGGCCATGGCCAGGCCGTGAACCTCCTCGAACTCTTCCAGCGTGGTGCAGATGCAAAGCGCGCGGTCGACACCGGCGGCCGCCATGGCCTGGCGAATGGCGGGAAGGTCTTGGGCGAGTTCCGGGAAACTAAGGTGACAGTGGGAGTCGACAAACATGATTTTCAAGGCAAATCATGCCACAGCCCGCACCGCTGGGGCACGGTCCGCTACTGTTTTTATAGCACTAAATGGTTTGCGTCGGCCGCTCGGAAGCCAGGTGGCCGCCCAGGATCTGCTCGATCTTGAGCTTGAGCAGGCGGGATTTCTCGTCCGAGGGGAAGCGTATCCCCACGCCCTGGGTGCGGTTGGCGGCGGCCCGGGGCGGTGTGACCCAGGCCACCTTGCCGGCCACCGGATAGCGCTGCGGGTCGTCGGGCAGGGACAGCAGCACGTACACATCGTCGCCCAGCTTGTACTCGCGCGTGGTCGGGATGAAAACGCCGCCGTCCGCGAACAGCGGGATGTACGCCGCATAGAGCGCCGCCTTTTCCTTGATCGCGAGCTGGATGACGCTGGGCCGGGGGGTGCTGGGGGAGGGATTGCTCATGAGGTACTGCCGGGGCCCCTGGAGTTTAGGGCCCCGCGGGCCTGGCTCACAAGCGATTCCAGCATCAGCCCGGCGTTGAACGGGTGCTCCACCGTCTTGGCGGTGCATGCGAGCGAACGCCACCACTCGCCCAAGGCCGCCAGGGAGCCAGCCGCCGGCAGGTCGCCGAGCTCGAAGAACCGCGGACGCGCGCCCGCCTGCACGGCCAGGAGGTCGTGGCACAGCTTCTGCAGCGCATCGACCGCCTGGCCCGGCGACCAGTCGCCCAGCCCTGAACCGTCGCCGCGCGCCAGCGCCTTGGGCAACTGCCCCCACGCACGCGCGCTGCGGCCCGATTGCGACAGTTGCAGCGCGTCTTCGGGACGGCCGCCCGCGGCGCGCAGCAGCACCGGCGCGTCGGCGGACGGGACGCCCTGCGCCTGCAGCCACGCCAGGCTGTCGTGCGGTTGCGGCCAGCGCAGGGTGTGGCCCAGGCAGCGGCTGCGGATCGTGGGCAGCAACTGGTGGGCGGCCTCGCTGGCCAGCACGAAGCGCACATCGCCCGGCGGCTCCTCCAGCGTCTTGAGCAGGGCGTTCGCCGTCACGGGGTTCATGCGCTCGGCCGGGTACACGAGCACCACCTTGCCGCGCCCGCGGGCACTGGTGCGCTGGACGAATTCGACGGCGTCGCGCATGGCTTCCACCCGGATTTCCTTGCTCGGCTTGCGCTTCTTCTCGTCGATGTCCTGCTGCGCCTTCTCGGGCAGCGGCCAGTTCAGGGCCTGCATGGAAGTCTCGGGCATCAGCACGCACAAGTCGGCATGGGTGCGGACATCGATCGCATGGCAACTCGGGCAGGTTCCGCAGGCGCCTGCGGGCGAAGGCTGCTCGCACAGCCACGCCCGGGCCAGGTCCAGGGCCAGGCTGTACTGCCCCAGGCCGGACGGGCCTTGCAACAGCCAGGCATGGCCGCGCTGGGCGAGCAGTTGCGCGGCCTGCGACGCGATCCAGGGCGGGCTGGCGCTCATGCGATCCATCCGCGGGCTCGCACCGCTTGGGCCACCTGCTGCCAGACCGCCTCGCGCGGCTGCCCGGCATCGACCCGTGCGAACCGCATGGAATCAGCCGCCATCCGCTGGCCGTAGCCTTGGGCGACCCGCTCGAAGAAAGCCAGCGGTTGCGACTCGAACTTGTCGGGCACGCGCGCACCGGCCAGCCGCTGCGCCGCAGCCGCCGGCGCCAGGTCGAACCAGACCGTGAGATGCGGCTGGCGCAGGCGGCCTGCAGGCAAGCCGGCGACCGACTGCACCCAGCGCTCGAGCTGGCCCAGCACCGCCGTGTCGAACCCGCGGCCGGCCCCCTGGTAGGCGAAGGTCGCATCGGTGAACCGGTCGCACAGCACCACGTCACCGCGGGCCAGCGCCGGCTCGATCACCTGCTGCAGGTGGTCGCGCCGGGCCGCGAACATCAGCAGGGCTTCGGTCAGCGGATCCATGGGTGCGTTCAGGGCCAGGCTGCGCAGCTGTTCGGCCAGCGGCGTGCCGCCCGGCTCGCGCGTGAGCACCACGTGCCGCCCGGCGTCGCGGAACGCCTGCGCCAGCGCCTCGATGTGCGTGGACTTGCCGGCGCCATCGATGCCTTCGAAGCTGATGAACAGGCCTTGACTCATTGATGCACCACGCTTGTCACTTCGTGTGCTGCGCTGCACCCGAGGGGGCTTGCGCAGCTTGGGAAGGGCCGGCGCTGCTCATTGCCCGCGCTGGTACTTGTTGACGGCGCGGTTGTGCTCGTCCAGCGTCGCGCTGAACTGGCTGCTGCCGTCGCCCCGCGCCACGAAGTACAGGGCCTTGCTCTGCCCCGGCTGCACGGCCGCCAGCAGCGCCGCCTTGCCCGGCATCGCGATCGGCGTGGGCGGCAGGCCGGGGCGCGTGTAGGTGTTCCAGGGCGTGTCGGTTTGCAGGTCCACCTTGCGCAGGTTGCCGTTGAACGCGGTGCCCATTCCATAGATCACGGTCGGGTCGGTCTGCAGCGGCATGCCCACGCGCAGCCGGTTGTTGAAGACGGCCGAGATGAGCGGCCGGTCGGCTTCCTTGCCGGTCTCCTTTTCCACGATGCTGGCCAGGATCAGGGCTTCGTCGGGCGACTTGGCCATGGCCTGCGGCGTGCGCTGGGCCCAGGCCGCGGCGAGGCGCTTGTCCATCGCGCGCATCGCACGCCGCAGCACGGCCACGTCGGTCGAGCCCTTGGCATAGGTGTAGGTGTCGGGAAAGAACCGCCCTTCCGGGTGCTGGCCGGCGCGGCCCAGCAGATTCATGACCAAATCGTCCGCCAGCCCTTTCGTATCGGGCCGAAGCTGCTCTTCTTTCGATAGCGCGACGCGGAACTGGCGGAAGGTCCAGCCTTCCACCAGGGTCACCGCCCGCAGGGCCTCTTCGCCGCGCGCGAGTTTGGCCAGCAAGCGATGCGGGGTGATCCCGGCTTCCAGTTCGTAGCTGCCGGCCTTGATCTGCCGGCCCTGGCCGGAAACGCGGAACCAGGCGTAGAGCAGTTGCGGATGGACGTCGACGCCGGCGTCGGCTACCGCCTGGGCCACGCCGCGCGGCAAGGTACCGGGCTCGATGGACAGGTCCACCGCCGGCGCGCTCAGGCGCATCGGCTGGTACACCCACCACCAGGCCGCGCCGCCGGCCGCCAGGGCGGCGAGTGCGGCGATCAGGAACACCGTCAACAGGAAACGCCGCACCGGCTGCTGCCCTTCTATCGTGCAAGGAATGGGGCGGCCATGATAATTCAGCGATGCAAGCTCTCCTCGATGGCGTCGCCCCCCTGCCCCACCTGGGCGTGATTCGGGTCGAAGGCGACGATGCCGCCAAATTCCTGCAAGGCCAGTTGACCCAGGATTTCGCCTTGCTCGGGCCGCAGCAGGCGCGGCTTGCGGCCTTTTGCAATGCCAAGGGCCGGATGCAGGCCAGCCTGGTCGGCGTCCAGCGGGCCCCGGGCAGCTTCCTGCTGGTGATGAGCCGCGACATCCTGGCGCCCACGCTCAAGCGGCTCTCGATGTTCGTGCTGCGGGCCAAGGCCAAGCTCAGCGATGCGGCGGCGGAGCACGCGCTGCACGGCCTCGCCGGGTTTGCCGTGCCCGCCTCCCTGGGCACCGAGCCCTGGTCGAAGACGCAGGAAGGGGATGCCATCGTGGTGCGGCTGTACCCGGCCGACGGCCAGCCGCGCGCCCTCTGGATCGGCCCTGCCGGGCAAGCGCCGCAGGGCTCGGCACTGGCGGTGGAAACCTGGCAATGGAGCGAGGTGCGCAGCGGCATCGCCACCGTCACCGCGCCAATCGTGGAAGCGTTCGTGCCCCAGATGCTGAACTACGAATCCGTGGGCGGCGTCAATTTCAAGAAAGGCTGCTACCCGGGCCAGGAGGTCGTGGCCCGCAGCCAGTTCCGCGGCACGCTCAAGCGGCGCGCCTTTCCCGCCCATTCGCAAGCCGCGCTGGCGGCGGGCCAGGAGCTGTTCCACGAGTCGGATGCCGAGCAGCCCTGTGGCCTGGTGGCGCAAGCCGCTGCTTCGCCCCTCGGAGGCTGGAACGCGATCGTCTCGCTGCAGATCGCGGCGGCCGAGGGCGGGCGGCTCACCGCAGGCGGCCCGCAAGGGCCGGCGCTGACCCTGGAGCCCCTGCCCTATCCCTTGCTCGCCGACGTCTGAGTTCCATTGGGAGGGGTGCCGGGCACCAGGCCCAGCTGGGGCCAGTACTCGCGGGGAATCTGGCCGGCCATGGCCTGGTGCTGTTGCGGCGGCGCGGCCTCCAACGCGTTGCGGAAGGCCTCGAGTGCTTTGCCTGGCTCATTGAGGCCCCGGGTGTACATATCGCCCAGCTGCAGGTAAGCGGCGGCCCGGTGCTCGGGCCAGCCCTGCAGCCGCAGTTCCATGGCGCGCAGCGCCAGCGGGAAGTCCCGTGCCCGCCAGGCCAGGGCAAAGGCTGTGTTCACCAGGTCGTAGTCCACGATGCCGCGGTCCAGGGCCTCGCGCGCCAGGTCCAGTGCCTGGGGCTCCCGAGCGGTCCGTGCCAGCAGGAGGATCTCCAGCGACCGCACGGCCGGCGCATCGGGCTGCAGGGCCTTGGCCCGGGCCAGGTACTCGAGTGCACGGCCGGGCTGCCCGGTCGACGCATGGCCGCGGGCGACGTTGGTGATGATCGCGACCACGTACGGGCGCGACGAGAGCACCGACTCCCAGATCCAGGTGGCGTTGCGCCAGTCGCCCCACTTGGCCAGCTCGTCCGCCACCATGGGCGTGATCTTGCGGTAGTGCGGGTTGATGGCCACGCCTTCGCGGATCAGCCGCAGCATCTCCGTCTTGGGGCCGTTGAAGCGCGGGTTGTGGTAGTCGCCGGAGGCCGAGATCGTCAGCGCCAGCTTGGTGGCGCGCACGATCTTGCGCTCCGACTCGGCGGCCTGCTGTGTGATGTAGGTGGCCAGGGCCATGCAGAACACCGTGACGCCGGCGCCCACCCGAGACAGCGGCGGACTCCACGTGACGGCGCGGAACGCCCAGCGCCGCGTGTAGCCCAGCCGCGCGTCCGAGGCCGCCAGGATGCCGAGGCACACCGCGAACAGCGCCCCGGTCACGGCCATCCGCCAGGGAAAGCCGATGTTGCTCACGATCAGCAGGGCCAGCAGGCTGCACAGCGTCAGGGCGCGCAGCGGCGCCTCCTCCTGCTCCGCAGCCGTTGCGGCTCGAAGCGTGCGCCAGGCCGCCCAGGAGAGGTAAGCCAGCAGGCCCAGCAGGAAGGCCCAGCCGACCAGGCCGTACTCGGCTGCGACCTGGATGAACTCGTTGTGGACGTAGTAATCCGTCTCCAGCTGCGAGCCGGCTGCCTGGTAGCGCGGAATCTCGCTCTCCCAGGCCCCCGCGCCCAGGCCGGTCAGCGGCTTGGCCTGGATGGCCGTGGCGGACGCCTTCCACATGACCATGCGCACGCCCAGCGAATGGTCGTTGGGCGAGATCGAGCCCGTGCGCTTGAAGCCGCGCTCCAGCGCGCTCGTGCCCCGCTCCTCCGCCGCGATCCTGGCGTTGCCGGTTTCCAGCATGCCCAGGCCCAGCACCGTGGCGAGCAGCACGCCGGCGGCCAGCAGCAGCCGGGAACGGTCCCAGGCCGCGAAAGCCGGGTGGCGCCGGTATCGCCAGGCGGTCAGCGGCAGCACGACCAGCAGTTGCGCCCACATGGCGATCAGCGCGCCGCGGGTGCCGGTCATGAGGATCGCCACCAGCACGAAGCCCGAACTGGCTGCCATCAGCGCGATGTGCGAGCTTTGCCGGGCGCGCGCCAGCAGCAGCGCCGAAAACGGGATCGTGCAGGCGGCGAATTCGGCGAAGAAATTGCGGTTGACGAAGGTCGAGGCCGGGTTGGGGCCTTGCGGGAAGAGCCGCAGGTCGATCCAGAACTGCAGCGCGGCCCACAGCGACGCCACGACCGCCCCGCCGTGGATGCCCCAGGCGAGCCAGCTCACCCGCTCCCGCGTGAAGGTGTTCAGCCCCAGCCACAGAATGACGCTGAAAACGAACCAGCGGATCGCCTCCACCCCGCCCAGGTAGGTGTGCGACCAGGCCATGCTGCCCAGCGCGTACGCCATCAGCATCAGCGGCAGCACCAGCACACCATGCCAGCGCACAGCCGCGCTGCTGTGGCGGTGGCGCCAGAAGAACAGGAGCGCGGCACCCAGGGCCGCGAACGACACCACGATGGACTTGAGCGTGTCCTGCAGCATCTCCTCGTGGGGCACGCCCAGCGCGGGCGCCAGGAACAGGGCCAGCGCGACCAGCAGCGCCGGCCAGTCGCCCCGGGGCGCTTCAGCCGCCGCCAGGCGGGCAGCCGGGCCCGCCCCCGGGGCCCGCCCCGTCACTGGTGCAGGTGCCTGGGGCGCCTGCTTTTTCTTTTTCGCCATCGAGGCGCCGATCAGGCCGGGCCCAAGGGCAGCGCGGCGGCCATCTCGATGTGCGGAATCCCCGCCTCCTCGAACGCCTCGCCTCGCTCGCGCAACCCCAGCCCGCGGTAGAAGTCCTGCGCGGTGCGCTGGGCGTGCAGCATCACCTCCCGGTCGCCGCGAGCCGCAGCCGCGCCGGTCAGCGCCCGGAACACGGCCTGGCCGACACCGCAGCCGCGCAACACCTCGTGCACGGCCATGCGGCCGATCTGGGCGACCCCGGGACCGGCTTGCAGCAGCCGGCCGGTGGCCACCGGCTGGTCCATCCGGTTGAACGCCACCGCGTGCACCGCACCCGCATCCGCGGCGTCCCACTCCATCTCGGCGGGAATCTGCTGCTCGCGCACGAACACACGCGTGCGCAGCGCGGCCGCGGCCTCGCCCAGTTCGCTCCAGCTGCCGGTGCGCACCCGCACCATGGGCTCGCCGGCCTCGTAGCCGGTGAGGATGTCCCGCAAAGCCTGGGGCACCGGGCGCGAGGTTTGCGTCGCCGGATCGGCGAACACGTAGACCAGCTCGCAGGTGATCAGCAGTTGCTCGCCGCGGAAAATCGCGCCGCTGAACGTCATGGACGAATTGCCGATGCGGCCGCACCGCATGCCCACGTCCAGCCGGTCGTCCATGCGGGCGGAGGCATGGAACTCCACCGTGGCTTTCTTCACGTAGAGGTCGCCCTGCAGGTGGCGCATCGCTTCCTCGTACGGCAAGGCCAGCGCCCGCCAGTAGTCCGCCACCGCCGTATCGAAATACATGAGGTAGTGGGCGTTGAACACGATCTTTTGCATGTCCACCTCGGCCCAGCGCACGCGCAGGCGGTGGAAAAAGCGGAAGTCTTCTCGTTTCATGGGAAGTTGGCTTTGAGTGTGGTCTTCAGGCGCGGCCGGCGTCGGCATAGGCCTGCCGGCCGCGGGATCGCGCGTCCCAGCTCGATGAATTCATGGATGACGCCGCTGCAGATCTCCAGCTCGACCGCAACGCCGGGCAGCGCGCAGTTTATCCGCGCCGGCCATGCCTTCATCCAACAGGGGGCCGCATTCCGCCTGGCCCAGCCACACGGGTGCGACATCCTCCACGTCCGGTGCGTTCAGGCGCGCGCGCCGCAGGCGTGAGCTGCGCCGTCGCTTGCGCGCGCAACGCCGGCCGGCCTTGCGGCTAGAGTGTGGCTTTCCCCGCTGCATGGATACCCCCACCATGGCTTTCATCTACTACGTCACCCAGATCCAGTTCGATTTCGGCGCCGTGAAGCTGCTTCAGCAGGAGTGCGAACGGGTGGGCATCGGCCGGCCGCTGGTTGTCACCGACGCCGGCGTCAGGGCCGCCGGCGTGCTGCAGAAGGCGCTGGATGCGCTGGCCGGCATGCGCGTGGCGGTGTTCGACCAGACGCCCTCCAACCCCACCGAAGCGGCGGTGCGCGCCGCGGTCCAGGTCTATCAGGCCAACGGCTGCGACGGTCTGATCGCCGTGGGCGGCGGCTCGGCGATCGACTGCGCCAAGGGCGTGGCGATCGCCGCCACGCACGAAGGCCCGCTCACCCGCTACGCCACCATCGAGGGCGGCTCGCCGCGCATCACCGACAAGGCCGCACCGCTGATCGCCGTACCCACCACCAGCGGCACCGGCAGCGAGGTGGCACGAGGCGCCATCATCATCGTGGACGACGGGCGCAAGCTGGGCTTCCATTCGTGGCACCTGGTGCCGCGCACGGCGATCTGCGACCCTGAGCTGACCTTGGGTTTGCCGCCCAAGCTCACCGCAGCCACCGGCATGGACGCGATCGCCCACTGCATGGAGACCTTCATGGCTTCGGCCTTCAACCCGCCGGCCGACGGCATCGCGCTGGACGGCCTGGAGCGCGGCTGGGCCCACATCGAGCGCGCCACCCGCGACGGCAGCGACCGCGAAGCGCGTTCCAACCTCATGAGCGCTTCGATGCAGGGTGCCATGGCGTTCCAGAAGGGCCTGGGCTGCGTGCACTCCCTCAGCCACAGCCTGGGCGGTGTCGACCCGCGGCTGCACCACGGCACGCTCAATGCCATGTTCCTGCCCGCCGTGGTGCGTTTCAACGCCGGGGCCGAGAGCGTGCGCAAGGACCGGCGCCTGGAACGCATGGCCCATGCCATGGGGCTGGGTTCGGCCTCCGACATCCCGGAGGCGATCAAGGACATGAACGCCCGCCTGGGCCTGCCCACGGGCCTGGCCGTCATGGGCGTGGGCCGCGAGCAGTTCGGCAAGATCATCGAGCACGCCCTGCTGGACCACTGCCACAAGACCAACCCGAGGCTGGCCAGCGCCGAGGATTACGAAGGGATGCTCGCCGCTTCGCTCTGACCGTCGTCCCCGCGCAGGCGGGGAGCCAGAAGGCACGCGCGGCGTGCTGCCTCGACGCCCTGGATCCTTGCCTGCGCGGGGATGAGGCCTCGGGCCGGCACCTACGCGAGGGCGGCTAGAGAGCCTCGATCCGAGACATGTCGGGCTGGTCCAGCCACTGCCCGAATTCGTCCGCCAGTTGCCGGCTCGCTTGGGCCGCAGCCGTCCAGGACTTCATCCGCGCCTGCAGGTCGGTGCCGTACCGCGCGAAGTCGGTGCGGTCCGGCAGGTTGCCGTTCGGCAGCGACGCCACCCACTGCGGATCCGGCGCCAGCACCACCGTGTTGTCCAGGAAAGGCGTGACGCCGTGGCGCCAGCGCCAGCGCTTGTCCAGCCAGCCCGGCACCACTGCTTTCTGGAAGTGCGGGTACAGCACCAGCCCTTCGGGATGGGCGGCCGCGTAGTTCAGGTGCAGGTGGTAATCGGTGATGCCGCCGTCCCAATACGCTCCCCGCGGCGCGCCCGGTATGTCGTGGATCGCCTCGAGCACGAACGGGATGGAGCAGCTCGCCTGCAGCGCCGGCTGGAAGTTCGCTTCCGTGAGCGTCACCTGCCGGGTGCGGAAATCCTTCTCGTCGAACGGAAGCTTCTGGGGTCCGGGTGCTCCCGGCGCCGAGAACACCACGCGCTCGAGCCAGGCGCCCAGCGCCCTGCGGTGCACCCCGTTGCACAGGAACGCTGCCAGGTAACCCAGCGGCGTGCCGATCCGATGTTCGCGGCCCAGCAGGTGCATGCCGCGCGAGGTGACGATGTGCAGCCGGTACCGGGCGTGTTCCAGCACCTGCCTGATCTTGCCGCCGTAGAAGGCTTCGAGGTTCTGCCCAAAACGCTCGCTCACGTGCTGCGCGGTCGGCGTCTTGCGCCCGGGCTCGAGCAGGTAGTCCTGGGCGATGTAATCGCGCTCCAGGCGTTCGAAGGCTTCGATGGACTCGGCCAGGCACGCGGTGGCCATGCGCCACGCGCCGATGGAGGCGCCGACCAGGTGCACCGGCTGGGCCGAGCGCGGCAGCCACTCGCCGAAGATGTAGCGGTCCAGCGGTCCGAGGACCAGGCCCTTGGGCCCGCCGGCGGCACCGGGGATCACGCTGACGTCGTGCGGGCGCAGCCCGTGCTGCTCGATGTGGCGGCGCGCCCTGGGTCCGGCGTAGATGCGCAGCGCCCGCATCGGTTTACTTGCGCAGGCCCGAGAGCTTGGCGAACGCGCCGGCCATGACGGTGTTCATGGGCCGCTGCGCGGGCTGCCGCTGGCTCCGGCCGGCTCCCTCGAACCGGTTCTCGCGCGGACCGTCACCGCGCGGCGCCGCGTCACCCAGCTTCATGGACAAACCGATCCGCTTGCGCGCGACGTCCACCTCCATCACCTTGACCTTGACGATGTCGCCGGTCTTGACGACCTCGCGCGCGTCCTTGACGAAACGGCTGGCCAGCTGGCTGACGTGGACCAGCCCGTCCTGGTGGACGCCCAGGTCGACGAAGGCGCCGAAAGCCGCGACGTTGCTCACCGTGCCTTCCAGCACCATGCCTTCGCGCAGATCGCCGATGTCCTCCACGCCGTCGTTGAAGCGGGCCACCTTGAAATCCGGCCGCGGGTCGCGCCCCGGCTTCTCCAGCTCGGCCAGGATGTCCCTGACGGTGATGACGCCGAATTTCTCGTTGGCGAACAGCTCGGGGCGCAGCGTCTTGAGCATCTCGGCGCGTCCCATCAGTTCGGTGATGGGCTTGCCGGCGTGGGCCAGCATCTTCTCGACCACGGGATAGGTCTCCGGGTGCACGCCGGTCATGTCCAACGGGTTGTCGCCGCCGTGGATGCGCAGGAAACCCGCGCTCTGCTCGAAGGTCTTGGCGCCCAGCCCGCTGACGTCCAGCAGCTGCCGGCGGCTGCGGAAGGCTCCATTGGCCTCGCGCCAGCGCACCACCGCGTTCGCCACGCCGGGTGACAGGCCCGAGACGCACGACAGCAGCGGGACGCTGGCCGTGTTCAGGTCGACACCGACGGAGTTCACGCAGTCCTCGACCACGGCTTCCAGCGTGCGCGCCAGCTCGCTCTGGTTCACGTCGTGCTGGTACTGGCCCACGCCGATCGATTTGGGGTCGATCTTCACCAGTTCGGCCAGGGGATCCTGAAGCCGCCGCGCGATGCTGGCGGCGCCGCGCAGGCTCACGTCCACGTCCGGCATTTCTTTCGAGGCGAACTCGCTGGCCGAATAGACGGAGGCGCCGGCTTCGCTCACCACCACTCTTTCAAGCAACTCCGTTCGCCCTGAGCTTGTCGAAGGGCTCGAGGTCCGATCGTCCTGAGCTTGTCGAAGGACGGAATGCACGCGCTTGATCAGGTCCGCCGCCAGTTTGTCCGTCTCCCGGCTGGCCGTGCCATTGCCGATCGCGATCAGGTTCACGCCGTGTTTCTCGACCAGCTTGCCCAAAGTGTGCAGCGATCCTTCCCAGTCGCGACGCGGTTCATGCGGGAACACCGTGGCGGTGTCGACCAGCTTGCCGGTGGCGTCGACCACCGCCACTTTCACGCCAGTCCGGATGCCGGGGTCCAGCCCCATCACCACGCGCGGCCCGGCCGGCGCCGCCAGCAGCAGGTCACGCAAGTTGTCCGCGAACACCTTGATCGCGACCTTCTCGGCCTCTTCCCGCAGCCGGGCGAACAGGTCGCGCTCGATGGAGAGCGACAGCTTCACGCGCCAGGTCCAGGCGACGCACTTGCGCAGCAGGTCGTCCGCCGGCCGCCCCTGATGGCTCCAGCCGAGGTGCAGCGCGATCTTGCCTTCGGCCATCGAAGGCTTGCCAGGTTCCGGCTCCACCGGCAGCACCAGCTTGGCTTCCAGGACCTCCAGTTGCCGGCCGCGGAACACGGCCAGCGCCCGGTGCGACGGCACCCGGCCGATCGGCTCGTCGTAGTCGAAGTAGTCACGGAACTTGGCCACGTCCGGATGGTTCTCGTCCTTGCCGGCAGCCAGCTTGGCTTTGAACAGGCCCTCGTTCCAGAGCCATTCGCGCAGGCCCTGCACCAGCGGCGGCTCCTCGGCCCACCGTTCCGACAGCAGGTCGCGCACGCCGTCGAGCACGGCAGGCACGGTGGTGAAGTCCTCGCCGCCTTCGCCCTTTTCGGCTTTGACAAACCCGGCGGCCTCGGATGCCGGGTCGAGGCGAGGATCGGCGAAGAGCCTGTCGGCCAGCGGCTCCAGGCCGGCTTCGCGCGCGATCTGGCCCTTGGTGCGCCGCCTGGGCTTGTACGGCAGGTACAGGTCTTCCAGCTCCTGCTTGGTGGGTGCCGCTTCCAGCGCTGCGCGTAGTTCGGGCGTGAGCTTGCCCTGCTCCTGCACGCTCTTGATGACCGCTTCGCGCCGCTCTTCCAGCTCGCGCAGGTAGCCCAGCCGGTACTCCAGTTCGCGCAGCTGCACGTCGTCCAGGCCGCCGGTGGCCTCCTTGCGGTAGCGCGCGACAAAGGGCACGGTGGCGCCGCCATCCAGCAGTTCGACCGCAGCCTGGACCTGGTGTTCGCCGACGCGGATTTCGGCAGCGATCTGCCGGATGATTTTCTTCATGGGTACTGCGGTTCCTCTATCGGAGCGCGGCAGTTTGCCACAGCGTGCGGACACCGAAACGGCGTCTTCGCTGACACGGCCGCGCATGGGCGGTTTCAAGAATGAATCATCCCTTCCTCCAGGAGCCAAGAACATGCGCGCCCGTTTCATCCTCCTCGTCCTGGCCATCCTGCTGGTGGCCGGTTTCGCCGCCCAGAACTGGTCCGAGATCATGCGCAGCTCGACCCTGAATTTCGGCATCCTGCAGTCCGAGGGCTCGATGGGCCTGATCCTTTTGAGCCTGCTGGGCCTGACCCTGCTGCTGTTCCTGGCTAGCGCCATCACCTCGCGGACCCAGAACCTGATCGAAGCCCGCCAGCACTCCAAGGCGCTGCAGGCCCAGCGCGACCTGGCCGACAAGGCCGAAGCATCCCGCTTCACCGACCTGCGGCAGCTGCTGGACAACCACCTGCGCGAGAGCAGCCAGCGCGACAGGATCCAGCACACGGAGTTCGAGAAGGCGCTGTCGCAGCACCAGAAGGACACCCGCACCCAGATCGAGCAGCTGAGCCACGTGCTGGCCACCCGGCTGGGCGAAATGGAAACCCGGCTGGAGACCCGGCTGCAGCGCGTGGGCGCCTCCGCCGCGCCGCACCAGCCGGATCGGCTCGACACCGTCCAGCAGGGTGTGGCCTCCCGCCCGCTCGCGCCTGCGGCGGAGCCCGGCGGCCGCCGCCCCCTGTAAGAACGGGGCCGGGCTCGGCGACCAAGGCGCATCCACACCGGAGCGCCTGCCGTGAACCCAGCCCAGTTTCTGCCTGCCCTTCTCGCCGCGGCCGTGCTCGACGCGGCAGCGGCTGCACCCGCCTGCCGGGCACAGTCGCCCGCCACGCTCACCCCGGTGGTCGAGCTCTACACCTCCGAGGGTTGCAGTTCCTGCCCACCGGCTGACCGCTGGCTCTCCACGCTCAAGGCGCCGGCGGCACAGGGGCGAGTGGTCGCCCAGGCCTTCCATGTCGGCTACTGGGATTACATCGGCTGGGTCGACCGTTTCGCCGCACCTTCGCACACGGCGCGGCAAAAGGAGCTCGCCGCCATTCACCGGGCGCGCAATATCTACACGCCGCAGCTGGTGCGCGATGGCCAGGATTGGCGGCAGTGGGGTGGCGCGTTGCCGGACGCCACACAGCCGGCACGGGCGTCGATCCGGATGGAGCAGTCCGCCCCCGGAACGGTCGAAGCCGAGGTGGCGCCTGCGGCCGGCACCGGGACCTGGTCGGCCTACTGGAGCGTGACGGAACACGGGCACAGCAGCAAGGTCAAGGCTGGCGAGAACAGCGGCGAGCTGCTGCAGCACGATTTCGTCGTCCGCCAGTACGTGCCCGTGGGTCAGTACCAGGGTGCCCAGAAGCTGCGGCTGCGTACCGTCCCGGCGGAAGGCACGCACGCGCGCCAGGTGAACCTGGTGGTGTTCGAGCCTCGCAGCCTGCGGCCGCTGCAGGCGCTGAGCCTGGCCTGTGCCGGTTAGTCGAACAACCCCGGCCCCTGCCCCAGCACCGCCCCTTCTATCTCCAGCATTCGCAGCTTGGTCCGCGCGCCGCCGTCGGCCGAGAAGCCGCCGCTGCGGCCGCCGGCCGCGAGGATGCGGTGGCAGGGCACGACCGGGGCGAAAGGATTGTGGCCGAGCGCCTGGCCCACCGCGCGGGAAGCGCCCGGCTCGCCCAGTTGCCGGGCGAGCTCGCCGTAGGTCACGACCCGCCCGGGTGGAATGGCACGCGCCAGGGCATAGACGCGCTGCTGGAACTCCGGCACGCCGGCCATGTCCAGCGGAAGGTCGCAGAGGCTGTCGCTGCTGCCCGCCAGCAGCGCCCTGACCCGATCCGCCGCCGCGCCGACCCACGCCGGCGGGGCCGCTTCAGCGGCCGCCGGAAATCGCGACTGCATCCTCGCGCGGGTCTTGCCGGCGCTGCCTTCGGAGAGTTGCACGCCCGTCAGCGCTTCTTCGCCCCACGCCAGGCCGCATTCGCCGATGGCCGTGTCGAACAGGCACCAGCCCAGCGTTGTCATGGATCACACCCGCCGCAGGGCGGCCTTGAATTGCCGGCCCAGCTGGGGGCGCAGCGAACGCGGGTGAGCGTGCGGGCTCATGTTTCAGCCTTGCGCAGCACGTAGCCGATTCGCGGGAAATGCACATGGACCGTGCCGGCGCGCGCGTCGGTGCGGCGCAGCGTGTAGTGCGTGCGCGTGGCGGCCATCAGATCGCCTTCGCTCGCCTCGGGCCCGAAGGATTCGGCGGCGATGGTCACCCGGCTGCCCAGCGGGATCCCGTGGTCGTCCTGGAAGGCGCTGTCGATCAGCAGGTTGCTGCCGGGCGGCATGGGTTCGCAGCGGTGGGCGACCGTGATCGCATCCCCGCCGCCGAACTTCTCCATGCGGCCGTGGCCGAGCGCCGCCATGCGGTCCATCCACTCGAGCACCGAAGGCGTCGCCGACAGAATGCCGGCCATGGCCGGTGCCCGCACGCGCGAGAACCACAGCGGGTGGTAGGTGGAAAAATCCGCCACGCAGGGCGCGGCGCCGAACAGGAATTGGTGTTCGTCGGCCATGTGGGCGATGCGGCGCAGGTAAGAGCGGTAGGCGGACGTCGCGTCCGCCGGCCGCAGCTGCGTCATGTTGGAGCGCATGGCCTTGCGGTCTTCCAGAAAGGCCTTGCCGGCCTCGGGCGGCAGCCCTTCGAAGATCTGCTGCGCGCCCTTGGGCTGCAGCGTGTAGGCCATCGCCGCCCAGAACAGGGTGCTGTCCGCCCACTGCGCGAACACGCGCGAGACGCCCTTGAGGTGCGCCGGGTACAGCGCCGGCTCAGGCTGCACGTGTTCCAGCACGTCGCAGATCAGCGCGCTGTCGCAGTAGATGTCGGCTCCGACCTGCAGGAACGGGGTGCGGCGGTAGCCGCCTGTCAGTGCCTGTACGTCGGGCTTGGGCATCACCGACGGGATGATCACGGACTTCCAGGCCAGCTTCTTGTGGCCCAGGATCAGCCGGACCTTCTCGGAAAAGGGCGAGGTCGGGTAGTGGTGCAGGATCAGGTCGGGCCAGGTGTTCATGGTGAGTACTTCATGGGTGATGTCAGACACGGGACCGCCTGGGCGCGAAGATCAGCTGCCAGGTGGTCGCGATGTCGCGCACTTCCGCCTGCTGCAGCGCCCCTTTGGCCAGCAGCAGCCGGTGCAGCCGCGGCAGGTGGTAATGCGGCACCGCCGGATAGAGGTGGTGCTCCAGGTGGTAGTTCACGTGGTGCGGGAAGAGCACCGCACGCGCCAGCCAGTTGGCCGCGCTGCCCCAGGTGCGGTTGGTGCGTGCGGCGGTCAGCGGCGAGCTGAGATCGTGCACGGCGCCGTGCTCGCAGATGGCCCTCAGCCGCAGGATGGGCTGCAGCACCGTGACCAGCGGGACGATCCAGAGCATTGCGTACATCAGCAAGCCGCCGCGGCCTCCCAAGGCCAGTGCAGCCAAGGGAGCCAGCACGTGGAACGCGACCACCATCCACCGGTCCCGGCGCGCGGCCGCCCGCAGCTCGGGCGAGGTGTCGTCCAGCGGGCGGATCTCGCGATTCGTCTCGGCATTGATGGCCGGGGCCCCGAAGAAGTACGCGAAGGTCTTCCAGGCGTTGATGCCGGCGAGATCCTGCGTCAGCTTCTTGAGCAGGTAGGCTTTGCCGCGCGGGTAGCCGCCATGGATGGCCGTGTCCGGGTCTTCCTGGGTGTAGAGATTGTTGTGGTGCAGCCGGTGGGTCACCCGGTAGGTGCACATGGAAAAGCCGCCCAGCATGCCGACCAGCCGCCCCACGGCGTCGTTCGAGCCGCGGTTGGCGAACAAGCGGTAGTGCGCCGCCTCGTGCGCCAGGATGAACAGCCCGTGCTGGGCGATGCCGATCACCAGGATGCTCAGCAGCATCCAGGCGCTGGGCCAGGTCAGGACGGCAAGCGTGATCGCAGCCCCGAGCAGCCCGAAGGTCTGCGCCAGCGCCAGCAGCGAGCGCGGCGTGGACAGGCGGGTCAGCGGCGCCAGCTCTTGCGGGGACAGCAGCCGCCGCGCCTGGGCGTTGCGCGAGCCGGGGCTGCGCAGGTCGTCGCGGAACTCTTCACCGTTGCGCATACGAGGTCCCGCGTCCGACTCAGACCAGCTTGACCAGCTGCTTGCCGAAATTGCGGCCCTTGAGCATGCCCAGGAAAGCCTCGGGCGCCGCCTCCAGGCCCTGCGCCACGGACTCGCGCGGGCGCAATTTGCCCGTGCCCACCAGCGTGCCGAGTTCCTTGAGCGCCTCGGGCCAGACCTCCATGTGCTCGCTGACGATGAAGCCCTGCACCAGCAGCCGGTTGGTCAGGATCAGCTGCGGGTAGCTCATGGGAATGGGCTGGCCGTCGTAGCCGGCGATCATTCCGCACAGGGCGACGCGGCCAAAGGCGTTCATCCGCATCATCACCGCGTCCATCACCATGCCACCGACGTTCTCGAAGTAGCCGTGGATGCCGTCGGGGCAGGCTTGCCTGATCGCCTTGGACAGGGAGGGCGCGTCGTTGAACTGCTTGTAGTCGATGCAGGCGTCGAAGCCGAGTTCGTCGGTGACGTACCTGCACTTGTCCGGGCCGCCGGCGATGCCTACCGCGCGGCAGCCACGGGCCTTGGCCAGGGCGCCCAGCGCACTCCCGACCGCACCGCTGGCGGCGCTGACCACGACGGTCTGCCCCGCTTGCGGCTCGATGATCTTGACCAGGCCATACCAGGCCGTGACGCCCGGCATGCCGACGGCGCCGAGGTAGTGCGACAGCGGCACATGCGTGGTGTCCACCTTGCGCAAGGCGCCGGGTTGCTCCGCATCGACCACGCTGTATTCCTGCCAGCCGCCGAACCCCACCACCTTGTCGCCGGGCTGGTAGCGGGCGTGGCGGCTTTCGACGACCTCGCCCACGGTGCCGCCCTGCATCACCTGCCCCACCGGCTGCGGCGCGGCGTAGCTCTTGGCGTCGTTCATGCGTCCGCGCATGTAAGGGTCCAGGCTCATGAAGTGGTGGCGCACCAGGACCTGGCCCTCGTTCAGCGGCGCCGTCTCGCTGGTGACCAGCTTGAAGTTGGAAGCACTGGCCTCGCCCTCGGGGCGGTTGTCCAGCAAGACTTGCTTGTTCGTGGGCATGAGGTGTCCTCAGTCGGTGGAAATCACGTTCAGCGCGTTGGCGCCCTTGACGCCGATCGGCAGCCGCCTGACGTACTTGAAGGTGCCCGTGGCGTGGGCGCAGGCGCGGCCGGCGCTGTCGTAGAGATGGGACTCGGTGAACGCCATGGTCGCCGTGCGGTGCATCAGGCGCCCCTTGGCCGTCAGCGGGCCGCGCGCCGGCTGCATGAAGCTGGTCTTCATCTCGATGGTGACGACGCCCATCTCCTGCTCCACGCTGCGCGCGGCGGTGGCCATGGACACGTCCAGCAGCGTCATCACCGCGCCACCGTGCACCACGTCGAAGGAATTGAGGTGTTCGGGCTTGGGCTCGTACACGATCTCGGATTCGCCGTTCTCGAACTTCGTCAGGTCGAAGCCCAGCAGGATGACGAAGGGAATCTCGACGCCGAATTTCATGCGGCACTCCTGAACATCCGGCCGCGAAGGACGCAAAGGATCCGCGAAGGGCGCGAAAAATCCATTGAAGGTTCCTTTTGCGTCGTTCGCGCCATCTTCGCGTCCTTCGCGGCCGGATGCCCGGTCTTCATCTCAGCCTCCAGTGACCACACTGACACCGCCGTCGACTCGACGCCGAATTTCATGCGGCACTCCTGAACATCCGGCCGCGAAGGACGCAAAGGATCCGCGAAGGGCGCGAAAAATCCATTGAAGGTTCCTTTTGCGTCGTTCGCGCCATCTTCGCGTCCTTCGCGGCCGGATGCCCGGTCTTCATCTCAGCCTCCAGTGACCACACTGACACCGCCGTCGACCGCCAGCCATTGGCCGGTGATGTGCTTGCCGGCGTCGGAGGCGAACAGGACGGTGGTGCCTTTCAAGTCCTCGTCATCGCCCAGGCGCTGCAGCGGCGCGTGGCCGGCCAGCTGGTCCTCGCCCAGGCGGTTGAGCGTGGCCTGCGTCATCTTGCTCGGGAAGAAACCGGGGCAGATGGCGTTGACGGTGATGTTGTACTTGCCCCATTCGCAGCCCAGCGCCCGGGTGAAGTTGATGACCGCGCCCTTGGACGTGTTGTAGGCCAGCGTCTGCATCTCGGGCGGGTTGCCGCCCAGGCCGGCGATGGAGGCCACGTTGATGATGCGGCCGTACTTGCGCGGGATCATGCTTTGCTTGGCCACGTGCTGGCTCAGGATGAAATAGCCGCGCACGTTCAGGTTCATCAGCTTGTCCCAGGCTTCCACCGGGTGGTCCTCGGCGGGCGCGCCCCAGGCGGCGCCGGCGTTGTTGACCAGGATGTCGATGGTGCCCATGCGCTCCAGCGTCTGGTCGGCGAGGCGGCGGATGTCCTCCTCGCGCGAAGCGTCGGCCGCGATCCAGCGCGCGTCGATGCCGGCGGCCTGCAGTTGCGCCGCGGCTTCCTCCAGGTCGGCCGCCTTGCGCGAGCTGAGCATGATGCGCGCGCCGGCCTCGCCCAGGGCGTGCGCCATCTGCAGGCCCAGGCCGCGCGAGCCGCCGGTGACCAGGGCGGTCTTGCCCTTGAGGTCGAAGAGTTGGGGGATGGTGCGGGTCATCGTGTTTCCTTAGAAGGCTTCTTCGGGCATCTCGGCACAGGTGGGGTCGCGGCTGGACACCACCTGCAGCCAGGGGCCGATCTTCGGCAGCTCGTAGCGAAAGAAATAGGCCATAGCCCGCATCCGACCTGCGTGCGAAGCTACTGATTCAATAGCGTCCGGCGAGAGCGAAGCCACCACGTCCAGCCAGGTCCAGGCCAGCACCAGGTGCCCGAAGGCCTGCATGTACGGCACGGCGTTGGCCAGCGCGTCGCCAGGGTTGCCCGTCGCCCACGCAGCCTTCGTCGCGGCGCCCACCTGCTGCAGCGCCTTGCCCAGTGCGTTGGCGTGTTCGGCCAGGTCGGGCCGCTGCATCGCTTTCTCGATCGTGGAATTGATGCGCCCGGCCAGCAGCTGCAGTCCGCGCCCGCCTTCCATCAGCACCTTGCGGCCCAGCAGGTCGGCGGCCTGGATGCCGTGGGTGCCCTCGTGGATCATGTTCAGGCGGTTGTCGCGCCAGTACTGCTCGACCGGGAAGTCTCGGGTGTAGCCGTAACCGCCGTGGACCTGGATCGCCAGCGAGTTGGCTTCCAGGCAGAACTCGCTGGGCCAGCTCTTGGCGATGGGCGTCAGCACTTCCAGCAGCAGGCGCGCCTGGTCAGCGTCTTCTGGCGTGCCGGTGTGCTGTTCGTCGACCAGGCGGGCGCAGTACAGCATCAACGCCAATGAACCCTCGCTGTACGACTTCTGCGCCAGCAGCATTCGCTTGACGTCCGCGTGCTCGATGATGCGCACCTGCGGCTGCGCGGCGTCCTTGCCGGCGGGTCCGGCGGGACGGCCTTGCGGTCGATTCTTCGCGTACTCGAGCGATGCGTAGTACCCCGCCAGTCCCAGCGCCGTTGCCGCCATGCCGATGCCGATGCGCGCCTCGTTCATCATGTGGAACATGCAGCGCAGGCCTTCGTGCGGCTTGCCGACCAGATAACCGATGGCGCCGTCCCTCTCGCCGAAGTTGAGCAGGGTATTGGTGGTGCCGCGCCAGCCGAGCTTGTGGTTCAAGCCGGCCAACGCCACGTCGTTGCGCTCGCCGGTGAGCTGACCATCGCTGCCGACCAGCTTCTTGGGCACGATGAACAGCGAGATGCCCCTGGTGCCAGGAATCAGCTTGCCGTCCGGTCCCGGGATCTTGGCCAGCACCAGGTGGATGATGTTTTCGGCCAGCTCGTGTTCGCCGGCCGAAATCCACATCTTGTTGCCCCTGAGGCGGTAGCGCGGGCCCAGCGGATCGGATTCGAAATCCGCGCCGTCGGCCACGGCCCGTGTGGTGATGTCGGACAGCGACGAGCCGGCTTGCGGCTCCGACAGGCACATCGTCCCCGTGAATCGGCCGTTGAACTCGTTGCGGGCGAACACCTGCTTCTGCATCTCGGTGCCGTGCACCATCAGCAGGTTGGCGTTGCCCTTGGTCAGCAGGCTGGAGCCGATGCCCACCGAGGCCACGGCAAAAAAGCCGTTGGCCGCCGCCTCGATCGTGTAGGGCAGCTGCATGCCGCCCTCCTCGTAGTCCTGCGCGGCGCTGACCATGCCGGACTCGACATAAGCCCGGTGCGCGTCGTGCGTGGCCTGCGGCAGGATCACCTTCTCGCCGTCAAAGCGCGGCTCTTCGGTGTCTACCAGCCGGTTGAAGGGCGCGTACTTCTCGCGGGCGATCCGCTCGCAGGTGTCCAGCACCGCGTCGAACGTCTCGCGCGAATGGTCCGCGAAACGCGACCGCTGGCTCAGCGTCTCGGCTTTGAGCCAGTCGTACAGCAGGAAATCGAGGGTGGGTCTGAGGGACATGGTTTTCCTGGATTCTCGTCATCCCCGCGAAGGCCGGGATCCAGTGCGTCCGGCAGCCTGAAAGCCCTGGATTCCCGCCTCGCGGGAATGACGAACGATGCTTACAGGACCTCGAACACGCCAGCTGCGCCCATGCCGCCGCCGATGCACATCGTCACGCAGACCTTCCTGGCGCCGCGGCGCTTGCCTTCGATCAGGGCGTGGCCGGTCAGGCGCTGGCCCGACACGCCATAGGGATGGCCCAGGGCGATGGCGCCGCCGTTCACGTTCAGGCGGTCGTTGGGAATACCCAGCTCGTCGCGGCAGTACATGACCTGCACCGCAAAGGCTTCGTTCAGCTCCCACAGGTCGATGTCGCTGACCTTCAGGCCCAGCTTCTTGAGCACCTTGGGCACGGCGAAGACCGGGCCGATGCCCATCTCGTCCGGCTCGCAGCCGGCCACCGCGAAGCCCAGGAAACGTCCGATCGGCTTGAGGTTCTTCTTGCTGGCGTACTCCTCGCTCACGACCACGCAGGCGCCGGCGCCGTCGGAGAACTGGCTGGCATTGCCGGCGGAGATCACGCCGCCCGGCAGCGCCGGCTTGATGCCGCTGATGCCTTCCTTGGTCGTGCCTTCACGGGTGCCCTCGTCCTTGCTGACGGTGACTTCCTTGGTGCGCAGGCCCATCACGGCATCGGCGACGCCCGCCTTGACGGTGATCGGCGCGATCTCGGCGTCGAACCTGCCTTCGGCCTGCGCGGCGCAGGCCTTTTGCTGGCTGGCAGCGCCGTACTCGTCCATCGCCTCGCGGCTGATGTTGTAGCGTTTGGCCACCTGCTCGGCGGTCTGCAGCATCGACCAGTAGATCTCGGGCTTGAGCTTGTCCAGCTCGGGGTCCTTCATCATGTGCGTGTTCATCTCCTGCTGCACGCAGGAGATGCTTTCCACGCCGCCGGCCACGTAGACGTCGGCCTCGTTGGCGATCACGCGCTGCGCCGCCAGGGCGATGGTCTGCAGGCCGGAGGAGCAGAAGCGGTTGACCGTGACGCCGGAGACCGAGATCGGGCAGCCGCCCATGAGCGCGATCTGGCGGGCGATGTTGGCGCCGGTCGCGCCTTCGGGGTTGGCGCAGCCCATGATCACGTCCTCGACTTCGCCGGCGTCCACGCCGGCGCGCTGCAGCGCGTGCTTGACGGCATGGCCGCCCAGCGTCGCGCCATGCGTCATGTTGAACGAGCCTTTCCAGCTCTTGGCCAGGGGCGTGCGGGCGGTGGAGACGATGACGGCGTTGGTCATGAGGGGCCTTTCGAGGGAGATTGCAGTTGGCTGGCGTACGGAGTTCAGGCGAGGGCCACCGTGGAACCGGCTTCGCCGGGCCACGGGTGGCGCCCCCTTGGGGAGGCGCCGGAGGCGCTTCGGGGGTGATTCAAGTTCTGCAGCAGCTGGTGGTAGAAGCGGACGAGCTCGGCCAGGTTGGCGGTTGAGATGCGTTCGTTGGTGCCGTGGAAGCGGGACAGGTCCTCGGGCTTGGCGCGCACGGGGGAGAAGCGGTAGATGTGGTCGCTGACACGAGCGAAATGAATGGAATCAGTGCCGCCGATCATGAGCCCAGGCGCCACGATCGTGCCGGGGAACAGGGAACGCACGGTCCGGTTGATCAGCTGGTAGCTGCCCGATTGGACCGGTGTGACGGGCGAGGCTTCCGCGGCCCCCGGCAGTGCCATCAGCTCGAACCGGTCGCCCACCTTGGACTTGACGTGCTGCATGACGTCGTCACGGGACGTTCCGGGCAGCATGCGGAAGTTGACGGTCGCCTCGGCCTGGCCGGGGAGCACGTTGTCCTTGTTGCCGGCATTGACGATGGTGAGCGCGGTGGTGGTGCGCAGCATCGCGTGGGTGCTGGCGCCTTTTTCCAGCTGGGCCTGCACCAGCGGCCCGAACAGCCAGAGGTTGGACAGCGCGACGCGCTGGAAGCCTGACATCTCCGGCGCGATGGTGTCGAACATCTCGCGGGCCACGCCGCGGATGCCCGCGGGCAACTGCTCGTCGTCCAGCCGGCGCAAGGCAGCGCTCATCATCCCGATCGCGCTGGTGCCCTTGGGCGGCGGCATCGAGGCGTGGCCGGGCGTGGCGGGAATCTTCAGCACCACGGACATGTAGCCCTTCTCGGCAATGCCGATCAGGGCGGCCGGTGCCTGCAGGCCGGGCATGATGCCTTCGGTGATGAGCAAGCCCTCGTCGATGAGGAAGTCCAGCCTGACCTTGCGCTGCTCCAGCAGCGCGGCCATCTCGCGCGCACCGCGCAGGCCATTGACCTCCTCGTCGTGGCCGAAGCCGAGGTACACGGTCTGGCGCGGCTTGAATCCGTTGGCGAGCAACTGCTCCACGGCCTCGAGCTGCGCAATCAGGTTGCCCTTGTTGTCCCAGGCGCCCCGGCCCCAGACGAAGCCGTCCTTGACCTCGCCGGCAAAGGGCGAAGCCTGCCACTGGGCTTGCGTGCCCGGCGCCACAGGCACCACGTCCTGATGGGCCAGGAACATCACAGGCCTGGCCTGCGGATCGGTGCCAGGCCAGGTGTAGAGCAGGCTGTACCTGCCCACCAGCTCGCGCTGAAGCGAAGCATGGACGCGCGGGAAGCGCTGCTGGAGGTACACGTGCAGCTTCAGGAACTCGGCGGCGCCAGCGTCCGGGTCTTCGCGGGAGGCGATGGTCTGGAAGCGGATGGCGCCGGCCAGCTTGTCGGCCAGCCCCTTCTCATCGAAGGCGAGCGGCGGCGCTGGCGGCACGTGGATCTGGCGCGAGCCCTGGCGCAGCGTGTTGACCGTCACTGCCGCCACAAGGAGCAGCAGCAGTACGGCAACGGCGAGGAAAACACGCTTGATCATGGTCTTTTGGGCCGGCTCCCGCCTGCGCGGGGAAATGGCGGTCTGGATCCCCGCCTGCGCGGGGCTGATCGCCAGCCGGCGGTCAGTTGAACGTCTTGCCTTCGGCCGCCAGGCGGGCCAGCAGCGGCGCCGGCTCCCAGAACTCCCGGTCGTCGCGCGGATTCTTCTGGAACCGCTTCATGGCCTGGATCACGTTGAACAGGCCGACCTGGTCCGCATACAGCATGGGGCCGCCGCGGTGGATCGGAAAGCCGTAACCGGTGAGGTAGACCATGTCGATGTCGCTGGCGCGGGAGGCGATGCCCTCCTCCAGGATGTGCGCCGCTTCGTTGACCAGCGCGAACACCAGCCGTTGCACGATCTCCTCGTCGGAGATCTTGCGCGGCTCGATGCCCAGCGACTTGCGGTGCTCCACGATCATGTCCTCGACCAGCTTGGAGGGGATCGCATCGCGCTTGCCCGCCTGGTAGTCGTACCAGCCGGCGCCGGTCTTCTGGCCGAAGCGGCCGAGCTCGCACAGCTTGTCGGCGGTGCGGCTGTACTTCATGTCGGGATGCTCCTGGGCGCGGCGCTTGCGGATCGCCCAGCCGATGTCGTTGCCGGCCAGGTCGCCCATGCGGAACGGTCCCATGGCGAAGCCGAACTTCTCGATCGCCTTGTCCACCTGCTGGGGTGTGGCGCCTTCGTCCAGCAGGAAGCCGGCCTGGCGGCTGTACTGCTCGATCATGCGGTTGCCGATGAAGCCGTCGCACACGCCCGAGACGACGGCGGTCTTCTTGATCTTCTTGCCGATCGCCATGACCGTGGCCAGCACGTCCTTGGCGGTCTTCTCGCCCCGCACCACTTCCAGCAGCTTCATCACGTTGGCCGGGCTGAAGAAGTGCATGCCGACCACGTCCTGCGGCCGCTTGGTGAAGGAGGCGATCTTGTTCACGTCCAGCGTCGAGGTGTTGGAGGCCAGAATCGCGCCGGGCTTCATCACCGAGTCCAGCGTCTCGAACACCTTCTGCTTGACGCCCATTTCCTCGAACACGGCCTCGATCACCAGGTCGGCCTGGGCCAGGTCCTGGTAGTCGAGCGTGGTGGACAGCAGGGTCATGCGCTGGTCGAGCTTGTCCTGCTTGAGCTTGCCCTTCTTGACCTGGGCCTCGTAGTTCTTCCTGATGGTGGCGATGCCGCGGTCCAGCGCCTCCTGCTTCATCTCGAGGATCTTCACGGGGATGCCCGCGTTCAGGAAGTTCATCGAGATGCCGCCGCCCATGGTGCCGGCGCCGATCACCGCCACCGACTTGATCTCGCGCTTGGGCGTGTCTTCCGGCACGTCCGGGATCTTGGATGCCGCGCGCTCGGCCATGAAGATGTGGCGCAGCGCCCGGCTTTCGGGCGTGAACATCAGGTTGGTGAAGATCTCGCGCTCGAAGGCCATGCCTTCATCGAACTTCTTCTGGGTGGAAGCCTCGACGGCATCCACGCATTTGACGGGCGCGGGGAAGTTCTTGGCCATGCCCTTGACCATGTTGCGCGCGAACTGGAAGTACGCGTCCCCCAGCGGGTGCTTCGAAGGCATGTTGCGCACCAGCGGCAGCGGGCGCGCATCCGCCACGCTGCGCGCATACGCCAGCGCTTCTTCCATCAGCGACTCGGGCGATGCCGCCATCTTGTCGAACAGCTTCTGGCCGGGCTGCTGCGCCAGCAGCTCGCTCCTGACCGGCTCACCCGACACGATCATGTTCAGCGCAGTCTCCACGCCCAGCACGCGCGGCAGGCGCATGGTGCCGCCAGCGCCGGGAATCAGGCCCAGCTTCACCTCGGGAAGTGCGACATTGGTGCCCGGAGCGGCGATGCGGTAGTGGCAGCCCAGCGCCAGTTCCAGCCCGCCGCCCATGGCCACGGAATGGATCGCCGCGACGACCGGCTTGGCGGAGTTCTCGATCGCCAGGATCACCGACAGCAGGTTGGGTTCGGCCACCGCTTTAGGCGAGCCGAACTCCTTGATGTCGGCACCGCCCGAGAAAGCCTTGCCGGCGCCCGTGATGACGATCGCCTTGACGGCCGCGTCGGCGTTGGCTTTCTCCAGTCCCGCCGTGAGGCCCTGCCGGGTCGCCATGCCGAGCCCGTTGACGGGCGGGTTGTTCATCGTGATCACGGCGACATCGCCGTGCACCTTGTATTCAGCCGTCATGTCGGTCTTCCTTGGATGAGAAAAAGAACGGTCGTTCGCTTTGGATTCTAGGGTCGCCTTGCTGCACCGCAATACGCCCTTGTCACTGGTGGGACAAGACCCGTCATTCCCGCGCAGGCGGGAATCCAGTGCTTTCGCATCTCTGGATCCCCGCCTGCGCGGGGATGACGGCTATACCTCCAGCCACTCTTTCCGAGTGTAGGCATCGGCACGCAGGCTGTCAGGGGTGCCTTGAAACACGATGCTGCCGTGGCCCATCACCAGCGCGCGGTCGGAGATGTGCATGGCGATGGTGAGCTTCTGCTCGATGAGCAGCACCGAGATGCCGCGCTCCTTGAGCTTTTGCAGGTACTGGCCCACCAGCTCGACGATCTTGGGCGCCAGCCCTTCGGTGGGCTCGTCGATGATGATGAGGTCCGGGTCGCCCATGAGCGTGCGGCACAGCGTCAGCATCTGCTGCTCGCCGCCCGACAGGACGCCGGCTTCGGTGTGCTGCCGCTCCTTCAGGCGCGGAAACATGGCGTACATGTCGTCGAAGGACCAGCGGCCCTGCTGATTGGCCTTCTTCTGGCCCAGCATGAGGTTCTGGTGAACCGTGATCTTGGGGAAGATGTCACGGTTTTCGGGCACGTAGCCAATGCCCAGGTGGGCGATTTCGTAGGGCTTCCTGCCCAGCGTCTGCTGGCCTTTCCAGTCGACGGTACCGGTGCAATCCACCATGCCCATGATGGCTTTCGCGGTGGTGGAGCGGCCCGAGCCATTGCGGCCCAGCAGGGCCACGATCTCGCCGGGCTGGACCTCGAAATGGACCCCGTGCAGGACGTGACTCTTGCCGTAGAAGGCGTGGAGGTTCTCGACCTTGAGCATTTCAGTGAGCTCCCACTTGCGCGTCGGCGACGTGGGAGCCGAGGTAAGCCTCCTGCACCCTCGCGTTGGCTCGCACCTTCTCGGGGGTGTCGAAGGCGATCACCTCGCCGTACACCACGACCGCGATCTTGTCGGCCAGCCCGAACACCACGCCCATGTCGTGCTCCACGGTCAGCAGGGTCTTGCCCACGGTCACTTCCTTGATGAGTTCGATGAACCGCCGCGTTTCGCTCTTGCTCATGCCGGCAGTGGGCTCGTCCAGCAGGATGACGTTGGCGCCCCCGGCGATGGTGATCCCGATCTCCAGCGCGCGCTGCTCGGCATAGGTCAGGTTCATCGCCAGCACGTCGCGTTTGCGATCCAGGCGGATCTTGTGCATCAGTTCTTCAGCGCGTTCGTTGGCATCGTCCAGGTCGGCCAGGAACTTCAAGAAGGTGTACCGGTAGCCCAGGCTCCACAACACTCCGCAACGCAGGTTTTCGAAGACGCTGAGCTTGGGGAAGATGTTGGTGATCTGGAAGCTGCGCGACAGGCCCAGCCGGTTGATCTCGAACGGCCGCTTGCCGTCGATGCGCTGGCCGTTGAGCAGCACCTCGCCGCTGGTGGGCTCGAAGCGGCCGCTGATGAGGTTGAAGAGCGTCGACTTGCCGGCGCCGTTGGGGCCGATCACCGCGATGCGTTCCCCGGCATTCACAGCCAGGTTGGCGCCGCGGATGATCTCGGTCTTGCCGAAGCTCTTGCGCAGGTCCTTGAGCTCGAGGGCGTAAGTCATGCCAGGGCCTCCAGCGAGAAGGTGTCATTCCCGCGAAGGCGGGAATCCACGGGGTGCCGAAGCACTGGATCCCCGCCTGCGCGGGGATGACGGAAGCAGGTAGCGCCTTGCTTCATGCGAGGGCCTCCCTGCGCTTCATTTCCTTTTCGATGTATTCCTGGATCTCGCCCCATTGGCGGATGAAGTGGCGGCGCGCCACCTCGAACAGGCCCAGCCCGGTGAGCATCACGAACGCCGAGCCGAACCAGCTGTTCAGGCCCTGCGCGTCCAGGGTGGCGCCCAGGAACCTGACCTCGGGGCCGAGCGCCGGATTGAGCTTGAGGTGGTAGACCATCTCGATCATGGCGGCGGCGCCCAGCAAGACAATCAGCGCCGTGACGGCCAGGGCCAGGTAGCTGACCCACAGCTCCTTCAGGCGCCCGAAGGCAGCCACCCGCAGGTTCATCATGATCAGGCTGGCGATACCGCCCGGCGCGTACATCACCATGAACAGGAACACCAGGCCCAGGTACAGCAGCCAGGCCTTGGTGAGCTCGGACAGGAGCACGAAGGCCAGCACCATCAGGATGGCTCCGATGATGGGGCCGAAGAAAAAGGTGGCGCCGCCCAGGAAGGTGAACAGCAGGTAGGCGCCCGAGCGCGGGCCGCTGACCACCTCCGAAGTGACGATCTCGAAATTCAGCGCCGCCAGGCCGCCGGAAATGCCGGCGAAGAAGGCCGCCACGATGAAGGCGATGTAGCGCACCTTCTGCGTGTCGTAACCGACGAACTCCACCCGCTCCGGGTTGTCGCGCACGGCGTTCAGCATGCGCCCCAGGGGCGTGCGCGTGAAGGCGAACATCAACCCGGTGCAGACGAAGGTGTAGAGCGCGATCAGGTAATACAGCTGGATCTGCGGCCCGAAGGTGATGCCCAGGGGCTTGGGACCGGTGACCCGGTTGCCCGAGACGCCGCCTTCGCCGCCGAAGAACTCGGGGAACATCAGCGATGAAGCCCACACCAGTTCGCCCACGCCCAGCGTGATCATCGCGAAGGGCGTGGCCGCTTTCTTGGTGGTGACCCAGCCGAACAGCACCGCGAACAACAGTCCCGCCAGCCCGCCGGCGATCGGGATCAGGCTCACGGGAATCGGCAGGCTCCCCTTGCTCACCAGGTTCAAAGTGTGGATCGCCAGGAACGAGCCCATGCCGGAGTACACGGCATGGCCGAAACTGAGCATGCCGCCCTGCCCCAGCAGCATGTTGTACGAGAGGCAGACGATGATGGCGATGCCCATCTGGCTGAGCATGGTGTGCGACAGCGAGCTGGTGAACACCATGGGAGCCACCAGCAGGACCAAGGCGAACAGGCCCCAGATGACCCAGCGGCCGATGTTGTAGGGCTTGAACTGGTAGTAGGCCGCCTGCGAGGCGGCAGCCGGGATTCGGCCGGGCCGGCCGGTCGGCATCGAGGCGGGCTCCAGGGCCGAAGCGGCCTCGCGCACGGCGGGCGTGTTCTGGGTGTCGCTCAGTGTGCTCATGCTTTACCCCTCGCGCGTGCCGAGCAGGCCCTTGGGCCGGAAGATCAGGATCAGGACGAGGAACATGTAGGGCAGGATCGGGGCGATCTGGCTGATCTTGAGCTTCCACAGTGCGTAGCCGGGCGTCTCGCCGGTGATGGCCAGCCCGACGCTCTGCGCCGCGCCCATCAACGACGCGTCGACGCCCACGGCGAAGGTCTGGATGATGCCGATCAGCAGCGAGGCCACGAATGCGCCCGACAGCGATCCCATCCCGCCCACCACCACGACCACGAAGATGACCGATCCCACCACGGCCGCCATTCCAGGCTCCGTGACGAAGGCGTTGCCGCCGATCACGCCGGCCAGCCCTGCCAGCGCGCAGCCGCCGCCGAACACCAGCATGAACACTCGTGGCACGTTGTGGCCCAGGGCCTCGACGGTCTCCGGGTGCGTGAGTGCCGCCTGGATCACCAGGCCGATGCGGGTGCGCGTGAGCAGCAGCCAGATGGCGATCAGCATCAGCACCGCGACCAGCATCATGAAGCCGCGGTACATGGGGAACTGGGTGCCGTAGATGGTGAACAGGGGGCCGCTCAGCAGCGCGGGGACACGGTAGTCCACGGAGCTGGTGCCCCAGACCAGCTGCACCATCTCCAGGATGATGAAGGACAGCCCGAAGGTGATCAGCAGCTCGGGCACATGGCCGAACTTGTGCACTCGCCGCAGGCAGTACTTCTCGAAGCCGGCGCCCAGCAGCGCCACCAGCAACGGTGCCACGAACAGGGCCGGCCAATAGCCCACCAGTTGCGAGGTGGTGTAGGCGAAGTACGCGCCGAGCATGTAGAAGCTGGCATGGGCGAAATTGAGCACGCCCATCATGCTGAAGATCAGCGTCAGGCCCGAACTCAGCATGAACAGCAGCAGGCCATAGCTGATGCCATTCAGGAGCGAGATGGTGAAGAACTCCATGCAGTAACCCGTTTGGTGTCGGTGAAAGCCCGCAAGCTGCGGCGGTCGGCCACAAAAAAGCCGGGATGGCTCAGGGCAATCCCGGCTGGTCCGGCGGCGGGAATCAGCCCGCGTTGGCCGGGCGCTTCATCTGGCAGCTGGTCGGCGTGCTGGACACGTACGGGTCCATCTGCTTGATCGGAACGAAGGTGAAGCCCGTGTTCTCGACGCTGTACTGGCCTTGCGCGGCCTTCTGCCACTTCGTGATGAACATCGGCTGCTGCAGCTGGTGGTCCGACGCGCGCATCTGGACCTCGCCACCGAAGCTCTTGACCGACAGGCCTTCCATCGCCCTGGCCACTTTCACCGGGTTGGTCGACTGCGCCCGGGCCATCGCCGCGCCCAGCAGCTGGATGCCGTTGTAGGTGGCGTAGGTGTAGTAGTCGTCGTTGAACTTCTTCTTGAACTCCTGCGTCATCTGGCCGAGTTCGCCGCTGTGGTTGCTGTGGCCGTAGGCCACCACGTACACCTCGCTGTCGCCGCCGGCCGCCAGGGCCGTGGGCGTGCCGGTGACGCCGGCGTAGTAGGTGTACATCGGGATCTTCAGGCCGGCGTCGTTCAGGGCCTTGACCAGCAGGGTCAGGTCCTGGCCCCAGTTGCCAGTGACGATGGTGTCGGCGCCCGACTGCTTGATCTTGGCGACGTAGGGGGCGAAGTCCTTGACCTGGCCGATCGGGTGCAGGTCTTCGCCGGCGATCTTCACGTCGGGACGCTTGGCGGCGATGCGGTCCTTGAAGAACTTGGCGACCTGGTGGCCGTGCGAGTAGTTCTGGTTGAGCAGGTAGACGCTCTTGACCTTGGGCTGGTCCTTCATGAAGGAGGTCAGCGCCTCCATCTTCATGCTGGTGTCGGCGTCCAGGCGGAAGTGCCAGAAGTCGCACTTCTCGTTGGTCATGGCCGGATCGACCGCGGCGTAGTTCAGGTAGACGACTTCCTTGCCGGGGTTGCGTTCGTTGTGCTTGGCCACCGCGTCCAGGATCGCGAGGCCGGCGCCCGAACCGTTGCCCTGCGTGACGTAGCGGAAACCCTGGTCGATGGCGGCCTTGAGCGTGTTCAGGCTTTCCTGCGGCGAGCCCTTGTTGTCGAAGCCGACGACCTCGAACTTCACGCCTGCGGGGTTCTTGCCCGAGAAGCGCTCGGCAGCGAACTGCCAGCTCTTGAGCTGGTTCTGGCCAACGTTGGCGAAGGGGCCGGACAGCGGGTCCATGAAGGCGATCTTCACGGTCTCGCCCTTCTGGGCGAAGGCAGCGCCGGACACCGCGATGAGGGCGGACACCGCAACGGTCTTGAGGGCAAATTTCACTGAGGTCTCCTTGGGTGACTGATAGCGCGCAGAGTAATGGTTTTGTGCAGCGCAACGCTCAGGGAATGCCCGTAAACAGGGTCTCCCCTATCACCCAAGTGACAGCGCTGGCCCTGTGAACCACAGGGGTACTGCACTGCGGCTCGGCCCACCCGGGGCCGTGCCGTCACGCCGTGGGCAGGCGATAGTCCTTGAGCTGCTCGCGCAGGCGCGTCTTGAGCATCTTGCCGGTGGCGCCCAGCGGGATGGCCTCGACGAACACCACGTCGTCCGGGATCTGCCATTTGGCCGTCTTGCCCTCATAGAACTTCAGGAGCTCGTCGCGGGTGACCTCGGCGCCGGGCTTCCTGACCACCGCGACGATCGGCCGCTCGTCCCACTTGGGGTGCGGCATGCCGACGCAGGCGGCCATCTGCACGGCGGGATGCGCCATGGCGATGTTCTCCACGTCGATCGAGCTGATCCATTCGCCACCGGACTTGATCACGTCCTTGCTGCGGTCGGTGATCTGCATGTAGCCGTCCGCATCGATGGTCGCGACATCGCCGGTCGGGAACCAGCCGTCCACCAGCGGATCGCCGCCTTCGGCCTTGAAGTACTCCCGCACGATCCAGGGGCCCTTGACGAGCAGGTCGCCGTAGGTCTTGCCGTCCCACGGCAGTTCCGTCCCGTCCTCGCCCACGATCTTCATGTCGACGCCGTAGATGGCGCGCCCCTGCTTGAGGCGGATCTTCATCTGCTCCGGGGCAGGCATGTCCAGGTGCTTGTTCTTGAGCGTGCACAGGGTGCCCAGCGGGCTCATCTCCGTCATGCCCCAGGCATGCAGCACCTCGACGCCGTACTCCTCGCGGAAGGCGTGGATCATCGCCGGTGGGCAGGCGGAGCCGCCGATCACGGTGCGTTTGAGCGTCGAGAAACGCAGGCCGCCCGGCTTCATGTGCGTCAGCAGCATCTGCCAGACGGTGGGCACCCCGGCGGCGTAGCTCACCTTCTCGGCTTCGATCAGCTCGTACACGGACTTGCCGTCCAGCGCGGGACCGGGAAAGACCAGCTTGCAGCCGGTCAGCGCTGCCGAATACGGAATGCCCCAGGCATTGACGTGGAACATGGGCACCACCGGCAGCACGGCATCGCGCGCCGACAGCGCCATGACATCCGGCAGCGCGGCGGCATAGGCATGCAGGATGGTCGAGCGGTGGCTGTAGAGGGCGGCCTTGGGGTTGCCCGTGGTGCCGCTCGTGTAGCACATGCTGGAAGCCGAGTTCTCGTCGAAGCTGGGCCACTGGCAGGTGGTGGCCTGGCCGCCGATCCAGTCCTCGTAGCCCACCAGGTTGGGGATGCCGGTGTCGGCCGGCAGCTTGCCCGGCTCGCACAGCATCACGTAGTGGCGGATCGAGGGGCACCGGGCATGCACGGCCTGCACCAGCGGCAGGAAGGTGGCGTCGAAGCACAGCACCTGGTCTTCGGCGTGGTTGGCGATCCAGGCGATCTGGTCCGGATGCAGCCGCGGGTTGATGGTGTGGAGCACCCGCCCGGAACCCGAGACGCCGAAGTACAGCTCCAGGTGGCGGTAGCCGTTCCAGGCCAGGGTGGCCACCCGATCGGAGAACAGGAGGTTCATGCCGTCGAGTGCGTTCGCGACCTGCCGTGCGCGCTGGGCCACGTCGCGCCACCGGTAGCGATGGATGTCCCCTTCGACCCGCCGCGACACGATTTCCGCGTCGCCGTGGTGCCGCTCGGCGAAGTCGATGAGCGACGAGATCAGAAGGGGTTGGCTTTGCATCAGGCCCAGCATGTCCATGTCTCCAGGTACTTGGTTGATGCGCGAATCGTAATGCCCCGCGCTCCCCGCTGCCTGTCGCCTTGCGAGGCGATGGCTGATCCACTATCCTCGGCCGATCTCAGGGAGCCCGGCCAGACGCCGGAACATCATGACCGACGCAACCTCCGGGCACGCATCCCCCAGGGAGCTGCAGCTTCGAGCCGCCCGGGCGCTGATCGCCCGCGAACTCGGGCCCGACCAGCTGGCACGCCTGCACGCGCCGAACCTCGCCTTGGACCTGGCCGCCATCTTCGGCTCGATCGCCCTGTTCCTGCTGCTGGCCTGGCAGCTGGCTACCGGGAGCGCGCGCGAGCCGCTCTGGTGGCTGTGCTTCGCCGTGCAGGGCAACCTGGTGATCGTCATGGGCATCCTCAACCATGACGCGTTCGTCCACCGAAAACTGCTGCCCGAGCCTTTTCGCTGGGTCGTGTCCTCCATCCTAGCCTGGCCGGCGCAGCTGCGCAGTGCCCTTTACGAGGGCCAGCACCTCAAGCACCACCGGGCTCTGGGCACAGACGGCGACACCGAGATGCACAAGCACGGCGTCGACACCGCCTGGAAGCGGCTGGTGTATGCGACCCCGGCGCTGCTGGCCTACCGCGCCATCTTCTACCGGTCGCTCGTGCAGCAGGGCCGCACCGCCCAGGCGCAGGCCCAGCCGGTCTTCGGAGGCGCAAGGCGCCTGCGCTGGGAGAGGCTGACCCGCTGCGCGATCTGGGCCTTGGTGGTGGCCAGCGTGGTGTGGGACTGGCGCTGGGCGGTGTTCGGCTACCTGCTGCCGCTGCTGGTGGTCACGCCTTTGCTGAACACCGTGCGCATCGTGCTGGAGCATTTCGACCTGGACCCGTCCAATCCGCTGTGGGTGGGCACCTTCTACCGCACCGGTCCGCTCACCCGGGTCATGTTCTGGTGGGGCACGGGCGACTGCCACCTCGTGCACCACTACTACGCCAATATCCCCTTCTACCGGATGCCTGCTGCCCTGCGCCTGATCCGGCCGATCATGCAGCGCGAAGGCGTGTACGAGCATCGCTCGCTGGCGCGCCTGCTGTGGCAATGGTTCTCGGCTTCCCGGGGCCACTGGTCCGTGCCGCCCCAGGCCCGCTGCGGGCAGCCGGCGCCGGGGACTTCGGCTAGGCCAGCCGGTTGAAGGTCAGGGTCACGCGGGCGCCCTGCCCCGGCTCGGACGCGATCTCGATGGCGCCCCCCAGCGACAACATGACGCGCTCGCAGAACAGTATCCCCATGCCATTGCCCCCGCTGGCGGCCCGGGTGGTCACGGGCTCCCGGGTCAGCTTGCCCAGCACCTCGGGCGGGATGCCCGGGCCGTTGTCCTCGAAGCGGATCCACGCTTGCGGGCGGCTGCCGGAACCGGCCACGCCGGCGGTGATCTCGAGGTGGGGCTGCGGCTGCCCCCGCAGCGCCTGGAGCGCGTTCTTGGCCAGCGTGCACAACACCAGGTACAGCAGGTCGCGGCGGCCCGGCAGGCGGAAGTCTTGCGCCACCCGCACCAACACCGACGAGCGCTCGCCCTCTTCGAACGGGAACTCGTCCAGGAGCGATTCGAGCAGGCCGGACGCCGTCACGGTGGGAGCCGCGCTGCCCGGGTACGCGTCCCTCGCTGACTGCACGAAGGTGGACACCAGGGACTGGCAATACAAGGCGCGCCGCTCCGCGCGCTCCAGGGCGGCCAGGAGTTCGCCGGGACGGTGTTCGACGAACCGGGCGAAGCCGGACTCGTCTCCAGGCTGCGCAGGCACGTACCGCTCGGCCACGCTGACGACGCAGCCGCGCGCCGTGGCCAGGGGTGTATTCAGTTCGTGCGCCAGGAAGCCGAGCGTTTCGCGCAGCGCCGCCAGCCGCCCCTCGTTGGTGGCGCGTTCCTGCGCCTGGCTGCGGTACACCGCCAACGCCTCCCGCAACGCCTCTCGCACCGCCGCGTCCTCGAGCGGCTTTTCGAGGATGCGCAGCACCTTGCCCTGGTTGACGGCCGCCATCGCGACTTCCTTGCCGGCGTAAGCCGTGACCAGCAGGCGCACCAGGTGGCGATGGTCTTCCTGCACCGCGCGCAGCAGCTTCATGCCGTCGGCGCCCGGCATCCGGAAGTCCGTCACCAGGACGGCGAAGGCATTGCCGCGCTCGGCCAGCACAGCCAAGGCCTCGTCGACGCTGCCGGCGGTCACGACGCGGAACTCGTCTCCCAGGGCGCGCGCGAACCAGCGGCGCGAAGCTGCTTCGTCATCCACGTAGAGCACCGTCCCGCCGTCGGGGGCGGTACCGTCCGTCTCAGCCATTGGCCGCTCCTGCCGGCGCCGCGGCATACGTGCGCAACGCCTGTTCGGTCCGGTCCGCCAAGGCCCGGATGCGCTCGACCCAGCCGGCGGTGCCTGGCCAGCGTTGCTCCTCTCGCAGGGGCACGTAGATGCCGCGCACGGTTTCGTACAAGGCCAGCGCGCCGGCCTCGCCCGTAATGCCGAGTAGCGAATGCAGCACGTCGAGGACGCGTTCCGCGTCCCTGGCGGCGGCCGCGCCTTCCAGCGCCGCGACCAGCCGCGCCATCTCGGGCGGATAGTCGACCAGAAGTTCTTCCAGCAGGCCCAGCTGGCGGTAGCTCTCCAGGCGGCCCAGGTTCAGCAAGCCGACGTGCGGGAAGGCCGGCGCCGGGGTCTCGGCCGGGTGCGGGGCTGCCGCCGTCTGCCCCGCGAGCAAGGCGCCAAGGGCTTCGAACAGGCGTTCGGGTTCCACCGGTTTGACCAGGATGCCGTCGACGCCCGCTTGCCGCGCCGCCGCGAGGACCGCCTGGTCGGCGTGCGCGGTGAGGGCCAGCAAGGGCACGCCGGCCCAGGCACTGCCGCTGGCGCGGATGGCTCGCGCGGCCTGGAGCCCGTCCATGCCGGGCATTTCGAGGTCGAGCAGGACCACGTCGACCCTGCCCTTGGCCAGCCGCTCGAGCACCTGGCCGCCATGCTCGGCTTCCAGCACGCCGACGCCGGCCGCCGCCAGGTAAGCCGCCACCGGGCGACGGTTCAGGGCGCTGTCGTCGGCCAGCAGCACGCGGCGCCCGGCCAGTGCGGTACCGTGCGCGAGCGCGGCGCGGCGCTCGAACGCCCGTTGCAGCGCCAGCGCCAGGTGGACCGCGTCGCAGGGTTTGCTCACGAATGCATCCATGCCGGCGCGCTGGGTCTTGACCCGCGCCAGGCGTTCCGGTTCGCTGGTGTAGGCAACGATCGCTGTGTCCCGGTTGCGGCCGGCCTGGCCGTCGCGCAGCTGCTGCGCCACCATGTAACCGTCCAGCACCGGCATGTTCAGGTCGAGCAGCACGATGTCAAAGTGCTCGCGCGCCAGCAGGTCCAACGCTCGCCGCCCGTCCGGGGCCTCCTGTACCACCAGGTCCAGCGGCCGCAGCTTGTAGCCGGTGGTCAGGCGCTGGGCCGCGTCGTCCTCGACCAGCAGCAGCCGCTTGCCCGCCAGCCGGGTACGCGCCGCCGCAACCATGGCGTCGCGGTGGGTGCGGGTTTCTTCGGCGCCGACCGCCGGGAACTGCAGCGTGAATTCGGTGTACTGGCCCGGGACCGATTCGCAGCGGATGCTCCCGCCGAAGGCCAGCATCACCCGGCGGCAATACGCGAGTCCGAGGCCGGTGCCGCCGCTCTTGCCCACCGTGCGGAACGGCTGGAACAGCTGCGGCAACAGCTCCCGCGCGATGCCGGGGCCGTTGTCGCGCACCACCACCCGATGGCCGCCCACGATCACGTCCAGCCGGATCTCGGGCTGCGCCGCCACGTAGTAAAGGCCGTTCTTGAACAGGTTGAACAGCACGAACAGGTAAGCCGTCTCGTCCGCGCGGAACACGAAGTCGTCCAACACGTGCAGGCTGACGCGCCTGCGCTGCGTCTCGTCCTCGTAGCTGAACTCCTGGACGGCCTTTCGGCTGGCCTCGGCTGCCGACAGGTAGGCGAAGCCGGCGGCGTCCAGCGGCTTCTGCGCCACTTCGTCCAGCGTCATGGAAACCAGCTGCAGCCCGCGTTGCACGGCCAGCTGACTGTCGGCCAGGGCCTGGTACAGCGCGTCGACCTGCCGGGCATCGTGCAGGCTGGCGCCAGGCGCCGGCAAGGCCTGCTGCATGCGGTCCAGGTTCTGCTTGATCTGGCCCAGAGGGTTGCGCACTTCGTGGGCGATGGAGCCGGCGATGGCGGCGTAGGCATGCCGGACCCGTTCGATGGTCGCCTGCTCCAGCGCGTGCTTGAAGAGGCTTGCGCCGACAACCGTGCCGATGAGGAGCGGCAGGCGTCCGACGTAGTCCGCAGGTAGTCGCGGATTCGGGTCTGTGAGCAGGTAAAGGCCCAGAGCACCCCCGCAGCCGGCGACAAGCATGACGACCATGTTGCGCCAGTCAGCCAGCAGCAGCAGCAGGAACACTGCCACGAACGTGTTGGCCACCGCAGGCGCGCCGCCGCCGTTCTTGAGCGACGTGAACACGAAGAACATGGGCAGGCACACCGTCATCACGACGTACGTGTACGGCAGGTAGGCGGGCCTGAGCCTCTCCGGCCAACGCGCCCGCTGGAGCGCCCCCAGCAGAAGCGCCATCGCGCCCAACCGCAACGGGAGGTCGTCGAAGCCGGCCGTGGCGCGGGTGAACCGTAGCAGGTACAGGGCCGGGTACATGACCAGGCCCAGCACGCTCATGTAGTGCAGCAGCAGCCCGCTGTGCGCATGATAGGCCTCGTAGTGCGCGAACAAGCGTCGCAGTTGCTTCACGACGTGCTCCTCGTTGCCTTTGGCGCAGGTGCCGACAGGCCGGCAGCGATCGACGAAGCACTGCCGCGGATCAGCGTATATGTCTTGGGCGTGCCGGGCAGCGGCACCTCGCGCGCGATCTCGGCGAAGCCGAAGCGGCGATACAGGCGGCTGAGCACATGGGTGCAGGCGGCGAACAGGTGGTCGACGCGCGCCTGCGTGAAGGCAAACTCGAGCGACATCCGCAGGCAGCAACGCAATGCGTCTACATCGGTGCGCCACTCGGGGGCCAGCACCAGCCGGCCTACCTCCCAGTCGCCAGGCCCGGTTGTGGGTGTGCCGGGGCGGGCATGAGGCAGCAGGGTTTCGGTCAAGGTCAAGCCATGGCCCAGCGGGACGATGCGGATCGTGCCGATCCAGTCACCGCGCAGGTCGAAGGCAAGAACAATGCCCAGCTCATCTCTTTTTTTTCGAGCGCCCGGAATTCGCCGTCCGCGGCTGCGTGCATCGACAGGTCGATGTTTTCGCGCAGGTGCAGGACGCCCCGGATGCCGGCGGGCGTGGTGAGGCGCACCAGTTCGAGCTGGTCGACGGCCACCGGGTGCCGCCCGGGCATCGAGGCTGCCAGTGGCGGCTCGGGCGCGGCTGGGCTGGAGCTAAAGTCCGCACGGACGCGAGCGCCCGGATCCACGTTCGGTGACGTCATCTTCCTCTCCCCTATTGGCGCCGCGTCGCAGCGGCCCGAATGATGAGCATTATCCGGATTTGGCGCTGGATTCCCAGTGGCCGTGCAGCCACGGCGGCCTTGCCAAAGCGCGGACAATGGCGCCTGGCCGGCGCTCGCACCGCCGGAGAAAGTGAGCCAAATGAACTACCCCACCCAGAAATCCGACGCCGAATGGAAGGCCCTGCTGGCCGAGAAGGGCGCCGAGCGCGGCGCCTTCGAGGTCACGCGCCACGCCGCCACCGAACGGCCCTTCACGGGCAAGTACGAAGCCGTGTGGGCCGACGGCAGCTACCACTGCATCTGCTGCGGCAACCAGCTGTTCGACTCGGCCACCAAGTTCGACGCCGGCTGCGGCTGGCCCAGCTTCTCGCAGGCGGTGCCGGGGTCGATCAAGGAAATCCGCGACGCCAGCCACGGGATGATCCGCACCGAGACCGTGTGTGCACAATGCGGGGCCCACCTCGGGCACGTGTTCCCGGACGGCCCCGCGCCCACCGGCCTGCGCTATTGCATGAACTCCGCATCGCTCGACTTCGCGAAAAAAGACGCATGAAACTGCTGCTCGATTTCTTTCCCATCATCCTGTTCTTCGCGGCTTTCAAGCTCTGGGACATCTATGTGGCCACCGGCGTGGCCATCGTGGCCACCGTCGCGCAGATTGCCTGGGTGCGCTACAGCACCGGCAAGGTGGAGACCATGCAATGGCTCAGCCTGGGCGTGATCGTCCTGTTCGGGGGCGCCACCATCGTGGCGCAAAACGAGACCTTCATCAAATGGAAGCCCACGGTCCTGTACTGGCTGATGGGTGGCGCGCTGCTCGCCGGGCAGCTGATCTTCAAGAAGAACCTGCTGAAGTCGCTCATGGGCGCCCAGATGCAGCTGCCCGATGGCGCCTGGCGCATCATGAACTGGAGCTGGGTCGCCTTCTTCGCTGCCATGGGCGTGATCAACCTGTGGGTGGCCTACGCCTTCGACACCAACACCTGGGTCAACTTCAAGCTGTTCGGCGGCCTGGGGCTGATGGCGGTGTTCGTCGTCGCCCAGGCGCTCTACCTGTCGCGCTTCGTGGAAGGCGACGAGGCGCCAAAGCCGTGAGCGGTACCGGCATCACGGCCCGGGCGCTGCATGAGCGCCTGGTCGAAAGGCTGGCCCCCACCCGGCTGGAAGTGATCGACGAAAGCGCCGCCCATGCCGGCCACGCCGGGGCCGACGGCACCGGCTCCGGCACCCATTTCCGGGTGAGGATCTCCTCGCCCGCCTTCGCCGGAAAGCCCCCCGTGGCGCGGCACCGGCTTGTGTATGATGCGCTGCAAGTTTTCATCGACGGCGGGCTCCACGCCCTGGCCATCGAGACCTCCTGACAGGAAATCCCCCCATGAAAAAGCACCTTCTGACGGCCCTGGCCGCTGCTTCCCTTTTTGCGGCCGCGCCTGCGTTCGCGCAGAACCTGGCCATCGTCAACGGCAAGCCCGTGCCCAAGGCCCGTGCCGACATGCTGGCCGCGCAGCTGGCCAAGTCCGGCCGACCGGTCACGCCCGAGATGCAGAACCAGCTCAAGGACGAGGTGGTGGCGCGCGAGATCTTCATGCAGGAAGCCCAGAAGCGCGGCCTGGATGCCAGTGACGATTTCAGGGGCCAGATGGAGCTGGCGCGCCAGACCCTGCTGATCCGCGAGCTGTTCGCCGACCACCAGAAGAACAACCCGGTCACCGATGCCGAGGTCAAGGCCGAGTACGACAAGTTCGTGGCGGCCAACGGCGGCAAGGAATACCGGGCCCGCCACATCCTGGTGGAAAAGGAAGACGAGGCCAAGGCCATCATCGCCAACCTCAAGAAGGGCCAGAAGTTCGAAGACCTGGCCAAGAAGCAGTCCAAGGACCCGGGGTCCGGCGCCAACGGCGGCGACCTGGACTGGGCCAACGCCTCCAGCTACGTGCCCGAATTCTCCACGGCCCTCATCAAGCTCAACAAGGGCCAGACCTCGCAGGAGCCGGTCAAGAGCCAGTTCGGCTACCACGTGATCCGCCTGGACGACGTGCGCGAGGCGCAGCTGCCCAAGCTGGACGAGGTCAAGCCGCAGATCGCGCAGCAGCTGCAGCAGCAAAAGCTCTCAAAGTTCCAGGACGACCTGCGCGGCAAGGCGAAAGTGGAATGAAGGCGTCGTCCCCGCGAAGGCGGGGACCCAGAGGAGCGGCCTGCGGGCCGCTTTTTCTTTGGGCGGCTGGATTCCGCCTTCGCGGAATAACAGCTACCGCGCCGTCTTCAGCAGCATGAGTGCGCCGATCAGCACCGGCTGGTGCAGCATGTACCAGGACAGGCTCCAGCGGCCGAGCCAGTAGAGCGGCGCCGTGCCTTTGGGCAGGCTCATGCCCACGGCCGCTGCCCGATGCTTCAGGAGCCACTGCCCCGCCGCCATGCCCCACCACATCACCCCCAGCCACGGGAAGATCGGGACGTAGTCCTCGGTGATCGGCCGGCGGCTGACCAGGCCCAGCAGGTTCCAGCCCGTTTCATTGAGGAATCCGACGGGCGCCCCCGCCGCGTGGGCGTACCTAGCTATAAAAGGCATAGCAACGGCCAGCGCTCCGAGCGGCCAAAGCCACCTGCCCCACCCCGCAGTCAGCCGCACCAGCACCAGCATCACGGCGATACCGTGCAGCACGCCAAAGAAGATGAAGCTGTTCGGAAACATCAGCGCCGATCCCGCCGTGACCAGCAACGCGCAGACCGCCACCTGCACCCAGCGTTTCCAGAACCGCGGCCAGCTCTGCCGCTGCTGCCATGCCACCGCCTGCCCCAGACCGGCGCAAAACAGGAACAGGCTGACGATGGCGGTGCGCTGGCTGGTCCAGAACGGGTCGTTGTAGAAGTTCTGCGGCCAGAAGCCGAGCGTGGAGAGGTCGAAGCAGAAATGGAAGGCCGTCATCCAGACGATGGCGGCGCCCCGCAGCGCGTCGATGCTGTCGTAGCGTTGCGCCGGCATGGCGGTGCCGCCATGGCGGTGCGAGGGCTGCAAGGTGGCGGACACAGCGCCCACGCTCAGGGCAGGAAGTCGGTCAAGTGCCGGCCGCAGCGAAGCCCATCGATGGCCGAGAAATGGGCGTCCAGCGTGAGCAGTGCCGCGCCATGCTCCAGCGCGCTGGCCGCGATCCAAAGATCGTTCGTGGGCACCGGCCGGCCCTTGCGGCGAAGCGCCACGTACACCAATGCGTAGTTGTCGGCCGTGGTCTCGGCGCATGCCACGACGCGTACTCGGGGTGATCCGATGAACTGCGACAACTCGGCCCGATTCCTGGCTTCGCGGGAGCCGGCGGCAAACCCGGCCAGCAGTTCGCCCAGGACGGTGGTGCTGACGAGCAGGCTCGGGCAGTGCCGCACAACCTCGACGATCTCTTCGTCGCCGCGCTTGAAAGCAACGTAGGCATTGGTGTCCAGGGCCAGCGACCTCATGGCGCCGCCCTAACTCCACAAAGCCGGATCGACCTCGGAAAAGGCGGCGGTCGCGGTCTCGAAGGCTTTGGCATCAGCGGCCTTCCAGGTACCAGCCAGCGCATCAAGATCGTCGAAGATTTGCGTGGCCTTGCCGGGTGCCCGGATGCCTGCGCCCGACTCGAGCAGGCGCACAGCCAGCGAATTGAGGCTGGTTCCCTCTCGTTGCGCCTGTTGTTTGAGGCGGGTCACTGCCTTGTCGTCGATGCCGCGAATGCTGATGACCGTCATGACATCACCTGTTGCCAGCAGTTTGAACGCAAAAATGATATCACGCGTGGTCGCCAGCGGTGCCGGGCAGCTCGATCGCCATCAGCCGACCCACTTCCTGGCGTTGCGCCAGATCCGCATCCAGGGGCTGAACTCGCTCTGGTTGCCCGACGTCCAGCTCATCTGGATATTGCGGAACACCCGCTCCGGATGGGGCATCAAGGCGGTGAAGCGGCCGTCGGGCGTGGTGACGCCGGTCAGGCCGGCCGCGCCGCCGTTGGGGTTGCAGGGGTAGCGCTCGGTGGGCTGTCCGTGGTGGTCCACGAAGCGCATCACGCGGATCACGTGGGCCTCGTCGCCGCGGTGCGCGAAGTCGGGATAGCCCTCGCCATGCGCCACCGCGATCGGCAGCCGGCTGCCGGCCATGCCCTGGAAGAACAGGCTGGGGGAGTCCAGCACCTCCACCAGCGACAGGCGGGCCTCGAAGCGCTCGCTCTTGTTCGTCGTGAAGCGCGGCCAGGCGCGGGCCCCGGGAATGATGTCGGCCAGCTCGGCGAACATCTGGCAGCCGTTGCACACGCCCAGGCCGAAGGTGTCGTCGCGGTCGAAGAACGAGCGGAACTGCTGCGCCAGGCGCGGGTTGAAGGTGATGCTGCGGGCCCAGCCGATGCCCGCTCCCAGCGTGTCGCCGTAGCTGAAGCCGCCGCAGGCCACGACGCCCTTGAAATCGGCCAGGTCGGCGCGGCCGGCCTGCAGGTCGGTCATGTGGACGTCACAAGCGTCGAACCCGGCCTCGGTGAAGGCGTAGGCCATCTCCACGTGCGAGTTGACGCCCTGCTCGCGCAGGATCGCCACCTTGGGCCGCGACAACAGCAGACCCGTTCGGGCTGAGCCTGTCGAAGCCTTCCCGTGCACCACATCCTCGGTCGGGTCGAACGTCAGGTGCACATGCAGGCCCGGGTCGGCCGGATCGCCCGCGGCCGCATGCTCCGTGTCCGCGCCCGCCGGGTTGTCGCGCAGCCGGCAGATCTTCCAGCTGACGCTGTCCCAGACCTGGTGGAGGTCGGCCAGCCTGGCCGAGAACACCGCCTTGGTGTCGCGCCAGACCTGCACCTCGCCCTTGCCCAGCTCGATTTCGGAACTCGCAGGCCGGGTCTTGCCGACGAAATGGCTGAAGCGCGAGAGGCCGTGCTCGCGCAGCACCTGCATCACCTCGTTGCGCTCGGCCGTGCGCACCTGCAGCAGCACGCCCAGTTCTTCGCAGAACAAAGCCTTGAGCGTCAGCTCCTCGCGGCGGGCCGACACCTGGCCGGCCCAGTTCTTGGCGTCGCCGTACTCGGCGCGGCTGTCCGTGATGCCATCGCCTTCGGTGACCAGCAGGTCGACGTTCAGGGACACCCCCACGTGGCCCGCGAACGCCATCTCACAGGCCGCGGCGAACAGGCCGCCGTCACTGCGGTCGTGGTAGGCCAGGATGCGGTTGCGGGACCGCAACGCGTTCACGGCGTTGACCAGGCGCACCAGGTCCTGCGCGTCGTCCAGGTCGGGCACCTGCCCGCCGGGGCGCTGCAGCGCCTGCGCCAGGATGCTGCCGCCCATGCGGTGCCGTCCCTTGCCCAGGTCGACCAGCACCAGCGTCGTGTCTTGCGTTGCCTCCAGCTGCGGCGTCAGGGTGCCCCGCACGTCCGCCAGCGTGGCAAAGGCGCTGACGATCAGGCTGACCGGGGAGACGACCTTCCTGTCGTCGCCGCTGCCGGCAGGACCCTGCCATACCGTGCGCATCGACAGGCTGTCCTTGCCGACCGGGACCGAGACACCCAGCGCGGGGCACAGCTCCATGCCCACCGCTCGCACGGTGTCGTAGAGCGCCGCATCCTCGCCCGGCTCGCCGCAGGCCGCCATCCAGTTGGCCGACAGCTTCACCCGCGGCAGCTCGATGGGCGCGGCCAGCAGGTTGGTGATGGCCTCGGCCACGGCCATGCGGCCCGAAGCGGGCGCGTCAAGCGCGGCCAGCGGCGTGCGCTCGCCCATGCTCATGGCCTCGCCCGCGAAGCCCGTGTAGTCGGCCAGCGTGACGGCGCAGTCGGCCACCGGCACCTGCCAGGGGCCGACCATCTGGTCGCGATGCGACAGCCCGCCCACCGTGCGGTCGCCGATGGTGATCAGGAAGCGCTTGGAGGCCACCGTCGGATGGCTCAGCACCTGGATCGCCGCGTCTTGCAAGGCCACGCCGGTGAGGTCGAGGGGCGGCACCGCGCGCGAAACACGCTGGACGTCGCGGTGCATCTTGGGCGGCTTGCCCAGCAGCACGTCCATCGGCATGTCGACGGCCGTGCCCTCACCCCCGCCCTCTCCCAGCGGGAGAGGGGGCAGATCACTCCCTCTCCCCGCTGGGGAGAGGGCTGGGGTGAGGGGCAGGCCGGCGCCCACCACCAGCTGCCGCTCCTCGGTCGCCACGCCGACCACCGCAAACGGGCAGCGCTCGCGCTCGCAGAAGGCCCGGAACTGCTCCAGCGAGTGCGGCGCGATCGCCAGCACGTAGCGCTCCTGGCTTTCGTTGCACCAGATTTCCCTGGGCGCCAAGCCCGATTCCTCCAGCGGAATCCGGCTCAGGTCGAAGCGCGCCCCCCTGCCCGCGTCGTTGGTCAGCTCGGGGAAGGCATTGGACAGCCCACCGGCGCCCACGTCATGAATGGCCAGGATCGGATTGGCTTCGCCCAGCGACCAGCAATGGTTGATCACTTCCTGCGCGCGGCGTTCGATCTCCGGATTGCCGCGCTGCACGGAGTCGAAGTCCAGCTCGGCCGCGTTGGCCCCGGTGGCCATGGAGCTGGCGGCGCTGCCGCCCATGCCGATGCGCATGCCCGGCCCGCCCAGCTGCACCAGCAGCGTGCCGGCCGCGAACTGGATCTTCTTCGTCTGGCCGGCGGCGATCGCGCCCAGGCCGCCGGCGATCATGATCGGCTTGTGGTAGCCGCGCCGCAGGCCGCCGACCTCCTGCTCGTACTCGCGGAAATAGCCCAGCAGGTTGGGCCGGCCGAACTCGTTGTTGAACGCCGCGCCGCCCAGCGGGCCCTCGACCATGATCTGCAGCGGGCTGGCGATGTGCCCGGGCTTGCCGCCCGCTTCGTCGCTCCAGCCGTCCCACAACCTGGAGACGGTGAAGCCGGCCAGCCCGGCCTTGGGCCTCGATCCCCGGCCGGTGGCGCCTTCGTCGCGGATCTCACCGCCCGCGCCAGTGGACGCGCCGGGAAAAGGCGAGATCGCCGTCGGGTGGTTGTGCGTCTCCACCTTCATCAGCACGTGATGAATTTCGCTATGGTTCTGGTAGCACGCTGCGCCCATCCCAGGCGGGCTGGAGGCCGATCCGGGCCTGAACGACTGGAGCGCGGAGCCTTCCATGACCGAAGCGTTGTCCGAGTACGCCACCACGGTGTGCCGCGGGCTCACCTGGTGCGTGTGGCGGATCATGCCGAACATGCTCTTGTCCTGCGGCACGCCGTCGATGGTGAAAGTGGCGTTGAAGATCTTGTGGCGGCAGTGCTCGCTGTTGGCCTGCGCGAACATCATCAGTTCCACGTCGCTGGGGTTGCGCGCGAGGCCCCGGAACGCCGTGACCAGGTAGTCGATCTCGTCATCCGCCAGGGCCAGCCCGAAAGCGCGGTTCGCCTCTTTCAGCGCGTCGTGGCCGCCCCCCAGCACGTCCACGTATTCCATGGGCGCGGCTTCCACCTCGGCGAAGAGCCCGTGGGCCTGGCGGCGCTCGAACATCACGCTTTCGGTCATGCGGTCGTGCAGCAGCGCCGCCACGGCATCCTGCTGGGCTGCGGACAGGGGCTTCCTGCACAGGACCCGGTACTCGGTGATGCGCTCCACCCGCCGCAGCGCCAGGCCGCAGTTGTGCACGATGTCGGTGGCCTTGGAGGCCCAGGGCGAGACGGTGCCCCAACGCGGCGCGACCACGATCAGCGCGCCCTCGGCCCGCCCGGCCCAGGGGTCCCCGTAAGCCAGCAGCGCGGCGAGCCGGTCGCGGTCGGCACCCGCAGGCGGTGCGTCCGTGGCCGCCAGGTGCACGAACCGGGCGCTGACGCCGGTGACCTTGTCGTGGATGGCCTGCAGGCGGGGAAGCAGTTGCCGGGCTCGGAAGTCGCTGAGGGCGTTGCCACCCTCGAACTCGGTGATGTGCAAGGTCACTGTGGGGCCTGTAGGGGAGAACCCGGGATTTTACGGGCGCGGTATTTCACTGAATGGGATAATTCGGGTCATGAGCATCACGTACAAGGACACCGAAGGCGTCCAGGGCATGCGCACCGCCGGCCGCCTGGCTTCCGAGGTGCTGGACTACCTCACGCCCCACATCAAGCCGGGCATCACCACCAGGGAAATCGACCGCCTGGCCGCCGAGTGCATGAAAAAGCAGGGCTCGGTCTCCGCCACGCTGGGCTACCAGCCGGCCGGCTACCCGCCCTACCCCGCCTCGCTGTGCACCTCGGTCAACCACGTGGTCTGCCACGGCATTCCCAACGACAAGCCGCTCAAGAAGGGTGACATCGTCAACGTCGACGTCACCGTCATCAAGGACGGCTGGTACGGCGACACCAGCCGCATGTTCATGGTCGGCGAGGTGTCGATCGCGGCCAAGCGCCTGGTCCACATCACCTACGAGGCCATGTGGCACGGCATCGTGAAGGTCAGGCCCGGCGTGCACCTGGGCGACATCGGCTTCGCCATCCAGCAGTTCGCCGAGAAGCACGGCTTTTCCGTCGTGCGCGAGTTCTGCGGGCACGGCATCGGCCGCACCTTCCACGAAGAGCCGCAGGTGCTGCACTATGGCAAGCCCGGCACCCTGGAGGAGCTCAGGCCCGGCATGACCTTCACCATCGAGCCCATGATCAACGCGGGCCGCAAGGAAGTGAAGGAATTCGGCAGCGACGGCTGGACCATCGTCACCAAGGACCATTCGCTGTCGGCCCAGTGGGAGCACACGGTGCTGGTCACCGAGACCGGCTACGAGGTGATGACGCTGTCGGCCGGCAGCCCGCCGCCCCCGCCGTTCGTGAATGCCTGACCTGCCCACGCTGCGCGAGAGCTACCGCTCGCGCAAAGCCACGCTGATGGCTTCGCTGCTGGCCACCGGCAGCACCACCCGGGCGGTCGGCGGGCTGCTGCGGCGCCTGGCGCGCCATGCCGATGCCGCCCTGACCTTGCTGTGGAAGCAGGCGGGTTTCCCGCCGGCGTTCGCCCTGCTGGCGGTGGGCGGTTATGGCCGCGGCGAGCTGTTCCCCCATTCCGATGTCGACGTGCTGGTGCTGATGCCCGATGGCACGGCGGCCGACGACAACCCCGAACTGAAGACCCGGCTGGAAGCCTTCATCGGCAGCTGCTGGGACACCGGCCTGGAGATCGGCTCCAGCGTGCGCACGGTCGCCGAGTGCGTGGCCCAGGCGGAAAGCGACGTGACGGTGCAGACCTCGCTGCTGGAGTCGCGCCTGATCGCCGGCGACGCCGCCCTGTTCACCAGTTTCCAGGCGCGCTTCGGCCGGACGGTGGACCCGCGCGCCTTTTTCGTGGCCAAGACGCTGGAGATGCGGCAGCGCCACACCAAATACGAAAACACGCCCTACTCGCTGGAGCCGAACTGCAAGGAATCGCCCGGCGGGTTGCGTGACCTGCAGGTCATCCTGTGGGTGGCCAGGGCTGCCGGCTACGGCGACAGCTGGGACGAACTGGCGGCCAACGGGCTGGCCACGCCGCTGGAGGCGCGCCAGATCCAGCGCAACGAGGCGCTGCTGAACCTGATCCGCGCCCGGCTCCACGCGGTGGCGAACCGCCGCGAGGACCGGCTGGTGTTCGACCTGCAGACCGCGGTCGCCGAATCCTTCGGCTACAAGACCATCACCGCCGCGGACGGGCGCCTGGTGCGCCGCGCCAGCGAGGCCCTGATGAAGCGCTTCTACTGGGCGGCGAAGGCGGTGACCCAGCTGAACCAGATCCTGCTGCTGAACATCGAGGAGCGGCTCAACCCGAACCAGCATGAGCCGGTGCCGATCAACGAGCGCTTCTTCAACAAGGCCGGGATGATCGAGGTGGCCAGCGACGACCTGTACCTGAAGGACCCGCACGCCATCCTCGAGACCTTCCTGCTGTACCAGACCACCGTGGGCGCCAAGGGCCTGTCGGCCAGGACGTTGCGCGCGCTGTACAACGCGCGCGAGGTGATGGACGCGGGCTTTCGCAACGACCCGGTCAACCACGCCACCTTCAAGGCCATGCTGCTGCAGCCGGCGGGCATCACGCATGCCATGCGGCTGATGAACCAGACGTCGGTGCTGGGCCGCTACCTCTGGGTGTTCCGGCGCATCGTGGGGCAGATGCAGCATGACCTGTTTCACGTGTACACGGTCGACCAGCACATCCTGATGGTGCTGCGCAACATCCGGCGCTTCTTCATCGCCGAGCATGCGCACGAGTACCCGTTCTGCTCGCAGCTGGCCGCCGGCTGGGACAAGCCCTACGTGCTGTACGTGGCGGCGCTGTTCCACGACATCGCCAAGGGCCGCGGCGGCGATCATTCCGAGCTGGGCGCGAGCGACGTGCGGCTGTTCTGCCGCCAGCATGCGATCGACAGCGGCGACTGCAAGCTGATCGAGTTCCTGGTGCGCGAGCACCTGACCATGAGCCGGATCGCCCAGAAGGAAGACCTCGGCGACCCCGACGTGATCGCCGCCTTCGCCAAGCGGGTGGGCAACGAGCGGACCTTGACGGCCCTGTACCTGCTGACGGTCGCGGACATCCGCGGCACCAGCCCCAAGGTCTGGAACGCCTGGAAGGGCAAGCTGCTGGAAGACCTGTACCGCTACACCTTGCGCGCGCTGGGCGGCCATGCGCCGAACCAGGCCGCGGACATCGAGGCCCGCAAGCACGAGGCTCTGGTGCAGCTGCAATTGTTCGCCCTGCCCTTCGAAGCGCACAAGAAGCTGTGGAGCACGCTGGACGTTGGCTACTTCATGCGCCACGAAGCCGGCGAGATCGCCTGGCACACGCGCCACATCTCGCGCCACGTGGGCACCACCCGGGGCCTGGTGCGCGCGCGCCTGTCGCCGGTCGGCGAAGGCCTGCAGGTCGTGGTGTACACCCCCGACCAGCCCGACCTGTTCGCGCGCATCTGCGGTTACTTCGAACAGGCCGGCTTCTCCATCCTGGACGCGCGCATCCACACCGCCAACAACGGCTATGCGCTTGACACCTTCCAGGTGGTCACCTCCATGCTGCCCGAGCATTACCGCGAACTGATCAGCATGGTCGAGTCCGAGCTGGAGCAGACCATCCAGAAAGCCGGGCCGCTGCCGCCGCCCAGCCGCGGCCGGGTCTCGCGCCGCGTCAAGAGCTTTCCCGTCGCGCCCCGCGTCACCCTGGCGCCCGACGAGAAGGCGCAGCGCTGGCTGCTGTCGATCTCGGCCAGCGACCGTGTCGGCCTGCTTTATTCGGTGGCCCGCGTGCTGGCGCGCCACCACATCAACCTGCAGCTGGCGAAGGTGTCCACCCTGGGCGAGCGGGTCGAGGACACCTTCCTCATCGACGGGCCCGAGCTGCAGCAGAACCGGCGCCAGATCGAGATCGAGACCGAGCTGCTGGAGGCGCTGGCGGCGTGACCCTGCTCCATCGCCTGCGGCAGACGCGCCTGCACCCCGTCAAGTCCAAAGGGGTGCGGCAGCTGGGCTACGACCCCGACAGCCGCATGGCAGCGGTCGTATTCACCGGCAGCGAGGTGGTGTACGGCTACCCGAACCTCAGCGATGAAGAGCTCGCCGGCCTGCTGCGCGTGATGGAGCACCAGGCTTCGCTGGGGAACTTCATCAGCACTGTCATCAAGAAGAACCACGACCACGAGCGTGTCGAATGGGAGCGCGGCTGAATGCCGCTGGTGGATCTGGTCAATCGTCTTCGGCTGCGTCCAGCCCCGGGAACAGCACTTCGGTGTAGCCGAACTTCGTAAAATCACGCACCCGCATCGGGTACAGCTTGCCGACCAGGTGGTCGCATTCGTGCTGCACCACGCGCGCGTGGAAGCCGTCCACAGTGCGGGCTATCGGGTCACCGTAAGGATCGAAACCCGTGTAGCGGATCGTCTTCCAGCGCGGCACCACGCCGCGCAGTCCGGGCACGGACAGGCAGCCTTCCCAGCCCTCTTCTTCCTCGCTGCCCACCGGCGTGATCACCGGGTTCAGCAGCACGGTGCGGGGCACGGGTGGCGCGTCCGGATAGCGGGGATTGACGGTGTCGGTGCCGAAGATCACCAGCTGCAGGTCGACGCCGATCTGCGGCGCCGCCAGGCCGGCGCCGTTCACCGCGTGCATGGTCTCGAACATGTCGGCCACCAGGCGATGGATTTCGTCGGAGTCGAACTCCGTCACCGGCTGGGCCACGCGCAGCAGGCGCGGGTCGCCCATCTTGAGGATGTCATGTACTGCCATTGAGCAACTCCTTCAACCCGTCTTCATCCAGCACCGCCACGCCCAGCTCGCGCGCCTTGTCCAGCTTGCTGCCGGCCTCGGCGCCGGCGACCACGTAATCGGTTTTCTTGCTCACCGAGCTGGCGACCTTGGCGCCCGCGGCTTCCAGCATGTCCTTGGCCGCGTCGCGAGTCAATGTCGGCAGCGTGCCCGTCAGCACCACGGTCTTGCCGGCCAGCGGCAGCGCCGTGCGCGGCGCGGGCTCGCCCTCTTCCCACGTCACGCCGCAGGCGCGCAGTTGCTCGACCACCTCCCGGTTATGCGCCTGCTGGAAGAACGTGTGGATGCTCTCGGCCACGATCGGGCCGACGTCGGGAACTTCGAGCAACTGCTCGACGCCCGCGTCCATGATGCCGTCCAGCTTGCCGAAATGCCGCGCCAGGTCGCGAGCCGTGGCCTCGCCCACGTGGCGGATGCCCAGGCCGAACAGGAAGCGCGGCAAGGTGGTCTTGCGCGACCTCTCCAAGCCGGCCAGCAGGTTCTGCGCCGACTTCTCGCCCATGCGCTCCAGCGCGGTCAGGTGCCCCAGGCCCATGCGGTACAGGTCAGGCAGCGTCTTGACCACGCCCGCTTCCACCAGCTGGTCGACCAGCTTCTCGCCCAGGCCTTCGATGTCCATGGCGCGGCGCTGCGCGAAGTGCAGGATCGCCTGCTTGCGCTGGGCTCCGCAGAACAGGCCGCCCATGCAGCGGTAGTCGGCCTCGCCTTCCTCGCGCACCGCTTCGCTGCCGCAGACCGGGCATTGGCGCGGCATGGTGAACAAGGGTCCCCGTCCGGGCTGAGGTGGACTCCGATCACCCTGAGCTTGTCGAAGGGCAGGCTCAGGGTGAACGGACGGGTGCACCACGCCCACGATCTCGGGGATGACGTCGCCGGCCCGGCGCACGATCACCGTGTCGCCCACCCGCACGTCCTTGCGGCGGGCCTCGTCTTCGTTGTGCAGGGTGGCGTTGGTCACCGTGACGCCGCCGACGAACACCGGCACCAGCCGCGCCACCGGCGTCAGCTTGCCGGTACGGCCGACGTAGACGTCGATCGATTCGACGGTGGTCACCTGTTCTTGCGCGGGGTACTTGTGGGCCACGGCCCAGCGCGGCTCGCGGGTCACGAAGCCCAGGCGTTTCTGCAGCGCCAGGCTGTTCACCTTGTAGACCACCCCGTCGATGTCGAACGGAAGCTGATCGCGTTCAGCTCCCACCGCCTGGTGATACGCTATCAATTCCGGAGCACCATGCGCAAGCTGGGTGCGGGCCGAGACCGGAAAACCCCATGATTTGAGGGCGATGAGCAGCTCGTAGTGGGTCTGGAAATCGGGGCCGCCCACGATCTCGCCCCAGCCGTACGCAAAGAAGCTCAGGGGCCGCTGCCGCGCGATCGCCGGGTCGAGCTGGCGCACGGCGCCGGCGGCGGCGTTGCGCGGGTTGACGAAGGTCTTCTCGTTTTTCGCGCCGTTGGCGATCTTCTCGCGCTGCAGCTCGTTCAGCCGCTCGAAATCGGCGCGGTTGATGTAGACCTCGCCCCGCACTTCCAGCACCTCGGGAGCGCCCTTGGGCAAGCGCAGCGGCACCTGGCCGATCTGGCGGATGTTCTGGGTCACGTCCTCGCCGACCTCGCCGTCGCCGCGCGTGGCCGCCTGGACCAGCACGCCGTACTCGTAACGCAGGCTGAGCGCCAGGCCGTCGAACTTGAGCTCGGCCACGTATTCGACGGGTGGGTCGGATTCAGCAAAGCCCAGCTCGCGCCGCACCCGGGCGTCGAAGTTCTGCGCGCCCGAGGCTTCGATGTCGGTCTCCGTCCGGATCGACAGCATCGGCACCTTGTGCCGCACCTTGGCAAAGCCTTCCATCGGCTTGCCGCCCACGCGCTGGGTCGGCGAGTCGGGCGTCAGCAGCTCGGGGTGCCGGGCCTCCAGCTCCTGCAGTTCGCGGAACAGCTTGTCGTATTCGGCGTCCGGGATCTCCGGCTCGTCCAGCACGTAATAACGGTGGGCGTGGTGGTGCAGCAGCTCGCGCAGGGCATCCACCCGCTCACGCGTCCCCGCGGACGCGTTCACAGGTGGGCTCCGATCCCGGCTACTTCGATGCCTTCACGGGTGAAATGTTCGTCGCCGGAGTAAACGACCATCCTACGGTCTACCGGGCGGCGCAGGTCTGCCGGCACGCGATGCAAGTTCGCTGCAAAGCTTCCCTGGTAGGTCTGGCCCGACTTGATTTCGACCAAGCCCAGGTGCCCCGGCCCGCCCGCATGTTCGACAACCAAGTCGACTTCGAGCCCACGCCCATCCCGGTAGAAATACAAAGGAGCCCTTTCGCCCCGGTTCTCGTAGTGCTTGAGGAATTCGGTCACGACGAGATTCTCGAACAGGTTTCCCCGCAACGGATGAACTGGCAGGTGTGAGAGGTCGCAGAGTCCGATCAGCCACGCCGCTAGGCCCGTATTTGCACACCGTCGGTCAACTGAAAAGACGCCTCGCCAGGATGGATCCCGCCGCCAGGTCCCGCGCTTGCAGGGTGTCGTACAGCTGCTCCAGGTCGGCGCCGATCACGTCGAGCGCTTCGGGGCGGATGGCCTGCCCGTTGTCGTCGGTGACCGTGCCGTCCATCGCGGCGGCCAGCGCGGTGGCGGCGTCGCGCATGCGCACGAAGGGCTGCTCGCCGCGGTCGACCTGCGGCACGTCCAGGCTGAGCGTGACCTCGCGGATCGCGGACTGGTCGGGGTCGTCGGCGAGGGCGGCCTGGGTGTCGAAGGAGAGCACCAACACCGGCGGCATGCCCGGCTCGCCAGCCGGCAGCACCATGCGGCCGGGGATGGCGCCGGCCACGAAGCCCAGCCGGGCGGCGTTCTGCTGCACATAGCCCGGGCTCCAGGCGGCGTTCCGGGCGCGCAGGGTGAAGCTCAGCTGCGCGTCGTGCCCGCTCGCGAACTGGTCCAGCTCACGGGCACGGCTGACCTCGTGCAGCATTTCGGGGAACTCCGGAGCGCCGTTCACCGCATCGGCAAACGCCTGCACCTTCATCACGAACTCGGAATACTCGATCTCGTTCAGGGCGCCGGTGCGGTTCGCCATCTGCACCCCCGCCTGGAACGCGCTGTAACGTTGGCCAGGCCGCGGCATCTCCCACTGCGCGCTGCCTTCGTTCTGGCCCTCGATGGCAAACGGCTTGCTGCCGGCGCGCCGGCTCGCGGGAAAGGCGGCCAGGGCCGCCTCCCCCGACACCGGCCCGTCCACGGCGATGGGCGTGAGCACGTCGATCAGGGCGTCCAGCCCGGGCTTTTTCTCGGGCAGGGGCAATGGGGGCAGTGCCGAGTCGAAGCTCGGCTCGATCGGACCGGAAGCAGCGTCCGGTTCCGCTTTGGCGGCGGGGGCTTCGGCCTGGCGCGGCGCCAGCTTGCGGCTGCTCCAGGCATTCCAGGCCACCAGGATGGCGAGCACCAGCCCGCCCAGGATAGCCAGGCCCAGGGTGAAGCCGCTCATGCGATGTCTCCGTCACCCCCGCGAAGGCGGGGATCCAGAGCGTCCTGGAACCGGAAGCACTGGGTCCCCGCCTGCGCGGGGATGACGCTGTGCGTCACCTTCGCGGGAATGACGAAGCCACTCACGCCGCCTCCGCCAAAGAAACTGCCGATTCCATGTCCACCGCCACGATCCGCGAGACGCCCTGCTCCTGCATGGTGACGCCGATCAGATGCTCGGCCATTTCCATGGCGATCTTGTTGTGGCTGATGAACAGGAACTGCGTCTCGCGGCTCATGCTGGTGACCAGCTTGGCGTAGCGCTCGGTGTTGGCGTCGTCCAGCGGCGCATCCACTTCGTCCAGCAGGCAGAACGGCGCCGGGTTGAGCTGGAAGATCGCGAACACCAGCGCGATGGCCGTCAGGGCCTTCTCGCCGCCCGAGAGCAGGTGGATGGTCTGGTTCTTCTTGCCCGGGGGCTGCGCCATGACCTGCACCCCGGAGTCGAGGATCTCCTCGCCCGTCATCACCAGCTTGGCGTTGCCGCCGCCGAACAGCTCGGGGAACATCTTGCCGAAGTGCTCGTTGACGGTGTTGAAGGTGCCGGCCAGCAGTTCGCGCGTTTCGCCGTCGATCTTCCTGATCGCGTCTTCCAGCGTCACCATGGCCTCGTTCAGGTCGGCCGACTGGGCGTCCAGGAACTGCTTGCGCTCGCGCGACGTGGTCAGCTCGTCCAGCGCGGCCAGGTTCACTGCGCCCAGCGCGGCGATCTCGCGGTTCAGGCGGTCGATCTCGCCCTGCATGCCCGCCAGGCGGACGTTGCCTTGCGCGACGGATTGGCCCACCGCCTCCAGGTCGGCCTGGGCATCGGCCAGCAGCTGGGTGTACTGCTCCAGGCCCAGGCGGGCGGCCTGCTCCTTGAGCTGGAAATTGGTGATGCGCTGGCGCATCGGGTCCAGCTCCCGCTCGAGCGACAGGCGCCGCTCGTCACTGGCCCGAAGCTTGGCCGTCAGGTCGTCGTACTCGCTGCGCCTGGCCCCGAGCGCCGCTTCGCGCTCGGCCTTCAGTGCCAGCGCCGATTGCAGGCCGGCCTGGGCGGCGGCGTCGGTCAGACGCGTGAGTTCGTCGCGGGCCCGGCCCTCTTCCGCCGCCAGGCTTTCGGCCTGCTGGGCGGCGGTCTCGATGGAACGCTGCAGTTCGCCCCGGCGCGCTTCCAGCGACCGCTGGGAGAACTGCGCCTCCTGCGCCTGCCGCTCCAGGCTGCGCAGCTGCTCGCGCGCCTGCGCCAGCTGGCGCTCGGCCCCGATCACCCGCTCGTCCAGCTGGGCGTGCCGCTCCTGGCTGTCGGCCAGCTGCATGTCCAGCTCCTCGAAACGCGCTTCGGCGGTGACGCGCCGCTCCTGCAACTCCTCCAGCGCGGCATCCACTTCGGCCAGGTCGGCGGCGATCTGCTCGCTGCGGGCCCGGGTCTGCTCGGCCAGCTGCGACAGGCGCAGGGTCTCGACCTGCAGCTCGTGGGCTTTGCCCTGGGTCTCGGCCGCTTCCCGGCGGGCGGCGACCAGCCGCTGGGAAGCATCGGTGTAGGCGGCCTCGGCGCGCACCAGGGCCGACCGGGCTTCTTCCGCGATCAGCGCCTGGGCTCGCAACTGCTTGTCCAGGTTCTCGATTTCCTGCTGGCGGGCCAGCAGGCCGGCGCGCTCGGAATCCTGCGCGTAGAAGCTCACGCTGTGCGGTGTGACGCAGTGGCCGGTCTGCACGTAGATCACTTCGCCCGGCTTGAGCTTGTCGCGCGCGGCCAGGGCATCCTCGAAGCTGGCCGCGGTGTAGCAGCCGTGCAGCCAGTCCACCAGCAGCGCTTTGTGCCCCGCATCGTTCAGGCGCAGCAGGTCGGCCAGCCGCGGCAGCGAGCCCGCGGCTTCAGGAGCGCCTGCAGCGGGGGGTGAATAAAACGCCAGCTTGGCGGGCGGCGCGTCGCCGGCAAAGGCACGCACGGTCTCCAGCCGGGACACCTCCAGCGCGCCCAGCCGCTCCCTGAGCGCCGCTTCCAGTGCATTCTCCCAGCCCTGCTCCACGTGGATTCGGGTCCACAGGGCCTGCAGGCTGTCCAGCCCGTGCCTGGCCAGCCAGGGCTTGAGCTTGTCGTCGGTCCTGACCTTTTCCTGCAGCGCCTTGAGGGCTTCCATGCGGGCCGACAGGTCGGCCTGCCTGTGGCTTTCGCTGTTGAGCGACTGCTGCCTGGCGCGCCGGTCATCGTCCAGCTGCGGCACCTGCTCCTGCAACTCGTGCAGGCGGGCGTCGGCGGTTTCCGCCGCCTCCCGGGCGCCGGCGAGCTGCGTCTGCAGGTTGGCCAGGCGCGCTTCGTCCGGCGCCGCCAGGGCGTTGCGGTCGGCCACCAGCCGTTCGCGCCGCTGGTTCAGCTGGCGGCTCTGTTCTTCGATGTTGCGCTGGTCGGCCGCCAGCACCTGGATCTGCTGCTGCACCTGGGCCACGCCGGCGCGCTGCTCGGTGGCCTTGGCCTGGGCCTGGCGCAGCGCCTCTTCCAGGTCAGGCAACTGCTGGGACTGTTCCTCGACCTGCGCGGCCAGCAGCACGGCCTGTTCCTCGGCCTGTTCGCCCTGGGCGGCCAGCGTCTCGATCTCGGCCAGCGCGTCGTCCTTGCGGGTGGCCCACTGGGCGACTTGTTCCTTCAGCTGCACCAGGCGCTGCTCGACGCGCTGGCGCCCTTCCACCACGAAGCGGATCTCCGCCTCGAGCCGGCCGACTTCGGCGCTGGCTTCGTACAGCAGGCCCTGGTGCTGGTTGACCTGGTCGCCGGCGGCGTAGTGCGCCTGGCGGACCGTTTCGAGGTCGGCCTCGACGCGGCGCAGGTCGGCCACTCGCGACTCCAGGTCGTTCACGGCTTTTTCGGCGTCGGCCTTGATGCGGCCCTGGTCGGCCTGGGCCTCGGACCGCTTCAGGTACCACTGCTGGTGCTGCTTGAGCGTGACCTCGGCCTGCAGCGAGTTGTAGCGCTGGGCGACCTCGGCCTGCTTCTCCAGCTTGTCCAGGTTGGCGTTGAGTTCGCGCAGGATGTCTTCGACGCGGGTCAGGTTCTCGCGCGTGTCCGACAGCCGGTTCTCGGTCTCGCGCCGTCGTTCCTTGTACTTGGACACGCCGGCCGCTTCCTCCAGGAACAGGCGCAGCTCTTCGGGCTTGGACTCGATGATGCGGCTGATCGTGCCCTGGCCGATGATGGCGTAGGCCCGGGGCCCCAGGCCCGTGCCCAGGAACACGTCCTGCACGTCGCGGCGGCGCACCGGCTGGTTGTTGATGTAGTAGCTGCTGGTGCCGTCGCGCGTCAGCACGCGCTTGACGGCGATCTCGGCGAACTGGGCCCACTGGCCGCCGGCGCGGTGGTCGGCGTTGTCGAAGATCAGCTCGACGCTGGAGCGGCTGGCCGGCTTGCGCGAAGTCGTGCCGTTGAAGATCACGTCCTGCATCGACTCGCCGCGCAGCTCGCTGGCCTTGCTCTCGCCCAGCACCCAGCGCACCGCATCCATGATGTTGGACTTGCCGCAGCCGTTGGGCCCCACCACCCCGACCAGCTGGCCCGGCAACATGAAGTTGGTCGGTTCGGCGAAGGACTTGAATCCGGAGAGCTTGATGGAGTTGAGGCGCACGTCGAAAAGCCCAGGGGACGGTCTGCAATGAGAGCGCCGGCAGGGCCGGCGCGAGTGGCTGGGATGATACCGTGTGGCTGAGGTGCCGCCCTGCTGAAACCATCGGTAACCCCGATCCCCCGGCCTCAGCCATTTCTGGCGAAATGGGCCGCATGGCAGGCACCATCCGGATCGGCGTTTCAGGCTGGCGCTACACGCCGTGGCGCGGCAACTTCTACCCGGTCAAGCTGGCCCAGGCGCGCGAGCTGGCGTACGCCGCCCGCCAGTTCAACAGCATCGAGATCAACGGCTCGTTCTACTCGCTGCAGCGGCCGGACTTCTACGCCCGGTGGGCCGCCGAAACGCCGCCCGGCTTCGTGTTCGCCGTCAAGGGCGGCCGCTACATCACGCACATGCTCAAGCTGCGCGGCATCGAATCGGCCCTGGCGAACTTCCTGGCATCCGGCCTGTTCGAGCTGGGCGACAAGCTCGGGCCGATCCTGTGGCAGTTCCCGCCGATGCTGGGCTTGAACCCGCAGGTGTTCGACGACTTCCTGTCGGTGCTGCCACGCACGACGGAGGAAGCCATGTGGATCGCCCACGGCTACGACCAGCGGCTCAAGGAACGCCACAGCCTGGTGCCGCGGATGAACATGCCGCTGCGGCACGCGGTCGAGGTACGCCACCAGAGCTTCGTCACGCCGGACTTCATCGCCCTGCTGCGCAAGCACCAGGTCGCCTGGGTGGTGGCCGACACCCCGCGGCCCTGGCCGCTGTTCGAGGACGTGACGGCCGATTTCGTCTACATGCGGCTGCACGGGTCGACCGAGCTTTACAACAGCCGCTATTCGTCCGAGGAACTGGATCGCTGGGCGGCGCTGATGGCCGCCTGGGCCGCCGGTGAAGATCCGGACGACGCCCGGCGCATCTCGCCCGAGCGGGCGCCCAGGCGCACCGGCCGCGACGTCTACTGCTACTTCGACAACACCGACAAGCTGCACGCGCCGGACAACGCCCGCGAGCTCATGGCGAAACTGGGCGTGGCGTGGAACCCGCCCGAAGCCGCGGCTCCATCAGCCGGAACCACAGCGGCGGTATCGCGGCCAGCAGCAGGCAGCCTGCGTAGCCCGTAGGCAGTTGCGGACCGGGCAGCGCCTCCAGCTCCGGGTAGCGCTTGCCGGCGTGCATGTGATGGTCGGAATGGCGCTGCAGGTTGGCCAGCAGGCTGTTGGAGACGGCGTGGTCGGCATTCCAGGCGTGCTGGGCCGCGAACGGCTCCGGCCGGCCGTCCGCGCCGGTGCGGCGCTGCAAGCCGTAGTGCTCGATGTAGTTCACGGTCTCCAGCAGCCACGCTGCGAAGACCGATTGCAGCAGCCAGAACGCTAGCATTTTAGTAGCGCCCAGGGAAAGCAGTACAAGGGCCAGAGCCAGATTCAGCACCCAACACCAGGCCAGCGGGCTGGCCCGCCAGCCCAGGCCGCGCCGCTGCAGGCGCCGGGCCTCCAGCTTCCAGGCGTTGGCGAAGTTGCCCGCCACGGTGCGCGGCAGGAAGCGCCACAGGCTCTCGCCTTGCCGGGCGCTGGCCGGGTCGTCCCAGGTGGCGGCCCGCAGGTGGTGGCCGCGGTAGTGCTCCACCATGAACTGGGTGTAGTTGACGCTGGCCATCAGCACCCAGGCCAGCGCCCGGTCGGCCCGCCTGGTGCTGTGGCCCAGTTCGTGGGCGTAGGTGATGCCCTGGGCCCCGGTGACGAAGCCGACCGCCAACCCCAGCCCGATCACCGTGGCCCAGTCGCTGCGGTGCGCCGCCCACAGCCCCGCGACCAGCAGCGCCCCTTGGAGCGGCACGTACAGGCGCAGGATCCAGGCCAGGAAAGCGCTGGGCCCGCCCGGCGCGGGTGAGCGGCGCGCCGCAGCCCAGAGCGCCTCCACCGTGGCGATCACCACCCAGGTCAGGAACGCAGCCAGCGCCGCCCGCTGGGGGTGGGCGGTGACATTGAGCAGCGTGAACCCGGGCAGCACCAGGGCGCCGAGGAAGCGCAGGTCGGAGGGACGGAAAGCGTTGGTGGCCATGGCCCGATTGAACGCAAGCGCACCGGCGGCGTCAATGGCGCCGCCGATAATCGCGGCATGAACCCACTGCTGTCCCGGCTGCAGCCCTACCCGTTCGAGCGGCTGCGGCAGCTCTTCGTGGGCGTCAAGCCCAACCCGGAGTACCGCCACATCAGCCTGGGCATCGGCGAGCCCAAGCACCCGACGCCGCAATTCATCCGGGATGCGCTCAGCGGTTCGCTGGACGGGTTGGCCTCGTACCCGCTGACGGCCGGCTCGCCGCAGCTGCGCGACACGTTCCGCCTGTGGCTGCAAAAGCGCTACGGCCTGATGGCCGTGGATGCCAACACCCAGATGCTGCCGGTGAACGGCTCGCGCGAGGCGCTGTTCGCCTTTGCCCAGACGGTGATCGATCCCAGCCGGGGCGACGCTGTGGTGGTCTGCCCGAATCCGTTCTACCAGATCTACGAAGGCGCGGCCCTGCTGGCGGGTGCCGAGCCGTACTACGCACCTTGCGACCCGGCCCGCAACTTCGCGGTGGACTGGGGCAGCATCCCGCAAGACGTCTGGAAGCGCACCCAGCTGCTGTTCGTGTGCTCGCCCGGCAATCCCACCGGCGCCGTGATGCCGCTGCAGGAATGGCGCAAGCTGTTCGAGTTGTCCGACCGCCACGGGTTCGTGATTGCCTCCGACGAGTGCTACAGCGAGATCTATTTCCGCGAGGAGCCGCCGCTGGGCGGCATGGAAGCGGCCCACAAGCTCGGGCGTGGCGATTTCCGCAACCTGCTGTCCTTCACCAGCCTGTCCAAGCGCAGCAACGTGCCGGGCATGCGCAGCGGCTTCGTCGCCGGCGATTCCAGGCTGGTCAAGGCCTTCCTGCTGTACCGCACCTACCACGGCAGCGCGATGGCGCCGCCGGTGCAGGCCGCCAGCATCGCGGCCTGGGCCGACGAGAAGCACGTGGTGGAGAACCGCGCGATGTACCGGCAGAAATTCGCCGAGGTGACGCCCGTGCTCGCCGAGGTGCTCGATGTCAAGCTGCCGGACGCCGGCTTCTACCTGTGGGCCGGTGTGCAAGGAAGCGACACCGAATTCGCCCGCGAATTGCTGGCTCAATACAATGTGACGGTATTGCCCGGCAGTTACCTGGCGCGCGAAACCCACGGGCCGAACCCGGGCGCCGGCCGCATCCGCATGGCGCTGGTGGCCGAGACCGCCGAATGCCTGGAAGCGGCGCAACGTATCGTTCAATTCGTCCAGAAAAACTCCTCCTGAACCCCATGACCCAGCAGCTGCAGAACATCATCGACAACGCGTGGGACAACCGCGCCGGCCTCTCGCCCCAGTCCGCTCCCAGGGAGGTGCTGGACGCGGTGGAACACGTGATCGGCGAAATGAACAAGGGGCAGCTGCGCGTGGCCACCCGCGAAGCCGTCGGCCAGTGGACGGTCCACCAGTGGATCAAGAAGGCGGTGCTGCTGTCGTTCCGCCTGCGCGACAACGAGCTGATGAAGTCGGGCGACATCGCCTTCTACGACAAGGTGCCGACCAAGTTCGCGCATCTCACCCCGGAAGAAATGGCGGCCACCGGCGTGCGCGTGGTGCCGCCGGCCGTGGCGCGCCGCGGCAGCTACATCGCCAAGGGCGCGATCCTGATGCCCAGCTTCGTGAACATCGGCGCCTACGTGGACGAGGGCACCATGGTCGACACCTGGGCCACGGTCGGCTCCTGCGCGCAGGTCGGCAAGAACGTCCACCTGTCCGGGGGCGTCGGGCTGGGCGGCGTGCTCGAGCCGCTGCAGGCCAACCCCACCATCATCGAGGACAACTGCTTCATCGGCGCCCGCTCCGAAGTGGTCGAAGGCGTGATCGTGGAGGAGAACTCGGTGCTCTCCATGGGCGTGTACATCGGCCAGAGCACCCCGATCTACGACCGCGCCACCGGCGAGACCACCTTCGGCCGCGTCCCGGCCGGCTCGGTGGTGATCTCCGGCAGCCTGCCCAAGGACGGCGGCAAGTACAGCCTGTACGCCGCCATCATCGTCAAGCGCGTGGACGCGCAGACGCGGGGGAAGACATCTCTCAACGACCTGCTGCGCCCTTGAAGAAATGAACAGCCGAACGCAGAGGTCGCAAAGATTTCGCAAAGACCGCAGAAAAGACATTTACGAGTTCTTCTCTGCGACCTCTGCGCAATCTCTGCGACTTTTGCGTTCGGCTGCCCGCATTCATGTCCCCGAACTGAGGAGTGACAGATGAGCACGATGGAGCGCATCCTGCGCCTGATGTCGGAGAAGAAGGCATCCGACGTGTACCTGTCGGCGCACGCGCCGGCGCTGATCAAGATCAACGGGCAATGCCTGCCGATCAACAACCAGCTTCTGCCGCCCGACGCGCCCAAGGCATTGCTGGCCGAGGTGCTGCCGCCCAAGCGCATCACGGAGCTGGAAGACACCGGCGAGCTGAACATGGCGCACGCGCTCGAAGGCGTGGGCAACTTCCGCTTTTCCGCGATGCGCCAGCGCGGCACCTACGCCGCGGTCATCCGCTACATCACCACCGAAATCCCGCCGCTGGCTTCGCTGCAGGTGCCCCTGATCCTGGGCGACCTGATCATGGAAAAGCGCGGCCTGCTGCTGATGGTCGGCTCCACCGGCGCCGGCAAGAGCACCACGCTGGCCTCGATGATGGACTACCGCAACGAGAAGGTCTCGGGCCACATCCTCACCATCGAGGACCCGGTCGAGTTCCTGTTCAAGAACAAGAAGTCCGTGGTCAACCAGCGCGAGGTCGGCACCGACACGCAGTCGATGCAGACGGCGCTGAAGAACGCGCTGCGGCAGGCGCCCGACGTGATCCTGGTCGGCGAGATCCGCGACCGCGAAACCATGTCCGCCGCCATCGCCTACGCCCAGTCCGGCCACCTGTGCCTGGCCACCATGCACGCCAACAACAGCTACCAGGCGCTGAACCGCATCCTGTCGTTCTATCCGGTCGAAGTGCGCCCCACGATGCTGGGCGACCTGGCCTCGGCCCTGAAGGCCGTCGTCTCGCAGCGCCTGCTGCGCACGGTGCACGGCGGCCGCGCCCCGGCGGTGGAGGTCATGCTCAACACCAAGCTGGTGTCCGAGCTGATCGAGAAGGGCGACTTCTCCGGCGTCAAGGAGGCGATGGAAAAGTCCATGGCCGAAGGCTCGCAGACCTTCGAGCAGGACATCGCCCGCCTGATCGTCGAAGGCATCGTGGACAAGAAGGAAGGTATCGCCTACGCCGACTCGCCCACCAACCTGATGTGGCGCCTGCAGAACGATTTCGCCGGCAAGTCCGCGGTGCATGTGGAGGAAGGCGCGAGCGAGGAGGACATGGCCGAAGAGCCGTCGTTCACCGAGATCACGCTGGACGTGAAGCATTGAAGACCCTTCGCCGTCATCCCCGCGTAGGCGGGGCTCCAGTTCTGGGTCCCCGCCTACGCGGGGATGACGCTGGCGCGTCACCTACGCGGGGATGACGAGGACCATATGAAGACCCTCCACCTCACCGAGCAGCTGATCTCGTGCCGCTCGGTCACCCCGGAAGACGGCGGCTGCCAGGCCATCCTGCGCAACCGGCTGCAGCCGCTCGGCTTTGCCTGCGAGACCATCGTCAGCGGGCCGGACAGCTTCCGGGTCACGAACCTGTGGGCAAAACGGCCCGCAGGCCGCGCCGACCCGGCGCATCCCGCTACCAAAACCGTAGTGTTCGCGGGCCACACCGACGTCGTGCCGACCGGCCCGCTGGAGCAGTGGAGCAGCGACCCGTTCGTGCCCACCCACCAGGACGGCAAGCTCTATGGCCGTGGCGCCGCCGACATGAAGACCTCGATCGCCGCCTTCGTGGTGGCGGCCGAGGAGTTCGTCGCGGCGAACCCCCACACGCCCTTGTCCATCGCCCTGCTGATCACCAGCGACGAGGAAGGCCCGTCCGTGGACGGCACCGTGGTCGTGTGTGAGCAGCTCAAGGCGCGGGGCGAGCAGCTCGACTACTGCATCGTGGGCGAGCCCAGTTCGGTCCAGCGGCTGGGCGACATGATCAAGAACGGCCGCCGCGGCAGCCTCTCGGGCAAGCTCACCGTCAAGGGCGTGCAGGGCCATATCGCGTACCCCCAGCTGGCGAAGAACCCGATCCACCTGGCGATGCCGGCCCTGGCCGAGCTCGCCGCGATCGAATGGGACCGCGGCAACGCGTTCTTTCCGCCCACCAGCTGGCAGTGCAGCAACATCCATGGTGGCACCGGCGCCACCAATGTGATCCCCGGCGCCGTGGCCATCGACTTCAACTTCCGCTATTCGACAGAGTCCACGCCGCAGAAGCTCCAGCAGCGCGTGGGCGAGGTGCTGGCGCGCCATGGACTGGAATTCGACATCGCCTGGACGCTGGGCGGCCTGCCCTTCCTCACCACGCCCGGCGAGCTGGTGGGCGCCGTGCAGCAGGCCATCCTGGCCGAGACCGGCGTCACCACCGAGCTGTCCACCACCGGCGGCACCAGCGACGGGCGCTTCATCTCGCAGATCTGCCCGCAGGTGGTGGAGTTCGGCCCGATCAACGCCACCATCCACAAGATCGACGAGCATGTCACCGTGGCCGACATCGAGCCGCTGAAGAACATCTATCGCCGCACGCTGGAGAATTTGCACTCGCTGCTGTGAAAGCGGACATCCGGCCGCGAAGGACGCGAATACTCGCGAAGGACGCGAAAGGATCCAGAAATCCATTTTGAGTTTTTCTCTTTCGCGTCCTTCGCGTTCCTTTCGCGTCCTTCGCGGCCGGCTGTCCTGACCCCATGACCCTCCTCGACCTCATCCACCAATCCGCCGCCGAGCTCGAGAAAGCCGGTGTCGCCTTCGGCCACGGCACGGACAACGCGTTCGACGAAGCCGCGTGGCTGGTGCTGTGGCAGCTGGGCCTGCCGCTGGACGACCTCGATTCGGTGGCAAACCGGCCTGTAAGCCAGGCCGAGAAAGCGCGTGTTGCTACTCTTTTGAGAGCGCGCATGGCCACCCGCAAGCCCGCCGCCTACCTGACACAGGAGGCGTGGCTGCAGGCCGTGCCGTTCTACGTGGACGAGCGGGCGATCGTTCCGCGCAGCTTCATCGCCGAGCTCATCGCCGATGGCGGCATCGACCCGTGGCTGATGATCGAGCCCCCAACGGCGGCCCGGCGGGGGCGGCACACGCGCCGCGTGCTCGACCTGTGCACCGGCAACGGTAGCCTGGCCGTGCTGGCTGCGATGGCCTGGCCCGACATCGTGGTCGATGCCGCCGACCTTTGCGCCGACGCATTGGCGGTGGCCCGCATCAACGTCGACAGGCACGGCCTGCAGGACCGCATCACCCTGGTCGAATCCGACGGCCTGCAGTCCACGGCCGGGCCGTACGACCTGATCATCTGCAACCCGCCCTACGTCAACGCCACCAGCATGGCCGCCCTGCCCGCCGAGTACCGCGCCGAGCCGGAACTGGCCCTGGCCGGCGGCGCCGACGGCATGGACTTCATCCGGCGGCTGCTGCGCGACGCGCCGGCCCGCATGGCCGGACATGCGGTACTGGTGCTGGAGATCGGCAACGAGCGCGAGCACTTCGAGGCCGCTTTTCCTGGGCTGGAAGCCGTTTGGCTCGAAACCAGTGCCGGCGAAGATCAGGTGCTGCTGCTCACCCGCGAGGCGCTGGTGCGAAAATCAGCGGCTTTTCCCGCTTCGCCCTGAAGGATTCCCCCATGAGCCTGATCACCCGCCGCGGCGCCGCCCGCCGCATTGCCGTGGCCGCCCTGGCCGCCACCTCCGGTCCGCTGCTGGCCCAGGCCCCGGCGCCCGGGGCCATCCGCATCCTGGTCGGCTTCCCGGCCGGCGGCACCATCGACGTGGTCGGCCGCTTGCTGGCTGACCGGCTCAAGGACGAGCTGGGCGCGCCGGTCGTGGTGGAAAGCCGCGCCGGCGCCGGCGGGCAGCTGGCGGCCCAGGCGCTGAAGCAGGCCGCGCCCGACGGCCGTACCCTGATGCTCGCGCCGGACCACACCATGGTGGTGGTGCCGCTGACGCTGAAGAACCCGGGCTACGAGGTCGGCAAGGATTTCACGCCGGTGGCGCAAGTCGCCCGCTACGTCGGGGCCCTGGCGGTGGCGTCCAACACCGGCGTCAAGACCGTGGCCGAGTACCTGGCCTGGCTCAAGGCCAATCCGGGCAAGGCCAGCGTCGGGGTGCCGGCGCCGGGCAGCCTGCAGCAGTTCAGCCTGGCCACGATCGCCCAGGCCGCCGGCGTGCCGCTGACGGCGGTGCCGTACCGGGGCTCGGCGCCGCTGGTGCAGGATCTGGCCGCGGGGCAGGTCCCCGCCGGCATCACCGCGCTGGGCGACTTCCTCGAATTCAACGCGGCCGGCAAGCTGCGCGTGATCGCCACCATCGACACCCAGCGCGCCGCCCAGTTGCCCGAGGTGCCCACCTTCACCGAGCAGGGCATGAAGCTGGACTTCAACTTCTGGCTCGGCCTGTTCGCTCCCGCCGGCACGCCCGCGCCGCAGGTGCAGCGCCTGAACGCCGCCGTCGCCAAGGTGCTGGCCCAGCCCGACGTGCGCGAGCGCATGGCCCGGCTGGTGTTCGAGCCGGTCACAGGCACGCCGGCCGCGCTGTCCGAGCGCATTGCCGCGGACACGCGCTACTGGGAACCCATCGTCAAGGCTTCGGGCTGGGTCATGCAATGACGGCGGGGGCGCCGCGCCGCAAGCAGCGGGTCGGGCTGATCGGCTACGGCTTCATCGGCCGGCAAGTGTTCGCCCGGCTGCAGGCCGACCCGGCGCTGGAAGCGGCCTTCGTGCACAACCGCGGCGCGGCCGCGCTGGCCGATGTCCTCCCGGGCCTGCGGCTGGAGGATTTGTCCGCCGCCGCCGGACGCCGGGCCGACCTGGTGGTGGAAATGGCACACCCCGACTTCACCCGCCGCTGGGGCGAGTCGCTGCTGCGCCACGGCGACTACCTGCCTTTGTCGGTCACCGCGCTGGCCGACGACGCGCTGCGCGCACGCCTGCTGGCGGCGGCGCGAGAACACGGCACCCGCCTGCTGATCCCGCACGGAGCGCTGATCGGCACTGACAACCTGGTCGAAGGCCGCGCCCAGTGGCGCGAGGTGTCCATCACCTTCTGGAAGAACCCGGCCCACATCGACTTCTCCGAATCCGGCATCGACGGCTTGGCCATCACCTCCGAGAGCGTGGTCTACGAGGGCCCGGTGCGAGGCATCGCCGCCTTGTTCCCCCGCAACGTCAACACCATGGTCACCTGCGCGCTGGCGACCACGGGGCTGGATGCCTGCCGGGCGCGGCTGGTCGCCGTGCCGGGCTCCGAGCGCGGCCGCATCCGCATCGAAGCCCTGGGCCACGACGGCTCCCGGCTGGTGCTGGAAAAAGAACAACCCATGGCCGGCGTCTCGGGCACCGAGATGTTCGAGTCCCAGTGGCGCTCCATCCGCCGCGCCGCCGGCGTGCTGGACAGCCCCGACTTCGTTTGAACCCGCTTTCTCCATTTCCATGATCACGCTGCGTAACCTCACCCTGCGCCGCAGCGCCAAGGTGCTGCTGGACAAGGTGTCCGTCACCCTCAACCCGGGCGAGAAGGTCGGCCTGGTCGGCCGCAACGGTGCCGGCAAATCCAGCCTGTTCGGCCTGTTCAACGGCACGCTGCACGAGGACAGCGGCGACTTCTCCATCCCCGCCCAGTGGCGCCTGGGCCAGGTGGCGCAGAACATGCCGGAGACCGATGAATCGGCCACCGATTTCGTCCTCGGCGGCGACACCGGCCTGATGGCGCTGCGCGAAACGCTGGCGCAAGCCGAAGCTTCCGAAGACGGCATGGCGATCGCCCATGCCCACTCCGACCTGGCCGACGCCGGCGAGCATGACGCCGTGCCGCGGGCGCAGTCGCTGATCCTGGGCCTGGGCTTCAAGGTGGCCGAGCTGGACAACCCCGTCAACAGCTTCTCGGGCGGCTGGCGCATGCGCCTACAGCTGGCCCGGGCGCTGATGTGCCCGTCGGACCTGCTGCTGCTGGACGAGCCCACCAACCACCTGGACCTGGACGCCCTGGTCTGGCTCGAAGCCTGGCTCAAGCGCTATGCCGGCACGCTGATCGTCATCAGCCACGACCGCGAGTTCCTCGATGCCGTGACCGATGTGACGCTGCACATCGACAACCAGAAGATCACCCGCTACGGCGGCAACTACAGCGCCTTCGAGCTGCTCCGGGCGCAGCAGCTGGAGCTGCAGCAGTCGGCGTTCTCCAAGCAGCAGGACAAGATCGCGCACCTGAAGAAATTCATCGACCGGTTCAAGGCCAAGGCCAGCAAGGCCAAGCAGGCGCAAAGCCGGGTCAAGGCGCTGGAGCGCATGGAGAAGATCGCGCCGGTGCTGGCGGACGCCGACTTCAGCTTCGAGTTCAAGGAGCCCGCCAACCTGCCCAACCCGATGCTGGCGATCAGCGACGCCGCCTTCGGGTATTCGCTCCCTCTCCCGCCGGGAGAGGGCGGGGGTGAGGGCCCGCGCAAGGTCATCCTGCGCGGCGTCAGCAAGTCGGTGATGGCCGGCCAGCGCATCGGCATCCTGGGCGCCAACGGCCAGGGCAAGTCGACGCTGGTCAAGACCATCGCCCACGAGATCCCGGCGCTGGCCGGCACGCTGACTGAGGGCAAGGGCCTGAACGTCGGCTACTTTGCCCAGCAAGAGCTGGACGTCCTGCGGCCGCGGGACAACCCGCTGGAGCACATGATCCGGCTGGCGCGCGAGGTGGGCCCGCAGGCCCGCGAGCAGGAGCTGCGCAACTACCTGGGCACCTTCAACTTTTCGGGCGACATGGTGGCCCAGGCCGTGGGCACCATGAGCGGCGGTGAAAAGGCACGGCTGGTGCTGGCCATGATGGTCTGGCAACGCCCCAACCTGCTGCTGCTGGACGAGCCCACCAACCACCTGGACCTGGCCACGCGCGAGGCCCTGTCGGTGGCGCTGAACGAGTTCGAAGGCACGCTGATGCTGGTCAGCCACGATCGGGCCTTGCTGCGCGCGGTCTGCGACGAATTCTGGCTGGTCGGCCGGGGCGAAGTGCAGCCGTTCGACGGTGACCTGGACGATTACCAGCGCTATCTGCTGGACGAAGCCAAGCGCCTGCGCGAGCTGGCCAAGTCCGACGCGGTGGCCGCGGTGGCAGCGCCCGCACCCACCGCTGCCCCCCAGCAGCAGCGCAAGGCCGACGCCCAGCAGCGCCAGCAGCTCGCGGCGCGCACCAAGCCGCTGAAAAAAGAGCTGGAGCAGGCCGAAGCCCGAATGGCCCAGCTGCAGGCCGGCAAGCAGGCGCTGGAGGCGCGGCTGGCAACTGCCTTGCCGCCGGCCGAACTCGCGGAGGCCGGCCGGCGGCTCAAGGCCGCCAACGACGAGCTGCAGGCCCTGGAGGAGCGCTGGCTCGGCCTGTCAGCCGAAATCGAGGCGCTGGAAGCGGCGGCCTGACGCCAGCGGCCAAGGCGGCCGCAAAATGCGTCATGCCCACCGCACTGCAACTGGCCGCCGATGACCCCGCCCTGCTGGAGCGGGTGCGCGCCTGCCGGCGCCTCCTCAACCGCCGGGCCCTGGTCGGCGCGGCGGCCAGCGCGGTGCCGGTGCCGGGCCTGGACTGGGCGGTAGATGCTGCCTTGCTGTCCAGGTTGCTGCCCGAGATCAATGCGCAGTTCGGCCTGACGCCCGAGCAGATCGCGCGCCTGTCGCCCCACAAGCGCGACCAGGTGCACCAGGCGCTGGCGATGGTCGGTTCGGTGGCGATCGGCAAATTCGTCACCCGCGACCTGGTGATCCGCATGGCCAAGGCCGTGGGCATGAGGCTGACGACCAAGCAGGCCGCCAAGTACGTGCCGTTTGCCGGGCAGGCCGTCGCCGCGGTGATGGGCTACACCGCGCTGCGCTACCTGGGCGAGGAACACATCAAGGACTGCGTGCAGGTCGCCAAGGCCGCGCAGCTCGTCCTGCCGGGACCGCAGTCCTCGCCGCCCCGCGGGCAGCGCAAAGCCTAGTGGTGGATGGACCTGCGGGCCAGGTCCCTGAGGATCTGGAGGTTGTCCAGGAGCCGCGCCGCCAGCCGGGCGCTGTAGCGCAGGCTGCGCAGGTCGCGCTCCACCACGGCCTGGCTGGAACTGAGGCTGTAGCAGCAGAGCATGCCGTGGACCCGCCCGTCGCGCAGCACGATGGGAATGCTCAGCGGCGGCGCGCCAGCCGCCGCCGGCGGCAAGTCGCCCATGCGGGAGACGAACTCCACGTCCATGCCCATGCGGTCGCGCAGCATCTGCAGCACCAGCGCGACCACCTCCTGGGCGTCAGGGTTGTGGTCGCCAGCGGCAGCCGGGCTTGCAGGCGCCGGGCGGCGTGCTTCGGCCGGTTCGGGGAAATCGTTGATCAGTGTCGCGGGCATGGTGGCGTTCGGTTCATGGGAATCCTACCCATGCCCTCGGCACCATTCGCTATCAAACGTGCAGCTGAGTAACAGCTTACGAGAGACGCAAGGCGCAAGGCTGCGCTGTACCGCGCGCTTGGCTTGCGCATGCCGCAGTGAACCTGCATGCAGGCGGCGCGCTCGTGGCGAGAGGCACGCGGCCCGGCGCTGATGAGCTAAGTTACGTCTTGGACAAAAAGAGACGGGCGCGTGTGGACGGCCGGCAACACAGGCTCAGCGCAGCGGCAGCCTGACGACGAATTCGGAGCCCTGGCCCAGCCCCTCGCTTTGCACTTCGATGCTGCCCCCGTGCAACGCGACCAGCCCGCGGCTGAGCGCCAGGCCGATGCCCAGCCCGCCATCCGCCCGGTCCAGGGCTGAAGACACCTGGGAGAACATCTCGAAGATCTGCCCCTGCGCCTCGGGCTCCAGGCCGATCCCGTTGTCGCGGACCCGGATCACCACCTCGCCGCCCTCGACGGCGCCGCGCAGGTCGATCTGCCCTTGCCGGTCGGTGTATTTGGCCGCGTTGGAGAGCAGGTTCGAGATCACCTGCGCCAGCCGCACCGGGTCGGCGTGGAACGTCAGCGGCGGGGCCGGCAGGCTGATGCTCAGCCGGTGCTCCTTCTGGTCCACCGCGGGCCGCACGGTTTCCACGGCGGCGTCCACCACCTGGCGCAGGTCCACCGCCTGCAGCCGCAGTTCGAGCCGGCCGCGCGAGATGCGGGAGACGTCCAGCAGGTCGTCCAGCAGCAAGGCCATGTGGCTCACCTGCCGCTCGATCACGCCCAGCGCCCAGGCCTGGCGGGCCGCGTCCGCCTTGGGCGACTTGGCAATGCCGGCCGCCTGCCGGATCGGCGCCAGCGGGTTGCGCAGTTCGTGGGCCAACGTGGCCAGGAACTCGTCCTTGCGCCGGTCGGCAGCTTTCAGCGCCTCGGTGGCGCGCACCTGCTCCGAAACGTCGTGGCCCTGGGCAAAGATGCCGGCCACGGCCCCGGTGGCATCGCGCACGGGCTGGTAGACCAGGTCCACATAGGTCTGCGTCGGCGCAGCGCCCGGCTCGCGCTGCACGACAAACTTCATCGCGCGCCCCACGAACGGCTGGCCGCTGCTCATCACGCCGCGAAGCAGCTCCTCGAAGCCCTGGCCCCGCGCCTCTGGCAAGGCCTCGAACACGGGCAGGCCTTCCACCTGGCGATGCCCCACCAACTGGTAGTAGGCCTCGTTCACCATCTCGAACACGAACTCCGGGCCGCGCAGCAGGGCGATGAAGCCCGGAGCGTTGTCGAACCAGGTCCGCAGCGTGCGGGCCGCGTCCTGCGCCTCCCGCACGAGGCGGTCGCGCTCGGCTTCGGCGGCAACCCGGGCGGTTTCTTCGGTGACGGCACAGAAAAGGCCGCCGATGGAGCCGTCTTCCTTGTAGACCGGGCTGTACGACCAGGTGAACCAGGTGTCTTCCGGAAAACCGCTGCGCTCCATCACCAGCAGCACGCGTTCATTCCAGGTGGCCTCGCCCCGCAGCATCACCGCGTCCACCTGCGGCGCGAGCACGTCCCAGATGTCGCTCCAGGAGGCCCGGGCCGGCCGCCCCATGGCTTGCGGATGCCGCTTGCCCAGCATGGGGGCATAGGCGTCGTTGTAGATGTTGACCAGGTCGGGGCCCCACCAGACGAACATGGGAAAGCGGGAGTTCAGGCAGATGCTGGCGGCGATGCGCAGGCTCTGCGGCCATTGGTCGATCGGGCCCAGGGCGGTAGTGGCCCAATCGGTCTGGCGGAACAGGTCGCCGGCCGCGGTGGCAGGCGACATCGGATGGGCTAGAGGCGTCATTCAGACGCTAGCGTTCCATGAAAAAGGGGCCGCCACCTGTGAGGTGCGGCCCCGCGAACTGGTAGGACGTGCGTGACTCGAACACGCGACCAACGGATTAAAAGTCCGCTGCTCTACCAACTGAGCTAACGTCCCACTGCTGCATTCGCATGCGCTGAGCAGCAAAGCCTACGATTATAGCGTCAGCCCCGGTGCCTCCCCCGTGCGAGCTGGTCCAGGACCCACCCGGCCGCGCATTGGCCGAACGTGGCGGTGACCGCCACCACCGAACCGTAGCCATGGCAGTTGAGAGTACCGTCGCCGCCGATCGCGCAGGAGGGGTCCGGCGGCGCGACGGCTTCACGGCTGAACACGCAGGGCACGCCCATGCGCTTGCCTTCCCGCGGCGCACCGTGGAACTTGCGCAAGCGGTAGCGCAGCTGCGCGAGCAGCGGATCGTGCGTGGTGCGCGACAGGTCGTCAATGTCCACCTGGTGCGCCTGCCGCTTGCCGCCGGCCGCGCCGGCGCTGATGAAGAGGCTGCGCGTCTTCAACGCCCAGGCCGCCATCGCCGCCTTGGCGTTGACCTGGTCGCAGGCGTCGATCACCGCATCCACGCCCGCGGGCAGCAGCCGCGGCCAGTTCTGCGGATCGACGAACGCCTCGATGCCGTGGATCAGGCAGCCGGGGTGGATCTGCGCGATGCGCTCGCGCATGGCCTGCACCTTGGCTTGGCCCACGCTGGCACTCAGCGCATGGATCTGGCGGTTGATGTTGGATTCGGCCACATGGTCCAGGTCGACCAGCGTCAGCGTGCCCACGCCGCTGCGGGCCAGGGCCTCCGCGGCCCAGGAGCCCACGCCGCCAATGCCGATGACGGCAACGTGCGAATCGCGGATGGCCGCGGCGCCGTCGACGCCGTAGAGCCGGTCCAGCCCGCCGAAGCGGCGGGCCAGGTCCACGTCGGTGTCGGCCTCGAACGCGCTCACGATGGCCTGCTAGCGCAGGCGGGCCAGGCGTTCCCGCGCGGCGCCCGCGGCCTCGGACTGCGGATACGCCTTGACCAGGTCGTCCAGCGTCTTGCGCGCCCCGGCGTTGTCCTTCAGCTCGATTTGGCAATTGGCGATCGAGAGCACGGCTTCGGGTGCCCGCGCATGGTCGGGCGCGGCTTGCAGCAGCGCGCGGAAGTTCGCGATGGCGCCGCGGTAGTCGCGGGTGGCGTACTGGGCATTCCCCAGCCAGAACAGGGCCGAGGGCCGGTAGCCGCCTTGCGGGTAGCGCCGCAGGAACTCGGTGAAGGCCGCCTGCGCCGCCGGGAACTCGCCCTTGCGGAACACCGCCAGGGCGGCGTCGAAGTCGCGCTGCTCGGCCGGGTCGGCCACGAACTCGCGGCCATCGACGTTGACCTTGGTCGGCTCGAACTTGCGCAGCCGCTCCTCGACGCCCTGCGCCACGTCTTTCTGGCGCCGCTGGATCTCGGCCAGCTCGCGCGTCATCTGCTCGTCCTGCCCGCGCAGCCGCGCCAGCTCGCCCCGCAGCGATTCGATCTGCGTCTGCAGCTCCAGCAGGCTGCGGCGCAGCTGCCCGTTCTCTTCCACCGCGCGGCGCAGGTCTTCGAGCTGGCGGTCGGTCGCCACACGTTGGGCCTCGACGCGTTGACGCAGCTCGAGGATCGCGCCACGGGCCTCGTTGTCCGGAAAGAGCTGCGCACTGGCGGGCACCGCCGGCAAAGCAGAGAACGCAGCGAGAGCCCAGGCACGCGTCGCGCGGGCGACCGCGGATCCGCCCTTCGACAGGCTCAGGATGGTCCGCTGGTTGCGCCCCCTTGAGGGGGAGGCGGCCATGGGCCGCTTCGGGGGGGAGTTCATGCTAGCGGTAAGCGATTTCGGCGCGGCGGTTCTGGGCGAAAGCCGCCTCGTCACTGCCCATCACGGCCGGCTTCTCCTTGCCGAAGCTCACGGCCTCCATCTGGCTGTCGTTCACGCCCAGCAGGGCCAGGGCACGGCGCACCGCTTCCGAGCGCCGCTGGCCCAGCGCCAGGTTGTACTCGCGCCCGCCGCGCTCGTCGGTATGGCCTTCGATCGACACCCGGCGCTGCGGGTTGGCCCGCAGGAACCGCGCATGGGCCTCGACCAGCTGCTGTGCATCCGCCTTGATCACGTAGCTGTCGTAGTCGAAGAAGATGATGCGCGACACGTTGGCCGGGCCGGCCGTGAGGTTGGCGTTGGGGTCGACCTGCACCTGCGCCACGCTGCTCTGGGTGGCCGGCGCGGTGCCGGGGCCGCCAGGACCGCCGGGCGTGACGGCCGTGCCGCTCTTGTCTTCCACCGGCACGTCATCGAGCTTGACGTTGGAGCCGCAGGCGGCCAGGGCGAGTGCCGCTGCCAGTGCCATGGACATGCGCTTGATCATCGAATCGACCTCCAAGAATGAACCTGTTTATTTCTGGAACGGGCCCCAGTCGGGCTCGCGGATGTCACCGCCCTGCCCCGCCAGCCGCGCCTTGATCTTGCCGTCCAGCGTGGTGGTCATGAGCGCCTCGCGGCCCGCCTGGCGCGTCGCGTAGACGAGCAGGCGGCCATTGGGTGCGAAGCTCGGGCTTTCGTCGGCGGTGGTGTCGGTGATGGCGGCCGGGGTTCCCCCGCCGGCCAGTTCCATCACGTGCAGCTTGAAGGCGCCGCCGATCCGCGAAATGTAGGCCAGCCAGCGCCCGTCCGGGCTCAAGGCCGGCGAGATGTTGTAAGTGCCCGTAAAGGTCACCCGCTCCGGGCTGCCGCCGCCGGCGGCCATGCGGTAGATCTGCGGCGCGCCGCCCCGGTCGCTGACGAAGTAGATGTTGCGGCCGTCCGGCGAATACACGGGCTCGGTATCGATGCCGGCCGATTGCGTCAGCCGCCGCGGCTCGCCGCCGTTGGCGTCGATGGTGTACAGCTGCGAGCCGCCTTCGCGGCTCAAAGTGACGGCCAGCGAGCGGCCGTCCGGCGCCCAGGCCGGCGCGCTGTTGGAGCCGCGGAAGTTGGCCACCAGGCGGCGGCGCCCACTGGCCACTTCATGCACGTAGACCACCGGCTTGCGCGACTCGAACGACACATAGGCCAGTTGCCCGCCGCTGGACGACCAGGCCGGCGAGATGATGGGTTCGGTGCTGGCCAGCGCCGACTGGGCGTTCTCGCCGTCGGCATCGGCCACCCACAGGTTGTACCGGGTGCCGGCCTGCGTGACGTAGGCGATCCGGGTCGAGAAGATGCCGCGGTCACCGGTGAGCTTCTCGTAGATGAAGTCGGCGATGCGGTGGGCCGCCAGGCGCAGGTCGCCGGTGGTGACCGCGAAGCTCTGGCCACCCAGGTCCTGCCCGCGCACCACGTCCCAGAGCCGGAAGCGCACGTCGTAGCGGCCGTCAGCCAGCCGCGAGATGCTGCCGGCGGCCAGCGCGTCGGCGCCGCGCTGCCGCCAGGGCGTCACGTCGGGCCGGCTGGCTTCATCCATCGTGGCGCCAGCCGGGTCGATGCTGCGGAACTGGCCGCTGCGCTCCAGGTCGGCCCGCACGATGGCGGCGATCTTTTGTGGCGCCTCGGCCTCGCCCCGGAAGGGAACGATGGCGATGGGCACCTGGGTCAGGCCGACCCCCGTGACCTCGACGCGGAACTGGGCCCACGCCGGCACGGCGGCGGCGCCCAGCAGCCCGACCACGTGGCGGCGGCGCCAGAGTGCAGCTGTAGTCATGTGCTTTAGTCTCTCCATTAGCGATTCAGTTCAGTCACGCGCACGGCCGGGCTGGCTGCGACCTCGGCCAGGCCGCGCTCGGCCCGGGTGATGCCCACGGCCATGCGCTCTTCGACCCGTCGCCGGTTCACCGCTTCGTGGGCCCGGCTGTTCTCCCGGTGCCAGAGGTGGAACACCTCGGTGGCCAGGAAGCCGTTCTTGCGGCGCACCCCGTGGTGGTGCAGGCGCAGGACCAGGTCCGCGTCTTCGTGGCCCCAGCCCTGGAAGGTCTCGTCGAAGCCGTTGACGGCCTGCAGGTCACGATACCAGACCCCGAAGTTGGCGCTGCGGATCCCCTTCCAGCGGAACCGCCGCTCCACTCTGAGCGGGGCGCCGGTCCAGCGGACAAGATGCGTCAATTTGTTAATGTCGCCCGCGAACCGCAGCCGCAGCCAGCCCGCGGGCGTCAGCGCCATGGGATCGACCTCCCCCGCGAGCACGCGCCGGCTCAGCCCCTCGCTGAACAGCACCCGGCTGCCGTTGACGAAGAAGCCCTGCGCGGCCAGCCGCCGGTGCCCTTGCGCAAACGCGGGGTTGGGGATGCAGTCGCCATCGATGAAGACGATGTAGTCGGCTTGCGCGTGCAGTGCACCGAGATTGCGGGCCCGCCCGGCGGTGAACCCCAGATCCTCGTGCCACACGTGGCGCACCGGGCAGGCGAACCGGGGCAGGCCCTCTCGCAAGGCTTGCACATGCTCCGGGCCCGAGCCGTCGTCGGCCACCACCACCACGTCGTCCCTGCCCGCCTGGGGCGCCAGGCCGCGCAGCACGGCCAGCAGGGCATCGGAGCGGTTGTAGGTGAGGACGACGAAAGCCGTCCTCATTCGGCAGTCCTCCGCGCTGCGCGCCGAGGAATTCGCCTCGGGGCCCGGCGGCTCATGGGTGCGGCGGTTCCATCGATTCGGCGCCGCGCTGCATCAGCCACAGCTTCACGTAGCGGTAGTAGGTGCCTTCGGCATTGGAGACGGCCAGCATGAACCCCCAGCGTCCATCGAGGAAGCCCAGGCGCAGGAAGTAGGTGCGGACGAAGGCCCACAGGCCATGGGCGATGGCGCGGCCGAGCGAGCCCTTGCGGCCGGCGGCGGTCATGTCGCGGGCGCTGGCCGACGAGTAGCGATTGAGCTTCTCGAGCACGGCTTCCATGGTGCGAAAGCTGTAGTGCACGATCGGCTGGTGCAGCGTCCCGGTGGCGCCCTGCACCTGCAGGTGGGCATGCAGGAAATGGTCGGTGAACCGAGCCTTGCCGCGCCGTGCCAGGCGCCACGTGTAGTCGGGCCGCCAGCCGCCGTGGTGCATGAAGCGCCCGCAGTACATCGAGATGCGGGGAACGCGGAAGCCATCGACGTCCTGCCGCGCGATGGCGGTGCGGATCTCGGCGGCCAGCGCCGGGGTGATGCGCTCGTCGGCGTCCAGCGAGAAGAACCAGTCGCCGGCGGCCATGTCGATGCCGCGGTTGTTCTGCGGGCCGTAGCCGGGCCAGTCGGCGACCACCACCTTGGCGCCCTCGGCGCGGGCGAGCTCGGCTGTGCCGTCGGTGCTGCCCGAGTCCAGCACGATCACCTCATCTGCGAAGCGCGCCGAGCGCACGCAGTCGGCGATGTTCGGGGCTTCGTTCTTGGCGACGATCACGATCGTGAGACTGGGCATGGAGACCTTGGATGGGCATGCCGCGCGGCATAATCCCCTCTCCTTTCATCAACTGATTATCACACCCTCATCCATGGCAAACGGACCCTCGGTCATCGTCGCGGGCGGCGCCGGCTACATCGGATCGCACATGGTGCGGATGCTGGGCGAGAGCGGCTTCCAGCCCGTGGTCATCGACGACCTCGCCACCGGGCACCTGGAGGCCACCGCCGGCACCCTCTTCAGGCAGGGGCAGATCGGCGACGCCGCGTTCATGTCGTCCGTATTGCGCGAGTTCAAGCCGCAGTGCGTGATGCACTTCGCCGCCTCCAGCCTGGTGGGCGAATCGATGACGCAGCCGGCCAAGTACTGGCGCAACAACACTCTCCAGACGCTCTCGCTGCTGGACACCATGCTCGAGCACGGCGTCACGCAGTTCATCTTCTCGTCCACCGCCGCGGTGTTCGGCAACCCGATCGAGGTGCCGATCCCGGAGACGCACCCCTGCAAGCCGATCAACCCCTATGGCCACAGCAAGCTGGCGGTGGAATTCGCGCTGGAAGACTACGCCCACGCCCACGGCCTGCGCTCCATCGCGCTGCGCTACTTCAATGCCGCCGGCGCGCACCCCGACGGCACGCTGGGCGAGCGGCATGAGCCCGAAACGCACCTGATCCCGCTGGTGCTGCAGGTCGCCTCCGGCCGGCGGCCGCACATCGCCCGCTTCGGCAACGACTTCCCGACGCCGGACGGCTCCTGCATCCGCGACTACATCCACGTGCAGGACCTGTGCACGGCCCACCTGCTGGCGCTCAAGGCGCTGGAGGGCGGCGCCAGGACCACCGTCTACAACCTGGGCAACGGCCTGGGCCACTCGGTCACGCAGGTGATCGAGGCGGCGCGCCGCGTGACCGGGCACCCGATCCCCCTGCGCGACGACCCCCGCCGCGCGGGCGACCCGCCGGTCCTGGTGGCCGATTCCAAGCGGGCAAGGGCCGAGCTGGGCTGGACACCGCAGTACGAGGACCTGGACACCATCATCGCCCACGCCTGGCAATGGGAGCGCAAGCTCCACCAGGCGAAGGCGTGATCAAGGTCGACCTAGCCTCCGTCCGCTGGCTGCTGCCGTATTTCGGCAACACGCGCCGCTACTGGCTGGTCGCCGCGCTCGCCACGCTGGTGTCCTCGGCCACCGAACCGCTGGTCCCGGCCCTGATCAAGCCTTTGCTCGACCGCGGCTTCAAGCCCGGCGGCATCGAGCTGTGGATGGTGCCGGCCAGCCTGCTGCTGCTGTTCGCGGTGCGCGGCAGCGCCGGCTTCATCGCCGACCTGGCGCTGGCCCGCATCACGCAGGACGGGCTGCTCTCGCTGCGCCGGGCCATGTTCTCGCGACTGCTGGACGCCAGGCTTTCCCTGTTCGCCCAGCAGAACGCCACGGCCCTTTCCAACACCGTGGTGTTCGAGGTGCAAAGCGGCGCCACCCTGCTGGTCAATTCCGTGATCGCGCTGCTCAAGGACAGCCTGGCCCTGGTCGCGCTGCTGGCCTACCTGCTGTTCCTGAACTGGCAGCTCACCCTGATCGTGTTCCTGATCGTGCCCGGCGTGGCGCTGATCATGCGCACCCTGTCGCGGCGGCTGTACCGCATCGCGCGCAACACCCAGACCGCCACCAACGACCTGGCTTACGTGGTGGAAGAAAACGTGCTGGCGGCCCGCGTGGTGCGCCTGCACGGCGCCCAACCCGCGCAGGCCGGCCGCTTCGCCACCCTGAGCGCCGCATTGCGCCGCCTGGCCCTGAAATCCGCGGTGGCATCGGCCGCGATCACGCCGCTGACCCACATGCTGGCCGCCGGCGCCCTGTCGGCGGTGATCTGCATCGCCCTGTGGCAATCACGCGATGGCCTGACCATCGGCACCTTCGCCTCCTTCATCACGGCCATGCTGATGCTGATCGCACCGATCAAGCGGCTGTCCGAGGCAGCCAGCCCGATCGCGCGCGGCCTGGCGGCGGTGCAGCGGGCGATCGACCTGGTCGAGCACACCCCCGCCGAGAGCGGCGGCCGCTACGCGCCGGGGCGGGCCCTGGGCCGCATCGGGCTGCGCGACGTCACGGTGCGGTACCGCGGCGATGCCTCACCCGCCCTGGACCGCGTCACGCTGGATGTGGAGCCCGGCCGCATCGTGGCCCTGGTCGGGCCCTCCGGCTCGGGCAAGACCACGCTGGCCAACCTGCTGCCCCGGTTCGTGGTGCCCGATGCAGGCCAGGTGCTGCTGGACGGGCACGATGTGGCCGACTGGGACCTGCAGGCCCTGCGCGACCAGTTCGCGCTGGTCAGCCAGGACGTGGTGATGTTCAACGGCAGCCTTGCCGCCAACATCACCATGGACGCGCCGATGGATCGGCACCGGCTGGACCAGTGCGTAGCCGGCGCCAACCTGCGCGAACTGGTGGATTCGCTGCCGCAAGGCCTGGAGACCGTGACCGGCCACAACGCGACGGAGCTGTCCGGCGGCCAGCGCCAGCGGCTGGCGATCGCACGCGCCCTGTACAAGGATGCGCCCGTGCTGATCCTGGACGAGGCCACCTCGGCCCTGGACGCCGCCTCCGAACGGCTGGTGCAGGAGGCCCTGCAGCGGCTGATGGCCGGCCGCACCACGCTGATCATCGCGCACCGCCTGTCGACCATCGAACACGCGGACCAGGTGGTGGTGCTCGAGGCCGGCCGCATCGCCGAGACCGGCTCGCATGCGCAGCTGCTGGCGCGCGGCGGGCTGTACGCGCACCTGCACGCGCTGCAGGCGGGCACGCCGTGACGCCCGCGGTGTCCCCGCGCACGGACCTGTTCCTCGCCGCCTCGCTGACGGCCCTGGGCTTTTTCCTCCCCTTTTCCGTGGCGGCCACCTCGACGCTCATGGCCATCCTGATCCTCATGACGCTGGTCCTGGCGCGGGCCTGGTGGCAGACCCGCGCCTGGCGAGACCCCGTGATGCTGCTCGGCCTGGCCCTGCTCGCTTTCATCGTGATGCGCAGCGCTGCCGACGGCGCCGAAGGCTGGCGGGCCGCGCTGCGGTACCGCGAACTCGCCTTCGCCGTGATCCTGCTCGGCCTGTTCCGGCTGGTCACCCTGCGCGAAGGATTCCTGGCCGGCCTGGTCGCGGGGTCGCTGCTGTACGCCGCCGTCCATTGGGTCAGCCTCGCCCGGCCGGAGCTTGCCCTGGCGCTGCAGCCGCATCGCATTTCGGCCGGGTTCATCTTCGCCGTGACGGCGTTCCTGATGCTGCGGCAGGCCACCGGCAGCCCCGGCAAGCGCCTGTGGCTGGCCGGCGCCGCCTTCCTCGCGCTCTCGGTTTTCTTCGCCATGGGCGGGCGCACGGGCTACGTCGTCCTGCTCCTGCTCGCCGGCTGCGCCGCCTGGCTGCACAGCCCCCCCCAGTGGCGCTGGACCGCGTTGTTGCTGGTGCCGCTGGTGATCGGCGCCATGGCCCTGGGCTCCGGGACCGCCCGCCAGCGCCTGGCCGAGAGCGCAGCCGGTTCGCAGCCCGCGGCCGACGGCACCCTCACGGGCACCGGCATCCGCATCGAACTGGTCCGCAACGGGGCCGAACTCGCTCGCCGCCACTGGAAGGCCGGCGCGGGCTACGGGCAATACTCGCGGCTGCACCGGCAGGTGGCGCAGGAACGTTACGCGTCGGATCCGCAGCGGCGGCACTACCTCCAGCAGCACTGGATCGCCAGCGAAAACCCGCACAGCGAGTACGTGATGCAGCTCGTGGGAGGCGGCGTCGCGGCGCTGGCCTTGTTCCTGGCCTGGCTGGCCGCGCCGGCGGTGCGGGCGGGGAGCAGCCGGCACACGCGGGCCACCCTCGCCTGCGTCGCGCTCGCCTTTGCCGTCGGCTGCCTGTTCAACTCCATGCTGATGGACTTCGTGGAAGCGCACTTCTACGTGGCGGTCCTGGCCTGGCTGCTCTCGGCCCCGCCCGAATCCGCCTGATGCAGCGCATCCTGGTCGTCGCCACCCGCCAGATCGGCGACGTGCTGCTGACCACGCCGCTGATCGCCGCGGCACGGGAGCGCTGGCCACAGGCCCGCATCGACGTGCTGGGATTCGCCGGCACGCTGGGCATGCTGCGCGGCAACCCCGGTATCACCGAGCTGATCGAGACGCCAGCGCGCCTGGGCTGGGGCGGGTTCTGGCGCCTGGCGCACAGCCTGTGGCGCCGCTACGACCTGGCCCTGGTGACCCAGCCCAGCGACCGCGCCCATCTGATCGCGTGGATCGCCGCAGCGTGCCGCACCGGCATCCTTGCGCGGCAGCACGGCAGCAACTGGTGGAAAAAGCGCCTGCTGCGCCACGTCGTGACCAGCGGCGGCGACCTCGGCGCAGTGCACGTGGTGCAGGAAAAGCTCGAGCTGCTGGCGCCCTGGCTCCCGGCGCAGGCGCCGGCGCCGGCGGTGCAGGCGCCAGCTGGCGCGGCCCTGCCTGCGCAGCTGCAATCGCAGTTGCAAGCGGGCGCCGTCGTCGTGCACGTGCCTTCCATGTGGGCCTACAAGCAGTGGCCGGTCGCGAGCTACCGGGCGCTGGTGCGGGAGCTGCTGGCGCGCGGCCGCCAGGTGGTGCTCACCGGCGGACCCGGCGCCCGCGACCGCGAATGCATCGCGCCGCTGCTGGACCTGGCGCCGGCGCCGCAGCTGCTGGACGTGTCGGGCCGGCTCGAGTTCGGCCAGCTCGCCACCGTGCTGCGCCAGGCGGCGCTGTACATCGGTCCGGACACTTCGGTATCGCACCTGGCCGCCGCGGCGGGCGTTCCGACGCTGGCGATCTTCGGCCCCACCAACCCGCAGCGCTGGGCGCCGTGGCCGGGCCGCCCCGGCACGCAGGCGCTCTTCCAGCGGTCCGCGCTGGCGCAGCAGGTGGGCAACGTCACGCTGCTGCAAGGCGGCCTGCACTGCGTGCCCTGCGGACGCGCCGGCTGCGACGACCACCACCACAGCCGCAGCGACTGCCTGGTGGCGATCACGCCGGAGCGGGTGCTGCAGCAGGTGACGGTCCTCTTGGACCGTCATCCCCGCGCAGGCGGGGACCCAGAACGCACGCTAAGCGTGCTCCCCCGAAGCCCTGGATTCCCGCCTGCGCGGGAATGACGCACTACAAAAGCACGATGTCGTACTGTTCCTGTCCCATCGCGCTTTCGCTTTGCAGCGAGATCGGCTTGCCGATGAAGTCGGACAGGCCGGCCAGGTGCTGGCTTTCCTCGTCCAGGAACAGCTCCACCACCTTCGGCGAGGCGACCACGCGGTATTCGCGCGGGTTGAACTGCCGGGCCTCGCGCAGGATCTCGCGCAGGATGTCGTAGCAGACGCTGCGGGCCGTCTTGACGATGCCCTTGCCCTCGCAGGCCCCGCAGGGCTCGCACAGCATGTGGGCCAGGGACTCGCGCGTGCGCTTGCGGGTCATCTCCACCAGGCCCAGCTGCGAGAAGCTGCCGGCCATGGTTTTGACGCGGTCGCGCGCCAGCTGCTTGCGGAACTCGGACAGCACCGCTTCGCGATGGTCCTCGCGCTGCATGTCGATGAAGTCCACGATGACGATGCCGCCCAGGTTGCGCAGCCGCAGCTGGCGGGCTATCGCATGGGCGGCTTCCAGGTTGGTCTTGAAGATGGTGTCGTCGAAATTGCGGGCGCCCACGAAGCCCCCGGTGTTGACGTCCACCGTGGTCAGCGCCTCGGTCTGGTCCACGATCAGGTAGCCGCCCGACTTGAGCTCCACGCGCCGGCCGAGCGCCTTGGCGATCTCCTCGTCGATATTGAACAGGTCGAAGATCGGACGCTCGCCCTTGTACAGCTGCAGCCGCTCGGCCGCCTGCGGCATGAACTCGCGCCCGAAAGCCTGCAGGTGGGCGAACTGCTCGCGCGAATCGATGCGGATGGCCTGCGTCTCTTCCGTCACCAGGTCGCGCAGCACGCGCTGCAGCAGGCTCAGGTCCTGGTGCAGCAGCGACTTGGCCGGCAGCCGGGTGGAAGCCTCGCGGATGCGGGCCCAGGTCTTGCGCAGGTAGGCGATGTCGTCGGCCAGTTCGCCGTCGGAGGCTTCTTCGCCGTTGGTGCGCAGGATGAAGCCTCCGCCCCCTCCCGCCGATGCATCGCCGACCAGCCGCGTGAGCCGGGCGCGCAAGGCGTCGCGCTGGTCGGTCGGGATCTTCTGCGACACGCCCACGTGGTCGTCCTGCGGCAGGAACACCAGCAGCCGGCCGGCGATGCTGATCTGGGTGGACAGGCGCGCGCCCTTGGTGCCGATCGCATCCTTGATCACCTGCACCATCAGCGACTGCCCCTCGAACACCTGCTTCTCGATGGGCACCTGCGGCTGCGCGTGGCGCGCGGCGCCGTCAGCGTCCGACGCGCGCTGGTGCGGCACATGGCCGTTGGCATGCAGATCGGCCACATGCAGGAAGGCGGCCCGCTCCAGGCCGATGTCTATGAAGGCCGACTGCATGCCGGGCAGCACGCGCGCCACCTTGCCCAGGTAGACGTTGCCCACCAGGCCGCGCTCCAGGGTGCGCTCCACGTGCAGTTCCTGCACCGCGCCGCTCTCGACGACGGCCACCCGCGTCTCCTGGGGCGACCAGTTGATGAGGATGTCCTGCTGCATGTTCTCTTGCCCCCTAGGCCTGGATGCCGAAGGCTCGCAGCAATGTCGCTGTCTCGTGCATCGGCAAGCCCATGATGCCCGAATAGCTGCCGCTGATGTGCGAAACATGGGCCGCGGCGCGGCCCTGCACCGCATAGGCGCCGGCCTTTCCCATCGGCTCGCCGGTGGCGACATAGTCGCGGATCTGCGCCGGCGTCAGCCGGGCGAACGTCACGCGCGATTCGCTCAATGCCGTGACGCGTTTGCGGCCCTGCTGAATGGCCAGGGCCGTGAGGACGCGGTGCGTCCGGCCCGACAACTCGCGCAGCATCCGTGCCGCTTCGCGCTCGTCAGCAGGCTTGCCGTAGATCGTGCGTCCCAGGGCCACCGTGGTGTCGGAACACAGCACCGGGGCTGCCGGCAGGCCCCGGCGCTTCAGCCGCTCCAGCGCCGCGTCGAGCTTCAGTCCGGTGACCCGCTGCACGTAACGCGCAGGCGCCTCGCCGGGCAGCACGGCTTCGATGCTTTCCGTGTCCTCGCCTTCGTCGGGCAACAGCAGCTCATGCCGCACGCCCAGTTGCTCGAGCAGCTGGCGCCGGCGCGGGCTCTGGGAAGCCAGGTAGATGAAGCGAACACTGTCGTTCCCGCGAAGGCGGGGACCCAGGGCGCTCTGGATTCCCGCCTTCGCGGGAATGACAGATTGGCTACTCACGGTGGTACGGATGGTTGGCATTGATCGACCAGGCCCGGTACAGCTGCTCGGCCAGCAGCACGCGGACCATGGCATGGGGCAAGGTCAGGTCCGACAGCCGGAGGCGCTCGTGGGCGGCCTGGCGGAACGCCGGCTGAAGGCCATCGGGGCCGCCGATCACCAGGGCCACGGTGTCGCCCTCCAGTTGCCAGGCCTGGAGCTTGGCCGCCAAAGCCTGGGTGGTGAGGGAAGTGCCGCGCTCGTCCAGGGCCACGATGCGTGCACCCCTGGGAATGGCGGCTTCGATGCGCTCGCGCTCGGCCGCATACAGCGTCTCCAGCGACTTGGAAGCACGGGGTTCGGTCTTGACGGCCTTGAGTTCCAGCCGCAGCTCGGGCGGAAACCGCTTGGCGTAGTCGTCCCAGGCCGTCTGCGCCCAGTCGGGAACCCGCTGGCCGACCGCGACGACGACCAGCTTCACTTGCGCGCGGGCGCCTTCCTGGCCGCAGCCTTCCTGGCCGGTGCCTTAGCGGGTGCCTTGGCCGGGGCCCTGGCGGGGACCTTGCCTGCGGTCTTCTTCGCGGCCGCCTTCCTGGCCGGCGGCTTGGCCTTGGCCGCCTGCTCGGCCTGCTTCACGGCGGTCTTGGCGGCGCTGCTGCGCTTGAGGGTGGTCTTGGCGGGGGCCTTCTTGGCGGCCGACTTCACCGGCGGCGCAGGCGGTGCCCCGGCCGGCTTGGGCACGCCGAAACGCAGCCGCACCGGCTTGTCGCCCCAGATCTCTTCCAGGTGGTAGTAGGTGCGGATGGCCGGTTGCATGATGTGCGCCACGGCCTGGCCGCAGTCCACGATGATCCACTCGCCGTTCTCCTCGCCCTCGATGCGCGGCTTGGGAAAGCCCGCCTCGCGCACCGCATCGCGCACGCTGGCGGCCAGCGCCTTGGTCTGGCGGTTGGAGGTGCCCGAGGCGACGATGACCCGCTCGAACAGCGGCGAGAGATGTTCGGTGTTGAAGACCTCGATGTCCTGCGCTTTCACGTCTTCCAGCCCATCGACGATGGCTCGCTGAAGTCGTTGGGTGTCTTTCTTGGCGCTCGTGTCTTGGGTCATCAGCTCGATGGGTAAAGGTGGTGTCGGTCAATATAACGTGCCACGCCCTCGGGAACCAGATGGTCTATTCCCTGCCCGGCCGCTACGCGTTCGCGGATCTCGGTGGCGCTCACCGGCATCGGCGGCAGCTCGACCGCCTGCCACCGGCCCGCCGGCAGCTTCGAAGCATCAAAAGGGGCTGCGGCCCGCACAGGTCGTGCCCGTTCAGCTATTGAAATAGTAGCAATCCGGATGATCTCGGCGGCCTCGCGCCAGCTGTGCAAGGCTTCGGCCTGGTCGGCGCCGATCACCAGCAGCAACTCGGCTTGCGGGAACTCGGCGCGCAGCTCGCGCAAGGTGTCCACCGTGTAGGTGGGGCCGGCGCGGCGCAGTTCGCGGCCGTCGACGACGGTGCGGGGGACCTCGCCGAAGGCGAGTTGCGCCATGGCCAGCCGGTGCCCGGCCGACGTGAGCTCGCGCGACTTGTGCCAGGCCTGGCCGGTCGGAAACACCCGCAGTTCATCCAGGGCCAGCTGGTCGACGGCAGCCCGCGCCAGTGCCACATGGGCCCGGTGCGGCGGATCGAACGCGCCGCCGAACATGCCGATGCGGCGTGGGTCGCTGCCCACCAAGCGGGCGTTCGCGCCTTGGGACGGGCCGGCGCCCGTCAAACCCAGTCCCTTCGCACCAGGAACTTCTTGTACAGGTCGTCTTCGGGTGACCCGGGCCGGGTCTGGCGCTGGTAGGCCCAGGCGGCCAGCGGCGGCATCGACAGCAGGATCGATTCGGTGCGGCCGCCCGACTGCAGGCCGAAGTGCGTGCCGCGGTCCCACACCAGGTTGAACTCGACGTAGCGGCCGCGCCGGTACAGCTGGAAGTCGCGTTCGCGCTCGCCATAAGGCATGTCCTTGCGGCGCTCCACGATCGGAAGGTAGGCGGCCAGGAACGAGTCGCCGACCGCGCTGAGCATGGCGAGGCCGCCGTCGAAGCCCAGTTCCGAGAAATCGTCGAAGAAGATGCCGCCGATGCCGCGCTGCTCATTGCGGTGCTTGAGGTAGAAGTACTCGTCGCACCAGGTCTTGAAGCGCGGGTACTTGTCGCCGCCGAAAGGCTCCAGCGCGTCCCGGCAGGTGGTGTGGAAATGCACCGCGTCTTCCTCGAAGCCGTAGCAAGGCGTCAGGTCCATGCCGCCGCCGAACCAGAACACGGGCTGGCCCGAACCGGAGCTTCGCTGGCTGTCCGTCGGCGTGGCCGAGAGCATGCGCACATTCATGTGCACGGTGGGCGCGAACGGGTTGCGCGGGTGGAACACCAGCGACACGCCCATGGCCTCGAACGGCGCGCCGCTCAGCTCTGGACGGTGCTGCGTCGCCGACTTCGGCAGGCTGGGCCCGAACACGTGCGAGAAGCCGCAGCCGGCGCGCTCGAACACCGCGCCCTGCTCCAGGATCATGGTGATGCCGTCGCCCTGCAGCGGCTCGTCGGGCTCCTTCTTCCAGCGTTCCTTGAAGAAGGGTTTGCCGTCGATGGCGCTGATGGCGTCGGTGATGCGCGCCTGCAGGTCCTGCAGCAAGGCGCGAACGGTGGCTTGCGGCGTCACGGGATCAGCTGCGCACCGCGCGGTGGCCGATGTCCTGGCGGTACTGGGCGCCCGCGAAATGGATGCCCTTGGCCACCTCGTAGGCGCGCTGCTGGGCAGACTTGACGCTGTCGGCCAGCGCGGTGACGCACAGCACGCGGCCGCCCGAGGTCACCAGCGCGCCGTCCTTGCGGGAGGTGCCGGCGTGGAAAACCATCGCGTCGGCCGTGTCCTTGGGCAGGCCGGTGATGGCATCGCCCTTGCGCGGGTTCAGCGGATAGCCGCCGGCGGCCATCACCACCCCCAGCGCCACGCGCCGGTCCCATTGCAGCTCCACCTGGTCCAGCGTGCCGCCGGTGGCGGCCATCATCACGTCGAACAGGTCGGACTTCAGCCGCATCATGATCGGCTGGGTCTCGGGGTCGCCCAGGCGGCAGTTGAATTCCAGCGTCTTGGGCTTGCCTTTGCCGTCGATCATCAGCCCGGCGTACAGGAACCCGGTGAACGGGATGCCGTCCTTTTCCATGCCCTTGATGGTGGGCAGGATGATCTCGCGCATGGCCAGCGCATGGACCTTGGGCGTGACCACCGGGGCCGGCGAGTACGCGCCCATGCCGCCGGTGTTCGGCCCCTGGTCGCCGTCCTGCAGGCGCTTGTGGTCCTGGCTGGTGGCCAGCGCCGTGACGTTCCTGCCGTCGCACAGCACGATGAAGCTGGCCTCCTCGCCCTGCAGGAACTCCTCGATCACCACGCGGGCGCCGCCGTCGTTGTGCTGTATTCCGAGGGACGCACCCAGCTTGTCCTCCAGCAGCATGAAGTCGATCGCCTCGTGCGCCTCGGCGGCGGTCATCGCGACCACCACGCCCTTGCCCGCCGCCAGGCCATCGGCCTTGACCACGATAGGCGCGCCCTTCCTGTCGATGTACGCATGGGCGGCGGCCGGGTCGGAGAAGGTCTCGTACTCGGCCGTGGGAATGCCGTGCCGCTTCATGAACGCCTTGGAAAAAGCCTTGGAGCTTTCCAGCTGCGCCGCGGCCCGCGTCGGTCCGAAGGTGCGCAGGCCGTGGGCCTGGAACTCGTCCACCACGCCGGCGGCCAGGGGCGCCTCGGGGCCCACCACCGTCAGGGCGATCTTTTCCTTCAGCGCCCAGTCGCGCAGCGCCGCGAGGTCCGTGATCGGCACGTTTTCCAGCCGCGAATCCAGCGCGGTGCCGCCATTGCCCGGCGCCACGTAGACGGCCTGCACCTTGGGCGACTGCGCCAGCTTCCAGGCCAGCGCATGCTCGCGGCCGCCGCCGCCGATGACGAGGACTTTCAAATCACACCATCCGTTCGCCAGCCGCCACCCGTTAGGGCTGAGCTTGTCGAAGCCCTCGGCGGCGTCACGGCGAGCCCTTCGACAAGCTCAGGGCGAACGGCAGGGTGAAGCGCTTGAACGGGATATCGCTTCATTCGGTGATGGCGGCGTTGTGGAACACGGCTTGCACGTCGTCCAGGTCTTCGATCATGTCCAGCAGCTTCTGCATCCTGGCGGCGTCCTCGCCGGCCAGGTCGATGGAGTTCTCGGGCCGCCAGGTGACCTCGGCCACCTCAGGCTTCAGGCCCGCGGCTTCCAGCGCGTTCTTGACGGCTTCGAAGGAGCCGGGTGCGGTCAGCACCTCGATGGCGCCGTCCTCGTCGGTGATCACGTCGTCGGCGCCGGCCTCCAGCGCCACCTCCATCACCTTGTCTTCGCTGGTGCCGGGCGCCAGGATGAGCTGGCCCAAGTGCTTGAACTGGAACGCCACCGATCCTTCTGTGCCCATGTTGCCGCCGTACTTGCTGAACACGTGCCGGACCTCGGCCACGGTGCGCACCTTGTTGTCGGTCATGGTGTCCACGATGATCGCCGCGCCGGCGATGCCGTAGCCTTCATAGCGGATTTCCTCGTAGTGCACGCCTTCGAGGTTGCCGGTGGCCTTGTCGATGTTGCGTTTGACGGTGTCGGCCGGCATGTTGGCGGCCTTGGCCTTTTCCACCGCCAGCCTCAGCCGCGGGTTGGCCGCCAGGTCGCCGCCGCCCTGGCGGGCCGCGACCATGATCTCCCGGATCACCCGCGTCCAGACCTTGCCGCGCTTCTCATCCTGGCGGCCCTTGCGGTGCTGGATATTCGCCCATTTGCTGTGACCGGCCACTGAAGAATCCTTGTTCGCTATATTGCTGTGGCCCTCATTTTACTTTTGATGCCATGCCCGACCCCCTGCTGATCGCCAAACACGGCGCCACCGAGTGCCACCTGCTCCCGGGGCTGGCCAACCGCCACGGGCTGGTCACCGGCGCCACCGGCACCGGCAAGACCGTGACCCTGCAGACCCTGGCGGAGAGTTTTTCGCGCATCGGGGTGCCGGTTTTCCTGGCCGACGTGAAGGGGGACCTCACCGGCATCAGCCAGCCCGGGGCGATTTCCGGCAAGTTGGCCCAGGTGATCCAGGAGCGCGGCCTGCCGCTGCCCGAGCCCCGGGCGTGCCCCACCACGCTGTGGGACGTGTTCGGTGAGCAAGGCCACCCGGTGCGCGCCACCGTCTCCGACATGGGCCCGCTGCTGCTGGCGCGCATGCTGGATCTGAACGAGACGCAGGCCGGCGTGCTGAACCTGGTGTTCAAGATCGCCGACGACAACGGCCTCCTGGTGCTGGACCTGAAGGACCTGCGCGCCATGCTGCAGTACATCGGCGACAACGCCGCCGAGTTCCGCACCCGGTACGGCAACGTCAGCGCGGCCAGCGTCGGCGCCATCCAGCGCGGGCTGCTGCAGATCGAATCGCAGGGCGGTGACAAGTTCTTCGGCGAGCCCATGCTCGACATCAACGACTTCATGCAGACGGTCAACGGCAAGGGGGTCGTCAACGTCCTGGCCGCCGACAAGCTGATGAATTCGCCGCGGCTGTACGCCACCTTCCTGCTGTGGATGCTCAGTGAGCTGTTCGAGCAACTGCCCGAGATCGGCGACCCGGACAAGCCCAAGCTGGTGTTCTTCTTCGACGAAGCGCATTTGCTGTTCAACGAGGCGCCGAAGGTGCTGATCGAGCGGATCGAGCTGGTCGTGCGGCTGGTCCGCTCCAAGGGCGTCGGCGTGTATTTCGTCACGCAGAACCCGCTGGACATTCCGGACAGCGTGCTGGCGCAGCTGGGCAACCGCGTCCAGCATGCCTTGCGCGCCTTCACGCCGCGCGACCAGAAGGCGGTCAAGGCCACCGCCCAGACCATGCGCCAGAAGCCGGGCCTGGACATCGAGACCGCGATTACCGAGCTGGCGGTGGGCGAGGCCCTGGTGAGCCTGCTGGACGCCAAGGGGCGGCCCAGCATCACCGAGCGGGTGTTCGTGATCCCACCCGGCAGCCAGATCGGCATCATCACGCCGGCCCAGCGGCAGCAGCTGATGGCCGGCTCGCTGGTGGCCGGCGCCTACGAAAAGACCCAGGACCGCGAATCGGCCTACGAGAAGCTCAAGGCCCGGGCGGAGCAGGAGCCCGCCGCGACCACGTCGGGCGGCGGCGGCGCCACCGACAAGGCGAGCGGCAGCGCCATGGGCGGCCTCGGCGACATCCTGTTCGGCTCCACGGGCCCGCGCGGCGGCAAGCGCGAAGGGCTGGCCGAGATGATGGCCAAGGCGGCGGTCCGCACCATCGGCAGCACCGTGGGCCGCGAAATCATCCGCGGCGTGCTGGGCGGATTGCTCGGCGGCAAGCGGCGGTGAGTTGCCTGGCCCTGCGTCGTTGGATATACTTTTGCTTCACGTATATCCAGGAGTAGAGCCATGCAGGTGTCGAAGTGGGGCAACAGCCTGGCCATCCGTTTGCCCGCGTCCGTGGTCGAGGCGTTGCAGCTCAGTGAAGGCGATGACATCGAAGTGACCGTGGCCGGCGAGCGCGCCTTCGAGATCGGCCGCAAACCCGGGCGCCAGGCCCTGCTGGCGCGTTTGCGAAAGTACCGCGGCGCCCTGCCTGGCGATTTCAAGTTCGACCGCATCGAGGCGAATGGCCGCGGCTAGGCCCTTCCTGGACAGCAACGTCCTGCTCTACCTGTTTTCGGCCGACGCGGCGAAGGCGGACCGCGCCGAGACCCTGCTGGAGGCCGGCGGGCATGTCAACGTGCAGGTGCTCAACGAGATCACCAACGTGGCCCGCCGGAAAATGGCCATGCCTTGGCCTGAAGTCGACGACGCGCTGGCGGTGATCCGGTCGTTGTGCACGGCGGAGCCGCTCACCCTGGACGTGCATGACCGCGGGCGTGCGGTCGCGCAGCGCCACGGACTCAGCGTCTGGGATTCGATGATCGTGGCGGCCGCGCTGGTGGCGGGCTGCGACATCCTTTATTCAGAAGACATGCACGATGGGCTGCGCATCGACGGCCAGTTGCGCATCGTCAACCCTTTCGACCACTAGAGCGACATGCCGCCCATGCTGCCCACTTTCGACGACGTCACCGCCGCCGCCCGGCGCCTCAAAGGCATCGCCCACCGCACTCCCGTGCTGCGCTCCTCCACCCTGGACGCGCAGATGGGCGCGCAGCTGTTCTTCAAGTGCGAGAACTTCCAGCGCATGGGCGCGTTCAAGTTCCGCGGCGGCTACAACGCGCTGGCCAAGTTCACGGCGGAACAGAAGAAGCGCGGCGCGCTCGCCTTTTCCTCGGGCAACCATGCCCAGGCGGTGGCGCTGGCCGCGCGCCTGCTCGGCATGCCGGCGGCGATCGTGATGCCGCAGGATGCGCCGGCGGCCAAGCTGGCGGCCACCCGCGGCTACGGCGCCGAGGTCATCACCTATGACCGCTTCAAGGAAGACCGCGAAGTGATCAGCCGCGAGCTCGCCCAGGAGCGCGGCATGACGCTGATCCCGCCGTTCGACCACGAAGACGTGATCTCGGGCCAGGGCACGGCGGCGCTGGAGCTGTTCGAGGAAGTCGGTGGACTCGACCACCTGTTCGTCTGCATGGGCGGCGGCGGGCTGATCAGCGGCTGCGCGCTGGCCGCCCGCACGATGGCGCCCCGCTGCAAGGTTTACGGCGTCGAGCCCGAGGCGGGCAACGACGGCCAAACGTCGTTCCGCACGGGCGAGCGCGTCAAGATCGACGTGCCCCGCACGATTGCCGACGGTGCGCAGACCCAGCAGGTCGGGCAGATCACCTTCGAGGTCATTCGCCGTAACGTGGACGACATCTTCACCGCCTCCGATGCCCAGCTGGTGGACTGCATGCGCTTCTATGCCGAGCGCATGAAGATGATCGTCGAGCCCACCGGCTGCCTGTCGCTGGCGGGGGCGCAGCACTGCGGCCTGGACCTGAAGGGCGCGCGTGTCGGCGTGCTCATCAGTGGCGGGAATGTCGATTTGGCGAGGTTTGCGGAGCTGATGAGGTGACGTCATTCCCGCGCAGGCGGGAATCCAGTGCTTGCGACCTCTGGAGCCCCGCCTGCGCGGGGACGACGGCCCATTCAGGCCCTCGCCTGCTGTACATTGCCTTTTTTGAGGGCACGCCATGCCAGTTGACGCTTCTTCGGCCCCGCGCCACATTCGCCTGACCTCGCACAGCAGCGGCTCCGGATCGCTGCCGATCCGCTGGGGCGCGGCCACTGCCGCCGAACGCGGGCCCGTGGTCGGCACCACCATGCAACGCGGCCACCGCAACGTGATCGGCACCCACAGCGGTTCCTACAGCGTGTACCGCGCGCTGGCCGTCGCCGCCGGCGCCCTGTCCCGCGAGCACCGTGCCGACCTCACCAACACCTCGCCCACCGACGAGATCGGGCCCTACCCGCAGTGGAGCGACCCCGCCAAGATCGTCAGCCTCGACCCCTGGGGCGCCGCCGTGGCCGACGTGTTCTCCACCGAACTGGCGGCCGGCTACGACATCCGCCCCACCATCGCGGTGACCAAGGCCCACGTGATCCTGCCCGAGGTGATCGACGCCCTGCAGAAAGGCCGGCTCAAGGCCGACGGCAAGTTCCTCACCGCCGGCGGCGCCGCCATGGTGACCAAGGCCGCGATCGAGCCCGTGTGGTACCTGCCGGGGGTGGCCCGGCGCTTCGGCTGCTCCGAGACCGACCTGCGGCGCGTGCTGTTCGAAGAAACCGGCGGCATGTACCCCGAGCTGGTCACGCGCAGCGACCTCGAAGTGTTCCTGCCCCCCATCGGCGGCCAGACCATCTACATCTTCGGCGACCCGCACGATCTGGCCAACCCCGCCGTCGAACTCACGGCCCGGGTGCATGACGAGTGCAACGGCTCGGACGTGTTCGGCTCCGACATCTGCACCTGCCGCCCCTACCTGACGCACGCGATCGAGGAATGCATCCGCGGCGCCCAGCCCGTGGAGGCCGGCGGCCGCGGCGGCGTCGGCCTGATCGCCTACTCGCGCAAGGAAGGCCGCGCGCTGGGCGAAGTGACCAAGTTCCTGGTCTACAACGCACGCAAGCGCCAGGTGGGCGGCGACACCGCCGACCAGTACTTCGCCCGCACCGAATGCGTGGCCGGCGTGCAGGACATGCGCTTCCAGGAGCTGATGCCCGACGTGCTGCACTGGCTGGGCATCCGCAAGATCCATCGGCTGGTGTCCATGAGCAACATGAAATTCGACGCCATCACGAACTCGGGCATCGAGATCGGCGAGCGCGTGAACATCCCCGACGAGCTGATCCCCGAAGACGCCCGGGTGGAAATGGATGCCAAGATGGCCGCCGGCTACTTCACGTCCGGCAAGGTGCCGGACGCCGAGCAACTCAAACAGACCAAGGGACGTGCCCTGGAATGACCGCCGACCTGAATCCTGCTACAGATTTTGTAACAGACCGCGCCCAGGCGGGGCGGGCTGCAGCCGAATTGCGCTCCACCAAGACGGTGCGCGAACGCTGCAGGCAGCTGCTCGAGCACATCCGCATCGGCCACTCGCACTGGTTCGAGCTGGACGAGCGGCGCATGGATGCCGCGGCCCAGGCGGTGGTCGAAGCCACGCGCAGGCGCTACCCCAAGCTGCACATCCCGCTGCACAGCCGCTGGCGCCATTTCGAAGCGGGCGGCGTGGACCGCAAGGCCCAGCTCGACAAGCTGCTCGAAGGCCTGCCCGCCGCCAGCCGCGCCAAGGCCATGATCGACCTGGCGGTGGTCAGCGTGCTGCTGGACGCGGGGGCCGGAGCGGACTGGAAGTACACCGAGTCCGCCACCGAGCAGACCTTCACCCGGTCCGAAGGCCTGGCGGTGGCGAGCTACCACGCCTTCACCGCCGGCATGTTCTCCAGCCGGAAAGACAAGCCGCTGCAGGTCGACGCCCAGGGCCTGCGCGCCCTGGTGACCGACCGGCTGGCGCAGGCCTTCCAGGTGAGCGAATCCAACCCGCTGGTGGGGCTGCAGGGCCGCGCCATCCTGCTGCGCCGCCTGGGCGAGACCCTGCAGGAGCAGCCCGAGATCTTCGGCGAGGAGAACCGGCCGGGCGAGCTGTTCGACATGCTGATCGGCGGTCCCGACGTCCCGCAAACGGCGGATGTGGCGGCGCACGACATCCTGTCGCAGATCCTGGAAACCATGTCCGGCATCTGGCCGCTGGGCAGCCGCCTGCACGGCGCGGCCCTGGGCGACTGCTGGCGCCACGGCGCCGCGCGCTCCGAAGGACCGGCGGACGGCTGGGTGCCGTTCCACAAGCTGTCGCAGTGGCTCACCTACTCGCTGCTGGAGCCTTTCCAGTGGGCCGGCGTCAACGTGAGGAACATCGACGCGCTCACCGGCCTGCCCGAGTACCGCAACGGCGGCCTGCTGATCGACAGCGGCGTGCTGCGCCTGCGCGACGCGCATTCGGCGCAGGAGGTCTGGCACCCGGGCGACGAGATCATCGTCGAATGGCGGGCCGCCACCGTGGCCTTGCTGGACGAACTGGCGATCAACGTCCGGCAGCAGCTGGGGGTGGATGAATCCCGCCTGCCCCTGGCCTGCGTACTGGAAGGCGGCACCTGGGCGGCCGGGCGCGAACTCGCCGGCCGGCAGCGCAACGGCCTGCCACCGCTGCAGGTGCACAGCGACGGCACGGTGTTTTGAGGTCATCCCTTCTTCCCCGCCAAGGTACGCCTATGGGGCGTCATCCCCGCGAAGGTGACGCCAATCGGCGTCATCCCCGCGAAGGTGACGCCGATCGGCGTCATCCCCGCGAAGGCGGGGACCCAGAGAAAGGGCGCAAGCCCTGGATCCCCGCCTCCGCGGGATGACGACAGGATCCCCGCCTCCGCGGGGATGACGACAGGATCCCCGCCTTTGCGGGGATGACGACAACGAGAAAGAAAAGGCGAGCAATGTCCAAGGTCCACCTCATCGACCACCCCCTGGTGCAGCACAAGCTGACGCTGATGCGCAAGAAGACGGCCAGCACCAACAGCTTTCGCCGCCTGCTGGGCGAGCTGGCGTCGCTGATGGCGTACGAGGTGACGCGGGACATGGCCTTGTCCGACGTGGAGATCGAGACGCCGCTGGAAACCACCACCGGCAAGGTGATCGACGGCAAGAAGCTGGTGTTCGTCTCCATTCTGCGGGCCGGCACCGGCATCCTGGACGGCATGCTGGGCGTGGTGCCCGGCGCCCGCGTCGGCCACATCGGCCTGTACCGCGACCCGAAGACGCTGACCGCGGTGGAGTACTACTTCAAGATGCCGCAGGAGATGCACGAGCGCGACGTGGTCGTGGTCGATCCGATGCTGGCTACCGGCAACAGCGCCATCGCCGCGGTGGAGCGCCTGAAGGAGCTCAAGCCCAAGTCGATCAAGTTCGTGTGCCTGCTCACCTGCCCCGAGGGCATCCGGGCGCTGCAGACGGCGCACCCCGACGTGCCGATCTTCACCGCCGCCATCGACCGCCAGCTCAACGAGCACGGCTACATCCTCCCCGGCCTGGGCGACGCCGGCGACCGGATCTTCGGCACCAAATAACCATGCGTCTCCTGCCTTTTCTCCCTCTCCCCTTGGGAGAGGGTCGGGGTGAGGGCTGGGCCGCCGCCCTGCTGCTGAGCTGCCTGTGCACCTTCGCGCAGGCCGCCCCTTTCACCCCCGCCAACGACGCCGAAATCGTCGAGCGCCTGCCGCTGGCCACGGACCCCGCCGCGCGCCGCGTCGAATCGCTGCGCCGCCAGCTGGCCGCCCGCCCCGGCGACACGGCGCTGGCGGTCGAAGTGGCGCGCCGCTATTTCGAGCTGGCCATGGCCCAGGGCGACCCGCGGCTGGTGGGCTATGCGCAGGCGGCCCTGGCGCCGCTGAAGGGCAAGGCCGACCAGGACGGCGGCTACTGGCTGGTGCAGGGCCTGGTCCAGCAGTACAGCCACGACTTCGAGGCGGCGCTGGCCAGCCTGGCCCGCTCCGCGCAGCTGGCCCCGCAATCGGCCGAGCCCCTGGCCTGGCGCGCGGCCATCTTCATGGTGCAGGCGCGCTACTCCGAGGCCCGCGCCGAATGCGAGAAGCTGGCCGCGCTGGCCGAACCGCTGCTCGCCACCGGATGCCTGGCCTACGTGCAGGCCTCCACCGGCGAGCTGCAGCCCGCCTACGACAGCCTGGCGGCCGCCGCAGCCGGCGCGCCCGCGGCCGCACCGGAGCTGCGCCTGTGGGCGCAGACCCGCCTGGCCGAGATGGCCGTGCGGCTGCAGCGGCCGGAGGTCGCCGAAGCGCATTTCAAGACAGCGCTGGCACTGGGCATCACCGACCAGTTCCTGCTGGGCGCCTACGCCGACTTCCTGCTCGCGCGCCAGCGCGCGCCCGAGGTGCTGCAGCTGCTGGCCGGCTGGGAGCGCTCCGACGTGCTGCTGCTGCGCATGGCACTGGCCGCCCGCGCCATATCGCACCCGCGCGCGGCGGAGTGGGTGTCGCAACTGCAGCAGCGCTTCAACGAGGCGGCGCGCCGCGGCGACAAACTGCACGAGCAGGAAGCCGCCCGGTTCGAACTGGAGTTGCAGGGCCATGCCGGGCCGGCGCTGGAGCTGGCCCGCAGCAACTACAGCAAGCAGAAGGAGCCGCGCGACGCCGAGATCCTGATGCGCGCCGCGCTGGCCGCGCTCCAGTCCGCGCCGGCACAGCCGGCGCTGGACTGGCTGCGCACCAGCCGCTACGAAGACCCGGTGCTCCAGGACCTGGCGCAGCAGCTGGAAGCGCGGAAGGCGAAGAAATGAAGCGGATCCAGGGACATCCGCTCAGCCCGCGGGAAAAACTTCGGTTCGGGCTGAGTCGATTTCCGTTCGGGCTGAGCCGTTTTCCGTTCGGGCTGAGCCGATTTCCGTTCGGGCTGAGCCGATTTCCGTTCGGGCTGGGCCGATTTCCGTTCGGGCCGGGGCGATTTCCGTTCGGGCTGGGCCGATTTCCGTTCGGGCCGGGGCGATTTCCGTTCGGGCTGAGCCTGTCGAAGCCCTCGCCACCCCTTCGGCAACCTCAGCGCGAACGGCAGGGCTGGTGGGCCGCCGTCCTGCTGATGTTCCTGTGCTTCCCGGCCCTGGCCCACAAGCCCAGCGACAGCTACCTCACCCTGCGCAGCGGCGAAGGCGGCGCGGTCACCGCGCGCTGGGACATCGCCCTGCGCGACCTGGACTACGTACTGGGACTGGACCGCGACGGCAACGGCGAGCTGACCTGGGGCGAGGTGCGCCAGCGTCAGGACGACATCACGCGCCTGGCCACCAGCAAGCTCTCGCTGGGCGAGCCGGCGCAGCCCTGTACCTGGGCCAGCGACGGGCCGCTGATGCTGGACCGGCACAGCGACGGCACCTACGCCGTGCTGGCCCTCAAGGCGCAATGCCCCCAGCCCAAAGACGTCCTCCCCGCCCGCTACTCGCTGTTCTTCGACGTGGATCCCACGCACCGTGGGCTGGTGCAGTGGCAGGCGCCGGGCCAGGGCACCTCGCAGCCGCTGGTGTTCAGCGCCGACCGCCGCGAGCAGGCCCTGGCGCTGCGGGACCCCAGCGCCTGGCACACCCTGCGCGACTACATCGTCGAAGGCGTCTGGCACATCTGGATCGGCCTGGACCACATCCTGTTTCTGCTGGCGCTGCTGCTGCCAGCCGTGCTGGTGCGGCGCGACCGGCAATGGCAGCCGGTGACGAGCCTGCGCGGAGCGGTGGTCGAAGTGGTCAAGGTGGTCACGGCGTTCACGGTCGCGCACTCCATCACGCTCAGCCTGGCCGCGCTGGACCTGCTGACCCTGCCGTCGCGGCTGGTGGAATCGGTGATCGCCGCGTCGGTGGTGCTGGCCGCCTTGAACAACCTGCGCGGAACGGTCGACCATCGCCGCTGGGTGATGGCCTTCGTCTTCGGCCTGATCCACGGCTTCGGCTTCGCCTCGGTGCTCACCGACCTGGGCCTGCCGCAAGACGCGCTGGTGCTGGCCCTGGTCGGCTTCAACGTGGGTGTCGAGCTCGGCCAGCTGGCCATCGTGGCGGCGTTCCTGCCGCCGGCGTTCTGGCTGCGGCGCACCGGGTTCTACCGCGTGGGTGTGCTGCAGGCCGGATCGGTGCTGATCGCGCTGCTGGCGCTGTGGTGGTTCGTGGAACGCGCCTTCAACATCTGACCTATCGGCAGCAAACACATCATGCTCGACCTCCTCATCACCAACGCCAGCCTGCCCGACGGCCGCACCGGCATGTCGGTGGCCGTGCAGGACGGCAAGATCGCCGAGGTCACGCCCGGGCTCACGGCGCCCGCGGGGGAGACCCTGGATGCCAAGGGTTACCTGCTGACGCCGCACTTCTGCGACCCGCACTTCCACATGGACGCGACGCTCAGCTATGGCCTGCCCCGCGTGAACGAGAGCGGCACGCTGCTGGAGGGCATCGCGGTGTGGGGCGAGCTCAAGCCCACGCTCAAGGCCGACGCCATCATCGAACGCGCGCTGACGTACTGCGACTGGGCCGTGGCGCGCGGCCTGCTGGCGATTCGCAGCCACGTGGACACCAGCGACCCCAGCCTGCTGGCGGTGGATGCGCTGCTGGAGGTCAAAAAGCGCGTGGCTGGCTACATAGCCCTCGAGCTGGTGGCGTTCCCGCAGGACGGGGTGCTGAGGTCCAAAGGCGGCGTGGAGAACCTCAAGCGCGCGCTGGACAAGGGCGTGGACATCGTCGGCGGCATCCCGCACTTCGAACGGACCATGAGCGAAGGCGCGGCCAGCGTCAAGCTGCTGTGCGAGATCGCCGCCGAACGCGGCAAGCTGGTGGACATGCACTGCGACGAGACCGACGACTCGCTGTCGCGCCACGTCGAGACCCTGGCCTTTGAGACCCAGCGGCTGGGCCTGCAGGGCCGCGTCAACGGCAGCCACTGCACGTCCATGCACAGCATGGACAACTACTACGTGAGCAAGTTGCTGCCGTTGATCGCCGAGAGCGGGGTCTCAGTGGTGGCCAACCCGCTGATCAACATCACGCTGCAGGGCCGGCACGACACCTATCCCAAACGCCGCGGCATGACCCGCGTGCCCGAGCTGATGGCTGCCGGCGTGAACGTGGCCTTCGGCCACGACTGCGTGATGGACCCCTGGTACGGCATGGGCTCGGGCGACATGCTGGAAGTGGCGCACATGGGCCTGCACGTGGCGCAAATGACCAGCCGGAAAGGCATCAAGGCCTGCTACGACGCCGTGACGGTGAACGCCGCGAAGGTGATGCACCTTCAGGGATACGGGATCGAGCAGGGTTGTGACGCGAGCTTTGTGCTGCTGCAGGCAAGGGATGTGGTGGAGGCGATTCGGCTCAGGGCCACCAGGCTGAAGGTCTGGCGAAAGGGAACGTCGCTGGCAGAAGCCGCCGAGAGTACCTCGCGCCTCCATGTGCCAGACAGGCCAGGCTCGACAGGATTTCAGGGCGCGGGCAGGTGACTGCGTTGACCGCTCACGGGTGGCCATTGGCGCGCCAATGGATCGAGCTCGATCCTGGCTAGAGCTGCGTGCGGTGCTAAGCTCTGGCAGACCCGATCACAGCGGAACAAGTGGCAACCAGTCCTCTCCGACGACACCTTTCCGTCCTGGTGCTTGCCGCCTTGCTGCCGATAGTCATCCTGGCTTTCGGCCTGACGGCAGCTCTGGTGCAACGCGAACGGGATCGCAGTGACCTCAACCAGCTCCAGACCGCCCGCGCCATCATGTTCGCGGTCGAAGCGGAGATGGAGCGCTCGATCTCCTCGCTTCAGACGCTGGCGTTGCACGACACCCTCAAGCGCGGTGACTTGGAGGCGTTCCGGCCCGCGGCGGTGAGCGCCCGTGACGCATTGGGCCTTTGGACAGACGTTCTGGTACTCGGACCCGCAGCCGAGCACCTGCTCAACCTCAAGCGAGCTGCGGGCGAGCCGCTGCCACCCCTGAACGACCCGCACAACGTGCTCGAGACGGTGCGCACGCGCCGCCCCTATGTCTCCCACACCATCGTGCGTGGGGCGCTTCAGGACAAGCCGTTCATCTCCGTCAGCGTGCCGGTCTTCGTCGATAGCGCGGTTCGGTACGTGTTGCTTGCCACCATGACATCCGAGTATTGGTCCCGGTGGCTGGCCGAGCGCGCGGTCAACGCAGGAACCGTGGCGATCATCGATCGGGATTTCGTCATCTTCGCCAGAAGCAAGGATGCGGAGCAGACGGCGGGCAAACCCGTCCAGGCGTGGTACCGGGAGGTCCTTGCTGCCCAGGACGAAGGCGTGGTGCGCGGCCGGGGCGTGATCCAGTCAGACGTGCAGCCGGCCTTCGTGCGAAGCGCACGCACGGGCTTGCGCGTGAACCTGGTCCAGCCGGGGCACATCATCGACGCGCCCGTCTGGCGAGCGGCCATTGTCCTTGTAGCTGGATCTCTGGTCACGATTGCCACCGCGCTTCTGATCGCATTCTGGCGGGCCAGGGTACTCACACGCGGCATCGCCGTCATGCGCCACGCGCTGCACCAGCTGCGCGACCCTCAGCCGCATGTGGAGCTCGAGCGCACCGGTGTCGCCGAGCTGGACGAAGCCCTGCAGGTCGGGCGGGAAACGGCTATCGCGCTCAACGAGCGGGCAGGCAAGATCAGGGAACTGCAGCATGTGCTGCGCGCCCGCGCAGAAGCCGCTGAAGACGAGGCGCGGCGCAAGGACGAGTTCCTGGCAACACTCGCGCATGAGTTGCGCAACCCGCTGGCGCCGATCACCACCTCATTGGAGCTCATGCGCCGCCAGCAGCCGGGTGCTCCCGGTGCGGTGAGGACTCGGGAGATTATTGAACGGCAGGTCAGGCATATGACGCGGCTGGTGAATGACCTGCTCGACGCGAGCAGGATCAGTACTGGCAAGATCCAGCTGCAGTTTGCAGATGTAGCGGTCGCGGAAGTACTCGATCTCGCCAGGGAAGCCGTGGCACCGCTGTTCGAGCAATCCGGGATCCGGCTTGAGATGGACCTGCCAGGGGAGCCGCTGACGGTGCGTGGTGACACGACTCGCCTGGTCCAGGTGATGATCAACTTGCTGACGAACGCAGCCAAATTCAGCAGTAGCGGCAGCAGCGTCCATGTTCGTGCTCAAGCGGATGGGGCCCACGCGCGAATCGAAGTGCGCGATCAGGGCGTGGGCCTGCGCCAGAGTGACCTTGAGCGCATCTTCGGCATGTTTTCGCAGGTGGAGCCAGCGCTTGAGCGCGCGCACGGCGGCCTTGGGATTGGGCTTGCACTGGCGCGTGGGCTTGTCCATGCACATGGAGGCGAGATCACGGCGAGCAGCAAGGGCCCCGGACACGGCAGCTTGTTCACGGTGTGCCTTCCTCTTCTGCCTCTCGTGCGGTCCGATCGCTCCACATCCATCGAGTCGCGCCGCCCGAGCCCGCCGCGCGCAGGCTCTTAACTGTTCAGCGTCGGGGTTTTGCAGGCGCCTGCGGCGACGAGGAGCCTTGCTCCATGAAGTCTCGGATGAGACGCCGCATCACCTGGGACGGGGTCATGTCGTGCTGCCTGCACAGCCGCTCGAACTCTCGCTTCTTGGTGGGGTCGAGAAGGACAGTCAAACGAGCGGTTTTCAGTTCCATGCGAGGTGCAGCGCAGATGCTAATCCGATTCTAATCGGACTTTATGCTGAGTGCGACCCCCCTGCCCCGCTACTTGTCCTGTCGCCTTGTCTTTGCCTTCTTGTTCACCAGCGCTGTCGTTTTCCGCTGAGAGATGTACGCCTTGATCATCTGCCGCATCATCTGCGATGGGGTGATGTCTTCCGCTGCACAGCACTGTTCAAATTGCTGCTTCAGTTCCGGATCAAGCAGGAACGTGAACCGGGCTGCAGGTGTAGTCGACATGGAACTGCGATGTAGGGTAATGCCATTGTAATGTTGAACTCAACCGTGGCGAAGGCACTGGTTGACAGCCCGGTTGGCCCGAGACATTATAATGTTAGTGTAATGACAGGCAAATACCTCCCGCAAGCAGAACTTCGGGTCCTCTATGAGGCCGCCGTTCGCAAGGAAAGGACCGCATGGGCGGCGCTGTCTGCTGCAAGGGACACGGACGCGAGCTACGCCGCGCTGCTGTCGAACTGGAGGGAAGCTGCGCTTGAAGTGTCCAAGCTCGCGGTCGACATGCGTGCCGGTGGTGCCTGATCGGCCCTCGGGGCCAGGGCCCCGGCAAAATGGCACTCCATGGACCAGGAGAACAGCCTCGCGTCGTTGCGCTCCCGCGTCTCGGTTCTCCTCGAACAGGAAGCCGCCCTGCTCAGCCAGGCGATGGAATGCAGCCGTGCGAAGGACCGTCAGGCCGTAGACGCCCTGTTCGCCCGAGTGCAGGCGATCCAGGTGGAACGGAGCAGCCTGGCCAAGCAGATCGCAACCCTGGTCGGCACGCAGCGGATGCATGTGGCGGCGGAAGTCTGGAAGCCCGGCACCTATGGCTATCGCGAGGACGTGGGAACAGACAGCGTGCGCGTTAGTGTCGTCCAGGGTCCACTCGGACTGCAGGTGATCCTCCCCGGCCGCGGGGACGCGGTGGGCATCGAGACCCTCAAGGGCACTTTCCACGGGCCGCTTCCAGCCTCCGGCGGCGTCCCATGAACACGCGGTCGGTTCCCCTGCGGATTTCACTGCCGTCCGGAGACACCGTGTCCGGCCTCCTCCAGCAACCGGATCGGGTGGATGCCTGCTTTGTGTTCGCACACGGCGCCGGCGCCGGCATGAGCCATCCGTTCATGTCCGCCCTGGCCGTGGCGCTTGGCCGGCGTGGCGTCGCCACATTGCGCTATCAGTTTCCATTCATGGAGATGGGCAGCAAGCGGCCAGACGCACCAGCGCTCGCCCAGGCTGCAATTCGTGCAGCGGTCGATGCCGCAGCGCGGGCGTTGCCCGGCGTGCCATTGTTCGCGGGTGGCAAGTCGTTCGGGGGCCGGATGACGTCGCAAGCACAGGCGGCGGCTCCCCTGGTAGGCGTTCGCGGCCTGATCCTTGTTGGGTTTCCGCTGCATGCCGCAGGCAAGCCTTCCAGCGAGCGAGCGCGCCATCTGTCCCAGGTGGCGGTCCCGATGCTGTTCTTGCAAGGCACCCGGGATGCGCTGGCGGACCTGGCCCTGATGCGCGCCTGCACGGCGGCGCTCGGCCCCCTGGCGCGTCTGCACGTGGTCGAAGGTGCGGACCATGCGTTCCACGTCCCGGTGCGGTCCGGACGCACCGACGCTCAGGTGATCGAGGAGCTCGCGGCTGCCATCGCGCAATGGACCGTGGCTCGGCGCTAGCCCGCGGGCAGCTTTACTGCGCATCCTGGCACTTGATTCACCCGCGAGTCGCGGGTCGGGGCTCTGCCGCTGGACACCAGCGGGGGCCGTTCACGTGCCGTTCAGACAAGGTGCGAAAGAATTGCGCCATGAGTCTTCTCCTGCAGATGCTGCTGGACCAGGTCGGGCGCAGTCGCAAGCCGCAGGCGACGAAACTCGCCGAGTTGGACAGCCGGTGCCGGTGCCTGAGCTCGGGCAGCCCGGGCCGGCCCTGTGGAAGGCATGGGGTGGGGTCCGGCGGCACCGGCTGAATCCGCCGTCCAGACGAGGCACAGCCGGCGCACGCCACTGCTGGCCGCCATCCCTGACAGAGATACAGCCGAACCGCTCGCGAGGCGGAAACTTGGCGTGATTGTTCAAGACAGCGGTCGAACCCGGCTCGAAACTGGGAACCCGACTTTCAGCGAGACGGCTCTCATGAACATCACGATCAATCAAAAGGCAGTTCCCGTCGCGTCAGCCTGGCAAGACGAGACACTGCTCACGGTGCTGCGTGAACATCTGGGTCTTGTCGGGTCCAAATACGGCTGCGGGGTTGGTCTGTGCGGAGCTTGCACCGTGCTGCTGGACGATGTGCCGCAGCGTGCCTGCCTGCTGCCGGTCGGGGAAGTCAGGGGCCGCAGCATCACCACCATCGAAGGGTTGTCTGAAGCGGGGCGCCTGCACCCGATGCAGCAGGCCTGGCTGGACGAAAGTGTCGCCCAGTGCGGCTACTGCCAGAGCGGCCAGATCGTCGCCGCCGTGTCGCTGGTCAGAGCTACCCCACAGCCGACCGATGCGCAGATCGACACGGCGCTGGCCGGCCACCTGTGCCGGTGCGGAACGCAGCACCGCGTACGCGCTGCGGTCCGCCGCGCAGCGGCCCGGATGGCCCAGGCCCGGCCGTGAAGCGCCGCAGCCTGCTGGCCGCAGGGGCGTTGACGGTGCTGCTGCCCGGTTGCGCCCTGCTCCCGGTCATTCCGAAGAGGGCGGCACCGAGCCTCAAGGATGCCGCCGGCTGGGTCCGCCACGAGGGCGGCCGGTATACCGTGCACCTGCCGCGCGCGGAGATGGGGCAGAACGTCGCCACGGCGTTCCGCCAGATCGCGTGCGAGGAACTGGGCGCTCCCTGGGCGTCGGTGGACGTGCGCCTGATTCATACCGCGCGCATCAACCGAGTCAAGGCAACGGTGGGCAGCGACTCCATCCGGGAGTTCGCCTTGCCCCTTGCACAAGCCTGCGCCACCCTGCGCATGGCGCTGGCGGCCGGGCATGCCGGCGTTCTGCTGGAGGCGCAGGAACTGCCGATGTCCCAGCTGCAGGCCTTCTCGGCAGCCAGGCGCTGGGTGGGCACACATGCTCCCCAGGTGCAAGGAGAGGAGATCGTCACCGGCCGGCCGCTGTACGCCGCCGACGTGAGGCGCCCGGGCATGCTCTTCGGGCGGGTTCTGCGCGGTCCCCTGTCGCCCGAGATCGCCTCTCGTCCCCTGGGATGGAACGAGCCCGCGGCGCGCCGCCAGCCCGGGTTTGTGGCGTTGGTGCAAGACGAGCGGCTGACACTTTGCAATGCGCGCGGCCTCGGGATCGTCGCCCGCACACCCGGCGCACTGGACCGTATCGAGGCCGCGCTGGCCGTGCAGTGGGGCAACGACCGGGCCACGAGTTCCGGCACCATCGAGCAACAAATGAGCGTTCTTGCGCGCCTCGAGCGCGGCCCGCTGGGGCAGGTGCAGACGCAAGGCAAGCTCGACATGGCCGCGCCCTGGACGGTGGACCTGCAGCTGGAGGTTCCCCTGGCACCCCACCACGCCATCGAGCCGCGGGCTGCCGTGGCCGAGATGCAGGGCGACACCATGACGCTGTGGGCCGGCGGGCAAGATCCTTTCTACCAGCGCGACGTCATCGCGCGGGCACTGGCCCTGGACGCCGACCGCGTGCACGTGCAGTCCATGCGCATCGGTGGAGCGTTCGGCGGCAAGACGCTGTGCACCGTGGAGCTCGAGGCCGCCGTGCTGGCACTGGCCCTGGGGCAGCCGATCAAGGTCCAGTGGACGCGCTCCCAGGAACTCGCCCAGGGCTTTCACCGCCCCCCGTCGAGCCATCGGATCCGCGCGCGATTGCAAGACGGCCGGCTCACCGGCTGGTGGCACGCATTCAGCACCAGCCACATTCTGTTCACCAACGCCGCCATGAAACCCTGGATGCAACGCGTGGCGGACCTCGTGGGTGACGCCGGAGTGGCGCGCGGGAGCACCCCACCCTATCGGTGCGCCCACCAGCGGGTGGAATACGACGTGTCGCGCCTGGAGGCGTTGACAGGTCCCTGGCGCGGCCTGGGCGCGGGGCCGAACGTGCTTGCGATCGAGAGCGCCATCGACGAGTGCGCCCGCGCAGCCGGCGAGGACCCGCTTGCCTTCCGGCTGCGCCACCTGGAGATTCCGCGCCTGGCGGCCGTGCTGCAACGGGTGGCGCAGGACGCGCAATGGCAGCAGCCCTTCCCGCGCGGCCATGGTTCGGTGTTGCGCGGCCGGGGCATCGCCGGCGGCATCTACAAGGGCGCGAGCTACGCTGCTGCCGTTGCCGAAGTCGCAGTGGACACTCAAACCGGCGCCGTTCGCGTCGACCAGCTCTGGTGCGCCCACGACTGCGGGCAGGTCATCAACCCGGACCAGGTCAAGGCGCAGGCCGAGGGCAACCTGATCTGGTGCATCGGCATGGTGTTGCTGGAGGCGCTGCCGTTTGCGGGGGGCCAGGTACAGGCCCGCACTTTCGCTGAGGCGCCCATGCCCCGCATCGGCGACATCGGCCGGATTCACGTGAGCCTTGTCCAGAGCGGCCAGCCGCCCGGCGGCGCGGGGGAGACGGCCATGGTGGCCGGCGCCGGCGCGATCGCCAACGCTCTGCGTGACGCCACGGGACACCGCTTCAAGAGCGTTCCTGTGCGCCCAGAGGAGGTGCTGCGGGCGATTGCGGCTGTGAAGACAGGAGATACTGCAGTCCGATGAGCGACTTTGCCAGCGCCGCCATGATCCGCATCCTTGCCGCCGGCATGCGCATGAATGGCCTGGCCGTGCCTGCTGTGTCGCAGGCTGGTGCCCGCGTGCCGCTGGATGCGAAGCGCCAGCTCCTCGCCAATGCGTTGGCCCAGGGCGGCTGGGCCGCATTGCCCTTGCTTGGCCGCGGCATTCGCGCGCTGCGAGGTGACCCGGTGCACCAGGCGCTTTCCAGCTGCGCTGAGCCTGCCCAACTGATCGCGCGCTGGTGCAGGTTGGAGGGGTATATCCATTCTCGCCATCGCATCACGTACGAGGCACCGCGCAGCGGCGGATTGCAGGTGTTCCACCGCTCGCTGCGCACCCAGGAGCCACCGCTGCCGCACGAGAACCTTGTCGTGCTGGGAGTGCTCGCGGCGGCGATCGAGGAGACGGGCGCCACGGGCGTGCGCGTGCGGATCTCCGGCACCGCGGTCTATCCGCATGGACAAGCCGCTTCGATCGCCGACCTGGCCCAGGCCCATCGGACGGCTTGCTGGCATATCGACTGGGATGCCGACGGACAGACGGCCCCGGCCCCGGCCAGGCGGCTCCTGCAGGACCGGGATGCCGCACCCGCGGAACTGCTGCGCGGCCCACCCGTGGCTCAAGGTCTGGGGCGCGTGCTGGCGGCTGATTTGATGCACCCGCCCCCGCTGCAGGAAGCTGCCCGCCGGCTCGGCAAATCGGCGCGCACCCTGCAGCGGCAACTTGCCGTCGACGGCCTGAGCTATTCGGACGTTCTCGCGGAAACCCGCTGCCGCGTTGCTGCCTGGTGCCTTGTTCGCCAGCATCACAGCCTCGCGGAGACTGGCTTTCTGTGCGGCTTTTCAGACCAATCGCATTTCACCCGCGAGTTCAGCCGGCGGGTCGGCGTCCCGCCGGCCAAGTACCGGAATGATTTTGGCGTGGCCGCCGTGCCTTCGCAGCTGGCCGCCAGGTCCGAAGGCACTGGAACGCGGGAGGCAAGGCTCCTCAAGCTCTAGCCGAGCATCACCTCCGCCTCCACCTCGACCGGTATGTTGAACGGCAGCTCGAACATGCCTACCGCCGATCGGGCATGCGCGCCCACATCATGGCCAAAGACACTGAGGATCAGGTCGGAGAATCCATTGATGACGGCGGGCTGCCGTTGAAATCCGGGCGCGGACTGCACCATCCCGAACACACGCAACCAGGCGCGGATGCGATCCAGGTCGCCCAGTTCGCGCTCGAGGCTGGCGAGCACCGAGAGCGCTGTCAGCCGTGCGGACGCATAGGCCGCCTGCTCGCTCACCTCGGAGCCCACCTTGCCCAGCGGGCCGGCAATGGAACCATCCGGCCCCTGCGGACCGTGCCCGGAGATCAGCGCGCGGGTGCCCACCACACGCACCATCCGGAAAGGCAGCACCACGCCCGCAGGCAGCCTCAAAGGCGGTGGCAGCGCGAGCCCGAGTGCCTGTAGCCGATCCTTCACTTGCCCCATGATGCCTTTCCTCGGTCGATCGCGTCGGCGAAACATTCGCCCCTGCGGATTGTGACGCGCAAGGACACCCTGTCCAGCGGATGGAGAACGACGTCGGCACCCTTGACCCGGAATTGGGCTCCACCCCCGTTACGCGACGCGTCCAGCTATGAAAAAAGGAGCACCACGCGCCCTGCACGCTGCCCCCTTCCACCTGCTCGTGCGCCCCGGCGCTGGCGCTGAGCCACCACCTCTTGCGGCGGCAAGTGGTCCACCCGCACGGCCCGAAACGGCCGAGTGCCTCGCACTCGTTAACATGGGCTCGCTCCGCGTATCCCGTTAACGGGTGGCAACCCCACAAGGAGTTTCAGTGAGCGAAGTTCAACCCGTCATTGTTCCGGTCGGCCAGCGCCAGGCTTTCGCCCTGGGTGGCAGCGTCTTCAACTTGATCGCCCGTGCCGGGCACACCGGCGGCCAGTTCGCCTTGTACGAGACGATGGTACCGCCCAGTGGGGGCTCGGCGGCCCACGTGCATTCGCGGGAGAGCGAATCCTTCCTGATGCTCGAAGGCGTGCTGACCGTGGCGTGGAGCGGTCGCGCCCTCGCGCTGCACCCTGGCGACTTCGTCACCTTTCCCGCCGGCTGCATCTATGGGTTTCGCAACGAAGGGACGGACCCGGCACGCTTCCTGACCCTGCTGGTGCCGGCAGGGCTGGACGATTTTTTGGCAAGCGTGGGGGCGCCGGTGGCGGCCGACACGCAGCCGGCTGCAGCCACGCCGGCCGAGGCCGAGCATCTGGTGCTCGAAGCCAGGCGCTACGGCGTGGAATACCCGCGATAACGAGCGCGCGCAGCCTCTTCTGGCTGGGGCAACCGGCACTGCGGCGCGGTGCCTCAGCGAGCGTAGCCCCGGAGCCGATCGTAGGCCGCCACTTGCTCGGGCCGCATGAGCGCGGTTTGCTCGAGATGGGTGATGAGGTGCGACGCTCTGATCCTGGCCATCAGGCTCCCGATCTGCTGCGCCAGGTCGCTGACGCCGGCCGGGGCGGCGCGACGCGATTTGATAAGGTCGTCCAGCCGCCGCTCCGCCGCCACCAGCTCCGCGCCGAGCGCGCGAACCTCGGACTTGTGGCGGTCCATCAGCTCGCGGGTTGCCCTGTGCTGCACCTCGGTCAGGCTCAGCGCCTGGGCATGTTCGAGCACATGCATCGGCCCGGGATGGCTGTTCAGCTCGGCGGCCTTGGCCAGCCCCATGCCCTGCCCTTCCAGCCATGCGCGCTGCTCCGGTGCGGACAGCGCCTTGATCTCACGCGCCTGTTCGCCGGCATAGGACGAAGCTGCGGGTTGGGAAGTCACGCTTTGCGGATGGGCGTGGTGTTGTGCCCAGGCTGTGGCGGCAGCGCCGAGGGCCAGGACGAGCGTCAGGAGAGGTTTGGTCATGCGCGCATGGTGGACCGGATCGGCGGCCGCTGCCATGATCGCGATCATGTTCCCCCCTCATGTAGAACGACTCCTTGGTCTTGCGCAGCGCGACGTGGAGGTGCCTGACGGCGGGCGGATCTTCAGCGCCGGGCAAGCCGTACGCTTCGTCTTCGTTGTGCGCGAAGGGTGCGTGCGGATGCTGCGACAAGACCGTCACGGTACGGCGTTGACGGTGCAGCGCGTGCCCCGCGGTGGCCTGGTTGCCGAGGCTTCCGTTTTCGCGCAGCGCTACCACTGCGAAGCGGTGGCGCAGGCCCCAACCCTGCTCGCGCGGATCCCCAAGGCCAGAGTCCTCGAGCTCCAGCGGGATGAGCCGCTGTGGCTGCAGGCGTTCGCGGCTCACCTGGCCGGCGAAGTACAGCGCACGCGCGCCCGGGCCGAGTTGCTGGCGCTCAAGAAAGTGAGCGAGCGTCTGGACGCCTGGTTCACGCTGTACCCGGGGCCGGCGCCGGAGCGGGGCCAGTGGGCGGGCTGGGCCAGCGAGCTCGGGGTGACCCCGGAAGCCCTCTACCGGGAGCTGTCCAGGCGACGGCCCTGAAAACCGCCATCGGACCGGCGCCTGGAAATGGCCGAGTCGGATATCGCTGACAGGCACCGCTCGGCCTGTCCGGCAGTCCCTGCCGCCCATCCTGCCCGTAATGACGGGTCGCCGAATCGGCGAGTTTTCGAAAAGGAGTTTCCCCTATGCAGATGGGCCAGCTGAAGCAGAGCATCAACCGGATCGTTCCATGAGCAAGAAATCCCGACACACCGACAACAGCAAGCGCCAACAGCCCACGCAGCGCGCCCAGGCGCGCCAGCCGGTGAACACCGGCCCGTCCAAGGCGGGCAAGGAGGGCAAGCACAAGCCCGGCAAAGCGGCCGAAGGCGAAGACCCGAAGATGGGCTAGAGAAACCTCTGGAGTTGCGCCCTCGGGGCAGTGCAAAGGAGCAAGAAGAAAGGGCGCCGCGGCGCCCTTTTCGTTGCGGCCGGCTTCAGCGCTGCTGCCGCGACTGGTAGTTGCGGCAGGCCTCGTCCATGCGCCCTGTACGCATGGTTGGTGCACCGCTGGCGCTCCAGGGCCTGCGCCAGCTTTTTTCCCGGTTTATCCTGTGCCCATGGGCCTGTCCTTCACTGTCGAGCACCGAGGGCAATATTCGGTGGTCCGGGTGGAGGGCGAGCCCACCCTGGACGAATTCCTCACGTTCGTGAAATCCGTAGGCGAGCAATCGCACGGATGGCCGGCGCTGCACTGCCTGGTGGACCTGCGCTCCATTCGCAGCCTCAAGACTTTCACCGAGCACTACGCCATCGGGGAATCGGTGGGGCGCGAACTCGGTCACCTGCGCAAGGTGGCCTCGGTCGTGCCGGCCGACCGCCTCACCCGCGCCAGCGAGAAGCGGGCGCAGCACGCCGGGGTGAACCTCACGGTGTTCACCAGCGAGGGCGAGGCGATCGAGTGGCTGGCGTCCTAGTCGCGCCAGGGTCCGGCTTTACTGCGGCTCGAGCCCGACCTTCTTGACCAGGGCCGCATACCGGGCCAGCTCGCTGCGGAACGTGGCCTGGGCCTGCTCCGGTGTGCCGATGGCGATGGTGTTGCCCTGCTTGGCCATGGCTTCGCGGACGGCGGGGTCGTTGAAGGCGGCCACGACGGCTTCGTGCGTCTTTTTCACCAGCGCCGGGCTCATGCCCTTGGGGCCGATCACGGCGAACCAACCCTCCACCGCGAACTTCGCCGGGCCTTGTTCGGCGATGGTGGGAATCTCGGGCGCGGCCGGCGAGCGCTGGGCGCCCATCAGGCCGATCGCTCGCAGCGTGCCCGCCTTGATGTGCTGCTGCACGCTGGGCAGGGCCAGGGTGCCGAAGTCGATCTGCCCGCCCATCAGGTCGGTCACCATGGGACCAACGCCCTTGTACGGGATGTGCTTGGCCGACGCGCCCGCCTCGTCCAGGTACAACTCGGTCGCCAGGTGCAGGATCGTTCCGTTTCCGCCGGAACCGTAGTTGAAGGCGCCCGGCTTGCCCTTGAGCAGCGCCACGAAGTCGCGATGGTTCGCCGCCGCCACCTTGGCCGGGTTGGCCACCAGCACCAGGGGCGTGGCCCCGACGACCGCGATGGGCGTGAAGTCGCCCGGCATGTCGAAGGGCAGCGACTTCATCACGCTGGGGAAGATCACCACGTTGTTGGACACCACCGACAAGGTGTTGCCGTCGGGCGCCGAGCGCGCCAGCGTCTGCAAGCCGAGCACGCCGCCGGCGCCCGGCTGGTTCTCGACCACCACCGAGGTGTTCAATACCTTGGCCAGGCCGGGCTGGACCGCCCTGGCGATTGCGTCGATGCCGCTGCCGGTGGCGTTGGGCAGCACCAGCTTGACGGTGCCGGCCTGGGCGCGCGCCATGGCGGGCAGCAGGCCAGTGGCAGCCACGGTGGCACCGGCAGCCAGCAGGCCGCGGCGCAGGGAATCGGGTTGGCGGGTCATGGTGTCTCCTTGGGTGGTACGGAATGCGGCTTCACGCGACCGCACGGCGCGCGCGCAGGGCGGCCACTTCGCTTTCGGTGTAGCCCAGCGAATGCATCAGTTCGGCGGTGTGCTCACCCATGCGCGGCGGGTCCGAGCGGACGCCCAGCCGCGCCCCGTCCATGGTGATGGGGAGCAGCGTGGTTTTCGCGGTCTGCCCTGCCCGGGGGCCGTCGGCCAGCCGCACGTCGGCCAGGCCGCCGGTGGCCAGCAGGTGCGGATCGTCCAGCAGCTCCTCGGGCCTGCGGATGGGCGCGAACGGCAGCCCGTGCCGCTCGAAGATGCCGGCGAGTTCGGCGGCAGTGCGCTGGGCCAGCCGTTCGCGCAGCACCGGCATCAGCGTGGGCCGTTGCCGCACCCGGTCGTTGTTGGTGCCGTAGGCGGGCTCGGCCAGCAGATCCTGGAAGCCCAGTGCCTGGCAGAACACCTTCCATTGCGCGTCGCTCACTGCGGCCAGGAAGATCTGTTCGCCGTCCTTGACGGTGAACACGTCGTACACGGCCCAGGCGGAGATGCGATCGGGCATCGGCGCGGCCGGCTGGCCGGTGATCGCGTACTGCAGCATGTGCTGGCCGACCAGGAACACGTTGTTTTCGAACAGCGCGCTCTGCACCTCCATGCCCCGGCCGGTGATGCCGCGCTGGACCAGGGCACCGAGCGCCGCCATCGCGCCGAACATGCCGCCCATGATGTCGTTCACGCTGGTGCCGGCCCGCAGCGGATCGCCGGGGCGGCCGGTCATGTAGGCCAGGCCGCCCATCATCTGGACCACTTCGTCCAGCGCGGTGCGCTGGTCATAGGGCCCGGGCAGGAAGCCCTTGAGGCTGACGTAGATCAACCTGGGGTTGCCGGTGGACAGGCCGGCGTAGTCCAGCCGGTACTTGGCCATGGTGCCGGGCTTGAAGTTCTCGGCCACCACATCGGCCTGAGCGCACAGCCGCCGCGCCACTTCCGCGCCCTCGTCGCTGCGCAGGTCGAGCGCGATGCTTTTCTTGTTGCGGTTGAACATGGGGAAGAACCCTGCGCCGGCCCCGAGCAGGTGCCGCGTGCGGTCGCCGTCGAGCGGCTCGACCTTGACCACCTCCGCGCCCATGTCGGCCAGCACCATGCCGCAGGTGGGCCCCATCACCATGTGGGTGAACTCGACCACCCGCAAGCCCTTGAGCGGCTGCGGCGCCTGCCTGGGCGGGCTCATGCCGGCACCTGCTGGCGGCGCAAGGTCCGGGGCATCCCGGCGCGCCACAGCGAACCGTGGAGCGGCTCGCCTTCCAGCCAGACCGCCAGCTTCTTGCGCAGCGCGAGCAGCGCGTCGAAGTCCAGCCCGGTGTCGATGCCCATGCTGGCGAGCAGGTACGCCAGGTCTTCGGTCGCCACATTGCCGCTGGCGCCGGGCGCGTGCGGGCAGCCGCCGATGCCGCCCAGGCAGGCATCCAGGCGACGGATGCCCAGCTGCAAGGCGGCGAAGCAATTGGCCAGGCCCAGGCCGCGCGTGTCGTGGAAATGCGCGGTGTCGAAGCGGTTGCCTGCCACCTTCAGCACCTGCTCGAACAGGCGCGACACCATGGCCGGGTCGGCGTAGCCCACGGTGTCGGCCAGGCTGATCCGCTCGGCGCCCGCGTCGAGCACGGCCTGCACCAGGCGCAGCACCTCGCAGGCCTTCACCTCGCCCTGGATCGTGCAACCCAGCGCCGTGCTGATGCCGACCTCGAGCGCGGTATGCGAGCCGGCGGCGTCGCGCGCCGCCCGGATGCGGCCGATCTCGGCGACCACGTCGTCCGGCGTCTTGCGCAAATTGGCCAGGCTGTGCGCGTGGCTGGCCGACAGCGGCACCAGCATCGCGTGGGCTTCCTCGGCGATGGCACGCTCGGCCCCCTTGAGGTTGGGCACCAGCACTGAAGCGACCAGGCCCGGCAAGGTTCTGGCATACGCCAGCACTTGCGCGGTGTCGGCCAGCTGCGGCATCAAGCGGGCCGGAACGAACGAGCCGACTTCCAGGTCGCGCAAGCCGGCCGCGTGCGCTTGCCGGATCCACTCGAGCTTGGCTGGCGTGGGCACGACCCGCGCGATGATCTGAAGCCCGTCCCGCAGGCCGACTTCGCGGATCGTCACGGCGCGCGGCAGCGCCTGCAGGAGAGAAGCGGGGGCAGTCATGGCGCAAGTCTAGAATTTCCAGTTCGACATCGCTGCTCAATTTTGGAAGCGCATGCTTCCGAGACGGAACACCATCCCTTGCATGGCTGACCTCGACCTGACCACCTTGCGCCTGTTCGTCCTGGTGTGCGAGCTGGGGAACATCGCTCGCGCGGGAGAGCGCTCCAGCATGGTGGGCTCGGCCATCAGCAAGCGGCTGGCGCAGCTCGAAGACCAGCTGGGCACGTCCCTGCTGGTGCGCAAGCGCCATGGCGTGGTGCCCACGCCAGCGGGCCAGACGCTGCTGGAGCGGGCCCGCGAGATGCTGGACGGCGCGGCGCGGATCGAAGCCGACATGCGCCACTACGCGGCCGGCGCCGGCGGGCAGGTTCGTATCCTGGCTTCGGTCTCGGCCATGACGGAGTCGCTGGCCGACGACGTGGCGGCGTTCCTCAAAATGCCGGCCCACGCAAGCATTCAGGTCGATGTGGAGGAGCGGGTCAGCCCCGAGATCGTGCGCGGCATCCGTGAAGGCCTGGCATCGCTGGGCGTGTGCTGGGACGCGGCCGACCTGGGCGCCTTGCAGTCCCGCCCCTACCGCAGCGACCACCTCTGCGTGGCAGTGCCGCCCCGGCACCCGCTGGCGGGCCGCCGCTGCGTGCGGTTCGAGGAGACACTGGACTTCGAGCAGGTCAGCCTGCCGGTGAACACGGCGGTGCAGGTGATGCTGCAGCGCCAGGCCGCGGAGCACGGCCGGCCTTTGCGGCGGCGTGTGACTGTCAGCAACTTCGAGGCGTCGCTGCGGGTGGTGCACGCGGGCCTCGCGATCAGCGTTGTGCCGCGCGAGGCCGTGCGCCTGCAGGCGACGGCGTACGGGGTGAGGCTGATCACGCTGGCCGAGCCCTGGGCGCAGCGGCGGTTCATCATCTGCTACCGCGACCTGCAGCTGCTCTCGTCGGCCGCACAGCTACTGCTGGAACACCTCGCCGCACAAGCCCGGGAGGGTTGAGGCCCAGGCGCCGAACAGGGGCGACGCACGGCAACCGCTCAGGGAATGGCCCGCGCGCCTTCGCACAGCGCGTCGTACACCCAGCCGATCGCATCCTCGCGCGGCACGGGCGCGGCCCGCCCGGGCAGGCTGGCCGAAGCCAGCGGCTTGCCGGCGGCGTCATGGGCGATGGTGCCCAGGATCTGCAAGGTGCGGGCCTGGCAGTCGAACTGCGCCAGCACCGCGCTGCGATGGTGCAACGCCTGCTCGCCGCTTGCGGCCGCACGCACGGCCTGCAGCGCCAGCGGCCCCGGAAGGTTCTTCACCCAGGCGCGCACCAGCGCGCCGCGGAACTGCACGGACGGTAGATCGAGCAGCACCTCGGGGGCGCCGGGAACCGGAGTCCACCGCGCGGCTTGGCCCCTGGCCGGGAACGCTGCCGCGAGCAGCAGTGCGGCAACGCAGACCAAGCGTGCGTGCAGACTCGTCATGGCAGCTCCTGGCCCGGGCGATGGCCCGGCGACGAAGCCATTGTGGGCAGCGGGCCGGCTGCCTGGCGTCAGCACGGACCCGGGCATGGCTGAGCCAGCGCGGCAATCCGGTGTCGGCCGGGTCCGACGCACTACCGTGCAGTGCGGCTGTGCTTGCAGTCCGGGCCGCCGTCTCCAACTAGGGCCGACTCGGGCCCGCGGCGGCCCGAATCTGAAAGGTCCTTGCCATGTGGAAACGCCTGACGGTGCTGTGGAGCGTGGTGCGCGGCGATGCCCGCCAGCTCTGGTTCGCGCTGCGCCACCCCGGCTCGCCCGGCTGGCTGAAGCTGGGCACGGCGCTGGTCGTGCTGTACCTGGTGTCGCCGATCGACCTGCTGCCGGATGCCCTGCCCTTCATCGGCGTGGTGGACGACCTGGTGCTGGTGCCACTGGCGATCCGCTTCATGCTCAAGCGCCTGCCGCCGCACATCGCCCAGGCCGTGGCGGGCCGGCGCCGCCGCTGAGGGCTTCAGCTTGCCTGCTTCGGGTGCAGCACCCAGCGGAACAGCGCGACCTGCGCCACCACGCCGCAGGCGGTGAACCCGAGCATCAGCAAAGCCAGGTTGACCGGTCCTTCGTGCGGCATCAACCCCACGGCGAAGCCACCGAGCGCGCCGGTGAGCTGCTGCATCAGGCCGCCCACGGCCGCGGCTGACCCGGCTAGGGCTGGCACCAGGCCCACGGTGCCGGTGAGGGTGGGCGGCGCAAGCAGCCCATGGCCGATGCCCAGCAGCACCAGCGGAAGCGCCAGCGCCAGCGGGGTGTGCCAGCCCGCCAGGCCGAGGGCCAGCACCAGCAGCAAGCCGGCGACGGTGAGCACCTGGCCCAGGGCCATGATGCTGCGGTCACCACGGCGGCGGATCAGGCGCGTGGTGAGGATGTTGCCGAAGATGTAGCCGATGGGAATGCACATCACGTACCAGCCGATCTGCTCGGGCGTGACGCCGTAGCCCTTGAGCACGATGGGCGCGCCGCCCAGGAACGTGTAGAAGGTGCTGGCGGTGGCAGCCAGCATCACCACGAACAGCAGGAAGGCCGGCAGCCGCAGCAGGCGGCCGTAGCCGGTGACCAGCGTGCCCCAGCCTTCGCCCTGCGACGCCTTGCTGGGCTCGGTGTCGGGCAGTCCGCGCCAGGCCGAGATCAACAGCCCGGCGCCGAGGGCGGCCACGATCACGAAGTTGGCTTGCCAGCCCAGGCGCACATGGACCTGGCCGCCGATCACCATCGCCAGCGGCGGCACCAGCCCCATGGTCATGCCGACGAAGGCCATCACCCGCGTGCGCTCGCGCCCGGTGAACAGGTCCTGCACCAGCGCACGCCCGGTGACCATGCCGGCCGCCGCGCCGGCGCCCTGCAGGACCCGGGCGGCCACCAGCAGGGACAGGCTGGGCGCTGCGGCCGCCAGCGCCGATCCGATGCAGGCCAGCACCAGCCCGGCCAGCAGCACCGGCTTGCGGCCCAGGCGGTCGGACAAGGCGCCGTAGACCAGCTGCATGCCGCCGTAGGCCACCACATAGCCGCTGAACACCAGCTGCACGCCGGCCTGGCTGGCGCCGAATATGGCGGGCCAGTCCTGCATGGACGGCAGGCAGATGGTCATGGCCAGCAGGCCGAACGCGAGCTGGCCGATGACGATGGCGACCAGCCTGCCGTGGCGGGGCTGCACCGCGGAGTCATTGTTCATTTCCAACGAGGTTACACGATCAAATCGGGCACCGGCCCCCACGGTCCGGGCGCACCCTGCTATCAAATATGTAGTAAAGCGACGCCGCTCAGAGGCAATGCTTCCTATCGCGTGCGGCGTGGCCGCGGCCCCGGCGCCATCGGGCAAAGTCAAGGTCGTCGAGTGATCATGCATGCATGGATCATCTTTTGTGAATTCTTATGTATTCAGTCGTGGCGAAAGAAGCTGACACAAGGGGTGCCTTGCATGCACAATAGCCCCATGCGACTTGAAGACGATCCCCGCCTGGCCTCCGAAGAACGCGCTTATCTGGGCCTGCGCGATCTGCTGCTGGCCGGCGACATCGAGCCCGGGCAACGGCTGAACGAGGTGCGGCTGTCCGAGCGGCTGGGCATGTCGCGCACGCCGATCCGCTGGGCGCTGATCGAGTTGGAACACATAGGCCTGGTGGAATCCTTGCCTGCGGGCGGTTTCGTGGCCAGGCGGTTTTCCGTTGCTGAAGTCGAGAACGCGATGGTCCTGCGCGGCTGCCTGGAAGGCATTGCCGCGCGGCTGGCGGCCGAAAACGGCATCGGCGCGGCTTTGAGGCGCGAGTTCCAGGGACTGCTCACCGAAGGCAGCGCGATGGTGGGCGGACCGGCCATTTCGCCTGACCAGCAGCGCCGCTTTGCCCAGCTCAACGAACAGTTCCATTCCACGCTGGCGCGCGCGGCTGGCAACGACGCCCTGCTGCGCGCCATCGACAACAACAACCGCCTTCCCTTCGCCGCACCCAGCGCCATGCTGCCGGTCAATGACGACTCGCCCGAGTCGCTGTTCTGGCTGCGCAGCTCGCAAGCCCAGCACGAGGCGCTGGTGCAGGCGATCGAGGCGCGCCAGGGCGGGCGGGCCCAGCACCTGGCCGAAGAGCATGCGCGCGTGGGCCGCCGCGGCCTGCAGCGCGTGCTCAACGCGCCCGAGCGGCTCCAGGGGCTGTGGCCCGGCCTGGCCAAGGCGCGGGGCGCTGCCGCATCCTTTCCCATGAATCTCCAGGAGCAATCATGAAACGCAGACAACTGATGGCAGCGGGCGCGGCAGCCGCGGCGCTGGCAAGCACCTCCTGGGCGCAGGCCGCCTATCCCAGCCGCCCGATCACGCTGATCTGCCCCTGGCCTCCCGGCGGCGGCGCCGACGTGCAGCTGCGCATGCTGGCCAAGCTGATGAGCAGCTCGCTCGGCCAGTCGGTGGTGGTCGAGAACCGCCCTGGCGCCACCGGCTCGCTGGGCGCCCTGGCGTTGATGCAGGCCAAACCCGACGGCTACACCCTGGCCCAGTCCCACAACGGCGTGCTGCGCCAGCCCTTCATCACGCCCACGCCGTATGACCCGCTGAAAGACTTCACTTACCTCATAGGCGTCTCGGACAACCCGTTCGGGCTGGTGGTGCGCGAGGACAGCGCCTTCAAGACCCTGGAGCAGTTCCTGGACCATGCGCGCAGGAATCCGGGCAAGGTGAATATCGCGGTGCCCGGCAAGGGCTCGCCAGGCCACCTGGTCAGCGACCAGATCGCCGCACAGCATGACTTGAAGTGGACCACGGTGCCCTACCGCGGGACCGCCAACAGCATGCAGGCGCTCCTGGCCGGGGAGGTCGACGCCGCCGCCGAAAGTACCGGCTGGGTGCCCTTTGTCGAAGGCGGCAAGATGCGGCTGCTTGCCGTGTTCGGACGGCAGCGCCTGAAGAAGTACCCGGCCGTCCCCACGCTCATCGAACAAAATATCAATGCCTCGGACTACTCGCCCTGGGGCATCGTCGGCCCTGCCGGGATGGACGCGGCCGTCGCCGGCAAGCTGCACGACACGATCCGCCGCGTCATGGAGACGCCCGAGTTCGTGAACCTGCTCGCGTCGCTGGGCCAGGAGCCGATCTACATGAGCCCGGGCAAGTACGTCGAGTACGTGCGCGAGGCCTTGCCGCAGCAAAAGATCATCGTCGACAAGTACAACCTGAAAGCCGCCTGACATGCTCAGCCCGCAGAAGAACGACCTGCTCACGCAGATCGGCACCGGCAGCGCAGCGGCCGCGCTGATGCGCAGCTACTGGCTGCCCATCGCCCTGAGCGGTCAGCTGGCCGAACGCAACCCGATGCCGGTGCAGCCCTTCGGCGAGAAGCTCGCGCTGTTCCGTGACGGCTGCGGCCGGCTCGGGCTGGTGGCCGACCGGTGTGCCCACCGCGGCACCTCGCTTTCGGCGGGAGCGGATCACTTCAAGACCGCCGGGCGCGTCGATGCGAACGGCATCCGCTGCCCCTATCACGGCTGGCTGTACGACGCCACGGGCCAGTGCCGCGAGCAGCCGGGCGAGCCTGAGCGGTTCAAGTTCTGCGACAAGGTGAAGCTGCGGGCGTATCCGGTCCAGGACAAATACGGGTTCATCTGGGCCTACCTGGGCGCGGGCGAAGCTCCGCAGTTGCCGCCCATCGACGCCTGCGCGCGCGAGGACGGCGTGCGGATCAACACCGTGGGCAAGTGGCCGTGCAATTACTTCCAGGTTCTGGAGAACATGGTGGACCCGGTGCACGTATCGGTTCTGCACCAGGACACCGATTTCGACCAGGAGAAGTTCCAGGCCATCCCCACGCTCAAGGTGGAACCGACACGCTGGGGACTCAAGACCATCGCCGGCCGTCCCGGTTATGAGCGGGAAGTCGAGTTCCTGTTTCCCAGCGCCGTCAGGCTGGCCCTTCCCATCATGGACCCGGGCATCATGCTGGTGTTCTGGGCGGTGCCGGTGTCGGCCACCGAAACCTGGACATACCACTCGTGGTTCCTGCCGGTGCCGGCCGGCACGCCGGACGATGTGCGCGAGCAGAAGGTCCAGCGGATGAAGAAGTTCATCTACGAGCTGGACCCGTCCGATCCCTTCCACCACGCCTCCAAGGTCAACGTGCAGGACAAGTTCGCCTGCTACAGCCAGGGCGTGGTGGCCGACCGGACCGATGAACACCTGGGCCGCACCGACGCTGGGGTCACCTTGCTGCGCCGGCTGTACCTGGCTTCGATGGAGGCTGTGCAGGACGGGAAGGATCCGGTCGGGCTGGTGCGCGAACCGATGCCCGAGATCGTGCGCTTCGACAACGTGTTCTGAGCGGGGCCGGGCGCGGCCAGCGGCCTTGCGGCGCCGATAATCGGGCGCCATGAACTACTGGCTGATGAAGTCCGAGCCCGACGAGGTCTCGGTGGACGACGCCCTGGCGGCACCGGAGGCCACCGTGCCCTGGACCGGCGTGCGCGGCTGGCAGGCCCGCAACTACATGCGCAACGAGATGAAGGTGGGCGACGGCGTGCTGTTCTACCACTCGAGCTGCGCGGAACCCGGCATCGTGGGCATCGCCCGGGTCGCTTCCGCGCCCTACCCGGACCCGACGCAGTTCGACCCGGCGTCTCCCTACTACGATGCCAAGTCCAGCCGCGAGAGGCCGCGCTGGAGCCTGGTGGACGTGCAGGTGGTGCGCAAGATCCCGATTTTGCCGCTGGCCCAGATGCGCCAGCGTCCGGAGCTGGCCGACATGCTGGTGCTCAAGCGAGGCAACCGGCTGTCGATCATGCCGGTGGAGCGGCGGCACTGGGAACTGATCGCCGGCGCATGAAAAAAGCCGCCCGGGGGCGGCTTTCTCCCGTCAGGGGCGGGCTTACTGGCCTTCGCTGGAAATCTCTTCCGGCTCCGGCTTGGACTTGCCTTCCTTCTTGGGCAGCGGCTGGATGTCCAGCAGCACCTCGGAAGTCTCGACGCCCTTGTCGTCGGTCTTGACGTCGATGTCCACCGTGAGGCGGCCACCCTCGGTCAAACGCCCGAACAGGAGTTCATCGGCCAGGGCCCGACGGATCGTGTCCTGGATGAGCCGCTGCATCGGCCGCGCGCCCATCAGCGGATCGAAGCCCTTCTTGGCCAGGTGCTTGCGCAGGCCGTCGGTGAAGGTGACCTCGACCTTCTTCTCGGCCAGCTGGTTTTCCAGCACCAGCAGGAACTTGTCGACCACGCGCAGGATGACCTGCTCGTCCAGGGCCTTGAAGCTGACGGTCGCGTCGAGCCGGTTGCGGAACTCCGGCGTGAACAGGCGCTTGATGTCGGCCATTTCGTCGCCCGACTCGCGGGCGGTGGTGAAGCCGATCACCGACTTGTTCATGGTCTCGGCGCCCGCGTTCGTGGTCATGATGATGATCACGTTGCGGAAGTCGGCCTTGCGCCCGTTGTTGTCGGTCAGCGTGCCGTGGTCCATCACCTGCAGCAGCACGTTGAAGATGTCCGGGTGCGCCTTCTCGATCTCGTCAAGCAGCAGCACCGAGTGCGGCTTCTTGGTGACCGCCTCGGTCAAGAGCCCGCCCTGGTCGAAACCGACGTACCCGGGGGGCGCGCCGATCAGGCGGGACACCGCATGGCGCTCCATGTACTCGGACATGTCGAAGCGGATCAGCTCGATGCCCATGATGTAGGCCAGCTGCTTGGCGGCCTCGGTCTTGCCGACGCCGGTGGGGCCGGAGAAGAGGAAGGAGCCGATCGGCTTGTCGCCCTTGCCCAGGCCCGAGCGGGCCATCTTCACCGCCCCCGCGAGCACTTCCAGCGCCTTGTCCTGGCCGAACACCACGCTCTTCAAGTCGCGCTCGAGCGTCTGCAGCTTGCCCCGGTCGTCGTTGGAGACGTTGGCCGGCGGAATGCGGGCGATCTTGGCCACGATCTCCTCGACCTCGGTCTTGGAAATCGTCTTCTTGCGCTTGCCCGCGGGCAGGATGCGCTGGGCCGCGCCGGCCTCGTCGATCACGTCGATGGCCTTGTCCGGCAGGTGCCGGTCGTTGATGTACTTGGCCGACAGCTCGGCCGCGGCCGTCAGGGCATTGGCCGCGTACTTCACGCTGTGGTGCTCTTCGAACCGCGACTTCAGGCCCTTGAGGATCTCGATGGTCTCCTGCACGCTGGGCTCGACCACGTCGACTTTCTGGAAGCGCCGGGACAGGGCGGCGTCCTTCTCGAAGATTCCGCGGTACTCGGTGAACGTCGTCGCACCGATGCACTTGAGGTTGCCCGAGGACAGCGCCGGCTTGAGCAGGTTGCTCGCGTCCAGCGTGCCGCCCGAGGCCGCACCCGCCCCGATCAGCGTGTGGATCTCGTCGATGAAGAGGATGGCGTTGGGCTTGTCCTTGAGCGACTTGAGCACGCCCTTGAGGCGCTGCTCGAAGTCGCCACGGTACTTGGTGCCCGCCAGCAACGCGCCCATGTCCAGCGAGTACACGTTGGAATCCGCCAGGATCTCGGGCACGTCCTTCTGGACGATGCGCCAGGCCAGGCCCTCGGCGATGGCGGTCTTGCCCACACCGGCCTCGCCGACCAGCAGCGGGTTGTTCTTGCGGCGCCGGCACAGGATCTGGATCACGCGCTCGACCTCGTACTCGCGGCCGATCAGCGGGTCGATCTTGCCGTCCTTGGCCGCCTGGTTCAGGTTCTGGGTGAACTGCTCCAGCGGGGAGGCCTTCTCGTTCTTCTCGCCGCCCTCCTCGCCTTCGCCGGACGAGGCCTCACCGCTCTTGGCCGGCTCGGGCGGGTCGCTCTTCTTGATGCCGTGGGCGATGAAGTTGACCACGTCCAGGCGCGTGACGCCCTGCTGGTGCAGGTAGTACACCGCGTGCGAATCCTTCTCGCCGAAGATGGCCACCAGCACGTTGGCGCCGGTGACTTCCTTCTTGCCGTTGCCGGTGCTCTGCACGTGCATGATGGCGCGCTGGATCACGCGCTGGAAACCCAGCGTCGGCTGGGTGTCGACGTCGTCCGTGCCGGCGACCTGCGGGGTGTTGTCCTTGATGAAGTTGGACAGCGACTTGCGAAGGTCGTCGATGTTGGCCGAGCACGCGCGCAGCACTTCGGCCGCGCTGGGATTGTCCAGCAGGGCAAGCAGCAGGTGCTCCACCGTGATGAACTCGTGGCGCTGCTGCCGCGCCTCCACGAACGCCATGTGGAGGCTGACTTCCAATTCCTGGGCAATCATGATGTTCCTTTTGCCTTGCTTTGATTGACTCTAAACCTTTGGAGCCCGTTTTACTCGACGGGTTCACTGACACATTGCAGGGGATGCCCTGCCTGACGCGCCGCTTCCTGCACCTGCTCGACCTTGGTGGCCGCCACATCGCGCGAATACACGCCGCAGATCGCTTTGCCGTCCAGGTGGATCTTGAGCATGATCTGCGTCGCCGTCTCGCGGTCCTTGTTGAAGAATTCCTGGATCACCACCACGACGAATTCCATCGGCGTGTAGTCGTCGTTGAGCATGACGACCTGGTACATCTGGGGAGGCTTTGTTTTCTGGGTGCGCCGCTCGAGCACCACCGACCCGCCGTCGTCGTCCTTCGGCCGCGTCTTGGGCGCGACCGGAACGGGCGTGGGTGTTTTGCTTGCCATGGAAATTCATTCTATCGAGCGTGCCTGCGCGCCGCATCGACACAGGGGAAATGGAGACGCACCGGCCGCATTCAAGCCGCGCGCCAACGCGGCTGCTTCATTTTGCCGATCCACGCGGCGCGAACGCAATTTCCAGCCCGAAAGAGCCATCAAAACTTTAGTATGTGAAAATGTTGACAGCGCTGCCTCGAATCGGGACACTCGCGCGCAGGTTCGAAGGAATTTTGAAGGCCGAATAAAAATGCCAACCGGTACTGTCAAGTGGTTCAACGATGCCAAGGGCTTCGGGTTCATCGAACCCGATGGCGGCGGCGCCGACGTCTTCGCGCATTTTTCCGCGATCGCGATGGAAGGTTTCAAGACGCTCAAGCAGGGTTCCCGGGTGAGCTTCGAGATCACCGAAGGCCCCAAGGGCCAGCTCGCGCAGAACATCCAGCAGGAAATCCAGCCGATCCGCACCGAAGGCGGCGCCTCGCACGCCGAGCCGCGCCCGCAGCGGCAGTCCAAGGTCCGGGCACCGCAGTTTCATGCCTCCGGGCATGCCGACCTGGGCTGAACACCTGAGCGGCTGGAAAGAAAAAGCCGCCCGAGGGCGGCTTTTCTCTGGGTCCCCGCCTGCGCGGGGATGACGCGGCAGCGTCACCTGTGCGGGGATGACGCGGCAGCGTCACCTGCGCGGGGACGACGAGCCGTCCGGCTCGTCACATGTTCTCGATCATCACCTGACCGAAGCCGGAGCAGCTGACCTGCGTGGCGCCGTCCATCAGCCGGGCGAAGTCGTAGGTCACCTTCTTGCTGAGGATGGCCTTCTCCAGCGAGCTGATGACCAGGTCGGCCGCTTCCGTCCAGCCCATGTGCCGCAGCATCATCTCGGCAGACAGGATTTCGGAGCCGGGATTGACGTAGTCCTTGCCCGCGTACTTCGGCGCGGTGCCGTGCGTGGCTTCGAACATGGCCACCGAATCACTGAGGTTGGCTCCCGGGGCGATACCGATGCCGCCGACCTGGGCGGCCAGCGCGTCGGAGATGTAGTCGCCGTTGAGGTTGAGCGTGGCCACGACGCTGTACTCGGCCGGGCGCAGCAGGATCTGCTGCAGGAAGGCGTCGGCGATCGAATCCTTGATGACGACGTCCTTGCCGCTCCTGGGGTTCTTGAACTTGCACCACGGGCCGCCGTCGATGAGCTGGGCGCCGAACTCCCGCTGCGCCAGGGCGTAGCCCCAGTCGCGGAAACCGCCTTCGGTGAACTTCATGATGTTGCCCTTGTGCACCAGCGTGACCGACGGCTTGTCGTTGTCGATGGCGTACTGGATCGCCTTGCGGACCAGGCGCTCGGTGCCTTCACGGGAGACGGGCTTGATGCCGATGCCCGAGGTGTCCGGGAAGCGGATCTTCTTGACGCCCATCTCCTTGATCAGGAAGTCGATGACCTTCTTGGCCTTGTCGCTTTCAGCCTCGTACTCGATGCCCGCGTAGATGTCTTCCGAGTTCTCGCGGAAGATCACCATGTTGGTCTTCTCCGGCTCTTTCAGCGGCGAAGGCACGCCCTTGAAGTACTGGATGGGGCGCAGGCAGACGTAGAGGTCGAGCTCCTGGCGCAGCGCCACGTTCAGCGAGCGGATGCCGCCGCCGACCGGCGTGGTCAGCGGGCCCTTGATGGAGACCACGTAGTCGCGCACCGCATGCAGGGTCTCTTCCGGCAGCCAGACGTCGGGGCCATAGACGCGGGTGGACTTCTCGCCGGCGTAGACCTCCATCCAGTGGATCTTCTTCTTGCCGCCGTAGGCCTTGGCCACGGCCGCATCCACCACCTTGAGCATCACCGGGGTGATGTCCATGCCCGTGCCGTCGCCCTCGATGTAGGGGATGACCGGCTCGTCCGGCACGTCGAGCGACATGTCGGGTTTCACGGTGATTTTCTGGCCCTGGCTGGGCACCTTGATGTGCTGGTACATGGAAAGGCGTCTTTCGGTGGGGAATCGGGACGGGAAAAGGCGTTCGCGCGCGCGGCAAAACCATGGGATTCTAGCTGCCCGGCCAGCAGCCGCCCGCGCTTGCGGCAGAGCTCATGTCAACCAGCCCTCGGGCTGGGGCGTTTCCCGAGAGCCTCCCCGTTGGGGGGAGGCGTTTTTCGAAAAAACCATCCAACCTAAGGACTCTGAACATGAACAAGCTGCTCGCCGTGCTGGTCGCCGGTCTCTTCTCCGCTGGCGCCTTCGCCGCTACCCACGCCGGCGCCCCGATGGCTGGCGCCTCGGCTCCCAAGGCCGCCGCCCCGGCAGCCAAGGCTGAAGCCAAGGCCGACGCCAAGGCCGAGAAGAAGGAAGCCAAGGCTGAAGCCAAGGCCGAGAAAAAGGACGCCAAGGCCGATGCCAAGGCTGAAAAGAAGAGCGCCAAGGCTGATGCCAAGGCCGAAAAGAAGGAAGAAGCCAAGAAGTAATTTCTTGGGCTTTCTGCCAGGGGCCCGCTGTTGCGGGCCCTTTTCATTGGGGCCGCCGCTGGCGATGCTGTTGCACGGCACTGTCAACGCGCCACGCCCGGGGCCCGTTGAGGGTGGGCCTTCCGGTGCCCCTCCGCGAGGAATCCGTAAAGCCCCTCAACCCTAGGAAGTAGACATGACCAAACTGCTCGCCGGCCTGATGGCCACCCTGTTCTCCGCCGCCGTGTTCGCCCAGGCTGCAGCTCCGGCCTCCCCGGCCACACCCGCCACTCCGGCTGCTGCGGCCGCCAAAGCCGAAGCCAAGAAGGAAGACAAGGCTGCCGCAAAGGCCGAGAAGAAGACCGCCAAGAAAGCCAAGAAAGCCAAGAAGGCCGACAAGACCGCCGCCTGAGCTTCACCTGCCAGACCGAATGCCCGCCGCGCGCGGGCATTCTTGTTTCTGCCGCAGAATGTGCGCATGAAAGCCGCCCTAGCCGCCCTGCTGTTGACCGTCTCGCTGGCGTCCACGGCCGCCGAGGAACCGCAGATGAACCTGCCGCGCGTGAAGCTCGCCGCCGGCATGCACCAGATCGACGCCCAGGTGGCGCAGACGCCGGGGCAGCGCCAGATGGGCCTGATGTGGCGCAAGGAGATGCCGCAGCACGAGGGGATGCTGTTCGCCTTCGACCAGCCTGCCGTGCAATGCTTCTGGATGATGAACACGCTGATTCCCCTGTCGGCGGCCTTCATCGCGGACGACGGCACCATCGTCAACATCGCGGACATGCAGGCCAAGAGCCTGGACTCGCACTGCTCCGAGAAGCCGGTGCGCTTCGTCCTGGAGATGAACCAGGGCTGGTTCAGGAAAAAAGGCCTGGCAGCCGGCGCGCGGCTGTCGGGCGCACCGTTCGAGCGGCGGTGAGCCAACAAAAGACAAGGGCCGCTGTTGCGGCCCTTGTCCTTGCTGCGCCTGCCGCGGGCTCCTAGCCGAAGTTCCTGGCCGCGAAGTCCCAGCTGACCAGCTTGTCCAAGAAGGTCTCGACGAACTTCGGGCGCAGGTTGCGGTAGTCGATGTAGTACGCGTGCTCCCACACGTCGACCGTGAGCACCGCCTTGTCGGCCGTGGTCAGCGGGGTGCCGGCGGCACCGGTGTTGACGATGTCCAGGCTGCCGTCCGGCTTCTTGACCAGCCAGGTCCAGCCCGAGCCGAAGTTGCCGACGGCCGACTTCACGAAGGCTTCCTTGAATGCGGCGTAGCTGCCCCACTTCTGGTTGATCGCCTCGGCCAGGGCGCCGGTCGGCTCGCCGCCGCCCTGCGGCTTCATGCAGTTCCAGAAGAAGGTGTGGTTCCAGACCTGGGCCGAGTTGTTGTAGATGCCCCCGGAGGACTTCTTGATGATTTCCTCGAGCGTCATGTTCTCGAACTCGGTGCCCTTTTGCAGGTTGTTCAGGTTCACCACGTAGGCGTTGTGGTGCTTGCCGTGGTGGAACTCCAGCGTCTCTTTCGAGTAATGGGGCGCCAGCGCGTCGATCGGATAGGGGAGCGGGGGCAGGGTGTGTTCCATGGTTTCCTCGAGCTTGTTGGTCTGGTATCGGTCTGGGGAGGCGCTGATTCTAGGCACGAAACAGAGCCCCCACGGGCCGCGCCCTCCCCCGAGGGGGCCGTTGGCCGCCTGAGGCAGCCCGGCGCGGCTAAACCAGGCGCGGCTGCGACACGGTGAGATCAACCTCTCCGTCGGCCAGGGCGGCGCGCAAGGGCTGGCCGGGCCGGGTCCGGCCCACGCTGCTGACGACAGCGCCCTCGGTGTCCGTCAGCAGCGCGTAGCCCCGGCGCAGCACCAGCCTCGGGTCCATCAGCTCGAGCCGCAACTGAGCGCGTTGCAGGATCTGCTGCGCATGTTCGAGCCGGCGCTGCACCGCCGCCGAGCGCCGGGTTTGTGCCGCTTCCAGCTGTGCCCGTCCCCTGTCGAGCCGCGACATCACCGCATAACGCAGCCGCCCCGCCAGCCGTGCCAGCCGCTGGTGCTGCCCGGCCATGCGCGCCGAGGGCCGGCCCAGGCGCGAGGCGGCGAGGTCCAGGCGCTGGCCAGCGACGTCGAGCCGGCGCAGCAGGCCGCCACGCACCAGCTCCTCGGACTGGTCCAGCGCGTCCAGCAGGGCGGCGCGCGGATGCGCCGCCAGTTCAGCCGCCGCGGTGGGCGTGGGTGCCCGCAGGTCGGCGCAGAAATCGGCGATCGTGAAGTCGGTCTCGTGGCCGACGCCGCTGATCACCGGCACCGGGCTGCGGACGATGGCGCGTGCCAGCGCCTCGTCGTTGAAAGCCCACAGGTCTTCGGGTGCGCCGCCGCCGCGCACCAGCAGGATCACGTCGAGCCGGTGCGCGGGTGCGGCCCGGTACAGGGCCTCCAGGGCCCGGACCAGTTCGGCTGGCGCCTGGGCGCCCTGCACCGCCGCCGGCGCCAGCACCACCGGCACGTGCGGCACGCGCCGCCGCAAGGCCGTGACCACGTCGTGCAAGGCGGCGGCCCCCAGCGAGGTCACCACGCCGATGCCGCAAGGCCGGGCTGGCACCGGGCGTTTGCGCGCCGCCTCGAACAGCCCCTCGGCCTCCAGCCTGGCCTTCAGGCGCAGGAACTGCTCGAACCAGGCGCCCTGCCCGGCGCGGCTCATGCTTTCGACCACCAGTTGCAGGTCGCCGCGCGGCTCGTACACGGCCAGCCGGCCCTGGATTTCGACCAGCTCGCCGTCCTGCGGCGTGAAGTCCAGCAGACCGGCCGCACGACGGAACATGGCGCAGCGCACCTGCCCCTGGGCGTCTTTCAGCGTGAAGTAGCAGTGCCCGCTGGACGCGCGAGAGAAGCCCGAAACCTCCCCGCGCACCGCGACGGGGTTGAAGCGCGCCTCCAGCGCGTCAGCAACCGCGCGGCATAGCGCGCCAACCTGCCAGATTCGCCGCGCCAATGCTGGTCCCGGGGCGTCCTGCATCAGAAAACACGCCCTTTTCCGGGCTTTTTGGAGGTGTATTTAGTCCACAGAGCCCCGTGCGGAGCCGCTGCGGCGAGGGTTTGCCCGCGCAATGCAGATTTTTCCGAGCAAGTGCTTGATTTCATTGAAATTTATCTTGCTCAAAATGTCATCGATCTGTCGCAATGAAGCACTGGCGCGGCCTGGCGGACACAAGGGGGCCGCTTCTGCACAAACTTATCCACATGTTTTGTGGGTCTGGTCCTACGAGGCCGGGAAGTTCTCCTACGCCACACGGAGTACACGATAATCGCCCGCACCTCACAGCAACGTACCTGCCGGAGCCCCCTTTGCTTTCGATCATACAAGCGGCCGGCTGGCCGATCTGGCCCCTGATTGCCTGTTCCATCCTGGCCCTGGCCCTGGTCATCGAGCGCTTCATCAGCCTGAAGACAGACCGCGTGGCCCCGCCCCGGCTGCTGGACGAAGCCCTCACCGCCTCACGCACGGCGGTACCGGCGCCGGACGTCGTCACCCAGCTGGAGCAGAACTCCGCCCTGGGCGAGGTGCTGGCCAGCGGCTTCCGGGCGCTGAACTCCGACCCACGCTGCAGCGAGGCGGATTTGCGGGCCTCGATCGAAAACACCGGCCGGGCCGTGGCACACCGGCTGGAGCGCTACCTGAGCGCCCTGGCCACCATCGCGTCGGCGGCGCCGCTGCTGGGCCTGCTCGGGACGGTGATCGGCATGATCGAGATCTTCGGCTCGCAGGCGCCTGCCGGCGGCGCGACCGGCGGCAACCCGGCCCAGCTGGCGCACGGCATCTCGGTCGCGCTGTACAACACGGCCTTCGGCCTGATCGTGGCCATTCCGGCGCTGATCTTCTGGCGCTATTTCCGGGCCCGGGTCGATGGTTACCTGCTGGCGATGGAGCTGGCCTCCGAGCGTTTCGTGCGCCACCTGCTGGCCCTGCGGCGCGCCTGAAAAAATGAGCCCCCACGCTTGTCACTGCGTGTACTGCGCTGTCCCGCAAGGGGGCTGGTCCTCCTTGGGGCGGCCCTGCGGAGGACCGCTGCCATGAACTTTCGCCCCCGCGCCAAGGAAGAGCCCGAGATCAACCTGATCCCGTTCATCGACGTCCTGCTGGTGGTGCTCATCTTCCTGATGCTGTCCACCACCTACAGCAAGTTCACCGAGCTGCAGCTGCGGCTGCCCATCGCGGATGCCGAGATGCAGCGGGACTACCCAAGGGAAGTGATCGTGGGCGTGGCCGGCGACGGCCGCTACACCATCAACAAGCAGCCGGTCGCCGGCCGCACGGTGGACGCGGTTTCCGCCGCCCTCACGGAAGCCGCCAAGGCGGGCAAGGACAGCGTGGTCATCGTCAGCGCCGACGCCATGGCGCCGCACCAATCGGTGATCACCGTGCTGGAAGCGGCGCGCCGCTCCGGGCTGAACCAGGTGACCTTCGCCGCGCAGTCCTCGGCCCAGGGCGGCGGCAAACCCTGATGCGCGAGGCGCTGCAGCGAGCGTGGCTGCGGCGCGGACCGCTGGCCTGGCTGCTGTGGCCCGTTTCGGTGGTATTCGGGCTCCTGTCCGGCCTGCGGCGGGCCCTGTACCGGGCCGGCCTGCTGCCCGGGCAGCGGCCTTCCGTGCCGGTGGTCGTGGTCGGCAATGTCGTCGCGGGTGGCGCGGGCAAGACGCCGGTGGTGATGGCTCTGGTGGAGCACCTGCGCGCCAGGGGCCTGCGGGTGGGAGTGGTTTCGCGCGGGCACGGCCGGCGCACGCAGGACTGCCGCGCAGTGCTGCAAGCAAGCACCGCTGCCGAGGTGGGCGACGAACCCCTGCTGATCGCCCGCCGCTGCGGCGTGCCGGTGTTCGTGGCCCGCCGGCGCCTGGAGGCGGTGAGTGCCTTGTTGCAGGCCCATCCCGGCACCCAGCTGGTCGTCTCCGACGACGGGCTGCAGCACTACGCGTTGCAGCGTGACCTCGAGGTCTGCGTGTTCGACGACCGCGGACTCGGCAATGGCTGGCTGTTGCCCGCGGGACCCTTGCGCGAGCCGTGGCCGCGCCGGGCCGACCTGGTGCTGCGGACCGACGCCACGCCGGGCGTAGAAGGCTTCGTGGTCCGGCGGCGGCTGGCGGATTTCGCCTGCCGCGCGGACGGCTCGCGCGTCGAACTGTCGTCGCTGCAGGCTCAGCCGCTCAACGCGATTGCAGGCATCGCCCGGCCTGAAGCTTTCTTCGCGATGTTGCGCGCTGCCGGCCTCCCTCTCGCGAGCACCCAAGCGCTGCCGGACCACTATGATTTTGATAGCTACACGCGCCCGGCGCGTGCGGGCCACAGCCTGATTTGCACTGAGAAAGACGCCGTGAAGCTGTGGCCCCGCGCGCCGGATGCCTGGGCCGTTGCGCTGCTGGTGGACATCGAGCCGGGCTTCTGGCGCAGCCTCGATTCCCTGCTGGCGCCAAAGCTATCATCCCGAACATGACATCCCCCCACGCTGCGCACTTCGCGTCGTCGCTGCCCCCCGAGCGGGCTTCAGCCTCCTTGAGGCGGCTCGGCGGAGGCTGAGATGGATCCCAAACTGCTTGAGCTGCTGGTCTGCCCCGTCACCAAGGGCCACCTCGACTACGACCGGCAGCGCCAGGAACTGCTGTCGCGCAGCGCGCGGCTGGCCTATCCGATCCGCGACGGCATCCCCGTGCTGCTCGAAGAAGAAGCCCGCACCTTGAGCGATGAGGAACTCGAGCAGCTGCCCAGGCGCACGCCGCTCGTGTAGCCCGTGACCTTCACCGTCCTGATCCCCGCGCGGCTGGCCTCCAGCCGGCTGCCCGACAAACCGCTGGCCGACATCGCCGGACTGCCGATGGTGGTGCGCGTGGCGCAGCGGGCCGCGCAGTCCGGCGCTTCCCGGGTGGTGGTGGCGACCGACACGCCGGCGATCGCACAGGCCTGCGCCACGCACGGCGTGGCTGCGGTGATGACCGACGCCAGCCATCCCTCGGGCAGCGACCGGCTGGCGCAGGCTTGCCGCCTGCTCGGACTGGGCGCCGACGAGATCGTGGTCAACGTGCAGGGCGACGAGCCGCTGATCGCCCCGGCGCTGATCGACGCCGTGGCGATCCTGCTGCAGTCGCAGACGCAGGCCAGCATGAGCACCGCGGCCCACCCGATCGAGGACGTGGCGGAGTTCGCCAACCCGAACGTGGTCAAGGTGGTCACCGACGCGCAGGGCCTGGCCCTGTACTTCAGCCGTGCCCCGATTCCCTGGTGGCGCGACGGCTTCGCCGGCGGCATCCGCCAGCTGCCGCAGCAGCGTCCGCTGCGCCACATCGGCATCTACGGCTACCGCGTGAACTTCCTGCAGGCCTTCCCTTCGCTGCCCCAGGCGCCGATCGAAACCGCCGAGGCCCTGGAGCAGCTGCGCGCCCTCTGGCACGGGCACCGCATCGCGGTGCATGTCAGCGCGCAAGCGCCCGGGCCCGGCGTCGACACGCCCGAGGATCTGGCCCGTGTCCGTGCGCTGTTTGCGAGCGGCCAGGCGTGGTGATGCGGCCCCCACGCCCACCCTGTTCGCTGCCCCCCGAGGGGGCTTCAGCCTCCTTGAGGCGGCTCGGCGCAGGCTGATTCCCGCCAGGGTCGCGTGCTATCCTTTCGGCCGAAGAAGCGCAACCGCCCGCGCGGTGAGCCGGGCCTGCAGCGCCCGTGATCCGCAACCATCCGAGGACATCCATGAGACTGATTTTGCTGGGCGCACCCGGTGCAGGCAAAGGCACGCAAGCCGCCTTCATCTGCCAGAAGTACGGCATCCCGCAGATCTCCACCGGCGACATGCTGCGCGCCGCCGTCAAGGCCGGCACGCCGCTGGGGCTGGCGGCCAAGAAAGTCATGGATTCGGGCGCGCTGGTGGGCGACGACATCATCATCGGCCTGGTCCAGGAGCGGCTCGCCCAGCCCGATTGCGCCAAGGGCTTCCTGTTCGACGGCTTCCCGCGCACCCTTCCGCAGGCCGACGCCATGAAGGCGGCGGGCGTGAAGCTCGATTACGTGCTGGAGATCGACGTGCCGTTCGAAGCGATCGTCGAGCGCATGAGCGGACGCCGCTCGCACACGGCCTCCGGCCGCACCTACCACGTCAAGTTCAACCCACCCAAGGTGGAAGGCATCGACGACGTCACCGGCGAGCCGCTGATCCAGCGCGAGGACGACAAGGAAGCCACGGTGATGAAGCGCCTGCAGGTCTATGCCGACCAGACGCGGCCGCTGGTGGACTACTACGCCAACTGGGCCAAGGCCGACCCGGCCAATGCGCCCCAGTACCGTGCCATCAGCGGCATGGGCACGGTGGAAGAGATCACGGCGCGCGCCCTGCAGGCGCTTTCGAACTGATTCGCCGTCCCCGCGAAGGCGGGGACCCAGGGCGCCCCGGATCTTGACGGTCCTACGCCGGTGAGGAGCGCAGCCCGTACGCTTTGCCGTCCACGAACAGGTATTCGCAGCGCAGGATCGCCTCGCCCTTTTCTTCCTTGAAGGTGAAGCCCAGCACGCCCACCGTGGCGCCTGGCTTGATCTCGGCGACCTTCCACGCTTCCATGCGCGTGAGCGGCGCGAGTTCCACCTCCCAGACCTTGTCCTTTCGGGTGGGCACCACCGCCTTGGCCAGCAAGGCCTTGCCGTCGATGGCGGCGCTTTGCGCCGGCAGCTGGCGGGAAGCCAGGTCGGCCGGAACCCGCAGCTGCGGCGAAACCTCCAGGTCCAGCTCGGCGTGCGGGTTCTGCCAGCGCGACTTCACCACCTTGCCTTCCAGGTAGACCGGCCGGTCCTGGTCGAAGCTGCTCCAGCCGTGGTGGGCCAGTGACAGCCCGGGTGCCGCGGCGGCGGCGATCACGAAGGTGCGTCGTTTCATGGGTGGGCTCTCCAGTTCATTGATAGGCAATCCAGCGCCCGCACGCGATGACGGCCAGCCAGATCGCGGTGGACAGCAGCATCTGCAGCTGCGCGGTGCGGTCCAGCCGCAGCAGCGAGCCGCGCACGTGGAACACGGCGGCATTGCAGCCCGCCGCGAGCAACAGCAGCATTTTGAGGGTGAAAGCGCGGTTGGAGAGCAGCTCCTGCGGCTGCGTCGCGAACATCAGCAGCCCGGTGGCGGCAGCCAGCGAGAAGCCCACGCCGGCAATGCCCAGGCTCAGCCGCGCAAGCTCGGCCACGGGCAGCGCGGCGGCGCGGCCGAACACGCGCACCTCCAGCAGCACCAGGTTGCCCAGCAGCAGCGCGATGCCCGTGATGTGGATGATCTCCAGGACCGGGTAGGCCCAGGGATGCGTTTGCAATGACGCGAACATCAGGCCAGCAGGTCCAGCAGCAGGGCTATGCGGGCCTTGACGGGCGACAGCGGATGCGCCGGCAGGCTGTCGCCTTGCAGCTCGATCACCCGGCCCTGGGCGCAGCGGGTCGAACGCACGACCTTGACGCCCAGCGCCTGCGCCTGCAGCAACGCGGCTTCGAGCTGGTGATGGAGGGTGCCGTTGCCGGTAGCCGCGACCACCAGGCCATCGACACCCTGCGCCACCAGGGCCTGCACCACGCGGCCGTCCGCCCCGGCGTGGTTCAGCACGATCTCCACGCGCGGCCAGCTCCGGGCGGCCGCTATTCTTTCAATAGCACTGTGCGCAATGTCCGGGCGAGTCTCAGGCCAATTTCGCACCAGCCGAAGTGTTGCGGCCTCGACGAAGCCGATCGCCCCCGCATCGCCGGAGCTGAAGGCATCGAGCCGCATCGGATGCACCTTGGCCACGTCGGCAGCGCCGTGGATCGTGCCCGCACAGACCACCATCACGCCCCGTGCGCCCGGATGCGCAGCCACGCACAAGGCATCGGCCAGGTTCTGGGGGCCGTCCGGCGCCAGCGCGTCGGCCGGCCGCATGGCACAGGTCAGCACCAGCGGCTTGGCGGGTGCCAGCGCGGCGTGCAGGAAGTACGCGGTTTCCTCGAGGGTGTCGGTGCCGTGGGTGACCACGACGCCGCCCACCTCCGGCTGCTGCAGCCAATGCCGGCAGCGCGCCAGCAACCGCTGCCAGACGGCGAAGTCCATGTCCTTGCTGTCCACCTGCGCCACCTGCTCGTGCAGCAACCCGAACCCCACCGGGGGCGGGATGCCGTCCAGCAGTTCGGCGATGGCCACTCTCCCGGCCGTGTAGCCCGCATTGCCGTGTGCGTTCAGCGCCCCGGCAATGGTGCCGCCGGTGCCCAAGACCACGATCTTTGTTGCCGTCACTTGCGCTCTTTCCCAAAACTGGTTAAAAATACAGGTACTGGATAGGAAGACAGTGACAACACCGCAGGAGTCACCATGATCGATACGCCCAAGCTCACCGCTCGCCAGCAGCAGATTCTGGACCTGATCCAGAGCGCCATCGCCCGCACCGGTGCGCCGCCCACGCGCGCCGAGATCGCGGCCGAGCTGGGCTTCAAGTCCGCCAACGCGGCCGAGGAGCACCTGCAGGCCCTGGCGCGCAAGGGCGTGATCGAGCTGGTGAGCGGCACCTCGCGTGGCATCCGCCTCAAGAGCGACACCCTGCGTTCCATCCACGAGTCGCGCTTCAAGCAGTTCTCGCTGCCCCTGCAAAGCCTGGCTCAGCTGGCCCTGCCGCTGATCGGCCGCGTCGCCGCCGGCTCGCCGATCCTGGCGCAGGAGCATGTCGACCAGACCTATTACGTCGAGAGCAGCCTGTTCCAGCGCCGCCCCGACTACCTGCTGAAGGTGCGCGGCATGTCCATGCGCGACGCCGGCATCATGGACGGCGACCTGCTCGCCGTGCAGGCCACCAAGGACGCCAAGAACGGCCAGATCATCGTGGCCCGCCTGGGTGACGACGTCACCGTCAAGCGCTTCCGCCGCAACAAGCACCTGATCGAGCTGCATGCCGAGAACCCGGACTACCCCACCATCGTGGTCGAGCCTGGCGAGCCGTTCGAGATCGAAGGCCTGGCGGTCGGCCTGATCCGCAACACCATGCTCATGTAGCAGCGTTCACCGGGCCGCCGCAGGTGGCGGGCGTATGGCGCCGGGCGCCATCACCCTGCGGCAGTGCCCCTGGAAATCTCGCCTGTGTCCGAACTGGAGTTCAAGGAGTTCACATGGGAATCGCACTGTTCACGTTCCAGGGCCTGCTGGCTCCCTTGCACGGCCTGCTCGGCTGGGCCTGGCCGGCGCGCCGCCGCAGCGCGTTGCGCGTGTCACGCGCGGGCGGGCTGCACTCGCAAGCCGGGCGCGCGCACGTCGACTGGGCGCCCTCGAGGCCCCATGGCCCGCTGGCCAAGCCCCTTCGCGTGCTGCGTGTGGTGGACGCCTGCCACGGACCCGCCAGTGCGGGCCGCATGGTGATCTCCGGCCGCATGGCCGACGTCTGTGCCGAGCTCGACCGCCTGGCGGCGCTGGAGGCGGCTGTCTCCTGAAAGCTCAGGACGGCGCGCCCGCCAGGTAGTCGGCCTTGCCCAGCTCGACCCCGTTGTGCCGCAGGATGGCGTAGGCGGTGGTCACGTGGAAGAAGAAGTTGGGCAGCACCCAGTGCTTCAGGTAGGCCTCGCCTTTCATGGTGCGCGTCGCCTCACGGCCCACCGGAAAGGTGATCTCCTTGTCTTCGGTGCCATCGAGCTTGTCGGCGGGCACGGTGCCCAGCCAGTCCAGGGTTTTCTGGATGCGCGCCTTCAGCTCGTCCAACGTGGCTTCGTTGTCTTCGAACTTGGGCGCCTCCGCACCAGACAGGCGCGCCACGCCGTTCTTGGCGGCATCGCAGGCGATCAGGATCTGGCGGGTCAAGGGCAGCATGTCGGGCGCCAGGCGGTACGTGGTGAGTGCCGCGGGGTCGAACTTGCGGGCCTGCGCATGGGCCTGCGCCTTGTCGAGGAAGTGGTCGAGGTTGCGCAGCATGGTCTTGAAGATGGGCAGGCTGGCGGAAGACATGGAAATGGTCATGAGGCGAGGGACTCCGGGTAACGAAACGAAACCCGGATGCTAGCCGCGATGCCGCGCGCGCGCTCGCGGCCGCGCACAGCCCCGAGGCACAATCGGGCCATGAACATTGTGATCCTCGACGACTACCAGGATGCGGTGCGCAAGCTGCAGTGCGCGTCCAGGCTCGAGGCCTATCCGGCCAAGGTTTACACCAATACCGTCAAGGGCATCGGCCAGCTCTCCGTGCGGCTGCGCGACGCCGACGTGATCGTGCTGATCCGCGAGCGCACGCACATCACCCGCCAGTTGCTCGAGAAGCTGCCGCGGCTGAAGCTGATCTCGCAGACCGGCCGCGCCGGCTCCCACATCGACCTGCAGGCCTGCACCGAACGCGGGATCGTGGTGACCGAAGGCGTGGGCTCGCCCGTGGCCCCGGCGGAGCTGACCTGGGCCTTGATCATGGCGGCCATGCGCCGCCTGCCGCAGTACATCGCCACGCTCAAGCACGGCGGCTGGCAGCAATCGGGGATGAAGTCGGGTTCCATGCCCGCCAACTTCGGCCTCGGGATGGTGCTCAAGGGCAAGACGCTGGGCATCTGGGGCTATGGCCGCATCGGCCAGCTGGTGGCCGGCTACGGCCGCGCGTTCGGGATGAACGTGCTGGTGTGGGGCGGCCAGAACTCGCGCGAGAAGGCGCAATCCGACGGCTTGCAGATCGCCAGCAGCCGCGAGCAGCTGTTCTCGCAAAGCGACGTGCTCAGCGTGCACCTGCGGCTGTCCGAAGACACCCTGGGCATCGTGCGGCTGGAAGACTTCGGCCGCATGAAGCCGACGTCCCTCTTCGTCAACACCTCGCGCGCCGAGCTGGTGGAAGCCGAAGCCCTGATCGCGGCCCTGAACCGCGGGCGCCCGGGCATGGCGGCCGTGGACGTGTTCGAAAGCGAACCCATCCTGCAAGGCCATGCCCTCCTGCGGCTGGAGAACTGCATCTGCACGCCGCACATCGGCTACGTGGAGCTGGAGAGCTACGAGCTGTACTTCGGCGCGGCTTTCGACAATGTGGTCAACTTCATCCAGGGAACGCCCTCCAACGTGGTGAACCCGGCCGCGCTCCAGGTGCGGCGCTGACGCCCCACCCCCGCGCCTGAAGGCGCTTGCACACATGACCCCAACGACCGCCGCGGCCGCCCGGCCGGCCCTTCCCGCCGTCCTCTGGCCGCTGCTGGTCGGCAACTTCGTCATCGGCACCGGCGTGATGCTCGTGCCGGGCACCCTCAACGAGATCAGCGCTTCGCTCCAGGTAACCGTCGCGACGGCCGGCCAGCTGATTTCGGCCGGCGGGGTGACCATATGCATCGCCGCTCCCTTGTTCGCCGCCGTGGTGGCCGGCTGGGATCGGCGCCGCCTGCTGGCGCTCTCCATGCTGTGGTACGGCCTGCTGCACCTGGCCTGTGCCTTCGCGCCCGCATTCGCCTGGCTGCTCCCGCTGCGCGTACTGGCGATGGTGTCGCCCGCCATCTTCACGCCGCAGGCCGCCGCCTGCGTGGGCCTGCTCGTGCCCGACGCCCAGCGCGGGCGCGCCGTGACCTTCGTCTTCGTCGGCTGGTCGGTGGCGTCGGTGCTGGGCATGCCGCTGGCCGCCTATGTGGGCGGAACGCTTGGCTGGCGCGCCGCTTTCGTGATGGTGGCGATCCTCAGCATCGCCAGCGGCGCCTGGGTCTGGCGGACCATGCCCGATGGCGTCAAGCCTGCAGCCCTTTCGCTCGCCGCGTGGCGCGAGACGCTGCGCTCGCGCGCCCTGATGCTGTGCATCGCGGTCACCGTGCTGTACTCGGCCGGGCAGTTCGTGCTGTTCTCCTACTTCGCGCCCTACTACAAGCACAAGCTCGCGATCACGCCCGGCGAGCTGAGCCTGCTGTTCATGTGGTTCGGCGCGTTCGGCCTGATCGGCAACGTCCTCATGTCGCGGCACATCGACCGGCTGGGCGCCGACCGCGCCGTGATGATCGGCATCGCGCTGATGGCGGCCAGCCTGCTGGTGTGGCCACTGGGCACTTCGCTGGTGCTGGCCGCGCTGATCTCCATTCCCTGGGCCCTGGGCTGCTTCTCTTCCAACTCGGCGCAGCAGGCCCGCCTGATGGGGATCGCGCCGGCGCTGGCGGCGGGCTCCATGGCCCTCAATTCCTCGGCCATGTACGCCGGCCAGGCGATCGGCGCCGGCGCCGGCGGCTGGCTGATCCTGCACAGCGGCTACGAAACCCTGCACTGGGCCGGCTTCGCCGCGCTGGTGCTGGCGATGGGCGCAAGCGCGCTGGCCGCCCGCTACGGCCACACGCACCGCAGCGGCTAGCGCGGCGGCAACGCCCTACTCCCGCGTCTTCTTGGCCTTAAACTGGCTGTCGACATCAGGCAGGTCGAAGTCCAGCATGTTGCCCTCGTCGTGCGCCGCCGGTGCGGCCCGGCCCGTCGCCATGAAGCCGGGAGAAGGCAGCGGTGTCTCGTCCAGGTTGATGTCCAGTCCGATCGGCGGGAACGGCACCTCCGGGTCGGCTGCGGCGTCCCTGGAGGCGGATAATGGGTGGATCGAGGTATGGGAGAAGCCCGAGGCCGCCGGATCCGAAGCAGGCATGAAGCCCTGCTCGGGGTGGTCGAGGATGTCGCGGCCGATGTGGTGCAGCAGCAGCAGCTCACGGTAGGCCCCCAGGCTGAAGGCCTCGCCGGGCTGCCCCGGCTGGCGGAAGATCGACTCCTCGATCACTTCCAGCACCTTGCGCGAAGGCCACAGCGCCTCGATGCGCGACAAGGCCTGCGGATAGGCCTCCAGCCCATGCCCTTCGTCGCGATAGGCTACGAACGACGGCACGTCCGCGTTGAAGGTCCGCTGGAACTCGCTGCGCACGGACTCGTAATCGTCCTTGCGCTCGAGCTTGTGATAGATCTCCAGCAGGTCCAGCCAGGCCACGGCACTGGTCTGCGGGTTCGCGGCGATGTGGTCCCGCAGCACGGCGATGGCACGGTCGTACTCGCCCAGGGAGGCGAAAAAGTCCGCTTCCTGCTGGACGTCGTGCACCTCCTCGGCTCGCACGGCACGCAGGCTCGCGGGCTGGCTCCCCTGGAAATCCTCACGCGAGGAGGCCTGGAACGCGGGCCGCTGCAGAGCCGCAGGCCCGGCCTCGGACTGCAAGCGGGCCAGCGCCGATTCGGTGAAGGTCAGGTCCAGATCGAGGGAACCGCGCCCGGAACTCGCGGGTGCCGCTGCGGCCGCGGCCCCGCTGGCGGCCGGCAGCAGGGAAGACGACCCGAAATCGGTCTCGGCCGGCGGGCGTGCCGGGCGCCACCACTCGCGCCGCACGGAAGAACGCGCGCCGTTGCGGCGCCAGCCGTACACGGCGGCAGCCAGGGCGACGAGTGCCAGCGCAAGCAGTCCGTAGACCCAGGGATTCCCATACCGCTGCGCCTGGGCCTGCTGCAAGCGCGTCTTCAGCTCGGCCGCCGCCGCCTCGTTGCTGCGCAGCATCCCGCGCACCGCCTCCACCTCACCCTCGAGCGCCTGCACGCGTTGGGCGCTCTTGAGGAATTCCTCCGGTGCGGCGTTGAGCGTACGCCACAGGGCCTGCGCCAGCGCCCTCTGCTGGGGGGTGGCTTCCGGTGCCGGCGGCAACTCGGCGCTGAGCTTGAGGACCGGATCACGCTCCGCAAGGAAATCAAGCGGGTCCAGCCGCAGGCGGGGCTGGGCGGAGGAAGCGGCAGGAACCTTGGCCCGGGCAACGCCCGGCTTGGCGGGCCGGGGCTGCGCGCCGGGCCGCGCCGTCGGCGCGGGCGGCGGCTGCGAAGGCGCGCTGGCCACCCCAGCGGGCGGCACCACGGGCGCGGCACGCGCCACCGGTTCGGCCAGGCGCTCCAGCGGCTGCTCGGCCAGAAGAACGTACCTGCGCGTGACGCGTGAGGAGCAGCCGAGCTGCAGGTCGACGGTGACCACCGGCTCGTTCACCACCACACCGGAGCGGATACGGATACCGGAGGGGCCTGCCTGCGTGCTCACGCGAGCCGCATCGACCCGGCTGTCGCCGTAGAAGACCTCGGCCTGGGCGCACAGGGGCGACCCGGCGAGCTCATCGTTCGCCACCTGGACCGACAGATCCAGGGGGCGCCCGATCCACGCCGTGCCCTCGGCGCCGCCGAGCGTGAGTGCGGAACTCCCGGCAACGGCGAGGCAGGCGACCAGACCGGCAAGCGATTGCCGCAAACGCAGGGACAGCTTCATGAGCATGTACCGGAATTTTTGCACACCGCTGGATAATGGGTCGATGCAAACGCAATACCCAACCGTAGGAATCGTGGGCGCGGGAGCCATGGGACGCGGCATCGCGCAGATCGCTGCCCAGGCCGGCAGCACCGTCAGGCTTCATGACACCCAATCCGAGGCGGTGGCCAAGGCGATCGCGGACATCAGCGGCCAATGGGACCGCCTCCAGGACAAGGGCCGGATGGATGCCGACGCGGTGCGCGCCTGCAAGCAGCGGCTGGTTGCCGCGTCGCAGCTGCAGGAGCTCGCGGGTTGCGGCCTGGTCGTGGAAGCCGTGGTCGAACGCCTGGATGTGAAGAAAAGCCTGTTCGCCCAGCTCGAAGCCGTGGTCGATGCCCATGCCGTGCTGGCCACCAACACCTCCTCGCTCTCGGTCACGGCGATCGCGTCAGGCTTGCAGCGCCCGCAGCGCTTGGCCGGGTACCACTTCTTCAACCCGGTGCCGCTGATGAAGGTGGTCGAGGTGATCGCCGGCCTGAAGACGGATGCTTCCGTCTGCCAGGGCCTGGCAGCCTATGCGCGCCAGATGGGGCATACGCCGGTGCAGGCGCAGGACACGCCCGGGTTCATCGTCAACCACGCGGGCCGGGGCTATGGCACGGAGGCGCTGCGCATCGTCGGTGAAGGGGTGGCGGACTTCGCGACGATCGACCGCATCCTCAAGGATCAGGCCGGCTTCAAGCTCGGGCCATTCGAGCTGATGGACCTCACGGCGCTGGACGTCTCGCACCCGGTGATGGAGTCGATCTACCGCCAGTACTACGACGAGCCGCGCTTTCGCCCGAGCGTGATCACGGCGCAGCGCCTGGCCGCCGGCATGGTAGGACGCAAGTCCGGCGAGGGCTTCTACCGTTACGCGGACGGCAAGGCGCAGGTGCCGCCCGAACCGGCCGTTCCGCAGGTCGGCGAGATGCCGCCGGTGTGGGTCTCGACGCGCGCGGCACGCCGGCAGGAGCTCTACCAGCTGCTCAAGGAGCTGGGTGTGAAGATCGAGACCGGCCAGTCGCCCTCGATGAACGCCCTGACCCTGGTCGCCCCGCTGGGCTTCGACGTGAGCACCGTGGCGGTGGTGGAACGTCTCGATCCGGCTCGCACCGTGGGCATCGACATGCTGGTGGACGACGCGGCGACCCGGCGGCGCGTGCTCGCCACCAACCCGGCGACGCGGGCCGACATGCGCGACGCGGCCCATGCCTTGTTCGCGCGGGACGGCAAGGGCGTGAGCGTGATCCGCGACTCCGGCGGCTTCGTCACGCAGCGCGTCGTGGCCACCATCGTGAACATCGCGTGCGACATCTGCCAGCAGCGCATCTGCACGCCCGGGGACCTGGAGACTGCCGTCACCCTGGGCCTGGGCTACCCGCTGGGGCCCCTCGCGATGGGGGACCGCTGGGGCCCGGCCAATGTGCTCGAAGTGCTGTTCAACATGCAGACCGTCTACGGCGACCCGCGCTACCGCCCCAGCCCCTGGCTGCGGCGGCGCGGGGCGATCGGTCTATCCCTGCTGCAAGATGAAAGCTGAACCACAACGACAAGGCCGGGAAGCCGCCTTGCTTCGACCTTTATGACTTCCGAGTTGAAGAGCACCAGCAGTGGCGGCACCATGGTGCTGACCATCAGCAATCCGGCGCTGCGCAACGCACTGGCCCCCGAGATCTACGCGGCCGGGGTCGAGGCCCTGAGCGTGGCCGAGACGCAGCCCGAAGTGCGAAGCGTGGTGATCACCGGCGAAGGCGGCATCTTCTGCGCCGGCGGCAACCTGCAGCGGCTGCAGGCCAACCGGCAGCAGCCCGCCGAGGTGCAGGCCCAGAGCATCGAGGGCCTGCACAGCTGGATCGAAGCGATCCGCACCTTCCCCAAGCCGGTGATCGCGGCGGTCGAAGGACCCGCCGCCGGCGCGGGTTTCTCGCTCGCCCTGGCCTGCGACTTCATCGTGGCTGCCGGTAACGCGGTCTTCGTCATGGCGTACAGCAACGTGGCGCTGTCTCCGGACGGCGGGGCCAGCTGGAGCCTCACGCAGGCCTTGCCGCGCCAGCTGGTCAGCGAGCTGCTGATGGGCGCAGAACGGGTGTCCGCGCAGCGCCTCCACGAACTCGGCGTGGTGAACCAGGTGGCGGCCGAGGGCGCCGCGCTGGACGCGGCCCTGGCATTGGCGCAGAGGCTCAACGCCAAGGCGCCGAATGCGCTTGCCAGCATCAAGGAACTCATGAATGAAGCGTCCGGCGCCAGCCTCACACGCCAGCTTGCCGCCGAGCGCGACCAGTTCGTCAAGAACCTGCACCACCCCAATGGCGGCATCGGCATCGAGGCCTTCCTGGCCAAGCGCAAGCCCGACTACACCTGAGCTGGCACGCTCCGGCGCCGCAGTCTTTCAGGTGACAACCCTGAGCGAAGGCGCGGGTCCCCGGCGCGACAATGCCCGGGACATCAGTCACTCACAAGACAGCGGCATGGACGATCCCATTCTTACCATCGAAGAACGAGAGGCGATCAATGCGGGTCGCTGGTTCGCATCCCTCTCGCCTTCGCTGCGGCACGACATCCTCCGATGCACTTACGTCAAACGGTACAAGGACGGCGACCTGATCGCCGCGCGCGGCGACCCGCCCGAAGAATGGATCGCGTGCGCGCGGGGCGCGGTGCGGGTGAGCTCGACCTCGATCTCGGGCAAGCAGATCACGCTGACCTACGTCGAGCCGGGCATCTGGTTCGGCGACGTGGCGATCTTCGACGGGGACCGCCGCACGCACGATGCCTATGCCCACGGCGACACCACGATCCTGTGCGTGGCGAAAGCCGACTTCCGCAAGATCCTGGCCAGCCATGTGGAGCTGTACGAAGCCATGCTGCGCCTGCACGCACGGCGCATCCGGCAGCTGTTCGGCCTGGTCGAGGACCTCAATACCCTGCCCCTGCGGGCGCGGCTGGCCAAGCAGTTGATGCACCTGGTGCGCAGCTACGGCGTGCCCTCGCTCTCTCATGGCGCCGAGATGCGCATCGGCCTGCAGCTGGCGCAGGAAGAACTGGCCCAGCTGCTGGGCGCCTCGAGGCAACGCGTGAACCAGGAACTCAAGGCCATGGAGCGCGAGGACGTGATCCGCATCGAGCCGGGTGGCTTGGTGGTGCGCAACCGGGACGCCCTGATGCGCATCGTGGAGGCGGATGACTGATGAGTGACTACGACCATTTCATCGGGACCCGGCCGGTCACCGACAAGCACGCCTTCGACACCGCGGCCCTGTCGGCCTGGCTGCAGAAGAACCTCGAGGGTTTCGGCGGGCCGCTGACGGTGGAGCTGTTCAAGGGCGGCCAGTCCAATCCGACCTACAAGCTCATCACGCCGTCGCAAAGCTACGTGATGCGGGCCAAGCCGGGCCCGGTCGCCAAGCTGCTGCCTTCGGCGCACGCGGTCGAACGCGAGTTCGCCGTCATGCGCGGCCTCCACGGAACGGGTGTCCCGGTGCCCCGGATGTACTGCCTGTGCGAGGACGAATCCGTGATCGGCCGGGCGTTCTACGTCATGGAGTTCATGGCCGGGCGTGTGTTGTGGGACCAGGCCCTGCCCGGCATGACGCCGCAGCAGCGCGGCGAAATCTACGACGAGATGAACCGGGTGATCGCGGCCCTGCACACCGTGAAGTTCGCCGACCGCGGCCTGGCGGGTTACGGCAAGCCCGGCAACTACTTCGAGCGGCAGATCGGCCGCTGGAGCAAGCAGTACAAGGCCTCGGCCGACGGCGCCGGGCCCCTGTCGCAGCCGATCCCGGCGATGGAAAAGCTGGTGGAGTGGCTGCCGGCGCGCATCCCGGCGGCTGCGCGTGACGAGAGCAAGGTGTCCGTGGTCCATGGCGACTACCGTCTGGACAACCTCATGTTCCACCCGAGCGAGCCGCGCGTGATCGCGGTGCTCGACTGGGAGCTCTCCACGCTGGGCCACCCGCTGGCCGATTTCAGCTACCACTGCATGGCCTGGCACATCCCGCACGGCTGGTTCCGCGGCATCGGCGGGCTGGACCACGCGGGCCTGGGCATTCCCCCGGAAGACGAATACATCCGCCGCTGGTGCGAGCGGACCGGGCTGACCACGCCCGAGGCGCTCAAGGCCGACTGGAACTTCTACATGGCCTACAACCTGTTTCGCATCGCCGCCATCCTGCAAGGCATCGCCAAGCGGGTGGAAGCGGGCACGGCCTCGAGCGCGCAGGCCGCCGCCTCCGGCGCGAGCGCCCGGCCCATGGCCGAACTGGCCTGGCAATTCGCCGAGCGCGCTTAATCCTTCTTCAAAGCGAGAACACATGGACTTCGACTACTCCCCCAAGACCCGCGAACTGCAGGCCAGGCTCCTGAAGTTCATGGACGACCACATCTACCCGAACGAGAAGGCCTACAAGGAGGAACTGGAGGCCAACACCGCGGCGGGCAAGCGCTGGACCGCGCTGCAGACCATCGAGAAGCTCAAGCCCAAAGCGCGTGCGGCGGGCTTGTGGAACCTGTTTCTGCCCGTCGACAGCGCCTCGGCTTCCGGCTACGAGGGCGCGGGCCTGACCAACCAGGAATACGCGCCGCTGGCCGAGATCATGGGGCGCGTGCAGTGGTCCAGCGAGGTCTTCAACTGCTCGGCGCCCGACACGGGCAACATGGAGACGATCGCCCGTTACGGTTCCGAGGAGAACAAGGCCCGCTGGCTCAAGCCCCTGCTGGAAGGCCAGATCCGTTCGGCCTTCGCCATGACCGAGCCCGAGGTGGCGTCCTCCGACGCCACCAACATCTGCACGCGCATCGAGCGAGCATCAGGAAGTGGTGGCGACGAGTACGTGATCAACGGGCACAAGTGGTGGATCTCCGGCGCGGCGGACCCGCGCTGCGCCATCTTCATCACGATGGGCCAGACCGACCCGGAGGCGCCCCGCCACTCGCAGCAGAGCATGGTGCTGGTGCCGGCGGACACCCCGGGCATCCGCATCGTGCGGCCGCTCAACGTGATGGGCTATGACGACGCGCCCCACGGCCACGTCGAGATGTACTTCGAGAACGTGCGCGTGCCGGTCTCCAACATCCTGCTGGGCGAAGGCCGCGGCTTCGAGATCGCCCAAGGCCGCCTCGGCCCGGGCCGTATCCACCACTGCATGCGGCTGGTCGGCTTGGCCGAGCGCGCACTGGAGCTGATGTGCAAGCGCGCCTCTTCGCGCGTGGCGTTCGGCAAGACGGTGGCGCAGCAGACGGTGACGCAGGAGCGCATCGCCGAAGCGCGCTGCAAGATCGACATGGCGCGCCTGCTCACGCTCAAGGCGGCATGGCTGATGGACGTGGCCGGCAACAAGGTCGCCAAGACCGAGATCGCGATGATCAAGGTGGTCGCCCCGACCATGGCCTGCCAGGTCATCGACTGGGCGATGCAGGTCCATGGCGGCGGCGGCATGTGCGACGACTTCCCGCTGGCCCATGCGTACGCGAGCGCCCGCACGCTGCGCTTCGCGGACGGCCCGGACGAGGTCCACCGCAATGCGATTGCCAAGTGGGAGCTGGGCAAGTACGGCAGCTACGGCCGCGATGCCGAAGCCGCCATCACGCGCGGGGCCTGACCGGGCGCCGCGCAGCGCGCCCACGTTCCGGCAGCTTGCGGCCGGCCTGCTGGCCTACAGATTGATGTCCGTGCTGAAGGCGCCGACCGCGGACTCGCAGGCACTGGTGAAGACCTGCGCCGCGTGCTGCAGCGTCGGCATGTCGCTGCCCCGGCGTTCCATCCGCAGGTAGGCCTTGCCGCGCATCAGCAGCACCATGAACGGCACCTCCGCCAGGGGCGCGGGGGCGGGCCATTCCATCATCAGCTGTGCCAGCGTCGGATCCAGCCATGCCAGCGCATGGTCGCGCTGGTCGGTGAGCACCGCGTAGCGGCCCCAGAACACGCGGGGCATGCTCTCCCAGCCCACCTCGTCGTACATGGCCAGCCACCGCATCTCCTCCGGGAGGTTGGGGTCGGCGGTGGTCTGCAGGCTGTCGGTGAACATCGAATAGGCCTGCTTCTCCAGCGACTCCTTCAGGGGGCGGTTGATGACCATCACCGAGACGTCTTCGCTGATCCCCAGCTCGGCCCGGGCGCGCAGTTCCTCTCCCTGGATGTACTTGCGGCTGGGACGCCCCACTTCCAGGCGCCAAGGCTTGCCGGCCACCTTGCCCTGGATCGCGTAGCTCTGGCCCGCGCCGCCCTGGGCAGAAAAGCTCAGGCCCTGCGTCCCGGCCCATTCCGACACCGGGGCCAGCTGTGCCAACGCGGCGGCCGCGGCCGAAGGCGGTTGCGGCGGCCTTGGCTCGCGGGCGAAGGCCTTTTTGATCCGGTCGAACATGTTGCGTGCGGCTGACCTAAAGTCCGATTATCAATTCAAACCCTTGAGGAGGTCTGCAAAGTGATCGAGGTTTACTCCTGGCCCACACCCAATGGCCACAAGATCCACATCATGCTGGAGGAATGTGGTCTTCAGTATCAAGCCGTACCGGTCAACATCGGCACGGGCGACCAATTCAAAGACGAGTTTCTGGCGATCAGCCCCAACAACAAGATCCCTGCCATCACCGACCCCGAAGGGCCGGACGGGCAGCCGATCTCGCTGTTCGAATCGGGCGCCATCCTGGTCTACCTGGCCGGCAAGACGGGCAGGTTCCTGCCCAAGGGCGTGCGCCAGAAATATGAGGTGCTGCAGTGGCTGATGTTCCAGGTGGGCGGTGTCGGCCCCATGCTCGGGCAGAATCACCACTTCCGCCAGTATGCGCCGGAGAAACTGCCGTACGCGATCGACCGCTACACCCACGAAGCCCGGCGGCTTTACGGCGTGATCGACCGGCGGCTGGCGGCCAGCCCCTGGCTGGGCGGCAAGGCCTATTCGATTGCCGACATCGCCACCTGGCCCTGGCTGCGCAACTGGAAGAACCAGGGCGTGGAACTCTCCGACCACCCGCACCTGAAGGTCTGGTTCGAGAAGATCGAAGCGCGCCCGGCCGTGCAGCGCGGGGTGAAGGTGCTGGCCGACCTGCGCAAGCCCATCACCGACGACAAGTCGCGCGAGATCCTGTTCGGCAAGACGCAGTACCAGCGCCGCTGAGGGCTAGAATGGCGCTCTTCGGAGCGTAGCGCAGTCTGGTAGCGCATCTGGTTTGGGACCAGAGGGTCGTAGGTTCGAATCCTATCGCTCCGACCATCTCCCTCATCTGCCCGTAGCTCAGTTGGATAGAGCAACAGCCTTCTAAGCTGTGGGTCGGGGGTTCGATTCCCTCCGGGCAGGCCACCGCAGGAGCCCCCCAGGCCTGAACGCCCTGCCTTCCCGCCTGCACGGGTGACAGCTCCTACAGCTTCACGTACTCGTAGTCGACCGGATTGGCGTTGATGCCCCGGTCAGGCGGCGCAATCCACGCCGCCATCTTCCCGGGCTCGGTCACGCGCTGCATCAGGCTCTTGACGAAGGCCTTGTCGGCGTCGTTGGGCAGCCACTCGTCCTTGCGCTGGTCGAATTCGGCCTGTGCGATCGGGTGGCCGTGCGGGTCGGTGGGCACGCCGGCCCAGACGCCGACCTCGCGGCGAAAGCGCGTGGAGGGCAGCTTCAGTTCGAACTGGACGCCAGCCCGCTTGATGGCCATGTTCCAGCGGGTGATGCCGATGTTGCAGTCCTTCACGTACTCCAGCCGGGTGACCTCGTTCATGCCGTTGCGCACGCCGATCGTCTCGTTTTTGATGCCGCCGTTGCCGTCCGGCACCTGGATCACCATCTCGGAATCCGCCTCCACGTGGTCGGCGAACTTGGCCTCGTCGGGACGGCCCTTGATGCCGTTGCTGAAGTAGTTGGCGGCGTTGGAGGACGACTCCGAGCCGAACAGGTCCAGCGAGCTGGTGAACCAGAAGTTCAGGTACTTCTGGATGGTGGGCAAATCGACCACACCGGCCTGCCGCAGGGTGGCCTTGTCGTCCGTGTCCAGCTCCTTCATCACCTCCAGCGTGCGCTTGATCACGCGGCCGACGCCGGTCTCGCCCACGAACATGTGGTGCGCTTCCTCGGTCAGCATGAAGCGAGTGGTGCGCGCCAGCGGATCGAACGCGGATTCGGCGAACGACTTGAGCTGGAACTTGCCATCCCGATCGGTGAAGTAGGTGAACATGAAGAACGACAGCCAGTTGTCCATCGGCTCGTTGAAGGTGCCCAGGATGCGCGGCTTGTCGGCATCGCCGCTGTGGCGCATCAGCAGCTCCTCGGCTTCCTCGCGGCCGTCACGGCCGAAGTGGGCGTGCAGCAGGTAGACCATCGCCCACAGGTGCCGGCCCTCTTCCACGTTCACCTGGAACAGGTTGCGCAGGTCGTAGAGCGACGGCGCGGTGTGGCCCAGCAGCCGCTGCTGCTCGACCGATGCCGGCTCCGTGTCGCCTTGGGTCACGATCAGGCGGCGGAAGGTGGAGCGGTACTCGCCGGGCACGTCCTGCCAGACGTCCTGGCCCATGTGGTCGCCGAAGCCGATCTTGCGGCCCTCTTCCTTGTCCGCCAGGAAGATGCCCCAGCGGTAGTCGGGCATGGGCGTGTAGCCGTAGCTGGCCCAGCCTTGGGCATCGACGCCGACGGCGGTGCGCAGGTACACCTCCTTGGCCTTGAAGTCGCTCGGGCCCATCTCGTCCCACCAGTTCAGGAAAGCGGGCTGCCAATGCTCCAGCGCACGCTGCAGCTGCCGGTTCTCGCCGAGGTGGACGTTGTTGGGGATCAGGGCTTGCAGGTCGATAGTGGACATGTGTGTTCCTATGGATTCGGGAGCGGACGGCCGAACGCAGAGAGCGCAGAGGTTGCGCAAAGGTCACAGAGGAAATACCAAAACTTGGCTTTCATCTTTTCAACCTCTCGCGACCTTTGCGAGACCTTTGCGACTTCTGCGTTCGGCTGTCCGCATTCATTTCAAATCCGCTTCCAGTCGAAGCGGGCCTTCTTGCCGGTGCCGAACAATTTGAGGGCGCCCTCTTCGCCGACGGCGTTGGGGCGGATGAAGATCCAGTTCTGCCAGGCCGACAGGCGGCCGAAGATGCGCGTTTCCATGGTCTCCCTGCCGGGGAACCGCAGCGACGCCTCCATGCCGGTGAGCGCATCGGGCGAGAGCGAGGCACGCTCTTCCAGCATGATGCGGATCTCGTCCTCCCAGTCGATGTCGTCCGGGGTCAAGGTGACCAGGCCCAGGCCCAGCGCCTGGTCGGCGCGCAACGGGCTGTCCTGCAGGCCCTGCAGCTGCTCGATGGTGGCGGCGTCCTCGTTGAAGCGGGTCTGCAGGCGCGTCAGGCCGTTGACCACCGGGTAGCGGCCGAAGTTGGCGGCGTTCAGCCGCAGCGACGGGGCCGCGTCCGGCGAATCCGGCAAGTCCAGCATGTAGATGCGGTCGCAAGCCAGCGCCAGTTCGTAGAAGGTGCCGGCAAAGCACGAGCCCTGGTCCACCAGCGCGATCAGCGATCGGCTGGTCACGTCCAGACGGGCCAGCGTGCGGCGCAGTGCGCCGATGGTTTCGCGCACCAGCCAGTGGGCCTGGTGCTGCTCCAGCACGGCGTCGGCCTGCATCACCTTGTGGGCGTCGCCCTGGGTGCGGATCACCCAGGTACCGACTTCCAGCTCGTTGGTGCGCAGGTTCAGGATGGCGTCGTCCAGCTCGCGCGCCAGCTTCAGCGGCCACCAGTTCGCGCCGGCGGCGACGATTGCGTCGGGCGTGGACTCGATCGCCGCTGCCGGAGCCTTCACCGTGATGGTGGCGATACGCGCGGCGCGATGCACCTGCGCATCGACCGTGGTGTAGTGGTAGCCCTGCTCGTCCACCGTCAGCGCCACGGGCGGCAATTCAATGCCCTTTTCGGCCCCGGCCCGCGTGGATTGGGCGCGCAGCGCTCCTACTTCTGTAGCAACCAGCTGGCCGAACTGCTGCGGCTTGGCCAACGCGTCGATCAGCCTCCAGTCCTTGGCCCGATCGGCACGAACGCCTTCGCTGGTGGTGCAGAAGATGTCCGCCAGGTCGCGCCGCACCTTGCGCTTGTCAGTGATGCGGGTCAGGCCTCCGGTGCCGGGCAGCACGCCCAGCAGCGGCACCTCGGGCAGGCTGACGGTGGAGGAGCGGTCGTCCACCATCACGATGCGGTCGCAGGCCAGCGCCAGCTCGTAGCCCCCGCCGGCGCAGGCGCCGGTCACCGCCGCGATCGACTTCAGGCCGTCATGCCGCGAGGAGTCTTCCAGGCCATTGCGGGTCTCGTTGGTGAACTTGCAGAAGTTCACCTTCCAGGCGTGCGTGGACAAGCCCAGCATGTAGATGTTGGCGCCCGAGCACCAGATCTTTTCCTTGCCGCTTTCGAACACCACCACCTTGACGGACGGGTGCTCGAAGCGGATGCGGTTGAGCGCGTCGTACAGCTCGATGTCCACGCCCAGGTCGTACGAGTTGAGCTTGAGCTTGTAGCCGGGCTTGATGCCGCCGTCCTCGTTGATGTCCAGCTTCAGGTGGGCGACGTCGCCTTCCACGGACAGTGTCCAGTGCTGGTAGCGAGAGGGATGGGTGGCGAAGCTCACCAGCTCGCGGCTCTCGCCGTTGATCTCCTGCTTGAACAGCAGTGTCTCGGTCATGGCATTCATTCGATCTCCTGAAATCCGTTCGCCCCGAGTTGTCGAAGGGCTTCGACAGGCTCAGCCCGAACGGAGGGTTATGGAACAGCGCGTTCCAAGTCTTTCAACGATTGCTTGACGGTGCGCGCCGCGGTGTCCACCACCGCGTCGGCGCGCGCATAGAGTTGTTCGCGGCTGGACAAGATGCGGCGGATATCCTCCATCGCCTCGCCTGTCGCGCCCAGGGTGCTGTCGAAGGGCCGCATGTCGCCCTGCGCGACCACGCGGGTCATGTGTTCCTCGGGGCTGGCCTTGACCCAGACGCAGTAGAAGCGGCTTTGCAGCAGGTCGAAGGTCTCGCGTTCGCTCACGATGCTGCCGCCGGTGGTCATCACCACGCCCTCGGCATGGTCCTCGGCAATACGCAGCAGCGCGCGGCGCTCGTAGCGGCGGTAGCCGGCCTGCCCGTGCAGCAGCAGGATTTCGTTCATGCTGGTGCCGGCCTCGCGCTCGATCTCGCGGTCCAGCTCGACGAAGGGCACGCCGCGCTGCTGCGACAGCTGCCCGCCCAGGGTGGTCTTGCCGGCGCCCCGCAGCCCGATCAGCGCGATGCGCTGCTCGCGGCCCTGCGCATCCGCCAGCCCGAAGCTCGTGGACAGCAGCCCATACGCCTGGTCGAGCTGGCCGTCGTCCAGGCGCCCGAGCAGCCCCTGCACCCGGGCCAGAGCCGGCCGGGGCGCGTCCTGCAGCAGTTCCAGAATGGTGATGTTCAGCGCCCGGGCCGCGGCTTCCAGCGAATTGATCGAGACATTGCCCTTGCCGCTTTCCACGTCGGCCAGGAAGCGTTCGGACAGGCCCGAGTCGTTGGCCAGTTGCTTGCGCGTCATGCCGCGCCGGGCACGCCAGGCCCGCACCCGCGCGCCGAGTTCGGCGAGCGTGGCCTTGGCTTCGTGTTCAGTCATGACCGGCATCGGAGTTCCTTTTTCGCGCTGCACTTGCGCTGAAGCGATATTGCAGTATACTTCCTATCATCGCAGTGTCAAGCAGTTTATTGCATGCGCCCGTCGACGGGCTCAGGACCATCGGGAACCACCATGAAATTGAAGATCCTCGTCGGAACCATGACCAGCACCGCCGACTATGTGGCACAAGCGATCCAGATGGATTGCGCCGACCTGGTCCCGGACATCGAAGTCCAGCTGATGGATGGGCTGGACATCAGTGTCTTTGACGAAGATGCACTTTATCTCATCTGCTCGTCCACCTACGGTTCCGGCGACGTGCCGGACAACGCCCGCACGCTGTATGAATCGCTGGACGCGAGCCCCAGGTACCTGGGCCACGTGCGCTACGGCGTGATCGCGCTGGGCGACCGCACCTACATGCAGACCTTCTGCTTCGGCGGCAAGAAATTCGACGAGCGGCTGCAGGGTCTGGGCGCCCAGCGCATCGGCGATGTGTGGTGCCACGACGCGAGCGCCGGCACCATGCCGGAAGAGGAAGGCACCGCCTGGTGCCGCCAGTGGCTCACGCAGGCGACGCACAGCGTCACCCCCGCGTAGGCGGGGGCCCAGCAGCCGGCGCGAAGCGCCGCCGGAATACGCAGGCACTGGATCCCCGCCTGCGCGGGGATGACGACAGAACGAGGAGAACCCAATGCAGCTCAGCAGTGCCGACCACCGCAGCACCCCGCCCCGCGTGGAGATCCCGCGCGACTACAACGCGGCCCACGACCTGCTGGAGCGCAATGCCTCGCGCCCGGACAAGCCGGCCTTCATCGACGCGACTTCGGGCGCCACCCTCACCTACGGGCAGCTTGCCGAGCAGTCGCACCGCTTCGCCAACGCCCTGCGCGCCCGCGGCTTCGCGCCCGAGAGCCGGGTGCTCATGGCCATGCTGGACACACCGGAGTGGCCGGTGGTCTTTCTCGGTTGCATGCTGGCCGGGGTGGTGCCGGTCGCGGCCAACACGCTGCTGACCGCGCAGGATTTCGAGTTCATGCTGCGCGACTCGCGCGCCCAGGCCCTGTTCGTGTCGCAGCCGCTGACCGCCACCTTCGAGCCGCTGGTCAACAAGGTCGCCACCCTCAAGACCGTGATCGTCGCCGGCGCGTGCGGCCCCGATTCCGTCGCCGGCATGGTGGCATCGGGCGGCGCCGCGCGGCAGGTGGCCGCCACCTGCGACGACGACGCATGTTTCTGGCTCTATTCCAGCGGCTCCACCGGCACGCCCAAGGGCACCGTGCACCTGCACAGCCACCTGGTCCAGACCGCCGAGCTGTACGGCCGCGCCATCCTCGGCATCCGCGAGGACGATGTCGTCTACTCGGCGGCCAAGTTGTTCTTCGCCTATGGCCTGGGCAACGCCCTCACCTTCCCGATGAGCGTGGGCGCCACCACGGTGCTGCTGCCTTCGCGGCCGACGCCGGCCGACGTGTTCGGCGTGCTGAAGAAATTCCGCCCCACCATCTTCTACGGCGTTCCCACGCTTTACGCCGCACTGCTGGCCGACCCCCACCGGCCCCAACGCTCCGAGGTCACCCTGCGTGTGTGCACCAGCGCCGGCGAGGCGCTGCCCGCCGACATCGGCCGGCGCTGGACCGCCGAGTACGGCTGCGAGATCCTGGACGGCATCGGCTCCACCGAGATGCTGCACATCTTCCTGTCCAACCGCCCTGGCGCGGTGCGCTACGGGACCACCGGCCAGCCGGTGCCCGGGTACGAGCTGCGCATCGTCGCCGACGACGGCCGCGAGTGCGGCGTCGGCGAGATCGGCGAATTGCAGATCAGCGGGCCTAGCGCAGCGCTGATGTACTGGAACAACCGCGCCAGGACCAAGGCCACCTTCGCCGGCGAATGGACGCGCAGCGGCGACAAGTACACGCGCGATGCGGACGGCTACTACACCTACGGCGGGCGCAGCGACGACATGCTCAAGGTGGGCGGCATCTATGTCTCACCTTTCGAGGTGGAGGCTTCGCTGACGACGCATGCGGCGGTGCTGGAGGCCGCGGTGATCGGCGTCGCCGACACTGACGAACTGGTCAAGCCCAAGGCTTACGTGGTGCTCAAGCCGGGGCAGGCCGCCACGGCGGCGGACCTGCAGCAGCACGTGAAGAGCCAGCTGGCGCCCTACAAGTACCCGCGCTGGATCGAGTTCGTGCCCGAGCTGCCCAAGACGGCCACCGGCAAGATCCAGCGGTTCAAGCTGCGGGCGGCGAGTTGACCAGGGCGGCAGCCTGGGCCCTTCAGTCCAGGCGGGTGTATTCCAGTGGCCACGCGGTCGTATGCGGGATCGGCCGAGCAAAAAGCTTGCGTATCGTGCGTTCCAGATCGACCTGGTCCATCACCAGCCCCCATTCTCGGGCGACAAGTGCACTGCGTTGCCGAACATCAGCCCGGGGGCCAGCAACGCCGAACCATCCGCAAGCCGCGTCCACTGGGCGCCGGCTTGCTCCACCGCGGCCAGCGTGTGGGTCAGATCGGCGGTGTGTAGGCAGTAGCCCTGGAACCCCGGACGTTCCGCGTCGCAGCCGAAATGCTGCCGCCATGCCGACGGTGTGAATACCACGAGATCCACGTTGGCGGGGGAAACCCGCCAGCCGTCCGCTTCAGACCCGCGAACCTCGCAGGAGAACAGTTCGGCATAGAACCGCGCTGCCGCCTGCGCTTCTTGCGCCACGCAATAGACCGCCCGCAAGCCGGTCGTGCCATTCGCGTGGTGAGTCCAGCTCTGCCGGACATAGTGCTGCAGCGTGTAGTAGCGGCACAGATTGAAGGTGAATGGCGCGGCGATCGGCAACAACACGTCGAAGGCGAGGTCAAGCACCTCCGTGGGCAAGCTCCACTGGCGCTCGATGTGATGGACTTCCCCAGCTTCATGACCCTTGCCGACCAGCTCCGCGCGCGCGGCGTGCGCATCGCCTACCGCCAGGACCATGGACCTGGTCCCGTCGGCTCCCTCGAGCAGGCGCCTCATCGAACCGTTCTGGACACCTCCTGGTGCCGGGGCCATCAGCTCGATGAAGTTCGCCGTACCCGGCGTGCGGGAGGCAAAGAGGACAAGCCGGTTGCACAAGCCCATGCTTTCGATCGTGGACAACGGCGTGACGGTGAAGCCAAGCCGCTCAAACCATCGGCCCGCATCGTTCGCGTCATCGACCTTGGTCAGGATGTGGTCGATGTCCCTGATCTGGCTTTTCCCGGTCATGGACGGCCCTTCGCGCTGGCAACGGCCGGACTGGGGCTCAACATCCATTCCACCAATGCACCGCTATGCAGCTCGGTCGAATCCCACCAGCGCATGGAACCCAGGCGCGGCGCAAGGCTGGAGCGCAGTTCCGTGCAAGCCAGCAGCGCCTCTGACACGCCCGCGCGCGTGAACTCCGCAACAACACGGTCGAAGGCTTCGCGCGTCAGCTCGCCTGCCTTGTCGTACTGCAACTCCTCGAAGATGGCGCGATCGATCAGCCGGGCCGTCATCTCACTCGGGTACACCGGTTCAATACCCTGCCCCACGAGAGCGGAATCGATCACGCCGGCTTCGGCGCAGCGCCGTGTCGCCATGACTCCCACCCTCGTGATACCTGCGATCCGAAGGTGCTCAGCGCAGGCGCAGGCCAGATGGAGGTAAGGAATGCGACGCGCATCCATCTCCGACGTGAAGAGGTGGCCCGTCGCCGAGCAGATTGCGAGATATCGCGCGCCAGCGTGCAGCAACTTGTCCGCGGCCTCCGCAAAAACCTGCGCTCCCCGGCCCCTGTCAACATCCTCCAGCAGCGCCTGGAAGTCGAACGACCACAGCAGCAAAGGCGCGCTGCGCAGACCGCCACATCGCAGGCTGATCTGCCGGTTGATCAGTTCGTAGTAGGCGCGCGTCGAAGGCCAGCCGGTGCCACCCAGCAAGCCCACCATCGGCAATGTCATGCGCCGCCTTCCAGTGCGGCCAACAGGCGCGTCAGATCAGGCATTTCATCGAGTTCCTGGACCGCCGCCGCAATGTCCCTGCTTTGGCGCGACGGATCACGAACTCCCGAGTGGTCCAGGCAGTGCGACAGCTTGCGATGCAGGTCCTCATCGCTCGCCGGGTTCTGCGGCCAGCCGCGGCCGTGTTTCACGTGACGGCGCCAGGTGCCGCCCCCTTCGGCCTCCAACATCACCTCGCACTCATCGAAATGACGGAACGCCGGCTCATGCCGTACCTCCACTTGACGAGCCAGGCTTGTCGCCTCGTCGTCTCGCGCGGCCTCGTGGCTGAAGCAGTCCAGCGTGGAGCGGCCCCTCAACAAGGCGCTGGCGAGCACGTACTGGGCGCTGAACATGGCCTGCACTGCCGCATTGCCATCGGGCTGGTACGGCTGCCCGGTGAGCGCCATCATTTCGCTGGAGCAGGCGATGCGCAGCGCGCTCAGGCGGCGCCCCACGACGGCCGGGCGCAACGCGAGTGCAGCATCGGTCAAGGCCAGCGTGACGCCGCAACTGGGATAGAGTTTGAAGCAGGTCTCGGTTTCCCCCAGCCATTGCTCCCCCAGGCCTGCACTCAGGAAGCTCCGATCCACAGAGCCGGGCGCGTAGGTGGCGAAGAATCCGTATTCGCCATCGAGCACATGCGCGGGACCTGTGACGCCATGCCGGGACAGCTGCGCCGCCTGAACGGCCGCCCGCGCCACATTGCCCTGGACGAAGCGCACCGCGAGCGCCTTGTCCTGAATCGCCTGGAAAGTGCCGCAGCCATGCGTCCAGGCCAAACCCACGGCGTTGCGCAGCGCATCGGCGTCCAGCCCAAGCAAGCGGCCGGCAACCACCGTGCCGGAAAACAGGCCCAGCATGGAGGAATCGAAACCGCGGTACATCATGCCGCCTGCCTGCGCGGCCCGGTTGATCCGTTGTGCGACGTCCTGGCCGGCCACGAGCGCCTGCAGAACCTCCAGTCCCGAGCTGTTGCAGCTCTGCGCAACAGCCAGAGCGACCGGTATGTCCGTGGAACTTGGGTGATAGCCAGGCGAAAGCACATCGCAATAATCCAGTGCTCGCGCCATCACGGAATGCACGAACACGGCGTCCCCCGCGGTACGGCGCAGCGCAGTCGCCGGCACACGGACGTTTCCAGCGTCGGCGGTGATGGACGCCGCAGCGGCGACGCCTTCGGCGTCGCGGCCGGCGAACGCGCAGGCCAGGTTGTCGAGCATCCGGCGCTTCGTGTGGCCCAGGGCCTGGCGCCATGAGCCAGGCAGAGCCGCAGCGGCATGGGCGCAGAGAGGGCCGATGCTGTCCTTCACCTGCACCCCCTACTGCGGCTCGACGCCTATATCGCGCAGCAGGCGCGGAATGATCTCCAGGTCCCGGCGAATCTGCGCTTCGAACTCGGCTGGCGTATTGCCCGTCGGTTGGAAGCCCCGGCTGGCCAGTATCTGTGCGACCTGGGGCTCCTCCAGCACCGCCTTGAATTCCTGCTGCAGGCGCCTGACGATGGCCGGGGACGTGCCAGCCGGTGCCAGCGCACCCAGCCAGATCCGCACGGTCGCGATCGCCGACTTGTCGCCGGCTTCAACCAGGGTCGGCACCCGTGGCATGGCCGGGGACCGGCCCGGGCCGCTGACGGCGATGGCCTTCAAGGTCCCCTTCTCCACATGCTGCGCCGTGCTGGCGATGGACGCGAAACCCAGCTGGACCGTCTTGTTCAGCAGATCCTGCACCAGCGGCGCCTCGCCCCGGTAGGCGACGTGCACCATGCCCAGCTGATGCGAACGGTTGGCGGACTCGGCCAGCGCGTGCCCGACACCACCTGCGCCCCAGGATCCGTAGGACACTTTGCCGCGGTTCGCTTTGGCCCAGGCAAGCAGTTCGTCCAGCGTGTTGGCCGGCACGTCACTGCCGGCGACCAAGATCGCCGGCGCATAAGCCAGGACCGTGATGGGGGAGAAGTCCTTCGCCGGGTCGTAGGGAAGGCTCTTGAACAACGCGACATTGTTGACCTGCGTGTCGATGACGGTCGCAAGAATGGTGTACCCGTCCGGCGCTGCTTTAGCCACGGCGTCGGCTCCCAGGATGCCCGATGCCCCGGCACGGTTGTCCACCACCACCGGCTGACCCACGCGGCGCGACAACCGGTCGGCCACCAACCTGACCAGACCGTCAAGCGGCCCTCCTGCCGCATACGGCACCACGATGCGAATTGGTTTGGTCGGGTAACTCTCCTGTGCTGCCACCGGGCCCAGGGGCACCAGGAGCGCGAGCCAGAGAACCAGCATCCAGTGAGGCGGTCGATAGGATTTCATGCATATCTCCGATGGCGGGAACCGCAGGATATGGACGATCTGCGCCGGTTGGTGTCCAATTCGGTCGTCAAAGAGCCATTTCGGGCACCGCTACCCATGCTCAAGTTCAGCGAGAAGGAGTTCGACCGCTGGCTGGCCGCCGGCTACCAGCGGACGTTGCGCCTGTGGGGCCGGCCGGCGTGGCTCGGACATCGGGTCATCGGCGCCGCGGGTGGGCGCGAGATGCTGCTGGCCCGCGTGCCACTGAGTGACGGGGTGGAATGTGTCTACGGCGAATTCCGCCCCGACGAGCACGTGCAGCTGCGTCTGGCGCCGCAGCGCAGGCTGTTGCTCACCTTCTACATCGAGGGCGATCTCCAGGGGTTCGATGGCGCGCCGCGGCATGAGCCGCTGCGCCTCGCACCGCACACGATCCTGTTGCGGCTGCCCAATGAGCGGTATGGCTCCACCATCGAATTGCCGCCCGGCGGCGCCAGCCGCTTCTTCCAGATTCGGCTCGAACCCCAGGTCTTCTGCGATTGGCTCAAACATCTCGAGTGGGACATCGGCCCGGTTCGCGAAGCGCAGCTGTTCGAATCCAACGGTGCGGCCATCTACCGCGGGGCCTGGACCGCCTCCACCTATGCCTCACTGCAGCCGTGGCGCTCCGTCGCGCATCTGCGGGTGGCGATACTGCCCTTCCTTCGAGCCAAGGGCCTGGAGATGCTCACGCTTTTCTCGGCAGAGTTCGCGGCAAGGTCCGACCCCGAGCCGCCGCGGTTGAACGCCGCACAGCGCGTGGCAGCCGCCCGAGCGATGTTCGAAGCCAATCTTTCGCGGCCATGGACCATTCCTGATGTCGCTCGCCAACTTGGTTGCGGGCCAACGGCACTCAAATCCGCTTTCCGGCAGGAGACCGGTGAAGGCATGCACGCCGCGGTACTGCACTTGCGCTTGCAGCGGGCGCATCAACTCTTGACCCAACCCACGCCGCGGCTGGCCACCGTCGCCGATATTGCGTCGTCTGTCGGCTTTGGCCACGCCGGCAGGTTCTCGCGGGCGTTCCACGCTGCTTATGGACGCATGCCGGGCGAATTCTTGAAACCTGCGGACATGCATTGACGGTGGGGACGGGCGAGCGGGGGGCGGGATCACCTCCTGCCAGCGAGTTCAACCGAACTGTGCCGCGAGCAACTCGCGCAGCCAGCGGTTCGCAGGGTCCTGGTGTACCCGCCGATGCCAGAACAGGTTGACCTCGAACGCGGGCAGGCTCACCGGATGCGGCAGCACCCGCAACCCGAACGCCGCGGCGGCGGCCGCAGCCATCTTCTCCGGTACCGTCACCAGCAGGTCGGACTGGGCCACCAGGTAGGGAACGCTCAGGAAATGCGGAACCTGCAGCACAACCTGGCGCCGGACGCCGAGCTTTTGCAGCATCGTGTCTGCTCGCGCGTGGCCCGTTCCCTCGGCACGCACCGCGATGTGCCGCGCCGACAGAAACTTCTCCAGCGTGAACTTGCCGCGTAGAAGCGGGTGGCCCTGCCGGGCCAGGCACACGTAGCGCTGGGTGAGGAGCCGCCGGTGAAAGAAGCCCTGCGGCGCGTCCGGCAGCCATCCCAGCGCCAGGTCGACTCCGCCTTCAGCCATTTCCTTGGGCAGGTCGACGGCCGTGTTGCGCACCGTGCTCAAGCGCAGGCCGGGCGCGACTTCCTTGATGTGAGCCAGGAGAGGCGGCAGGAACACGATCTCGCCGATGTCCGTCATCGCAAGCCGGGCATGCCATTGGGCCAGAGCCGGGTCGAAGCCCGACTTGGCCTGCAGCGACTGTTCGATCGCCAGCAACGCTGGCCCCAAGGCGGCGTGAACGCCTTGCGCATAGGCGGTGGCACGCATGCCGGTGGACGTGCGTGTGAGCAGCTCGTCGCCCAGCGCCTTGCGCAGGCGGCTCAACGCGTTGCTGACCGCGGGCTGCGACAGCTCCAGGCGTTCGGCGGCGGCGGCCACCTTGCGCTCCTGCATCAGCACGTCGAACACGCGCAGCAGGTTCAGGTCGAAGGAATGAAGCAGCTGCCGGGAGGCGAATGGTTTCTTCATGGCGTGAATGACGAAGTTTCGTCTCATTCGCTGTGCAAAACAAGCGCGATGCCGAATACTGCGCCGCATGAATGCCGCCGAACCCTTCACCGCCGCGCCTGCCTGGGGCTCCCAGCCCACCAGCCGCGTGCCCGGCTGGGTGTACACCGATCCCGCCCTCTACCAGCGCGAACTGGAGCGCCTGTTCTACGCCGGCCATTGGTGCTATGTGGGCCTGGCCTGCGAGGTGCCCCAACCCGGCGACTGGCGCCGCAGCGCCGTTGGCGAGCGCAGCGTGGTCATGGCGCGCGACGCCGAAGGCGGCATCCAGGTGCTGGAGAACCGCTGCGCGCATCGCGGCGTGCAGTTCGTGCGCGAGCGCAGCGGCAGCACCCGCGAGTTCGTCTGCCCCTACCACCAGTGGACCTACGACCTGCGCGGCCAGCTGGTGGGCCTGCCCTTCCGCCGCGGCCTCAAGCAGAACGGCCAAGTGGTGGGCGGCATGCCAGCGGACTTCCGGCTGTGCGACCACGGCCTGCGGCGGCTGAAGGTGGCCGTGCGCGGCGGCGTGGTGTTCGCCAGCTTCGATGAGGACGTCGAGCCGCTGGAGGACTATCTCGGCCCCCAGGTCCTGCCCTACTTCGACCGGGTCTTCCACAAGCCGCTGCGGGTGCTGGGCTACAACCGCCAGCGCATCCCGGCCAACTGGAAGCTGATGCAGGAGAACATCAAGGACCCTTACCACCCGGGCCTGCTGCACACCTGGTTCGTCACCTTCGGCCTGTGGCGCGCCGACCAGCGCAGCCAGATGGTGCTGGACGCCCGGGGCCGCCACGCCTGCATGGTCTCGCGCCGCAACAGCGGCGGCCAGGGCGCGGTGACCGAGGGCGTGACCTCGTTCAAGGCCGACATGGCGCTGCACGATGCGCGCCAGCTGGACGTGGTACCCGAGCACTGGTGGGGCGGGCCCACCGTGGTGATGACCACCCTCTTTCCCAGCCTGATCATCCAGCAGCAGGTGAACTCGCTGTCCATGCGCCACATCCGGCCCCAAGGTGCCGGGGCCTTCGACTTCGTCTGGACGCACTTCGGCTTCGAGGACGATGACGCCGAGATGACCGCGCGCAGGCTGCGCCAGGCCAACCTGTTCGGCCCGGCCGGCTATGTCAGCGCCGACGACGGCGAGGTGATCGAGTTCGTGCAGCGGGCCTTCAGCGCCAACCCGCAGGCCCGCACCCTGAGCGAGCTGGACGGCCGCGACACCGGGCCGGCGCAGCACATGGTGACCGAGACGCTGATCCGCGGGATGTACGGCTACTGGCGGGAGGTGATGGGCGTATGACAGCCGACGCAGAGGCCCTGGCGCTGGAGGTGATGGCGCTGAACGCGCGCTACGGGCGCATCCTCGACCGGGGCGACTGGGACGCGTGGCCTGCGCTGTTCACCGAGGACGGCGTGTACCGCATCTGCTCGCGAGAGAACCATGACGCCGGCCTGCCGCTGGCGCTGCTGAGCCTGGAGTCCCGCGGCATGCTGCTGGACCGGGTGTACGGCATCAGCCGGACCATGTTCCACGACCCTTACTACCAGCAGCACCTGATCGGCACACCGGTCGTGATGCACAGCGACGAAGAAGGCATCGACGCCGAAGCCTCGTTCCTGGTGATGCGCACCAAGCGCGACGCCCTGCCCGAGGTGCTGGGCGTGGGCCGATACCTGGACCGCATCGTGCGCACGGGCGAGGGCCTCCGGTACCGCCGCCGCACCTGCCTCATCGACAACGACCTCGTCGCCAATTCCGTGATCTACCCGCTATGAGCCCTGACCACCCCACACCCTGGCAGCCGGCCTGCCCCCTGGAGGACCTGCCCGACGGGGACGTCTGGCCGGTGCGGGTGGCCGGCCGCGAGCTGGCCATGTTCCGCCAGGGCCACGAGGTGTTCGCCACCGACATCCGGTGCACGCATGGCGAGGGCCGCCTGTGCGACGGCTTCGTCGAGGACGGCACGATCGAGTGCCCGCTGCACCAGGGGCGCTTCGACATACGCACCGGGAGGGCGCTGGGCCCTCCACTCGAGCACGACCTGCGCACTTACCCGGCCCGGATCGAGGGCGGCCAAGTGCTGGTGCAGGTACCCCGCGGCGGTGCCGACCCGGGTAATTCATGATGCAGTTGCGCCTGGTGATCGGGTACAAATGCTTTAGGTTTGAACGAATAGGAGAACTCCCCCCATGACCACCCGCCGCCTCGTCCTCACCCGCTCCGCCGCCGTCATCGGCGCGGCCTCCGCGGGCCTGCTGCTGCCCCAGATCGCGCGCGCCCAGTCCAACAAGGTGCGCGTGGGCTTCATGCTGCCCTACACCGGAACGTTCGCCCAGCTGGGCGTGAACATCGAGAACGGCGTGCGCATGGCCATCGACGAGCGCGGCGGCAAGCTGGGCGGCCGCGACATCGAGTGGTTCAAGGTGGACGACGAATCCGAGCCGTCCAAGGGCGTCGAAAACGCCAACCGCCTGGTGCAGCGCGACAAGGTCGACGTGCTGATCGGCACCGTGCACTCGGGCGTGCAGATGGGCATCCAGCGGGTGGCGCGCGAATCGGGCGTGCTCAGCCTCATCCCGAACGCCGGGGTCCATGCCGCCACCCGCGCCCAGTGCGCCCCCAACGTCTTCCGCACTTCCTTCACCAACAGCCAGCCGACACTGGCGCTGGGCAAGGCCATGGTCGACAAGGGCCACAAGAAGGCAGTCTGGATCACCTGGAAGTACGCGGCCGGCGACGAGGCTTTCGAGGGCTTTCGCGACAGCTACACCAAAGCCGGCGGCACCATCGTCAAGGAACTGGGCCTGCCCTTCCCGAACGTGGAGTTCCAGGCGCTGCTGACCGAGATCGCTTCGCTGCGCCCGGATGCGGTGGCCTGCTTCTTCGCCGGCGGCGGCGCCGCCAAGTTCATCCGCGACTACGCCGCCGCGGGCCTGAAGGACCGCATCCCCCTGTACGGCTCCGGGTTCCTGACCGAAGGCGTGCTCGACGCCGCCGGCCCCGCGGCCGAGGGCATCATCACCACCATGCACTACAGCGACTCGCTGGAGACCCCGCGCAACCAGAAGTTCCGCAGCGATTTCGCCCGCACCTTCAAGCTGCAGCCGGACGTCTACGCGGTGCAAGGCTACGACACCGGCCTGCTGCTCTCGCAGGGCATGGCCGCGGTCAAGGGCGACATCGGCAACAAGCAGGCGCTGTACAAGGCGCTGGAGACGCAGGTCATCGACAGCCCGCGCGGCAAGTGGACCATGAGCAAGTCGCACAACCCGGTGCAGGACATCTACCTGCGCCAGGTCGTGAACAAGGAAAACAAGGTGATCGGCATCGCCGCCAAGGCGCTGGCCGATTCGGGCGCCGGCTGCCGGATGGGCTGAACTCCTTGCGTCATTCCCGCGAAGGCGGGAATCCAGGGCTCACGCCCCAATGCACTGGATCCCCGCCTTCGCGGGGATGACGGACTTTGTCGTTGATACTTCCGTCGGATGGACTTCGCCAACTTCCTGATCCAGCTTTTGAACAGCGTCCAGTACGGACTGCTGCTGTTCATGCTGGCCGCCGGCCTGACCCTGATCTTCGGCATCATGGGCGTGGTCAACCTGGCCCATGGGAGCTTCTACATGCTCGGGGCCTACCTGGCCTGGTGGATCTCCAGCCGCAGCGGCAGCCTCACGCTCGCGATTCTCGCTGGCGCCGTGCTGGCCGTGCTGTTCGGCCTGCTGCTCGAGCGGCTGCTGTTTCGCCACTTCTACCAACGCGACCACCTGGACCAGGTGCTCCTGACCTTCGGGCTGATCTACATCTTCGAGGAGCTGCGCTCCATCCTGTGGGGCGACGACGTGCATGGGGTCACCATTCCTCAGCTGCTCGCGGCTTCGGTGCCCCTGACCGACAACCTCTCCTATCCCGTCTACCGGCTGTTCATGTCGGGGGTCTGCATCGTGCTGGCCCTGGGCCTGTACTTCCTGATCTCCAAGACCCGGCTGGGCATGAAGATCCGCGCCGGTGCGTTCAACCACGACATGGCCGAGGCGCTGGGCGTGAACATCAAGCGCATCCACGCCGTGGTGTTCGCGCTCGGCGTGGGCCTGGCCACCGTGGCCGGCATGATCGCCTCGCCGATCTCCAGCGTGTACCCCAACATGGGTTCCCAGGTGCTGATCATGTGCTTCGTGGTGGTGGTGATCGGCGGCATCGGCTCGGTCCGCGGGGCGCTGATCGCGGCGCTGCTGGTCGGCCTGGTCGACACCTTCGGCAAGGTGCTGCTGCCGGCGGTCTCGGGCATGCTCGTCTACATGCTGATGGCCGCCGTGCTGCTGTGGAAGCCGGAGGGCTTGTTCAAGCAATGAACGCACTTGCCGTCATTCCCGCGAAGGCGGGAATCCAGGACCCGGAAGCACTGGGTCCCCGCCTTCGCGGGGATGACGAGGAGCAGCCATGAGCGCCGCCAAGGCCCACCTCGAAGTGCTGCCCCGTAGCCTTCAGGTGCTGCTGGCCATCGGCCTGGTGCTGCTGGCGGCCTTCCCTTTCGTCAGCACCGATTTCTACGCCCAGATGGTCGCGCGGATGATGATCCTGGCCATCTTCGCCATGAGCCTGGACCTGCTGCAGGGTGTGACCGGCCTCGTGTCGCTGGGCCATGCGGCGTTCTTCGGGCTGGCCGGCTACGCGCTGGCCTTTCTCACGCCCGCCAGCGAACCGGCCAGCCTGTGGTGGACGCTACCGGTGGCCGTGGCGGCCTCCGCGCTCGCCGCCCTGGTGATCGGCTTCTTCGTGGTCCGCACCCACGGCATCTACTTCATCATGGTGACGATGGCCTTCGCCCAGATGATCTTCTACCTGTTCTTCGACAACAAGGTGCTGGGCGGCTCGGACGGGTTGTACATCAACTTCAAGCCGAACGCGCATGTGTTCGACCTGGAGAACAAGACCGTCTTCTACTACTTCACGCTGGCTTGCCTGGTCGCCGTCTACGCCTTCCTGCGGCGGCTGCTGTGGAGCCCGTTCGGCCGCGCGCTGGCCGGCATCCGCGTCAACGAGCACCGCATGCGGGCGCTGGGCTTCGGCACCTTCGGCTACAAGCTCGCCGCCTTCACGCTGGCTGGGGCGCTCGCGGGATTGGCGGGTTACCTCTGGGGTGCGCAGACCGGCTTCATCAACCCGGAGCTCATGGGCTTCCACATGAGCGCCCACGCGATCATGATGGTGATCCTCGGCGGCATGGGCAACTTCGCCGGTGCCATCGTCGGCGCCTTCGCCTTCGAATGGCTGCTGCACGAGTTCAAGGACCTGCCCGACATCGGCAGCTTTCGCGCCGGCAAGCACTGGCAGCTCTGGATGGGCCTGTTCATCGTGCTGATCGTCGCGTTCGCGCCGCGCGGCCTCCTGGGACTGGTGGAGCGCATCACGCGGCGCAAGGAGCGCAGCGATGAGTGAGCTGCTCGCCGCACGCCAGCTGACCAAGCGCTTCGGCGGACTGGCCGCCGTCAATGATGTATCGCTCGATCTCTGGCAGGGCCGCATCCATGCGGTCATCGGCCCCAACGGCGCCGGCAAATCGACGCTGACCAACCTGCTCTCGGGCGACCTGGCGCCGACCTCCGGCACAGTCACACTGGCGGGGCAGGACGTAACCGGCTGGGCGCCCGAACGCATCGCCCGCGCCGGGCTGGGCCGCAGCTACCAGAAGACCAACATCTTCCTGCCCTTCACCGTCCGGGACAACGTTCGCCTCGCAGCGCAGTCGCGCGCGCCGCACGCCGGCCGCTGGCTGCGGGACGCTACAAGTTTTGTAGCCACCAACGACCGGGCAGAGCGGGCTATCGAGCTTTCCGGCTTGAAAAACCGCGCGGATGCCATCGCCGGCACCATCAGTCATGGCGAGCAGCGGCAGCTGGAGATCGCCATGACGCTGGCCACCGAACCCCAGGTGCTGCTGCTGGACGAACCGCTCGCCGGCATGGGCACGGCGGAAGCCGAGCGCATGGTGCAGTTGCTGCTGCGCCTGAAGGAAGGCCACGCCATCATGCTGGTGGAGCACGACATGGACGCTGTGTTCGCGCTGGCCGACCACCTCACGGTGATGGTCAACGGCCAGGTGATCGCGGGCGGCACGCCGGCCGCGATCCGCGCCGATGCGGGCGTACAGGCAGCGTATCTGGGAGAAGAGCATTGAACACGTCGCGTCATCCCCGCGAAGGCGGGGATCCAGGGAGTGCGCAGGCACTGGATTCCCGCCTGCGCGGGAATGACGGGACTTCGCTCCTCATCGACGCCCGCGGCCTGCACACCTACTACGGCCAGAGCCACATCCTGCGCGGAGTCGACTTTCAGGTGGGCCGCGCGGAAACCATAGGCCTGATGGGCCGCAACGGCATGGGCAAGAGCACGCTGCTCAAGAGCATCATGGGCCTGGTCAAGCCGCGCGGCGGCACGGTCCATGTGATGGGCCGCGACATGACCGGCCGCGCGCCGTACGAGATCGCGCAGCTGGGCGTGGCCTACGTCCCGGAGGGGCGCGGCATCTTCGGCAACCTGAGCGTCGTGGAGAACCTGCAGATGGCCGCGCGTGCCGGCACCCGGGGCCAGCGCGACTGGACCTACGAACGGGTGCTGGAGACGTTCCCGCGGCTGAAGGAGCGGCTGTCCCACGGCGGGCAGCAACTCTCGGGCGGCGAGCAGCAGATGCTCACCATCGGCCGCGCGCTGATGACCAACCCCGACGTGCTCATCCTGGACGAAGCGACGGAAGGGTTGGCGCCGCTGATCGCACGCGAAATCTGGCGCATCTGCGGCCTCATCCGGGAGTCGGGCATCTCCAGCGTGATCGTCGACAAGAACTGGAAGCACGTCACGCAGCTCACCAATCGCAACCTCATCCTCGTCAAAGGCGAGGTGGTGTTTGCCGGCAGCTCGGATGAGTTGCGCGGCCGGCCCGAACTGCTCGAGCTGTACCTCGGCGTCTAGCGCAGCCGGGCGGCAAGCCCTGCCGCACCGAACTTCCGCAACCACTCGCGGGTCCGTCAGTCGACCGGCCCCCCGCTTCGTCAGCCAAGCATCATCGAAGTTGTAGGTTTCGGACTACGGTGTTTTGCCTGAGCTTCCTGCAAACCGTCCGGTTGCAGCGCGCCAGAATTTCTTCACAAATTCTTACGCGCATGACGCCGACTTCCACCTCGCCGGGCGCCACGCCCTCCCTCACGCAGCCCTACAGGCCCGAGCGCACACCGGTGCGGCCCTCGCACCACCACCGGCAATTCGACGTGATGGGCGCCCAATGCGAGCCCGGCGGCGCGCGCTTCACGGTGTGGGCGCCCAATGCACGCAGCGTCGGCGTGGTCGGCTCCTTCAACGGATGGCATTGCCACCACCTCGACCGGCTGGAGGACGGCAGCGGCCTGTGGCACGGCAAGATCGAAGGTCCGCGCCCCGGCGACTTCTACAAGTTCCGCATTCAGGGCCTTGACGGCGGCTGGATCGACAAGGCCGATCCCTACGCCTTGCGCTGCGAGCACCCGCCCGGCACCGCGTCGCAGGTCTGGGACCTGAGCCACGACTGGGGCGACCGCGAGTGGATGGCCCGCCGCGGCGAGCTGCAGTCGCATCGCAAGCCCATGTCCATCTACGAGGTGCACCTCGGGTCCTGGCAGCGCGAGGAAGACGGCCGGTTCCTGAACTACCGCGACATCGCGCTGCGGCTGGCGGCGCACTGCGACGCCCTGGGGTTCACCCATGTCGAGCTCTTGCCGATTGCGGAGCACCCGTTCTACGGCTCCTGGGGTTACCAGACCACCGGCTACTTCGCGCCTACGGCGCGCTACGGCACTCCGCAGGACCTGATGGTGCTGGTGGACACGCTGCACCAGCGCGGCATCGGCGTGATCCTCGACTGGGTCGGCTCGCACTTCCCGGCCGACCCGCACGCCCTCGCTCGCTTTGACGGTACCGAGCTGTACGAGCATGCCGACCCGCGGCTGGGCTACCACCCGCAGTGGAACAGCCTGATCTTCAACTACGGCCGCTACGAGGTGCGCGATTTCCTGATCAGCAACGCGATCTTCTGGCTGGAGAAGTACCACTTCGACGGCCTGCGTGTGGACGCCGTGGCTTCCATGCTCTACCTGGACTTCGCGCGGGAACCAGGCCAGTGGATCCCCAACCATCACGGCGGCAACCAGAACCTGGAGGCCGTGCGGTTCCTGCAGGACCTCAACAGCGCGGTCTACAGCCAGTTCCCGGATGTCCACGTCATGGCCGAAGAGTCCACCGCCTGGCCCGGCGTCTCGCGTCCGGTGCACGACGGCGGCCTGGGTTTCGGCATGAAGTGGAACATGGGCTGGATGAACGACACGCTGCGCTACATGCACCGGCCGCACTTCTACCGGCGCTGGCATGGCGGCGATGTCCGCTTTTCCTCGGTCTACGCCTTCAACGAGAACTTCGTGCTGCCGCTGTCGCACGACGAGGTGGTGTACGGCAAGGGCAGCCTGCTGGGCAAGCAGCCCGGCGACGAGTGGCAGCGCTTTGCCGGGCTGCGCACGCTCTACGGCTACATGTGGACCCACCCGGGCAAGAAGCTGCTGTTCATGGGCGGCGAGTTCGCGCAACCGCAGGAGTGGCACCACGAGCGCACGCTGGACTGGCACCTTTGGGCGCGGCCGCTCCATGCCGGCGTGGCCCGCTGGGTGGCCGACCTGAACCAGGCCTTGCGACGCCTGCCGGCGCTGCACGTCAATGACTTCCACAGCCAGGGCTTCCAGTGGCTGCCGGTGCACACCGCGGATCCGTCCACCGTTCTTGCTTTCCTGCGCCGCGGCGCGCCGGGCGACGGCTTGGCGGTCGCCCTGTGCAACATGACCCCAGAGCCGCGCCACGGGCTGCGGCTGGGACTGCCCCATGCAGGCCCCTGGTACGAGGTGCTCAACAGCGACGCCTCGCACTACGGCGGCAGCGGCATGGGCAACCTCGGCCGCGTCGAAGCGGACGAGACAGCACTGGACGGCTGCCCGGCCAGTGCGGCACTGCTCTTGCCACCGCTGGCCACGCTGGTCCTGTCGGACCGGCCGATCGACTTCAACGCTTCCCTTCCCGGAGTTCCACCCCATGCCCGCCCGTAACAATGTCCTGGCCTTCGTCATGGCCGGAGGCGAAGGCTCGCGCCTGCACCCGCTGACCGCCAACCGCTGCAAGCCGGCCGTTCCCTTCAACGGCAAGCACCGCATCGTCGATTTCGTCCTGTCCAACCTGGTCAACTCCGAGATCTATTCCACCTACCTGCTGGTGCAGTACAAGTCGCAGTCGCTGATCGAGCACGTGCGCCAGTCCTGGACCATGGCGCGCTTCATTCCCCAGCACTTCATCACGGTGGTGCCGCCGCAGATGCGCAACGGGCCGGAGTGGTTCCAGGGCACGGCGGACGCGGTCTACCAGAACATCCACCTGATCGAGAGCTTCAAGCCCGACATCGTGGCCGTGTTCGGTGCCGACCACATCTACCGCATGGACGTGCGGCAGATGATCAACTTCCACATCCAGAGCAATGCCCACGCCAGCGTCGCCACCCTGCCGGTGAAGCTGAACCAGTGCGACCAGTTCGGCATCGTGGCCACGGACGCCAACCACCGCATCACCGAGTTCCAGGAGAAGCCGGCACGCTGCCAACCCATGCCGGGCAGCAACACGCACGCACTGGCCTCCATGGGCAACTACATCTTCAACGCCGACGTGCTGCTGGCGGCACTGAAGAAGATGCACGAGAGCGGCACCAGCGACTTCGGCAAGCACATCCTGCCGTCCATGGTGAAGTCGCACAAGCTGATGGCCTACGACTTCAACAACAACATCATCCCGGGCACCGAGCACTACGAGGAGCACGGCTACTGGCGCGACGTCGGCACCATCGACGCCTACTTCGACGCCCATTTCGACACGCTGGGCGCCCAGCCCAAGTTCCGCATGACCAACAGCCAGTGGCCAATCTACGCCAGCCCCGACCAGGCCGAGTCGGCCCAGATCGAGAACGGCGTGATCAATCGGTCGGTGGTCGGATCCGGCAGCATCGTCGACGGCGCCGAGCTGGACCATGCCATGCTGCGCCGCTCGGTCACGGTCGAGCGCGGCGCGCGCCTGGAGCACTGCATCATCATGGAACGCTCGCGGCTGGGCCGCGGCAGCCAGGTGCGGCGCGCCATCATCGACCAGGACAACGACGTGCCGCCCGACGAGCGCATCGGCTTCGACCTGGAGCAGGACCGCAAGCGCTTCCACGTCACGGACAGCGGCATCGTGGTGGTGCCCGCCGGCTACTTTCCGCGCCGCAAGGAGCGGGCCCTGGTCCCTGCCTCGCAAGCCATCGACAAGCCCTGGCTGGAGACCGTATGACGGCAAGGGCCGTCGCCCGATCCCACCCCCCCGTCCGCCCGCCTCCGTCCCCCGAGGCCACCCTGCCGCACCGATGCGAGGCGGGCCTGCCCTGGCCGCTGGGAGCCACGTTGCGCGACGGCGGAGTCAATGTCGCGGTCTATTCCAGCATCGCCGACAAGGTGGAGGTCTGCCTGTTCGACCACACCGGCACGCGCGAGCTGCGCCGGCTGACGCTGCCGCAGCGCACTGACGACGTCTGGCACGGCTTCGTGCCGGGGATCGGCCCGGGCGCTCTCTATGGCCTTCGGGTGCACGGCCCCTACGAGCCGGGGCAGGGCCTGCGCTGCAACCCGCACAAGCTGCTGCTGGACCCTTATGCCCGCGCGCTGGACCGGCCCCTGCGCGGCGGGGCCTGGCAGTACGCCTACACCCTGGGGGGCACCGAGCGCGACCTCGCCATGGACACCGCGGACAACGCCGCCGGTGCGACCAAGTGCCAGGTGTTCGACCCCACCTTCGATTGGCAGGGTGACCGCCGCCTAGCCATTCCCTGGGAAGACACGGTCTTCTACGAGGTGCATGTCCGCGGCTTCACCAAGCTGATGCAGGAAGTCCCGGAGGGGCTGCGCGGCACCTTCGCCGGGCTGGCCAGCGAACCGGCGATCGCGCACCTGAAGCGCCTGGGCGTCACCAGCGTCGAACTCCTGCCGGTGCATGCCTTCAACGACGAGCGCCGGCTGGTCGACCTGGGGCTGGCCAACTACTGGGGCTACAACAGCATCGCGTTCTTCGCGCCGGAGCCGCGCTACTGCGCCGGCGGCGACCCCAACGATTTCCGGCGCATGGTGCGGACCCTGCACGCGGCCGGACTCGAGGTGATCCTGGACGTGGTCTACAACCACACCTGCGAGGGCAACCACCTGGGGCCGACCCTGTGCTTCAAGGGCATCGACAACCCCGCCTACTACCGCCTGGATGAAAACCCCCGCTATTGCTCCGACGTGACCGGGACCGGCAACACCCTGGACGCCAGCCACCCGGCCACCCTGCGGCTGGTGATGGACAGCCTGCGCTTCTGGGTGGAGGAAATGCACGTCGACGGCTTCCGCTTCGACCTGGCTCCGGCCATCGCCCGTGACGGCCGGGGTGCCTTCGATCATCGCTCGCCCCTGCTGGCTGCGGTGGCGCAGGACCCGGTGCTGCGCCAGGTCAAGCTGATCGCCGAACCTTGGGACATCGGCCATTTCGGCTACCAGGTCGGCGGCTTCCCGCCCGGCTGGTCGGAGTGGAACGGGCGGTATCGCGACGCCGTGCGGGACTTCTGGCGCGGGGCCGAGGGCAGCCTGCAGGAATTCGCGGCGCGGCTGGCCGGCTCGGCCGACATCTACGCCGGCTCGCGCCGCCTGCCCTCGGCCAGCGTCAACCTGGTCACGGTGCACGACGGCTTCACCTTGCACGACCTGGTGAGCTACAACGACAAGCACAACGAGGCGAACGCCGAGGAAAACCGCGACGGCGAAAGCCATAACCGCAGCTGGAACTGTGGCGCCGAGGGGCCGACCGACGATCCCGCCATCCTGGCCCTGCGCGAGCGCCAGAAGCGCAACCTGCTGGCCACGCTTTTCGTCTCGCGCGGCGTGCCGCTGCTGCTGGGGGGCGACGAGATGAGCCGCACCCAGGGCGGCAACAACAACGCCTACTGCCAGGACAACCCGGTCAGCTGGTTCGACTGGAGCCCACAGCGGCGGGCCGACCCGCTGCAGGATTTCACGCAGGCCCTGATCGCCCTGCGCCGCGAGCTGCCGGTGCTGCGCGCCAACGCCTGGCCCACCGGTGCCACCGATGAGGACGGCCGCAGCGACCTGGCCTGGTTCAGTGTCTGGGGCCTGCCCATGACCGAAGAGGAATGGACCACGCCCACGGTACGCACGGTGGCCGCCCTGCTGGACGGGCGCTTTGCCCCGCGGGATGGCAAGCCCAGCCCCAGCGTGCTGCTGCTGTTCAATGCCTCCCAGGATGAAGTGACATTCACGCTGCCGCAGCAACGGCCGGGTTCCGGGGAATGGCTGCTGCGCGTGCACACCGGGGAAGGCTTGTTCGAGGCGGCCAACGCCCTGCGGCTGGGCCCGCAAGCCATGCTGGAGCTCAACGCCCATTGCATGGCGGTGCTGGTGGAGGCACAGGAAGGCTGAACATGAAATACGCGCACCGCATGCGTTTCGGCGCTTTGCCGCGGCCGGGAGGCGGCGCCGATTTCCGGCTCTGGGCGCCGGCTGCACGCCAGGCCGAATTGGCGCTGTACGCCGGCCCGAATTCCGAACCGCGCTTGCTGCCCGCAGGCCGGGCCGATGGAGGGTGGTGGGAATGTTTCGCAGCGGACGCCGCTGCGGGCGCCCTCTACCACTGGCGCATCGACGGCGAGCTCATGGTGCCGGACCCGGCGTCGCGGCACAACCCGCACGGCGTCCACCAGCCCAGCTGCCTGGTCGACCCCGAGGCCTTCGACTGGGACGAGGGCTGGAGCGGACGGCCCTGGCACGAGGCCGTGCTCTACGAACTGCACGTGGGCACCTTCACGGCCGAAGGCACGTTCGCGGCGGCCGCACGGCGGCTGGCCGGCCTCGCCGAGCTCGGGATCACCGCCGTGGAGCTGATGCCGCTGTCCGGCTTTCCGGGCCGCTTCGGCTGGGGCTACGACGGGGTGCTTCACTACGCGCCGCATGCCGCCTACGGCACGCCGGCGGAACTCAAGGAGCTGATCCAGCAGGCGCACCGGCTGGGCCTCATGGTCTTCGTCGACGTGGTCTACAACCACTTCGGACCGGAAGGCAACTACCTGCACCGGTACGCGCCCCAGTTCTTCTCGAAAACCCGCAAGAGCCCCTGGGGCGCGGCCATCGATTTCGACGGCCCCGACAGCCGTGCCGTGCGCGACTTCTTCATCGACAACGCCCTGTACTGGGTCAAGGAGTACCGCATCGACGGCCTGCGGCTGGACGCCGTGCACGCGATCCGCGACCACAGCCGCCCCGACGTGCTGGAGGAACTCTCCGCCCGGGTGCGCGCGGCCACCGCCGGCCGGCACGTGCACCTGGTCCTGGAAAACGAGAACAACAACCACGAACGGCTGGCGCCCTCGCCCATGCCTGGCCGCTACGACGCACAGTGGAACGACGACTTCCACCATGCGCTGCACGTGGCGCTCACCGGCGAGACCAGCGGCTACTACCACGACTACGGCCTGGAACCCGGCCTCGACCTGCTGGCCCGCTCGCTCACGCACGGCATGCTGTTCCAGGATTCGGCGCGCAGGCCCGGCGGTGCCCGCGAACAGGTGCTTGCCGCGCCGCCCCAGCCGCTGACGGCGATGGTGAACTACGCGCACAACCACGACCAGGTGGGCAACCGGGCGTTCGGCGAGCGGCTGTGCCGCCTGGTGCCGCCGGAAGCGGCGCCTCTTGCGACCTTGCTGGCACTGCTCACCCCGGCCACGCCCATGCTGTTCCTGGGCGAGGAGTTCGGCGCCGGCACGCCTTTCCTCTATTTCGCCGACTGGCAAGGCGACCTGCGCGAGGCCGTGCGCGAGGGCCGCCAGCGCGAGTTCGGGCACGCCGCGTATGCAGCCGATGGCACGCCGCTGGAATTGCCGGACCCCTGCACCGCCAGCACCTTCGAGGCCAGCCGTCCCTGCGAAGCCGACCGTGGCTCGCAGCAGGGGCAGCGCTGGCAAGCCATGGTGCGCGAGGCGCTCGCGGCGCGCCGCCAATGGATCACACCGCGCCAGGCGCAACTGCTCACCGGCCAGCACACGGCTCAGCGGGTGGGCCACACCGGCTTGAGCGTGCAATGGCGCTATGGCGACGGCCAGGTGCTGGCCCTGGACATCAATCTCGGCCCCGAGTCCCTGCAGGTGGACGAGCAGCGCACCGGCCCGGTGGAAGCCCAGCACGTGTTTCGTCACGGCTGGCCCGCCGGCACGCCAGCCGCGGCCTGGCCGGCGTGGGCCGCGCGCTGGAGCCTGGGGACCGAGATCACGTTATGAGCGACGCTTCCGCTCGGGCTGAGCCGGTCGAAGCCCTCGGCGCCGACCTGGCGGAACGGGCCGCCCGCGCCGGCGTGGCCCGCCGCTACCACAGCTTCTGGGGCGAGGACAAGGAGGTGCCCGAAACCGTGCTGCGGCAGGCGCTGGAGGCGATTGGCGAGGTGACGCCCCCGCAGAGGTCACTTCTGCCGCCCGTGCGGGTCGTCCTCGAAGGAGAGCCCGTCACGTTCGTCATTCCCGCGCAGGCGGCAACCCAGGGTGCTGAAGCTCCGGGTCCCCGCCTTCGCGGGGACGACGGGCAGGGGGAATGGGAGCTGCAGCCAAGGTCCGACGGTGACAGGCTTGCCTTGGACCTGCCGCACAAACTCGCCGCCGGCTACTACACGCTCACCGCAGCCGGCGCGCAGTGCCGCATCGCCATCTGCCCGCGGCGCTGCTGGGCGCCCGCCGCGCTGCAGGCGGGCGAGCGCTGGTGGGGCTGCACCATCCAGCTCTACGCGCTGCGCTCCTCGCGCAACTGGGGCATCGGCGATTTCGGCGACCTGCGCCGGCTCGCCGACGTGGCCGCGCGCCAGGGCGCGTCCTTCATCGGCCTGAGCCCGCTGCATGCCCTGTTCCCGACCCGGCCGGACGCGGCCAGCCCCTACAGCCCGTCCAGCCGCAATGCGCTGAACCCGATCTACCTGGACGTGCAGGCCCTGGTGGAACTGAGCGGCTGCGACGAGGCGGTGCGCAAGCTACACAGCGAGGACTTCCAGGACCGCCTGCGGCGCCTGCGCGAAGCCGAGTTGGTGGACTACCCCGCGGTCGCGGCCGCCAAGGAAGAAGTGCTGCACCTGCTCTGGCGGCACTTCGAGCACCGTGAACTGGGGGCCAACAGCTCGCGCGGCGAGCATTTTGCGAGGTTCATGCGCGAGCGCTCCGCCTCGCTGGGCATGCACGCCCTGTTCGAGGCGGTGCAAGCCCACCTGTGCGCCACCGACCCGGGGGTGTGGGGCTGGCCCGCCTGGCCGCAGGCCTGGCGCGACCCGCAGGGCGAGGCCGTGCAGGCTTTTGCGCGCGAACACGCTTCCCAAGTGCAGTACCGCTTCTGGCTGCAATGGCTGGTCGAGCTGCAGCTCGAAGCCGTCCAGCGCTACGCGAAGACCAGGGGCATGGGCCTGGGCCTGTACTGCGACCTCGCGGTCGGCGTCAACGAAGGCGGCGCGGAAACCTGGGTGCAGCCTTCGCTGTACGCGCTGGGCATGCACGTGGGCGCACCGCCCGATCCGCTGAACGCGCTGGGGCAGGACTGGGGGCTGCCGCCGCTCAATCCGGTGCAGCTCGAGGCCGCCCGCTACGAGCCGTTCATTGCCACGCTGCGCGCCAACATGCGGCACAGCGGCGCGCTGCGGCTGGACCACGTGATGGGCCTGATGCGGCTGTTCTGGACCGGTGCGCACGGCGGCACCTATGTCAGCTACCCGCTGGAGGACCTGCTGGGCCTGCTGGCGCTGGAAAGCCACCGGCACCAGTGCCTGGTCATCGGCGAGGACCTGGGCAACGTGGCGCCTCCCATGCGCGAGTCCATGCGCGAGCGCTGCCTGCTCTCTTACCGGCCGCTCCTGTTCGAGCGCCGGGAGGACGGCAGCTTCCGACCGCCCGCCGAGTGGCAGGCGCAGGCCCTGGCGGTGGTCAGCACGCACGACCTGCCGACACTGCGCGGCTTCTGGCTGGGCGAAGACCTGGAAGTGCTGGGCCGCCTGTCGCTGTTTCCGGACGAAGCCTCACGCGAGCAGCAGGTCATCCAGCGTGCGCAGGACCGCGCGCGGCTGCTGCTGGCGCTGCAGCACGAGTCGCTGCTGCCGCCGGATGTCTCGGCCCAGCCGACCTCGCTGCCGGACGCCACGCCGGCGTTCGTCGAATCCGTCTACGCGTTCCTGGCCCGCACCCCTTGCTGGCTGGTCGGGGTGCAACTGGAGGACGTGACCGGGCAGCTGCTGCAGGTGAACGTGCCCGGCACCACCGAAGACCGGTTCCCCAACTGGCGGCGCAAGATCTCCGTGCCGGTGGAAGCGCTGGCCAGCGACCAGCGCTTCGCCGCGGTCGCGGCCGTGCTGCGCGCGGCGCGAAGCGGCCCCGCGCCGGACGCCGGGCCCGCCGAACTGCCCGGCCTGGACACCGCGGAGATACCGGTGGCGACCTACCGCGTGCAGTTCCACAAGGAGTGCCGCTTCGAGCAGGTCACGCAGGCCGTGCCTTACCTGCACGCCCTGGGCATCAGCCATCTGTACAGCAGCCCCTACCTGCGGGCGCGGCCGGGCAGCACGCACGGCTACGACATCACCGACCACAGCGCGCTCAACCCCGAGGTGGGTGGCGACCGCGAGCACGACCGCATGTGCCAGGCCCTGCGCCGCCACGGCATGGGCCAGATGCTGGACCTGGTGCCCAACCACATGGGCGTGCTGGAGGCCGACAACGCCTGGTGGCTGGAAGTTCTGGAGCACGGGCAGGCCTCGGCCCATGCGCACACCTTCGACATCGAGTGGTCGCCCGCGGCGCCCGAGATGGAAGGCCGGGTGCTGCTGCCCGTCCTGGGCGACCATTACGGCAAGGTGCTGGAGTCCGGTGAGCTGCGGCTGCACTTCAGCCCCGAGGCGGGCGAATTCGGCTTGCGCTACTGGGACCACCGGTTCCCGATCGACCCGGCTTGCTACCCCACGATCCTGGAGGCCCTGCCGGCGCCTGCGATCCACGACGACTCCGAGGGCGACAGCCATGCGGTGGTCGCCAGCGTGCTCGATTCCTTCGCGCGGCTGCCGGCACGCAGCGAGCCCGATGAGGCGGCCTGCCGCGCGCGCGTGCGCGACAGCGCCATCTACAAGCGCAACCTGGCTCGCCTGGTGGCGCGGCACGAGTGGCTCGCGCACTGGGTGCACAACTGCGTGCAGCGCCTGAACGGCCAGCCCGGCGAGGCCGCAAGCTTCGACCTGCTGGATCGCCTCGTCGCCCGCCAGGCCTACCGGCTGGCGCACTGGCGGGTGGCGAGCGACGACGTCAACTACCGCCGCTTCTTCGACGTGAACACGCTGGCCGCCCTGCGCATGGAGCGCCAGGAGGTGTTCGACGCGACCCACGCGCGCGTCCTGCACTGGCTGCAGGAAGGCCACCTGCAGGCGCTGCGCATCGACCATCCCGATGGCCTGTCGGACCCGCGGCAGTACTTCGAGCGCCTGCAGGCCCGCTTCGCCCGGCAGGCTGAAGTGGCCGGCCGCGAGCCGCGGGCGCTGTACCTGGTGGCGGAAAAGATCCTGGCCGAGCACGAGCCGCTGCCCCAGGAGTGGCCGGTTCACGGCGACACCGGCTACCGGTTCGCCAGCCACGTCAACGGGCTGTTCGTGGACACGCGGCAGGCGGGGCCGCTGGACCGCGCGTACCGGGCCTTCACCGGCGAACAGGAGGACTTCGCGGAGATCGCCTACCAGGCCAAGCGGCTGATCATCGGCACCTCGCTGTTCTCCGAGCTGAACTGGCTGGTGGAGGCGATCCACCGCATCACCCGTGCTCACCGGCGGCGCTGCGACTTCACGCGCAACCGCCTGCGGCTGGCGCTGGCGGAGATCGCCTCCGCCTTCCCGGTGTACCGCACCTACCTGCGGGTGGGCGAGCCGCCCAGTGCCGCCGACCGGCACCACATCGACCGGGCGGTCGCCTCCGCCAAGCGCCGCCTGGGGGGCAGCGAAGCGGGGGTGCTCGACCATGTGCGCGAGGTGCTGCTGGGCGAAGGCGAGGCGGCGGACGTGCCCGACGCGCAGCGCGCGCGCTTCCTGGCACGCTGGCAGCAGTTCACCGCCCCGGTGATGGCCAAGGCGGTGGAGGACACCGCCTTCTACCGGTACCTGCGCCTGACCTCCCTGAACGAGGTCGGCGGCGAGCCGGCCGGTTTCGGGCTTTCGCCCGCCGCCTTCCACGGCGCCAACCAGGCCCGCGTGCGCCATCGGCCGCATTGCCTGCTGGCCACCTCCACCCACGACAGCAAGCGCGGCGAAGACCTGCGCGCGCGCATCAACGTGCTGTCGGAAGCGCCGCACCTGTGGAGCGAGGCGGTGCAGCGCTGGGCCGGCTGGGCCGAGCTGTATTTGACCGAAACCGACGCCGGCCCGGCCCCCGGCCGCAACGACATCTGGCTGTTCTTCCAGACATTGGCCGGCTTGTGGCCCGCCGTGCCGCCCGACGCCCAGGCGCTGGATGCGCTGCGGCAGCGCATGCAGGAATACATGCGCAAGGCGGTGCGCGAAGCCAAGCGGAACACCAGCTGGACCTGCCCCGAACCGGCGTACGAGGAAGCCGTCGCCCGCTACGTGGACGCGGTACTGCGGCCCGGACCCTTCGCCCCCGAATTGCAGAAGTTCGCCGCCCTGGTGGCGCCCTGGGGCTTTCGCAACAGCCTGGCCCAGGTGGCGCTGAAGCTCACGGTCCCGGGCGTGCCCGACATCTACCAGGGCTGCGAGCAGTGGAACTTCAGCCTGGTGGACCCGGACAACCGCCGCCCGGTCGATTTCGCGGCGCTGGGCGCCGAACTGGAGCGCATGCAGGCGCATTGCCGCGATGGTGTGCCCGAGGCTTCGCTCTGGGCGGACCTGACGCAGCAGGTTCACGACGGCCGCCTCAAGCAATTGGTGACCTGGCGGCTGCTGCAGCTGCGGCAGCGATGGCCTGCCCTGTTCCGCAACGGCAGCTACCTCCCGCTGGCCGGTGAAGGCCTGGCGGCCGAACACGCCGTGGGCTTTGCCAGGCAGAGCGAAGGCGAGGCCGTGCTGGTGGTGGTGGCTCGCCTGGCGTACACGCTGTGCGCAGGGCAGGAGGCGCGCTGGGGCGCTGCCGCCTGGCGCGGCGGGCAGCTGGCCGTCCCGGAGGGCACGCCGATTCGCAAATGGAGCCGGTGGCGCAACTGGCTGACCGGTCGCGAGCTGTCCTTGTTCACCACGGCCGGCGGCGCCTTGGAACTGGCGCCCGTCTTCGACACCGCGCAAGGCCTTCCTTTCGCCGTCCTGGTGCCGGTGGAGGGCGACGCGCCATGAACATCCTCTTCGCCACGCCCGAGTGCGCGCCCTACGTGAAGACCGGTGGCCTGGGCGATGTCAGTGCTGCACTGCCGGCCACGCTCGCCGCGCTCGGGCATGACGTCCGGCTGCTGATGCCGGCCTACCAGGGCATGAACGTCAGCGGCCAGGTCGCGCAGACCGTCGAGATCCCTTCCTACGGCCCCTGGCCGGCGGCGCAGCTGTTGCCGGTGAAAGCCGAAAACGGCGTGACGCTGCTCCTGCTGGCGTGCCCCTCCTTCTACGAGCGCGCCGGAGGGCCGTACGTGGACGCATCGGGACGCGACTATCCCGACAACCTGATGCGGTTCGGCTTCCTCAGCCGCATCGCCGCCCTGCTGGGCACCTCATGGAGCCCGCTGGTCGACTGGCGCGCGGAGGTGGTTCACGCCAACGACTGGCCGACCGCGCTGGCGCCCCTGTTCCTGGCCCAGGCGCGCGAGCGGCTGCCGCAAGCGGCGGTTGCGGCCAGTGTCATCACGATCCACAACATCGCCTTCCAGGGCGTGTTCCCGCTGGACAGTGCCGAGCTGCTGGGCATCCCCGGGCACTGGCGCGGCATCGATGGGGTGGAGTTCTGGGGCCAGCTGTCGATGCTCAAGGCCGGCCTGCAGTTCGCCGATGCCATCACTACCGTGAGCCCCACCTACGCCCGCGAAATCCAGACCGGCGCCTTCGGCGTGGGCCTGGACGGCGTGCTGCGAGCGCGTTCGGACAAGCTCACCGGCATCCTGAACGGCATCGACACCCGGGCCTGGAGCCCCGCCTCGGACAAGCTGATCCCGCACCCCTACAGCGCGACCGACCTCTCGGGCAAGGCCCGCAACAAGGCGGCGCTGCAGGCGCGCTGCGGGATCGCCGTGCAGGGCCAGGCGCCGCTGTTCGGCGTGGTCAGCCGCCTGACCGCGCAGAAAGGTATCGACCTGGTGCTGGGCGCGCTGGACCAGGTGATCGCCGAGGGCGGCCAGCTGGTGGTGCTCGGGCAAGGCGAAGCCGCGTTGCAGCAGCCGCTGGCCGAAGCGGCGCAGCGCCACCCCGGGCAGGTGTCGGTGAACCTCGATTTCAGCGAAAACCTCGCGCACCTGATCGAAGCCGGCGCCGATTGCTTCCTCATGCCCTCGCGCTTCGAGCCCTGCGGGCTGAACCAGATGTACAGCCAGGCCTACGGCACACCGCCGCTGGTGGCGCCGACCGGCGGACTGGCCGACTCGGTGCGCGACGCGTCCGCGGACCCGCAGGGCGGCACCGGCTTCGTCATGCGCGAGCCGGGGCCGGACGGGTTCCGCGAGGCGCTGCGGCGCGTGCGGCAAGCCTGGCTCGACCCCAAGGCCTGGCACCGCATCCAGGTGAACGGCATGGCGCAGCCCTTCGGCTGGGAGGCCAGCGCCACGCGCTACCTCGACGTTTACCAGCAGGCCATCAGCGGTAGCGTGCGGCCGTGAGGACGGGAAGCTGGGGGCATTCGAGCCCCAGGCCTTCGTCCTTGACGTGCTCGCCCAGAAAGTCCAGGAAGCGCCTTACTGCCGGCACCATGCCACGGCGCGACGGGAAGACCGCGTGGAGCAGGCCGATGCGGGGCGCCCAGTCCGCCAGCACATTCACCAGCAACCCCGCCTGCAGCTCGTGGGCGCACATGTAGTCGGGCAGCACCGGGATGCCGGTGCCCTGCACGACGGCCATCTTCAGCGTCAGCAGGTCGTCCGCCGTGTAGACCGGGCGGTGGTCCAGCACGAATTCGCGTCCTGCGGGGCCCAGCAGGGTCCAGCTGGCCCGCCCATCGCTCGGCGGACTCGCTGGGGTTTCGCGCCGGCTCCGGCGCCGAAGGCCTGACCGATGTGCAGCGCCACGAAAACCGGGTGTCCGAGCGGCTGGTAAGCCAGTTCTGGCCGCAGACGTCGTCGTGGTCGGCGCGCCCATGTACAACTTCTCGATCCCGACCCAGTTGAAGGCCTGGATCGACCGCGTGGCCCAGGCCGGCCGCACCTTCAAGTACACCGACAAGGGCGCCCAAGGGCTGGCCGGGGGCAAGACCGTGATCGTGGCTTCCAGCCGCGGCGGCGCCTACTCGTCCAATCCCGAACTGTCGGCCGTGATCGACCACCAGGAGAGCTACCTCAGGGTGGTATTCGGCTTCTTCGGCATCACCGACATCCGCACCGTGCGCGCCGAGGGCGTCGCCATGACGACGGCAGCGCCGCGAGGGACAAGGCTGCGCCGAGGACGGCCGCCGGGGGAATCTTGATAAAGTCGCGGCGAAGGCTCATGGGGCTCCCTGCAGAGGTCATGGATGAATGGCCGCATTCTGGAAGCCGCCCCGCCGAACGGGAACGACAGTGTTCTCAGTAACTTATCCAGATAAGCAAATCAGCCACACAGGACGCCACCCATGCCCCGCACCGTCAACTGCATCAAGCTCGGCCATGAAGCCGAGGGCCTGGACTTCCCGCCCTACCCCGGCGAGCTGGGCAAGCGCCTCTACGAGAACGTGAGCAAGGAAGCCTGGGCCGCCTGGCTCAAGCACCAGACCATGCTGGTCAACGAGAACCGCCTGAACCTGGCGGACCAGCGCGCCCGCGAATACCTCAAGCGACAGATGGAGGCGCACTTCTTCGGCGCCGGGGCAGACGCCGCGCAGGGCTACGTGCCACCCACCCAGTGACCGCGGACGCGGTGAGGGCCTGCTCGCCGGTGATCGTGATCGGCGGCGGCCTGGCCGGGGCCGCCGTGGCGGCGAGCCTGGCGCGCCGCGGCCGCGAGGTGCAGGTGCTCGATGCCGCGCATGAGCCGGCCAGCGGCGCTTCGGCCCTGCCCGCCGGGCTGCTCGCACCGCATGTTTCCCGCGACGACAACCTGCTGTCGCGCCTCTCGCGCGCCGGCGTGCAGCTCACGCTGCAGCAAGCGCAGGCGCTGCTCCAGCCCGGCGACTGGGAGCGCAGCGGTGTCTGCGAGCGCCGCGCCGAAGGCACGCTCCATCATTCGGATGCCGGCTGGATCCGGCCGGCCGCGCTGGTGCGGGCCTGGCTCGCGCAGCCGGGGATCACCTGGCGCGGCAACACGCAGGTGGCCGGCCTGCGAAGCGGCGGCAGCGGCTGGCAGGTGATGGATGCACGGGGCGCGACCCAGGCCAGCGCACCATGCGTGGTGGTCGCAGCCGCGATGGGCAGCGAATCCCTGCTCGCCGGACTGCTGTCCTTGAACCCGGTGCGCGGCCAGGTGAGCTGGGGGGTCCGCTCGCCTGAGCTTGCCTTGCCCGCGCAGCCCCTGAACGGCAACGGGCACTTCCTGCCCGATGTGCCCTGGGACGGCGGGCGCATCTGGCTCACCGGTTCGACCTATGGCCGCGGCGAGACCGACACGAGCGTTCGGGCAGGCGACCATGGCGCCAACCTCGCGCGGCTGGGCGAGCTCGCGCCCGAGATCGCGCAGCAGCTGGCGCCCGGTTTCGAATCCGGGGCGGTGCGGGGCTGGAGCGGCGTGCGCTGCACTTCGCGCGACCGGCGCCCCGTCGTCGGCGAGATCGAGCCGGGGCTGTGGGTCAGCACCGCCATGGGGTCTCGCGGCCTGACCTTTGCGGCACTGTGCGCGGAACTGCTGGCGGCGCGGCTGCACGGCGAACCAATGCGGCTGGAGCCCCGGCTGGCCGCCGCGCTCGATATAGCGAGGCAAATCGGGCGGCCGGAGACCCGCGCCGCCTCTGGGCCATAAGCTAATCCGCATAAGGCGCGAACAAAAAAATCGTTTGTTTTCATAGGGGCCGCTTCTAGAGTGGCGGCCATGTACCAGTACACCGAGTTCGACAAGCAGTTCGTGCGCGCGCGCGCCGCCCAGTACCGCGACCAGCTCGAGCGCAATCTGGCCGGCCAGCTCAGCGACGACGATTTCCGGCCCCTGCGCCTGCAAAACGGCTGGTACCTCCAGCGCTACGCGCCGATGCTGCGCGTCGCCGTGCCTTATGGCGAAATCTCCAGCGCGCAACTGCGGGTGCTCGCGAAGATCGCGCGCGAGTACGACCAACCCACGGCCGAGTTGTTCGAGCACGCGCAGGCCAGGCAGGATGCGCTGGGCCCGGTGCCGCTGCCGCTTTCCGCGGGCGGCGGCCAGGTGCATTCCGACCTGAAGGTGGGCTACGGCCATTTCACCACCCGCCAGAACGTGCAGTTCAACTGGATCCCGCTGGTCAAGAGCGCCGACGTCATGGAGCTGCTGGCCAGCGTCGACATGCATGGCATCCAGACCAGCGGCAATTGCATCCGCAACATCACCAGCGACGAGCGCGCCGGCATCGCCATCGACGAGATCGCCGACCCGCGCCCCTACTGCGAAATCATCCGGCAGTGGAGCACGCTGCATCCGGAGTTCGCCTTTCTGCCGCGCAAATTCAAGATCGCGGTGTCGGGCGCGGTGGAAGACCGCGCCGCGACCTTCTGGCATGACGTCGGGCTGCACCTGGTCAAACACGAAGCCGGCGACGCATCACAAGGCGTCGCCCTGGGCGACGTGGGCTTTAGGGTGCTGGTGGGCGGCGGCATGGGGCGCACGCCCGTCATCGCCACCGTGATCCGCGAATTCCTGCCCTGGGACCAGGTGCTGAACTACCTGGAAGCCGTGGTCCGCGTCTACAACCGCTGGGGCCGGCGCGACAACATGTACAAGGCCCGCATCAAGATCCTGGTCAAGGCCGAGGGCCGCCGCTATATCGACGAGGTGGAAGCCGAGTACCGGCAGATCGTCCAGGCCGATGGCGCGCCCCACACCATCTCCCGGGCCGAGCTGGACCGGGTGTCGGCGTCCTTCGTGCCGCCGGCGCGCCCTCACCCCCACCTCCACCCCGCGAAGCAGAGCTTCGTGGGGACCCCGAGCCCTCTGCCAAAGGCAGAGGGAGCCGGCGACGCCGACCCGGCCTACAACCGCTGGCTGCAGCAGAACGTGGCCCCGCACAAGAACCCGGTGCTGCGCGCCGTGACACTGTCGTTCAAGCGCCTGGGCCAGGCGCCCGGCGATGCCACCGGCGACCAGCTGGACACGGCTGCGGCGCTGGCCGAGCGCTTCTCCGCCGGCGAGGCGCGCGTCACCCACGACCAGAACCTGCTGCTGCCCTGGGTGCACCAGGACGACCTGCCCGCACTGTGGGCGGCGGCGAAGCAGGCGGGCCTGGCCAAAGCCAACATCGGGCTGCTGACCGACATGATCGCCTGCCCGGGCGGGGACTTCTGTTCGCTGGCCAACGCCCGCTCCTTGCCGATCGCCGAGGCGATCACCCAACGCTTTCAGGACATCGACGAGCTGCACGACATCGGCCAGATCGACCTGCACATCTCCGGCTGCATCAACAGCTGCGGCCACCACCACAGCGGCCACATCGGCATCCTGGGCGTCGACAAGGACGGAAAGGAGTGGTACCAGGTCACGCTCGGCGGCTCCGACGGCTCGCTGCTGTCGGGCGCGCCGGGCGCCGGCAAGGTGGTGGGGCCTTCGTTCTCCGCGGCGGAGGTGCCGGAGGTGATCGAAGCGGTCCTCGACACCTACCGGCGCGAACGCACCAGCGCCGAGGAGGGCCGGGCCGAGACCTTCATCGACACGCTGCGCCGCGTCGGGCTGGAGCCGTTCAAGGCCGCCGCCAACGCCGCGCGCTTCGCCGAAAGGCAGGCGGCCTGAATGGAAATTGCTATGGAATTGATAGCTGCCAGCGCCCATCTGGAAAGGGCTACTGGCCAAAATGTCTTGAAGGTCGGCACCGAGGCGGATCCCCGCGAGCTGTCGCTGGAGGGAGTGGACGTGGTCGAGCTGGACTTTCCCACCTTCGCCGACGGCCGCGCCTTCAGCCAGGCCTTCCTGCTGCGCCGCCGCCTGGGCTTCAAGGGCGACATCCGCGCCACCGGCGACGTGCTGGTCGACCAGCTGGTGCAGATGCAGCGGACCGGTTTTTCCAGCGCGGTGCTGCGCGCCGACCAGGACCTCGCCCATGCCCGGCGCCAGTTCGAGCGCTACGCCGCGTTCTACCAGGGCGACGCGGTCGAGGCGGCCCCGCTGTTCGCGCGGGCGTAGCGACATGGGCCTCGATCTCGCCAGGGTGAACGCCGAGCTCGGTGGCGACGCTCAGGGCTTGGTGAAATGGGCCATCGGCCTCGGCCGCCCGGCGATCGTGACCACCAATTTCCGGCCGTTCGAGGCGGTGATCCTGCACATGGTCACGCGTGTGAAGCCCGACGTGCCGGTCGTGTGGATGGACAACGGCTACAACACGGACGCCACCTATCGCTTCGCCGAGGCTGTGACGCGGCAGCTGGGGCTGAACCTGCGCATCTACCTGCCACGCCGTTCACGCGCGCACCGCGAGGCGGTCCAGGGGCCGCCGCCGGCCCTCGACGAGCCGGGCCATGCGGCCTTCACCGAAGAGGTCAAGCTCGAGCCATTCGCCCGCGCCCTGCGCGAGACGGCGCCCGATGTCTGGTTCACCGCGCTGCGGGCCACCGACACGGCGGTGCGAGCGCAGATGGAACCGGTCTCGATCAACCCGGACGGCCTGGTCAAGGTCGCCCCGCTGTTGCACTGGACGTCCCGGGACCTGCATGGCTACTGCCAGGCGCATGGCCTGCCCAACAACTTCGACTACGTGGACCCGACAAAGGGCAAGGACCACCGGGAGTGCGGATTGCACCTGGAGCACTGACCGTATGAATGCACGCACCGAACCGCAACTGCTGGCGCAGCTGAGCAACCGCCACCTGGACGCGCTCGAAGAAGAGGCGATCTTCGTCCTGCGCGAAGTCGCGGCCGCCTTCGAGCGGCCCACCCTGCTGTTCTCGGGCGGCAAGGATTCGCTGGTACTGCTGAAGTGCGCGGAAAAGGCGTTTGGAGGAAAGGATGCCACCTCTGGTGTCGGGCGCATCCCCTATCCCCTGCTGATGATCGACACCGGCCACAACTTCCCGGAAGTCACCAGCTTTCGGGACCTGCGCGCCCGGGAACTGGGCGCCGAGCTGATCGTGCGCAGCGTCGAGGATTCCATGAAGCGCGGCGCCGTGCGCCTGGCGCACCCGGGCGAGTCGCGCAACGTGCACCAGTCGGTCACCCTGCTGGAAGCGATCGAGGAGTTCCGCTTCGACGCGCTGATCGGTGGCGCCCGGCGCGACGAGGAGAAGGCCCGCGCCAAGGAGCGCATCTTTTCCCACCGCGACAGCTTCGGCCAGTGGCAGCCCAAGGCCCAGCGGCCCGAGCTGTGGAACCTGTTCAACACCCGCATCCACCCGGGCGAGCATTTCCGCGTGTTCCCGATCTCGAACTGGACCGAGCTGGACGTGTGGCAGTACATCGAGCGCGAGCACATCGCGCTGCCCTCGCTCTACTACGCCCACCCGCGCGAGGTGGTCGAGCGCAAGGGGCTGCTGGTGCCGGTGACGGACCTGACGCCGGCGCGTGGCGGCGAAGAGGTCGTCACCCGCACCGTGCGTTTCCGCACCGTGGGCGACATCACCTGCACCTGCCCGGTGGAAAGCGCCGCGGCGAATGCCGGAGAAGTGGTCATCGAAACCTTGAGCGCCGAGGTCAGCGAGCGCGGCGCCACGCGGATGGACGACAAGACCTCGGAAGCCTCGATGGAAAAGCGCAAGAAGGACGGGTATTTCTGATGAATAAGGTGGCCGTCATTCCCGCGCAGGCGGGAATCCAGGGTCGGGACGCACTGGGTCCCCGCCTGCGCGGGGATGACGCTGCGCGTCACCTTCGCGGGGATGATGAAGCTGTCCGCAGCGGTGCTGCGCTGCGCTTCATCACCTGCGGCAGCGTGGACGACGGCAAGAGCACGCTGATCGGCCGCCTGCTGGTGGACAGCAAGGCGGTGCTGGCGGACCAGCTGGCCGGCGTGCAGCGTTCCGGGCAAACCGATCTGGCGCTGCTCACCGACGGCCTGTCCGCCGAGCGCGAACAGGGCATCACGATCGACGTGGCGTACCGCTACTTCGCCACCGCCACCCGCAAGTTCATCATCGGTGACGCACCGGGCCACGAGCAATACACGCGCAACATGGTCACCGCGGCCTCCAGCGCCGACGCCGCCGTGGTGCTGGTGGACGCCACCAAGCTGCAGTGGGCCCACCCCGGACTGGCCCTGCTGCCGCAGACGCGCCGCCACGCGGTGCTGGCCAACCTGCTGCGCGTGCCGTCCCTCGTGTTCGCGATCAACAAGCTCGATGCGGTGGAGGATCCGACCGTCGCCTTCCACAACATCGCCGGGGCGGTGGCCTCCTTCTCTCGAGCCGCCGGCATCCAAGCCCGAGCCGTGGTGCCGATCTCGGCGCTGAAGGGGCACAACGTCGTCGAGGCCGAGCCCGGCTGGTGCGGCTACCAAGGTCCCTCGCTGCTGCAGGTGCTGGAGACGCTGCCCGTCACCCCGGCCGACACCGGCGAGGGTTTCGCCTTCCCGGTGCAGTGGGTGGAGAAATTTTCTGCTTCGGCCGACACCTCGCAAGGGCGCCGCGTGTTCTGGGGCCGGGTGGCCACGGGTTCGGTGGCGGCTGGACAGCCGGTCCAGGTGATGCCGTCCGGCCAGTGCGCGGTGGTGGCCCAGGTGCTGGACCATGCACGCAAGCCGGGCCCCGTGGCGGCCGGCCACAGCGGCGGCATCGTGCTGGACCGGGAGGTGGACGTCTCGCGGGGTGACTGGCTGCTGGCTTCTGGCGCGGCCGAGCCGGTGCGCGACATCTCGGCCACGGTGGCCTGGCTGGATGATGAGCCGCTGGCCGCCGGCCGCGTGTACTGGGCCCTGCACGGCCATCGGTGGGTGAAGGCGCGCGTGCGCCGCATCGTGCACAGGCTGGACATCCACACCCTGGCCGAGCAGGAGGCGCAGCAGCTGGAGGCCAATGCCATCGGCCTGGTCGAGCTGGCCTTGCAGGAGCCCCTGGCAACCCGGCCGTACGCGGCCTCGCGCGTGCTCGGATCGCTGGTGCTGGTGGACACGGCCACGCACAAGACCTCGGGCGCGGTGCTGGTTCGTTGAGGGAATAAAATCAGGGATTCCCCTCCCCCGCACACCAGAACAACATGACCCACGTCGTCACCGAATCCTGTATCCGCTGCAAGTACACCGACTGCGTGGACGTCTGCCCCGTGGACTGCTTCCGCGAAGGCCCGAACATGCTGGTGATCGACCCGGACGAGTGCATCGACTGCGCGGTCTGCATTCCCGAGTGCCCCGTCAATGCGATCTATGCCGAGGAAGACGTGCCGGCCGACCAGGTGCCCTTCATCAAGCTCAACGTCGAACTGGCGCAGTCCGCCGGCTGGAAGAGCATCACCAAGCGCAAGCCGGCACCGGCGGACGCGGACGAATGGAAGGACCGGACGGGCAAGCTCGCCGAGCTGGTCCGCTAAGGAACCATGGAACCGCAGCTGAACCCTGAAGTGATCAAGACCGCCCGGGCTCACGAGGGCCGCTACGGGTCCGGCCACGACGGCTCGATCGAAACCGATGCGGTGATCGTCGGGGCTGGGCCGGTGGGACTGTTCCAGGTGTTCGAGCTGGGGCTGCTGGAGATCAAGGCCCACGTGATCGACTCGCTGGCCTACCCCGGCGGGCAGTGCGTGGAGCTGTATCCGGACAAGCCGATCTACGACATCCCCGCCGTGCCGGTGTGCACCGGGCAGGAACTGACCGACAACCTGCTCAGGCAGATCGAGCCGTTCGGCGCCACCTTCCACTTCGGCCAGGAAGTCACCACGGTGCAGCGGCAGGACGACGGCCGCTTCTTTGTCGAGACGTCCAAGCGCACCCGCTTTCTCACCAAGACGCTGTTCATTGCGGCTGGTGTGGGGGCATTCCAGCCGCGCACCCTGAAGGTGGACGGCCTGGACCCGTTCGAGGACACGCAGCTGTTCTACCGCGTCAAGAACCCGGCCGACTTCGCCGGCAGGCACCTGGTGGTGGTCGGCGGTGGTGACTCGGCACTCGACTGGGCGCTGAACTTCGCGCAGGAAGGCCCGCACCAGGCGGCCAGCGTGATCCTGATCCACCGCCGCGACGGCTTCAAGGCCGCGCCGGCCTCGGTGGCGAAGATGCGCCAGATGTGCGAGCAGCTGCAGATGCAGTTCATCGTCGGCCAGGTCACGGGACACGAGGAGAAGGACGGCAAGCTCACGGGCGTCAAGGTCACCGGCTCGGACGGCGTCACGCGCGTGGTGCCGCTGGACCTGCTGCTGGTGTTCTTCGGCCTGTCCCCCAAGCTCGGGCCCATCGCCGGCTGGGGCCTGGACATCGAGCGCAAGCAGCTCAAGGTGGACACCGAGAAGTTCGCCACCAGCGTGCCGGGCATCTTCGCCGTGGGGGACATCAACACCTACCCCGGCAAGAAGAAGCTGATCCTCTCGGGCTTTCACGAATGCGCACTCGCCGCGTTCGGCGCGGCGCCCATCATCTTTCCTGAGAAGGGGAAGATCCACCTGCAGTACACGACCACGTCGCCGAAACTGCACAAAGTTCTCGGGGTGGAGACACCGGTCTTCGATTAAGATTTCGCCTTCGCTAGGGGTGTTGCCGCGCAAGCGGCGACTGAGAAAGTCCCTTTGAACCTGATTGAGGTAATCCTCGCGCAGGGAAGCAAGCTCTCCAGCGGCGCCCGTTTTCTCGATGGGCACCAGCCGCCCAGCAAGCCGACCTGCCATTGCGTTCTGGAAAGACGTCATGGCATTTCTTTCGCCCATTTACAAGCCAAAATGGCGCTAGCCCGCATCCCGCGGGCGTTGGCAGCTCTCTTTTTCATAGCGTCCGCCCAGGCGCAGCAGCCTTCACTGACCCCGGTCACGATCAACGAGCGCAGCTCGCCGCCGGCCGACGTCACGGGGTTCGGTGACTTCCCGCTGCGCGAGGTGCCGATCTCCGCGACGGTGATCGACCGCGCCCAGCTCGATGCCACCGGCGCCCGGCGCCTGGCCGACCTCACGCCGCTGGATGCGTCCGTCACCGACGCCTACAACTCGCCGGGCTACTGGGACTTCCTGTCGATCCGCGGCTTCACGCTGGACAACCGCTTCAACTACCGGCGCGAGGGGCTTCCCATCAGCGCCGAGACCTCCATCCCCCTGGACAACAAGGAACGCATCGAGATCCTCAAGGGGACCAGCGGCATCCAGGCTGGCACCAGCGCGCCCGGGGGTCTGGTGAACTACGTCGTGAAGCGGCCGCCGCAGCAAGACCTGCGCGAGGTGCGGCTGGAGGCCGGCAGCCGCTCGACGCTGTACAGCGCGGTGGACCTGGGCGGGCGCTTCGGCGCCGACCACGCCTTCGGCTGGCGCCTGAATGCGGCCGCAGAACGGCTGCGTCCGCCCACCCGGAACCTGGACGGCGAGCGCCGCCTGCTCGCCCTGGCAGGCGATTGGCGCGCCAGCCGCGACTCGGTGCTCGAAGGCGAGTTCGAGTGGAGCCGCAAGCGCCAGCCCAGCCAGGCTGGGTTCAGCGTGCTCGGCAGCAGCTTGCCCGCAGTTCCCGACCCGCGGCTGAACCTGGGCAACCAGCCCTGGGCGCAGCCGTCGCAGTTCGGCGCACTCACCGGCACGCTGCGGTTCGAGCAGGCCCTCAACGCCCAATGGCGCTGGTCCGGCCAGCTCGGGCGCCAGTCGCTGCGCACCGACGACCGGCTGGCGTTCCCCTTCGGCTGTTCGGCGCAAGGAAACTTCGACCGGTACTGCTCCAACGGCACCTTCGACTTCTACGACTTCCGCAGCGAAGACGAGCACCGCCGCCAGGACGCGGGCGCACTGAACCTCAGGGGCAACTTCAGCACCGGCGCGGTGGGCCACGAAGTGTCGCTGGGCCTGGTCGCCAGCCGCGTGCGCAACCGCTTCCAGCCGAACGCGTTCAATTTCGTCGGCACCGGCAACGTGCAAGGCACGCTGGTCGTCCCCGCCGACCCGACGCTCACCACGCCGGCCACCCAGCGCGACGAGCGCTCCCTGGAGTTCTTCGCCAGCGATGCGATCCGCTGGAACGACCGCTTCACGACCTGGATCGGGTTGCGGCACACCCAGCTGGACCGCTTCAGCGTTCGCACCGACAACACCATGCCCACGCAGTACAAGGACAGCCTCACCACGCCGTGGGCCGCGGTCAGCTACAACCTCGGCGGCCCGACGCTGGCCTATGCGAGCTGGGGCCAGGGCGTTGAGTCGCAGGTGGTGCCCAACCTTCCGATGCAGTATGCGAATGCGGGCGTCGCGCTGCCCGCGCTCAAGTCGCGCCAGTGGGAGCTCGGCCTCAAGGGCGGCCAGGAGGCCTTCAGCTGGCAGCTGGCCTGGTTCAACATCCACCGTCCGGCGAGCAACCTGGACGCCTGCGCACGCCTCTTCATCACGCCTTGCGTGGGCGGCTACGACGGCCAGGCGGTGCACCAGGGCCTGGAAGCCAACGCGCAATGGACCCAGGGGCCCTGGCGCCTGGGCGGCAGCGTGATGCTGCTGGACGCCGAGCGCCAGGGCAGCACGGCCGAGCCGGGGGTCAACGGCAGGCGCCCCACCAACGTCCCTGCCACCGTGCTGCGGCTGAACGCCGGCTGGCGCTTCGCCTCGGTACCCGGGCTCGAGCTGACCGGCCGCGTCTCGCGCGAGGGCAAGCGCAACGTGCTGCCCGACGGTTCGATCCAGTTGCCGGCGTGGACGCGCCTGGATGCCGCGCTGGCCTACAGCACCAGGATGCGCGGCGTCGCGACGAGCTGGACCCTGGGGGTGGACAACGTGTTCGACCGCCGCTACTGGAAGGAATCGCCCCACCAGTTCGGCCATGTCTACCTGTACCCCGGCAGCGTGCGTACCCTGCGCCTGGGCGTGACCGCCGCGCTCTGAGAACGCCTTTCGAACCACGCTATAATCTCGGGCTTGTTCCTCGATAGCTCAGTCGGTAGAGCGCCGGACTGTTAATCCGTAGGTCCCTGGTTCGAGCCCAGGTCGAGGAGCCATCAAATAAAGGCCTGCAGCAATCGCTTGCAGGCCTTTTCTTTGCCCATGAAGCTGCCCTGGCTCGACCCCGGCGACCCGTTCCCTGCGGCCTCCCAGGCGTGGGATGCATCCCAGCCCGCACCGGGGCTGCTCGCCGCCGGCGGTGCGCTGGACGTGCAGACGCTGCACCGCGCATACCGCGGCGGCATCTTTCCGTGGTTCAGCGACGGCCAGCCCATCTTGTGGTGGAGCACCGATCCGCGCATGGTGCTGGTGCCAGCCGAGTTCAGGCTGCACCGCTCGCTGCGCAAGACGATCACCCGCTTTGCTGCCGACGCCACGTGCGAGGTGCGCGTCGACGGTGCTTTCGCGGAGGTGATCCGCGCCTGCTCGAGCAGCCCGCGAGAGGGGCAGTCCGGCACCTGGATCGTGCCGTCCATGCAGCAGGCCTACCTGGCCTTCCACCGGGCGGGCTTTGCGCACAGCGTGGAGACCTGGATCGACGGCCGGCTGGCCGGTGGCCTGTACTTCGTCGCGATCGGCAAGGCCGTGTACGGCGAATCGATGTTCACCCGCGAAGCCGACGCCTCGAAGATCGCGCTCGCCGCGCTCGTCGCCATGTGCCTGCGGCATGGGATCGAGTTCATCGATTGCCAGCAGAACACCCAGCACCTTGCTTCGCTGGGCGCGCACGAGATCGACCGTGAGAAATTTGTCGCGTCCGTCGCTCACGCCAGTGGCCTGCCGCCTGTGCGCTGGGAGTTCGAGCCCGTATACTGGCGCGAACTCCTGCCGTCGAAGCCCCCAGCGTGACCCACCTCAAGGATCTTCCGCTCCAGACGCTGCAGTTCTACGCGACGGCGCCCTACCCGTGCAGCTACCTGCCGGGCAAGCAGGCCCGCTCGCAGGTTGCGACGCCGAGCCACCTGATCCACAACGACGCGTACTCCGACCTGGTGACCAGCGGCTTTCGCCGCAGCGGCATGTTCACTTACCGGCCGTATTGCGACGGATGCCGCGCCTGCGTGCCGCTGCGCGTGCTGGCCGAGCAGTTCAAGCCTGACCGCAGCCAGCGCCGCGCCTGGACCCGCCACCAGAACCTGCAGGCCCGCGTGCTCAAGCTGTGCTTCGTGCCCGAGCACTACCACCTGTACCTGCGCTACCAGACCGGGCGGCATGCCGGCGGCGGCATGGACCACGACAGCATCGACCAGTACACCCAGTTCCTGCTGCAAAGCCGGGTGAATTCGCGGCTGGTGGAGTTCCGTGAAGCGCAGCCGGACGGCTCGCCCGGTCCGCTGCGCATGGTGTCCATCCTCGACGTCCTGGGAGACGGCCTGTCGGCTGTGTACACGTTCTACGAGCCGGACGCCTCGGCCAGCTACGGCACCTACAGCGTGCTGTGGCAGATCGAGCAGGCCCGCAAGCTCAAGCTTCCGCACGTCTACCTCGGCTACTGGATCGCGCAGAGCCCCAAGATGAACTACAAGGCCCGCTTCAATCCGCACCAGGTACTGGCGGACGGCAACTGGGTGCCGGGGCAGCCGGACGACTGATTTTCACAAGATAAAATAGTGGGGTACTTCGCAGGTCCCCATGAGAAAGCCAGATCCCGGCGGCGCCCCCGCCACTCCCACCATCCAGGTGATCGAACGCATGTTCGCGCTGATCGACGTGCTGGCGTCCCGCGAGGAAGCCATTTCCCTGAAGGAGATCAGCGAGAAGACCGGGCTGCACCCGTCGACCACGCACCGCATCCTGAACGACCTGGCCACCGGGCGCTTCGTGGACCGGCCGCAAGCCGGCAACTACCGGCTGGGCATGCGGCTGCTCGAGCTGGGCAACCTGGTCAAAGGCCGCTTGAGCGTGCGTGACGCGGCACTTGCCCCCATGCGCGAGCTGCACAAGCTGATCCAGCAGCCTGTCAACCTGTCCATGCGCCAGGGAGATGAGATCGTCTATGTCGAACGCGCGTACAGCGAGCGCTCGGGCATGCAGGTGGTGCGCGCCATCGGCGGCCGCGCGCCGCTGCACCTGACTTCCACCGGCAAGCTGTTCCTGGCCGCCGACGAGCCGCAAAGGGTGCGCGCTTACGCGACGCGCACGGGCCTTGCAGGCCACACCAAGAACAGCATCACGCAACTGCCCGTGCTGGAGCGCGAGCTGGCCAAGGCGCGCCAGTACGGCATCGCCCGGGACAACGAGGAGCTGGAGCTGGGCGTGCGCTGCATGGCCGCGGGCATCTATGACGACCAGAGCAAGCTGGTGGCCGGCCTGTCGATTTCGGCACCCGCCGACCGCCTGGACGAGGGATGGCTTACCAAGCTGCAGAGCACCGCGCGGGAAATCAGCGCCGCGCTGGGCCAGGCGACCGTTGCGCACCAGAAGTAGACACGGCCCTTGCGGGCCGTGTACTTGCATGGAGGCGGCGCGTCGCCCTATCCGTTGACCTGCCGGATCATCGTCGTGGCAGGCGCCGGGGCGACCTGCGGGTTCGACTCGACCCACCGGCGCACGCGCTCGGCGTCCCCAATGCGGCTGAGCTTGCCGGCGGAATCCAGGAACACCATGATCAGCTTGCGGCCCGCCACCTTGGCCTGCATCACCAGGCACTGGCCGGCTTCGGAGATGTAGCCGGTCTTTTGCAGGCCGATCTCCCACTCGGGGTGCTTCACCAGCCGGTTGGTGTTGTTGTACTGCAGCGTGCGATTGCCCACCGCCACCTGGTATCCCGTGGAGGTCGAATACTCCCGCAGCACGGAATCCTGGTAGGCGGCATGGACCAGCGTAGCCAGGTCTTTCGCGCTGGACTGGTTGCGGCTGGACAGCCCGGTCGGCTCCACGAAATTGGTGGCCTGCATGCCCAGCATCTTCGCCTTGGCGTTCATGAGCGGCACGAACACCGCGAGTCCGCCCGGGTAAGTGCGCCCCAAGGCGTTGGCGGCACGGTTCTCGCTGGACATCAGAGCCAGGTGCAGGGCCTCCGCGCGGGTCAGGGTGGCGCCCACGCGCAGGCGCGAACCGCTGCCTTTTTCGGTGTCGACGTCGTCCTGGGTGATGGTGATCATCTCGTCCATCGGCAGCTTGGCTTCGCTGACGATCAGGCCGGTCATGAGCTTGGTGAGCGACGCGATCGGCAGGACCGCGGAATCATTCTTGGAGAACAGGACTTCACGGGTGTCCTGGTCGATCACCAGGGCTACGCTGGACTTGAGATCGAGTTCGTCCTGCATGGCGTGCAGGCCGGCCAGCTGGCCGTACGAGGCGCGGGGCACGGCGGCAATGCGAACCACCGAACGGCGCTTGGTCACGAATGTCTTGGAGACGCGCTTGGGCGTTGCCGAATGCGGCTTCTTGACCACCGCATTGCGCTTGGCCGTCGCTGCCTCCGCCGCGCCCGGCGCCAAAGCGAGCAGCAGGCTTGCCGCCGCCACAGCCTGTAGTACTTTGCCCAACGTTTTTTTCACTGCGATCGTCCCAACACGGTGCATAAGGGGCTCCCCGAAAATTTCGGCCTGCGCCTAATGTATCCGTCCGTTAAAAGTTACGCAACATCAAAGACTTAGGTAACTTTCCTGACGGGTTGCCGGAATTATAGGGACGAGCTTCAACCTTGTGCAGCCACCCGATCAGCTTTACTTTGTAACTTGTTGAGAGCACACAGATAAGCCTTGGCGGAAGCGACCACGATGTCCGGATCGGCACCGACACCGTTGACGACCCGGCCGGAGTTCTGCAACCGGACAGTGACCTCCCCCTGGCTTTCGGTCGACCCGCTGATGGCGTTGACGGAGTACAGCACCATCTCTGCCCCGCTCCTCACGTGGCTCTCGATGGCCTTGAGCGATGCATCGACCGGCCCGTTGCCCTCGGCCTCTCCGCGCATCTCCTTGCCGTCGGCCGTGAACACGACGGTGGCATGCGGCCGCTCGCCGGTCTCGCTGTGCTGGCTCAGCGACACCAGGCGGAAGGTTTCCTGTTCCTGCGTCACCGCCTCGTCGCTGACCAGCGCCAGGATGTCCTCGTCGAAGATCTCGCTCTTGCGGTCGGCCAGTTCCTTGAATTTGGCGAAAGCGACGTTGACTTCCGCCTCGCTGCCGAGCTGTACGCCCAGCTCCTGCAGGCGTTGCTTGAAGGCGTTGCGGCCGGACAGCTTGCCCAGCACGATCTTGTTGGCGCTCCAGCCCACGTCTTCGGCGCGCATGATCTCGTAGGTGTCGCGAGCCTTCAGCACGCCGTCCTGGTGGATGCCGCTGGCGTGGGCGAATGCATTGGCTCCGACCACCGCCTTGTTGGGCTGGACCACGAAGCCGGTGGTCTGGCTCACCATCCGGCTGGCCGCCACGATGTGCCTGGTGTCGATGTTGAGTTCGAGGCCGAAGTAGTCCTTGCGGGTCTTCACCGCCATGACGACCTCTTCCAGGGAGCAGTTGCCGGCGCGCTCGCCCAGGCCGTTGATGGTGCACTCCACCTGCCGGGCCCCACCGATCTTCACCCCCGCCAGCGAGTTGGCCACGGCCATGCCCAGGTCGTTGTGGCAATGCACCGACCAGACCGCCTTGTCCGAATTGGGGATGCGCTCGCGCAAGGTCTTGATGAAGGTGCCGTAGAGTTCCGGGACGGCGTAGCCCACCGTGTCGGGCACGTTGATCGTGGTGGCCCCCTCGGCGATGACGGCCTCCAGCACTTTGCAAAGGAAGTCCATCTCGCTGCGGTAGCCGTCCTCGGGCGAGAACTCGATGTCGCCGCACAGGTTGCGCGCAAAACGCACCGACTGCCTGGCCTGCTCCAGCACCTGGTCCGGCGTCATCCGCAGCTTCTTTTCCATGTGCAGCGGCGAGGTGGCGATGAAGGTGTGGATGCGGGCCCGGGCCGCGCCCTTGAGGGCTTCGGCGGCGCGCGAGATGTCGCGGTCGTTGGCGCGCGACAGCGAGCAGATGGTCGAGTCCTTGATCGCGCCGGCGATGGTCTGCACGGCCTCGAAGTCGCCATTCGAGCTGGCTGCGAAGCCGGCCTCGATCACGTCCACCTTCAGGCGCTCGAGCTGCCGCGCGATGCGCAGTTTCTCGTCCTTGGTCATGGAGGCGCCAGGCGATTGCTCGCCGTCGCGCAAGGTGGTGTCGAAGATGATCAGTTGGTCTGCCATGAGGGCTCCTCTTGCTTCCTGCCTGCCTGTGCCCGCTGCAGCCCCGAGACGATGGCCTTGAGCGAAGCGGAGACGATGTTCGCGTCCATCCCGACCCCGAACAGCGTGCGTTCTCCGATGCGCAGTTCGAGGTAGGCCACGGCCTGGGCATTGGCGCCCGAGCCGATCGCGTGCTCATGGTAGTCGAGCACGCGCACGGTCTCGCCGCTCGCGGCGGCCAGCCCTTCCACGAAAGCGTCGATCGGCCCGTTGCCTGAGCCTTCGATTTCCAGGGTGCGGCCCGCGACGAGCGCCTGCGCCTTCAGCCTGACCTGGGTGCCGGCCGGCCCGGCACCCTCCTCCATCACCTGGTGGCGAGGCGACGCGATGCCTTTGAGGGCGTACTCGCGCTCGAACAGGTCGAACAGGTCCGGCGCCGTGAGCTCCTTGCCGGTGGCATCCATGATGGACTGGACGACCTGGCTGAACTCGATCTGCAGCCGGCGCGGCAACTCCAGGCCGTATTCGCTCTCCAGCAGGTAGGAGATGCCGCCCTTGCCCGACTGGCTGTTGACCCGGATCACCGCTTCGTAGCTGCGGCCCAGATCCTTGGGGTCGATCGGGAGGTAGGGCATGTCCCAGATCTCACCTTCCTTGCGAGCGGCGAAAGCCTTCTTGATGGCATCCTGGTGAGAGCCCGAAAAGGAGGTGTAGACCAGGTCCCCCGCGTACGGGTGCCGCGGATGCACCGGCAGCTGGTTGCACTGCTCCACCGTGCGGCGGATCTCGTCGATGTCGCAGAAGTCCAGGCCGGGATGCACGCCCTGCGTGTAGAGGTTCAGCGCGACGTTGACCAGGTCCAGGTTGCCGGTGCGTTCGCCGTTGCCGAACAGGCACCCTTCCAGGCGGTCGGCGCCCGCCATCACGGCGAACTCGCCCGCGGCCGTGCCCGTGCCGCGGTCGTTGTGCGGGTGGACCGACAGCACGATGGCGTCGCGGCGAGCCAGGTTCCGGTGCATCCACTCGATCATGTCGGCAAAGATGTTCGGGGTGGAATGCTCCACCGTTGAAGGCAGGTTGATGACGCACTTGCGCCGGGGCGTCGGCTGCCAGACTTCGGTGACCGCGTCGACCACGCGCCTGGCAAAGGCGAGTTCGGTGCCCGAGAACATTTCCGGCGAGTACTGAAACATCCACTCGGTCCCCGGTTGCTGCGCGGCCAGTTCCTTGAACAGGCGGGCCTGGCTGGTGGCAAGCTGGACAATGCCTTCCTGGTCCAGGCCGAGCACCACCTTGCGCATCACGGGCGCCGTGGCGTTGTACAGGTGCACGATGGCACGGCGTGCGCCCCGCAGGGATTCGAAGGTCTTGCGGACCAACTCCTCACGGGCCGGGGTCAGGACCTGGATCGTCACGTCGCCAGGAATCAGGTCATCCTCGATCAGCTTGCGCACGAAGTCCCATTCCACCTGCGATGCCGAAGGGAAACCGACCTCGATCTCCTTGAACCCGATCTTCACCAGGGCCTGGAACATCCGCAGCTTGCGAGCCATGTCCATCGGTTCGATCAGCGCCTGGTTGCCGTCCCGCAGGTCCACGCTGCACCAGACGGGCGGGCGGGACAGCACGGCGTCGGGCCAGGTGCGATCTTTCAGGCCGACCGGTGCAAAGGGGCGGTACTTGCTGGCGGGATGGTTCAACATGGCGTCTCTCGTGAAGGAAGTGAACCAGCAGCCCCAAAGAAAAACGGCCCGCTGCTGGTGCAAACGGGCCGTCGAGTGAGGTTTACGCGTGCGCTACCGTCTCCGCCCGTGGGGGGATAGCAGTAGAGCCAGCGAAATTCGGTTCATGGGGACGCAATGTAGCACAAGCGGCCTGGACCCCCGCCTTCGCGAGGATGGCCTGCCTTGCAGGTCACTTGTGCAGCCCGCGCTCGTCCGGCTCGTCGGTGGAGGTGCTGATCACGCTGGTCTGGATGCCCTTGGCCTTGCGCCAGCCGTAGATGGCGTAGCCGCTGAGGCCATAGATGACGAACAGGCCGAACAGCACGATGGGCGGATCGATGTTGATGGCCGCGATGCCCAGGGCGATCAGAACGATCACCGCGAACGGCACGCTCTTTTTCATCTGCACGTCCTTGAAGCTGTAGAACGGCACGTTGGTGACCATGGTCAGCCCCGCATACAGGGCGACCGCGAAAGTGATCCACGGCACGTCGGTCCCCCTCACGCCGGCGTCGTTCATGACCCAGATGAAACCCGCGACAAGCGCTGCGGCCGCCGGTGACGGCAGCCCCTGGAAGTAGCGTTTGTCGACCACCTGCGTGTTGACGTTGAACCGCGCCAGCCGAAGGGCCGCGCAAGAGCAGTAGACGAACGCCGCGATCCAGCCCCAGCGGCCCAGTTCCTTCAGGCTCCAGATATAAGCGATGAGGGCAGGAGCCGCACCGAACGAGACCATGTCCGAGAGCGAGTCCATCTGCTCGCCGAAAGCGCTTTGCGTGTTCGTCATCCGGGCGACGCGCCCGTCGAGGCTGTCCAGCACCATGGCGCAGAAGACACCGACAGCAGCCAGGTCGAACCGCCCGTTCACGGCCATCACCACCGCGTAGAAGCCGCCGAACAGGGCCGCCAGCGTGAACAGGTTCGGGAGGATGTAGATGCCCTTGCGGCGCTTGCGCACCACGATGCCTTCGGGGGCTTCGGCTTGGGGATCTTGTCCGTCGTGCATGGTGGCAAAGTGTACGAGCAACAGAAAAGCGGCCTTGCGGCCGCTTCCTGGATCCCCGCCTGCGCGGGGATGACGCACGTGTGCGCTCAGTTTCTCGTCTGGTCTACGAGCTTGTTCTTCTTGATCCAGGGCATCATGGCGCGCAGCTGCTCGCCCACCGTCTCGATCTGGTGCTCGCCCATGATGCGGCGCCTGGACAGCAGCGTCGGCGCACCGGCGCGGTTTTCCAGGATGAAGCTCTTGGCGTACTCGCCCGACTGGATGTCCTTCAACACCTGCTTCATCACCTTCTTGGTCTCGTCCGTCACGATGCGCGGGCCGGTGACGTACTCGCCGTACTCCGCGTTGTTGGAGATCGAGTAGTTCATGTTGGCGATGCCGCCCTCGTAGATCATGTCCACGATCAGCTTGAGTTCGTGCAGGCACTCGAAGTAGGCCATTTCGGGCGCGTAGCCGGCTTCCACCAGCGTTTCGAAGCCGGCCTTGATCAGCTCCACGGTGCCACCGCACAGCACGGCCTGCTCGCCGAACAGGTCGGTCTCGGTCTCTTCACGGAAGTTGGTCTCGATGATGCCGGCCTTGCCGCCGCCGTTGGCCATCGAATAGCTCAGGGCCAGGTCGCGGGCCTTGCCGCTCTTGTCCTGGTGCACGGCCACCAGGTGCGGCACGCCGCCGCCCTGGGCGTAAGTGCCACGCACGGTGTGGCCGGGCGCCTTGGGCGCGACCATCCACACGTCCAGGTCGGCGCGCGGCGTGACGAAGCCGTAGTGCACGTTGAAGCCGTGTGCAAAGACCAGCGACGCCCCCGGCTTGATGTTCGGCTCGACGTCCTTCTTGTACACCTCGGCGATCTGCTCGTCGGGCAGCAGGATCATGACCACGTCGGCGGACTTCACCGCATCGGCCACTTCGGCCACCTTCAGGCCGGCCTTCTCGACCTTGGGCCAGGAGGCGCCGCCCTTGCGCAGGCCGACGACGACCTTGACGCCGCTGTCGTTCAGGTTCTGGGCGTGGGCATGGCCCTGCGAGCCGTAGCCGATGATGGCGACGGTCTTGCCCTTGATCAGGCTCAGGTCGCAGTCCTTGTCGTAGTAAACCTTCATGGTCGTCTTCTCTCCAGTTGAATCAAAACAGTGCCGTTCGCCCTGAGCCTGTCGAAGGGCTCATACAGACCCGCATCGCTGCGGGGCTTCGACAAGCTCAGCCCGAACGGGCGGTGGCTGAGCCCGATCCGTTCAAACCCTCAATATCCGTTCGCCGCGCCCGATGCCGCTGGCGCCAGTGCGCACGGTCTCGAGGATCGCGCCGCGGTCGATGGCTTCCAGGAAGGCGTCATTCTTGCCCTGGTCGCCGGTCAACTCGATGGTGTAGCTCTTCTCGGTCACGTCGATGATGCGGCCGCGGAAGATGTCGGCCATGCGCTTCATCTCCTCGCGCTCCTTGCCGACCGCGCGGACCTTGACCATCATCAGTTCGCGCTCGGTGTAGGCGCCTTCGGTCAGGTCCACCACCTTCACCACCTCGATCAGGCGGTTCAGGTGCTTGGTGATCTGCTCGATGACGTCGTCCGATCCGGTGGTCTGGATGGTCATGCGCGAGAGCGACGGGTCCTCCGTCGGCGCGACGGTGAGCGATTCGATGTTGTAGCCGCGGGCCGAGAACAGGCCGACGACGCGCGAAAGTGCTCCAGGCTCGTTCTCGAGCAGCACTGCGATGATGTGTTTCATTGGATGTGATTCCTCTTTTCGGTGCCCTCCCCGTCCGGCGGTAACCGGGCGGCTTGGCAAGCCAATAGATTCGTCTGGGGCGCCCTCCCCGCCAAGGCGGGGATCCAGGGGGTGCGGAAGCACTGGATCCCGCTTCCGCGGCAATGACGGGTTGGTCTACAGGTCTTCGCTCCCCAACAGCATGTCCGTGATGCCCTGGCCGGCCTTCACCATGGGCCAGACGTTCTCGGTCGGGTCGGTACGGAAGTCCATGAATACCGTGCGGTCCTTGAGCTTGCGGGCTTCGCGCAAGGCCGGCTCCACGTCGCGCGGGTGCTCGATCAGCATGCCCACGTGGCCGTACGCCTCGGCCAGCTTCACGAAGTTGGGCAACGCGTCCATGTAGCTGTGGCTGTAGCGGCCTTCGTAGTCCAGCTCCTGCCATTGCCGCACCATCCCCAGGTAACGGTTGTTCAGCGACACGATCTTGATCGGGGTGTTGTACTGCAGGCAGGTCGACAGCTCCTGGATGCACATCTGCACCGAGCCCTCGCCCGTGATGCAGTACACCTCGGAATCGGGCTTGGCCAGCTTGATGCCCATCGCATAAGGAATGCCCACACCCATGGTGCCCAGCCCGCCGGAATTGATCCACCGGCGGGGCTCGTCGAAACGGTAGAACTGCGCGGCCCACATCTGGTGCTGGCCCACGTCGGACGTCACGTAGGTGTCCACGTCCTTGGTCATGTTCCAGAGCGTCTCGATCACGTGCTGTGGCTTGATGACTTCGGCGTTCTTGCGGTCGTACCGCAGGCAATCCTTCTTGCGCCAGCCCTCGATGGAATCCCACCAGCCGCCCAGCGCGTTCGCGTCGGGCTTGAGGCCGGCTTCCTTGATCATCGCGATCAGCTCGGCCAGCACTTCCTTGACGTCGCCGACGATCGGGATGTCGACCTTCACCCGCTTGGAGATGCTCGACGGATCGATGTCGATGTGGATGATCTTGCGCTCGTTCTGCGCGAAATGCTTGGGGTTGCCGATCACGCGGTCGTCGAAACGGGCGCCGACGGCCAGCAGCACGTCGCAGTTCTGCATCGCGTTGTTGGCTTCGATGGTGCCGTGCATGCCCAGCATGCCCAGGAACTTGCGGTCGGAAGCGGGGTAGGCGCCCAGGCCCATCAGGGTGTTCGTGCAAGGATAGCCCAGCATGTCCACCAGCTCGCGCAGTTCAGCCGACGCATTGGACAGGATGACGCCACCGCCCGTGTAGATGTAGGGTCGCTTCGCCGCCATCAGCAGCAGCAGGGCCTTGCGGATCTGCCCGCCATGCCCCTTGCGCACCGGGTTGTACGAGCGCATCTCCACCTTGCCGGGATAGCCGGTCCAGGCCGTGCGGTTGAACGACACGTCCTTCGGGATGTCGACGACCACCGGGCCGGGACGGCCGCTGCGGGCGATGTGGAAGGCCTTTTTCAGAACCTCGGCCATGTCGCGCACGTCCTTGACCAGGAAGTTGTGCTTGACGATGGGGCGGGTGATGCCGACCGTGTCGCATTCCTGGAAGGCGTCCAGGCCGATGGCATGGGTGGGCACCTGGCCGGTGATGATCACCATCGGGATGCTGTCCATGTACGCCGTGGCGATGCCGGTGACCGCGTTGGTGACGCCCGGCCCCGACGTGACCAGCGCCACGCCCACGTCGCCGCTGGCGCGCGCGTAGCCGTCGGCTGCGTGGACGGCGGCTTGCTCATGGCGCACCAGCACATGCTGGATAGTGTCCTGCTTGTAGAAGGCGTCGTAGATGTGCAACACCGCGCCGCCGGGATAGCCCCAGACGTACTTCACGCCTTCGGCCTGGAGGGCCTTGACGAGGATTTCGGCACCGCGGAGTTCTTGGGAGGGGCCCGCCGAAGCGGCGGCCGCGGAGCTGAGCTCCGCCTTGGACATTTCCATTTCGATCAACCTTTGCGAATTTCTCTGACGAAAAACCTTGGGTGCCCCTTCACACACTCTTGTGAAGCTGTGTCGGGACTTTGAGCCTCAGACCATGAGCGCACCGATTGCGCGCCGGATCAGGACTCGTTTGCCTTTTGACTTGCAGCGCGCATTATCGCACCTCAACAACGCGCGGCCTCCAGCCCGACATTGCCGATGCCATAATTTCGGCTTACACCGACCCTAACGAGACAAACGGCACCGCCACAGCGGGCCTTCCGCCCACTTGGCCACCGAACGAGAACTCTCCGACTTCCTCAAGGGCGTCGAAAGGCGAGCGTTCAAGCGCTCGGTCTACCACGTCCGCGACGAGGAAGCCGCGCTGGACATCGTGCAGGACAGCATGATGAAACTGTCCGAGCATTACGGCGACAAGCCACTGGCCGAGCTGCCCATGCTGTTCCAGCGCATCCTGTCGAACTGCACGCTCGACTGGTTCCGCCGCCAGAAGACGCGCAAAGCGCTGTTCTCCAACATGAGCGACTTCGAATCCGCCAGCGACGACGGGGATTTCGACCTGCTGGAAACTTACACGGCGCTCGAGGGCTCCCAGCAGGTGGAAAGCGCGGAGGATTCGACGCGGCGGGCCCAGATCTTGCGCGAGATCGAAACGCAGATCCAGGAGCTGCCCGCGCGTCAACGAGAGGCATTCCTCATGCGTTACTGGGAGGAAATGGACGTGGCCGAAACGGCGGCGGCCATGGGCTGCTCCGAAGGCAGTGTCAAAACGCACTGCTCCCGTGCCGTCCAGGCCCTCAGCAAAGCGCTGAAGGCGAAGGGAATACAACGATGACCAGTACCGATCCCCGCACCGACATGAGGCGCCAGGACGCATTTGGCCGCCAGATCGCGGCGCGCCTGTCCGCCGGCGCCGACGAGCTCCCCCGCGACATCACCGAACGCCTGCGCGCTGCCCGCGTCCAGGCGCTGGCCCGCCGCAAGCTGGCGGGTTTGCAGACGGCGGTGAGCGTGTCAGGGGGCCAGGCGTCGCTTTCCTTCGGCAACGATGGCGGCATGGGCCTGTGGGGCCGCATCGGCTCGGCCATTCCCCTGATCGCGCTGGCGGCCGGCCTGATTGCCGTGCACGTCATCCAGAACGAGCGCCGCGCCAGCGAGGTCGCCGAGGTGGACGCCGCCCTGCTGACGGACGACCTGCCGCCCGCCGCCTATGCCGACCCGGGCTTCGTCCAGTTCCTGAAGTCAGAACGCTGACCGGCGGTTGGTATGAAGACTTTCCGTTTCCTTACCCTGCTGGTCCTGGCGGCTGGCGCGGGTCCCTCGGCGTGGTCGGCGGCGGTCCAGAGCCAGGCCGCAAACCCGGCGGCGCTGCAAGCGCCGGGGCCCACTGCCGGCAAGGTCGTTGCATCCGCCCCGGCCAACGGCGGCAGGCGCGCGGCAACGACGAAACCCGCCTGGAGCGAGCTCACTCCCCCGGAGCAGCAGGCGCTCGGGCCCCTTGCAGCGCGCTGGGACACACTCAGTGCAGCCCAAAAGCGCAAGTGGATTGCCTTGTCCCAGAACTATCCCAAGCTGCCGCCGGCCGAGCAGGCCAAGCTCCACAGCCGCATGACGGAGTGGGTGGCGCTGAGCCCCCAGCAACGCGCGCAGGCGCGGCTGAACTTCGGCGAGACCCAAACGCTGGCACCCCAGGACAAGAAGGCCAAGTGGGAGGCCTACCAGGCGCTTCCCGCCGAAGAGAAGCGCAAGCTGGCCGCCGACGCCGCGGTCAAGCCGCCGCCCACCGCAGCGGCTGTCAAGCCGGTGCCCAAGCAGAAGCTCGCCAACCTGCCCAAGCCGCGCCCGGATGCGAAGTCGCCGCGCATTGCGGCCGGCCCGGTGCTTGGAGACCCGGGGCCGGGCGGCAGCCCGTTGCTCGTTCCCTCCGGTCCGAATTGAACCTGGCCGCCCCCAGCCTGGGCCGGCGCATGGCGTGCTGGCTCTACGAGGGCATGCTGCTCTTTGCCGTCGTGTTCGTGGCCGGCTGGCTGTTCAGCGCCCTGGGCCAGATGCGCGACGCCATGGACGCCCGGCGCCCGCTGCTGCAGGCTTTCCTGTTCATCGTGTTCGGCATCTACTTCGTGTGGTTCTGGTCCCGCGGCCAGACCCTGGCGATGAAGACCTGGGACATCCGCGTGGTGGACCGGCAGGGCCGTCCCGTGACCCAGGCGCGCGCACTGCTGCGGTACCTCTGCGCGTGGCTCTGGTTCCTGCCGCCGATGGCCGCGATGGCACCGTTCAAGCTCTCGGGCGGCGAGATCGCCGTCTTGCTGCTGGGGTGGATCGGGGTCTGGGCGCTGCTCAGCCGCTTCCATCCCGAGAAGCAGTTCTGGCACGACGCGCTGGCCGGCACGCGGCTGACAGCCGCGCCTAAGATGGGCGGATGAATCCCGCGTTCTCGATTTGCGTCTACTGCGGCTCGCGCAACGGCGTGGCCGAACCTTTCGTGCGCCTGGCCCGCGAAGTCGGCTCCTGGATCGGCCAGCGTGGCGGCCAGCTCGTCTACGGCGGCGGCAACAACGGCCTGATGGGCGAAGTGGCGGATGCCACCCTGGCCGCAGGCGGGCGCGTGGTCGGCATCATCCCACAGGCGCTGGTGGAAAAGGAATGGGCCAAGCGCGACTGCACCGAGCTGCACATCGTCCACAGCATGCACGACCGCAAGCGGATGATGGCCGAGCGGGCCGACGCCTTCCTGGCGTTGCCGGGCGGCATCGGCACCTTCGAGGAGCTGTTCGAGGTCTGGACCTGGCGCCAGCTGGGCTACCACGACAAGCCGGTCGGCGTGCTGGACGCGAACGGCTACTACCGGCCGCTCATCGAGTTCCTGCACGCCAGCGTGCGGCACGGCTTCATGAACGACTGGCAGATGGAGCTGGTGCGCATCGGCGACGATGCGCCCGCGCTGCTGCGAGCGCTGGTGCAGGCGGCCGGCATGAACGCCGACGAGCTGGACCTGTCGGAAACCTAGACGGCGGATTCGTCCGTTTCACCGGTGCGGATGCGCACCACGCGTTCCACGCTGGTGATGAAGATCTTGCCGTCGCCGATCTTCCCGGTGCGGGCCGCCTTGACAATGGCGTCGACGCAGCGCTCCACGTCGTCGTCCTTGACTACCACCTCGACCTTCACCTTGGGCAGGAAGTCGACCACGTACTCGGCGCCGCGGTACAGCTCGGTATGGCCTTTCTGGCGCCCGAAACCCTTGACCTCGGTGACGGTCAGGCCAGTCACGCCGCACTCGGCCAGCGCCTCGCGCACTTCCTCGAGCTTGAAAGGTTTGACGACGGCGGTGATCTGTTTCATGGCTCCTGTGGCTCCTAGGCTTTGAATTGACCGGTAATAGGATAGCGCCAATCCTTGCCGAAGCTGCGGTGGGTCACGCGGATGCCGACCGGAGCCTGCCGGCGCTTGTACTCGTTGACGCGGATCAGGCGCGCCACGCGCTCGACCACCGCCCGGTCGAAGCCGGCGGCGATGATCTCCTCCACCCCCTGGTCGTCTTCCATGTAGCGCTGCAGGATCGCGTCCAGCACCTCGTAGGGAGGCAGGCTGTCCTGGTCGACCTGGTCCGGCCGCAGCTCGGCACTGGGCGGGCGCGTGATGATGCGCTCGGGGATGGGGTTGATGCCGGTGCCGTACGGGTCGTGCACGTTGCGCCAGCGCGCGAGCCTGAACACCTGCGTCTTGAGCAGGTCCTTGATCACGGCGAAGCCGCCGGCCATGTCGCCGTACAGCGTGCAGTAACCGGTGGCCATCTCGCTCTTGTTGCCCGTGGTCAGCACGATGCTGCCGAACTTGTTGGACAGCGCCATCAGCAGCACCCCGCGGATGCGCGCCTGGATGTTCTCCTCCGTCGTGTCCTCCGGCAGGCCCTTGAACTCGCCGGCCAGCGCGGCCTTGAAGGCCTCGAACTGAGGCGCGATCGAGATCTCGTCGTAGCGCACCCCCAGCCGGGCCGCCATGTCACGGGCATCGATCCAGGAGATGTCGGCGGTGTAGGGGGACGGCATCATGACGGCCCGAACCTTGTCGCGCCCCAGGGCGTCGACAGCGATCGCCAGCACCAGCGCGGAATCGATGCCGCCCGACAGGCCCAGCAGCACGCCCGGAAAGCCGTTCTTGCCGATGTAGTCGCGCACGCCCAGCACCAGCGCGTCCCACAGGTCGGCCTCGGGCGTGCGTTCATGCACCAGCGCTCCGCTGAGCCTGATCGCGCCGCCCTCATCCGCGGCGCGAAGCATGAAGAGGTCTTCCTGGAAACCCGGCGCGCGCGCCGCCAGCTCGCCATCGCTGTTCACCGCGAAGGAGGCGCCGTCGAACACCACCTCGTCCTGCCCGCCCACCAGGTGGGCGTAGACCAGCGGCAGGCCGACGGCCCGGGCGCGGTCGGCCATGCGCGCCATCCGCTCGCCGCCCTTGCCCACGTGGAAAGGCGAGGCGTTGATCACCGCCAGCAGTTGCGCACCCGATTCGCGCGCCAGCACCGCCGGCTCCTCGAACCAGGCGTCCTCGCAGATCAGCAGGCCGACGCTCACGTCCTCGACCTGGAACACGCAGGTGCCCTGGCCCGGCGTGAAGTAGCGGCGCTCGTCGAACACCTGGTAGTTGGGCAGCTCGCGCTTGGCGTAGGTTTCGCGCACGCGGCCTTCGCTCACGACGCTGGCCGCGTTGAAGCGCCGCTGCACCTGCACCGACTTGCTGCGCACGTCGCCGCCCATGGGACGGCCCACCACCACATGCAGGCCCTTTAACCCGGCCAGCTCGCGGGCCACCGTTTCCACGGCATCATCACAGGCCGCCACGAAGGCTGGCCGCAGGTACAGGTCTTCGGCGGCATAGCCGCTGATGGAGAGTTCAGGGGTCAGGACCAGCCGGGCGCCTTGCGCGTAGGCCGTGCGTGCCGCGGCAATGATCTTCTGCGCATTGCCCGGCATGTCGCCCACCACGAAGTTGAGCTGGGCAATGCAGAGTTTGAGGGCCATGGCAGCAGTGAGAAACAACTCCAACGATTATGTCACCCGGCTCCTGCACTCGCCGCTGCACGTGGGCGCGCAAGCCTGGAACTCGCTGCTGGACAACGATCCGGCCGCCACGCCCTTCATGCGCCACGAGTACCTGGCCGCGCTGCACGAAAGCGCAAGCGCCACTGCCCGGACGGGCTGGACACCGTTGTTCCTCACGCTGTGGCGCCACGACGAACTGCACGCCGCTTGCGCCCTGTACCTGAAGGACCATTCCTACGGCGAGTACGTCTTCGACTGGGCCTGGGCCAACGCCTACGAGCAGCACGGCCTGGCCTACTACCCCAAGGGACTGGTGGCGGCGCCGTTCACGCCCGTCCCCGGCGCGCGGCTGCTGGCGCGAGACGAGGGCGCCCGCCGCGCCCTGCTGCGCGAGCTCCTGGCGCTGTGCAAGGAGCGCCAGCTCTCCTCGCTGCACCTGCTGTTCCTGTCGGATGCGGACGCCGCGGCTTGCGGGCACGCCGGGCTGATGGCCAGGCACACCGTCCAGTTCCACTGGATCAACCAGGGGTGGGGCAGCTTCGACGAGTTCCTCTGCAGCCTCTCGCATGACAAGCGCAAGAAGATCCGCCAGGAGCGGCGCAAGGTGGCCGACGCCGGCGTCGAGTTCCGGGCCCTGCGAGGCGAGCAGATCACCGGCGGCGACTGGGACTTCTTCTACCGCTGCTACGAGCAAACCTACCTGGAACACGGCAACGCGCCCTACCTCACCCGCGACTTCTTCGCCCGCATGCAGCGCGACCTGCCCGGCCATTGGCTGCTGTTCGTGGCAGAGCGCCAGGGGCACCCGATTGCTAGCAGTTTGATAGCGCTCAGCGCACGTGCGGAGCGGGCTGCAGGCCAATTTGGCAATGAACCCGGGCTGGAGGCGGCGTACGGCCGCTACTGGGGTGCCCTGGAGCGGGTCGACTGCCTGCACTTCGAGGCCTGCTACTACCAGCCCCTGCAGTGGTGCATCGCCCATGGGGTGGCGCGGTTCGAAGGCGGCGCCCAGGGCGAGCACAAGATGGCGCGGGCCCTGATGCCGGTGAAGACGCACAGTGCGCATTGGCTGGCGCATCCGGCCTTCGCCGATGCCGTGGAGCGCTTCCTGGAGCGTGAAGGGCAAGGGATCGAGAACTACCTGGAGCACCTGGAAGTGCGCAACCCGTTCCGGCAAGGCTAAACCCTGATGCCGGGGTCCACCCCGGCAGTTAAGGTGGCCGCGATGAAATCCCTCAGCGGCCTGGACGCCACGTTCCTGTACCTCGAGACGCCCGAGACCCCGATGCACGTGGGCTCGCTGCACCTGTGCGAGCTGCCCAGGGGGTTCGAGGGCAGCTTTCACGGCGCTGTGCAGGCGCACCTGCGAAAACGCATGCACCTTGCGCCGCTGTTCAGCCGGCGGCTCGCGTTCGTGCCCATGGACCTCGGGCATCCGCTGTGGGTAGACGCGGGCGAAGTGGACCTGGACTTTCACGTCCGCGAAGTCAAGGGCGCCATGACGGTGCGGCAGGCCAAGGCCATGGCCGCGCGGCTGCATGCGCAGCTGATCGACCGCGAGCGGCCCTTGTGGGAGTTCCATGTCTTCGAAGACGTGAAGCCGCCGCGCGGGATGGCCGTGCAGGGGCGGCTGGCCGCGTTCTATTCCAAGATCCACCACGCGGCGCTCGACGGCAAAGGCGGCACCGTGCTGGCCAATGCCGTGCTGGACCTGGGCCCGATCCCGCGCGAGGTGCCGCCCGCGCGCGCGGTGCAACGCCAGGCCGACCTCGGGATCGGCCAGATGGTGGGCGCGGTGTTCTCGAATTCGCTGGCGCAGATCGCCAAGCTCGCGCGGGTCTTGCCGGCGGCGGCCGGCTCGCTCGGTGCGGCCGCCCGCGGCGGCGGCTCGCTGCAGCTGGCGCCTCGTACCGTCTTCAATGTGGGCATCGGCAGCGGCCGTTCGTTCGCCACCGCCTCCCTGCCCCTTGCGCAATGCCGGGCGCTGGCCAGGGCCGCGGGCGGATCGCTCAACGACATGGTGCTGTGGCTCTGCTCCACCGCCCTGCGCACCTACCTGCAAAAGCACGCCAGCGTGCCCCGGCGGTCGCTGGTGGCCGCCATGCCCGTGAGCCTGCGCGAGGACGGCAACACCGAGCTGAACAACCAGGCCTTCCTCACCGCCGTGCAGCTGGGCAGCCAGTTCGCCGACCCCTTGCGGCGCATGAACGCCATCATGGAATCGACCGGCAAGGTCAAGCAGGCGCTGGGCAAGCTGAAATCAGTGCTGCCGACCGACTATCCCTCGCTGCTGGCGCCCTGGCTGGTGGGCGGCGCCGGCCGCATGCTGCTCAAGACCTACGGCAGCGGCAGCATCGCGCAGCGCCTGCCGGCGGTTGCCAACCTGGCGATCAGCAACGTGCCCGGCCCGCCGGTGCCGCTGTACCTGGCGGGCGCGCGCCTGCTTACCTTCCATCCCTTGTCCATCGTGCTGCACGGCCTGGCCTTGAACATCACGGTGCAGTCGTATGCGGGCATCATCGACTTCGGGCTGGTCGCGGACAGCAAGGCCGTCCCGAAGCTGGGCGATCTGGCCAAGGCGCTGGAGGCTGCCTTCGAAGAGGCGCAGTTGCTGTTCGAGGCACCGCTGCGCCAGGCGGCTTGAACTCATCAAGGGGCAGCTCCCTAAACACAGGCATTCCCGGGGCTCGCAACGCGCCAAAGCTGCTACCGTGGTTCCACTCGAAACGCCGGACCCCACCATGGCGACAGCCACACGGAACCCCACCCACCTGCCCTCTCCCGGCCTGGCGCTGCTCGCGCTGGAGTTTCGCGCGCCGTGGGAGTTCGGCGCGCTGCTGCCCGCCTGGCCTGCGCTGAAGCGCGCGCCAGCAGGCGACGGCCACAAGGTGCTGGTGTTTCCGGGCCTGAGCGCCAGCGACGCCAGCACCGCGCCGCTGCGCCGCTACCTGGCCTGGCTCGGGCATGACGCGCGAGGCTGGAGCCAGGGCTTCAATTTCGGCCCACGGGCCGGGGTGCTGCAGCAGGCGCGCCGCGCGCTCGAAGAAGCTTGCGCCGCCAGCGGCCGCAAGGTCAGCCTGATCGGCTGGAGCCTGGGCGGGGTCTATGCCCGCGAGCTGGCCAAGGAGCTGCCGGACCATGTCCGCAGCGTGATCACCCTGGGCTCGCCTTTCGCCGGGCACCCGAAATCCACCAACGCCTGGCGCATCTACGAGTTGACCAGCGGTCGCGACATCGAGCGCGAGCATGAGCAGCTGGACCTGCCCGGCGCCCCGCCGGTACCCACCACCAGCATCTACTCACGCACCGACGGCATCGTGGCCTGGCGTGCCAGCCTGCAAAAGCCCGACCACGGGCAGACCGAGAACATCGAGGTGGTGGCCAGCCACATCGGCATCGGCCTGAACCCCAGCGCATGGTGGGCAGTGGCCGACCGGCTCGCCCAACCCGAAGGCGGGTGGCGGCCGTTCGAGCGCTATGGCTTGCTCGGGCTCAAGAGCCTGCTGTACCCGGATCCGCACCGGGACTGAAGGCCTCGTGCTTGGCAAAGTGGCGCCCGCGCCGCGCTCAGCGCTGCTGAGCCTTGTAGTTGGCGATGCCGTCCACGATTTCCTTCTTGGCGGCTTCCGGGCCTTCCCAGCCCAGCACCTTGACCCATTTGCCTTCTTCCAGATCCTTGTAGTGCTCGAAGAAGTGGGAGATGGTCTTCAGGCGCAAGGGATTGAGGTCCTCAGGCCGCTGCCACTGGGTGTACAGCGAACATTTCTTGTCGACCGGGACGGCCAGCACCTTGCCGTCCTCGCCGGCTTCGTCCTGCATCTTCAGGATGCCCAGCGGCCGGCAGGTCACCACCACGCCCGGGATGAGCGGCACCGGGGTGATCACCAGCACGTCGACCGGGTCGCCGTCGCCGCTGATGGTCTTGGGCACGTAGCCGTAGTTGGTGGGGTAGTGCATGGACGTGCTCATGAAGCGGTCCACGAAGATGGCGCCCGTTTCCTTGTCCACCTCGTACTTGACGGGGTCCGCGTTCATCGGGATCTCGATGATCACGTTGAACGCGTCGGGAACATTCTTGCCGGGGGTGACGTTGTCGAGGGACATGGTGGCTTTGATGAGGATGAGAAGGAAACCCTAGGATTAACCCTGATTTTACTTTCGCCGAGCTTGCTTTCGGCGCGGCTGTAGCGGGAGCGTCACTTCTTTGCGCTTATATTCCGCCCGTTGGCCAATCGTCTCCCGCCCGCTAGGAGCCACGAGGAAGCAACGCAGCGGAGGCACCGGCTGCGGTGCCCCTCGCAACGTACTCAAGCGAAACAACGACAGGAGAAGTAAACATGACTGGCAACTCGGCGCTGATATTGGCGCTCGTCTGCGGCTTCGCGGCCGTGGCTTATGGCTTCTGGGCCCGCGGCTGGATCCTCTCGCAGGACGCCGGCAACGCCCGGATGCAGGAGATCGCAGCCGCCATCCAGGCCGGCGCCGCGGCCTACCTGGCGCGGCAATACAAGACCATCGCGATCGTCGGCGTGATCCTGGCCATCCTCATCGGCGTCTTCCTGGACACCCGCACAGCCATCGGCTTCATCATCGGCGCGGTGCTGTCGGGGGCCTGCGGCTTCATCGGCATGAACGTGTCCGTCCGCGCCAACGTGCGCACGGCGCAGGCGGCCACCCGCGGCATCGGCCCGGCGCTGGACGTGGCGTTCCGCGGCGGCGCCATCACGGGTATGCTGGTCGTGGGCCTGGGCCTGCTGGGCGTGACAGCCTTCTACTGGTTCCTGGTGGGCAACGGCAACCTGACGCCCGACCGCAAGCTGGCCGACCTGCTGAACCCGCTCATCGGCTTCGCTTTCGGTTCGTCGCTGATCTCGATCTTCGCGCGCCTGGGGGGCGGCATCTTCACCAAGGGCGCGGACGTCGGCGCCGACCTGGTGGGCAAGGTGGAAGCCGGCATCCCCGAGGATGACCCCCGCAACCCGGCCGTGATCGCCGACAACGTGGGCGACAACGTCGGCGACTGCGCCGGCATGGCGGCCGACCTGTTCGAAACCTACGCCGTGACGTTGATCGCCACGATGGTGCTGGGCGCCCTGCTGGTGGCCAGCGCGCCGACGCAGGCCGTGCTCTACCCGCTGGCGCTGGGCGGCGTGTCGATCATCGCGTCCATCATCGGCTGCTTCTTCGTCAAGGCGAAGACCGGCATGGTCAACGTGATGCCCGCGCTCTACAAGGGCTTGGCGGTCGCCGGCATCCTGTCGCTGATCGCGTTCTACTTCGTCACCGTGTGGCTGATGCCGGACAACTCGATCACCGCCACCGGCTCGCAGATGCGCCTGTTCGGCGCCTGTGCCGTCGGCCTGGTGCTCACGGGCGCCCTGGTCTGGGTCACCGAGTACTACACGGGCACCCAGTACGCCCCGGTGCGCCACATCGCTCAAGCCTCCACCACCGGCCACGGCACCAACATCATTGCCGGCCTGGGCGTTTCCATGCGCTCCACCGCCTGGCCGGTGCTGTTCGTCTGCGTGGCGATCGTCGCCTCCTACCAGCTGGCCGGCCTGTACGGCATCGCGACCGCGGCCACCGCCATGCTGAGCATGGCCGGCATCGTGGTGGCCCTGGACGCCTACGGCCCCATCACCGACAACGCGGGCGGCATCGCCGAAATGTCCGACCTGCCCTCGTCCGTGCGTGACATCACCGACCCGCTGGACGCCGTGGGCAACACGACCAAGGCTGTGACCAAGGGCTACGCGATCGGCTCGGCCGGCCTGGCCGCGCTGGTGCTGTTCGCCGACTACACCCACAAGCTGGAAAGCTACGGCCGCTCGATCAGCTTCGACCTGTCCGACCCGATGGTGATCGTTGGCCTGTTCATCGGCGGGCTGATCCCCTACCTGTTCGGCGCCATGGCCATGGAAGCCGTGGGCCGCGCCGCCGGTGCCGTGGTGGTGGAAGTGCGCCGCCAGTTCCGCGACATCAAGGGCATCATGGAAGGCACGGCCAAGCCCGAATACGGCGTGGCGGTCGACATGCTGACCAAGGCCGCGATCAAGGAAATGATGATCCCGTCGCTGCTGCCGGTGGTCGTGCCGATCATCGTCGGCCTGGCGCTCGGTCCCAAGGCCCTGGGTGGCCTGCTGATGGGGACCATCGTGACCGGCCTGTTCGTCGCCATCTCCATGTGCACCGGCGGCGGCGCCTGGGACAACGCCAAGAAGTACATCGAGGACGGCAATCACGGCGGCAAGGGCTCCGAGGCGCACAAGGCAGCCGTGACCGGCGACACCGTGGGCGACCCCTACAAGGACACCGCCGGCCCGGCCGTCAATCCGCTGATCAAGATCATCAACATCGTGGCGCTGCTGATCGTGCCGCTGGTGGTGAAGTTCCACGGTGGGGATGCGCCGGCGGCGCCCTCTACCGCCGCCCCGGCTGCCGTCACGGCGCCGGCACCGGCGGCTTCGAAGTAAGTTGCCCCTGACCGCCAAAAGGCCCGCTTCGGCGGGCCTTTTCGTTTCCGGCGAAAAAAGAGGCCCGCGCTGTCGATTCGCCGCCGGCCCGCGCATCCATGATGCAGGAAGCCGCACGGTGCGGGTTCCATGATCGAAAGGTGACCCCATGCAATACATGCTGATGTTCTACGAACCCGCTTCCGAAGTCGCCCGGCGCGAAGACCCGGCCGCCTCGGGCCCGTACTGGGCGGCCTGGACCGCCTACGTGGGCGCCATGCACCAGAGCGGGGCCGTCGTGAGCGGTGCCGGCCTGCAGCCACCGCGGACCAGCACCACGGTGCGGGTGCGCGAAGGCAAGCGGCAGGTGCAGGACGGCCCCTATGCCGATACGCGCGAGCACCTGGGCGGCTTCTTCGTCATCGACGTGCCCTCGCTGGACGACGCGCTGGAATGGGCGTCACGCTCGCCGAACGCTTCCAGCGGCGGCACGGAAGTGCGCCCGGTCCTGCCGCCGCCGGCTGCCTGACGGTGAGCGCCGCGGGCGACGCGGCCGAGGCGGCGACGCGCCGCTCGTACGGGCGGCTGCTCGCCCACCTGGCTTACCAGTGGCGCGACCTGGCCGCCGCCGAGGATGCCCTGGCCGGGGCGTTCGCGTCGGCCCTGGAATCCTGGCCGCGGGACGGCATCCCCGCCGCCCCGGAGGGCTGGCTGCTCACGGTGGCCCGGCGCAACTTGCTGCAGGCGCACCGGCGCTCGCGCCTGGCCGCGGACCCGGCGGTCACCCTCTTGCTGGAAGGCGATCCGCAGGCGCCGGATCCGCCGGCCGTCCCCGACCACCGGCTGAACCTGATGTTCGTCTGCGCGCACCCGGCGATCGATCCCTCGGTGCGGGCGGCGCTGATGCTGCAGACCGTGCTGGGCGTGGAAGCGCAGCGGATCGCGGCGGCTTTCCTGGTCTCGCCAGCGGCCATGGCGCAGCGCCTGGTGCGCAGCAAGCAGAAGATCGCCCAGGCCGGCATCGGGTTCGAAGCGCCCGAGGGCACCGAACTGCCCTCGCGGTTGCACGGCGTGCTGGAAGCCGTCTATGCCGCCTATGCGCTGGGATGGGAAGGCGCTGCCGACCCGCTGGAAGGCACCGAAGGTGCCGACCTGGCGGGCGAGGCCGTCCACCTGGCGCAGCTGTGCGCGACCCTGCTGCCAGCGAGCGCCGAAGCCGCCGGGCTGCATGCCTTGCTGTTGTCCTGCGAAGCCCGGCGGGCGGCGCGATGCGGGCCCGGCGGGGCTTTCGTTCCCCTGCACGAGCAGGACACCCGTCTGTGGGACCGCGACCTGCTGCGGCTGGCGAATGCCGAGCTGGGCCGCGCCGCGCGGCTGGCCGACCCCGGGCCGTTCCAGTTGGAGGCCGCAATCCAGGGCGCGCACAACCACCGGGCCGTGGCCGGGTCGGTGCCCTGGGCCGCCATCGCCGGGCTGTACGAGCAGCTGGTGCACTGCTCGCCCACCGTGGGCGCGCGCGTCGGCCGCGCGGTGGCCCTGGGCGAAGCTCACGGGCCCGAAGCCGGGCTGGCGGCGCTGGCGCAGATGGCAGGCACGGCCGGCCTGGAGGGCTACCAGCCTTACTGGGTGGCCCAGGGCTACCTGTTAGGGCAGGCCGGGCAGCGCGAGCGGGCGGCGGCCTGCTATGCCCGAGCGGTGGGGCTCACGTCGTCGGATTCGGTGCGCGCCTACCTGCAAGGCAGGCTCGACGCGCTCAGGGCGCCGGGGGCCGTGTCAGGCGGCTGACCAGCTCGCTGCCGGGCCCGGCGAGCGCCGGCAGGTCCGCGATCCGGTCGGTCTCGATCGCCTGCAGCACCAGTTCGTTGATCGCGCCGACGATGGCCATGGCCAGCTCGGGCGGCAGCGTCGCGTCGCCCTTGCTGGCCAGCACGCCCTGGATGAAATCCGCGATTTCCTGGTTCACCCGGCGCCGCGCCTGCAGGCCGGCCGGCCCGAGGCCCAGGATCTCGATGAACAGCGTCCGCATCAGCACCGGGTTCTGCGCCATGCAGCCGAGGTAGGCGGTCAGCGCCTTGTGGACCTGGGTGTGCCACGGCTGGCCCGGGTCGATGGACTGCCGCAGCACGCCCAACGCGTTGTGGCTGGCGGCGCCGTACAGCGCGATCAGGCACTCGGCCTTGGTCGAGAAATGCTCGTAGAAAGTGCGGCGGGACACGCCGGCTTCCCGCACGATGTCGGCGATGGTGGTGTCGGCATAGCCCTTGGCCGCCACCGCATGGGCCATGCCTTCCAGCAGGCGGCTGCGGTGCTCGTGCACGGGCGGTGGGGTCTCGGCCATCGCGCGATTCTCTGCCGGATAGGGCTTGGTACTTGACAGTACCGAGGTCCGCGCCGATGATTGGTACTGAAAGGTACCCGTCATGACCGACCTCGTCGTCCGCCGCCTCCTTGTCGATATGGAAGCTCCGATCGAGCGCCACTGGTGCGCTGGGGATGCATTCCGTACGGCCCTGTTCAACGCACTGTCGATGAGCTTTCCTTTTGGCGAACAGTTCTTCATCGATTCCGTGCGCGAAGGGTTCAAGGCGCTCCCTGCCGACAAACAGGATGCGTTCCGAGCGGAGGTGCAAGGCTTCGTCGGCCAGGAGGCCACTCACCGCCGCCTGCACAGCTTGTACAACGCGCACCTGGAGAAACTGGGTCTGGTGAACACCTGGGAGCCGAGGGCGCGAGCGCGGCTGAAGATGATGGAAGGCCAGGACATCCGTCACTGGCTCGGGATCACGGCGGCCAATGAACATTTCACCGCCATCTTCGCGGACTTCATGCTGCACAACGCCGACCTGCTGGGCAACCACGACCCGCGCCTGAAAACCCTGTGGCTGTGGCACAGCGCCGAGGAATCCGAGCACAAAACCACCGCCTTCGACCTGTACCAGGCGCTGGGCGGCAGCCACGGATGGCGAGTCAAGTGGATGCGGCGCGTGACGGTCTTCTTCCTGGTGGACACGCTGCGCCAGACGGTGCGCAACCTGCACGAGGACGGCACCCTGTGGAAGTGGAGCACCTGGAAAAGCGGCGCCAGCTACCTGTTCGGCAAGCGCGGGCTGGTCCGGCTGACGTACAAGCCCTGGCGCGATTACTTCCGCCGCGACTTCCACCCGAACCAGCAGGACAGCACGGCGTCGCAGCGCTGGCTCGTGCAACACCAGGACCAGTACACGCCCGTCGGCGCGTAGAACTAATGTCGGCGTGCACGCCATTCGCGCAGAATGGCAGCCATGCAATTCCACTACATCGGCAACGCGGCGCACCGCTCCGCCGCGGGCCGCACGATCCCCGTCATCGACCCGTCCGACGGTCAGCCCTTCGATGAACTGCAACGCGGCACGGCGGAAGACATCGACGCGGCCGTGCGTGCCGCGCGCCAGTGCCACGAAGCCGTCTGGAGCAAGCTGAGCGCGGCCGAGCGCGGCCGCCTGCTGATGCGGCTGTCGGCCAAGGTCGCCGAACACGCCGACGAACTGGCGCTGATCGAGCAGCGCGACTGCGGCAAGCCCACCAGGCAGGCCCGCGCCGACGCGCTGGCGCTGGTGCGCTACTTCGAGTTCTATGCCGGCGCCTGCGACAAGCTGCACGGCGACACCATTCCCTACCTGGACGGCTACAGCGTCTTCACCTGGCGCGAGCCGCACGGCGTGACGGGACACATCATTCCCTGGAACTACCCGATGCAGATCTTCGGGCGCAGCGTCGGCGGCGCCTTGGCGGCCGGCAACGTCTGCGTGGTCAAGCCGGCGGAGGACGCCTGCCTGTCGCTGATCCGCGTGGCGCAACTGGCGGCCGACTGCGGTTTCCCGGCCGGGGCCATCAACATCGTCACGGGCCTGGGCCATGAAGTCGGCGATGCGCTGGCCCGCCACGAGGGCATCGACCACATCAGCTTTACCGGCAGCCCGCGTGTGGGCACGCTGATCCAGCAAGTGGCGGCCGAGCGCCATTGCCCCGTGACACTGGAGCTGGGTGGCAAGAGCCCGCAGATCATTTTCGAAGACGCCGACCTCGACGCGGCCTTGCCGATGGTGATCAACGCCATCGTGCAGAACGCCGGCCAGACCTGCTCGGCCGGCTCGCGGCTGCTGGTGCAGCAGTCGATTTACGAGCCGCTGCTCGAGCGCCTGGGCCAGGCCTTTGCCAACCTGCGCGTTGGCCCCGCCGGCATGGACCTGGACGTCGGCCCGCTGATCCGTGCCAGCCAGCAGCAGCGTGTGTGGGATTTCCTGTCGGACGCGCAGCACGCCGACATCCCCATGGTGGCGCAGGGCCAGATCGTCGAAGAAGCGCCCGAGACGGGCTTCTACCAGGCCCCTACGCTGCTGCGCGACGTGCCTGTCACGCACCGGCTGGCGCAGGAGGAAGTGTTCGGCCCGGTGCTGGCCGCCATGAGCTTCAAGGACGAAGACCACGCCGTACAGCTGGCCAATGCCACCCAGTTCGGCCTGGTGGCGGGCATCTGGACCCGCGACGGAGGCCGACAGCTGCGCATGGCCAAGCGCGTGAGGAGCGGCCAGGTGTTCATCAACAACTACGGCGCCGGCGGCGGCGTCGAGCTGCCGTTCGGCGGCGTCAAGTCGTCGGGTTACGGCCGCGAAAAAGGTTTCGAAGCCCTGTACGGCTTCACCACCCTCAAGACCGTGGCGATCCGCCACGGCTGACAACGGATCCAGGAGACAGCATGCGAGTTCAAGGCAAATCCATCATCGTCACGGGCGCCGGCGGCGGCATCGGCGAGGGCATCGCCCGGCGCATGGCCGAACAAGGCGGCCAGGTGATCGTGAACGACATCAACGCGGCGCTGGGTGAGAAGGTCGTCGCCGACATCGTCAAGGCAGGAGGCAAGGCTTCCTTTTTCGCCGCCGACGTCACGAAATCGGCGGAAGTGAAAGCGCTGGTCGAGGCGGCCGTGAAGCGCCACGGCAAGCTCGACGTCATGGTCAACAACGCCGGCTGGACCCACCGCAACCGCCCGGCCCTCGAAGTGAGCGAGGACGAGTTCGACAAGTGCTTCGCGGTCAACATGAAGAGCATCTACCTGTCGACCATCCATGCGGTGCCGGCCTTCCGCGCCAACCAGGGTGGCAGCTTCATCAACATCGCTTCGACGGCAGGCGTGCGCCCGCGGCCGGGCCTGACCTGGTACAACGGCTCCAAGGGCGCGGTGATCACCACCAGCAAGTCGCTGGCCGCCGAATTCGGCCCGGAGAACATCCGGGTCAACTGCATCAACCCGGTGTTCAACCCGGACACCGGGCTTTCGGCCGAGTTCGCCGGGGGACCCGTGGACGAGGCGCGCCGGGCCAAGTTCCTGGCCACCATCCCGCTGGGCCGCTTCTCCACGGCGCTGGACGTCGCCAACGCCGCCCTGTACCTGGCCAGCGACGAAGCCGCCTTCATCTCGGGGGTATGCATCGAGGTGGACGGCGCGCGCTGCGTCTGAGCCCGACAATCGAGGCTTCATGGCCGAACGCGTCATTCCCCTGGTCGACCAGCGCATCCCGGCGCTGCGGGCCCTGGTGCCTGCCCGGCCGGTACCCGCCGTGGGCCTGCTGGGCGACACCCTGGGCCGGCCGCTGCGCGACCTGCGCATCAGCGTCACCGACCGCTGCAACTTCCGCTGCAGCTACTGCATGCCCAAGGAAGTGTTCGACAAGGACTACCCCTACCTGCCTCATTCGGCGCTTTTGAGCTTCGAGGAGATCACGCGCCTGGCCCGCCAGTTCGTGGCGCATGGCGTGCGCAAGATCCGCCTGACCGGCGGCGAGCCGCTGCTGCGCAAGAACATCGAGGTGCTGATCGAACAGCTGGCGGCCCTTCGCACGGTGGACGGCGAGGCGGTGGAACTGGCGCTGACCACCAACGGATCGCTGCTCAAGCGCAAGGCTGCCGCGCTCAAGGCCGCGGGCCTGCAGCGGGTCACGGTCAGCCTGGACGGCCTGGACGATGCCGTGTTCCGCCGCATGAACGACGTCGATTTCCCGGTCGCCGAGGTGCTGGCGGGCATCGAGGCGGCGCGCGAGGCAGGCCTGGGGCCGGTCAAGGTGAACATGGTGGTGAAGCGGGGAACCAACGAGCACGAGATCCTGCCCATGGCGCGGCATTTCCGCGGCACCGGCGTGGTGCTGCGCTTCATCGAGTACATGGACGTGGGTGCCACCAACGGCTGGCGCATGGACGAGGTGCTGCCCTCGGCCGAAGTGGTGGACCTGATCCGGGCCGAGCTCCCGCTGGTGCAGCTGGACCCTTCCGCGCCCGGTGAAACCGCCGAGCGCTGGGGCTACGCCGACGCGAACGGGAGGCACGCCGAGCAGGCGGGCGAGATCGGCGTGATCAGCAGCGTGACCCAGGCGTTCTGCGGCGACTGCAACCGGGCGCGGCTGTCCACGGAGGGGCGCCTGTACCTGTGCCTGTTCGCCACGCAAGGGCACGACCTGCGCGAACTGCTGCGCAGCGCAGCGACGGACCAGGAGCTGGCTTCAGCCATCGGGCAGATCTGGCAGCTGCGCGGCGACCGCTATTCCCAGCTGCGCGGCGAACTGCCCCCCGATGCCGGCGGTGCAGCGCGCCGCGTCGAGATGAGCTACATCGGAGGCTAGCCGTGGACCGCCAAGACATCACCGGGATCATCCTGGCCGGCGGGCGCGGCTCGCGCATGGGCGGGGCCGACAAGGGCCTGCAGAACTTCAACGGCATGCCGCTCGCCCTGCATACGCTGATGCGGCTGTCGCCGCAGGTGGGCGAGGTGATGGTCAACGCCAACCGCAACCTCGCGGCCTACGAATCCTTCGGGGCGCCGGTCTGGCCCGACGCCCTCCCCGATTACGCCGGGCCGCTGGCGGGCTTTCTCACGGGCCTGGAGCGCTGCGAAACGCCGTACCTGGTCACCGTGCCCTGCGACACGCCCTTGTTTCCGCAAGACCTGGTGGCGCGGCTCGCACAGGCCCTGGAGGCCGAGGGCGCCGAGATCGCCATGGCGGCCGCGCCCGAAGAAGACGGGCAGCTGCGCCCCCAGCCGGTGTTCTGCCTGATGCGCATCGAGCTGATGGAAAGCCTGGTCGCGTTCACGCACGGCGGCGGGCGCAAGATCGACGCCTGGACGGCCCGGCACAAGACTGCGCTGGCGCCCTTCGACCAGCCCGCGGACGCACCGCGCGCCTTCTTCAACGCCAACACCCTGGCGGAACTGCACCGTCTCGAACAGCCGTGAACTCCATCGCCGACATCGCGGCCCGGCTCCAGGGCTATGACCCGCAGGCGCTGAGCGCTGCGGCGGTGGGCGAATTCCTCTCGCACCTGGTCCAGCCCGTGAGCCAGACCGAGGACGTGCCCATCCTGCAGGCCTTGGGCCGCGTGCTGGCCAACGACCTCATCTCGCCCCTGAGCGTGCCACCGCACGACAACTCCGCCATGGACGGCTACGCCTTCGACGGCGTACAGCTGGCTTCGGGCCAGCCGCTGAGCCTGGAGGTGGTGGGCACGGCGCTGGCGGGCAAGGCGTGGCAAGGCAACGTGGGGCCGGGGCAGTGCGTGAAGATCATGACCGGTGCCGTGATGCCCTGCGGCCTGGACACGGTGGTGCCGCAGGAATTCACCCAACCAGCGGGTCAAGGGCGGGTGCTGGTCCCGGCGGGCCTGCTGCAGCCCGGCGACAACCGGCGCCACCGGGGCGAAGACCTGCTGGAAGGCCAGCCGGCGCTACAAAAAGGAGAGCTGCTTGCGCCCGCTGCATGCGGGCTGGTGGCCAGTTTGGGCCTTGAAACAGTCACCGTGGCGCGGCGGCTGCGCGTTGCCTACTTCTCCACCGGCGACGAGATCCTCAGCCCGGGCGAGCCGCCGCGCGAGGGCGCGGTGTACGACAGCAACCGGTACACGGTGCACGGCATGCTGGCCCGGCTGGGCTGCGAAGTGATGGACCTGGGCGTGGTTCCGGATCAGCCCGCGCGCCTGGAACAGGCCTTTGCCGCTGCCGCGGCGTCAGCCGACGCCATCATCACCAGCGGCGGCGTCAGCGTCGGCGAAGCGGATCACACCAAGGCCATGATGGCCCAGCTCGGCGACGTGGCCTTCTGGAAGGTCGCCATGCGTCCCGGCCGGCCCATGGCGGTGGGGCGCATCGGGCAGGCGGTGCTGTTCGGGCTGCCCGGCAACCCGGTCGCCGTGATGGTGACCTTCCTGGCCTTCGTGCGGCCGGCGCTGCTGCAGATGATGGGGTGCCGCCGCACGGCGCCGCCGATGCTGCGGGCGCGCAGCCAGGAGGCGCTGCGCAAGAAACCGGGACGCACCGAATACCAGCGCGGGATCGTCAGCACGGCGGCCGACGGCTCCCTGCAGGTGCGCACCACCGGCAACCAGGGCTCGGGCGTTCTCAGCTCCATGGTCCAGGCCAACGGGCTGATCGTGCTGCACCATGCCCAGGGCAGCGTGGGCGCCGGGGATGAAGTGGACGTGATGATGTTCGAGGGCGCGCTGTAGGGCCCCGGCGCCTGCGCGCTCAGGCGAACATCCGCTGGTACTTGTCGCGCAGCTCCTGCTGCCTCATCACGATCCGGGGCAGGTCCGGGTGCAGCGGGTCGATTTCGCGCATGGCCCAGCGGTAGAACGCCTGGGCGATGGTGAGGTGGATCAGGTCGAGGATCTTCATGCCCCAATGCTTGAGGCACAGGCTGAGCCGTGCGGTCGGAAGGTGCCTGAACCGTTCGTCGGCGCGGTGACGCTGGGCTTGTCGGCGCCGCAACCCCTGGCTTGTCGGACGCTGCGGATGGGGAAGGTGCGGCCCGGCGCGCGGTGCAGCCCGCGAGCCGCTGAGCTACTTGGTGGCCAGGTCGTGCCCGGCCGGCGGCAAAAGCTCTTCCGTGGCTTCGGCCTTGTTCGCCCCCGGCACCTTGCGGCGGGCGAACAGCATGTACATCGTCGGCACCACGAACACCGTCAGTGCGGTGCCCAGAGACATCCCGCCCACGATCACCCAGCCGATCTGCTGGCGGCTCTCGGCGCCGGCGCCGGAGGCGATCGCCAGCGGCACCGCGCCCAGCACCATGGCGCCGGTGGTCATCAGGATCGGACGCAGGCGCTGCGAAGCGGCCTTCACCACCGCGTCGGTCAGCTCCATGCCCTGTTCGCGCAGCTGGTTGGCGAATTCCACGATCAGGATGCCGTGCTTGGTGATCAGTCCCACCAGCGTGATCAGCCCGATCTGCGAGTACACGTTCAGCGAGCCGCCGGACCACTTCAGGGCCAGCAGCGCGCCGATCATGGACAGCGGCACCGACAGCATGATCACCAGCGGATCGACGAAGCTCTCGAACTGCGCCGCCAGCACCAGGAAGATGAAGAACAGCGCCAGCACGAAGACGATGGCCAGCGCGCCCTGCGAGTTGCGGAACTCGCGCGAGGTGCCGTTGAGTTCGGTGGTGTAGCCGGTCTTGAGCACCTTGGCCGCGGTCTGGTCCATGAACGCCAGGGCCTGCCCCAGCGAATAGTCGGGCGCGAGGTTGGCCGTGATCGACACCGAGCGGCGCTGGCCGAAGTGGTTGAGCTCACGCGGACTCACGCTCTCGCGCACCTTCACCAGGGCCGACAGCGGGATCATGGTGTCGCTGCGCCCACGCACGTTGATGCTGTCGATGTCCTCGGGCGTGCTGCGTCCCGACGCCTGCGTCTGCACGATCACGTCGTACTGTTCGGCGTCGCGCTTGTAGCGCGTGACGTTGCGCCCGCCCAGCATGGTCTCCAGCGCCTTGGCCACGACTTCCACGCTCACCCCCATGTCGGCCGCCTTCTCGCGGTCCACCTCGATGCGCAGCTCGGGCTTGTTCAGCCGCAGGTCGATGTCGGGCGACACGATGCCCGGGTTCTTCGCGATCTCGTCGAGCATCTGGCGCGCTACGGCGCTGAGGTTGGCATAGCTGTCGGAGGTCTGGATCACGAAGTTCAGCGGCCGCTCGCGGAACCCCTGGCCGAGCGAGGGCGGCGTGATGATGAAGGCATTGACCCCCGGCAACGAGTTGGTGCGCGGCCCCAGCTCGCGCGCCAGATCCAGCGTGGTGCGCTTGCGGTCCTCCCAATCGACCGTGCGGTACACGACGCTGGCCTGCGACACCGTCGGGTTGCCCACGTTGGCAAAGATGCGGTCGAATTCCGAGTACGGCTGGCCCAGCTTTTCCAGGGCCTGGGCGTAGCGGTCGGTGTAGTCCAGCGTGGAGCCGTCGGGGGCGGTCACGCTGGCCAGGATGGTGCCCCGGTCTTCCAGCGGCGACAGCTCCTGGCGCATGGTCGGCCAGACGGCGGCGATCGCCAGCGCACTCAACACCATCACCCCGATCACCAGCCAGCGGGCCTGCAGCAGCGCCCCGGCCACCCGGCCTGCGCCCGGGCGGGGCCGCACGCGGGCGGTGAGCACCCAGCGCAGCGCTCGCCCGTACCCGTCCGAGAGGGCCGTGAGCCAGCGCTCCATGTGGCGGTCGAACCAGCCAGGGTTCGGGTTGTGGCGCAACAGCTTGGAGCACATCATGGGCGTGAGCGTCAGGGCCACGAAGCCGGACACCACCACCGCGCCGGCCAGCGCCAGCGCGAACTCGACGAACAGCCGCCCGGTGCGGCCGGGGGTGAAGGCCAGCGGCGCGTACACGGCCACCAGCGTCAGGGTCATGGTGATCACCGCGAAGCCGATCTCTCGCGCGCCCTTGATCGCCGCCGAGAAAGGATCCAGCCCTTCCTCGATGTGGCGGTAGATGTTCTCCAGCATCACGATGGCGTCGTCCACCACCAGGCCAATGGCCAGCACCAGGGCCAGCAAGGTCAGCGTGTTGATGGTGAACCCGGCCAGCGCCATCATCGCGAACGTGCCGACCAGGCTGACCGGGATGGTCACGATCGGGATGATCGACGCGCGCGCGGTGCGCAGGAAGACGAAGATCACCAGCGCGACCAGCACCACCGCCTCGGCGATCGTCGTGTAGACGTTCTTGACCGAGCGGTCGATGAAGGCCGAGTTGTCGTTGGCGATCTCGATGGCCACGTCGGCCGGCAGGTCGGCCTTGAGCTTGGGGATCATCTCCCGCACGCCCTGGGAAAGCTGCAGCGGATTGGCCGTCGCCTGGCGAATCACGCCCGCCGAAATGGCTGTCTTGCCGTTCAGGCGCACCCGGCTGCGCTCGTCGGCGGCGGCCTCCTGCACCCGGGCGACGTCCCGCACCTTCACGGGGAAGCCGTTCACGTTCTTGATCACGATGTCGGCGAACTGCCCCGGCCGCACCAGGTCGGTCTGCGAAGTGACGCTGAATTCGCGCTGCTGCGATTCGATGCGCCCGGCCGGCAACTCCAAGTTGCTGCGGCGGATCGCGTCTTCCACGTCCTGCGTGGTCAGCCGGTAGCCGGCCAGCTTCTCGGGGTCGAGCCAGACCCTCATCGCGTACTTGCGCTCGCCGAAGATGCGCACGTCGGCGACGCCGGTCACGGTCTGCAGCCGCGACTTGACGATGCGGTTGACCAGGTCGTTGATCTGCAGCGGCGTGAGGGTGTCGCTGGTGAAGGCCAGCCAGATCACCGGGAAGGCATCGGCCTCGACCTTGGCGATCACCGGCTCATCTATCGCCTGCGGCAGGCGGTTGCGCACCCGCGAAGTGCGGTCGCGCACCTCCGCGGCGGCGGCATCGGCATCCTTCTCGAGCCGGAACCGAACCGAGATCTGGCTCTGCTCGGCCCGGCTGATGGAGGTGATCACATCCACCGCGTCGATGCCCGCGATGGAGTCCTCCAGCGGCTTGGTCACCTGGGTCTCGATCACCTCGGCCGAGGCGCCCGGATAGCGCACGCTGACGGTGACCACCGGCTCGTCGATCTTCGGGTATTCGCGCACCGACAGCCGATCGAAGCTCACCGCACCGATCAGCACGACCAGCAGCGACAGCACGGTGGCGAACACCGGCCGGCGGATGGAGATTTCAGGCAGTTGCATGGGGGCCTCCTGGCGAGCGTTCAGCTTGCCAGGCGCGGGCCGCGCGTGGCCGGGGCGGCAGCGGCGCCACAGGGGTGGGGACCTTCCAGCTTGGCCGCGGGCAGCCGGGCCGGCAGCGCAGCCGCCGCCATGCCGGCGGGCGCAGGGGCCGCCGCGGCAGGTGTGGCGGCCGCAGCTGCGGATGGCGCCTCGCCCGGTGCAGCAGCGGGCGCACCCTGGCGCTGCCCGGCCGGTCGCGCCAGGTCCAGCACGCGCACCGGCACGCCGTCCTTCTGCACGCGCTGCTGGCCGGCGGTGACCACCACGTCACCGGGCTGCAGGCCGTCGGTGATCTCGACCCGCCCCGGCTGCCGGATGCCGACTTTCACCTCCACCCGCTGGGCGATCTTGGTGTCCTGGTCGGGGCCATCCACCAGCCTGATGACGAACTGCCGGTTGCCCTGGGGCACCAGCGCTTCCTCGGGGATGACCTTGGCGTTGGGCCGGTCGCCGAACACGGCCGTCACCCGGGCGAACATGCCGGGGCGCAGCTGCAGCTGGCGGTTGTCGATGCAGCCGCGGATACCGATGGAGCGGCCGTTGGCATCCACCAGCGGATCGATCGCCTGGATCACGCCGCTGAACTGCCGCCCGGGCAGCGCATCGATGCTGACCAGCGCGGTCTGGCCGCGCTGCAGGCGGGTCTGGAACCGTTCGGGCAGGCGGAAGTCCACGAACAGGGCGTCCATGTCCTCGATGTTCACGATGTCCGCGCCGTCCTTGAGGTAGTCGCCGACGTTGGTCGTGCGGATGCCGGCGATGCCGTCGAAAGGCGCCGTGATGCGCAGCCGGGCCGCCGTGGCCTGGGCCAGCGACAGCTTGGCCTGCGCCACCTGGAGGTTGGCCGAGCTCTCGTCCACCGACCGCTGGCTGATGAAGCCCTGCCCCACCAGTTCCTGGTTGCGCTTGTGGTTGGCCTGGGCGATGGACAGCTCGGCCTGGGCCTGCTGCACCTGCGCCCGCGGCAGCTGGTCATCCAGCTGCACCAGAAGCTGCCCGCGGCGCACCCGTTCGCCATCGCGGAAATTCAGCTGCGTGACGCGCCCGCTGACTTCGGGCCGCAGCACCACGCTCTGGCGCGACCGCAAGGAGCCCACGGCCTGCGCGTCGTCGACCAGCCGCGCCACCTCGACCCGGGCGACTTCGACCGCCGGAGGCCGTGCCGCGGCGGCGGCGCTTGCCGGCGCGGAACTCCCGCCCCGGCTCCCGGCGGCGGGGCGGGCTTCGCCGGCGATCGGCGCACCACTGGCGGCAGGCTTGTTCTGGTACCACCAGGCCGCGCCCGAAGCGGCTGCGATGCCGACCACGGCGACCACGGTGTAGAGCGATTGAGCTGCCATCTAGGAACTGCCTGTGGTGATTTCTGCTTGTGTTTGCACGCCAACTCGCCAATGTAGCAGCCGAAGCGCGGCAGGGAGCTGGCAAATGCCTCCTGACTGACCCTCGAACCGGGCTGCCGGTTCGGCCTTTACCGGCCATTTACACGGGCGGCTTGCGCTGTCCCAGCGCCACTTCCACGCCCATGTTGGCCAGGGCGTCGGCGCGCTCGTTGCCGGGATCGCCGTTGTGGCCCCGCACCCAGCGCCAATCGATCACATGGCCGCCCTGGTGCGCAAGTTCGTCGAGCTGCTGCCACAGCTCCACGTTCTTCACCGGCTGCTTGCCGGCCGTGCGCCAGCCCTTGGCTTTCCAGCCGGGAAGCCATTCCGTGATGCCCTTGAGGACGTACTGGCTGTCCAGGTAAAGCGTCACGGCGCAGGGGCGCTTGAGTGCCTGCAGCGCCTGGATCACGGCCATCAGCTCCATGCGGTTGTTGGTGGTCCCCAGTTCGCCGCCGTAGAGCTCCCTGGTGGTGGCGCCGGATTGGAGCAGGACGCCCCAGCCGCCCGGCCCAGGGTTGCCCTTGCAGGCGCCGTCGGTGTAGATCAGGACAGGATTCAAATCTCTTCCATGCTGGTCAGTTCGGGCTGGCCGCGCCGGTTGCGGTTGGCCAGGGGGACGGGCGCGGTCGCCCTGGCGGCCTGGGGCTTCCACAGCTTGCCCACGAGCTTGATGCCGCGCACGCGCTTGGTGGCCACCACGAAGTACACCGCGCCCAGAATGGGCCACCAGCGCTCGCCCATGCGGTCCATCCATTCGTAGCGGCCCAGCCACTTCTCGGTGGACATGGCCGGTCGCCAGCAACCGAAGCTGCCGCTTTCCACCTCGAAGTTCAGCAGGCGCAGCCAGTCGCGCAGCCGGCGGTAGCCGATGAAATCGCCGGCGTCGGGCAGGAACAGCCGCCCGAAGCCCAGGCGCCGGTACAGGTGGGCGCGGCGCTGGCGCAGGCCCCAGAGGCTGGCCGGGTTCAGGCAGCAGATCACCACCTTGCCTTCGGGCATCAGCACGCGCTCGACTTCGCGCAGCGTGGCGTGCGGATCCACGTTCAGTTCCAGCGAGTGCGGCAGCACCACCAGGTCGAGGCTGTTGGCCTCGAAGGGCAGCGCCGAGAAGTCGGTGAGCAGCTCGGGCTTGTGGCCGGCCATGCTTTCGGGCAGCGGCTGGTTCAGGCCCAGCCACTTGTGCGGCATGCGGTTCGCGGCCAGCGTGTCGAGTTCCGGCAAGCCCAGCTGAAGGGCGTGGTAGCCGAAGATGTCGCTCACCGCGCGGTCGAACTCCGCCTGCTCCCAGGCCAGCAGGTAGCGCCCGGGCGGGGTCTCGAACCACTCATGCATTCCTATAATCGGCTCGCTCATGAAGTTACTCCCACTGCCCGCCTTCCAGGACAACTACCTCTGGCTCTTGCAAGACGGGCAGCGGGCCTTGGTGGTGGACCCCGGAGACGCGCAGCCGGTGCTCGCGCACCTGCAGCAGGGCGGCTTGCAACTGGAAGCGATTCTAGTCACGCACCATCACCCGGACCACATCGGCGGCCTGGACCAACTGCGCGATGCGACCGGCGCCGCGGTGTTCGGGCCCGCGACCGAGGCCATCCCCGGTCCGCTGCAGCGCCTGTCGGAGGGCGATCGCATCCAGGCCCTGGGCCTGCCGTTCCAGGTGCTCGACGTGCCGGGCCACACCAGCGGCCATGTCGCATTCTTCTGTCCCGAGGTCGACGGGGCGCCCTTGCTCTTTTGCGGCGACACGCTGTTTTCCGGCGGCTGCGGCCGCCTGTTCGAGGGCACGCCGGCCCAGATGCTGTCGTCCCTGGACAAGCTGGCCGCCCTGCCCGAAACAACACGGGTGTGCTGTACGCACGAATACACACTGTCGAACCTGCGCTTTGCCCGTACTGTCGAGCCTGAGAATGACGATCTGTTCCATTACCAGCAGCGCTGTGAGGAATTGCGCGCCAGAAACCAGCCGACCCTGCCCAGCACGCTGGCCCTGGAAAAGCGGATCAACCCTTTCCTGCGCACACGCCTGCCCGGGGTGACACAGGCCGCGCAGGGCTACAACGGCGCCGTACCCGACGACCAGGTCGCCGTGTTCGCTGCCATCCGCCAATGGAAAAACAATTTCAGATGAGACAAGCCCTGCACGCCGCCGCACTCGCCCTCCTGCTCCTGGTCGCAGGTTGCGCCACGGCGCCTTCCACCGCCCCGCCCGAGCCGGCGGCCCCCCCCGCCGCGCCGGTGACCGGCCAGGCCCCCTCCCCCGCCCTCACCCCGCGGGCACCCTCGGTCATCCCGGGCGGACCGCTCCAGCCGATCACGGCGGCCGAGGCCGCGTCGCGCGGCGTGGCGCAGCTGCAGCCCCCGGCCGACCTGTGGGAACGCATCCGCCGCGGCTACGCCATGCCCGACCTGGACACCGACCTGGTGCGCCAGCAAGAGCAGTGGTACGCCACGCGCCCCGACTACATCCAGCGCATGACCGACCGCTCGCGCAAGTACCTGTTCCACATCGTCGAGGAACTGGAGCGGCGCGGCATGCCCAGCGAACTGGCGCTGCTGCCCTTCATCGAGAGCGCTTTCAACCCGCAGGCCGTGTCCAGTGCGCGTGCCGCCGGCATGTGGCAGTTCATGCCCGCCACCGGGACCTATTTCGACCTGAAGCAGAACGTGTTCCGCGACGACCGGCGCGACGTGCTGGCCTCCACCCGCGCGGCGCTGGACTACCTGCAGAAACTGCACGGCATGTTCGGCGACTGGCACCTGGCCCTGGCCGCCTACAACTGGGGCGAAGGCAGCGTCGGGCGCGCCATCGCGGCCAACCAGCGCCGCGGCCTGGGCACCAAGTACACCGACCTGAACATGCCCAACGAGACGCGCTTCTACGTCCCCAAGCTGCAGGCGGTGAAGAACATCGTGGCCAGCCCCGAGCAGTTCCGCACCGAGCTGCCGGTGATCGAGAACCATCCCTACTTCCAGAGCGTGGCCATCACCCGCGACATCGACGTCGAGCTGGTCGCCAGACTGGCCGACGTGAAGCTCGAGGACTTCAAGGCGCTGAACCCTTCGCACAACCGCCCGGTGCTGCTGGCGGCCGGCACGCCGCAGATCCTGCTGCCCTGGGACAACGCCACCGTCTTCCGGCGCAACCTGGAGGCTTACACCAGCGGCCAGCACGCCACCTGGACAGCCTGGACCGCGCCCAGCACGATGAGCGTCGTCGAAGCCGCACGCCGCGTCGGCATGACCGAAGCCGACCTGCGCAGCGTCAACACCATCCCGCCGCGCATGATGATCAAGGGCGGTTCGGTGCTGCTGGTGCCGCGCTCGGGCAAGATGCAGGCCGACGTGGCCAGCCATGTCGCCGACAACGGCCAGCTGAGCCTGGCACCTGAAAACGTCACGCGCAAGACGCTGGTGAAAGCCGGAAAGAACGAGACCGTGGCCAGCATCGCCCGCCGCTACCGCCTGAGCCCGGCGCAGGTGGCCGACTGGAACGACGTGGGAGCCTCGGCCGCCTTCAAGCTGGGCCAGCAGGTGATCGTCTACCTGCCCGTGCGCGCGACGCGCCCGGCGGCCAGCCCCATGGTGCGCGGCAAGGCGCCGGTGCGGCCGGCTCCGCGGGCGCAGATTCAGCGCAGCAAGCGGCGTTAGGGACGTATACGGAGAAAAGGGGCGGTGCACCCCGCGACTGCTAGACGCATCGTGCGACTGTTCATCTAGCGAGGGGGCCCAGCAACTCGGCTCTGATCTCGTGCATTAGCGCGAGTAGTCGGCCCACCTCTCCAGGCGGGAATCCTGCTCGGCAAACGCGAACGCGTCGGCCGTCACGCCTTGAAGCGTTCCTTCGCCCGCCGCGCGAAGTCGTTGGTGAAGGTGCGGCCCAGGTCGATCTTGTCGGCCCTGACCGAGGGCTCGAAGCTGGCCAGGGCCTTGACGGCCGTGCGCGCGCCCTCTTCGGGCAGCAGGCCGTCCAGCGAGATGGCCTCGCGCACCTTGTTGAACGATGCCAGGTACAGCGCGCGGTCACCCAGCAGGTAGGCCTCGGGTACGGTCTTGATGATGTCGCCGGGCCCGGCGGTCTGCAGCCACTTCAGGCCATGCACGATGGCATAGGCCATGGCCTGGCAGGTGTTGGGGTTCTTCTGGACGAACTCGGCCGGCGCGAACAGGCACGCCGACGGCATGGGGCCGCCGAACACCTCGTTGGTGCCCTTGAGCGTGCGCGTGTCGCTGATGATCTTGACCTCGCCCCGTTGCTCCAGCATGGTCATCACCGGGTCGGTGTTGCTCATCGCATCGATCTGGCCCGACCGCAACGCCGCCAGGGCGCCGGCTGCGGTGCCCACGCCGACGTAGCTGACGTCGGCGGCCTTCACGCCGCCGCGCGACAGCACCAGGCTGGCCACCATGTTGGTGGACGACCCGGGCGCCGACACGCCGATCTTCCTGCCGCGCAGGTCGGCCACCGACCTGTAGGCGGGCATGGCCCGGGTGGAGACGCCCACGGCGATCTGCGGGGCGCGGCCCTGCAGCACGAACGCCTGGAAGAACTGGTTCCTGCTCTGCAGGTTGATGGTGTGCTCGTACGCGCCGCTCACCACGTCCGCCGAGCCGCCGGCCACCGCCTGCAACGCGCGCGCGCCGCCGGCAAAGTCGGAGATCTCGACCTCCAGCCCCTCGGACTTGAAGTACCCCAGCTGCTCGGAAATCGTCAGCGGCAGATAGTAGAACGCCGCCTTGCCGCCGACGGCGATGGAGACCCTGGTCTTCTCCAGGCGGGCTTGGGCACGCAACGCAGGCACCGCCACGGCCGCAGCGCCGAACGCCACCGCGCCGGTGAACGCGCGTCGGGTGATGGCGCTGGTTTTCATTGTGGGATTCCTCTCTTTTTACAGCTTGCAAGAAGGGTACCCACGGCTCTTGTGCACCGCATCAGGAACATCCCCTGCGGGTTTTCACGTAAAGGAAGATCTACCTGTAGCCAGCGAAGAGGATCGCAATGTTGACGGCCAGCGCCAGCACCCAGATCGCCGAGCGGACCATGGGCAAACCCGCGACGTACATGGCGATGTAGATGATCCGCAAGGTCACGAACACGACACAGAGGATGTCGACCCGCGCCTGGGGGGCGCCGAGCTGGTGCGCGATCACGACGGCCCCGATGAAGAAGGGCAGCGCCTCGAAGCTGTTGGCTTGCGCCGCGTTGGCGCGGGCGCGCCAGTCGGTCAGGCGGGCGAGCCACGCGCGCGGCTCGTGGTTGTCGTAGCCGCCCCGGCTGCGCGGCTTGCCGAACCCGCCGGACTTGGCCAGCCAGGCGCAGGCGAAGGGCAGCAAGGCGGCGATCAGCACGCACCAGTAGGCGACGGTGAATCTGGCAGTACCCATTGTTCTTTTACTCCGGTTAGCGCCGGTCGACCAGCGCGTGGGCGATGGTGCCCAGATCCACGTATTCCAGCTCGCTGCCGGCTGGCACCCCTCGCGCCAGCCGCGTGACCTTGAGGCCGCGAACCTTCAGGGCTTCGCCGATCACGTGCGCGGTGGCCTCGCCCTCGGCCGTGAAGTTGGTGGCCAGGATCACCTCCTGGACCTCGCCCGCGGTGGCACGCTCGAAAAGCTTGGCCAGGCCGATGTCCTTGGGGCCGATGCCGTCGAGCGGGCTGAGCTTGCCCATGAGGACGAAATACACGCCACGATAGGCCGCGGTGCGCTCCACGGCGGCCTGGTCGGCGGGGGTTTCGACCACGCACAGCTTGGACGGGTCCCGCTGCGGATCGCTGCAGGTGGAGCACACCTCATGCTCGGTGAACGTGTGGCACAGGCTGCAGTGGCGGATGCTGCCCGCGGCCTGGCGCAGCGCCTGCGCCAGCAGCTGCGCGCCTTCGCGGTCGTGCTGCAGCAGGTGGAACGCCATGCGCGAAGCGGACTTCACGCCCACGCCGGGCAGGCGGCGCAAGGCTTCGATCAGCCCGCTCAACGATGCATCCATGGTGTTCGGGCGAAGCCCGCCTCGAGGACGCGGCCTTCAGGCCGCGTTTTCGTCTGTTTAAAACGGAAGCTTCATCCCCGGCGGCAGGCCGGCGGTGAGCTTGCCCATCTTTTCCTGCGAGGTCTCCTCGGCCTTGCGCACGGCGGCGTTGAAGGCCGCGGCCACCAGGTCTTCCAGCATGTCCTTGTCGTCGGCCAGCAGGCTGGGGTCGATCTCGACACGCTTGACGTCGTGCTTGCAGGTCATGGTCACCTTGACCAGGCCGGCACCGGATTCTCCGGTCACCTCGATGGTGGCCAGTTCGTCCTGGGCTTTCTTCAGGTTGTCCTGCATCGCCTGCGCCTGCTTCATCAGGCCGGCGAGCTGTCCTTTGTTGAACATGGGGGTCCTTGGGTTGAGGCGGGTTGCTTAGGGAAGGGGCTTGACGGTTCCGGGGACGATTTTCGCGCCAAAGTCCCGCATCATTTCCTGCACGAAAGGGTCGTTGAGGATGATTTCTTCGGCGGCGTGCTGGCGCTGGGCCGCCGCCGCCGCGTTGCGCCGCGCGGGGCTGTCGATGACAGGCCCCACTTCCACGCTCAGGCTGACCGCGTGCCCGGCCGCCTGCAGCGCGTTCTGCAGCCGCTCGCGCGCGGCCGGCTGGTTCAGCGATTCGCGCTCCACGCGCAGCATCCAATGGCCCGTGTCGCGGCCCACCAGCTGCGACTGCAGCGCCAGTTCGCGCACCAGGGCCGTGACCGCTTCCGAAGCGACGAGTTGCCGCACGGCGGCGTGCCAGAAATCGCCCTCCTCGGTCGCGACGAAATCGGTGGGTGCCCGGGCAGCGGCGGCCTCCCGCGGCGATTCGGGCTGCAACCGCACCGGCACGCCCATCACTTCCCCATTGCCGCGGGCGGGTTCGGGGCGGCGCTGCGGCGGCGTGGCTTGCACCACAGGCAGCACCCGGCCGGGAGGAGCTGCGGCCACGGGAACTGCGATCCGCGCCGGCGCCGGGGCTTGCAAGGGAGCGGCAGCCACCGACGCCGGGCGCTGCGGCGCGGCGGGCCGCGGCTCAGTCAGAGTTTTTTTTTCCGGCTGCTCGGCGTGTGCGTCGCGAGTGGGTGCGCCGCTGCGAACCTGCGGCTTGAACGCGAGCAGGCGCAACAGGACCATCGTCAGGGCCGCGTATTCGTCGGGCGCCAGGCCCAGTTCGGCGCGGCCGTGCAGGCACATGCTGTACAGCAATTGGGTCTCGTCGGCCGGCATCAGGCCGGCCAGCCGGGCGATCTCGGCGGCGTCGGGATCGTTGTCCGCGGCAGCGGGAACCGCCTGGAGCACCGCCATGCGCTGCAGCACCGCGCTCATTTCCTCCAGCGTGGACGCGGCGCTCAGGCCATGCAGGCGCAGGGCCTCCGTGGTTTCGACCACCGTCGCGCCGTCGGCGGCGGCCAGCGCTTCGATCAGCCGGAACACGTGGCTGCGGTCGACGCTGCCCAGCATCTGCCGCACCGCGGCTTCTTCCAGCTTGCCGCCCCCGAAGGCGATCGCCTGGTCCGTCAGCGACAGCGCATCGCGCATCGAACCGCGGGCCGCGCGCGACAGCAGCCGCAGCGAAGGCGCATCGGCAGGCACGCCCTCGGTGTCCAGCACGCGGCCCAGGTGCTCCTGCACCGTCTCGGGCGCCATCGGCCGCAGGTTGAACTGCAGGCAGCGCGAGAGCACGGTCACGGGCACCTTCTGCGGGTCGGTCGTGGCCAGCACGAATTTCAGGTACTCGGGCGGCTCCTCCAGCGTCTTGAGCATGGCGTTGAACGCATGCCCCGAAAGCATGTGGACTTCGTCGATCATGTAGACGCTGAACCGCACCCCGTCGGAGGGCCTGTTGAGGGCCCTGCGCATCATGGTGTCGATCTCATCCACCCCGCGGTTGGAGGCTGCGTCGAACTCCATGTAGTCCGGAAACCGGCCTTCATCGATCCCCGTGCACACGGCACATGCGCCACAAGGCTGGGCCGTCACGCCGCCCTGCCCGTCCACCCCCTGGCAGTTGAGCGACTTGGCCAGGATCCGGGACACCGTCGTCTTGCCGACACCGCGCGTGCCGGTGAAAAGGTAGGCGTGGTGCAAGCGCTGCTGCGTCAGCGCGTTCGACAGCGCCTGCACCACGTGCTCCTGGCCGACCAGCTCGGTGAAGGTCTTCGGCCGGTACTTGCGGGCGAGCACGAGGTAGGACATCGCGGCGATTCTAAGGGCGCCCCTTGCGCCCTCCCCATCAATGTGCCTGGCCTACAATCGCGGCTGACGGGCCTCCCCGCATGGTGAAGCGGCCAACCGGGTCAGGTGGGGAACCAAGCAGCCCTAACTGTGGAGCCAGTGCCGGGGGTAAGGCTCGTCAACATCTTCATGCCGTGCCTGCCCAGGACCACGGGTTCGCGCACCCTGTGTGTGACCCCTTCGAAGCTGCCCGCGTGCTGTGTCACAAGCCCCTGAGCAGCACACGCGCTCGGGGCGAACTCCTACAAGCGTTCCAGCTGGGAAAAAATAACATCCCCGCATGGCCCAATCCACCCGCTCCCGCTGGCAACACGACGAGGATGAAGACGGGTTCCCGCAATGGGGTCAGCTGCAGGACGATGTGGAGCCGCAGCTGCGCCCCCGGTCGCCGCTGCGGGCCCGGGATGTGCTGCTCTGGGCCGTGCTGGCCGCGATGGCGCTGGTGCCGGCTTTCGGCTACACCGTGGCTCAGCTGCTAGGCCAGATCTAAGGAGGCTCAGCGCGGGCGCTCGCCGCGGCGCAATTGCCGCCGCGGATCGGGGCCGGCATCCGCCGCGGGCAGCCAGGCGACACGGCCGCGCCGGTCCAGCTTGCTCAGGTGCGCCAAGACCATCTCGGGCTTGTCGCCCACGGCAGCCACCGCGTCGCGCAGCCGCTCCGGGCTGGTGTTGAGGCTGCGTGACCAGGCCAGGACGTCCTGTGTTTCGGCAATGTTGATACGGTCTGTCGCTATTGTGGACATCTGGTTCTTTCCAACGATCAGCGGGCATGCTAAGCGCTTGGCAGCCATGCGCTTGTAGGAAAGCGCAGCGAAAGCAGCCCGCCCGGCACGCGATGCTGCCCGGCGCCGGATCAGTTGGCGCCCTGCGCCTGCCAATGGCTCAGCCACCGACGCCAAGCTGAGCAGAATTCCCACAAACCCCCTGCAACCCCGTTCCTAGACTGGTTTCAATCATCGGGAGAAGTGCCATGGGTGCTGCAGCGGGGAGAGTGAGCCCATCTCGTGCGTTGGCCGTTCTGGGCTGCCTGGCGGCGGTGCCATGGGGTTGGGCGCTCGATCCTGCGGCGGCGATGGCGGCGGCAGCAGCACCAGCGTCCCTCGCGGAAGCGAAGGCCGCTCCCTCGCTGGCCCTGGACCTCTCCCCCGCGATCGGCGCGCCCCCGGGGCGGGGCGGCGCGAAGCCGCTGGACCTGGGCCTGAGGTGGCGCCAGCCCGTGGCCAGCGAGCAGCACGTGGACGTCACGGCCTGGCGCCGGACGGATCCGCCCGCTTTCCCCCTCGCGCACAGCCGCGAACCCGTGTACGGCGCCCGCGTCGAGATGAACCTGAAGCCCTCCAGGACCCGCTTCGTGGCGACGCATCGCTTCGTCGGCCTGCAGCTGGAAAGCGGCGACCGCATCCTCCTGCGGCGCTCGGACGGCAATGCCACGCTGTACTACCGCACGCGGTTCTGAAACGCCAGCACGCCTTGGGCCGCCCGCACGCCGCTGGCGAAGCAGGCGGTGAGCAGGTAGCCGCCGGTCGGCGCCTCCCAGTCGAGCATTTCGCCGGCGCAGAAGACGCCGGGCACCTCGCGCACCATCAGCCCTGGGTCGAGCGCCTCGAAAGGCACGCCCCCGGCGGTGCTGATCGCTTCGGCGACGGGCCGCGGCGCGGCCAGGCGCAGGGGAGCGCCCTTGATCGCGCCGGCCAGCCGGGCCGCGTCGTGCATCTCGTCCCTGGAAAGCACCTCGTGCAGCAATCCCAGCTTGATCCCGTCCAGCGCCAGCCGGCTTTTCAGGTGGCTGGAAAGCGACCGCGAGCCGCGCGGGTGGCGGACCTGCTGCTCGACATCCTCCGCGCTGCGCCCGGGCAGCAGGTCGAGCGTGAGCTCGGCGTGGCCGCGCGCCGCGATCTGTTCGCGCAGCAGGGCCGAGGCGGCGTAGACCAGGCTGCCCTCGATGCCGGTGGCGGTGGCGACGAACTCGCCCCGGCGATCGAACGTGCCGGTGCGCAGCGCCACCGACTTGAACGGCTGCCCGGCAAAGCGCGAGGCGAAATGCGCGCTCCAGCCGCCTTCGACGTCGAAGCCGCAGTTGGCCGGCTGCAGCGGCGCCACCGGCACGCCGCGCTGCTCCAGCAGCGGCACCCAGGCGCCGTCGGAGCCCAGCCGCGGCCAGCTGGCGCCGCCCAGGGCCAGCACCAGGGCGCCGCACGGCACCGCGGCCTCGCCTTGCGGCGTGGCGAAGCGCGGGCGGCCGAATGCGTCCCACCCGGTCCAGCGATGGCGCATGTGGAACTGCACGCCGGCCGCGCGCAGCCGGTGCAGCCAGGCACGCAGCAGCGGCGCCGCTTTCATGTCGGTGGGAAACACACGCCCCGAGCTGCCGACGAAGGTGGCGATGCCCAGGCCCTGGGCCCAGTGGCGCACCGCCTGCGGGCCGAACTCCCGCAGCATCGGCTCGATCACGCCGGCGCGCGCGCCATAGCGTGAGGCGAAGGCCTCGAACGCTTCGCCGTGCGTGAGGTTCAGGCCGCCCTTGCCGGCCAGCAGGAACTTGCGCCCGGCCGAAGGCATGGCGTCGAAAACCTGGACTGGCAGCCCGCCCGCGGCCAGCACCTCGGCGGCCATCAACCCCGCCGGGCCGGCACCCACGATGGCGACCGTCATTCGACCGGCACCAGACGGCCCTTGCCGGTGAGGAAGGCGGCGTGGACGGTGGCGCCGCCATAGGCCTTGGCGACGGCCTGCCGGTAGCGCCGCATCTGCTCGAGCAACGCCTCGTCCTGCTCCGGGCGGGCCAGCGACTTGTAGTCCAGGACCCACCACTCGCCGCTGCCGCGCCGGCGCACCAGGCGGTCCAGCCGCAGCACCTCGCCCTGGTGCAGCAGCTCCACCTCGTTGCCCTGCCAGTCGATGGCCTGCGGGTCCCAGGCCCAGGCGCCTTCGCCTTGCACGATGCGCTGCGCCATGGCCGCGGCTTCCTGCGCCTGGCCCGGCGCCAGCGCGAACTCGCGCGCCACCGCCGGCATCGCCGCCTCGGGCCAGCCGGGCTGGCCGGGATCGCGGCGTTCCAGCAGCCGATGCACGGCCTGGCCGAACAGCGCAGCGGCGGAAGACACTGCCGGCGCTACCGTTTCCATAGCATGAGGCGCCCGCGGGGAGCGGGCTAGCGGCACAAAAGGCAAGCAAATGGGGGCGCCGGCTGCCGTTTCGTGCAGCGGGGCTGCGGGCGGCGCCTGCAGCGCCTGGCAGTGCGCCTCGAGCCGCCGCCACCAGCTGCGCGGGGCCGCCGAACCTGGCCCGCCGGCTTCGCTGCCCGCCGACAGGGCTTCGGTCCCCTGGGGGCGACCCGGCGCCGAGCGATAGGGCTCGATGGACGACAGCACCAGCTGGCGCTGCGCGCGCGTCATGGCCACGTACAGCGCGTTGAGTTCCTCGCGCTGGCGCGCGGCCTGCTCCACGGCCAACGCATCGGCACTGCAGGCCGGCGGCCGGCTCTCGCTGGCGATGAAGGCGAAGCGCCAGGGCGCGGGTGCCTCGCCGGGCCATTCCACGATCACGCCCATGGCCTCGCTCCTGGCCGGCGCGCCGTCGGTGTCGAGCATCAGCACGAGCGGGGCCTGCAGCCCCTTGGCGCCATGCACCGTGAGCAGCTGCACCGCGCCGCTGGCGGCGACCGAGGGGCCGCGCACGCCGCCGGCCTTGAGCGCACGCACGAACGCGTAGGGCGTGGCGTAGCGCGCGCCGTTGACCTCGAGCGCGGCGCCCAGCAGGGCCCGCAGGTTGGCCAGCACCGCATCGCGCAGCGGCGGCGGCGCCGCCTGCGCGTAGCGGGCCAGCACGTCGCCGTCATGGAAGACGAGATCCAGCGCATCGTGCGGCGGCAGGCTGTCCACCCAGCCTTTCCATCGCGTCAAAACAGCCCCCAGCCCGCTCAGGGTGGGCGCAGTCTGCTCTGCTTTTTGTAGCAGCTCGAGCCAGGTCCGCGGCTGCCCCTGCTGCTGCGCCTGGCGGGCCGCCAGCGCCAGCTGCACCAGCGCGTCGTCGCCCAGGCCGAACAGCGGTGACTTGAGCACGCGGGCGAGCGACAGGTCGTGCGTGGGCGAGACCAGCACGTCCAGCAGCGCCACGATGTCCTGCACCTCGGGCGCTTCGCCCAGCTCGGTTTTCTCGGGCTGCTGCGCCGGGATGTGCAAGGCGCGCAGCTCGTCTTCCATCACGGCCAGCCGGTCGCGCTTGCGCGCCAGCACCATGATGTCGCCCGGCACCGTGCCGGCCGCGATCTGCGCGGCCGCCCAGGCAGCCGCCTGCCGGCACTCCAGCGTGACCAGCCGCTCCTCGGGCACCTCGCGCGGGGTGGTGAGCGAGTCGCGCCAGGTCAAATCCGTTCCAGCTGAGCCTGTCGAAGCCACCTCCGTTCGGGCTGAGCCTGTCGAAGCCTTCGCCAGCCCTTCGACAGTCTCAGGGTGAACGGCATTCCTGGCCAGCCCTTCGACAGGCTCAGGGCGAACGGATGCGTGTGTTGACCGAAGGATCTGCGGCAGCCGCAACGCCTGCCCCGCCTCGCGCGATTCGGTTGTGTGTGGCCGGAAACCCTCGTACTCGCCCGCTGCCTGCGCCTGCGACATCACGGCGTTGATGGCCTGCATCAGCGCCGGCGCGTTGCGGTGCGTGTGGTCGCAGCTGAGCAGGTCGCCGCCCAGGCCTTCGCGGATGAAAGCCTGCGCGGCCCGGAACACCTGCGGTTCGGCGCGGCGGAAGCGGTAGATGCTCTGCTTGGGGTCGCCCACGATGAAGACGCTGGGCGCGTCGCCGCCGGCGCCCGCGTAGCCCGAGAGCCAGGCGTGCAGCGCCTGCCACTGCAGCGGATTGGTGTCCTGGAACTCGTCGATCAGCAGGTGCCGCACGCGCAGGTCCAGCCGCTCCTGCACCCAGCCGGAGAGCACCGGGTCGGACAGCATGGCCAGCGCGGCACGCTCGACGTCGTTCATGTCGATCCAGCCGCGCTCGCGCTTGAGCGCGGCGAACTCCGCGAGCAGCACGCGCGCCAGCCGCGTCAGGCGCTGGTGGTGCAGCCACGCGGCCTGCTGCTCGCAGGCGGCCGCCAGGCGCAACGCCAGTTCCTGGGCCTGGCGCACGGTGTCGATGCCGGCCAGCTTGTCGCTGAACTTCCGCGGCTCGCCTTTCTGGGTGAGCAGCGCTTCCAGGGCGCGCTCGAGTTGTCCGCCGGCCACCGCCTGTTCGAGTTCGCCGCCCTTGCTGGCGAACGTGGGGGCACTGGCACGGCCCAGGCTGGCCGCCGCCGACAGCAGCACCCCGCGCACGGCCGGCGAGCGCACGAGATCGCAAGGGTCCTGCAGGCCGGCGAACTCCGGGAACACGCTGTCCAGGGGCTGGACCGACGCCTCCACCACGCCATGCTGGTCAGCCAGGGTGAACTCCACGCGCTTGGCAAGCGCCGCCTCCAGCGCCTTGCGCGTGTTGAAGCGGCCGTGCGCCGCCACGGAATCGGCGAAGTCCTGCCGCGCCTGCGCGTGGGGGGCGATCGCCGCATGGAAGCGCCGCCACACCAGCGCGACGGCTTCGCTGTCGTCTTCCAGCAGCTCGTAATGCGCGGGCAGTTCCAGCTGCTGCAGCACCGCCATCGGCGCGCTGCGCAGCAGGGCCGCGAACCAGCTGTGGAAGGTGCGGATCTGCACCGGCCGCCCGGTGGCCAGCAGCGATTGGTACAGTTTTTGTAGCGCCTCGCGCAGCTGCGAAGCGGGCTGCGGGCCGATTCCCCTTTGAACCAGGGCTTGCTGCAGCTGTTCGGCAGGCGCATCGTGAAACTCGGCCAGCCACTCCTGCAGCCGCTGGCGCATCTCGCCCGCAGCCTTCTTGGTGAAGGTGATGGCCAGGATCTCGTGCGGCTGGCTGCCCGCCAGCAGCGCGCGCAGCATGCGCGAGACCAGCATCCAGGTCTTGCCCGCGCCGGCGCAGGCTTCCACCGCCACGCTGCGCCGCGGGTCGCAGGCGACCTCGTAGAAGCGCTCGCGCGGAATGCGCGCGCCGTTGTGTTCGTAGGCGAGCGGTTCCTCGGACCTCACGAGACACCGCCCGTCGTTCCCGCGCAGGCGGGAACCCAGTGCGCCCTGGATCCCCGCCTCCGCGGGGATGACGACTTCATCATCATGACCACCAGTCCCTGCGGCACAGGCCGCGCGCGGCGCAGAACCCGCAGACCCGGCCCTCGCCCAGCGCGTGCAGCGGCTGGCCGGCAGTGATGCGCGCGACATCGTCCAGGATGCCTTGCACCAGCAGGTCGCGCGCTTGGACCACGGCGGCCTGCTCCATCGTCTCGGTCTTGCCGCGCTCGCCGATGTTGACGTAAGCCGCGCGCAGCGTGTCGTCCTCCAGCAGCGCGGCGTAGAAGGCCAGCTGCGTGTCCTCGGCCGGCTGGCGCACCCGCTCGCCGGTGGCCGCGGTGGATTCGGTCTTGTAGTCCATCACCATGGCGCGGCCGTCACGCAGCCGGTCGATGCGGTCGATGCGCCCCACCAGCTTGACCGGGCCGAGCCGGGTCTCGTGCTCGCTCTCGGCGCGCTGGAACACCGCGCCCTCGCCCGCCTCGTGCTTCTCCAGCCAGGCCAGGTAGCCGTCGCGCGCCTGCGGCCAGGCCGAGGCGAACGGGAGGAACTCGCCCTCGTCCAGGCCCATCTCGCGCGTGACTTCCTCGGCGGTGATCTCCAGCCGCATGCGGCGGCTGGCGCCCGGCGGCTCCCAGCTGCCTTGCAGCGACTCGTGGAAGGTGCGCAGCACCTGGTGCAGCCAGTTGCCGAAGTCCCGCTTGTCCAGTTCGGCGTCGATCTCGTCGGCCTCCTTGAGCCCGAGCTGGCGCAGGGCGAAGAAGCGGTAGGGGCAGCGGCGCAGGTCTTCGTACGCGCTGGCCGAGAGCGTCTCCACCGCCAGCGCCGGCGCCGCGGCCGCCGGGCGCGGCACCGGCCGCCGCTGCAAGGTCCTGACTTCGCGCGGGTCTTCGCCGGCGACACCCGTGCCCTCCAGCATCAGGGCCTGCACCAGCGGGCTGGGCAGCACCGGCTCGCCGGCGTCGTCGCTGCGCCGCCAGAGCACGTCGCAGTGCGGCGTCTGCAGGGCGTTGCGCCAGCCGGCCCGCACCTCGGCCTCGAGTGCGTCGCGCGACGGCAGCCCCAGCGCCGCGCGCTGCGCGGCGGTCCATGGGCCGGCCGGCTCCGGCGAGGCGGGCAGGCGCTGCTCGTCGCAGCCCGCCAGCACCAGGGCGCCCACCACGCGGCCCAGCAACTGGTTGAACGGCAGGATCACCACCTGTTCCGCCGCCACCGGAGCCGGACGGAAGGTCGCCGCTTCCAGCGCCTCGTCGGCCCAGGCGGTGAATTCGGCCAGGGTCATGCGGCGACCTGCCTGCGGCAGCTGCTGCCACTGCGCCTGCAGGTCCTCGTGCAGGCCCAGCACCTGCAGCACCTGCGCGCCGGCGGCGTCCTGCTGGTGGCGCGGCCAGGCGCCGGTGTCTTGCAGCAGTTCGCGCAGGGCTTGCTGCCACTGCGGCAGGGCGCGCGAGTCCTGCAGCCCGCCGCGCCACGCGTTCGTCTTGTCCAGCAACGCGGCCGCTGCGCCCTCGCCGACCCGGGCTGGCTGCACGCCACCCCACTCGCGCAAGCCTTCGCGGCGCACGCGCCGTTCCAGGGCCGACACGGCGTGGCTGCCGGCTGCCGGGGTGTTCTTCAGCCAGTCGATCACCGCATCGGAAGGCGCATTCCAGTTGCCGGCCCGCAGCGCGGCCATCACCTGGGCCGCGGCGCGCGTGGTGGAAAGCTTCCAGCCGGTCTCATCGCGGATCGCGATGCCGCGCGCATCCAGCATGGCGCGCACGCGCCGTGTGAGCACGCGGTCGATGGCGGCCAGCGCCACGGGGACGCGTTGCGCCTGCACGTGGCGCATCACGCAAGCGGCGGTGCGTTCGGCCTCGTCGGAGGGATCGGCGGCTTCGTGCAGCCGGACCTCTCCCGCCGGGGCGCTCACCTCCAGCGGCAGGCGCACCGACCTGCCGCCGAGCAGCGCGTGCAGCACCTGCGCCACCGGCTCGGCCTGCAAACCTTCGATGAGCACGAGCAGGTCGACGCTCTCCAAGGTGGCGGGCTGCAGCAAGGTGTCGGTGGCGTAGGCGCAAGCGGCCGACCACTCCACGGCGATCCGCGCCACCGCCGCTTCCAGCATCAGCGCGGGCGCGTCCAGCCCCAGGCCGGCGGCCGCGCGTGCTCGCCCCGCCCAGGCAGTGCGTTCCGCCGCGGGCAGGGCAGCGGCGACGGTGGCGAGTTGCCAGGCGGCCTCCACCACGCGGCCCGCCAGCAGATCGGCATGGCGCGCCAGGCCCGCGCGCTCGAGCCACAGGCGCGCCGTGAGCAGGTCGCGCCCGCGGTCGAAACTGATGTCTTCGTGGCCAGGCAGCCATCCGGCACGGCCGGCCCAGTTCATCGTGGTCTCGAACCGCGGCGCGAAGCCATCGGGATGCGCCTGGGCCCACAGGCGCCTGGCCAAAGGCATGAGCTGCGCATAGGGCAGCAGCACCACCGTCCGCGCGGGATGGATTTCATGCTGGGCCAGCAAGTGCGCGATGCGGCCGAGCAGCCCGTGCCACAGGCCGGTGGCGTGATGGTCTTGCGCTATCACATCCATAGCATGCGGGCGGCCGCCCACGGCCGGTGAGGGGGCTTGGTTTCTGTCACAATTCTTCCACTGTACTGGCACCGCCAACCGCTCTAGCCCAAAGGAAACCGACATGGCCAGCGATCTCATCAAGCACATCTCCGACGCAAGCTTCGAAACCGACGTCCTGCAGGCCGACAAGCCGGTGCTGGTGGACTACTGGGCCGAATGGTGCGGCCCGTGCAAGATGATCGCGCCCATCCTCGACGAGGTCTCCACCGCGTACAAGGACAAGCTGCAGATCGCCAAGATGAATGTCGACGAGAACCGCGACATCCCGGCGAAGTTCGGCATCCGCGGCATCCCCACGCTGATGCTGTTCAAGGGCGGCCAGCTCGCCGCCACCAAGGTGGGCGCCATGAGCAAGGCGCAGCTCACCGCCTTCATCGACCAGCAGCTCGCCTGAAGAGCTCGACGGCAAACCAAGCACAAGGGCCCCTCGGGGCCCTTGTTTTTGTCCTATACTCACCCGCAGTTCGCTGATCCGCCGTCCCCAGCGGGCAGTTCGAGTTCCGGTTTGCGAGGCACCCGTCTCGCCTCAGCGCAAACCTCCCCCAGCTCACCAACAAGCCTCGTCCAAGGGGCGCACTTACGCAGGTTAAGCCCATGCACCTGAACGAACTCAAGGCACTGCACGTGTCGGAAGTCCTCAAGCAAGCCGACGAGCTTGAGATCGAAAACACCGGCCGCATGCGCAAGCAGGAGCTGATGTTCGCCATCATCAAGAAGCGGGCGCGCACCGGCGAACAGGTCTTTGCCGACGGCGTGCTGGAGATCCTGCCGGACGGCTTCGGCTTCCTGCGCAGCCCCGACACCAGTTTCACGGCCAGCACCGACGACATCTACATCTCGCCTTCGCAGGTGCGCCGCTTCAACCTGCACACCGGCGACATGATCGAAGGCGAGGTCAGGACGCCCAAGGACGGCGAGCGCTACTTCGCGCTGACCAAGCTGGACATGGTCAACGGCGGGCCGCCCGAGCAGAACAAGCACAAGGTGATGTTCGAGAATCTCACGCCGCTGTTCCCCAAGGAACAGATGAAACTCGAGCGTGACAACTTCAAGGGCGAAGAGAACATCACCAGCCGCGTGATCGACATCATCGCCCCGATCGGCAAGGGCCAGCGGGCGCTCCTGGTGGCGCCGCCCAAGAGCGGCAAGACGGTGATGATGCAGCACATCGCCCACGCCATCGCCGCCAACTACCCTGACAGCCACATGATGGTGCTGCTGGTGGACGAGCGGCCCGAGGAAGTGACCGAGATGCAGCGCTCGGTGAAGGCCGAGGTGATCGCCTCCACCTTCGACGAGCCCGCCGCCCGCCACGTGCACGTGGCCGAGATGGTGATCGAGCGGGCCAAGCGCCTGGTCGAGCTGAAAAAGGACGTGGTGATCCTGCTGGATTCGATCACCCGCCTGGCCCGCGCCTACAACAACGTGGTGCCCTCCTCGGGCAAGGTGCTGACCGGCGGCGTGGACTCCAACGCGCTGCAGCGCCCCAAGCGCTTCCTGGGCGCCGCCCGCAACGTCGAAGAAGGCGGGTCGCTCACCATCATCGCCACCGCGCTGGTGGACACCGGCAGCCGCATGGACGAAGTGATCTTCGAGGAGTTCAAGGGCACCGGCAACAGCGAAATCCACCTGGACCGGCGCCTGTACGAAAAGCGCGTGTTCCCCTCGATCCAGCTCAATCGCTCGGGCACCCGCCGCGAAGAGCTGCTGCTGGCCCCCGAGATCCTGCAGAAGACCCGCATCCTGCGCCAGTTCATGTACAACATGGACGAGATCGAGGCCATGGAAATGGTGCTCAAGTCGATGAAAGCCACCAAGTCCAACGTCGAGTTCTTCGACATGATGCGCAGGGGCGGGTAGCCAGCCGAAGCCGGACAGCCGAACGCAGAGGGCGCAAAAGTACGCAAAAGACGCAGAAGGGACATCCTTCATGGTCTTTTCTGCGTCCTCTGCGAATCCTTTGCGCCCTCTGCGTTCGGCTGTCCGATCCCGCTCTTGCCGTTATAATCCCGGGCTTTCCGCGGAAAGTAGCGCAGACGGTCTGCCCCGGCTCCCGCACCGACACCCCCGAAGGAATACACCATGGCCAAAGAAGGCATCCACCCCAACTACCGCGACGTGCTGTTCGTCGACCTGTCCAACGGCTTCAAGTTCGTCACCCGCTCCTGCGTGAACACCAAGGACATGGGCAAGACCGAAGACGGCCGCGAGCTGCCCATGTTCAAGCTGGACACCTCGAGCGAATCGCACCCGTTCTACACGGGCACCCAGAAGTCGGTCAACGACATGGGCGGCCGGGTCGACAAGTTCTTCAAGAAATTCGGCAAGCCGGGCACCGGCAAGGCCGAAGAGCCCGCGAAGGCCGACGCCAAATAAGGCGCTTGCGCCGCACCAAGGCAGCCCGGGCAACCGCGCTGCCTTTTTTCATGCCCGGCCGATAATCACCTCCGCTTGAACCAGCCCACTCCCGCCATCGTTGCCCAGAGCGCCGTCCGCCGGCTGCCGCGCATCGCCTTGCTGCTGTTCTGCGTGGCGTATGTGCTGCCCGGCTTCTTCGCGCGCGAGCCCTGGAAGAACGCGGACATGACGGCCTTCGGCTACATGTACGAGCTGGCCACCGGTCGCAGCGACTGGTGGCGCCCCACCCTGCTGGCGCAGCCGGCCGAGTTCGACGCGCTGCTGCCCTACTGGCTGGGTGCCGGGGCGATCCAGCTGGCGCCCGGCTGGCTGCCGGCCGACTTCGCCGCCCGGCTCCCCTTCATCGTGCTGCTGGCCCTGACGCTGAGCGCCACCTGGTACGGGGTGTATTACCTGGCCCGTACGCCGCGCGCGCAGCCCGTGCCGTTCGCCTTCGGCGGTGAGGCGCAGCCCACCGACTACGCACGGGCCATGGCCGACGGCGGCCTGCTGGCCCTGATCGCCTGCCTGGGCCTGGCCCAGCTGAGCCACGAGACGACGCCGGCGCTGGCCCAGCTGGGGTTCACCGCGCTCACCTTCTTCGGACTGGCGGCCCTGCCTTATCGCAGCATCGCCCCGGCGCTGGCCCTGCCCCTGGGCCTGGCCGGACTCGCCCTGAGCGGCGCCCCCGCCATGGCCATCCTGTTCGCGCTGGGCGGCGCGGCCATTGCGATCCTGGATCAGCCGCAGGACTCGCGCCCGCGGGGTGGCCGCTTCACCTGGGCGCTGGGCCTGGTCGTCGCTTCGGCCATGGTTGCCGTGGCCGCCACCGAACTGGACCTCTGGCGCTGGCGCGTCGGCGCGCCGGGCTCGCGCGACTGGCGCGCCTCGGGCCGCCTGCTGCTGTGGTTCACCTGGCCGGCCTGGCCGCTGGCCCTGTGGACCGCCTGGCGCTGGCGCCGGCAGCTGGCCAGCCGGCATGTGGCGCTGCCGCTGTGGTTCGTGGCGGTGGCAGTGGCGGCCACCCTGCTGACCCCCTCCTCCCAGCGCTCGCTGCTGCTGGGCCTGCCGGCGCTGGCCGCCCTCGCCGCGTTCGCCCTGCCGACCCTGCAGCGCAGCGTCGCGGCGCTGATCGACTGGTTCACGCTGCTTTTCTTCAGCGGCTGCGCCGTCGTGATCTGGGTGGTGTGGGTGTCGCTGCAGACGGGCGTTCCGGCCAAGCCGGCCCAGAACGTGATGAAGCTGGCGCCCGGCTTCGAGCCGAGTTTCTCCCTGATCGCTTTCGCCGTGGCGCTGGCCGGCACCGTGGCCTGGGCCTGGCTGGTGAAGTGGCGGGCCGGCCGCAACCGCGCCGCCATCTGGAAAAGCCTGGTGCTGCCCGCCGGCGGCGCCGCCCTGTGCTGGCTGCTGCTGATGACGCTGTGGCTGCCGGTGCTCGATTACGCGCGCGGCTACACCCCCGTGGTGCGCGGCATCTCGCAGGCAATGGACGCGCCGGGCTGCGTGCAGGTGTTCGGCCTGGACCGCGGCCAGCTCGCGGCCTTCCGCTATCACGGCCAGATGGACCTGAAGGCCGCCACCGTCAGGAGCGAGTGCCCCTGGCTGGTGGTGGCCGCCGACTACCTGCCCTCGGCCGCCGTGGCCCTGGACATGAAGCGCTGGCAGTCCGTTGCGGTGGTGCGCCGCCCCACCGACGCCAAGGACAACGTCCTGCTGTTCCGGAGCCGGTGATTTGTCCGAGTTGCGCGTGATCACCCGCCACGCGGGCACGGTGCTCGTGGGGCAGCTCGCCACCATGGCTTTCGGGGTGGCGGACACCGTGATCGCGGGCCGCTACGCGCCCGAAGCACTGGCCACGCTGTCGGTGAGCTGGGCGGTCTTCATCAGCATCTTCGTGGCGCTGCAAGGCATGGTGCAGGCGCAGCTGCCGGTCTGGGCCCAGCTGCGCGGCGCGGGCGGCGGCCCCGAGGTCGGCCGCTCGGTCCGGCAGGCCGCCTACCTCTGCGGCGCAGCGATGGCCGTGGGCCTGCCGATCCTGATGTTTCCCGGGCCCGTGCTGCGCTGGGCCGATGTGCCGCTGGAACTGCAAGGCCAGGTCGAACGGTACCTGCGCGTGCTGGCCCTGTCGCTGCCTCCGGCCCTGCTTTTTCGCTCGTGGTCCACCCTGAACCAGGCGCTGGGCAAGCCGCTGCTGGTGACCTGGCTGCAACTGGGTTCGCTCGCCCTGAAGGTGCCCCTGTCGATCTGGTTCGCCTTCGGCGGCCTGGGCGTGCCGGCCATGGGCCTGGAAGGCTGTGCCTGGGCCACCGTCATCGTGTACTACCTGCTCATGTTCGTCGCGGGCTGGGCCCTGCGCGTGAGCCCGCTGTACCACCCCTACCGCATCTGGCAGCGCCTGGAGCGGCCGGACTGGAAGATCCTGCGCGGGTTCTCCCACCTTGGTGTGCCCACCGCATTGGCGATCCTGGTGGAAGTCACGTCCTTTACCCTGATGGCGCTGTTCATCGCGCGGCTGGGCACCGTCCCGGCCGCCAGCCACCAGGTCGCGGCCAACCTGACGGCGGTGCTGTACATGATGCCGCTGTCGCTGGGATTGGCGGCCAGCGCCCGGGTGAGCTACTGGCGCGGCGCCGGCGACGAACGCCAGGCGCGGCTGGCCCTGCGCCTGGGCCTGAAGATCGCGCTGGTGATGGCCGGCACCAGCGCGCTGCTCCTCGTGGCCGCGCATGACCGCATCGCGGCGCTGTACGCGGGCGACAACGTGGCGGTCGTGGCCATGGCGGGCGGACTGCTGCTGTGGGTGGCCGCATACCACCTGGCCGATGCGATGCAGGCAGTCTGCGTGTTCCTGCTTCGCAGTTATGGCGTCGGCATGCCCCTGCTGGTCGTGTACTGCGTCCTGCTCTGGGGCGTGGGCCTGGGGGGCGGCTACCTGCTGGCCTACGAAGGCGTGGGCGGTTTCGCGCCGCTGAAGGCCCCGGCCGCTTTCTGGTCCGCCGGCGCGGTGGCCCTGGGCCTGACCGCGCTGATCTTCACGGGACTGCTGTGGCGGGCTGTGAAGCTGCACCGTCCGCGCGGCTGACGCTGCCGCCACGAAGCCGGGCGGCCGGGAAGATGATGGCGAAGGTCGAGCCCGTGCCCGGCGTGCTGTCGATGCGCAGTTCCGCGCCATGGCGCTGCACCACGTGCTTGACGATCGCCAGGCCCAGGCCGGTGCCCCCGGTCTCGCGCGAGCGGCTGCGGTCCACCCGGTAGAAGCGCTCCGTCAGCCGCGAGATGTGCTCGGGTGCGATGCCCGGCCCGGTGTCGCGCACCGAGAACTCGGCCCGGCCTTCGGCCAGCGGCCGCCATTGGACCGTGATCTCGCCGCGGGCCGGGGTGTAGCGGACCGCGTTGCTGACGAGGTTGGACATGGCGCTGAGCAGCTCCGAAGGTGCGCCGGCCACTTCGCCGTCCCGCGGGGCCAGAAAGCGCAGCTCGTGCGACTTGCCCAGCACGCTGCTGAGGGCGCGGCCCTCCTCCTCGCACTGCGTCATGAGCACGGCGACCGAGGTCCATTCCGCCGAGCCCGGCAGCGGGCTGCCTTCCAGCCGGGACAGCGTCAGCAGGTCGTTGACCAGCGTCTGCATGCGCTCGGCCTGCTGCGCCATCAAGCCCAGGTAGCGCTTGCGGTCGCCCTCTTCCAGCGGCAGGTTCTGCAGGGTCTCGACGAAGCCGGTCAGCACCGTGAGCGGGGTGCGGATTTCGTGCGAGACGTTGGCGACGAAGTCGCGCCGCATGGTCTCGGCCTGCAGCGCGCCGGTCACGTCGCGCGAGAGCAGCAGGCTGCGGCCCTGGCCGTAGGGATGCAGGTGGACGGAAATGCGCACCGGTCGCATCGGCGAACTCTCACGGCCCTCGATCGTGACCTCGTGCAGGTAATCGCCCGACGCGTAGTAGGCGGTGAAGGCCGGGTCGCGCAGCAGGTTGCCGATCAGCTGCATCAGGTCGCGTTGGGCATCGAAGCCCAGGTGCTGCGCCGCGGTCTGGTTGCACCATTCGATCCGCCCATGCGCGTCGAGCAGGACCACGCCGTTGGGAGAAGCCTGGATCGCCGCCAGGAAGTCCTGCAGCCGCTGCCGGGCCTCGGTGGTGTCCTGCTCGCGCGAGCGCAAGGCACGGCGCGTGCGCTCGGCCAATTCTCCCCACAGCCCGCTCATGACCGGGACCGCCGACGAATCGGCCCTGCGCAGCCAGCGCAGGACCTTGGCGCCGCGCAGGAAATCGACCACGAACCAGCCCAGCCCGCCGGCAATGATGCCGGCCTGCGCACCACGGTCGCCAGCCAGCCACCAGCCCAGCAGGCCGCCGCCCAGCTGGCACAGCAGGAAACTCGTGATACGCCAGAGCATGGGAACGATTGTGGGGCCGCTGCAGCCCCGGCTTGCTTACGCCGCCCGCGCCTGCACGGAGGGCTGGGCGGTGAGGCGGTAGCCCGCGCCCCGTACCGTCTCGACCATGGCGCCGGCCGCGCCGAGCGACTCGCGCAGGCGCTTGACGTGCACGTCCACCGTGCGTTCCTCGATGAACACGTGGTCGCCCCAGACCTTGTCCAGCAGCTGCGAGCGGCTGTGGACGCGCTCCGGGTGCTTCATCAGGTAGTTGAGCAGCTTGAACTCGGTGGGCCCCACCTTCAGCGGCTGGCCGCGCCAGGTGACGCGGTGCGTCGCGGCGTCCAGCGACAGCTCGCCGATCGTCACGGCCTCGCTCGCCTGCTCCGGGGCGCGCCGCCGCAGCACGGCGCGGATCCTGGCGAGCATCTCCTGCGTGGAAAAGGGCTTGGTGATGTAGTCGTCGGCGCCCGCGTCCAGGCCCGCCACCTTGTCCGGCTCGTCGCCGCGGGCGGTGAGCATCAGGATGGGAATCGTCTTGGTGCGCGCGTCCGAACGCCATTTGCGAGCCAGGGCCAGGCCGCTCTGCCCCGGCAGCATCCAGTCCAGCAGGATGGCATCGGGCAGCACGGCATCGAGTTCGCGCTGCGCCGCCGTGCCGTCCTCGGCCCAGATCGGCTGGAAGCCGTTGTGCCGCAGGTTGACCGCCACCAGCTCGGCGATGGCCGGCTCGTCCTCGACGATGAGGATGCGGGGCAGCTGCTTCATTGCACGGCGGACTCGATGTGCTCCATCGAGGTGTGGCGCACGTCGGCGCCCTTGACGATGTAGATGATGAATTCGGCGATGTTCTTGGCGTGGTCGCCGATGCGCTCGATCGCCTTGGCCAGGAACAGCAGGTCCAGGCTGGCGGAGATGGTGCGCGGGTCTTCCATCATGTAGGTGATGAGCTTGCGCACGAAGCCGTCGAACTCCTTGTCGATCAGGTCGTCCTCCTTCAGGATGGACACCGCGGTGGCCGTGTCCAGCCGGGCGAAGGCGTCCAGCGCCTTGCGCAGCAGCCCGGAAGCCAGGTCGGAGGCGACGCGCAGCTCGGAGGCGGGCAGCGCCCGGGCCGATCCGCTCTCGATGATGGACTTCACCATGCGCGCGATCTTGGTGGCCTCGTCGCCCACCCGCTCCAGATTGGCCGTGGTCTTGGCGATCGCCACCAGCAGGCGCAGGTCGCGCGCCGTGGGCTGGCGCCGGGCGATGATCGAGGAGAGTTCGCGGTCGATCTCCACTTCCATCATGTTCACGCGCAGCTCGATCTCCGCCACCTGATCCGCGGCTTCCGAGCTGAATTGCGAGAGCGCGTAGATCGCGGTGCGGATCTGGGACTCGACCAGGCCGCCCAGTTCCATCACGCGGGAGGACACGCCGTTGAGTTCGCTGTCGAACTGGGTGGAAAGGTGCTTGTCGGGCATTGATGAACTCCTGTGGATCCGTTCGCCCTGAGCTTGTCGAAGGGTTTCGACAGGCTCAGACCGAACGGATATTTTCTCAACCGAACCGGCCCGTAATGTAGTCCTCGGTTTCCTTGCGCTTGGGCTTGAAGAAGATCTGCTCGGTCTCGCCCACTTCCACCAGGTCGCCCAGGTACATGTAGGCCGTGTAGTCGCTGCAACGCGCCGCCTGTTGCATGTTGTGCGTGACGATCACCACCGTGTAGTCGTTCTTCAGCTCGGCGATCAGCTCTTCGATCTTGGCGGTGGAGATCGGGTCCAGGGCCGAGCAGGGCTCGTCCAGCAGCAGCACCTCGGGCTTGATCGCGATGCCGCGGGCGATGCACAGCCGCTGCTGCTGCCCGCCGGAAAGGCCGGCGCCCGACTGGTGCATCTTGTCGCGCACCTCGGCCCACAGGGCGGCCTTTCGCAGGGCCCACTCCACGCGTTCGTCCATGTCGGTGGCGCTGAGGTTCTCGAACAGGCGCACGCCGAACGCGATGTTGTCGTAGATCGACATCGGGAAGGGCGTGGGCTTCTGGAACACCATGCCGATCTTGGCGCGGATCAGGGCCACGTCCTTTTTGCTGGTGAGGAGGTTCTCGCCGTCCAGCACGATCTGGCCTTCGGCCCGCTGTTCGGGATAGAGCTCGTACATGCGGTTGAAGGTGCGCAGCAGCGTGGACTTGCCGCAGCCCGACGGGCCGATGAAGGCGGTGACCTTCTTCTCCGGGATTTCGAGGTTGATGCCCTTGAGGGCGTGGAACTTTCCGTAGTAGAAGTTCAGGTCCTTGACCGAGATCTTCGCGGCGGTGTCTTGCAGGATGGCGTTCATCGAAAGCTTCTCAGATCTTGTTGCGCGTGAGGACACGCGCCAGGATGTTCAGGCCCAACACGGCGGCGGTGATGAGGAAGACGCCGGTCCAGGCCAGCTGCTGCCAGTTCTCGTACGGGCTCATCGCGAACTTGAAGATGGTGACCGGCAGGCTGGCCATGGGCTCGCCCAGGCTGGAGGTCCAGAACTGGTTGTTCAGCGCGGTGAACAAGAGCGGGGCCGTCTCACCCGAGATGCGCGCCACCGCGAGCAGGATCCCGGTGACGACGCCTGCGCGGGCCGCACGCAAGGTGATGCTCATGATCACCTTCCACTTGGGCGCGCCCAGGGCATAGGCGGCCTCGCGCAGGCCCGAGGGAACCAGCATCAGCATGTTCTCGGTGGTTCGGATCACCACCGGCACCACGATCAACGCCAGCGCCATCACCCCGGCCCAGCCGGAGAACTGCTTGAACCGCGCCACCACCACCGCATAGACGAACAGCCCGATGACGATGGACGGCGCCGACAGCAGGATGTCATTGACGAAGCGCGTGAGCGAGCCCAGCCAGCCCTTCGCATCGTACTCGGCCAGGTAGATGCCGGCCATGATGCCGATGGGCGTCGCCACGAAGGTAGCCAGCATCACCATCAGGAACGAGCCGTAGATCGCATTGGCGATGCCGCCGACCTCGTTGGGCGGCGGCGTCATCTGCGTGAGCGTGGTCCAGGTCAGCCCGCCGATGCCCAGCCGCACCGTCTCCCACAGGATCCAGATCAGCCAGAAGACGCCGAACGCCATGGCGGCCAGCGACAGCGTCAGCGCGATCTTGTTGACGCGCTTGCGCGACGCGTACATGCGCTCGCGTCCGGCGGCGGCATCGGCTGCCTGCAGCAAGCGCAGTCCGGTGCCGCTCATGATTTCGCTCCTTCACCCTTGCGCAGCTGCGACAGCAGCAGTTTGGACAGGGCCAGCACCACGAAGGTGATGAAGAACAGCACCAGGCCGAGGTAGATCAGCGCTGCCTGGTGCAGGCCGCTGGCGGCTTCCGCGAACTCATTGGCCAGCGCCGAGGTGATGCTGTTGGCGGCCTGGAACAGGGACAGTGAATCCAGCTGGTTGAAGTTGCCGATGACGAAAGTCACGGCCATGGTCTCGCCCAGCGCCCGGCCCAGGCCGAGCATGATGCCGCCGACCACGCCGGCCTTGGTGTAGGGCAGCACCACCTGGTAGACGACCTCCCAGGTGGTGGAACCCAGCGCGTACGCCGATTCCTTGAGCATGGGAGGCGTGACGTCGAACACGTCGCGCATCACCGAGGCGATGAACGGGATGATCATGATGGCCAGGATGATCCCGGCCGAGAGGATGCCGATGCCGACCGGCGGGCCCGACACCAGAGCCCCGAGGTACGGCACGCCCGCCAGCAGGCTCTGCAGCGGCTGCTGCACGTAGGTGGCCAGGATCGGGCCGAACACCAGCAGGCCCCACATGCCGTAGACGATGGAAGGCACCGCGGCCAGCAGTTCGATGGCGGTGCCCAGCGGGCGCTTGAGCCACGAGGGCGACAGCTCGGTCAGGAACAGGGCGATACCGAAACTCACCGGCACCGCGATCACCAGGGCGATCAGCGAGGTGGCGATGGTCCCGTAGATCATCACCAGGCCGCCGTACTCGTTGCTCACCGGGTCCCAGACGCTGTTGGTGAGGAACCCCAGGCCGTACTTCTCGATGGCCGGCCAGGCGCCGACCACCAGCGACAGCAGGATGGCCGCCAGCAGGCTCAACGTGACAAGGGCCGCACCGCGTGCGGCCCAGCCGAAGATGCGGTCGGCCCAGGCGCCGCCGCGGGCGGGCCGGCCCGCCGGGGGCACGCTCATCCTGCGCGCCCCTTCCCGGGCTGGCGCCTGGCGCGACAGGTCGAAGCTGGCCTCATGGGCCGGGAGTGTAGAGGACACGCTCAGCCCTTCACTGGGCGGCAACGACCTTGCCGGAACCGTCCTTGATTTCGCCCCAGGCCTTGGCGATCTGGGCCTTGACGGCCGGAGGCATCGGCACGTAGTCCAGGTCGTCGGCGGTCTTGTCGCCGTTCTTGTAGGCCCAGTCGAAGAACTTCAGGGTGGCCGTGGCCTGGCCGGGCTTGTCCTGCACCTTCTGCATCAGGATGAAGGTGGCGCCGGTGATGGGCCAGCTCTGCGCCCCGGGCTGCTCGGTGAGGATCTGGTAGAAGCTCTTGGACCAGTCGGCGCCCGCCGCGGCCGCCTTGAAGGACACGTCCTCCGGAGCCACGAACTGGCCGGCGGCGTTCTGCATCAGGGCGTAGGTCATCTTGTTCTGCTTGACGTACGCGTACTCCACATAGCCGATCGAGTTCGGCAGGCGGCCCACGAAAGCGGCCACGCCCTCGTTGCCCTTGCCGCCGGCGCCCGTCGGCCAGTTCACGGCGGTGCCCTCACCGACCTTGGACTTCCACTCGGCGTTCACCTTGGAGAGGTAGTTGGTGAAGATGAAGCTGGTGCCGGAGCCGTCGGCGCGTCGCACCGGAGCGATGGCGGCATCCGGCAGGTTCAGCGAGGGGTTCAGCGCCTTGAGGGCCGGGTCGTTCCATTTGGCGATCTTGCCCAGGTAGATGTCGCCCAGTACCTGCCCGTTCAGGCGCAGCTGGCCGGGAGCGACGCCCTTGATGTTGACGACCGGCACCACGCCGCCGATCACGGTGGGGAACTGCACCAGGCCCTTCTTGGCCAGTTCGTCGTCCTTCAGCGGCGCGTCCGAAGCGCCGAAGTCGACGGTCTTGGCCTCAATCTGGCGCAGGCCGGCGCCGGAACCCACGGATTGGTAGTTGATCTTCACGCCCGTGGCCTTGTTGTAGTCGGCGGCCCACTTGGAATACAGGGGCGCGGGGAAGCTGGCGCCGGCGCCCGTCACTTCCTGGGCGGCGGCAAGGCCGGCGAAGGAGATCGAAGCCAGGCCGAGGGCGGCGATACGGAAGGTCTTGTGCATGAAGGTCCTCAGAGGTTGAAGAGTTGACTGCACGAACTCTAAGAAGCTTTCGTGACAACCCGGTGACACAAGCGCAGCGCCTGACGCAAGCGGCAACTCGGTCACGGGGGTGTCATCAGGCCGTCACCCTTCCGTCATACCCCGCTACTACGCTCTGCCGCAGTAACAACCCGGAGGAACCATGTTCTACACGCGCCTTGCCCTGATCGCCTCTGCCGCCGTCCTCGCAGCCGGCTGCGCCACCACTTCGGCGCCGGTGTCGGTGGCCGACACCATCGCCCGCAACCCCGAGCTGTCCACCCTCAACAGCCTGGTCCAGAAGGCGGGCCTGACCGACACGCTCAAGGCTGCCGGCCCCTACACGGTGTTCGCGCCGACCAACGACGCCTTCAAGGCTGTACCCGCCAAGACGCTGGACGAGCTCGGCAAGGACCCGGCCAAGCTCAAGGAAGTCCTGACCTACCACTTGCTGCCGGGCCGCATGACCTCGGCTGAAGTGAAGACCACCAACGCCAAGACCGCGCAGGGCGCCAACGTGGCGCTGTCCAGGGCCGGCACCTTCGTCACCGTGGAAGAAGCCATGGTCCAGACCGCCGACATCACCGCGACCAACGGCGTGGTCCACACCGTCGACCGCGTCCTGATGCCGCCGGTTCGCCGCTAGAGTGCCCGCAGCCCGCATCCCGCGGGCACAACCTGCTACAACAACAATAGCACCCGGAGGGGTCGATGCCTTTGCGCACCTCGTTTGCGCAGCGCCGCCGTGCGCTGCTGGTTTCCACCGCTGCCGCCATCGCCGCACCGCTGGCCTGGGGCCAGCCCGGCAAGGCTGCGGCCGGGCGTCCCATCACCGTGGCGCAGATCATGGACGTCTCGCCCGCCCAGCAGGACGTGTCCAAGGACTTCGTGATCGGCTCGCGCGCCGCCTGGCAGGACATCAATTCGAAGGGCGGTGTGCGCGGGCGGCCGGTGAACCACGTGTCCATCGAAGTGGACGGCACCGCCGCGAGCGTGCGCAACGCCCTGGCCACGATCCGCGACAACCCGTCCTGCATCGTGCTGTCGGGTACCGCGGGGGACCCGGCCGCGAGCCAGGTCGTCACGCTGCTGCAGCAGGACAACCTGGGCCTGGCCCACGCCGCCCCCTGGCTGCAGAACTCCACCGTCGAGGTGGACGACCGCACCTTCCCCATCTTCGCGGCCCGCCAGGAGCAGATCGGCCACGCGCTGAGGTCGCTCGCGGTGATGGGCGTGTCGGACGTCGGCGCGATCTATGCCTCCGCCGATGAGTTCGCGCTGTACCAGCCTGACTTGGCGCGGATCGCCGCCAACCTCAAGCTGCGGCTGCAGAGCTTCCGCGCCGACGGCGAACTCACCCGCCTGGGCCAGCAGCTCACGCCCAGCACGCCGGCCATCCTGCTGTTCATCGGCGGCACCCCCGAACTGGTGCAATTCACCCAGGGCCTGGAAAAGCAGCACCGGCAGCGCTATGTGGTGGCGCTGGCCGACGTCAACCTGCAGACCGTGATGCAGATGGGCGGCGCCCGCAGCACGCCGGTCATCGCGACCCAGGCCGTGCCCATGGTCAACGCCACCGGGTTGCCGGTGGTCCGCGCCTACCGGCAGACGCTGGCGCGCCTGTTCGACGAGCCGCCGGTGCCGCTGTCGCTGGCCGGCTTCATCGCCGCGCGCTACACCTATGAGGTGCTGAGCGAAGTCGACGGCGCCCTCACCCGGCAGAGCGCACTGGCTGCGTTCCAGCGCCGGGGCGTGGTGGACGTGGGTGGGTACCGCGTCGCTTTCGACCCCCGGCGCCGCAGCGGCCATTTCGTCACGCAGAGCATGCTGACCGTGGACGGCCGCGTTGTGGGCTAAGCATCACGGCCCCCACGTTCGTGCGCTGCGCGTCACTCTCTGCCCCCCGGGGGGCCCTCGCGCCTTGGGGCGGCCCGGCGCCGCTCGACACATCCACGCCAGCAGCGCACTGCGCTATGCTGGCCGCAGCATGCAAAACGGAACGCTCCTGGCCGCGGTCGACCTCGGCTCCAACAGTTTTCGCCTGGAGATCGGCCGCCACGAGCACGGCCAGATCCACCGCACCGAGTACCTCAAGGAGACGGTGCGCCAGGGCAACGGCCTGGACGAGGCGCGCAACCTCACCCCCGAGGCCATGGAACGCGGCTGGGACTGCCTGGCGCGGTTCGGCGAGCGGCTGGCGGGCTTTCGCAAGGGCCAGGTCCGCGCGGTCGCCACCCAGACCCTGCGTGAAGCGCGCAACCGCGACGAGTTCCTCACGCGTGCCCACCAGGTGCTGGGCTTTCCCATCGACGTGATCTCCGGGCGCGAGGAGGCCCGCCTGATCTACCAGGGCGTCGCGCACCTGCTGCCGCAGTCGAACGAGCGCCGGCTGGTGGTGGACATCGGCGGGCGCTCCACCGAGCTGATCCTGGGCCGGCAGTTCGACGCCAGCGTGGTCGAGAGCTACCGCGTCGGCAGCGTGGCCTGGTCGATGAAGTACTTCCCGCAGGGCGAGTTCACCGAGAGCGCATTCGAGCGGTCCCAGGTGGCCGCGCAGGCCGTGCTCGAGGAGGCGCTGGGCGCCTACCAACCCGGCAGCTGGGACGTCGCCTATGGTTCCTCCGGCACGATCGGCGCGGTCGGGGACCTGCTGGCCGCCTCCGGATGGGACGCCGGCGTCATCACCCGCAAGGGACTGCAATGGCTGATGCAGCAACTGGTGGATGCACGCCACGCCGACCGGGTGCGGCTCGAGGGCCTGAAGGACGACCGGCGGCCCGTGCTCGGCGGCGGGCTGAGCGTGCTGCTGGCGGTCTTCGACACGCTGGGCATCGCCGAGCTGCAGCCGGCACAGGGCGCTCTTCGCCATGGTGTGCTCTATGACCTGCTGGACCGGGAGCACGGCGAAACCGACGTGCGCTCCACCACCGTGCAGCGGCTGGCCGGCAAGTTCGGCGCCGATGCCGCGCAGGCGCGCCGCGTCGGCGACGTCGCCTGCCTGCTGCTGCGCCAAGTGCGGGCCAGGGCGGATTCGCCGCCGGACCTGGCGCGCCATGAGCGCAAGCTGGGTTGGGCCGCGGCCCTGCACGAGATCGGCAGCCACATCTCGCACAGCGACTACCACAAGCACGGCGCCTACATCCTGGACCATGCCGACGCGCCCGGCTTCGCCCAGCCGGAGCTGCACCGCCTGGGCCTGCTGGTGCTGGGCCACCGGGGCAAGCTGCGCAAGCTGGAAGCGGATCTGGAGGACGAGCTCTTCGTCCACCAGCTGCTGTGCCTGCGCCTGGCCGTCATCCTTTGCCACGCCCGGCGCGATCCGGACCTCAGGGCGCTGCAGCTTCGGGCCAGCGGCAGCCGGGCCCTGGCCCTGTCCCTGCGCCCCGATTGGGTGCGCCACTTTCCGCAATCGGCGCACTTGCTGCGCGAGGAAGTCGTGGCCTGGCAGAAGACGCCCTGGTCTTTCACGGTGGCCTGATGCCGTTCGGCCCGGTCATTCCCATCCTGCGCAGCTTCGACGAGGCCAAGGCCCGCGAGTTCTACGTGGGCTTCCTGGGCTTCACGGTTGATTGGGAGCACCGCTTCGAGCCCGGACTGCCGCTGTACCTGCAGGTCTCGCGGCAAGGCTGCGTGCTGCATCTGTCCGAGCATCATGGCGATGCCTCCCCGGGCGCCGCCGTCCGGATTGCAGTGGACAACGTGGGTGCCTATCGCGACGAGCTCCACGCCAAGGCGTACGGGTACGCGCGTCCCGGAGTGCAGGACACGCCTTGGGGCAGCCGCGAGATGGAGGTGCGGGACCCCTTCGGCAACCGGCTGGTCTTCACCACCGCAGCGTCATAAAGGCCCCGCACAATGAGCGCCATGCCGCCGCCCCAACGGACCGCCGACGACGTCAATCCGCAGAAGCTGCGCACCGGCTTCAAGCGGGTGTGGTACGCCACCGGCTATTCGCTGGCCGGCCTGCGCGCGGGCTGGCGCGAGACCGCGTTCCGCCAGGAGGCCAAGGCCGCCCTGGTGCTGCTGCCGCTGGCCTTGTGGCTGGGCCGCGGCTGGGTGGAAACGGCCCTGCTCGCCGGCTCGGTGCTGCTGGTGATGATCGTGGAGCTGCTCAACACCTGCATCGAGACCGCGATCGACCGGATCGGCCCAGAGTGGCACGACCTGTCCAAGCGCGCCAAGGACATGGGCAGCGCCGCGGTGCTCCTGAGCCTGGTGCTCGCGACGGGGATCTGGGCCGCGGCGGTGGCCCAGCGGCTCGCGAGCTGAACCGTATAAACTGTATATACCGTTTCAGCCACACACGACGAAGGACCCAGAGATGGCCACCACCCGCAAAACCGCCCCCACCGCCGGCAAGCGCCCTGCCGCCAAGCCGGCGGTCCGGCCCGCAGCCAAGGCCGCGGCCCAACCCGTCGCCAAACCCGTCGCCAAAGCCCCTGCCGCGCTGCCGGTGGCCGCGCCGGACCTCAAGGCCGACAAGCCGAAGAAGCCCAAGCTGGTGCGCGACAGCTTCACCATCCCCAAGACCGAGTACGCGGTGCTCGAAGCGCTCAAGGCCCGCGCGGTCAAGGCTGGCGCTCCGATCAAGAAAAGCGAGCTGCTGCGCGCGGGCATCAAAACCCTGGCGGAACTCGGCGAGGGTGCGTTCCTCAAGGCCGTGAGCAGCGTGCCGGCGATCAAGACCGGCAGGCCGGCCAAGGTCTAGGAAAAGTCCGGCGGCTGCACCGCCACCACCAGCGTCTGCAGCTGCCCTTCGCGCTCGCGGCTGCGCAGCCACCAGGCCGCGCCCTTGCGGATGGGGCATTGGCCGCCCTCGATCCGCAGCAGCTGGCCCAGCACGTCGCCGAGCACCGGCTGGTGGCCGACGACCACGACCGTGTGCCGCGCCTGCGGCCACTGCGCCGCCTCCAGCAGCTGCGCCAGCGTGCCGTCCGGGCCCAGTTCGGCCCTGGCCTTGTACTTGCGCCCGAGCGCCAGGGCGGTCTGCTCGCACCGCCGGGCGGGGCTGCACAGGATGCGCGCGCCCTCCGGCAGCACGCGGTCCAGCCAGGCCGCGACCCGCGCCGCCTGCTTCTCACCCCGCGGCGTCAGGGCGCGGTCCAGCTCGGCGAGCCCTTCCCGCCGCTCCTCGGCTTCGGCATGGCGCCAGAGGATCAGGTCCATGCGGGGTCCTCCGCGTCCGCCCGGGCCGCGTAGCGCGCCATCAGCGCCGCCTGGGCGCCGTGGCCCTTGGGTTCGCCGGCGCCCTTGACCCGCTTGTAGGTGCCGTCGGCCATCAGGTCCCAGGCGTCCCGATCGTCGTGCAGGTAGGCCACCAGGCACTCGTCGATGATGCGCTGGCGCAGCGCCGGATCGTTCACGGGCCAGGCCAGCTCGATGCGCCGCAGCATGTTGCGGTTCATCCAGTCCGCGCTCGAGAGGTACAGCTCCTCCTCGTGCCCGGCCCGCAGGTAGAACACCCGCGAGTGCTCCAGGAAGCGCCCGATGATGGAGCGCACCCGGATGTTGTCGGTGATCCCGGGCACGCGCGCCGGCAGCATGCAGGCGCCGCGCACGATCAGGTCCACCTTGGCGCCGTGCCGGGCCGCCCGCACCAGCGACAGCATCAGCGCCTCGTCGGTCAGGGCATTCATCTTCAGCACGATGCGCGCATCCAGCCCCTTGGCGGCCGCTTCGCCCAGCACGTCGATCTTCTCGATCAGCTTGCGATGCAGCTGGAAAGGCGCCAGCAGCGCCAGGTTCAGCCGCGGCAGCCGGATCTGGCTGGCCAGGTGGATGAAGATGTTCTCGACGTCGCCGGTCAGCAGCGGGTCGGCCGTGAGGTAGCTCAGGTCCGTGTACAGGCGCGCGGTGCGCGCGTTGTAGTTTCCGGTGGAGACGTGGGCATAGCGCACCAGGTGCCTGCCCTCGCGCCGGGTGACCAGCAGCATCTTGGCGTGGGTCTTGAGGCCGACCACGCCATACACCACCTGCGCCCCGACCGACTCCAGCTGCTCGGCCCAGTTGATGTTGGCCTCCTCGTCGAAGCGGGCCTTCAGCTCCACCACCGCGGTCACTTCCTTGCCCCGGCGCACGGCCTCGCGCAGCAGGTCCATCAGCGCCGAATCCGAGCCGGTGCGGTAGATGGTCTGCTTGATCGCCAGCACCTGCGGATCGTTGACCGCCTCCTTCAGGAACGCCAGCACCCCGTCGAAGCTCTCGAACGGCTGGTGGATCAGCACGTCGCGCTTGCGTAGCTGCTCGAAGATGGATTGACCCCGCACCAGCGAGCCCGGCCAGGAAGGCTTGTACGGCGGGAACAGCAGCCGGGGTGCATCGACCAGGTCGATCAGCTGCTGCAGCCGCACCAGGTTCACGGGGCCGTGCACGCGGTACAGCGACAGCTGGGGCAGCTCGAACTGCTTGAGCAGAAAGTTGGCCAGCTCTTCGGAGCAGCCGGCCGACACCTCCAGCCGCACCGCCTGACCGTAGTGGCGGTGCTGCAGCCCCAGGCGCAGCGCGGTACGCAGGTTGCGCACGTCGTCCTCGTCCACGGCCAAGTCCGAGTGGCGGGTGACGCGGAACTGCGAAAACTGGCCGACCTCCCGGCCGGGAAAGAGGTCGTGCAGGTGGGCGCGGATCACGCTGGACAGCGAGACGAACAGCGTCTTGCGGCCGGACACCCGGGCCGGCATGCGGATCAGGCGCGGCAGCACGCGCGGCACCTTGACGATGGCGATTGCGTTCTCGCGCCCGAAGGCGTCCTTGCCGCCCATCTGCACGATGAAGTTCAGCGACTTGTTGGCGACCTGTGGAAACGGGTGGGCCGGGTCCAGCGCCACCGGGATCAGCAGGGGCCGCACCTCGCGCTCGAAGTAATCGTCCACCCAGCGCTTCTGCGCCGCGTTGCGGTCGCCGTGCGAGACGATCTCGATACCCTTGGCGGCGAAGGCCGGGATCAGCTCGTCGTTGTAGAGCGCGTACTGCTGGTCCACCAGCTTGCGGGCCTTGCCGGCCAGCGCCTCGAACGACTCCACGGTGTACAGGCCCTTGCGGTCCCCACTCTGCACCGCCGTCAGGTGCGGCGCGGCGCGGACCTCGAAGAATTCATCCAGGTTGGACGAGACGATGCACAGGTAGCGCAGCCGCTCCAGCAGCGGAACGTCCGTGCGCCGCGACCAGTCCAGCACCCGCTCGTTGAAGGCCAGGATGCTGTGGTCGCGGTCGAGGAAAGGGATGCTGGGTTCGGCGGCTTTTGTCGGGGTCACGGGTCGGTCGACATGACAGGACGATGACAAGTGTTCACCGGCTGGATGACAGGCTCGTGACAATGGTGGGGCTCGTCGGGCTGGCGCCGCGGCGCGCCGGCACCAGGAAGCCGGCGAACAGGCTGCTGGCATGCGCCCAGCTGAAGTCCTGCGAACGCACGCGGGCCTCGTGGCGCGGCACGGCCAGGGCCTGATAGCAGGCCTGCTGCAGGTCGTCGTGCATGGCGCCGCCGATGCTGCGGCCGTCTTCGTGCCGCCTGCCCAGAACCTCCAGGGGGCCGTCGACCGGGAAGGCCGCCACCGGCGTGCCGGTGGCCATGGCCTCCACCATCACCAGCCCGAAGGTGTCGGCATGGCTGGGGAACACGAACAGGTCGGCCGCGGCGTACACCTTGGCGAGTTCGTCCCGCGGCAGCAGCCCCAGCCAGCGCACGCCGGGGTGGCGGGCCTTGAGCTGGGCCTCGACCGGCCCGACGCCGCAAACCACCTTGGTGCCCGGAAAGTCCATCTTCAGGAACGCCTCGATGTTCTTCTCGTACGACACGCGGCCCACGAACAGCGCCACCGGGCGCGCCAGGGTTCCCATGGCCGGGTATGGCTGCGGTACCGCCTGGAACTGGAACAGATCGGTGTCAACGCCGTGCGTCCACTCGCGCAGGTTGCGAAAGCCCCGCTGCTCCAGCATGCGCAGCACGCTGCGCGTGGGCACCATCACGCCGGACGAGGGCCGGTGGAAATGCCGGAACAGCGCGTAGCCCCAGGACACCGGCACACCGACGGCCGCATTCGCGATCTCGGGGAACTTGGTGTGGAAGGCCGTCGTGAAGGCCAGCCTTCGACGCAGGCAGTAGCGCCGTCCGGCCCAGCCCAGCGGGCCTTCCGTGGCCAGGTGGATGGCGTCGGGCTGGAACGCGTCCAGCTTCTCTGTCAGCCCGCGCTTCGGGGACACGGCCAGGTCGATGCCCGCATAGCCCGGGCAGGGCCGGGTGCGGAACTGGCCGGGCTGGACCACCAGCACCTCGTGCCCCAGCTCCTCCAGGTGCTTGACCAGTTCCACCAGCGTGGTGACCACGCCATTGACCTGGGGCTGCCAGGCGTCCGTGACCAGTGCGATCTTCATGCCGTCTCCATGGTGTAAGCGCGGTGGCCCAGGCCCGCCGTTTCGGCCGCCGGCGCCCAGTGCACCAGCTCCAGGCGGCCGTCGAAATGCTCCACCAGGGCGGTGCGGCTCTCGACCCAGTCGCCGTCATTGCAATACAGCACGCCGGCGATGTCGCGCATCTCGGCCCGGTGGATGTGGCCGCAGACCACGCCCTGGTGGCCGCGGCGGCGCGCCTCGTTGGCCACGGCCACCTCGAACTGCGTGACGTAGTTCAGCGCCTTCTTGACCTTGTGCTTGAGATAGGCCGAGAGCGACCAGTACGGCAGCCCGAGCCGCCCGCGCAGGGTGTTCAGGTGGCGATTGACCTTGAGCGTCAGCTCGTACAGGTTGTCGCCGACATGGGCCAGCCACTTGGCGCACTGCACCACGCCGTCGAAATAGTCGCCATGGATCACCCACAGCCGGCGGCCGTCGGCGGTGGTGTGCACCGCCTCCATGGCCACCTCGATGCCGCCGAAGCTGTGGCCGGCGAACTGCCGCGCGAATTCGTCGTGGTTGCCCGGCACGAACACCACGCGGCAGCCCTTGCGGGCGCGGCGCAGCACCTTCTGCACCACGTCGTTGTGCGCCTGCGGCCAGAACCAGCGCCGGCGCAGCTGCCAGCCGTCGATGATGTCGCCCACCAGGTAGAGGTGCTCGCTGGGATGCAGCTTGAGAAAGTCCAGCAGCGCTGCGGCCTGGCAGCCCGGCGTGCCCAGGTGCAGGTCGGAGATGAACACGCTGCGGTAGCGGCCACGCGGCGGGTCGCCGTCCGCGTCGTCCACGTCGGCGCCGGCGTCGCCTGCGAAGCCGGTGGTGAAGGATCCGAGGGCGTCGAAGGCGGTGCGCATGGTGCGTCGGTTACCGGCCGAGGAAATGCTTGCGGTAGCGGGAAGGCAGGTCCCCGATGCGCATCAGCATCGGCAGGTCGGCGGTGTTGAAGTCCGGGTCCCAGGCGGGCGCGCCGAGCACCTTGGCGCCCAGGCGCAGGTAGCCCTTGATCAGGGCCGGCGGTTCGACCTCCAGCGTGCTGTCGAGCCGGTCGACCGGCAGCGGCAGCCGCGGGCGCACCTGGTATTCGATCGGCGCGAGGTGCGTCTTTTCCAGCTGCTTCCAGATGCTGGCGGCGGCGTGGCCGCTGACGCTGCCGTTGTGCAGCATGGGGATGCTGGCGCAGCCGATCATGGTGTCCAGCTGGTTGCGCACCATGAACTCGGCCAGGGCGCCCCAGAGCGCCAGGATGACGCCGCCGTGGCGGTGGCCCGGGTGCACGCAGCTGCGGCCCAGTTCCACCATGCGCTCGCGCAGGTGGCGCAGCCGCGTCAGGTCGAATTCGGTGTCGCTGTAGGTGCTGCCCACGCGCTGGGCCTGCGCGGGGGTCAGCACCCGGTAGGTGCCGACCACTTCGCCGCTCTCCACGTCGCGCACCAGCAGGTGCTCGCAGTAGTCGTCGAACAGGTCCACGTCATGGCCGGGCACCCAGGTGTCCAGCCGGGCGCCCATCTCCCCCGCGAAAACGGCGAACCTCAGGCGCTGCGCCTGCCGGACTTCGTCCTGGTGGCGGGCCCAGGAAACCGAAACAGCACCGCGGCCGGCCTCAGGAATGACTTGATCGCCCCGGTGAAGTGACCCCCGGGGCAGCGTCACGGGCGACAGCGGCAGCGTGGGGTTGGGCAGTTCGTTCAAGGGCGGCTCCTGACTGTTGATGGGCAGGAGTGTGGATATCCACAGTGACTCGGCTGTGGCAGATCCGTGGCAGTTCGATGACGAAAGTGCATCGGGGCCCGCCTGTAACAAGCGCAGCGCGCTACAGGTTCCATAGCAAATCTTTGCGCGCTGGCGATACTTCGATAATTCGAATATTATTGAAATATGCAAGCAACCAGCCTCGATGAGGCCGCCACCCTCGCCGCCCTCGCCGCCCTCGCCCAGGCCCAGCGGCTGCGCGCCTTCCGGGCGCTGGTGGTAGCCGGACCCGAGGGGCTGACCCCCGGCGCCATGGCCGAGCAACTCGGCGCCGGCGCGAGCGCCCTCTCCTTCCACCTCAAGGAGTTGTCGCACGCCGGCCTGGTGAGCAGCGAGCCGCGCGGCCGCAACCTTATCTACCGGGCCAATTTCGGCCGCATGAATGGCCTGCTCGCCTACCTGACGCAGCACTGCTGCCAGGGCCAGGCGTGCGAGGCCACCGAAGCAGGCCCGGCCTGCGACAACTGCTGACCCAAGAAGGAAACCCATGAAGCGCTTTCACGTCCATGTGCATGTCCAAGACCTGAAGAAGAACGTCGTGTTCTATTCGGCGATGTTCAACCAGACGCCCCACCGCCAGGAGGCGGACTACGCCAAGTGGATGCTGGCAGACCCGCCGGTGAACTTCGCGATCTCCACGCGCGGCGACAAGCCCGGCGTCGACCACCTGGGCATCCAGGTCGGATCGGCCGAGGAGCTGGCGGGCCTGAAGGCTCACGCCACCGCCGCGGACATGGCGCTGCTGGACGAGGGCGAGACCACCTGCTGCTACGCCCGCAGCGACAAGTACTGGGTGACCGACCCGCAAGGGATCGCCTGGGAGCAGTTCCACACGCTGGACAGCATCCCGGTGTTCAGCCAGCCGAAGCCCTCGACAGCCGCCAGCTGCACGCCGGGCAAGGGGTGCTGCTGAAGTGAAACCCCTGAACGTGCTGTTCCTGTGCACCCACAACTCGGCGCGCAGCATCCTGGCCGAGGCCACGCTCAACCACCTGGCGCAGGGCCGTTTCCGCGCCTTCTCGGCCGGCAGCAGCCCGCGCCAGAACCAGCAGCCGAATCCGCTCGGGCTGAAGGTGCTGCAAGCGGCAGGCATCGCGACCGAAGGGCTGCGCAGCAAGAGCTGGGACGAGTTCGCCGCCCCCGGCGCGCCCGAAATGGACCTCGTCATCACCGTCTGCGACAACGCCGCGGGCGAGCAGTGCCCCTACTGGCCGGGCCATCCGGCCACAGCGCATTGGGGCTATCCGGACCCCTCCGAAGTGCAAGGCAGCGACGAGCAGCGGCTGGAGGCCTTCCGCCAGACCCTGCATGCGATCCGCCGCCGCCTCGGCCTGCTGGTCGCCTTGCCGCCGCAGCAGCTAGACAAGCTGGTGCTGCAGCAGCACGCACGCAGCCTGGCCTCTTCATGACGCTGCCGCGCCAGGCGCTCGCGGAGTTCGTCGGCACCGCGGTGCTGCTGGCCGCGGTGATCGGCTCGGGCATCATGGCCGAGCGGCTTTCCGGCGGGAACACGGCGGTCGCGCTCTTGGCCAACACGCTGGCCACGGTGTTCGCCCTGTACGTGCTGATCGAGACGCTGGGGCCGGTCAGCGGTGCGCACTTCAACCCGGTGGTCACGCTGGTTCTTGAGTCAAATACGACCGGGGCCCTTTCCGCACGGGCGCGCATAGCTCTCGTTTTCATAGCAGCGCAGCTGCTGGGCGCAGTGGCCGGGGCCTGGCTGGCGCACGCCATGTTCGACCTGCCGCTGCTGCAGCAAAGCGCCAGGCTGCGCACCGGCACCGGCCAGTGGATCGCCGAGGCGGTGGCGACGGCCGGCCTCGTCTTCGTGATCCTGCGCGCGCCCGCCGGCAAGGGCTCGGCGCTGGTGGCGTGCTACATCGGCGCGGCGTACTGGTTCACCGCCAGCACCTCGTTCGCCAACCCGGCGGCGGTGCTGGGGCGCATGCTCAGCGACAGTTTCGCCGGCATCGCGCCGGCGAGCGCGCCGGGGTTCGTGCTGGCGCAATGCGTGGGAGCGGGCGCGGGGTGGGCGCTCGCCCGGGCGCTGGCTTCTAGGTCTGGGGAAGCTTCGCGATCACCTTGATCTCGAAGTCGAAGCCGTAGAGCCATGTGACGCCGACGCCCGTCAACGTCGGATGCGGTGCGCTGCCCCAGTAGTCGGGCAGCACTTTCCAGACCGTGTCGAGCTTGGACTCGGGATCGACGACGAACACCGTCACGTCCACCACGTCGTCGAAAGTGCAGCCTGCAGCCGCCAGCACCTCGTTCAGGTTGTCGAAGGCCAGCCGCACCTGGGCTTCCAGGCCGGGTTCGGGCGACCCGTCCGGGCGGCTGCCCACCTGTCCGGAGACGAACAGCAAACCGTTGGACCGGACCGCCGGAGAATAGCGGTTCCGCTCGTAAAGCGCCTGGCGCCCGGCCGGGAAAACAGCATCACGCTGGACCATGAATGACTCCTTGAAGATGCAGGGAATCTATAGGGCGGCGCGCCGGAAATAAACGAGCAAGCCTGGTCATCACCGTTCGTAAAATCCAAACAGTCTTTTGAAGGCCGGAGGGAGCGATGGACCGTTTCGATGCGATGCAGGCCTTTGCCCGGGTGGTGGAGGCCGGCAGCTTTACCAAGGCGTCCGAGACGCTCCACATGAGCAAGACCAGCGTGACGCAGCTGGTGCAGCAGCTCGAGGCGAGGCTGCGCGTGAAGCTGCTCAACCGCACCACACGCAGGGTCAACGTCACGGCCGACGGCGCCGCCTACTACGAGCGCGTGGTGAGCCTCCTGGCCGACCTGCACGACACCGAGACCAGCCTGTCCGGCGCCTCCGCCTCCCCCAGCGGCAGGCTGAGGGTGGACGTGCCCAGCCCGCTGGCACGCATGATCCTGATCCCGGCGCTGCCGTCCTTCCACGCCCGCTATCCCGACCTGCAGATCGACATGGGCGTGAGCGACAGGATGATCGACCTGATCGGCGAGAACGTGGACTGCGTGGTGCGCGGCGGGGAACTCGCCGACCAATGGCTGGTAGCCCGCCATGTCGGTGACCTGCAGCTGCGGGCCTGCGCAGCACCTGCCTACCTTGAACGTGCCGGTACGCCCTTGCATCCGCGCGAACTGGAGAATTCGCAGCACCGCGTCGTCGGTTTTCTGTGGGCGCGCAGCGGCAAGACGTATCGCTACAGGATGCGGTCCGGCGGCGAAAGCATCGAGGTGCAGGGCCGCTACGTGCTGGCCGTCGACGACGGCAACGCTTACCTCGCGGCCGGGCTGGCCGGCCTGGGGGTCCTCTGGCTGCCGGACTACATGTGCGCAGCGCACCTCGCCCGCGGCGAGCTGGTGTCGGTGTTCGAAGGCTGGCGGTTCGATGCCATGCCCTTGTACGTGGCCTATCCGCCGAACCGCCACATCAGCACCCGGGTGCGCGTCTTCATCGAGTGGGTGGCTGAGCTGATGGCCAAGCATGCCCCCCTGGGCAGCTCACCGCTGGTGCATGGTGCGCCTGGCTGACTCGTGGGCTACAGCGGCTCCGCTCTGGCGAACCGTACGACGGTGACGCCCTCGCGCGCCTGCCTGGCGGACGGCATCACCAGCACACAGTCGTCGTAGGGCGTGGCCACGGTCTCCCCGTCGTTGTCCCCGATCACGGTTCCGGCGCGGGCAATCACCGGCAGGCCCTGGTAGGGCTGCACGAAGCGGAACCCCCGGCTGCGGGCGATCACGCTGCCGGTGACGCGCAGGACGTTCCGCTCCCGGGCGTCGGCGCGCTGCCAGCCGGGGAGCGCTGCCGCGGCGGCGGCGGCGTCCAGCGCCCCGGCCTCCACCAGGAATCGAAGCGCCAGGTCGCAGGCGACGTCGCGGCTGGCCGCGGCGCCGTGCCAGCCGCATTCCACCAGCAACGACCGGGTCGGGGCCCCCTCCGGGTCGGGCAGCCCGAAGCGGCCGAAGTCGCGCAGGCGGATGCCTTCGCGGTGCCCCTCGTCCACCACCACGTGCGCCGGCGCCCGCAGCCTGCGGGCCAGCTCCAGGTTGCGCGCATGCGGCCCCACCAGCAGCAGCGGCTCGCCGGGTTCGTGCATGGAGTGCAGGTCCAGCAGCCAGTCGGCACGCTGCACGAACGGCAGCAGCTCCCGCGCCCGCCGCCGCTCCAGGGTGGTTCCGCTGGCCAACCGGTCCGCGGACCACTGGCGATTGAGGTCTTCTTCGACGAAGCGCGAGGCGTCGGGGTCGGCCGGATCGAAGGTGTCGAAGGCGGCCAGGTTGCATAGAGCCAGCGTGAGGCTGCCCTGCCGGGGCCGCACGCCGGCCTCCAGCAGCCCCATGAGCGCCCAGGCGCCGCACAGCTCATTGCCGTGGACGAGCGCCGTGACCAGCACATGGCGACCCGGTGTGCCCGATTCGTAGTGCCACACTCCCTCGACCCCCGTATTCCCGGCGCGCCAGCGGCTGATGTCCGGCGTGGCCAGTTCCATCGCAGGCTCCGTCATTCCTTGATCTTTGCGAAGTCGACGATCTTCTGGTACTTGGCGGTCTCGTCGGCCAGGAACCGCGCCATGTCCACGTTGGGCGCGGCGAGGGTCGAGCCCGACTCCTCCAGCTTCCTGCGGAACTCGGGCGTCTGCAAGGACTCGTTGAGCGCGGTGCGCAGCCGTGCCAGCACCGGGGCGGGAAGCTGCGGCGGCGCCATCAGGGCGAACCACACGCCGATGTCGATGTTCTTCAGGGCGGGCGTCTCCGCCAGCGCGGGAATCTCGGGGGCGGCGGCCGACCGCTTGTTCTCCGTCACGCCCAGCGCCACCACCTTGCCGCTGCGGATGTGGGGCAGCCCGCTGGACAGCACGAAGACGCCATATTCCAGCGCGCCGCCGACCAGGTCAGTGGTCAGCGGCGCCACGCCCCGGTACGGGATGTGCGTCATGAACAGGCCGCCCTGCTCCTTGACCATCTCCCCGGCCAGGTGCAAGGCGGTGCCGACGCCGCTGCTGCCATAGCTGAAACGCCCCGGCTTGGCCTTGACCGCCGCCAGGAACTGCTGCGCATTCCTGATGCCGGTGCCGGTGCCGGCCACCAGCACCATGGGCTGCGAAGCCACCAGGCCCACCGGCGTGAAATCCCTGTAGCTGTACTTCACGGTGGCCGGCGTGATCAGCCGGTTGATCGCGATCTCGTTGTTCGCGCCCAGCAGCAGTGTGTAGCCGTCCGGCGCGGCCTTGGAAACCTTGAGGGCGGCGATCGCGCCGCCCGCCCCGCTGGCGTTTTCAACGACCACCGGGACGCCGAGCTTCCTGGCCAGCTGGTCGGCGACCGCCCGTCCCGTCAGGTCCGTGCTGCCGCCCGGCGGGTAGCCGACCACCACCGTGATCGGCTTGTTCGGGTAGCTGTCCTGCGCACCGGCTGTACCGGATGCGAGGGTGAGAAGCGTCGCGAGGGCGGCGCCTGCGAGGTGGAGTGCGGGGGTCATGGTGGCTCCTTGAGGGTCCGCGGATTCTTGGTTCCGGGATCGTCCCGTGCCGTGCCGTTTCGGCACACTGGCGTGCCGGAACGTACCGTCAGGCCGGATCCACCGTGGACCAGAAAACCTCGGCCGCTGCGGACAGGCGCCGCTTGGGCCGCACGATGCGGACCTCGAAGCCGATCTCCAGCGCCTTGCCCCCGACCGGTGCCAGCTGCCTGGCCTTGCACGGGCCGGCCGCCAGCGACCAGGGCAGCCAGGCCACGCCCAGTCCCTTGAGCGCGTACTCCAGCAGCGCATCGGCCGAGTCGCACTCCAGCGTCTCGTGCAAACGCGGGGCCTTGGGATGGTTGCTCAGATGGTCCCGCACCAGGCGGCCCAGGGCCAGCGTTTCGGCGTAGGCCAGGTACGGAATGCCCGCGGCGGCGTCGAGCCGGAACGGCGACTCGCCCCGGGCGTTGACCTTGCCGACCGGAACCAGCCGGTCACTGGCCAGCCGGCGCTGCAGGTACTGGTGCGAGCTCAGCCGCATGGCGATCTGCGGGTGGTGGTAGGTCAGCATGAAATCGGCCTCGCCGCGCTCGAACCGCTGCAGCGTCTCGGCCATCGAGCCGGTGCGCACCACGACCCGCACCCCGCTGCGTTCGCGCCGGATCCGCGAGAACCAGTCGGCTGCCACGGTGCGCGCCAAGGTGCGGCCCGTGGCCAGCGTGACGGTCTGGGCCGGGCTGGCCGGCCCGCTGATCTCGCTGCGGGCCTGCGCCATGGCCGGCACCAGCTGCAGGGCCAGGCCCAGGAGCTTCTCGCCCGGCGCCGTCAGCTGCACCCCACTGCCGCGCCGCTCGACCAGCGGCGCCCCCGCCCAAGCCTCCAGTGCCCGGATACGGCGCCCGAACGCCGGGTGCGTGACATGCCTGCGCTCGGCGGCGCGGGTCAGGCTCTGGGTCTGCGCCAGCGCGATCAGGTCTTCCAGCCATTTCGTCTGCATTGCATTCCTGGAGGGTTGCGGCAGCGCCGTGCGCTGCCTTGCAGCCAAGAATACCGGCTGGGCGTTGCAGCTTCGCCGACATCCATGGCAGATGCCGTCCTACCGCCCGGGCCACGGCGCAAGCTGAACACTTGCGGCATAGGCAAGTCAGCCGCCGGAGTCCGCCGTGCCCCCATCACCCACCCGTGCCGAGGCGATCGCGCTGTCCGAAGCCGTCGCCACCTACGAAGCCGAGATGCACATGATGTGCATCTGCCATGCCGCGGGCAGCGACCCCCGCGCTTGCCGGCCCGCGTCCATTCAGCCCCTGTGCCAGACCCTGACGCAGGGCTACCCCGGCGGCCACGGGGTGGCGCAGGCGCTGCTGCACGCGCACTCGGAACTGATGAGCGCGATCAACGCCTCTCCCCCAGGCACCCGCAGCGAACGCGTGCGCGAGCGCCGCGAGAACCTGGTGAACGGGCTGGGCCTGGTGCGCCACGTGTTCCTGGCAGCGGCTGCCTGAAGGGAGCGCCGCCGATCCTGCAGGCCCGCGGCGGCCGGCAGTCACGCAACGCGCCTTCCGGGCCGCAGGGTTTCGGCACCTCGAAGAAGGCCGTGACCAACGGCCTCCCGGCGCCGGAGCAGGGAGTCACGGGCTTGGTGCGTCCTTGCGTTGGCCGCGTCATCCGACTGTCATGCGCACTCTCCACACTCTGCGGGATGACGGACGACGAGAGGGCCCACCGGCTGCAGCAGGACCTGGTGGACAGCTACGATGAAGAGCTGGAACTCCACCTGGACGACCATGACGCGGGGGTGGAAGGCGTCGCACGGCCCATCAGCGAAGCCGACAAGGAAGCCAGGCGCCAGTACTTCCGCGAGCTGTTCAGGCTGCAGGGCGAGCTGGTGAAGCTGCAGGACTGGGTGCAGGCCAGCGGCCACAAGCTGGTGGTGATCTTCGAAGGCCGCGACGCCGCCGGCAAGGGGGGCGTGATCAAGCGGATCACGCAGCGGCTCAATCCCCGCGTCTGCCGGGTCGCCGCCCTGCCCGCTCCCAACGACCGGGAGCGTACCCAGTGGTACTTCCAGCGTTATGTGGCGCACCTGCCCGCCGCTGGCGAGATCGTCCTGTTCGACCGCAGCTGGTACAACCGCGCGGGCGTCGAGCGGGTCATGGGCTTTTGCACCGACGACCAGTACGAGGAGTTCTTCCGCAGCGTCCCCGAGTTCGAGAAGATGCTGATCCGCTCGGGCATCCAGGTGCTGAAGTACTGGTTCTCCATCTCCGACGAGGAACAGCACCTGCGCTTCCTCGGCCGCATCCGCGACCCGCTCAAGCAATGGAAGCTCAGCCCGATGGACCTGGAAAGCCGCCGCCGCTGGGAGGACTACACCCGGGCCAAGGAAGAGGTGGAACACCCGCAGATCCAGCTGCCCGAGCGCATCCGCCACCAGGACTATTCGCGTCGCCCGGTGCCGGACGACATGTATGTGCCGCAGCGGTACTGACATGCGGGGCGTGCGCATCGTTCTGGTGGGCGCGGCGCTGGCTGCCGGCGGTGCGGCCTGGAGCGCCGACCCGGCCCGTGGTGCCCAGCTTTACATGCGCACCGACACCAGCACCCGCAGCTGCGTGTCTTGCCACGGGCCCGACCCCGGCCTGAGCCACAACAACATCCTGCGGGCTGCCGACAGCCCCGAGACCTTGACCAAGGTGCTGAACACGGTCAGCGCCATGGGCTTCCTGCGGGCGCAGCTGACCGAGGCCGACAAGGCAGACATCGCCGCGTTCCTGGGCACGGTCAGCCGGCTGAACGACCCGGCATCGCCCTTGCAGCTGTGGCCGGTGACCATGGATTTCGGCAACCTCGCGCCGGGCAACAGCTCGCAGCCGCAGTTCGCGCGCTTGCGCAACCGCTCGGCGGCCGCAAGCCTGGCCTTGCCCTCCCTCACCGCGACCACGGCAGGCCTCGCGCTGACGCACGACTGCCCCGCCGCCCTGCCGCCGCAGGGCGCCTGCGACCTGCGGCTGCAGTGGGGACCGCAGGCCGACGGCTCGTTGCGTGGGGCAGTCGAGATCCGCACGGGAGGGCCGGCAGGCGCTTTCCAGGTGGCAGCGGCGGCCCAACGCGCGGCGCTCCCGGTCAGCACGCTGGAGTGGGGCTCGGGCACGACGGCCTTGAAGTTCCAGGGCAGCAGCGAAGCCGCCGCCGTGCGCCAGGGCCTGCAGCTGCACAATCCGGGGCCGCTCCCGGCCGTCATCGGCCAGCCCAGCATCACCGGCCCCGACGCCGCCAGGTTCCGCGTGGAGAGCGGCTGCGCGCCCGGTTCGGTGCTGCAGGCCCGCACCGCATGCGAGATGGTGCTCTCGTACAGTCCCAGCCTCAAGCCGCTGGCTGAGGCGGTGCTGCAGCTGCGGTCCGACCAGGCCAATCCCCCGTCGGTGAGGCTGGAGGGCAGCGCCACACCGCCGGCTCTCCGCAACGAGCCGGTGCCGCTGGCGGCCAACTCGGGCGGCGGCTGCTCGGCCGGCCCGCCCGACCGGCGCCTGCACGATCCCACGCTTGCGCTCCTCGCCCTGCTGGCGGCCGCAGCCGCGCTGCTGCGGCCCGGCCGCCGTCCTTAGTTCCGGCGGGCTGCGACGGCCGTGCGCTGGAGGCATCTGCGCAGCGCATCACGGGTGGCCACGTCGACGTACGGGGCCACTTCATGGCTGACGTCGCTCAGCAACTGCGCTGGAAGCGCCACGGGCTGGCGGCGCCGGGCCTGCCGTTTCAGGCTGCGGTACGCGTCGGAGGTGGCCTTGAACTCGCGCCGGGCCGCCCGGGGAGAGCACCGCGACAGCAGCAAGGCCAGGCCACCGGCCACCAGGGCGTAGTCCCGCAACTGCGGGTCAGGCACCTGCGTCGGGTCCGGCAGCCCCGAGAAACCGGAAATGGTCCACTGGCTTGCTGAAAGAAGAAAGGAAAGCATGGCCCTTGATGAGCTTGGACAGGGCACCAGTACAGCCCAGCCGGATGACAGCACCATGAATGCCCTGTGCTCGCGCCGCCGCTACTTCCAGAAAGGCTGCGCCTTGGAAAACTTGTTGATCACCTTGCGGCATGCCTGCGCGTTGGCCGTGCTGCGGCCGCTCAACCAGCCGGCGCCGAACCAGGCCTTGGGCTCCTGGCGGGCCAGGCGGCGGTAGGTCTTCAAGGCCATCAGTTCGTCGTTGTACACGCCCAGCGCATCCTGCACCGGCTTGAGTTCCTTCTGGAAGGCGGCCGTCTTGCCGCCCTTGAACAGGGGTGCGACAAACTCGGTGAGGTAGCGCAGGCGCTTGAGCCGCTTGCGCACATCGTGCTGGCGGTCCTCCTCCAGCTGCACGAACTGCTTGCCCTGGACCAGCGCCGTGTTCCTCAGCTTGTCGAGCCGGCCCTTCAAGGCCTTGCGCGCCCGCTTCTTCGCGGGCCTGCGCCCGGGCGACCGGTGCAGCAGGCCGAGCAGTTCCAGCAGCGCCTGCTGAAAGGGCGCAGAGCGCACAAGGGCGGCAGGGTCCGGCACTTCCCCGGCCATCGCATCAGTGCTCACCAGCGGCCCTCCGGCTTCCTCGATGACCGGTTCCAGGCTGAGCGCGACATGGCGCTGGTCGCGGTGCTTCCCGAGGCCGCGGAAGACGTCGACCATGGCACCTTCCCAATCCCCGCAAGCCTGCAGGTCGTGGGGCAGATCGCGCACGGCGGTGCGCAGGCGCCGGATCCCCACCCGCAGTTGATGGATGTGGCCTGCGTCGGTGCTGCCCGAGGCCACTTCACTCGCGTTGGCCAGGATCTGGTCCAGGCAGCTGGCCAGCGCCGCCCGGAAGATCTCGCCGGGGTGGCGCGCGTTGCGGATGGGCGGCGCCCCCACCGGTTCGCCGAACAGCAGCCCGGCAGCCAGGCGCCTGCCCCGCTCCGCCTTGCTGGCGGTGCACAGCCAGAGCCGATGCCGCGTGCACCAGACCGCGGCCAAGGCCACGGCATCGGCGGCATCGCCCTCCTTCAGTTCGAACTCCAGTTCGCACACGGGCTGCGAGCGAGGGCCGGCCACCAGCCAGCCCTGGTCGAACGCGACCTCGATGCGCGAGCCCTGGAACTCGACTTCCTGCGACTTGCGCCCGACGTCCGCCTCGAACAGCAACTGCAGCGGTGGCCGCGCGCCCCCGTTGCGCTTGAGAGCCCGCTTGATCACGTCGCCGATGGGAGCGTCGCGGTGCCGGGCCAGATCGACCGCCGGCGGCCCCTCGGCGCCGGCCGGATCGACCGTCACGTTGTGCTCCAGCCGCTCCAGCAGCGAGCCTGTGCGGCCTTTGGCCGTCTGCACCCACTGCGCCCCCTCCTGCCTCAGCCTGACCGTGACGCCGTGGCGGTACAGAAGCCCGTCGGCGGTGTCGAAGTAGCGGGCCGGCAGCCGCACCTGCGCCGCGTTGCTCTGCGCGAATTCGGCCGCCACCGCCTCCACGCGATCGGCCGGCACCTCGAACTTCAGCTCAAACTCCTTCATTGATCCACCCTTTCATGGTGGATATTTTTCCAGCGCCGGGCCCACCGCAGTCATCACGAGTCCGTAACACCGGCAACAGGCCGGCTTGCCGCCCTCAGGGCGAAGCCGTGAACGATCCGCTCCAGCCTGGTGCCGAGATATGGAGGGTGGAGGAGCCCTGGCGCGTCAGCACGAACAAGGGGCTGCGTCCCAGGCTGTGCCGCAGCAGCCAGGGCGCGGCGGGCCCGAGTTGCACCGACGAAAGCTGTGCTTCCACGGCACCGTCCCGGCGGCAGAGCCGGGCCTGACCGCGGGCCCACGGCCCCTCGCCCGTCTTGTGGAACGACAGGTGCAAGTGCCCTTGCTCCTCGGTGAGCGACACCACCAGCGGTTTGCCATCGGTCATGGAGGTCTCCCGCCAGGTCCGGTGCAGCCAGCCTTCCAGGCTAGCCAGCGCGGCCAGGCTGGTGGCGCACTCCTGCTGCGCCGGCTGGCCCCCGGCGTTGCAGGGCACCAGCGCAGTCAGCAGGAGTGCGGCGAGGACGCTTCGCGGTGTGCCCATGCGTGGATTTCCTGAAGCAGCCAGGCCGGATCGTCGAGCGGCAGGTCGTGCCCGGCCCAGGGATGCATGCGCAGGGGAACATTCCAGCGCCGCGCCATCCGCTGCGAGCATTTCGGCGAGACCAGCCTGTCGCCGGCGCAGGCGAGCAGGAGCATGGGCACCGGCGGCCTGGTTCGGGGCGCGCGGTAAAGCGCGGCCGCCAGCAATTGGCGCAGCGCATTCCCGGCGCTGACGGGGCGAGCGGCGGCCAGCCGGGCCCATTCGGCCACGATGCCGGCATGCCGCTGGGGATCGCCGCTGGTCATGGCCAGCACGCGCTGCTCGCGGCGGGCGGGCGGCAAGCCCGGCCATGCGAGGCCGGCGAGCGTCAGGTAGTTGCCAGGCTGCAGCCGCTCCCACGGGGGGCCGTGTCCGCCCGCGCTCGTGTTGATCAGGATGGCGCCCGCGACCTCCGGCGGCGCTGCGCGGGCCCACTCGATCGCCACCATGGCACCCAGCGACATGGCCACCAGCACGCAGGGCTCCTGGGCTGCCAGCTGGCCCCGGCAGGCTTGCGCCAGCTGCGCCACGCTGGCCGGGCTGCGCAGGCGATGCCCGCTGCCGTTGCCCGGCAGGTCGAGGGCGACCACCTCGTGGCCGGCGCCCAGGGTGGCGGCGAGCTGGCGCGGGAATCCACCCCAATGGCCGGCTTCGCGCGTGAGTCCGCGCAGAAGAACCCAGCGCATCACGCGGTCCCGCCGTACCAGAGGGCCAGCCCCTGGCGCCGATGCTGTTCGCAGGCAGCGCCTTGCGGCAGCCAGCGCCGCCAGCCCGAGGCCGCCCTGAGCGTGAACTCCAGCAGCGGCAGGTGGCGGCGCAGCACGCGCTGCTGGCGGTGCCCGATCGTGGGATTGAAGATGCCGTCGCGCGAGAACAGCTGGCGCGGGTTCTTCTTGACCCACAGCCAGGAGCCCATCTCCAGCGTCAGGGGCAGGAACACGCCCGCGTCCCGCTCGCACGCCCGCAGGTAGAGGTGGTCCCACAGGTCGCCGTGGGCCAGGTACTGCCGGCTCTGAGGTTCGAAGACATAGGGATGGTGGCTGTTGCTGCCCTGGAAGATTTCGTGCAGGGCGTGCAGCTGGGGCAGGTGCGGGATGGGGCTGCGCCGGTGGGCGAAGGGGAACCAGATGCGGTCGCGCATGCCGAAGCCCGAGTGGCAGTCCAGCGCCAGGCTGAAGGGACGGCCCAGCAGCTCGCCGGTGGCCACCTCGCACAGCGCGCCGCTTTCAGCCTCCATCGGCGCACCCTGCGGCCCCCGGTACCAGGGCAGTCCCGCGCTGATCCGCTGGCCGCCGACCATGGGAGCCACCGCATCCTGCGCGTCCACCGGCGCATTGCGCATCAGGTCCACGCCCGCGGGATTGGCGCGGGTGCCGCGCCGCATGCCGCCAGGGTTGACCAGGGGCATGAAGACCAGCCGCAGGTCCTCCAGTTGCCGGTGCAAGGCGGCATCCCAGCGCAAGCGCATCACCAGGCTGTGCAGCCAGGCGATCACCACCTGCGCGCCGATACGCTCCAGGCCATGGACGCCGCCGAAAAAACCAACCGCCGCAACCCGCGGATCGGGATTGCCCAGGGTGACGCAGTACACCGGCAGCTCACCGGAGGTCGCGGCCGTGCGGACCTGCAGCGACGGCGCGCCCAGGGCCAGCACGCGTTCCAGCTCGTCCAGCTCCGGCGGCGCAGCGGACAGGCGCCCGGTCAGCGCGCCAGCCATTCCCTCAGGCGCCAGCGCTGCAGGGCGAGGAACTCGCCGACGCCGAGCAGCAGCGCCGTAGCCAGCGCGGCGGGCCTGATGTGAGCAGGTGCGTTCAGGATCATCGGCCCATGCTGACCTGGCTTTGTGGCAGCTTGATGAAAGCGGGGCATCCCCCTGGCCCCCGCCGGAGTGCAACGGCGCTGTCACAAAGCCTTTCTACGCTCCAGCCCTTTGCAACACGAGAACAGAAAGGCCCCCCGGACATGAACTCATCCACCAAGCCCGAACGGCTGGCCTTGGCCGGCCACGGCGAGGAAGACAGCAACACCAGCGCCAACCCCAGCCTTGCCGATGTCATCGATGCCCGCCTGTCCCGCCGCAAGGTGCTCGGCGTCGGTGTGGGCAGCGCCGGCGCGGCGCTGCTGGGAAGCGTGTCGCTGGCCGCCTGCGGCGGTGGTGGCGACGCCGTCGCCGCTGCGGCGCCTGGAATGAGCCTGAGCTTCCCGGCGGTGGCCAAGAACACCAGTGACGCCGTGACCGTGCCGGCCGGCTACACCGCCACGGTGCTGTACGCCATGGGCGATCCGCTCACCGCCGCCACGCCCGATTTCAAGAACGACGGCACCGATACCGGCTTCGAAACCCGTGCCGGTGACCACCACGACGGCGTGGACTACTTCGGCCTGAACGCCGCCGGCACGGCCCGCGACGTGGCCGGCTCCGAGCGCGGCCTGCTGGTGATGAACCATGAGGCCCTGACCGACCAGTTCCTGCACCCGGCGGGCACCACCAGCGCGCCGCGCCCGGCCGCCGAAGCCGACAAGGAAATGGCTGCGCACGGCATCTCCGTGGTCGAGGTGCGCAAGATAAACGGCCGCTTCGCCTACCAGCGCAGCTCCAGCTACAACCGCCGCATCACGCCGCTTACGCCCATCAGCATGAGCGGCCCGGTGCGCGGCAATGATCTGCTCAAGACCAAGTACTCGCCCACCGGCGTGGAAACGCGCGGCACCATCAACAACTGCGGCTCCAGCTACACGCCCTGGGGCACCTACCTGTCGGGCGAGGAAAACTGGAACGGCTACTTCGCCCGCAACGCCACGGACGACACCGCGCGCGGCGGCGCCACGGCCAAGAGCGTGGTATCGCTCAACCGCTACGGCAAGACACAGAACTCCACCGGCCGCCACCTGTGGGAAACCGTGCCCGGCGGCGCCGACCAGTACGCCCGCTGGAACATCAGCCAGACCGGCGCCAGCGCCACCGCCGACTACCGCAACGAGATGAACACCTACGGCTACATGGTCGAGGTGGACCCGTACGACGCCGCCCCTATTCCGCGCAAGCGCACCGCGATGGGCCGTTTCGCGCATGAGATGGGCGTGTTCGGCAATCCGGTGGCAGGCAAGCCGCTGGTGGTGTACATGGGCGACGATTCGCGCGGCGAGTACGTCTACAAGTTCGTCTCGGCCGCCAACTGGAGCGCGGCCGACGCCAGCCCGGCCAACCGCATCACCACCGGCGACAAGTACCTGGACAGCGGCAAGCTGTACGTGGCGAAGTACAACGCCGACGGCACGGGCACCTGGATCGAGCTGAACATCAGCAACACCACCATCGCCAACTACGCGACCTACCGCTTTGCCGACCAGGCCGACGTGCTGGTCAACGCCCGCCTGGCGGCGGACGCCGTCGGCGCGACCAAGATGGACCGTCCCGAGTGGAGCGCGGTGCACCCGGTCACCGGAGAGGTCTACTTCACGATGACCAACAACAGCAACCGCAAGGTGGAGCCGTCGGGTTCGTCGCAGCAGGCCGTCGACGCCGCCAACCCGCGCGCCTACACCGACGCGCCCACGGCCGCCAGCGCTCCGGGCAACATCAACGGCCACATCATCCGCATGAAGGAAAACGCCAACGAGCCGGCCGCCACCGCCTTCACCTGGGACGTGTACCTGTTCGGCGCAGAGGCCGGCGCGGACGCCACGCGCGTCAACCTGTCGGGCCTGACCGCGGACAATGACCTGTCCAGCCCGGACGGCATCTGGTTCAGCAAGAAGACCGGCCTGGTGTTCGTGCAGACCGACGACGGGGCCTACACCGACGTGACCAACTGCATGATGCTGATCGGCATGGCCGGCCAGGTCGGCGACGGTTCGGTGCAGAACCTGGAGTACACCAAGGCCGACGGCAGCAAGGTGACGGTGCCGGCCCGCGTCGGCGCCAAGCCCACGTCGACCACGCTGCGCCGCTTCCTGGTGGGCCCGAAGGACTGCGAGATCACCGGCATCACGGAGACGCCGGACGGCCGCGCGATCTTCGTCAACATCCAGCACCCCGGCGAGACCATCAGCAAGGCCAACGTCACCGATCCGACCAAGTACCTCAGCCGCTGGCCCGGCAACGCGGGTTATGGCCCGGGAGGCGCCAACGCACGGCCTCGTTCGGCCACGATCGTCATCACGCGCAACGACGGCGGCCTGATCGGTGCCGACGGCACCGCGGTGCTGAACAGCTACTGAGGGGCCCGGGCGCTACACAGGCTGCAATGGCCGGTGTGGCGCTTCGGGGAGTTCGACAGCCACGGCATCGCCGGACCGGACTTCCCCGCCCCTGAGCACTACGGCCATCACACCGGCCTTTCGCACCAGCTGCCCCAGGGCGTCACGATCCAGCACGGCGGCGGTGAGGCCCGGCTGGAACTTGTCGATCTGCGAGCAGGGGTTGCGCAAGCCCGTGACTTCGACTAGGGCATGCTCCCCGAGCCGCAGCCGCGTGCCGGTGGGCAGCGCCAGCAGATTCAGCCCGCGCGTGGTGACGTTCTCGCCCATGTCGCCGGGGAACACGGCAAATCCCGCGGCCACCAGCTCGTCGAACAACTCGGCATGCAGCAGATGCACCTGCCGCAGGTTGGGTTGGCTGGGATCGCGCGCCACCCGCGAGCGGTGTTTCACGGTAACGCCGGCATGGGCGTCGCCCTGCACGCCCACGCCCTCCAGCAGGGTGACCGCGTCCTCGGCAAACTTGCTGAAGCTGTGGCTGCTGCTGCGGTGGACCGCGACGACGCTGCCCTGCATCAGCCAGCCTGCACGGCTGCGGCCAGGCGCTGCGCGCCGTCGCGCGCCAGCGCCTCGTCGCGCGCCTCGACCATCACCCGCAGCACGGGCTCGGTGCCGCTGGGGCGGATTAGCACCCGGCCGGACCCGGCCAACTCGGCCTCCAGCTGGCGCTGCGCCATCGGCAGCAAGCGGCTGGCCTTCCAGTCCTGCCCGGGCTTGAGCCGCACGTTGACCAGGGTCTGCGGGAAGAGGATCACCTCCGACAGCTGCCGGGCCATGCTGCGGCCGCTGCGCACCACGGCCTTGAGCACCTGCAGGGCGCTGATCAGGCCGTCGCCGGTGGTGTGCCGGTCCAGCGCCAGCAGGTGTCCGGAGCCTTCGCCGCCCAGTGTCCAGCCGCGCTTTTCGAGCTCCTCCAGCACATAGCGGTCGCCGACCTTGGCCCGCACGAAGTCCACACCGCGCTCGCGCAAGGCCAGCTCCACGGCCATGTTCGTCATCAGGGTGCCGACCACCCCGCGCACTTTTTCGCCGCTGGCCAGGCGGTCGGCGACCATCAGGTACAGCAGCTCGTCACCGTTGTAGATGCGGCCGCCCGCGTCCACCAGCTGCAGCCGGTCGGCGTCGCCGTCCAGGGCCACGCCGAAGTCGGCCCTGTGCTCGCGCACCGCCTTGACCAGGGCCTGGGGATGCGTGGCGCCACAGTCCACGTTGATGTTCAGGCCATCCGGGGCGCAGCCGATGCAGTGCACCTCGGCCCCGAGCTCGTGGAATACCTTGGGAGCGATCTGGTAGGCCGCACCATGGGCGGCATCGACCACGACCGACAGCCCCTTGAGCGTGAGGTCGCTGGCGAAGGTGCTCTTGCAGAACTCGATGTAGCGGCCGGAGGCGTCATCCAGGCGCCGGGCCTTGCCCAGCGTCGCCGAGTCGGCCCAGGTGGGCGGCTCCTCGAGCGCGGCCTCCACCGCCTCTTCCCATTCGTCGGTCAGCTTGGTGCCCTGCGCGCTGAAGAACTTGATGCCGTTGTCGGGATAGGGATTGTGGCTGGCGCTGATCACCACCCCCAGGCTGGCCCGCTGTGCCCGCGTGAGGTAGGCGACGCCGGGCGTGGGCAGGGGACCGAGCAGCACCACGTCCACCCCGGCGGAATTGAAGCCCGATTCCAGCGCCGACTCCAGCATGTACCCCGAGATGCGGGTGTCCTTGCCGATCAGCACCGTCGGGCGCGGCTCGCTGCGCTTGAGCACGCGGCCAACCGCGTGCGCCAGGCGCAGCACGAAGTCGGGGGTGATCGGGGCCTGTCCCACCGTGCCGCGGATGCCGTCGGTGCCGAAATACTTTCTGCTCATGGGTTCGGGGTGCTTCCTGCTTGTCGTGTTGTCGTGAACGCGGCGGCGCTCCAGACCTGGAGCGCGGCGACCGTGTCCTTGACATCATGCACCCGCACGATGCGCGCGCCCCGCTCCACGGCGAGCAGCGCCGCCGCCACGCTGGCCGCCACCCGGTCATTGACCGGCAGCCCGGTGACGGCGCCGAGCGAAGACTTGCGCGACCAGCCCGCCAGCAGCGGGTAGCCCGCGGCCAGCAGTTCGTGCTGGCGCGCCAGCAAGGCGAAGTTCTGGTCCACGGTCTTGCCGAAGCCGATGCCCGGATCCCAGGCGATACGAGACGAAGCAAGCCCCAGCCCTTGCAGTGCCTGCGCCTGCCGCTTCAAAAAAGAGAGCACCTGGGGCACGGCATCGCCTTCCAGCGGGGCCCGCTGCATGGTCTGCGGCTCGCCGTGCATGTGCATCAGGCAGACGCCGCAGGACGGGTGCGCTGCGACCACTTCACGCGCGCCCGGCCGCCGCAGCGCCCAGATGTCGTTGATGATGTCGGCCCCGAGGTCCAGCGCCTGCTGCATCACCTCGGGCTTGTACGTGTCGACCGAAATGGGCACGCCCAGCGTCACCGCCTCCCGCAGGACCGGCAGCACGCGGGCCAGCTCCTCCTCCAGCGGCACCGGCGGGGTGCCGGGGCGGCTGGACTCGCCGCCGAGATCGAGGATGTGCGCGCCCTGGACCAGCAGCTGCTCGCAGTGCGCCAGCGCCGACTGCGTGCTGCGATAACGGCCGCCGTCCGAAAACGAATCGGGCGTGACGTTCACGATGCCCATCACCTTGGGGCGGGACAGATCGATGACGCAGCGGGCCGTTTGCCAATGCATGAGCACGATTTTCGCCGATCCCACAAGGACAAGGGGCCATGAGGCCCCTTGTTTTCTCCTTGGCGCTGGGCGCCTCTACGCTGCGCTGGGCGCGGGATCCGTCACCGGCGAGCCGCCCGAGCCGCCGCTGGAGGGCGGCGTGCGCGGCGTGAAGTCCTTGGGCGGACGCGGCTCCCTGCCGGCCATGATGTCGTCGATCTGCTCGGCGTCGATGGTCTCCCATTCGAGCAGGGCCTTGGCCATGGCGTGCATCTTGTCCTTGTTCTCCTCGATCAGCTTGCGGCCCAGCGAGTACTGCTGGTCGATGATGCGGCGCACCTCTTCGTCGACCTTCTGCATGGTCTGCTCGCTCATGTTGGTGGTCTTGGTGACCGAGCGGCCGAGGAACACCTCGCCCTCGTTCTCGGCGTACACCATCGGGCCGAGCGCGTCGGTCATGCCATAGCGCATCACCATGTCGCGGGCCAGGTGGGTGGCACGCTCGAAGTCGTTGGAAGCGCCGGTGGTCATCTGGTTCATGAACACCTCTTCCGCGATCCGGCCGCCGAACAGCATGCTGATCTGGTTGAGCATGTACTCGCGGTCGTAGCTGTAGCGGTCTTGCGCCGGCAGGCTCATGGTCACGCCCAGGGCACGGCCGCGCGGGATGATGGTGACCTTGTGCACCGGGTCGGTCTTGGGCAGCAGCTTGCCGATCAGGGCGTGGCCGGACTCGTGGTAGGCCGTGTTGCGGCGCTCTTCCTCGGGCATGACCATGCTCTTGCGCTCGGGGCCCATGAAGATCTTGTCCTTGGCCTTCTCGAAGTCCTGCATCTCGACCACCCGGGCGTTGCGGCGCGCAGCCATCAGGGCGGCTTCGTTGCACAGGTTGGCGAGGTCGGCGCCCGACATGCCGGGCGTGCCGCGGGCGATGATGCTCGGGTTGACGTCCTGTCCGATCGGGATCTTGCGCATGTGCACGTTCAGGATCTGCTCGCGGCCGCGGATGTCCGGCAGCTGCACGTAGACCTGGCGGTCGAAGCGGCCCGGGCGCAGCAGGGCGGCGTCCAGGATGTCGGGGCGATTGGTCGCCGCGACCACGATCACGCCCAGGTTGGTTTCGAAGCCGTCCATCTCGACCAGCATCTGGTTCAAGGTCTGCTCGCGCTCGTCGTTGCCGCCCCCCAGGCCGGCGCCACGCTGGCGGCCCACGGCGTCGATCTCGTCGATGAAGATGATGCAGGGGGCGTTCTTCTTGGCGTTCTCGAACATGTCGCGCACCCGGGCCGCGCCCACGCCGACGAACATCTCCACGAAGTCCGAGCCCGAGATGCTGAAGAACGGCACCTTGGCCTCGCCGGCGATGCCCTTGGCCAGCAGCGTCTTGCCGGTGCCGGGAGGGCCGACCAGCAGCAGGCCGCGCGGGATGCGGCCGCCCAGCTTCTGGAACTTCTGGGGGTCCTTAAGGAAGTCGACGACTTCCTTGACTTCTTCTTTCGCTTCATCACACCCTGCAACATCGGCGAAGGTGATCTGGTTGTTGTTCTCGTCGAGCATGCGCGCCTTGCTCTTGCCGAAGCTGAAGGCGCCGCCCTTGCCGCCGCCCTGCATCTGGCGCATGAAGTAGATCCACACGCCGATCAGCAGCAGCATGGGCCCCCAGCTGACGAGCAAGGTCATGAGCAGGGACCCTTCCTCGCGCGGCTTGACGTCGAACTTGACGCCGTTGGCGATCAGGTCGCCGACCAGGCCCCGGTCGAGGTAGGTAGCCGTCGTGCGGATCTTGCGGTCTTCGGTCGTGATGGCCACGATCTCGGTGCCGCCCTGGCCTTCCTGGATCACCGCGTTCTTGATGCGCTTGCCCCGCACTTCCTCCAGGAAGTCGGAATAGCCCATCACGCTCGCGCCGGCGGCGCCGCGCGAGTCAAACTGCTTGAATACGGTGAACAGCACGAGGGCGATCACCAGCCACACGGCGATTTTTGAGAACCACTGATTGTTCAACTCGGTCTCCGAATAGGGGTACTAGCGCTACTTGCGACCCATTCTAGGGCTTTCAAGCAGGGGGATGATGTATTTAGACTACAGAAGCCATAGGGGAAAAACGGCATCCGGCGTAGGCAGCGGCCGTCCTCTCAAATGGCCTTCTTCAGCCCGATGCCCACCACGAAGGTTTCGGAGGACTTGTCGCGCGAGGCCTTGGGTTTCAGAGGCTTGACGACCCGGAAAGTTTCCTTGAATAGCTTGACAAGCTGGCTGTAGCCGCTGCCATGGAAGACTTTGACCACCAGGGCGCCCTCGGGCTTCATGTGCAGCTGGGAAAATTCCACCGCCAGCTCGACCAGGTGGGCGATGCGGGCCGCATCGGCCGACTCGATCCCCGACAGGTTGGGGGCCATGTCCGAGACCACCACGTCCGCCTTGCGCGGCCCCATCAGGGCGTGCAGTTTGGCCAGCACCTCGGGCTCCCGGAAGTCCCCCTGCAGGAACGTGACGCCCTCGACCGGCTCCATCGGCAGGATGTCCAGGGCCAGGATCGTCCCGTTCAGCTCGCCCACCGCAGCCCCCGCGGGAGAGAGCTTGCGGCGCACGTACTGGCTCCAGGCGCCCGGCGCCGAGCCCAGGTCCACCACCAGGTGGCCGGGCTTGATCAGCCCCAGCGTCTCGTCGATCTCCTTGAGCTTGAAGGCGGCGCGGGCCCGGTAGCCCTCCTTGTTCGCCAGCTTGACGTAGGGGTCGTTGACGTGGTCGTTCAGCCACGCGCGGTTGACCTTCTTGCTCTTGGTTTTGACTTTCATGTGTCCCTATTGTCCCGAATACGGACACCGGCCGCGAAGGACGCGAAAGTGCCGCGAAGGACGCGAAAAATCGATGGTTTCTTTTGCGTCCTTCGCGGACCCTTCGCGTCCTTCGCGGCCGGATGTCCCTTGCCACGCGCGAGATAATCCCCCGATGCCGAAACTAGAACTGACCATCGCCCAGCGCAAGGCGCATCGCGCCGAAGCGCACCACCTCGACCCCGTGGTCATGATCGGCAACGACGGGCTCACGCCCGCCGTCAGGAAAGAGGCCGATGCCGCCCTCAGTGCCCACGGCCTGATCAAGATCCGCGTGCAGGGCGACGACCGGGAAGCCCGCGAGGCGGTCTACCAGCAGCTGTGCGACGAGCTGGGCGCCGCCCCGATCCAGCACATCGGCAAGCTGCTGGTGCTGTGGCGGCCGCCCGTGGCCAAGGAAAAGGCGGTCGACGAAGACCGCATGCCCGGCCCGCGCGACTTCAAGGTGCTCAAGTACAGCAAGCGCGGCGGCCAGCGCCCCGAGGTGAAGACGCTGCGCGTGCTGGGCAACCAGCGCCTGACGCCCGGCGGGCAGGTCAAGCGGGCCAAGCCCAAGCAGAAGTCGGTCAAGAAGGGGCGGATGACCTAACTGCCGTCGTCCCCGCGCAGGCGGGGACCCAGTGCTTCCGCACTCCCTGGATCCCCGCCTGCGCGGGGATGACGAGACAGCTTGAGCAGGACCGTCAAGGCACACACCCACTGCAGCAAGTACATCCCGCTGCCTACGCTGTGCCAAAGCCGCAGGTCCTCGCGTGCGACGATCCGCGGCGCCACGCCGTGCTCCAGCAGCATCGCCAGCAGCAACCCGCTTGCTACAAACACGAGAGCGCCTTGCGCCCAATCCATGCGGGCTAGCGCCTGTTTTCCCCTTGCAAGCAGCAGGAGCAGGACACCGCAGCCCAGGGACACCCAGCTTTGCGCCGTGAACAGCCGGGCGGCGGCCTGGCCGGCCAGTTGGGGGCTGGGCAGGTGCGCGAACAGCAGCGGCACGGCGATGAAGCCGATGGCCGTCAGGCTGCCCCACCAGAGCGCGGCGGCCACGACCGCCAGCCTATCCCTCACTGGTAGCGGACCGCGACGATCTCGTAGTGCTTGATGCCGGCGGGCGCCTGCACCTCGGCCGTGTCACCCTCCTCCTTGCCGATCAGCGCGCGGGCGATCGGGCTGGAGATGTTGATCAGGCCCTGCTTCAGGTCGGCCTCGTCCTCGCCCACGATCTGGTAGGTGACCACGTCGCCGCTGTCCTCTTCCTCCAGCTCGACCGTGGCGCCGAACACCACCTTGCCGCCGGCGTCCAGCTGCGAGGGATCGATGATCTGGGCCGCCGCCAGCTTGCTTTCGAGCTCGCGGATGCGGCCTTCGATGAAGCCCTGGCGGTCCTTGGCGGCGTCGTACTCGGCGTTCTCGGACAGGTCGCCCTGGGCGCGCGCTTCGGCGATCGCGTTGATCACCCAGGGACGCTGGACCGTCTTGAGCTGGTGCAGCTCGGCCTTGAGCTTTTCGGCGCCAATCTTCGTGATCGGGATGGTGGTCATTTTTCGTCGACTCCAAAGGAAAACCGCCGGCGAGCCGGCGGTTTCGCAAAAACCGCCGACCGTTGCCGGTCGGCGGCGTTCTGATGGGCCGATTATGCCGCGAAAGGCCTGGGCGGCCTGCCCATCAGTCCCGGCCCGCCTCCACCACCTTCTGCGCCAGCAGCCGCGGGTTGGTGAAGCAGGTCTCGTGGCTGCCGGGCGCCTCGACCAGCCGGAACAGGCCCAGCCGCTCGGACAACCGCGGGTGCCAGGGCATGCTGTGGGGCATGGCGGCATCCTGCTGGAAGTTGACGTAGCTCTTGCCGATTTCCAGCGCTGCCAGCTCGGTGTCGAGCGACACCGGTTCGGTGAAGGTGCGGTAGGGATGCGGGTTGAGCTGCGCGTAGCTGCTTTCGGCCAGCGCCAGGTCGGCGTCGTTGATGAAGGCCTCGCGCCAGATCGGGAACGGCAGCATCACGGCGTTGCCGCTGGCGCCCGCCACCGAGTCGAACAAGGCCCGGTAGTGGGGCGGCACCATGTCGTTGAGGCATTGCCCGTTCAGGGGCACGAACGCGTTGACGTAGACCAGCCGGCGGATCCGCCGCGGCACCAGGCTTGCGGCCTGGCTGATCACCATGCCGCCGTAGCTGTGCCCCATCAGCCGCACGTTCTCGAGCCGGTGCGCCTCCAGGTAGTCCACCAGCGAGCGGACCGCATCGGCCAGGCCGATCGCCGAGCGGTCGTCGCCCGGGCGATTGCCGGCCAGCGTGGGGGTATGGACGGTGTGGCCCATGCCACGGATGTGCGCGGCGACCGGCTCCAGCAGTTCGCCGGTGTGCCAGGCGCCATGGACCAGGACGTAGGTATCTGCCATGTCGATGTCTCCTTGGGATGTGGACGGCCGCCCCGTGCGGCCGCTGCAGCAGCGTAGGGGCAGCCGCGGCCGGCGGATGGCCGGTCCGCGCCAAGGTCATGGCCGATGCGTGCCAGCGCTGTGGCTCCTGCGTGACATGCCCTTCAGGCCAGGCGGCTGCGGCGCCAGCGCGCCGGCGTCTGGCCGTGCAAGCGCTGGAACTCGCGCACGAAATGCGAGGCGTCGGTGTAGCCGACCCGGCGCCCGACCTCTCCCACGCCCAGGCGGGCCAGCCGCGGCTGCGCCAGAAGCTCCGCCGCGCGGGCAAGGCGCAACTGGCGCAAGGTGCCACCGAAGGTGGCTTGCTGCGCGGCGAAGCTCCGGTGGAGGCTGCGCACCGAGATGCCCAGGGCCCGGGCCAGGTCGGCGGCGCTCAGGCCCGGCTCATCCAGGCGCTGGCGCAGCAGCTCCCCCATCGCGCTGGCCGCCGGGCTGGAGCTTGCCGCCGCAGCCGCGGGCTCGAGCGCCGCCGCCAGCATGGCGCCGACCTGGTCTGCCAGCAGGGCCGACGGGTAGGCCTGCGCGAGTTGCGGCTCCTCGCCCATCTGCAGGCACAGGGCCGAAAGCGCCCGGCCCCAGCCGCGGTCGCGCGCCACGACACGCGGCAGCTCACAGTCCAGCCGGTCCAACCAGCGGCCGGCCCAGGCGCGGGGCAGCTGGATCGAGAGGCAGTCGACCGAGTCGGGGAAGTGCAGTTCGTAGGCCCGGGCCGAGTCCACCAGCACCGCGTCACCGGGACGCAGCTGTGCCATGTGGCCGCCCTGGCGGACATGCCAGGACGAGTGCCGCTGGGTGATCAGGTAGAACGGGTGCTGGCGGCCCCGGGCGATCGCGGCGGGCGTGCGGTACACATCCTGGGTGGTCGAGCGCACCTGGTTGAACGCAATGGCGTCGCAAGGCACGCTGACCAGCGAACCGTCGAAAGCCCGCGGCTGGCGCGAGCTGCATTCCATCTCGAGAAAGGCCTCGCAGATCGCGCCGACCCAGTAGTCCAGCCGCTGCCGGGGGCCGACCGCATCGGTGGACCAGCGTTTGACGGCGGGGCTGCAAGCTGGGGTCGTCGGGTTCATGCCGGCGAATCTACGCCCAGGCAAGGGCCGCGGCAAGGCGGCCGAACCCGGGCTCAGGCCGCCAGCTGCGCGTGCATCTCCTGCACCGAGTACACGTCCAGGTTGTCCATGTACTTCATGCCTTCGACGGCCGCTTCGGCGCCGGCGATGGTGGTGAAGGTGGTGACCCGGGCCAGCAGCGAGGAGGTGCGGATGGCCCGTGAATCGGAGATCGCGTTGCGGCGCTCTTCCACCGTATTGATCACCATGGCGATCTCGTTGTTCTTGATCATGTCGACCACGTGCGGCCGCCCTTCGGTGACCTTGTTCACCGTCTCGCAGGCGATGCCCGCGGCCGTGATGGCGGCGGCCGTGCCCTTGGTGGCGATCAGATCGAACCCTTGCCCCGCGAGCTGGCGCGCCACTTCCACCGCGCGCGGCTTGTCGCCGTTCTTGACGGTGAGGAACACCTTCTTGACGGCATCGGTGGGCCGGGGCAGCTTGGTGCCGGCGCCCAGCTGGCTCTTGATGAAGGCTTCCCCGAAGGTCTTGCCCACGCCCATCACCTCGCCGGTGGACTTCATCTCCGGGCCGAGGATGGTGTCCACGCCCGGGAACTTGACGAACGGGAACACGGCTTCCTTGACGCTGAAGTACGGCGGCGTGATTTCCTTGCCGATGCCCTGCGAAGCCAGCGACTGGCCGACCATGCAGCGCGCCGCCACCTTGGCAAGCTGGATGCCGGTGGCCTTGCTGACGTAGGGCACGGTGCGCGAGGCGCGCGGGTTCACCTCCAGCACGAAGATCACGTCCTGGCCGTCCTTCTCCTGGATGGCGAACTGCACGTTCATCAGGCCCACCACGTTCAGGGCCTTGGCCATGGCCGCCGTCTGGCGCTTGAGCTCGTCCACCGTGGCCTTGGACAGCGAGTACGGCGGCAGCGAACAGGCCGAGTCGCCCGAGTGCACGCCCGCCTGTTCGATGTGCTCCATGACACCGCCGATGAAGGTGGCTTCTCCGTCCGAAATGCAGTCGACGTCGCACTCGATGGCGTCGTTCAGGAAGCGGTCGAGCAGCACGGGAGAATCGTTGGAGACCTTCACCGCCTCGCGCATGTAGCGCTCGAGGTCGCGCTGCTCGTGAACGATTTCCATGGCGCGGCCGCCGAGCACGTAGCTGGGGCGCACCACCAGCGGGTAACCTAGGGCGGCGGCCTTCTCCAGCGCCTCGGCCTCGGTGCGGGCGGTGGCGTTGGGCGGCTGGCGCAGGCCCAGCTCGTGCAGCAGCTTCTGGAAACGCTCGCGGTCTTCGGCCGCGTCGATCATGTCCGGCGAGGTGCCGATGATGGGCACGCCTTCGGCTTCCAGGCCCAGCGCCAGCTTCAGCGGCGTCTGGCCGCCGTACTGCACGATCACGCCGGTCGGCTTTTCCTTGTCGACGATCTCCAGCACGTCTTCCAGCGTCAGCGGCTCGAAGTACAGACGGTCGGACGTGTCGTAGTCGGTGGACACCGTCTCGGGGTTGCAGTTGACCATGATGGTCTCGTAGCCGTCTTCGCGCATGGCCAGGGCCGCATGGACGCAGCAGTAGTCGAACTCGATGCCCTGGCCGATGCGGTTGGGCCCGCCGCCCAGGACCATGATCTTCTTGTTGCCGGTCGGCTCGGCTTCACACTCGGCGACGCCCCCGTAGGTGGCGGCCTCGTAGGTCGAGTACATGTAGGCGGTGTTGGTGGCGAACTCGGCGGCGCAGGTGTCGACGCGCTTGTAGACCGGCCGCACGCCCAGCTTCTTGCGCAGTTCGCGGATCACCTTGTCGGTGGTCTTGAGCTGGCGCGCCAGGCGCCGGTCGGAAAAGCCCTTTTTCTTCAGCAGCAGCAAGATGCGCTGGTCGATCTGGCCCAGCGTCATCTTCTCCAGCTCGAGCTCGATCTTCACGATCTCCTCGATCTGCACCAGGAACCACTTGTCGATCTTCGTCAGTTCGTAGACCTCGTCCACCGACAGTCCCATGGCGAACGCGTCGCCCACGTACCAGATACGCTCGGGACCCGGCGCGCCCAGCTCCTGCTCCAGCACCTCGCGGTCCTGGGTCTTCTCGTTCATGCCGTCCACCCCGACCTCCAGGCCGCGCAGGGCCTTCTGGAACGATTCCTGGAAGGTGCGGCCCATGGCCATCACCTCGCCCACCGACTTCATCTGGGTGGTCAGGCGGCTGTCGGCAGTCGGGAATTTCTCGAAGGCAAAGCGCGGGATCTTGGTGACCACGTAGTCGATCGACGGTTCGAACGATGCCGGCGTGGCGCCGCCGGTGATCTCGTTGCGTAGCTCGTCCAGCGTGTAGCCGACCGCGAGCTTGGCCGCCACCTTGGCGATCGGGAAACCTGTCGCCTTGGACGCGAGCGCCGAAGAGCGCGACACGCGCGGGTTCATCTCGATCACGACCATGCGGCCGTCTTTCGGGTTGATCGAGAACTGCACGTTGGAGCCGCCGGTGTCCACGCCGATCTCGCGCAGCACGGCCAGCGACGCATTGCGCATCAGCTGGTATTCCTTGTCGGTCAGCGTCTGGGCGGGTGCCACGGTGATCGAGTCGCCGGTGTGCACGCCCATGGGGTCGAGGTTCTCGATCGAGCAGACGATGATGCAGTTGTCGGCCTTGTCGCGCACGACCTCCATCTCGAACTCTTTCCAGCCGAGCAGGGACTCTTCGATCAGCAGCTCGTTGGTGGGCGAGGCTTCCAGGCCGCGCTTGCAGATGGTTTCGAACTCTTCCGAGTTGTAGGCGATGCCGCCGCCGGTGCCGCCCAGCGTGAAGCTGGGGCGGATGACGGTGGGGAAGCCGACGGTCTTCTGGACTGCCCAGGCCTCGTCCATCGAGTGCGCGATCCCGGAGCGCGCCGAGCCCAGCCCGATGCGCGTCATCGCGTCCTTGAACTTCAGCCGGTCTTCGGCCTTGTCGATGGCTTCCGGCGTGGCGCCGATCAGCTCGACCTTGTGCTTGTGCAGCACGCCGTGGCGCCACAGGTCCAGCGCGCAGTTCAGCGCCGTCTGGCCGCCCATGGTGGGCAGGATGGCGTCCGGCTTTTCCTTGGCGATGATCTTCTCGACCGTCTGCCAGGTGATCGGCTCGATGTAGGTGACGTCGGCGGTGGCCGGGTCCGTCATGATGGTCGCCGGGTTGCTGTTGATCAGGATGACCTTGTAGCCCTCCTCGCGCAAGGCCTTGCAGGCCTGCACGCCGGAGTAGTCGAACTCGCAGGCCTGGCCGATGATGATCGGGCCGGCGCCGATGATGAGGATGCTCTTGATGTCTTGGCGCTTGGGCATGCTTACTTCTTCTTGGAACTCTGGGCTTCGTCCATCAGGCCGGTGAACCGGTCGAACAGGTAGCCGATGTCGTGGGGGCCGGGCGAGGCTTCCGGGTGGCCCTGGAAGCAGAACGCGGGCTTGTCGGTGCGGGCCAGGCCCTGCAGCGTGCCGTCGAACAGGCTGACGTGGGTGGCGCGCAGGTTGGCCGGCAGCGTCTTCTCGTCCACCGCAAAGCCATGGTTCTGGCTGGTGATGGAGACGCGGCCGTTGTCCAGGTCTTTGACCGGGTGGTTGGCGCCGTGATGGCCGAACTTCATCTTGAAGGTCTTGGCGCCGGAGGCCAGCGCCAGGATCTGGTGGCCCAGGCAGATGCCGAAGGTGGGATAACCGGCGTCGATCAGGTCGCGGGTGGCCTCGACCGCGTAGTCGCAGGGTTCGGGGTCGCCCGGGCCGTTGGACAGGAACACGCCGTCGGGCTGCAGTTTCTTGACCTCGGAGGCGGGCGTTTGCGCCGGCACCACCGTCACCTTGCAGCCGCGCTCGGCCAGCATGCGCAGGATGTTCTTCTTGACGCCGTAGTCGAAGGCCACGACGTGGTAGCGCGGCGTCTGCAGCTGGCCATAGCCCTCGCCCAGCTGCCACTCGGTCTCCACCCAGTCATAGGACTGCTCGCAGGAGACGACCTTGGCCAGATCGAGCCCATTCATCGCGGGTGCCTTGCGGGCTGCGGCCAAGGCTTGCTCGATCAGTGCGGGCGAGACTTCCTGGCCGGCCTTCAAGGCCAGGATGCAGCCGTTCTGCGCGCCGTGGGTGCGCAGGATGCGGGTGAGCTTGCGGGTGTCGATATCGGCGATGCCGACGGTGCCCTCGCGCTGGAGGTAGTCCGACAGCGTGAGGCTGATGCGGAAGTTGGACGCGACCAGCGGCAGGTCGCGGATGATCAGCCCTGCGGCGTGGACCTTGCTGGCTTCGACGTCTTCTTCATTGACGCCGTAGTTGCCGATGTGCGGGTACGTCAGGGTGACGATCTGCCGCGCATAGCTCGGGTCGGTGAGGATTTCCTGGTAGCCGGTGATCGCCGTGTTGAACACGACTTCGCCGGTGGTGGAGCCGGGGGCCCCGATCGAAGTGCCAAGAAAGACCGTGCCATCGGCAAGCGCCAGGATGGCGGGTGCCGTCCGATCCCCGAGCGCCAGGATGGTGGGAGCACGGGTTCCCTGTTGAGACAAAAGCACTGGGTTCTCCGGATGGTGTCGGGTACGCCCAAACGCGACCGAAAACTTCAGTTCCGGTGTTGCTTTTGTTCAGGGGAAAGGGCTTGGGCGGCGCTAGGCGTACGGGTTTGCGGGAAAGCCCTTGATTATAGCTTGGCACCTGCGGTTTTCCGCCGCCGCGGTGACATCAGGCGTGCCTGCCGGCGGCATCGATCTGCTGCCCGTGCCCCGGCCGAGCCTGGCACACCAGGCGTCGGCGAGAAGATTTCCCGGTCATTCGACTGTCGCGCTCGCGTGCAGGCAGATCGCGGCAGCGGACGCGACATTCAGCGACTCCTCGCCGCCCGGCTGCGCGATGCGAACGGTCATCGCCGCCCGCGCCGCGATATCCGGCGCAACCCCCTGCCCCTCGTGTCCCAGCAGCCAGGCGCAGGGCCAGGGCAGCCGCGCGCGATGCAGCAGCTCCCCGGCGTGGGAACTGGTCGCCAGCAAGGGCACGCTCAGCGCGTCCAGCAGCTCGGGCCCGGCGCCGTCGATCAACTTCAAGGCGAAGTGCGCCCCCATGCCGGCGCGCACCACCTTGGGGGACCACAGGCCTGCCGTCCCCTTCAGGGCGATCACCTGCCCGAACCCGAAGGCGGCGGCGCTGCGCAGGATGGAGCCGACGTTGCCCGCGTCCTGGAGCCGGTCCAGGACGACGCTGGCAGCGGCAGGTTCGACGTCGGGCGCGGGCGGCACCGGGATCACGAACCCCATGCGGGCGGGCGACTCCAGGCCGCTGACCGAGGCAAACAGCGAGTCTGCCAGCACTATGGTTTTAGGAGCGGCGTGCGCCCATTCCGCGCGGGCCGCAGGCCAAAATGACTCTGCAAACACCCCGAGCAGGGGCTGCACGCCCCGCTGCGCGGCGGCGCGGCACAGGTGGTCGCCTTCCAGCCAGACCTGGCCTTGCCTGCGCCAGGCGGCGCTGTCCTGGGCCAGCCGCCGCAGGTCCTTGAGCTGGGCGTTCGCCGCCGAGCGGATGACCTGGGGCTCCGTCACAGAGCGCTCACGTCACGCTGCCCGCAGCTCGATGACTTCGCCGTCGGGAGTGGTGAACGTGGCCGCCACCGGGCTGAAGAACCGGCGGTGGTGCCGGCAGGCGCCATGCAGGCGCAGGGCCTCCAGGTGCTCGGGCGTGCCATAGCCCTTGTGCGCGGCAAAGCCGTACTGGGGGAATTCCTCGTGCAGCGTGGCCAGCAGCCGGTCGCGATGCACCTTGGCCAGGATGGACGCGGCCGAGATCGACTTGACCTTGGCATCGCCGCCGACGACGGCTTCGGCCAGCACGTCGATGGTGGGCAGGCGGTTGCCGTCCACCAGCACCTTGGCGGGCTTCAGGCGCAGGCCCTCCACGGCGCGCTTCATGGCCAGCATGGTGGCGTGCAGGATGTTGAGCGTGTCGATCTCCTCGACCGAGGCCTGCGCGATCGAGCAGCACAGGGCTTTCTCGCGGATCTGGTCGTACAGGCGCTCGCGCTGCGGCGGGGTCAGCACCTTGGAATCGGCCAGCCCGCGGATGCGCTTGCCGTCGTCCAGGATCACGGCCGCGGCCACCACCGGGCCGGCCAGCGGGCCCCGCCCCGCTTCGTCGACGCCGGCCATCAGCCCGATCGGGTCCCAGGCCAGGCGGGCCTGCTCAGGCTTTCGCGATAACTTTTTCGATGGCATCGGTGGCCAGGCTTGCCGTGTCGCGCCGCAACCGGTGGTGCAGCAGATTGAATTCGGATTGGACGGCCGCCATTCTGGCAGGAGACTGCAGCCACTCCAACAGCGCCGCAGCCAGGGCCTGGGGATTGGCGTCGTGTTGCAGCAACTCGGGCACCACAAACTCACGGGCCAGGATGTTGGGCAGGCCGATCCAGGGCTGCAGCGCCTTGCGCTTCATGATCTGCCAGCTGATCGCGTTCATGCGGTAGGCGATCACCATGGGCCGCTTGAACAGGGCCGCCTCCAGCGTGGCGGTGCCGCTGGCGATCAGCGTCAGGTCGCAGGCCGCCAGCGCCGCGTGAGACTGGCCTTCCAGCACCTGCACGCCGGTCGTGAGCCCGGCCCGCCGCGCCGCCGATTCGATGCGCTTCTTCAGCGCCGGCATCGCGGGTACGACGATTTTGATAGCGGCACGCGCGCGCCGGACCTGGGCGGCGGCCTCAAGGAATGCAGGAGCCAGGTACTGCACCTCCGACGCACGGCTACCCGGCAGCACGGCCAGTACCTCGTCCTCATCCGCCAGGCCGAGCGACCTGCGGGCCCCTGCCTTGTCAGGCTCCAGCGGGATGACGTTGGCCAGCGGATGGCCGACGTAGGTAGCCGGGATGCCATGGCGGGACAGCAAAGCCGGCTCGAACGGAAAGATGCACAGCACGTGGTCGCAGGCACGCCGGATCTTCTGCAGCCGCTCGGCGCGCCACGCCCACACCGAGGGGCAGACGAACTGCACCGTGCGCACGCCGGCCTGGCGCAGGCCGCTTTCCAGGTCGAGATTGAAGTCGGGCGCATCCACGCCGATGAACAGGTCGGGACGCTCGCGCAGGACGCGCTCCTTGAGCTGGCGGCGGATGCCGATGATCTCGCGGTAGTGCCGAAGCACTTCGACGTAGCCGCGCACGGCGAGCTTCTCGTAGGGCCACCAGGGTTCGAACCCGTGTGCCGCCATCTGCGGGCCGCCTATGCCAGCGGACTTCAGGTCGGGCCAGCGCCGCTTCATGCCGCCCAGCAGCAGCCCGGCGAGCAGGTCGCCGGAGGCCTCGCCGGCCACCAGCGCGGCAGAAAACAGCCGTCGGGGCTGAGCCTGTCGTCCTTCGCCAGGCTCAGGATGATCGGAAACTGCCCCTTCGACAAGCCTGTCCTGAGCCTGGTCGAAGGGCTCAGGGCGAACGGGCGTCATCGCACGATGCCGCGTTGCGGCGACACCTGGGCCAGGAAGTCCAGCATCATCCGCACGTCGGGCGCGGCTTCGGGCGCGGTTTGCGCAAGCTGGGCGATACGTTCCTGCGCCTGCTCCAGCGTCAGCCCGTCCCGGTACAGCGCCTTGTGCATGGCCTTGACCGCCGCGATGCGCGCCGGGCTGAAGCCGCGCCGGCGCAGCCCCTCGAAGTTCATCGACCGCGCCTGCGCCGGCTGCCCCTGGCTCATCACGAACGGAGGCTGGTCGGCGAACAGCGTCGACGTCATGGCCGTCATGCCGTGGGCGCCGATGCGAACGAACTGGTGCACCACCGTGAACGCGCCGAAGATGACGAAGTCGCCGACCTCGCAGTGGCCGGCGATCTGCGCATTGTTGGCGAAGATGGTGTGGCTGCCGACCTGGCAGTCGTGCGCCAGGTGCGTGTAGGCCATCATCCAGTTGTCGTTGCCCAACCGGGTGACGCCGCCGCCGCCGGGCGTGCCGATGTTGAAGGTGGTGAACTCGCGGATGGTATTGCGGTCGCCGATCACCAGCTCGCAGGGCTCGCCGGCGTACTTCTTGTCCTGCGGCGCGCTGCCCAGCGAGGCGAACTGGAAGATGCGGTTGTCGCGGCCGATGGTGGTGCGGCCTTCGATCACAGCGTGCGCCCCGACGGTGGTGCCGGCGCCGATCTTCACGTCGGGGCCGATCACCGCGTAGGGGCCCACGCTCACCGAAGGATCGATCTGCGCGCGCGGGTCGACAAGGGCCGTGGCGTGGACAGCCATCTAGCCTATTCTCCTCATCGTGCACATGAGCTCGGCCTCGCAGGCGACCTCGCCGTCCACCCGGGCGCATCCCTTGAACTTGAAGATGCCGGCCTTGTGCCGCTCGAGCGTCACGTCCATCACCAGCTGGTCGCCCGGCTCCACCGGCCGCTTGAAGCGGGCGGCGTCGATGCCGGCGAAGTAGTAGACCGTCTTGTCGTCCGGAGTCACGCCTTGCGTCGCGAACGACAGCAAGGCCGCGGACTGGGCCATCGCCTCCAGCATCAGGACCCCCGGCATCACGGGGCGGTGCGGGAAGTGACCGGTGAAGAACGGCTCGTTGATGGTGACGTTCTTGACCGTGCGGATGCTTTCGCCCTTGCGCAGCTCCAGCACCCTGTCGACCAGCAGGATCGGGTAGCGGTGCGGCAGCAGTTTCAGGATCTGGTGGATGTCCATCTGCGTGGAGTCGTTCATGATTTCTTCTCGAGCGCCTTGAGTCGTTCGCGCAAGGCATGCAGCTGCTTCAAGGTGGCTGCGTTCTTCTCCCAGGCGGCATTGTCGTCGATGGGAAAGATGCCGGTGTAGTGGCCCGGCTTCAGGATGGACCGCGTCACCAGCGAGGTGGCCGAGATGTGCACGTGGTCGGCGATGGTGAGGTGGCCCAGGATGCCGGCGCGGCCGCCGATCGTGCAGTAGGCGCCTATCGTGGCGCTGCCGGCCACCGCGGCGCAGCCCGCCATCGCGGTGTGCTTGCCGATGCGCACGTTGTGGCCGATCTGGATCAGGTTGTCCAGCTTCACGCCCTCCTCGATCACGGTGTCGGCCAGCGCGCCGCGGTCGATGCAGGTGTTGGCGCCGATCTCCACGTCGTCGCCGATGCGCACCGCGCCGAGCTGCTCGATCTTTTCCCACGCGCCCTCGTTGGGCGCGAAACCGAAGCCGTCGGCGCCGATCACCACGCCAGGATGCAGGATGCAGCGCGCACCGATCGTGCAGCTCTCGCCCACCGTGACGCGGGACTTCAGGACGGTGCCGGCGCCGATGCGCGCGCCGCGCTCGATGACGCACAGGGGGCCGATCCGGGCGGTGGGGTCGATCACCGCGTCCGGATCGACCACTGCACTGGGATGGATCTGCACGCTCGCCGGCGCGCCCTGCTGCCGCTTCCACAGCTGCGTGAGGCGGGCGAAGTAGAGGTACGGGTCGTCGGCGACGATGCAGTCGCCCCGGGCCGCGGCAGCCTCTCGCAGGGCCGGGCCCACGATGACGCAGGCCGCCCGCGAGTGGGCCAGTTGGTGCTGGTATTTGGCGTGGGAAAGGAAACTCAGCTGGGCCGGGCCGGCGGATTCCAGAGGGGCCAGGCCCTCGACGGTCCGCGCCGCGTCACCGACAAGCTCGCCGCCCAGCGCATCGACGATGGCGCCTAGCGCGAGCCCCACACGTCAGCGTGCCGCGTTGAGCGCGCGGATCACCTTGTCGGTGATGTCGTGCTTGGGATTGATGTAGACCGCTTCCTGCAACACCACGTCGTACTTCTCGGCCTCGGCGACCTGCTTGACCACGCGGTTGGCACGCTCGAGCACCTGCTGCAGTTCCTCGTTCTTGCGTGCGTTGAGGTCTTCCTGGAATTCGCGGCGCTTGCGCTGGAACTCGCGGTCCTGGTCCACCAGCTGCTTCTGGCGCTGCGCCCGCTGGCTTTCGGACAGGGTGGGCGCCTCGCGCTCGAAGCGTTCGGAGTTGGCCTTGATGGAGGCGCCGAGGTCGGTGAGTTCCTTCTCGCGGCGCGAGAACTCCTGCTCCAGCTTGGCCTGCGCGGCCTTGGCCGTGCTGGCCTCGCGGAAGATGCGGTCGGTGTTGACGAACCCGACACGGAACTCCTGCGCGAAGGCGGGCGCCGAGAATGCCAGCGCGCCCGCCAGGACCCACCGCGAGGGACGACTCAGGTACTTCATTAGAAGGAGGTTCCGATCTGGAATTGCAGTTTCTGGATTCTATCGCCCGCGAACTTGCGCACCGGTTGGGCAATGGCCAGGCGCAGCGGCCCGACCGGGGACACCCACGACAGGCCGGCGCCCACCGAGGCCCGCAACTGGCCGAGCTCCAGGCGCTCGTTCTCGCCGAAGACGTTGCCCACGTCGGCGAAGCCGAACAGGCGCAGCGTGCGGTCATTGCCCGCCCCCGGAAACGGCGTGATGACCTCCGCGTTGAGCGTGATCTTCTTGGGGCCGCCGATGGTGGCGCCGGTGACGTCGCGCGGGCCCAGCGTGCCCTGGTCAAAACCGCGCACCGAGCCCAGGCCTCCCGAGTAGAAGTGCTTGAACACCGGGAACGGGCGGTCGGCCAGGCCCTTGCCCCAGCCCAGCTCGCCATTGAAGGCCAGCGTGTACTGCTTGTTCAGCGGGATGTACTGCTGGTATTGGTAGTTGGCGCGCCAGTAGCGCGCGTCACCGGCCACGCCCAGCTCACCGGCCAGGCGCTGCAGGCGGCCGCTGTTGGGGGCCAGGGCGCTGTCCCGGTCGTCCCGCGACCAGCCGATGGACAGCGGCAGCGTGGTGCTGGTGAAGCCGAAGCGGTTGGCATAGGCCAGGTACACCGCGGGGATGTTGGTGCCGGGCTTGATCTGGGTGCGCTCGACGCTGGCGCCGAAGAACACCGTGTCCAGCTCGCTGAAGGGCACGCCGAAGCGCAGGCCCACGCCGGAGGTGACCAGCTCGTAGTTGCCGCCCTGGTCCTCGTAGGGCTTGGAGGTGCGGTGGTACACGTCCACGGTACGCGAGATGCCGTCGGGCGTGAAGTACGGATCGGTGGTGTTGAACGCCAGCGTGCGGTTGTACTTGCTGGTGTTCAGCTCTACGCCCAGGTACTGGCCCGAGCCGAACGCGTTCTCCTGCTTGATCGAGAAGCCCAGCGCCAGCCGATCGGCGCTGGAGAAGCCGGCCGACAGCTGCAGGCTGCCGGTGGGCTTTTCGGTGACGGTCACGTTCAGGTCGACCTGGTCCGGCGCGCCGGGCACGTCGCTGGTCTCGACGTTGACTTCGCGGAAGAAGCCCAGACGGTCCACCCGGTCACGCGAGAGCTTGATCTTGTCGCCGTCGTACCAGCTCGATTCGAACTGGCGGAACTCGCGCCGGATCACTTCGTCGCGGGTGCGGTTGTTGCCGGCGATGTTGACGCGGCGCACATAGGCCCGGCGCGACGGCTCGGCCACGATGGTGAAGGCCACGCGGTTGTTGGTGCGGTCGATCTCCGGACGCGCCTCCACGTTGGCGAAGGCGTAGCCGAAGTTGCCGAAGTAGTCGCTGAAGGCCTTGCTGGTTTCGGCCACCTGGTCGGCGTTGTAAGCCTCGCCCGGGCGGATGGTGACCAGCGACTTGAACTCGTCCTCCTTGCCCAGGTAGTTGCCTTCGAGCTTGACGCCCGAGACCACGTAGCGCTCGCCCTCGGTGATGTTCACCGTGATGGTGATGTCCTGCTTGTTCGGCGAGATCGCGACCTGCGTGGAGTCGATGCGGAACTCCAGGAAGCCGCGGCTGAGGTAGTACGAGCGCAGCGCCTCCAGGTCGGCGTTGAGCTTGGCGCGCGAGTAGCGGTCGGACTTGGTGTACCAGGACAGGAAGCCGCCGGTGTCCAGGTCGAACAGGCCCTTGAGCGTGCCTTCGGTGAACGCCTTGTTGCCGACGACCCGGATGTCCTTGATGCGCGCCGGTTCGCCCTCGGTCACGGTGAAGGTGAGGTTGACCCGGTTGCGTTCCATCGGTGTCACCGTCGTCACGACTTCCGCGCCGTACAGGCTGCGGTTGATGTACTGGCGGCGCAGTTCCTGCTCGGCCCGGTCGGCCAGGGCCTGGTCGTACGGGCGGCCTTCGGTCAGCCCGATCTCGCGCAGCGCCTTCTTCAGCGCGTCCTTGTCGAACTCGCGGGCGCCGACGAAGTCGACGTCGGCGACGGTCGGACGCTCCTCGACGATGACCACCAGCACGTCGCCCGAGACTTCCAGCCGCACGTCCTTGAACAGGCCCAGGCCGAACAGCGCGCGGATCGCGGCCGAGCCCTTGTCGTCGTTGTACTGGTCACCGACCCGGAACGGCAGCGAGGCGAACACGGTGCCGGGCTCGACACGCTGCAGGCCCTCGACGCGGATGTCGCGCACGGTGAACGGGTCCACGGCCCAGGCATTGGCCGCGAACGCCATGGCAACCAGGCCCGAGACCGTGCGCGCGCGAAAGCGCTTGATGTGTTTTTTCATGAATCAGGGGATCAACCGAAGAGACGTGTGACGTCGTTGAACAGCGCGATCGACATCATCACCAGGAGCACCGCGACGCCTCCGCGCTGCAGGCGCTCCATCCAGGCATCGGAGACGCTCCTTCCCGTCACCGCCTCCCAAAGATAATACATCAGGTGCCCCCCGTCCAAGACCGGCAAAGGCAGCAGGTTCAGCACGCCCAGGCTCACGCTGATCAGGGCCAGGAAGATCACGTATTGCACCAGGCCCAGGCTCGCGGACTTGCCCGCGTAGTCGGCGATCGTGAGGGGCCCGCTCAGGTTCTTGAGCGACGCCTGGCCGATGATCATGCGGCCCATCATCCGCACCGTGAGCACCGACACTTCCCAGGTCCGCACGGCGCCTTTCCACAAGCCTTCCAGCGGACCCGAGCGCACCTCGACGAACTCGGGCGGCGAGCCCACGTAGGCGCCGATGCGGCCGATGCTGCCCGAGGCGTCGGTCAGCACGTCGGGCGTGACCTGCAGTTCCAGCGTGCGGCCTTGCCGCTCGACGCGCCAGGTGCCGGCCTGCGCCTGGCCGTCGCGCACCTGCGCGCGGATCATCTCGCGCAACTGCTGCCCGTCGACCACCGGCGTGCTGCCCACCGACAGCACCACGTCGCCCTCGCGCAGGCCGGCGCGTGCCGCCGCCGCGCCGGGCATCACCTGTCCGATCACCGGCCGTGTCCAGGGCCCCAGGATGCCGACGCGGCGGAACAGCTGGGCATCGGCCTCCTGGGCCCGCACCTGGCTCAGCGGCAGCATGAGCTCGCGTGCGGCGCCCTGCTCCGCGGCCGAAACTTCCAGGCGGACATCGCGGGCGTCCAGCGCCCCGCGAGTCAGAAGCCAGCGCAGGTCCTCGAACGACTGCACCGGCTGCAACGCCTCGCCCTCGAACCCCGCCTGCCGCACGTGCTCGCCGCCGCGCAGGCCGGCCTGCTGCGCAATGGAGCCTGCCACCGGACTGGCCAGAATGGCACGCGGCTCCTGCATGCCGTACCAGTTCACGCCGGCATACAGCAGCACCGCCAGCAGCAGGTTGGCCGCCGGGCCGGCCGCCACGATGGCGGCGCGCGACTTCAAGGGCTGCGTGTTGAAGGCCAGGTGCCGCTCCTCGGGCGCGACCGGCGCCTCGCGCTCGTCCAGCATCTTCACGTAGCCGCCCAGGGGAAAGGCGCCGATGACGAACTCGGTGTCCTGGCCCGGGCGCTGCTTCCTGGGCTTCCAGCGCACCAGGGTCTTGCCGAAGCCGACCGAGAACCGCAGCACCTTGACGCCGCAGGCCACGGCCACGCGGTAGTGGCCGTATTCGTGCACGGCGATCAGCAGGCCCAGGGCGACGATGAAGGCGACGACGGTGAGCATCCGAAAAAGTCCTTGTGGTTCAGGCCAGCCGGCGGATCGCCCGCTGCGCGGCCTCGCGCGACCGGGCGTCCAGCGCCAGCAGGTCTTCCAGCGCCTGAGGGTTGGAGGGCGTGACCGCCGCCAAAGTTGCAAGGTTCACGTGATGGATCTGGTCGAAGCGGATGCGGCGCTCCAGGAACGCGTCCACCGCCACCTCGTTGGCGGCATTCAGCACGGTGGGGGTGCCGGGTGCCGCCCGCAAGCTGTCCCAGGCCAGCTGCAGGCCGGGAAAGCGCTCCCGGTGCCCGCGGCTGTCGAACGATTCGAAGCTCATGTCGGCCAGCGAGGTGAAGTCCAGTGCGGCGGCGCCCGACTCCACCCGCTCGGGCCAGGCCAGGCCGTAGGCGATCGGCACCCGCATGTCGGGCGTGCCCAGCTGGGCCACGACGGAATGGTCGCGGTACTGCACCATGGAGTGGATGACGCTCTGGGGATGGATCACCACCTCCAGCCGCTCGGGCGCCAGGCCGAACAGGTAGCGGGCCTCGATCACTTCCAGGGCCTTGTTCATCATCGTCGCGGAGTCCACCGAGATCTTGCGGCCCATCACCCAGTTGGGATGGGCGCAGGCCTCTTCGGGCGTCACGTCTCGCAGGCTGGCGGGCTCGCGCGTGCGGAACGGCCCGCCCGAGGCGGTGAGGATGATCTTCTCGACCCGCCGGTTCCAGGTCGCGGGGTCCTGCGGCAAGGACTGGAAGATGGCCGAGTGTTCGCTGTCGATCGGCAGCAGCGTGGCACCCCCCTGCCTGACAGCCGCCATGAAGACTTCGCCGCCGACGACCAGCGCTTCCTTGTTGGCCAGCAGCAGCCGCTTGCCGGCGCGCGCGGCGGCCAGGCAGGAAGCCAGGCCGGCGGCGCCGACGATGGCTGCCATCACGGTGTCCACGGAGGCGTCAGCCGCTATGCTTTCAATAGCAGCCTGGCCCCACTCGACGCGGGTCGGAAACCCATTTGCTGCTGCTTTGTCGGCCAGTTCGCGGCCCGCCGCCTGGTCGGCCATGACCGCGAGCCGGGGCTGGAAGCGTGCGCACTGCTCGAGCATCAGGTCGACCTGCGTCGACGCGGTGAGCGCGGCCACCTCGAAGCGCTCGGGGTGCCGGGCGATCACGTCCAGCGTACTGGTGCCCACCGAGCCGGTGGAGCCGAGGACGGCGATGCGTTGTTTCATGCTCAGGTCAGGGCGTGCAGCATCAGGGCCAGCGGCAGCGTCGGCAGCAGGGCATCCACGCGGTCGAGCACGCCGCCGTGGCCGGGCAGCAGCCCGCTGGAATCCTTGGCCCCGGCACTGCGCTTGACCAGCGACTCCGCCAGGTCGCCGACCACGCTCATGGCGGCCAGGAACAGCACGCCCACCAGCAACAGCCACCAGCCCTGGGCGGCCAGCCGGCTGTAGAGGCTGGGCACCTCCGCCTGCAGCGAGCGGTCCGACAGCACCCAGGCGACCCCCAGCACGACCACGCCCAGCATGCCGCCCCAGACTCCCTCCCAGCTCTTGCCGGGACTGATGGCGGGCGCCAGCTTGCTGCGCGTGAACTTCAGCCCCAGCGTGCGGCCCGCGAAGTAGGCAAAGATGTCCGCGGCCCAGACCAGCACCAGCACCGAGAGCAGGAAGTTGATGCCGATGACGCGGGCCTGGGCCACGGCCACCCAGGCCAGCCACAGGGCGAGCACGCCGCCGGCGATGCGGACGGCGCCTGGGATCCGGGGCCAGCCGGCGACCCCGGCGCGCAACAGGAAGGCGCCTGAGAGAACCCACGCACCGCCCGTGATGCTCCACAGCAGCGGCAATGGCCGCTCCAGCCACCCGGCGCCCCAGGCACCGGCGCACAGGCCCAGACAGACCAGCCCCAGCAGCACCGAGCCGCCCTGCCCCATGGCATTGAGGCGCCCCCATTCCCAGGCCCCCGCGGCGATGAGCACCAGCGTGAAGGCGGCAAACGGAACGTGCGAGGGCCAGAACAGCGCCGGCAGCAGGATCGCCAGCAGCACGACGGCGGTGATGACGCGCTGCTTGAGCATGGCCTTCAGGCCGCTTTCTTGCTGGCCGACGGTTCGAGTTGCTCGGAGGTCTTGCCGAAGCGGCGCTCGCGGCCCGCGTAGTCCGCGATAGCGGCGTCCAGGGCGGCCGCGTCGAACTCGGGCCAGAGCTTGTCGCTGAAATAAAGCTCGGAATAGGCAGCCTGCCAGAGCAGGAAGTTGCTGATGCGCTTTTCGCCGCCGGTGCGGATCAGGAGGTCCGGGTCGGGCTGCGGCGCCAGCGTCATGGCCCCGTCCAGGCTCTGCTCGGTGATCTCGACGCCCTGCGCCGCCAGGCGGGCGGCGGCCTGGGCGATGTCCCAGCGCCCGCCGTAGTTGAAGCACACGTTGAACCCCAGGCGGGTGTTGGCGGCGGTCGCAGCCTCGGCTTGGGCCAGGCCGGCCCGCACCTTGTCCGAGAGCCGGGAGCGGTCGCCCACGAACTGGATGCGCACGCCCTCCGACTTGAGCTGCGGCACTTCGCGGGCGAGCGCCACCGCCAGCAGTTCCATCAGCCCGGAGACCTCTTCGGGCGGCCGGTTCCAGTTCTCGGAGGAGAAGGCAAACACGGTGAGCACCTTGACGCCGCGCTCACCGCAGTGCCGCACGCAGGCGCGCAGGGCGTCGACGCCCTTCTTGTGGCCGGCGACGCGCGGCAGGTAGCGCTGGGTGGCCCAGCGCCCGTTGCCGTCCATGACGATCGCGATGTGCTGGGGGACGTTGGCTGTCATCCCTGACCGGCCAATGGGCGCCGCCGGGCCGCCCCGGGGCGCGAGCGCTCCTTGGGGCGACAGCGCAGGCGCGCAGCGGCAAGCGCGCACAGAGCAGCCTTCATACGGCCATGATCTCCTGCTCCTTGGCCGCCACCATGCTGTCGATCTCGGCGATGTGCCGGTCGGTCAGCTTCTGGATGTCGGCTTCGGAGCGCTTCTGGTCGTCTTCGGAGGCCTGCTTGTCCTTGACCAGCTTCTTAACGGCTTCGTTCGCGTCGCGGCGGAGGTTGCGAACCGCGATCTTGGCGTTCTCGCCCTCGGTGCGTACCAGCTTGGTCATTTCCTTGCGGCGCTCTTCGCTCATGGGCGGCATCGGCACCCGGATCAGGTCGCCCATCGAGGCCGGGTTCAGGCCCAGGTCGCTTTCGCGGATCGCCTTTTCGATCTTGGCACCCATGCCCTTTTCCCAGGGCTGCACGCTGATCGTGCGCGCGTCCAGCAGCGCCACGTTGGCCACCTGGCTGATCGGCATCATGGCGCCGTAGTAGTCCACCTGCACCGTGTCCAGCAGCGCCGGGTTGGCCCGGCCGGTGCGGATCTTGGTCAGGTTGTTCCTGAAGGCGGCGATGGACTGGTCCATCTTGCCTTCCACGCTCTTCTTGACTTCGGGAATGGTGCTCATGGGAGTCTCCTCGTCAGGCGTAGACCAGCGTGCCCTCGTCCTCGCCCATCACGACGCGCTTGAGCGCGCCGTTCTTGAAAATGGAAAAAACCTTGATCGGCAGCTTCTGGTCACGGCACAGCGCAAACGCGGTGGCATCCATGATGCCGAGGTTCTGCGCCATGGCGTCGTCGAAGGTGATTTTCGTGTACCGGGTGGCCGAGGGGTCCTTCTTGGGGTCGGCCGAATAGACGCCGTCGACCTTGGTCGCCTTGAGCACGAGTTCGGCGCCGATCTCGGCCCCGCGCAGGGCGGCGGCGGTGTCGGTAGTGAAGAAAGGGTTGCCGGTGCCGGCCGCGAAGATCACGACCTTGCCTTCTTCCAGGTACTGCAGGGCCTTGGGCCGCACGTAGGGCTCGACCACCTGCTCGATCGCGATGGCCGACATCACGCGTGCGATCAGGCCCTGCTTGTTCATGGCATCGGCCAGCGCCAGCGCGTTCATCACGGTGGCGAGCATGCCCATGTAGTCGGCCGTGGCGCGGTCCATGCCGACCGAGCCGCCAGCCACGCCGCGGAAGATGTTGCCGCCGCCGATCACGACCGCGACCTGCACGTCCATGCGCACCACCTCGGCAACCTCTTCGACCATCCGGACGATGGTCGCCCGGTTGATGCCGAACGCGTCATCGCCCATCAGCGCCTCGCCCGACAGCTTGAGCAGGATGCGCTTGTGGGCTGGCGAGGCGATGGGCATGGATGGGCTCCTGAATGTAGTTGTGCGTGACGGGTCGAGTTTACGGCTTCGACCGGAAAAAATGGCCGTTTGGCAGCGGCCGTCCGGGTCAGGCGCCCTTGGCTGCGGCGACCTGCGCCGCTACTTCGGCGGCGAAATCGTCGACCTTCTTTTCGATGCCTTCGCCCACCACGTACAGGGTGAAGCCCTTCACGCTGGTGTTCGCCGCCTTGAGCATCTGCTCCACGGTCTGTTTGTCGTTCTTGACGAACGGCTGGTTGAACAGCGACACCTCCTTGAGGTACTTCTGCACGGAGCCTTCGATCATCTTGGCAGCGATGTCGGCGGGCTTGCCCGATTCCGCGGCCTTGGCGGTAGCGACCGAGCGTTCCTTCTCGATCAGCTCGGCCGGCACGTCGGCGCTGGTCAGCGCGACCGGCTTCATGGCCGCCACGTGCATGGCCACGTCCTTGGCGGCGGCTTCGTCGCCCTCGTACTCCACGACCACGCCGATGCGGGTGCCGTGCAGGTAGGCGGCCAGCTTGTTCGAGCCCGAGAAGCGCTTGAACCGGCGAAAGCTCATGTTCTCCCCGATCTTGCCGATCAGGCCCTTGCGCACTTCTTCCAGCGTGGGCCCGAAGCCGCCCTGGCTGTAAGGCAGCGCGCCCAGCGCGGTGACGTCGGCGGGGTTGTGCTTGGCGATCAGTTCAGCCGCGGCACTGGCCAGGGCGATGAAGCTGTCGTTCTTGGTCACGAAATCGGTCTCGCAGTTGACTTCCAGCAGGGCCCCGGTCGTGCCCTGGATGCTGGCGGCCACCACGCCTTCGGCGGTGATGCGCGATGCGGCCTTGCCGGCCTTGCTGCCGAGCTTGACGCGCAGCAGTTCCTCGGCCTTTTCCATGTTGCCCTCGGCCTCGGTCAAGGCCTTCTTGCATTCCATCATCGGCGCGTCGGTCTTGGCGCGCAGTTCGGCGACCATGCTTGCGGTGATTGCAGCCATTTTCTTGTCCTCTTGTCGTTCAGTTCGGTTTTTGCGTGAAAAGGGGGCCCGAAAGCCCCCTTGGATCGGCTTGGGCGGGTTTACGCCGCGGCGCCTTCTCGCACTTCGACGAATTCGTCGCTGCCTTCGGACACCGCCTTGACGACGTCGTTCACCGCGCTGGAGCGGCCTTCGAGGATGGCGTCGGCGATGCCGCGGGCGTACAGCGTGACGGCCTTGGAGCTGTCATCATTGCCGGGGATCACGTAGTCGATGCCTTCGGGCGAGTGGTTCGAGTCGACCACGCCCACCAGCGGGATGCCCAGCTTCTTGGCTTCGGACACGGCGATCTTGTGAAAGCCCACGTCGATCACGAAGATGGCGTCCGGCAGGCTGTTCATGTCCTGGATGCCGCCGATGTCCTTCTCGAGCTTTTCCATCTCGCGGGCGAACATCAGCTGCTCTTTCTTGCTCATGGACTCCAGGCCGCCTTCCTGCTGGGCCTTCATGTCCTTCAGGCGCTTGATGGAGGTCTTCACGGTCTTGAAGTTCGTCAGCATGCCGCCCAGCCAACGCTGGTCGACGAAGGGAACGCCGGCGCGCTTGGCTTCGGTGGAGACGATCTCGCGGGCCTGGCGCTTGGTGCCCACCATCAGGATGGTGCCGCGGTTGGCCGAGAGCTGCTTCACGAACTTCATCGCGTCCTGGAACATCGGAAGCGACTTTTCCAGGTTGATGATGTGGATCTTGTTGCGATGGCCGAAGATGAACGGGGCCATCTTGGGATTCCAGAAGCGCGTCTGGTGCCCGAAATGGACACCGGCTTCCAGCATTTCGCGCATGGTTGCGGGCATGGTATTTCCTGAGGTTGGGTCTAAAATCCAGCCCGAAATCGCATCCTTCTGGCCTGACGGCCGCAGGAGCGACACCTTGATGGGTTGGATTCGCGATTTGATTTGCTGACAGCGTTGGCACACCGCGTGCCGCCCCCCAGCAAAACCCGACGATTATAGCAGTCAGCCCCCTTGCCCATGCTTGCCGATCTCACTGCCATCCGCGAGCGCCTGCTCGGCGGCCAGACCACTGCCGAGCAGGAATTCGAGCGGGCCGCCGCCGTGGCGCGCTCGGCAGCCTGCCACAGCGTGTTCTTGCGGCCCTTGCTCGACGACGCCAGGGCCGTGGCAGTCGATCCGGCTTCCCGCGGCCGGGCGCTGGCAGGCTTGGCGGTGTCGGTCAAGGACCTGTTCGACGTCGAGGGCCAGCCCACTGCCGCGGGTTCTCGGGTGCTGGCGGACGGGCCGCCGGCGCCGGCCGACAGCACCGTGGTGGCCCGGCTGCGGGCCGCGGGCGCTGCCATCGTGGGGCGCACCAACATGACCGAGTTCGCCTTTTCCGGCGTCGGCGTGAACCCGCATTTCGGCACGCCGGTGAACCCCGCCGACACGGCCGTCGCCCGCATCCCCGGTGGGTCCTCGTCCGGCGCGGCGGTCTCCGTCGCCACGGGCGCCGCTCACATCGGCCTCGGCTCCGACACGGGAGGATCCATCCGCATTCCGGCGGCCCTGTGCGGCATCGTGGGCTTCAAGAACACGGCGCGGCTGACGCCCCTCACAGGCGCCCTGCCGCTGTCGAGCACCCTGGACACGATTTGCGCGCTGACGAGATCGGTGCGCGACGCGGTCCTGGCCCACGAACTGCTGTCCTCCCGCAAGGTGGCGGCGGCCTCCAAGTCCCTGTCCCGATGCCGTTTCGCCGTAGCTCGCACGCAGCTGCTGGATGGCGTGGACGACGGCGTGGCGCGGGGTTTCGAGCGGGCGCTGCGTGCCTTGCGGGCCACCGGCGCCCAGATCGAGGATGTGGCCCTGCACGAGGTCAAGGACCTGGGCACGATCCAGGCCACTGGCGGCTTCTCGGCGGCGGAAAGCTACGCCTGGCACCGTTCGCTGCTCGTGGAGCGCGGCGGCGGCTACGACCCGCGGGTGCGCGTGCGCATCGAACGCGGAGCCCAGATGAAGGCCTGGGAATACATCGACCTGGTGCGTGCACGCCACGAGTGGATCGCCCGCATCGAGGCGGCGCTGCAAGGCTTCGACGCGGTGCTCTCCCCCACCGTGCCCATCGTGGCTCCGCCGATCGCGCAGGTGGCGCCCGGGCCCGAACGCGACGAGGCGTTCTTTCGCGTCAACGCGCTCCTGCTTCGCAACACCAGCGTGGTGAACATGCTGGACGGCTGCGCAATCTCCATTCCGTGCCAGGCGCCGGGTGAGCTGCCGGTGGGGCTGATGATCTGGCACGGCGCCCTGCAGGACGACCACATCCTCAACATTGCCCTGCAGGCCGAGGCCGCGCTGCAATGAAAGTGGCGGTCATCGGCGCCGGCATCATCGGCGTCACCACGGCTTATGAACTCGCGGCCGACGGCCACGACGTGACCGTGTTCGAGCGGCGCGGCGCGGTGGCCGAGGAGACCAGCTTCGCCAACGCCGGCGTGGTGGCGCCGGGCTATGTCACGCCCTGGGCCGGACCGGGCATGCCCGCCAAGGTGCTCAGGCATCTGTTCAGCCGCCACGCGCCGGTCAAGTTGGCCCTTCCGCTGACCGCGCACGAGCTGCGCTGGATGTGGAGATGGTGGCGTGCCTGCAACCTCGACACCTACCTCGCCAACCGCGCGCGGCTGCAGCGACTGGCCTTCTACAGCCGCGAACGCCTGCACTGGCTCACCGATTCGCTGCAACTGGAGTACGACCGCAATCCGGGCTACATGGTCCTGCTGCGCTCCGAGAAGGACCAGAAGCTGGTGCAGCCGGGCCTGCAGGTGCTGCGAGACGCGGGCGTGACGTTCAGCGAAATCGATGCCCGGGCCGCGCGCGGGCTGGAGCCGGCCCTGAACCCCGACACGGCGTTCCGGGGCGCGATCCACCTGCCCGAGGACGAGGTGGCGAACTGCCGCCAGTTCGCCCTCCTCCTGAAGTCGGCCGCGCAGGGGCTGGGCGTGCGGTTCGAATTCAACACCACCGTGGCGCCGCTCGACCGCGCCGCACCGGCATCCGTGTGGGTGCGCGCCGGTGACGGGCCGGCGCAGCAGCGCCCGTTCCATGCGATCGTGGTCTGCGGCGGGGTGGACTCGGCAGCCCTGCTGCGGCCCGTGGGGCTGTCGGTGCCGCTGGCGCCCGTGCACGGGTACTCGATCAGCGCGCCCATCCGCGAGCCGCTGAATGCGCCGCGCAGTGCGCTGATGGACGAGCGGTTCAAAGTCGCGATCACGCGCCTGGGAAACAGGGTGCGCGTGGCGGGCAGCGCCGAACTGGGCGGCTCGGCAGGCAAGAAGCGCCCGGCAGCCATCCAGACGCTCTACAAGGTGCTGCACGACTGGTTTCCGGGCGCGGCGCAGCTCTCGAACACCGGCGCGGCCGTCCAGGAATGGAAGGGCGCGCGGCCCATGCTCCCGGACGGGCCGCCCGTGATCGGCGCGACCGGCATCCCGGGTGTGTGGATCAACCTGGGGCACGGCTCCAGCGGCTGGGCGCTGTCTTGCGGCAGTGCACGTGTGGTGGCCGACCTGATGTCGGGCCGCGCCCCCCTGCTGGACATCGAAGGCCTGGGCGTCGAACGCCTGTTCGCCTGAGCCCCGCCGGGCCGTTCCAAGGCGCGATCCTGCCGGGGCACAATCGCCGCATGCAGCGCATCACCCCGGGCCGGCCCTGGCCGCTGTTCGGCACCGCCGCCACGCGAAGCCTGGAGCGGCGTGCGGCGGCCGCACTCGCGCCCCACACCTTGATGCAGCGCGCCGGCCTTGCTGTCGCGCGGGTCGCGCTGGCCCTGGCGCCACATGCTCGAACGATCTGGATCGCCTGCGGCCCCGGCAACAATGGCGGCGACGGCTACGAAGCGGCGATGCACCTGGCGCTATGGGGCAAGAAGCCTCTGGTGACCTGGCCGGGCGACGAGAGCCGCCTGCCGCCGGACGCCCGCATGTCATGGCAGCGCGCCCGCGAGGCAGGCGTCCTGTTCGTGGCAGAGGCGCCCGACGCGTGGGACCTGGGCATCGATGCCCTTTTGGGCCTGGGCGTCACCCGCGCGCCGGACGAACCGCTGCTGCACTGGATCGGGCAACTGAATGCCGGCCCTGCGCCCGTGCTGGCGATCGACCTGCCCTGCGGCCTGGACGCCGACACGGGCCAGGGCGCAGCAGTCCGCGCGCGCCACACGCTGAGCCTGCTCACGCTCAAGCCCGGCCTTTTCACGGGGAGCGGGCGCGACGCGGCGGCACAGGTCTGGTTCGACGATCTCGGCGTCGACAGCTCGGGCGAGACACCGACGGCGTTGCTGGCGGCGCCCGAGGCCACGGCCGCGCGGCTGCACGCCAGCCACAAAGGCAGCCGGGGCGACGTGGCAGTCATCGGCGGCGCCCCGGGCATGACCGGCGCGGCGCTGCTGGCCGCATCGGCGGCGCTGTATGGCGGAGCGGGACGTGTTTTCGTGGGCCTGCTGGACGACGCGCCGCGTGCGGCCGATGGCTTGGAGCCCGAGCTGATGTTCCGCCCCTGGAAGAGCCTGGATGTGGCGGCCATGTCCGTGGCTTGTGGATGCGGCGGTGGCGAGGCGGTGCGGTCGGTGCTGCACCGCGTGTTGTCAACGGCCCCGGCGTTGGTACTGGACGCCGACGGCCTCAACGCCATCGCGGCAGACACGCAGTTGCAGGCCTTGCTGCGCGCTCGCAGCGCCCGCACGGACCGTTGTACCGTGCTGACGCCCCACCCGCTGGAGGCGGCGCGCCTGCTCGGCTCGACCACCGGCCAGGTGCAGGCGGGACGGCTCGCCGCTGCAGGTGCACTTGCGGAACGCTTCGCCTGCTGTGTCGTGCTCAAGGGCTCGGGCACCGTGATCTCGGCCCCCGGACGGCCGCCCGCCATCAATCCCACAGGCAATGGACGCCTGGCGACCGCGGGCACCGGCGACGTGCTGGCCGGGATGATTGCCGCTCGCCTGGCATCAGGAACGCAGGCATTCGAAGCGGCCTGCCATGCGGTGTATGCCCACGGGCTCGCGGCCGACCAGTGGCCCACGCACGAGCCTCTCACCGCGGGCACGCTGGCCCGGCGCGCCTGATCAGCCGCGCCCCACGAAGGGCATCTTGGTTGCCATCACGGTGTGGAACAGCACGTTGGCTTCCAGCGGCAGGTTGGCCATGTACAGGATGGACTGGCCGACGATGCTGACGTCCATCAGCGGCTCCACGGCGATCTCGCCGTTGGCCTGCGGCACGCCCTTGGCCATGCGCGCCGCCAGGTCCGTCGCTGCGTTGCCGACGTCGATCTGGCCGACCGCGATGTCGTACTTGCGGCCATCGAGCGCCGCGGTCTTGGTCATGCCGCTGACCGCATGCTTGGTCGCCGTGTAGGCGATCGAGTGCGGACGCGGCGCATGGGCGGAGATCGAACCATTGTTGATGATGCGCCCACCCATCGGCGACTGCGCCTTCATGACGCGGAACGCCTGCTGGATGCCGTAGAACATGCCGTTGAGGTTGGTGTCGACCACCTTCTTCCATTGGTCGAGCGGCAGGTCTTCGATCGGCGCGGCCGCCGCGCCTACCCCGGCGTTGTTGAACAGGAGGTCGACCCGGCCCCAGGCCTTGACGGCCTGCGCGAACAGCGCCTCCACCGAAGCAGGATCCGTCACGTCGGTGGCGACCGCCAGGGCTTGCCCCTGGGGCGCCTGGGCGACCAGTTCCTCCAGCGGTTCGCGCCGGCGTCCGGCGACTGCGACACGCCAGCCGTCGCCCAGCAGCGCGAGCGCGGCAGCCTTGCCGATGCCGGTGCCGCCGCCGGTGACGATGGCGACGCGGCCTGATGGATTCGATGCCATGGGTTCTCCTGTCAACGCCGGCTCTTGCGGCTCTTGGTTTTGCTGGCGGCCTTCTTGACGGAGGCCTTCAGCGCCTGGATCGGTGAACGGGCCGCGCGGTCCGCCGCAGGTTCGGCCTTCTTGGCCGAGCGCTTGCCGGCAGCCTTGGCCGACGCACCGGCGCCTCGCCCCGGGGCGACGCCCTTGTCCTTCATCGCGCGCAGCTCCAGCTCCTCGCCTTCGCGCACCAGCCGGAAGTCGATCTTGCGGCCGTCCAGGTCGACGCGGCTGACCTGGACCCGCACGCGGGACCCGATCGCGTAGCGCATGCCCGTGCGCTCGCCGCGCAGTTCCTGCCGCGCTTCGTCGAACTTGAAGTACTCGCCGCCCAGTTCGGTGATGTGCACCAGGCCTTCGACATACATCGCGTCCAGCGTGACGAAGATGCCGAACGTGGTGGCGGCGGTGACGACGCCGCTGTATTCCTCGCCCAGGTGCTCGCGCATGTACTTGCATTTGAGCCAGGCCTCCACGTCGCGGCTCGCTTCGTCGGCGCGCCGCTCGTTGGCGCTGCAATGCAGGCCGGCCGCTTCCCAGGCCTGGACCTCGCGGCTGGGCGGCGGCGGCGGCTTCTTCAGCTTGTTGGACGGAGCCTTGACCCGCGCGGCCAGCCGCCGCGCCAGCTTCTCATGGGCCTCGCCCGGCGTCGGCAGCACCGGAAGCTCGTACTTGCGGCGGGCCAGGATGGCCTTGATCACGCGATGCACCAGCAGGTCGGGGTAGCGCCGGATCGGGCTGGTGAAGTGCGTGTAGGCGTCGTAAGCCAGCCCGAAATGGCCGGCATTGATCGGCGTGTAGATGGCCTGCGACATGGAGCGCAGCAGCATGGAGTGGATCTGCAGCGAGTCGGGCCGGTCCTTGGTGGCTTGCGCGATGCGCTGGAACTCCGCCGGCATCGGCTCGTCGCTGATCGTCAGCCCCACGCCGATGGCCTTGAGATAGTTGCGCAGCACGTCCTTCTTCTCGGGCGTGGGACCCTCGTGCACCCGGAACAGGCCGGGGTGCTTGCTTTCCTGGATGTAGTCGGCGCTGCAGACGTTGGCAGCCAGCATGGCTTCTTCGATCAGGCGGTGAGCGTCGTTGCGGGTGCGCGGCACGATCTTCTCGATGCGTCCGTTTTCGTCGCACACGATCTGGGTTTCAGTGGTCTCGAAATCGACGGCGCCGCGCTGGTTGCGCGCCTTGAGCAGCGCGCGGTACACGTCGTGCAGGTTCATCAGGTCCTGCACGCGGTCCTTGCGCCGCTGGGCTTCTGGGCCGCGCGTGTTGCCCAGGATCGCCGCGACTTCCGTGTACGTGAACCGGGCATGGCTCCACATCACCGCCGGATAGAACTGGTAAGCCTGGATCTCGCCGGTGGACGCGATCAGCATGTCGCACACCATGCACAGCCGCTCCACCTCGGGGTTGAGCGAGCACAGGCCGTTGGAGAGCTTCTCCGGCAGCATGGGGATCACGCGCCGGGGGAAGTAGACGCTGGTGGCGCGGTCGTAGGCATCGATGTCGATCGCGCTGCCCGTCTCCACGTAGTGGCTCACGTCGGCGATGGCGACCAGTAGCCGCCAGCCCTTGCCGCGCCCGACCTTGGCGGGCTCGCAGTAGACCGCGTCGTCGAAGTCGCGCGCGTCTTCGCCATCGATGGTGACCAGCGGCACGTCGGTCAGGTCGACCCGCATCTTCTTGTCCTGCGGCCGCACCTTGTCGGGCAAGGTGCGCGCCATCGCCAGGCAGGCGTCCGAGAACTCGTGGGGCACACTGTACTTGCGCACCGCGATCTCGATCTCCATGCCGGGGTCGTCGATCTCGCCCAGCACTTCCTTGACGCGGCCGACCGGCTGGCCATACAGGCTGGGCGGCTCGGTGAGCTCGACCACCACGACCTGGCCGGCCTTGGCCAGCCCGGTGAGGCCCTTGGGGATCAGCACGTCCTGCCCGTAGCGCTTGTCTTCGGGGGCCACGAGCCAGACGCCGCTTTCGTGCAGCAGGCGGCCGATGATCGGCTGGGGCGGGCGTTCGACGATCTCGACGACACGGCCTTCGGGGCGGCCCTTGCGGTCGTGCCGCACGATGCGCGCCTTGACGCGGTCCTTGTGCAGCACGGCGCGCATCTCGTTGGGAGGCAGGTAGATGTCGCCCTCGCCGTCGTCGCGCACCACATAGCCGTGGCCATCGCGATGTCCCTGGATCACGCCCTCGATTTCATCGAGCAGGCCCGTGGCAGTGTGTTCGATATTTTTGATATAGAATCCTTTTCTTTCCTGAAATGCCCAGGTGGCGGAATTGGTAGACGCACTAGTTTCAGGTACTAGCGAGTAACATCGTGGGGGTTCGAGTCCCTTCCTGGGCACCAGATCATAAAGCCGGCATCGCCGGCTTTTTTCGTTCTAGATGGGCAGGCCCACGAGGTCGTGACCCTGCGTGCCGACGATGCGGGCGCGCGCGAACTCACCCACTTTCAACTGCTTGCTCAGTTTTTCCGGCGGCAGCAACTTGACCGTGCCGTCGATCTCAGGCGCGTCGGCATACGAGCGGCCTGCGCCGCCCTTGCGGCCCAGCGCGGGCGCGGCATCCACCAGCACCTGCATGGTGGCGCCGATGCGGCCCTGCAGCTTGGCGACGGAAACCTCCTCGGCGACCTGCATGAAGCGCGCGCGGCGCTCCTCGCGCACTTCCTGCGGCAGCATGCCTGGGATCTCGTTCGCCGCCGCCCCCGCAACCGGGCTGTAGGCGAAGCAGCCGGCGCGGTCGATCCGGGCCTCCCGCATGAAGCCGAGCAGGTGCTCGAACTCCTCTTGCGTCTCGCCTGGAAAGCCGGCGATGAACGTGCTGCGGATCACCAACTGCGGGCAGGCTTCGCGCCAGCGCTGGAGGCGCTCCAGGTTCTTCTCTCCGCTGGCGGGCCGCTTCATGCGCCGCAGCACGTCCGGATGGCTGTGCTGGAACGGCACGTCCAGGTAGGGCAGCACCTTGCCGGTGGCCATCAGCGGAATCACCTCGTCGACCGACGGATAAGGATAGACATAGTGCAACCGCACCCAGGCGCCGTGAGGCTCGGCCAGATCGCCCAGCGCCTGCACCAGCTCGAGCATCCGCGTCTTGACCGGCCTGCCGTCGAAGAAGCCGGTGCGGTACTTCAGGTCCACGCCATAGGCCGAGGTGTCCTGGCTGATCACCAGCAGTTCCTTGACGCCGCCTTCGAACAGCGCGCGGGCCTCCTTCAGCACGTCGCCGACGGGGCGGCTGACCAGGTCGCCGCGCATCGACGGGATGATGCAGAAGGTGCAGCGATGGTTGCAGCCCTCGCTGATCTTCAGGTAGGCGTAGTGCCTGGGCGTGAGCTTGAGCCCGGCAGGACCGAAGGAGCCGGCCAGCGGGTTGGGCACCAGGTCGACGAAGGGATCGTGCGGCTTGGGCAGGTGGCTGTGCACCGCGTCCATCACCTCCTGCGTCGCATGCGGTCCCGTCACGGCGAGCACCGAGGGATGCATCTGCCGCACCAGGTTGCCGCCGCCCTCGCCGGCACGGGCACCCAGGCAGCCGGTGACGATCACCTTGCCGTTGCCGGCGAGCGCTTCGCCGATCGTGTCCAGGCTCTCCTTGACGGCGTCGTCGATGAAGCCGCAGGTGTTGACGATCACCAGGTCCGCGCCCTCGAAGGTCTTGGACGTCTGGTAGCCCTCGGCCGAGAGCCGGGTCAGGATCAGTTCGGAGTCGGTCAGCGCTTTCGGACAGCCGAGGCTGACAAAGCCGACCTTGGGGGTCTTGTGGGGGGAATCGAGAACTTCGCTCATCCCCCGATTGTCGGTGGTCTGCGAATCATCTATCGCTTCATGCCGAATGCGCCGAGCATCTGCTCGGCCTGCTTGGTCATCTGTTCCTGCATCTTGTCGAACATGGTCTTGGACTGCTCGACGTAGTTACCCATCATCCCTTGCATCAGCGGGTTCTGCATGGCCATGAACTGGGTCCACATCTCGGGCGTGAGCGTCTTGGATTGCTCAGCCAGCTTGGCCTGGATATCCGTGAACGCCTGCACGTTCTTCTCGAGGTAAGTTCCCATGAAGCCCTGCGCTGCGTGGCCATAGAACCGGATGATGTTGGCCAGCGCGGCTTCGCTGAACATCGGCGCGCCGCCCGCTTCCTCCTCCAGGATGATCTGCAGCAGGATGCTGCGGGTCAGGTCTTCGTTGGTCTTGGCGTCGCGCACCACGAACAGCTCGCTGTCCATCACCAGTTGCTTGACCTCGGCCAGCGTGATGTAGGCCGATGTGTCCGTGTCATAGAGCCGCCGGTTGGGGTACTTCTTGATGACGCGCTGCGCCGGCTTGGCGGCGTTGGCTTTCTTGCTTTGCACGGGCTGGCTCCTGTTGCGCTGCAAAAGATTCTAGGGAGCCGGCTCCGGCGAAACCCCCGAGGTTTACCCTGAAGGTTGCGGATGCAGCGAGAGGAATTGGTAGGCGCG